>Ga0074199_1000006_pt1 | contig 677660 bp, 534 predicted proteins | sample EPASupsiteSAE347_FD_64528 | JGI IMG/M metagenome (GOLD analysis project Ga0074199, IMG submission 64528) | Bioremediated contaminated groundwater from EPA Superfund site, New Mexico - Sample SAE3-47 | ecosystem: Environmental > Aquatic > Deep subsurface > Groundwater > Contaminated ... | reverse complement strand
AAAATCCGCGCGAGCAATTGGAGGCGCGGCAGTTCTCAAAAGTCACGCACTCGGCATTTCTGTCCGTGTAAAAACCGGCTGAAAACATGCCGGACAAACTGTTCCTTGCGATTAACCCGCGAATAGTCACATTCGACCGGGCGATATCCAATGCCCCATGTTTTATCAAACGGCCGATCTGAATTTGGTGTTCCGCCGGCGGGCGATCGTCGGTGATGTGAAAATACAACGTGTTGCTTGTGAATGTGTATGATGCCGGGAATTGCCTGACGGCAGGAAGATCGGCTGCCATGACATAGCGCTTGCGCGCGCCCGCATCCCACATGGGCGGAATTGCGCCGGCCATCCCTGATTCCTTGCCGCGAAATGGCGTGGCATCAGCCTGGTACACCCCGGCCGCTCCTTCCACCGGTTTGGCTTCGCCGGCCGGGAGGCTCAGGGCGCCGTCAATTATGGGCTCTTCGCCATCGGCAGCCCGCAGGAGCAGCGGGGGAAGTTTCCGCCCATCGGCGCCGCGCGGCACGGGCACGGTAAGCGTGCCGAAATACACCCCGCCATGGAACACCACCTCGGTGATTTCAGCGTGTTCGCCAAGCATCGCTTCAAGGCGTTGCAATGTACAAATGGGCATTTCGGCCGCGCCGGACGCAGCGTCATTGCCCTGGGGTGAAATATGAATGACACTTTCGGTCCGCCCGACACCCGGGAATACCAACAGCCAAAGCATAACTGCCGCAACAGACGCTATTCTCATTGGCTTTTACTCCTTCCTGATTCAGTGACTGCTTTTGCCGTCAATGTTTTCGTTATATTTTTCGCACCGCGCTATCATGCTTTCAGGATATCTTCAAAATGCGTTAAAACCGGTGCGCAACATCACCTCATCCTGCATTTCGGGCGAAAGTTTGGTGAAATAATCGGTATAGCCGCCGATGCGCACGACCAGGTCGCGGTATTGTTCGGGATTGGCCTTTGCCTTTTTCAGCGTTTCATTGTCAACCACGTTGATTTGGGTCTCAAATCCACCCCTGCGGAGAAATGTAAGCACAAGATCGCGGAGACGGTCCCGGCCGCAGTCTCCTCGGAACAGCGTCGTGTTGAATTTCATATTGTAGGCCAGGCCGCCGATCATGGGGGAATGGTTCCATGACGTGGTTGACATTATCGCCGAGGTCGGACCGTTCTTTTCCCGGCCCTGCGCCGGGCCGCAGCCGTCGGCGAACGGTGTTCCGGTCTTGCGCCCGTCCGGCGTGGCGCCGCATTCCCGGCCGAGCCGCTCGTGCATGATCCAGCAGAACGCGCCGGGAACAAACGGGCTGTTCTCCGGATCAAGCCGGTATTTCTTGCATTCAGCCTGAACAAATTCAACCATGTCCGAAAACATCGCGTCCACTTCCGGAACATCCTGCCCATACTTGGGATAAACCGAGAGAAACCTCTGCCGAATATTTTCGCCCCCGTCAAAATTCCTGTCCAGAATCCGCCTTAATTCCGGAAACGTCAATTTACGGTCAGCAAAGATTTCCCGTCGTATCACCTCCAGTGAATCTATAAGATTGGCCAACCCGACGAAGGAACATTCAACCCAGTTGTAACGCGCGCCGCCGGCGTCAATATCCCTGCATTTTTCGATGCAATCGTTCGTGAAAACGCTCTGAAGCGGTTTGCCGCCAAATTTTTTCCTGCCCTCGCGCAACTGATTCTGGGCCGCCGCGCCGGCGCAGATAACTCCGGACAGCCGATGTTTGTAAGCTTTAAGAAAATCCGCGAATGTCCGGGGCTTATCCCCGTTTTTCGCCCGGTTTTTGATTTCTTCCAGCAACACTCCGCATACGGAAAAATAGGGCGAAGCAACCCAGACGTTGCTCGCGCCTGAGGGAGTTATTTCAACGCATGTGGAATTTATATATCTGCATGCCTCGTCGTTTGGAACGCCGATTTGTTTAAGACCCTTCTGGATGATTTCATCGCCGAAAAAAGCCGGCGTCGTGTACCCCTTGCTTATCAGCTCTATGGCAAGGGCGGCGAGTTTGTCTGAGGTGCCTTCATGCCAGCATATACCCACCGTGGGGTAGACAAGATTAGTGCGCCGGAGCGCCTCCAAAGCCGTGTAGGAAAGATCGTTGGTCACGTCCGCTCCGGTCGCGTCGCGTCCGCCAACCATAACCGCCATTGCCCCGCCGTTCGGAACGAATTCATTGATCAGAAGGTACAGGCTTTCAAGCAAGGCCAATGCTTTTTCACGGTCCAAACTGCCGTTTTCAATGCCTTTGAAATAAAAAGGCGCCAGGGTCCTGTCAACATGACCGGGCGCCACATAACTGACGCAGTCGGCCATCATAACACCGCAGATCACAAAATACATCAATTGTACGGCGTCACGGAAATTTTCAGGCGGATGATGGGCAATTCGCCGGCAGGATTGAGAAATCTCACATAGTTCTTTCCGCCGCCAGGCGGGAGCGCCGGTTGCTGTCTTTTCCACGGTTTCAGCGGCCGTTTCAATCATGGCGGAAAATCCATCCAGCGCGATCAGGAAGGAATCGCACGCCTCCTTTCCGATGGCGTCGGCTTTGGCATGCTGTTTCAGTATCTTTTCGCGAAGCCCGTCAATCCCGAGCTGTAAAAGCAAGCCGTATTCGGGTTCGCAATGCCCGGTCTGCCCGCCCGGCCACTGGTATTTTGAAAGTTCCGCTTGGGCTTTATTTAGCTCTTCGTCGGAGAATTGGACGTGTTTCATCCGTCCGGCAAGCAGTTCAAGATCATCCATTTCGAAGCTGATGCTTTCGAGAATCTCCCTTGACCTGTACCCCATCCTGATTTGCCATGGAAGTTCCCGGCTTTTTTGCATGGACCTGGCAATCCAGGGCCTTCTCTCTTTCCATTGCTTTGTTTTTCTTTCCAGGCAGCGACTGCGAAGCGTAATGATTCTTTCTTCAATCGAAATCATGGGTGTTTTACCTGGTTTTTGCATGGCAAATAGTTTGGATTATTTAAGATCGCTGTTCACGACGATACTTTGTCCGAACACCCCGCGCGCAAGGTCCGACGCAAGAAAGAGGACAACATCGGCCACTTCTGCCGGCAAAACATAACGCCCCAGCGGCAGTGTTGCCGCAGCGTGATGGGCGCCATCCTCGCATTTCATCATTGATGTTGCCGCCGGGCCCGGCGCGACAGCATTGACCCGAATCCCTTCAGGTGCGAGCCGCAGCGCCAATCCCCTGGTATAGCCGACCACGCCCCATTTCGAGATGCAGTAGGCGTTAGTCGCGCCGCGCATTCCCGCATCGGAAGCCATGTTGATGATTACGCCTGCTTTTTGCTTATCCATAATCTTTGCTGCGGCTTCGCAAAGGAAAAAAAGGGATCGCAGGTTGATATCCATGACATAGTCCCAGGCCGCCGCGGCGGTCTGATCGGGAAAATCCTGTGGAGGCCGCAGGACGCCGGCATTGTTGACCAGAATATCGAGACTGCCGAGAGCATCCCGCGCTTCGCAAAGCCGTTTTCCTGCCTCGGTGATATCGGCAATGTCCCAGGCCATTAGATGGACATGGCGTCCTTTTGCTTTTACTGCTTCGGATGTATCCGTTAACATCGCAACGGTCCGGTCGGTGAGCGCCAGATCGGCGCCGGCTTCGGCAAAGGCCAGCGCGATTGCCCGGCCGATTCCCCGGCCGGCGCCGGTAATGAGCGCTTTTTTTCCCTGCAATAGCTGGACTGGCAAAGGTGTGTTTGACATATTGATTTGTTCCTTTCTGTTTATTGATCTTCCGAAGATTTATCCCACATTTCATGCAGCATTTCGATGATTGTATTGGTCATCATGGTGGCGGCCTCGGGAATCAAATGCCGGGACATGAGCGGCCACTCGCCATAGCCGCCCCTTTCAGCCTGTTCCAACGGCGGAATATAACCAACCCAGGCATTGGCATAAGCCGCGACGAACGTCCGTGCCGCCGGAGAATAACGCTTGATTTCCAGGCCGAGCGCCGTGAACGCCTCGCCCGGCAGAGTGACAAAAGCCGTATCACCCATCCGCAGGCATTGCACCGTAGCTTCCAGTTCGGCCGGTTCCGCTTTCCAGGCATCATAATACTGCGGCCATGCTTTTTCGAGGTAACCGGCGTTGGGTTTTCTGCGCATCGCGTCAATCATCCGATCGGTTTCAGGCGTCTTGACCAAGCGCGGTATCTTTAACCTTTTCAGCCTGAAATCAATCGGGGCAGGCGTCAGCAACGCAGCTTCCCGCTCAATGGCCATGATGGCGGCGCCGGCAATGCCCCGGCCCACCTGTTCCCTGCTGATTCCAGGCTTGCAGTTAACGTCACCCGCCGTACCCTGCAGGAAGAGAGAGGGCGCATCCGCTCCGTACACTGCTGCCAGTGTCTGCGCCATCTCTCCGGGCCACTCTGCCCAGATCACCTCTCTGCCGCTGTCAGGATGCGCCGCGAAGTTGACAACAAAAGCCCGAATGCGTTTGTCCATATCCCGCGCGCACAATACCTGCACGGAGGTATCCAGAGGGCCGGCTGGACCAATGATTTCCCTTTCGTTCGGCCCTGGCTGGCGATAGACATCATGTCCGTCTTTAGTGCGGCTCAACTTGTTTATGGAATACCCTGGCGCCTCGGCATATCCAAGGTGGAGCGTGGCATCGAACATTGAATCACAAGCGTCTTTGACTGCGCCCACGATCGCTTCCGTCACGATCTTCAGCCAGCCGGGCACTGGATCCACCCAAATGTTTCTTTTGATAAGTGCGGGTCCCGTATGTGTATGCGAGGCCGCAATCAGAACTGCGTCCGCCGGGATGCCGCAGGCTGCGGCAATTCCTTCCCGGGCCGGATCGGCGAACTCGCCGAATGTGTGACACACATCGTTAGACACCAGAGCGATACGGCGTCCACCGGCCTCGATGACCAGCGCCTTTGTATAGAGTTTGCTCTTAACCTCCTTGCCAAAACGTTTATGAAAATGCCCGGCCAGTTCGGATCCGAGCGGCGGTGTGATTTTTTTCTGTGCCACGCCAACGCGGCAGGTTGTTTGTGCATTCATGACAGTCTTTTCCTCATGTTTTGTTTGTAGAATCAACCTCTTGTTTATTGATCTTCCGGAGATTTATCCCACATTTCATGCAGCATTTCGATGATTGTATTGGTCATCATGGTGGCGGCCTCGGGAATCAATTTCCGGCACATGAACGGCCACTCGCCATATCCGCCCCTTTCAGCCTGTTCCAACGGCGGAATATAACCCACCCAGGCATTGGCATAAGCCGCAACAAATGTTTGTGCCGCCGGAGAATAACGCTTGATTTCCAGGCCGACCGTCGTGAACGCCTCGCCCGGCAGAGTGACAAAAGCCGTATCACCCATCCGCAGGCATTGCACCGTAGCTTCCAGTTCGGCCGGTTCCGCTTTCCAGGCATCATAATACTGCGGCCATGCTTTTTCGATGTAACGGGCGTCCGGTTTTCTGCGCATCGCGTCAATCATCCGATCGGTTTCAGGCGTCTTGACCAAGCGCGGTATCTTTAACCTTTTCAGCCTGAAATCAATCGGGGCAGGCGTCAGCGGCGTAGCTTCCCGCTCAATAGCCATGATGGCGGCGCCGGCAATGCCACGGCCCACCTGTTCCCTGCTAATTCCATACATGCAGTTAACATCACCCGCCGTGCCCTGCAGGAAGAGACAGGGCACATCCGCGCCGTAAACCGCGGCCAGTGTCTGCGCCATCTCTCCGGGCCACTCCGCCCATATCACCTCGCTGCCGCTGTCAGGATGCGCCGCGAAGTTGACTGTAAAAGCCCGAATGCGTTTGTTCATGTCACGCGCGCATAATACCTGCACGGACGTATCCAAAGGGCCGGACGGACCAATGATTTCCATTTCGTTCGGCCGTGGTTGGCGATAGACATCATGTCCGTCTTTAGTGCGGCTCAACTTGTTCAAGGAATACCCTGGCGCTTCGGCATATCCAAGGTGGAGCGTGGCATCGAACATTGAATCACAGGCATCTTTGACCGCGCCCACGATCGCTTCCGTCACGATCTTCAGCCAGCCGGGCACGGGATCCACCCAAATGTTTCTTTTGATAAGTGCGGGTCCCGTATGTGTATGCGAGGCCGCAATCAGAACTGCGTCCGCCGGGATGCCGCAGGCTGCGGCAATTCCTTCCCGGGCCGGATCGGCAAACTCGCCGAATGTATGACACACATCGTTAGACACCAAAGCAATACGGCGTCCACCGGCCTCGATGACCAGCGCTTTTGTATAGAGTTCGCTCTTAACTTCCTTGCCAAAACGTTTATGAGCGTACCCGGCCAGTTCAGACCCGAGCGGCGGGGTTATTTTCCGTTGGGCCACGCCCACGCGGCAGGTTGCTTGCTCAGTCATGATTTTCTCCTTTTTTTTACTTACCTTGGAATCCTGTTTTTGGCTTGATGAACATCATTTCGGCGGGTGTCACCCAGTCCTTGCGCAAGTCAACCCGAAACCAACCTTCACTGTTTTTCCGGTGGAAGCGAGCTGGAGAACGCCTGCCAAATTCCTTCAGATCGTACTGGGCCCACGTTTTACCCATATCCAAAGAGACAATCACCCCCGTGTCCATGGGCGAAGCAGGCGCGCAATGCCCCGCCAGGATCACGCCATCCTGGATAATCATGTTGCCGATTTCGGCTCCCGGATTGTACAAAATCGTATGCCGCTTCGGATGAGCTATATCGGCCGGAGCGCATCGAAACACGCCCAAGTCGGCAAGAGCTGTCTTCGTATTTCCGTAAGTATTCGCATCGCTGATCCAATAGAGTTGTCCCCCGATAAAGTGGATACCGGCGGATTTGTAACGCGAAGTTGTGGAATCGGAAACGATGACTTTCCAATCCCACCGGTCGCTGCCGGCGTCGTAAGTGCCGCGCAGCCAGTGGCATTCGTATCCCTCGGGCTGATCATGATCGCCCGTACAGGCATAGAACGCATTTTCGGCGGGATTATATGCCACATCGTGAACGTGGCGGCAAAAGAGCGGATTATCAGGGTCGCCAAGCAGCGTACCTGTTCTCCCGCCACCATTAGACCCGTTGTCGCGATGATTCGGATCTTGCCCGAACGAGTAGGCCCGTTTCACAGTCTGTCCGCCGTCGGTCGAGTAGTAGATGTTGACAGGAGCCGCGCCGCCAATGACGTTGCAATAGTTGCCCCAGACAAGCATTTCTTTGCCGTCCACCTCCCATGTATACACACCATTTTGGCTGTGAAAGTACCAGCCGGGAAGACTTAGATTCTGCGGTGTGTGCGGAATGTAATCGGCGCCGTCGGCCTTCTTCACCACAACTTGTTTGTACGTTTTCAGATTATCGGTGCTCAGGTACAATTTTGCCAAAGCGCTGAATAGAATATTTCCGTTTTTCAGTATGACACTGAAAACAATATGCTTGGCATCGGGAAACGCAGCGCTGTACGGCCAGGTGCGGCCGTTATCTTCCGACAAAAATATCTTGCCCTCGGCATAACCGAAGGCCTTATTATCAAGTTGCGAATCAACGAACAGACCTGCCGGCTGCGGGCGATACCAGAAGTGGGCCGTTGCCGGGAACTCAGGAATTTTTGTGGTGATTTGCGAGTGCATGGCTTTTTTGATCATTTCGTTTAACTTTGTGTTTCAACTTTCTATTTTTTTGATGGTTTGGCTTTCGCGGCTTCAACAATTTTCCTGATTTTATCCGGATCGATTTCGTTCAGGTTTTCGAACACCTTGCAGTAAGCTTCGGCCAAGAGTCCGGCTGTTTTTGTATTGTTCGGCGCGCGCAGCGGCAGATTCAACCCGATATGGGTTTGCGAATGACTCAAGGCCTGGGGATAGTTCTCCGGAATGTATTCGACGCCGGCTCCGGCGTTGTCAATACTCCATGGAGTTCCCAGACCGTACGCGTTTTTGTTCCTGAAAACCCGCATGGCCGGAAGAATGTATCGCTGCCACACTACGACATTCATGCCCTCGGCCAGTAACGCTTGCTGGACAGCGTCGCGGAATACGGTCGGCTCACCGCGCCAGCCGATTTTTTGCATGTCCAGGCGAACCACGTATTCATACCAGCTATGCGTGTGTCCCTTGGGTACAATCGGCAGGATCAAGCCCTTGGCGGCCAGGTGCTTGACCTTTTCATGGAAGGCCAGGGTGTTTTCCTTTTGAACCGCCAAATGGTAATCTAGTTTTTTGAGCTGTGCCCGGCCAAAGGCGGCAACCAATTCGTTATTCCGGTACATCCAGCCGATCATATGGGCGTGATAATCCCGCTCTTCGCCCGGCGCCTTTATCTCGCCGAATGACCATACCTGCTGGGCCTTGGCATGTTTTTCAGGATCATTCGTGACAAATAGGCCGCCCTCACCCGAGCAAAGATTCTTGTTCTGACTGAAGCTGAACGCGGCGCAGTCGCCCATTGTGCCGACCTTCTTGCCCTTGAACAGCGCGCCATGCGATTGGCAGGCATCCTCAATCACCGCCAGCTTGTGTTTTTTGGCAATGGCAAGGACTTTGTCCATGTTTGCGGACAGCCCATGCAAATGAACCACGATAATCGCCCTGGTGCGCGGGGTTATCGCCGCCTCGATCTTGTCCTCATCCATGTTGATGGTATCGAAATTGATGTCCACAAACACCGGTATGGCGCAATGATGTAAAATGCAGGTGGTGCTGGCCGACCAGGAGTAGGCGGTTACCAGCACGTGATCTCCGGCGCCGACCCCGCAGGCTACCAGCCCCATGTGGAGCGCGGCCGTGCCGCTGTTGGTGGTTATGCAGAATTTGTTCCCGTTCCAGGCCGCAAATTCATCCTGCAGCGCCATGCAGTTGGGACCGAATTGATGCTTTTGGCTTCGAAGAGCCGCCAGCACCATCTCCTCGTCCGTCTTGTCAATCGGCGGCCAGGGTCTGATTGCGCCAGCGGGAACCATTTTATTTCCGCCATAAATCGCGAGCTTGTTCATGATAATTTTCCTTTCCTTATTCTGACATTTTCATTCCAACATTTCTATTGATTTTTCGGAAATTTATTCCACATTTCATGCAGCATTTCGATGATTGTATTGGTCATCATGGTGGCGGCCTCTGGAATCAATCTCCGGGACAAGAACGGCCACTCGCCATAGCCGCCCCTTTCAGCCTGTTCCACCGGCGGAATATAACCCACCCAGGCGTTGGCACACGTTACAACGAACGTGCGCTTTGCCGGAGAATAACGCTTGATTTCCAGGCCGAGATTCGTGAACGCCTCGCCCGGCAGGGTGATCAAAGCCGCATCACCCAGCCGCAGGCATTGTACCACGGCTTCCAGTTCGACCGGTTCCGCTTTCCAGGCGTCATAAGCCGCCAGCCATGCTTTTTCGAGATAGCCGGCACTCGCTTTTTCGCGTATCGCGTCAATCATCCGATCGGTTTCAGGCGTCTTGACCAGGCGCGGTATCTTTAACCTTTTCAGCCTGAAATCAATCGGGACAGGCGTCAGTAACGCAGCTTCCCGCTCAATGGCCATGATGGCGGCGCCGGCAATGCCCCGGCCCACCTGTTCCCTGCTAATTCCATACATGCAGTTAACATCACCCGCCGTGCCCTGCAGGAAAAGACAGGGCACATCCGCGCCGTAAACCGCGGCCAGTGTCTGCGCCATCTCTCCGGGCCATTCCGCCCAGATCGAATCGCCGGAGCTGTCGGGATGGGCCGCAAAGTTGACGGTCAGGGATCGAATGCGCTTATCCATATCCCGCGCGCACAAAACCTGCACGGACATATCCAGAGGGCCGGACGGACCAATTTCACCAGGGCCGAACGAAAGGTGATGGCGATAAACATCATGCCCGTCTTTTGTGCGGCTCAACTTGTTTATAGAATACCCTGGCGCTTCGACATGCCCAAAGTGGAGAGTGGCATCGAACATTGAATCACAGGCGTCTTTGACCGCACCCACGATCGCGTCCGTCACGATTTCCAGGCAACCGGGTACCGGATCCACAAAAATGCTTCTTTTGATAAGCTCTGGTCCTGTATGCGTATGCGAGGCCGCAATCAGAACCGCCTCCGCCGGGATGCCGCAGGCCGCGGCAATCCGCTCCCGGGCCGGATCGGCTAACTCACCATGAGTGAGCAGCAGGTCGTTACACACCAAAGCGATACAGCGTCCGCCGGCCTCAATTACCAAGGCCTTCGTGTAAAGATCACTCTTGATGTCCGTGGCAAAACGTTTATGAGCATACCCAGTCAGTTCGGACCCGAGCGGCGGGGTGATCTTTTTCCGGGCCACGCCCACGCGGCAGGTTGCTTGTTCCATCTTTGTTTCTTTCGGCAATGTGTTTGACATAAGATTTATTCCTTTGCTTTAATGTCGCCTGTAATGAGCCGCTCAAGCTGATTTTGCCCTGATGCGTTGCCGGGTTGAGTGCCGCCGTAACCTATATCCCGGGACACCCGTTCCGTGCATTCCAAAACCTGTTTTTCATATTTACGCCAGCGATCAGTGGTAAGACGCGAGGTTATGCCGGAAACGCCCAGACCGGCCACCGCCTTCCCGTTCACGTCGAAGACCGGCGCGCCGATACAATAGATACCGGCAAGGTATTCCTCGCGGTCATAGGCCAATCCGGTTTTCCTGATTGTCCTTAATTCCTCCAGGAGTTTCTTCCGGATGGTGATCGTATTTTTCGTCAAGGCCGGCATGGTTGCAGGGATGATGGAATCTAATTCGGATTCATCCATAAAGGCCAGGACAGCCTTCCCGAAGGCGTTGGCGTGATAATAGACGCGGCTGCCCGGGACGGTTTTGAGATAAAAATCAGCGTTCGGCGTGATGCTGTCCAGGACAATCATCCGATCTTTATCGGGAACTTGTATCTGGCAGGTTTCGCCCGTGTCTTCGCAAAGCTTTTCCAGATGAGGCCGGCTTCTGATGCGGAGATCAAACCGGGAATAGAGCCGCATGCCGATCGTGAAGAGCCTGGTGCTCAACCGGTATTTCCCGGTTGCGGCCAATTCCGCATACCCGTAATTGGCGAGCTGGATCAGAACCCGGTACGCCATGTTGACGGACATGCCGAGTTCCCGCGAAATTTCATTAATCCCGCGCTCCGCGCCGTCCCGCGACATAAAATCAATGATCTTCAGGGCCTGTTCCAGCGCGGGCGCCGCGTATTTGTTTTTTTCTTTTTTCTTTATCATGGTTTTTACCGTTTTTATTTGTTCTTTTTGTAGAATGGTATTACATATATATAATAATTGCAAGCACAAAAAAAATATTTCCACGGCGCCCCACCGGGACGCCGCGTCTGCCGGAAAAACACGGAAGACACACGTTTAAAAAAACCGGAGATGCATTTTCGCGAATTGGCCAGGAAACATTGATGCCAACCGCCCATCCTTAAGATACGGCTGTTTCCTATTTAAGCGCGAGCCCCTTTACCCAATAATAAAGCGAATCGGCCATCTGCTTGTAACCCGGGGAATCCGGATGAACGCCGTTGCACTGGCGCGCATTTTTTTCAGAACTCCGGGCATTGACGGACATCACCCGCCCGGGATAATTATGGACAGTGTCAACATTGAGATAGGCCGGGATGAGGTAAATATTTTCTTTCTCACGCCCGCCATATTTCATAATCATCCTTTCCACGCCCCGGTGCTGATTGCGGCGCACCTGCCAATGCTTAAACCCGCATTTATAATCGGCGCCAAAGGCGTCCTGGGAGGCGGCCGGCGGCGGGTTAAGGAAAAATCCGATTTTGATATCGGCGCGCGCTACATTTGTTTTCATTGTCCGCCAGTCTTCCATTGTATTTCAGCCGGGACCCGGCGTTCCCAGCGCTTCAACGTCCGTGCGCATCCGCCGCATGTCGGCGTCCGCAAGAAAAATTTCCCCCGCCTTGGCGGTCTCGCGGATTTGTTCCGGATGCCGCGCGCCGCAGAGGGCGGCGGTAACACCCGGCTGGGATATGGTCCAGGCCAACACCAGTTGCGCTGTTGTGCAATCATATTGTTCCGTGAGCTTTTTCCATCCGGAAAGCATGTCAAGCACACGCCGGCGGTTTTCCTGTTTGAACCAAGCGATGTTATTACGATACTCGGACTCGGCAATCTTTTTATCCATGCCAATTTTGCCGGTAAGCAACCCCTGTTCAAGCGGCGAATAAACGAGCAGACTGATATTATGCTTCAAGCAATATGGCGCAAGCTCGGTTTCTATTGTCCGGTCAAGCATGCTGTAACGCGGCTGATTGGCGGCGATGTTCCCTGCCCGGCGGTATTCATCCATCTGCGCGCAGTCGGCATTGGATACGGCAATTGACCGTATTTTGCCGGCCGCCTTCAATTTCAAGAGGCATGCCATCGTGTCCGCGATGGAAGTCTTCTCCGGCGGCATGGCCTGCCAATGAGTATGATAGATGTCTATGCAATCAATGCCGAGACGCTTCAGGCTTTGCTCGATTTCAATTTGCAGGGTGTCCGGCCTGAGCGAGCGGTTCACCTTTTTCCTTTCCTGTTCAAAAAAGAACGAGCCGCGCGCGTCATTCCACCAGAGCCCGCACTTGGTGGAAATGACCAGCTTCTCCCGGCGCCCCTTGATCGCCTTGCCGACAACTTCCTCGCTTCTTCCGAACCCATAGGCCGGCGCCGTGTCTATGAGGTTAATGCCGGAATCAATTGCCGCATGGATTGTGCGGACTGATTCGGCATCATCCGTTGTGCCCCACAAGGGGCCGCCGCCGATGGCCCAGGTGCCCAGTCCGATGGGCGATGCTTTTATATCCGTGTTGCCGATGGTGCGGTAGATCATTCTGCTCCTTTTTATTTATTTCAAACGTCTTTCAACTCCTCGTTCAAAACGCGTTAAAACCGGAACGCAGCATTATCTCATCCTGCATTTCCGGCGAAATTCTTGTGAAATAATCGGTATAACCGCCGATGCGCACGACAAGATCGCGGTATTGTTCTGGACACTCCCTGGCTTTTTTCAACGTTTCGTTGTCAATCACGTTGATCTGGGTCTCAAATCCACCCCGGCGAAGGAAGGTAAGCACCAGATCGCGGAGCCGCTCCTTGCCGTAATCGTTTTTGAACAACATCGTATTGAATTTCATATTATAAGCAAGGCCACCGATCATGGGGGAATGGTTCCATGACGTGGTTGACATTATCGCCGAGGTCGGACCGTTCTTTTCCCGGCCCTGCGCCGGTCCGCACCCGTCAGCAAACGGAATTCCCGCCTTGCGTCCGTCCGGCGTGGCGCCGCATTCCCGGCCGAGCCGCTCGTGCATGACCCAGCAAAAGGCGCCGGGAATGAAACATGATTCGCCGGGAAGCACGTGATGGCGCCGGCATTCCTCATCCAAAAAAGCAATCATCCTTTTGAAAAGGGAATCCACCTCAGCGGAGTCGTTCCCGTATTTCTCATACCCTTGCAGGAACCGCAGACGCTCGGCTTCATGGCCCGCATAGTTTGCATCGAGCACCGTTTTCAGTTTTTTAAAGTCCATTGTTTTCTTTATGTATATTTCATTTTTTATCACCTGGAGCGAATCGGCCAGGTTGGCGAGGCCGACGAACGTGCATTCAATCCAGTTGTAGCGGGCTCCGCCGTCATCAATATCGCGCCCGCGGCTGATGCAGTCATTCGTGAACACGCTTTGCAGGGGCTTACCGCCGAATTGCCTGCGTTTTTCCCGCTCTTGGTTCTGCAGGGCTACCTGCCGCCTGACTTCCGCGCCCAATCTTGCCGTATAACTCGCAAAAAAATCATCAAATGAGGCGCTGTTCTTCACGCACTGGCCGGCTATTTCCTCAAGGAGAATTTTACATACCGGGAAGTACGGCGATGCCACCCAGATGTTGCTTGATCCCACGGGCGTAATTTCAACACAGGCTGAATTGATATAATGACAGGCTTCCGGCCGGGAAACTCCGTAATCCATTAATCCCCGCTGAATGGTCTCATCGCCAAAAAATGCCGGCTGGGAATATCCTTGCGCGATCAAATCCACGGCAAGGTCAATGATATCCGGCGGAGTATTCTCATGCCAGCAAATGCCGACGGTCGGATAGACAAGCCTGGTGCGGCGGAGCGCCTCAAGGCAAAGATACGAGAGCTCGCCGGTAAGGTCGCGACCGTGCTCGTCACGGCCGCCCACCATCACCGGCATGGCTAATCCATCCAGGATAAATTCGTTGACAAGAAGATAGAATGATTCAATGAGCAAAAGTGCTTCGTCACGCGTTATCCGGCCGTTGCGCAGGTCGCTTTCATAGAAGCGCCGCAATGTTCTGTCCATATGGCCCGGGCCGGCCATGTACGCATTATCGGCGCACATCACGGCAAGATCCATGAGCCAGAGAAGTTGAAGAGCTTCAAAAAAAGAGGCCGGCGGTTTATGGGCGATGCGCGCGCAGGCCTCGGCCAGACGAAGCAGTTCGTCCTTGCGCGCCGGCAAAGCCTCTTTTAACAATGCTTTCGCGACCTGGCCGGCATGTTCAATGAGCGATGAAAATCCTTCCAGGGCATACAAAAACGACTGATAGGTGTTTTTTGTTTTTTCATCAGTTGTTTCGTCCCGGTGCGCCGTAATTTCTTCGACCAGACCGTCAATGCCGGAATTAAATATCCGGCTCCGGTCAAGTCCGCAATGTCCGGTTTGCCCCGGAGTTACGGAATAAGGCAACTTTGCAAGGTACGCCCTAGCCTGCTCAAATTCATCCTGGTTGTCGGTTGACGGCATCACAATGCGCCCAATCAGGAGCTCGCGATCATCAAGCGCAAACTCCATGCTCGCCAGCCTGGCGCGGGTGCGCATGCCGATCCGCAACGCAAGCGAATCAATATTTTCCGAATGTTTAAACGATTCGCAATCAACGATTGCCCAATCGGGCCGGGATTGGTGTTTCCTTTTCAGGCACCGTTCGCGCAAAAGCGCAATGCGTTCCGTGCTTGAATGCATGATAATTTTATTCCTGATTGTTTTAAGCGTTATGTTCCGTCCGCGCGATAACACTGTCCTGAAGCGCCCGGTCAAGATTAACAAAATACTCGCTGTATCCCCCGATACGGACAATAACGTCCTTGTTTTTTTTCGGTTCCTTTTGGGCGGCCAGCATCTCCTCCGTGCTGATCACGGAAACCTGGATTTGCATCCCCCCCAGGTCAAAGAATGTGCGGATCAGCTTTACGCAGGCTTCCAAACCTTTTTTGGTTGACAGCATCTTTTTCTGGAAGCGGATATTCAACACCGTTGTGCCGATGGCGAGCGACAAAGGAAGCCGGGCCACGGACTTGAGCATGGCGGTGGGACCGTGCGTGTCGCGGCCCTGCGCCGGACCGGTTGAATCCGAAAGCACGGCGCCTTTTTTCCTTCCATCCGGCAGGGCGCCGACATTGGAACCTTGTTCGCCGTACGTAGTAAAGACCGCGCTGTGGGGCAAATACCGGCCGCCACGGGCATGCGGTTGTGAGTACAAATCCTCAAACGCAAACTTCATTATTTCATGCCCGATATCATCAACATACGGGTCGTCATTGCCGAACTTTGGAGCGGCCAAAAGCTTCCTGTGCAGATTTTCATGCCCAACAAAATCATTTTCCAGCGCTTCCAGCAATCCGGTTGCGGTAACGCTCTTGTCATTGAAAATGCACTTTTTTATTGCCGCCAGGCTGTCAATCAGGTTGGCAGCACCTTCATAGATCAGGCAGGTGCCGTTGTAACGCGCACCGCCCGCTTCAAATGATTTGCGTCTTTTCACGCAATCGCGCGTGAAAAAAGTGCGATAGAGCTTCGGATCTCCCTCGGTAAAACGCCGACGATGGTCCTGGTAAAGATTAACCGCGATGCCGGCTTGGATGAATTGAATCTGCCGCTTCACGGCGTCCATAAAGTCTTCAAACCTGGCAAAATCGTCAAAGCGCCCGGTATGAATCCCGACTTGTTGTTGTGCAACAGGATCAAACCCGTCATGGAGTGCTAATTCCACCGCCTTGGCGAGATTGATAATGCCTTCTGTGCTACCGATATTTGATCGGCCTGGAATCATGGTTTCCGTGCAACCGCCAAAACCATAGTCGCGCGCATCCTCCGGAGTCAACCCCAGGTCGGGAGCTATTTCCAGGAGCCTTTTGACATACAGATCGTCATTATACAGGGCCGGCCGGCCGGAGCCTTCGCTTAAAACTTCCATTGTTTCCGTCAGTACATTGTCGGGTGTGCCCTTGGTAATTCGAAAGGCCACATTCGGCCTGCGGAACCGATTGCGCCGGCAGGCAAGTATAAACTCGCGGGTCAGCAGGTTATAGCCATCTGTGCCATCAGGCTTGCAGCCGCCTATCTGAAGATTCCATCCGTTGTAATTTTCGAAATTGGCAAAAAACTCGTCAATCAGTTTGCGGGCAAAATCAATATCAAGAGAGCCGTCTTTGATGTCCTTTTCAAATAATGGACCGAGCGCCTGATCAATTCTTCCGATGCTGTCGCACCCGTCAAGCATCCATGTCATATTTACAGCAAGAAATCCCTGGACAAAATTTTTACTGGGGGAAAGAAAGCATCGCTTAAAGTTTTCGGAAATGATCCTTAATTCCTTTATATTCGGAGTGCTCGTATTTTTAAGCTTTTTGTCAAGGGCGGCAACTATTCTGCCGTGGAAAGAGCGCACCCCGGTTGTGTAGTCTTTCAGTGAGAGTAAAAGGTTTAATTCGCCTTGATCGGCTTTTTCGCCGAGGTTTGACACAGAAGCGAGTTGTTCATCCAGTTCGTGTTCCATGCCGTCAAAACCTTCCGCCAAGACGCGCCCGATATCGGGATTGGAATGAGTCCAGCCCCCGAAATGCGGAAGGAGTGTTTTTAAATCAGCAGACATATCATCAATGAAATCAACAGGATAAATTGTTTTTTTCCTGGAAGAACCTCCGGATCCGGTTACAGTCACGCCGGATACAGGCGGAGGGTACACTGCTTTTTTCTTGGATAAGTCTTCCACAATCATCAGACCTGTCCAATACTGGAAAGAACAGATCAAGTTATCTGCGAATGGCGCACATGGCACAAGCAGACGACTATCGGGTATATTGACCTCCATGTTCTCGTAGAGTCTTCGAAACGCTCGTCCATGGGCTCGCGGCCAGGGCAAATCAATCGCTTCGTAAAAGCCGCAGGCCATCCATTCTTCCATTTCCTGCAATATCCTTAAAGCATCCGGATATTTCCGCAACAACAACGATTTCATTTCATCATCTCCAAGGTATTGTTTACACGTTACGATTTAAAATTCCGGTCATAAACGTTTTTTTTCAAATGATCATATAATCCGCCTTCGTAGCCGATATCCATTGATACCCGCGCGGCGCATTTCAGGATCTGGTTTTCATACCTGCGCCAGCGGTCCGCCGAAAGGCGCGAAATTATTCCGGTTACGCCAAGACCGGCCACTACTTTTTCATTGACATCAAACACGGGCGCGCCGATGCAATAGAGTCCGGAAAGATATTCTTCCCGGTCGTAAGCCAATCCGGTTGCCCTGGTTTTTTTTAATTCTTCCAGAAGTTTTCGCCGGGTGGTAATGGTGTTTTTCGTCAAAGCCGGCAACTTTTCAGGGATGATGGAATCTAATTCGGATTCATCCATAAAGGCCAGGACAGCCTTCCCGAAGGCGTTGGCGTGATAATAAACGCGGCTACCCGGGACGGTCTTGAGATAAAAATCAGCGTTCGGCGTGATGCTGTCCAGGACAATCATCCGATCTTTATCGGGAACTTGTATCTGGCAGGTTTCGCCCGTGTCTTCGCAAAGCTTTTCCAGATGCGGACGGCTTCTGATGCGGAGATCAAACCGGGAATAGAGGCGCATGCCGATCGTGAAGAGCCTGGTGCTCAACCGGTATTTCCCGGTTGCGGCCAATTCCGCATACCCGTAATTGGCAAGCTGAATCAGGATGCGGTACGCCATGTTGACGGACATGCCGAGTTCCCGCGAAATTTCGTTGATCCCGCGCTCCGCGCCGTCCCGCGACATGAAATCAATGATCTTCAGGGCCTGTTCCAGCGCGGGCGCCGCGTATTTGTTTTTTTCTTTTTTCTTTATCATGGTTTTTACCGCTTTCATTTGTTCTTTTTGTAGAATGGTATTACATATATATAATAATTGCAAGCACAAAAAAAATATTTCCACGGCGCCCCACCGGTATGCCGCGTCTGCCGGAAAAACACGGAAGACACACGTTTAAAAAAACCGGAGATGCATTTTCGCGAATTGGCCAGGAAACATTGATGCCGACCGCCCATCCTTAAGATACGGCTGTTTCCTATTTAAGCGTGAGCCCCTTTACCCAATAATAAAGCGAATCGGCCATCTGCTTGTAACCCGGGGAATCCGGATGAACGGCGTTGCACTGGCGCGCAATTTTTTCAGAACTCCGGGCATTGACGGACATCACCCGCCCGGGATAATTATGGACAGTGTCAACATTGACATAGGCCGGGATGAGGTAAATATTTTCTTTCTCACGCCCGCCGTATTTCATAATCATCCTTTCCACGCCCCGGTGCTGATTGCGGCGCACCTGCCAGTGCTTAAACCCGCATTTATAATCGGCGCCAAAGGCGTCCTGGGAGGCGGCCGGCGGCGGGTTAAGAAAAAATCCGATTTTGATATCGGCGCGCACGGAGTGAAACTCGTTGATCAACTTGTCAAAGCTGATCATCATGGCGTCAATGCTCTGATCAATTGTTTCATCGCTGGCCCTGGCGTTATCATTAATTCCCAGGCAAATGGTGATGATGTCCGGCGCCTGCCCCGCATTATTTTCCGCCAGATATCGCTTAAAATCAAGCCGGGGCTTGCCGTCCGGCCCGGGAAACAAGAACGGGCTGGAACGATCATTGATATTTTTCAGCAAAACAAGATTCGTACTATTGGGATTATAGTATGTGACAAATCGTTCGGCCGTCCAACTGCCGTAGCCTTCATGCCTGATTTCCGGTGGATAATTTATGGGATGATGCGTGCCGACCAGGGTGATTTTCGGATTGCCGTTTGACTGGCAGAGTTTAAAAAACTCTTCCGGATACACCGTGGCCTTGGTCAGACTGTCGCCGATAATCAGGCAGGAAAGCGGCTGGTCCGCTCCGGCATCCGGCGGGACAACCCTGATTTTCGTAAAAGCCTCGGCGAGAACGGCATTATCCGCGTCATAAACGATGATTTGCAACTCATGGGTTCCAATGTCATTGGTCGGGTTGGGCACAAAGGTCCAACGCTCCGCCTGTTGCGCTCCCTTAACGCATTTGACGTCAAAAACATAATTTTTAACATTGGGGGCAAGGACGATGTTGTCAAAATAAATATTAACCTCGTGGCCCGGCACGGCCTGGATTTCGGAAGGCAGGACCAACCGCAACTTTCCCGGAAGATTGGTTGTTGCGGTCATTTCCGCGCCCTGGGTTCCGGCAACGGCGCAGGTCATAACCGTCATGATCGGCAATATCCATAATGTTTTCATATCAGAATCATCCTGTTTTTTAAAGTTAATACGAAAGACAAGTAAAAAAAAAATCATTTACCCATGCGCAATCTCAAAATATTGAGCGCTAATTTTGCCGCCCGCTCCCTGACCAAGGCGCGGGCGCCCGGAAAGAAAAACTTTTCGGCATAAATTTCAACTCCTCCTTCCTTCTTTTCCGCCAGGGCGATCCAGACCGTGCCGACCGGCTTTTCGGGCGAGCCGCCATCCGGTCCCGCGACCCCGGTTATGGCAAGGGCATAATCGGCGCCGGAACGTTCCAGCGCCCCTTCCGCCATCTTACACGCGACCGGCTTGCTTACCGCCCCTTCCCGGCAAATCAAATCAGCCGGCACCCCGAGTTGGTCGGTTTTCATTTTATTGGAATAAACGACCCATCCGCCGCAAAAATAAGCGCTGGACCCGGGGGTTTCGGTGAGCATTGCGGCGAGCAATCCGGCGGTGCAGCTCTCGGCAGTCGCAAGAGTTTTGCAAGCGGCCTTGAGCATTCCACCCACCGTTTCCGCCAAACCGATATCGCCCTCGCCGAATATTGATCCGCCGAGCCGCTTTTTTATCTCATCAGCCGTTGCATGCATTTGCCGAACTCCGGCCGCGGCATCGTCAAATTCACCCCGGATGCGGATTGCGCAAATACCGCCGGAGACCGTGGTTCCCACCAGCGGATTACGGTCGCGCCGCATTAATTCGCCGAGTTTTTCACCGACCACTGATTCTCCCAGGCCGAAACAATTCAGTTTCATGGTTAATATTTTGTTTCCGCTTTTTTCCGCCAACATCGGGACAATGTGCTTGAGAAACATTACCTCCATTTCGCGCGGCACGCCGGGCACAACCACCACAATCGCCCGGCCGATGGCAATCCTGAACCCCGGCGCAGTGCCGGCCGGGTTCGCCAGGACTTCGGCGCCGGCCGGAATCATCGCCTGGATGCGGTTGCTTTCACTCATTGTCCAGGCACGGCCCTTGAAAAAAGAAATCAACGCATCGAGCGAGGGCTTGTGCAGGACAAGCGCAACGCCGGCGGTTTTGGCAATCGCCTGCCGCGTCAGGTCATCCTGCGTGGGACCAAGCCCGCCGCTGATGATGACAAGTTCCGCCTGCCCGGCCGCTTCCTTGACCGCGGTGCTGATTGCATCCAGGTCATCCGGCACCGCCCGGTGAGAAAGCGGCATAACGCCCTGCTCAACCAGCCGCGCACTTAACCAGGCCGCGTTGGTATCAACAATCTGGCCGAGGATAAGTTCATCACCGATGGAAAGTATGATTGCACGCATAACGCAAAATCTTATCGCCAAGAACCGTAAAATTGTTTATTGTCGCTTTTTGAATATTTAAATGAATAGCAAAAACAACAGTTTTGAAAAGCATAATCGCAACCTGCCGCCGATCGTGCATGAGGATGAATGGCTGATTGCCTTTGACAAACCGAGCGGGATGCTGCTGGCGCCCGACCGACGGGACCATAAACGCGGCTGCCTCGTGAATCTTATCCATGAAGCGGTCTCACCGGAAGCGTTCCCGGCCCACCGCCTTGACGCCGACACGAGCGGTGTTATTTTATTTGCCAAGAACAAGTCGGCCTTGAAAACTATCGCACTGCTTTTTGAGCGGCGAGAAATCCAGAAGCTTTACCTGACGCTCGTCCATGGCGCCCCACCCGACCCCCACATGACCGTTAAGGAAAATTTAATTCGGGACCCCGCCAGACCAGGCACGATGGCAATTGCCCCAAAAGGCGGCATGAAAGCCGAGACCAAGCTAACAATCGTCAAGCAATGGTCTCGGCACAGTCTTCTTGAAATTTCCCCGCTTACCAGCAAAACTCACCAAATCCGCGTTCACCTGGTCCATGTCGGATGCCCGATTATCGCCGATAATCTTTACGGCAGCGGCACGCCTCTTCTGCTTTCGGAAATTAAGCCGAATTACAATTTCAGCCGGGAGCGGCCGGAAACACCGCTCATCGGCCGGCTTGCCCTGCATGCCTCTTCAATCTCGTTCAAGCATCCGGCAACCGGCAAAGCGATTACGATAGAAGCGCCGTTGCCAAAGGATTTCAAGATTGCCATTAAATATCTGGATAAATTTTCCGGAACAAATTTCATTCAACAGACGTCTAATTGAATGAAAGGACACTGATGGAAGACCCAAGTCATGAACTGCTTGGCAAGGCGCAGGCGGGCGATCTGGCTGCTTTTGAGGAAATTTACCGGCAGACAAGCGGTTTTGTCTTCAATGTGGCCTTAAGAATCGCCCCTTGCCATGCCGATGCCGAAGATGTCGCGCAGGAGGTGTTTGTGAAAATGCATCAAAACCTTAACCAATTCCGGTTCCAATCATCGTTGAAGACGTGGCTTTACCGGATAACGGTCAACACCGCTCTCAGCCGCCGCCGGAAAAACACCGGCGAGGCGAACGCCTTTCTGAAATACAAAAATCATCTGGAGACGCAACCGGCAAACGAGCCATTCCCCGATCCGGTTCATAAAAAAGACAACGAAAACATCGCGGCGGCCATCCTCGCCAGGTTGGACCCGGACCAGCGAGCTTGCATTGTCCTGCGCGAGATGGAAGGGCTTGCTTACGATGAAATCGCGGAAATCCTGAATGTGCCGATGAACACCGTGCGCTCGCGTTTGCACCGCGCCCGCGAAGCGCTCATGGAATTTGCAAAGGATAAGGAGTTAATATGAACAAAACCTGTGAACAGACTTTAGAACTGCTCAAAGACGGCTATTTGGATAATGAACTTGAATCTCCGGAAAGGGAGGAAATTAATCTTCATCTCGCCGAATGTTCCGCCTGCCGGAGCGCCAAGGAAAACCTGGCGGCACTTTCGCTGGCTTTGCGCAATGCGCCCCGGCTCAATCCCCCGGAAAGCCTCTGGCCGCGGATCCGGACGGAAATCGGAAACCGTACGCCATGCATCAAACCGGGGGGACGTTTTTATCTGCGTTTTGCCAATTTGCTTTCCGGAAAAAAAATATTCGCTTACGCGGCGGCCGCGGCGCTGGTTTTAATGGCGGTTGGATTTCATCTGGCCAGCCGGCCGAACGCCGACGCCACGGCGCTCTCATTGACCGCCATCCTGGGCAACGACGAAATACGTGAGCCAACTTTGAATTTTGGAAGCGATATTGAAAACCATTTCCTCTAACCCGGGAACTTTTATCGGCCATAATGCGTCATAGTATTATGAAAGGAAAAATTGCCATGAAAAAAACAAAACAAAGAATATATTGGGCAGGGTTACTGGCGGCCGCGTTAATTCTCCCGGCATTCGCGGCGGATGGCGCCGATAATGCAAAACCGGCGGCGGATAATGAAAACCGCTACGAGGCGGCGGCCAATCGGCTCAATCTCAGCGCCGAGCAGAAGGAAAAAATGAAGGCCCTGCGGCAGAATCAGAAGCAGCAAATGACGGAACTGCAGCAGGCCGTGAAAGAAAAACGCCGGCAACTTAAAGATGAACTCAACAATCCCGGCGCAACCCGGGAAAACCTAGCTCCCCTGGTGAATGAACTGAAAGATATTCACGCAAAAATGATTGACCAGCGCATTGAAATGATTTTTGCCGTGAAAAGCATCCTTACCCCCGAGCAGTTAACAAAACTGCAAGAGATCAGGCAAACAACATCCAAGGATGAACGCGGTTGCCGTCCCTTCTGGCTTGAAAAAAGACGCGCAAACAAAGAAAAACGAAATCAGGAAGAATAATTTTGCAAAATGGTGGATACACATTTTTTCGGCAAGCCGGCAGAAAAGTGAGCGATTAAAAAAAAAGAAAGGAAAACGACCATGAAAACTAGAATGACAATGTCCGCGACAATAGGAATGATATCAATTATGGCATGCTCATCGTTGATGGCGGGAAATAACAATACGGGATCGGCCATTAAGACCCAACGCACTCAACAGAAGAAGGAATGCCAGAACCAAATTCAACAGCAAAAACAGGAAAACAAGGACTTCCGGCAAAGCACCAAGGATTTAAAAGGCACGGAGAAAACGGACGCCATTGTCCAGCACCGGGAGACCCAGTACCAGGAAAACAAGGCTTTTATCCAGCAGCAGCACAATGAAAACATGGCGTTCCTGACAGAAAAGCTGGCAAAAAACACCAAGCTGACCGACGCGCAGAAAACCGAACTGAGCACTTTCTTTGAATCGCAGTACCAGGAAAACGTGTCTTTCCGGGACAAGCAACACGGTGAAAATATCGGTTATTTTGAATCCGTGGCCAACGATTCAACCCTGACTTTTGCCCAGAAAAAAGCCAAGCTCAAAGAGTATTTTACACAACAAAAGTCCGAGACCAAGGACCACATCCAGCAGCAGAAATCCGAACGCAAAGCCGAGCGCGAAAACATTGCCCCGAATAAATAGCTTAAGATGCGCCGGTTAGTCCGCATTTCTCACAGGCGGAGGCCGCCTGCGAGAAATGCGGGGTTAATCCACGGCAATCGGATTGCGACCGCCCTCGCGCGCGTCAGGTTGATGCAACGCCCAACAATAATCCGGCCAGGCGCGCGGTTTTTCATGTTTGTTTTTCGTAAAGCGCATTGACAATCCCCCTGTAATTTGCGAAAAACAAGGCCATTGACTTCATGCAACCAGTAAAAAACATCGGGTTTGACAATGAAAAGTATCTGGCCGAACAGGCGGAGGAAATCTTATCCCGCGCCGGGCGGTTCGGCAGCAAGCTCTACCTGGAATTCGGCGGCAAACTGCTCTTTGATTACCATGCCGCCCGTGTCCTGCCCGGTTATGACCCGAACGTCAAAATCAAACTGCTCCAACGCATGCGCGAACGCACGGACATCATCCTTTGCATTTACGCCGGCGACATTGAACGCCGTAAATTGCGGGGTGATTTTGGAATCACCTACGACGCCGATGCGCTTAAACTGATGGATGATCTCAAGGACTGGGGCCTCACGGTTTGCGCCGTGGTCATTACCCGGTTCAACAACCAGCCATCGGTTCGCACTTTCATCAACCGGCTGGAACGGCGGGGGATAAAGGTCTACATCCATCGGGCGGTTGAAGGATATCCCGGCGCCGTGGACACGATCGTAAGCAACGACGGCTTCGGCTCAAATCCTTATATTGAGACCAACAAGCCGGTGGTTGTGGTCACCGGCCCCGGGCCCGGCAGCGGCAAGATGGCAACATGCCTTTCCCAACTTTACCATGAACATAAACGGGGCATATCGGCCGGTTACGCCAAATTTGAAACGTTCCCCATCTGGAACCTGCCGCTCAAGCATCCGGTCAATATCGCCTATGAAGCCGCCACCGCCGATATCGGCGACTTCAACCAGGTTGATCCGTTTCATCTTGCGGCTTACGGCAAAACCACGGTCAACTATAACCGCGACGTGGAAGTCTTTTCGGTCGTTGAGCGCATTTTGCATAAAATTACTTCCACCGGATCGGTGTACCGGTCGCCGACCGACATGGGCGTAAACCGCGCCGGGCTGGCGATCACCAATGATGAAGTTGTGCGCAAGGCGGCGATCCAGGAAGTGATTCGGCGTTATTTCCGCTGCCGGTGTGAATACGTCATGGGCTTAATTGAACAGGCGGCCGTGGACCGCGTGGCGGGGCTTCTTGAAGAACTTAATGTCCGCCCGGAGGCGCGGCGGGTCGTTGAGCCGGCGCGCACGGCGGCGCAAGAGGCCGAAAAGCATAATCTGGGCAATGAAGGCATCTGCTGCGGCGCCGCTATTGAACTTTTCGACGGCGCCGTTGTAACCGGCAAAAACTCCCCGCTCCTGCACGCTGTTTCAAGCATGGTCTTAAACGCCATCAAGCAATTGTCCGGTGTTCCGGACAAACTGCACCTGCTGGCGCCGAATATCATTGATTCCATCACCACGCTCAAAGGCCGGTTATCAGGCGGCAAACGGCTCAGTCTTAATCTTGACGAGACGCTTATCGCGCTGAGCATCAGCGCCACCAACAACCCGGCCGCCCAATTGGCGATGGAACAACTCCCAAATCTGCGCGGTTGCGACGTGCACATGACGCATATCCCCACCCCGGGCGATGAAGCCGGCCTTAAAAAACTCGGCGTAAACGCCGCCTCGGACCCCAATTTCCCGAGCAAGGCGCTTTTTATTGAATAGTTCATAGGAGTAAGAAAGATAAAAAATTAACCACTGATTGCACCGATAACACGGATGATAATCAAGGATGTAGAGTTAACTCGCCGTATATCGGTGTTATCCGCGCCATCCGTGGTGAAAAATTCAGGAATCATATGAAAAAAACATTCGTGCTGGACACCAACGTTCTCCTGCACAATTCAAACTGCATCGAGGCGTTTGCCGATAACACCGTCGTCATTCCCATGGCCGTCATTGAAGAACTGGACAAATTCAAATCCAACAACGACGAGCTCGGCCGCAACGCCCGGCAGGTGATCCGCCGTCTGGACCGCCTGCGCAAGCGCGGACGGCTCGGGGAAGGCGTGCCGATGGAAAACGGCGGCGTCCTGAAAATTGTCACGGATATTTCCCTCCCGAAGGAAACCGACCTGGACCTGGATATACCCGACAACAAGATCATCCGCGTGGCCTATCACCTGCAGAAAAACGGCGAACGCGTCATCTTTGTGTCCAAGGACATCAACGCCCGCTTGAAATCGGATGCCCTCGGCATCCAGACCATGGACTTTGAAAAACAGAAGGTCAACTTTGACGAGCTTTACACCGGCTACCGGACCGTGCGCCTCTCGGCGCAACGGATCGCCGAGTTTGAACAGAACGGCATCCTGAAAATAAAAATTCCCACCATTTTCACGAATGAGTTCGTATTGCTTGTCGCGGAAAACGGCTCACAAACGGAACCGGGAAACAAAGCGCCCGTGGTGGCCCGCGCCGCCAATGAGGAGACCCTTGTCAAACTTTCGGAGCAATCCGAGGGCGCCTGGAACATCAAGCCGCGCAGTATTGAGCAAAAAATGGCGTTGGATCTGCTGATGGATGAAAAAATCATGCTGGTGACGCTCGTCGGCACGGCCGGCACCGGCAAAACTTTGCTCGCCCTGGCCGCCGGATTGGAACAAACAATAAAACAAAAAAAATACGATAAAATGCTGGTTTCACGCCCGATCATGCCGCTCGGCAAGGACATCGGTTACCTGCCCGGCGACAAGGACACCAAGCTGCTGAACTGGATGCAACCCATCTTTGACAATCTCGCCTACCTGATGCGCGACGGCACCAACCCCCGCCAATCAATCCGCGAAAAGATTGAAAAACTCCAGCGCGATCATATCGTGGAACTGGAAGCCCTGACGTATATCCGCGGCCGTTCCATTCCGAAACAATACGTGATCATTGACGAGGCCCAGAACCTCACCCCGCATGAAATCAAAACGATCATCAGCCGCTCGGGCGAGGGCACCAAGATGGTGCTGACCGGGGATCCTTCGCAGATTGACAATCCTTACCTTGACTCAAACAGCAACGGCCTTTCCTACGCCGTGGAACGCCTGAAGTCACTGCCGCTCCACGGCCACGTGACCCTGACCAAAAGCGAGCGCAGTATCCTGGCCGCCGCCGCGGCGGAATTGCTGTGAAAAACCACCTCAACATATGCGCCATGAAGGATCGGTTTCTCATCCCACCGGGCGAAAACATGATGATCCATATACCATCCTTGAATGATTAGAATTATTGCCATCTTAGTATCTGTCATCCTGTTGACCGGAGGAAGTTTACAGGCCGGATTTGAGCCGATTATTGACACGGCCGGCAGGGCGCAATGGCATGCCGGGCCGAATTCACCCGAGGCGGTCAATACCAGCGCCGGCATAAGTTTCCCGTGCGTGTTTAACTTAAACACAACGCGGGTCTACTGGGATTGTCCGGTTTCCGCTGACCTCACAAAAAGCCTCACGATAGAAATGGAGTTGACCTGCCCCACCCCGGAAGCGGTGCAATCGGTCGGCCTTTACCTCCAAAGCGGCAACGGCTGGTATTTATGGATCAGTCCTATTGTTAAACCGGGCCGCCAGAAGTTTTTTTTCCAAGTTAAGAACGCCGCCATGGAAGGGAAAACCGCCGGCTGGCATAAAATCAAGGCGCTGCGCATCAGTTTCCAGAACAACCTGGCCGCAAACACCGCCATCACGCTGCACCGCATCAGGTCGGGCAGCAGCGGCATCATCCTGGTCAAGGGCACATCGTCGGCGCCGGATAACGGGGAAAGAAAGGTTGCCGAAAAAACAACCGAAAGATTAAGCAAGTGGCTTGAAGATGCCGGCGTAGGCCATTCGGTGCTGGATGATGACGACCTTGCCGCCGGCCGGGTCCGGTCAGCCGCCGTCATCGTGCTTCCCTACAATCCGCATCTCAGTGACCGGGAATTTGGCCAGTTGGAAAAACTATCGGCAAACGGGAGCAAATTAATCGTCTTTTACGGCACGACCCCGCAACTGGCTGACTTGCTCGACGTAAAACTCGGCAAATACCAGGCGGCTTCCGGCCCGGGACAATGGAGCGGTTTCCAATTCAACAGTTCCGCCCCGGCCGGCATTCCGCAAAATATCATCCAGGACTCCGGCAATATTTTTACCGTTTTCCCAATATCCGGGAAAAGCAGGACTATCGCCTATTGGCGGGATATTTCCGGCAAAACGCTTTCTGACCCGGCCTGGATTCTATCCGAAAAGGGCGCGTGGATGACGCATATCCTGCTGGGCGAGGACAGCGAAAACAAGGGGAAAATGCTGACCGCCCTGCTTGGCCATTATGACAGCGGCGCCCGGCAGGAAGCGTCTCAAAATACAACCAGGCAGAGCGAAAACGTTGCCGGAGTAATCCGTGATCAGCACGGAAAGACCGGTGAATTCCGCGCTGTTTGGGACCACTCCGGCCTGGGACTTTATCCGGGCAACTGGAATAAAACCTGTAAAATCCTGGCTGACTCCGGCATCACGGCACTATTCCCGAACATGCTCTGGGCCGGCGCGGCTCATTTCCCGAGCAAATATGTTGATCAGATTGAAAAGTCAAAACCGTTGGGCGACCAGATGGCCCAATGTGTTCCCGCGGCGCATGCCGCCGGGTTGGAAATTCACGTCTGGAAAGTATGCTGGAACCTGGCTTTGGCTCCCAAAAATTTCATTGAAACCATGCGTAAACAGGGGCGTCTGCAAAAAAACACCCGCGGCGAAACGCAAAACTGGCTTTGCCCTTCCGATCCGGCCAACATTGCCCTTGAATTGAATACGATTGCCGAAGTCGTCAACCGCCATGACATTGACGGCATTCACCTTGATTACATCCGTTACCCGGACGCCGACTCGTGCTACTGCGCCGGATGCCGTTCACGATTTGAAAAATTATCCGGACAACCCGTATCCAAATGGCCCGCGGAAGTCTTAAGCGGCCCCCGGGCAAGTAACTTCAAGAACTGGCGCAGCCTGCAAATAACGGAGTTTGTCCGCAAGGTCCGTGCGGAAACAAGAAAAGGAAAACCGGGAGTAAAACTTTCGGCGGCGGTTTATCCCAAATACCCGGACTGCATTGAAAGCATAGGCCAGGATTGGGGCGCGTGGATGAAGGAAGGCCTGGTTGATTTTGTATGCCCGATGGATTATTTTCCGAACGTCTCTTCTTTCCGCGAAATCATAAACCGTCAAATGCCCTTGCAAACCAACGGCCGGCGCATATATCCCGGCATCGGCGTCACGCTTGATGAAGGCGACCTGAAAAGCGAAGTGTTTCTGGGGCAATTAAAAACATTGCGCGAACGCCAGGCCGGCGGATTCATCCTGTTTGACCTCAACCCATCGCTGGCCGCCAATTTCCTGCCATTGATCGGGGAAGGAACAAGATAATAAAACGAAAGGGAAATTTTATGTTTTCACGAAAGAACGCATTATTGCTTGTGATTGACATGCAGGAACGTCTTTTGCGGCAAGTTCCAAACTCGGCCGATTTGATCAAAAACACCGCCATCCTTATAAAATGCTGTAAAATTCTCGGACTGCCGGTGATTGTCACTGAACAATATCCTGAAGGAATCGGCCCGACAGATTCCTCTTTATCTCCCGACCTCGACCAGTGCCCAAAAATAACCAAAAGAACATTCAGTTGCTGTCGTGAGCCGCTGTTCCTGAAGGCGCTTGAAGCAACCGCCCGGAAGCAAATCATAATCGCCGGCATTGAAACACACGTCTGTGTTTTTCAAACCGCCGCCGATCTCATTCAAAATGGATATGAAGTCCAGGTTGTCAAGGATGCCGTGGGATCGCGAACAACCGCCAATATGGAAATCGGCCTGGCACGCATGCGGGACAAAGGCGTTGATATAACCAGCTTGGAAAGCGCCGTCTTTGAACTGCTGGAAACGTCGGCTTGCCCCGAATTCAAACAGATACTACGGCTGATTAAATGAAGGAAACCTTGAAAAATATCCGCATCGTGCTTTGCCGGCCGATATATGGCGGCAACATCGGCTCTGTTTGCCGCGCCATGGCCAACATGGGACTCTCCCAGCTGACACTGGTCGCCGCTGAAAACATCAACTGGGAGGACGCTCAAAAGATGGCCTGTGCGGCGCAGGAAATCCTGGCCAACCGCCATGAAACCGCCACGCTTGACGAAGCCCTGCACGATTGCGTTTTGGTGGTCGGCGCCACGGCCCGGCTTGGATTATACCGCCAGCACGCGACAACTCCGCGGGAATGCGCGTCGTTAATCCTGGATGCGGCCGGCAACGGTAAAGCGGCCCTGGTTTTCGGTCCGGAAGACAACGGCTTGAACAATGTTGAACTGGCCTTGTGCAACCGGCTGATTCAAATCCCATCCACCAACGAGTACCGTTCGCTGAACATCGCGCAAGCCGTAATGGTTTGCGCTTATGAGCTTTTTACGGCCGCCGGCATATTTGAGCCAACCGGCGAGAAATCTCCCCCGACCGACACGCGCACCAAGGAACACATGTTCAAGATGTGGGAAGAAGCCCTCCTGCAAACAGGATTTATGGAGCCGGACAAAGCCCAGCACATGATGCTTGGAGTACGGCGCATTTTTTCACGCGGCAAGCTGACCGAGGATGACGTGCGGATCCTGATGGGCATTGCGCGCCAGACATTATGGTGCGCCGGACAATTGAAGGATAAGCAGGAAAAAGGATGAGCCGGTGGAATGAATTCAATCTTGTTTATCGGCGCCGAAACGGTTAATCTTGCGTTTTAGATCGTTCCGTTAAAACATGACACACATTTGCAGAGAAGTTTGCGGCTGAAATGCCGTCTTGGGCAGAACATATAAAAAAAATGAAATCACGAATCGGCATTTTCGGGGGAACTTTTAATCCGGTGCACATGGGGCACCTGATAATGGCCCAGGACGCGCTTGAAGTCTTTGATCTTTCCAAAGTGCTTTTTGTGCCATGCGACCTCCCCCCGCACAAAGATGCCTCCCGACTCGCCCCGGCCGCGCATCGCGCCACAATGCTTGAAAAGGCAATTGAAGACAACCCTGATTTTGAAATGTGCGACATTGAAATCCGCCGGGGTGGAACAAATTATTCAATTGACACCGTCCGTCATCTCCGGAATTTGTATCCCCGAAATGACCTGTTCTTCATCATCGGCTCGGACAGTCTCATGGAACTGCATCAATGGAAGGATATTGAAGAGCTTTTGCGGCTTTGCCGGTTTGTTACCTTCGTCCGTCCGGGATTTGACCCCCAAAAAGCATCCGGAAAGGCATTGAAACTTGAAAACGGCTTAGGCCGGGATCTCATTAAAAACGTCGTCGCCGTTCATCAAGTTGAGATTTCCGCCTCCGACATACGTCATCGCATCGCCGAGGGGATGAGCATTCGCTATCTGGTTCCCACATTTGTGGAAATTTATATTGCCGAACATAATCTTTATAAAACGTAGCTTATTAGGCTGTAGGCTGAAGGCTATTAGTGACTGAACCGACAGATTTGGAATAAAATGAATAAAACAACACCATATCTCGTGCGCATGGCGGCGGCGGCTATCTCAGACAAACAAGGCGTTGACATTGTCGCTTACGATGTCAGCGCTGTTTCCAGCATTACGGATTATTATTTGGTCGCGTCGGGAATGAACACCGTCCATCTCAGGGCGCTTTTCAATGATACCCGGCTTGTCATGAAGGCCCAGGGGATAAACTGCTGGCGCATGTCCGGAAATCAGGAAAGCGGATGGATCGTGGCGGACTATGTTGACTTTATTATCCATTTCTTTAAAAAAGACGTCCGGGCCTATTATGCAATTGACCAGCTTTGGGAAAGCATGCCAAAGCTTGATTTTCGCGTCGCCCCTTAGTACTCGCGGACACAAATACACTAACGTATGGTGTTGCGCCGCAGCCAGCGGAGCAAGGCGTCTGAGTGGCGGGCATACCCAGAGGGTATGTCCCCGCTCGGAGAACGCAGCTCCACAGGCTGTGCCGTCACATCCCTTTGGGACCGCGATCTTTTCGAGCCCGGCAGTGTTGCGTATTCGAGGACATACCCTCCTGGGTATGCCCGTCGAATGCGCGCCTTGCCGGAGCACGAAAATATCGCGGCCATACGTTAGCGTATTTGCGACCGAGAGTACTTAGGGCAAGCGACCACTTGTCCCGAGACACCGTGATCGGGACGACGTGGGGGATTGTAATTTTTTCCCGTAATGCCAGTCTCGGTGGAGCCGGCCTGCCCCCAGGCCGTTCTGAACGGGACGAGGTCGTCCCGTCTCCAAAAATCCACCCGCGAGACTGTGGGGATACTTTTTCCCAAACATAATTCTTGACAATAACCGGGTGGTCGGTTATGTTATGGATAAACGATTACTCATTGGGGTTTTTACGTGTATTCACAACCGCGCATCACGATAAAAAAGCTGGCCGAGGAGATTGGGTTCTCGGTCTGCACGATCAACAAAGCCTTGAATAATAAGCCGCGCATCAGTCCGGAAACGCGGGAATTGGTGATAAAATCGGCTGAAAAGTTCGGCTACCGACCCAATACGCTGGCCAAGGCCCTGGCCCGTCCGGTGCTTTCAATCGGGTTTGTCTATCCCGACGTATGGCCAAGTCATACCGGATTGCTCATTCGCGGCGCCCGTGACTCCCTGGAACGTCTTCGCGATCATCGGGTCAATTCACTGTTGCGCCCTCTTCCGGCCGGCGATGAAAATCATTTCATATCCGTCATCAAAGACCTGGCCGACAATCAAGTTTCCGGACTTATCATGTGCCTGTTTGATTATAGTCCGGAATGTCTAAACATGGCTTGGCAAATCCTCAAGGAAAAGAAAATACCATTTGTTCTGCTTGGAAGCGATATCCCGGGGGGACCGCAGATTTGCTCCGTATGGCACGATTGCCGCCGGTGCGGACGCATGGCGGCCGAAACGCTCGAATGGATGGCCCCGGATCGTTCGGTCGCGGTTTTTATAGGCCGGAAGGGCGTGCTGGATCATGACTTGAAAATAGAAGGATTTCAGAGCTGGCTGGGTCAATCCAAAATCAAACTGGCCGGGATTGGGGAAACGCATGATGATCCCGCGAAAGGATATCCGGTTGCGCGCGAAGTGTTTGAAAAACACGTGTTTGATAAACACCCGGACATTGCCGGCATTTATATTGGCACTGAAAACGCATCTGGAATTTGCCGTTATCTGGTTGAGTCCGGATTGGCGGGAAAGGTCAGAGTGGTGGCGACCGGCGTATCCGATGATGTTTTGCAAGGACTTCAAATGGGGGTGATTCATTGCAGTATCAACCAGAACCAGCCCATCCAGGGGCGGCAAGCCGCCGGAATTCTCTATGATTATCTGGAACTTGGCCGGATGCCAAAATCTCCCGAAATCCTGATCACCCCGGAACTGATTTTACGGAGCACCATGGACGTGCGTAATCCGGAAGCGTTGTGCGCGGGAGGTATTTAGAAAGGACAAATGACAGATGAAGACATCAATATTGGCAATGATGACGATAGTTGCGGCGATAACGACGGTTTTTTCAGCAGAAGGTGAACGGTCGCATTCGGATAAAATCAATAAACAGGAGAATAAAGTGATTGTCAAGGATGGGACTCAAAAAGGCGACGTTTCATTAAATGAGGAAGTGCGATGCATTGACGATGCCTTCATCAAGCAGAAAGGCTCCCGCTGGGAATTCGGAACGTCCAAGGTCAAGCGCATTGTTGCGCTTGAAAACGGAAAGCTTTTTTTAAAGAGTTTCAAGAATCTGATTTCCGGCGCGGAATTCGCGCCACAGGGCGCAGGATCGGAGGAGTTTGCGTTCTCTATCGGGGAGAGTGGAGCCTTTGCGGAACCCTACGACTTGTCCGGCGTAGCCTTGGCGAAGACGGAAGCCAAGATATGTGGCAACCTCCGTCGCCAAGGCTATGGAGGTCAAGAGCCGCAGGGCATGGCGAAGAAGGGCAATCGCGTGACCAGCGCTGACGGCGGATGGAAACTTATCGGCTCAACGGAAAAAACGCACAAGCAAGGCGAACGGCAATTGGATATAATACTGGAACAAAACGGCATCCAAGTCACCAAGAGTTATATGATTTATCCCGGCTCAAGCATTATTCGGGAATGGATCGCGTTTAAAAATACCGGCAAGACGCCGGTTCAAATCGTGGAACCGACATTCCTTGATTTCACCGCGAAGATCGGGGATGTACCCGCCCTACCCTCCGTTGACTTCCATTGGATGACCGGCGGAGCATGTTTCCCCGGTTCCTGGAAACTTGTGACGGAAAGTCTGAATGCCGGGAAACCGATCACGTTTGATTCCTATGCGCCTTATCCTTATGACGGAATTCGCGGACACGACGGCTTTCCTGGCGACGGCGTCAACGTGAAGATTCTCCTGAACGACACCCAAGTGTGGCCGGCAACCGGCTGGCAGTGCGCCTCAAACGCGATCACAACAGTGAATATTGATGCAAGCGCCGACGTGAAGGCCAGCGACAAGCTGGTGTTCCTGGTCAACATAAACAAGAATGACCGATATGATACCACGGATTTTGATCCAACTATTGTCTACAACGATGGCGAGTCGCACACGGCCTCGCAAGAGTTCTCGGATAAACAGGGAACCAACGGGTGGCAGTACCAGGGCCAAGACGGCAAGGGCAAGTTTGTGGATCTTATCTATTCCGACGGGGATAAGCAGTGGCAAAAACAACTTGAAGAAGGACTGGGTGGAGATAAATCTTTGTTCATCAGGGCCGGTAAACAATGCCCGAAGGCCGGAATGGATGCCGCATTGGTATGGACAGCAAAAAAATCGGGGCATATCCGCATTATCGGATCAGTCTGCAATATCGGAAACTGCAAGAATGCCGGCTACAAACCCGGACGGCAGGGCACGGCAAGCTATGCTCCCTGGTATGCGCTTTACAACAAGCAAACAAAGGACGGCATGTTCATCGGTTGGGATTACTTTGGTCACTGGGGTTCATCCTTCATGCCTGAACCTGACGGAACAATCAAGGTTGCCCTGAAGGTTGCCGGTCACAAACAGACTCTTGCGCCCGGGGATTCGTTCGTTACCCCGAAGGCATTCGTTGGACTTTTTCAGGATGATCTTGATAACGCGGGCAACGAGTGCCTGGACTGGCAATACCGCTATCTGTGGGACTATGCCCGGGAGGGTTGGTTCCCCGCAATCCGTATGTGTGGATATTGGTCCAAAGGCACCGGATATTGGTCCGATCCCATCAGAGGGAATAACATCAAAAGCAGTGAAATCAAGGGTTGGCTGGGCGGCGGAGCGGATCAGGAAAGCGCCTTCCGAAAGGTCTTTCGCGTCGCGGATCTGATGCGCTACTGCGGCGCGGATGTCTACCACCGGGACTGGGGATGGTGGGATTGCGCGGGAGATTGGAATGGTCCCGATTTTAAAGCAACCGGCAAGTACCTGCGTAAATATGGCATGGGTCAACTCATCTACACCTTCCCCTACACGGTGGATAAGAAATCGCGCGTCGCGCAAGAACATCCTGATTGGTTATTAAAGGGAGATTGTCTCGATATGTCAAAGCCGGAGGTGGTGGAATTCATCAAAGGACAACTTGACATGTTTGTGGAGCGCTGGGGTGACTTTGAATGGCGCAACGACAGCACATTCACTGCTCCACACAAGGGTGACGACACTCCTCTGCTGGCGCAGGACCAGGGGTTCCGTCAGATACTTAGGGAATTTCTTGACAAGCATCCGGGGTGTGCCTTCAACGCCGTGAACGGCGGCGGCATGTATGGAGGTTACGACTATATCCGGTACGCATCCGTATTCGACTTTACCGATGATTTTGGTGGAATGGTTCGTATGAACCACTACATCTCACTGCTGTTTCCCCCGGACAAGACGGCGCACTGCTCAACTTCGTCATTAACGGCCAATCACTACGACAAAGCCAAATGCCGTGGATTGCTGTGCGTCAACTTCGCTGTGGATAAAGATAACGGCGATTCTCTTAAGCTGGAAGGCATCCGGGAACTCATTGACATCTACCATTATCTCCATAGCAAGGGAGTCGTGGGCAGATGGGTCAAGGTCTATCGCCCGGTCGTCATCGGCGACGATCCCACGATGTATTTTCAAAGATTAAGCAGGGATCGTACGCGCGGGATCATCATTCCTAAACACCCCGCACCCGGCTCGGTAACCATGAAGCCCAAAGGATTGCTCCCGAACGAAACTTATTTTGTATCGTTCCATGAGTCCCAGGCAAGCGAGGAGCGCAAAGGCGCCGACCTGATGGAATCCGGGATCCGTTTGAAAAAGATGCTTCCCGGCGAGTTGATCTACCTGAATCTGCCACTGCATCCGGGAAGCAAGCTGGATACAGAACCTCCCACGCCACCAAGCGAGATATCAAAACAGGCGGGGGAGAACATGGGTTACCCGGGCGTGGAACTTACCTGGAAACCGGGTTCGGACAACAATTGGGTCTCCTGCTACGAGATATTCCGGAATGGTCTGCTTTTGGACAAAGTGGCAAAAGGTACGTTCTACTTTGACCACTCCGCGGGCGCGGACCAGTCCGCCAAATACGAGGTTCGCACGGTGGACGGCGCCGGCAATTTTTCCGCCAAGACCGCAACCAAAGACACCGGGAAAAAACCGGCCCAGGTCTTTGATGATGCGCCCGGCCAGGGATTTGTGTACAAGGGAGAATGGAAGCATCAAACGAATGTACCGCCCGCCCATGCCGGCACGCTTTCGTTCAGCGACCAGAAGGGCGCAACCGCCGAGTTGGTTTTTGAAGGGAAAACCGTGCTGTTGTTCACCAAACTGGGACCGGATTGCGGCAAGGCGGCGGTGAGCATAGACGGCTCCGCCCCGGATATCGTGGACACTTATTCCGCGGACGACATCTGGGGAATCGGCATCTATCGCAAAGAGCTTGCGGCGGCGGGCCGGCATACGTTGCGCATTGAAGTGATCGGGGAACGATTTGAACACCCGACATACCACGTAAAGAATCCGGATACGATTGTCCACATAGACGGCGTGCGGGTGGAATTGGAATAAGTCTCTGAAAATTTAGAGCTTATTCGACTGTATGAGTGTTTTGTAACGCAATCAGGATGTACCGATAAGGATAAACATGAACGCAAAGTCAGACAAAATATATACATGGGGCGTGGGATAAAACATGAAAATTCTCAGACTCAACAGCCAGACCTTCCCGATTATACCGGAGGAAAGGGAAATTCTTTCATGTTTAAATACGGAGATTATTGAACTGGAGGGAATAAATGATGATGAAATCGCAACTGCGGCCAAGGACTGTGACGCAATCATGGTTGTTTCATCGTTCCTGAGAAACGCGGTTGTCAAACAGCTTGCCAAGTGCCGCATTATTGCCCGAATGGGCACCGGCTACGATAAAATTGACGTTGCGCAGGCTACCCGGCAGGGAATCATGGTAACAAATCTGCCGGCGTTTTGCACCGATGAAGTCGCGGATCACACCATGTCATTATTACTATCCGTGGCCCGGCAACTGGATTATTTCCAGAAACGCATGCGAATTGGCAAAGGCCCTTGCCTTGTGCCGCATATCCACCGGCTTTCAACGCGGATACTCGGCATTGTCGGTTTCGGACGGATCGGACGCGCGGTCGCAAAAAGGGCGAACGCTTTCGGCATGAAGATTCTGGTTGTTGACCCGGCGTTGAAACCTGATGAGGCGCAAGCGCCGGGCATCCAGTCAGCAAATATGGATCGGGCGCTTTCGGAATCCGATTATCTTTGCCTGCTCTGTCCGCTTTCAAACGAAACCAGGCAAATGCTCACAATGAATGAACTCCGGAAAATGAAACCATCCGCGGTTCTGATCAATACCAGCCGGGGCGAACTGGTCAATGAAAACGACCTCGCGCAGGCGTTAAGGGAAAAAACGATCCGATTCGCCGCCATTGACGTCTACGGCACGATCAATGTTTTTGCGCCGGATGGTTTCCCGACCATCCATCCTTATTTTCAGCTTGATAATGTCGTGCTTACGCCGCATGTGGCGGCTCTGTCCGAGGAAGCGATGCTGGAACAGAGAATAAAAAGCAGCGAAGAAGTTGTCCGGGTTCTCTCCGGCAAATGGCCGGAAAACCTGGTCAACCGGCAGGTCAAACCGTGGTTTAAAATCAAGCATCCCGGATAACAAGAACATATTTTGCAAAAACAACAGAAAGGATGAAACAATGAGAGTATGCGAAGGATTATTAAGAAAAAGAATTGCCGCAAAGGAATTGTTAATTACCGGGGCCGTGATTGACAGCCGGACATCTTCCGTAGTGGAGCTTTACAAAGAGCTTGATTACGACGTTGTGCTGATTGACCGTGAACACTCCTGTTTGAACAGTGAAACAATTTGCGATCATATCAGGATTTGCCGCAGCCTGGGACTCCCGTGCATGGTGCGCGTGGCCGAGCCATCCTACGCCGAACTTAACCGCTCCCTGGACCAGGCCCCGGATGGATTTTTCGTGCCCCGGGTTGAAACCGCGGAACAGGTCAAGGAAATCATACAAAAAACAAAATACCGTCCGGTTGGCCGGCGCGGGCTGGCCGGCAGTGTCTGCCCGGTGGGCAAATACATAGGGTGGAATTCAGTCCCGGAACAAATTGAAACAGTGAACCGCAACCTGGTGGTCGGAGTTCAAATTGAAAACGAATCAGCTTTGGCAAACCTTGACGCCATCCTTTCGGTCAAGGGCGTGGACATCGCGGTGGTCGGCAATGACGATTTGACCATGAGTCTTGGCATCCCCGGCCAGTTAACAAACAAAAAGTACCAGGCCGTGATTGAAAAAATCATTCTTTCCTGCCAGCGGCACAATGTCATGCCGGGAATTGCCGTGGGAGCGCCGAATTTGGCGCTTTTCTGGATAAAAAAAGGCATGCGGATGATTTGGTATTCGTGCGATATTTACGGATTGTGGCTGGGCTTGAATCAACAAATGACAGCGCTCAGGAAAGGACTTAAAAAACGATGAAAGCGGCAAAAATTTTCGGACCGGGGGACATAAGAATAGTTGACGTGCCGATACCGGAATTGGGCACCCATGATGTGCTCTGCCGGGTTGTGCGCGCGGGCGTCTGCGGCACCGATTATGCCATCTATACCGGCGAACTTTCCTTTGTCAAATCCGGACTGGTCAAGTACCCCCTGATCCCGGGCCATGAATGGTCCGGGATCGTGGAAAAAACAGGCCCGGAAGTGGAGAATTTTAACCTCGGCGACCGGGTGGTCGGCGATACTTTCGTTGCCTGCGGAAATTGCTTTTCCTGCGCAACAGGCAATGTTTACCAATGCAAAAAATTACGCAGTGTCGGCACGATCAACGCCTGGGACGGCGCCTACGCCGAATATGTCATGATGCCCGAACGCCATCTTTTCCATCTGCCGGATAACGTCAGTCTTGAGAATGGAGCTTTAGTTGAACCGGCGGCCACGGCGCTTTATGCCGTGACGCTGGCCGGGGTGAAAATAGCCGATACTGTCCTGGTTCTCGGTTCGGGCCCCATCGGGATTATAGCGGCCAAAATGGCGAAATTGTCCGGCGCCGGAAAAGTAATAATCGCCGCCCGAAAGGATTTCAAGCTGAAAGCCGCCCTCGCGCTCGGCGCGGACGCAACGGTGAATACAACAAGAGAGTCATTATCGGAAAGCGCCGGCAAATATGCCGGCGAATACGGGATTGACCGGATAATAGAAGCTTCCGGCTCCACCGAACTTTTCAAAGAAGCTTTGAAAATAATCAAACCCGGCGGCGTGATTTCCTGCGTGGCGTTTTACGACCGTCCGGTGGATGGGATTGATCTTGACCGTTTTATCATCAACGACGTAACTATCAGGGCGGTGGCCGGCAGTCAGGGCATGTATCCGCTGGTATTGAAATTGATGGACCTCGACCTGGCAGATTTCTCGTCCTTGATCACCGAAAGACATTCGCTTATGGAAACGCCGCAGATCATGCATGACATGAAACAAGGGAGTGAAACAAAGATAAAAATAATGCTGGAAATGTAAGCGGACGACAACAACTCACCACTGATTACACGGATGGCACGGATAAAAGAGGAAACAATGAATCTTGCAGAAACCATCAGAAAAACGGAAGTTTTACCGGGAAGCATTGCTTTCTTTTTCCTCGGCCAGGCCGGATTTTGCTTCAAATTTTCCAACGGCAGGACGCTTTTCCTTGACGCCTATCTGACCGACAGCTGTTACCGTCTTTTCGGGTTCAAACGCATGACGCCGACCGTTATCCGGCCGGAAGAAGTTTCCACGGATATTTTCTTTTCCACGCACAATCATGCCGACCATTTGGATCCGGATACGCTGGAAATTATCGCCGGGAACAAGGCGATCTATTTCCTCGGCAGTCCGGATTGCGGGGAAATATACCGGAAAGCCGGAATCCCGGATTCCAAGTATGGCACTCTGAAATGCGGGCAGGAGAAGGAAGTCTACGGCCTAAAACTAAAGGCCGTTTACGCGGACCACGGCGACCAGGCGCCCGATGCGATCGGGCTTTTGATTGATTATGACGGCATCAAAATTTATAACGCCGGGGACACTGCGTATGCGCCGGAAAAAATAGTCGCATCGCTGAATTCGGATATTGACGTCATGATCGCGCCGATCAACGGCGCTTTCGGGAACATGAACGCCGTTGAAGCCTGCCGGCTGGCGGGACTTGTGAAACCGAAAATAATAATTCCGGCGCATTTCTGGATGTTCGCGGAACACATGAAGCAGAACGGCGATCCGGCAAAATTCCTGGAAGAGGCGAAAAAACTGCCCGCCGGAATAAAGCCGCTCGTAATGGCTCCCGGTGAAAAATTTATTTATAAAAAATAAAGGAGAAACATGCGCGCAAAAGAAAATTACACTGATATTACCCTGACGCAATCTCCGGAAACGGAGATGCGGTACACGTCGGGCTTGACGGTTTATGACGAACGGTTCGATGAAGGAAGACTGGTCGGCCGTTACTGGTCGGCAACAGGACGGATAAAACCGGAAAGGCAAATTCAACCGTTCGACAAACCGCTTGCGTTTAACGTTCCTGTCCAGTCGTTTTCCCTGAACATTGACGGCCAGGATTGCAATCACGGATGGAAGTTCGTGACGGCGGAAGAGAAGAAAGAAAACGGAATACACCGCGGAACAGTGGAAATTGTCCATGATCTCAAGCCGATCCGCTTGAAGGCCCATACGATTCTTGACGGGACGCCGTTCATCCAACGCTATCTGGAAATTACCAATAACGGCACAAAACCCATGGCGATTTCCTCAGTCGCCCCATGGTGCGGAGTGCTGGCGGGAGGATGGGACTATTTTCCAAAGAGTGATTTTCAGAGAACGTCTTTCCAACTCGGACGATATGCCGGCAATAACTGGGCACAGGAAGGCCGTTTTGTCTGGGAGCCATTGACCAACGGAGTGACCGCGCATCTCCAAGCTTCCGGTCCTTACGGCACCTGCGGATACCAGTGTCCGTTTTTTATTTTAAAAAACGAGGAAACGATTGAATATTTCATGTTTTATCTCGGATGGTCAGGGACATGGTGCGCCGACATTCTCTGCGATACAACGCTTTATCAAATTCTTCACGTAAGCATCGGACCGGCGGCGCCGTCGCCGATGCGGATGATTGAACCCGGAGAAACAACCCAAACCCCCGCCGTTCATGTCGGGTATGTTCAGGGCGATTTTGACGCGTGTGTGCAATCCGCCCATGACCATATCAGGACTTCCGTAATTCCCGTTAACCCGCGCTTGCCACAGCCCGTCGTGGGGTACAATCATTGGGGATATATGCAACACAAAATGGATGAGGCAGGCCTGATTGAAGAAGTTGATATTGCGGTGGAGATCGGCTGTGATTTATTCATGGTTGACGCGGGTTGGTATGGAAAGGGATCCACCGCCTTAAGAAACGATGGTCCTTATTCGCGGTTTCTGGGCGATTGGGTCGCGGGCGAATGGTTGCCCAATGACCTTGACCCTATAATCAGGAAAGTGCATGAAAAGAAAATGCTTTTCGGCCTCTGGATAGAACCGGAAGGCATTGCGGAAAAAAGCGAGATTTACAAACAACATCCGGATTGGGTCGTAAAAGTCCGGGGAAAACAAGTGCCGGCTGTCGGTGAACGGTTTAATCTTGATTACACCAATCCGGAAGCGCGGGCATGGGTGGAATTGGAACTTACCCGCGTCATTGAACGCTACAAACTGGACATTCTGCGAATAGACGGCGCTCCGATGCATGTGCAGGTGGGAGAGACGATGATTCATGGACATGCGGAAAGCACCATCTGGCGTCATTATGAAATACTCTACGACATCCTTGGAAAACTCCGGGGGAAATTCCCGAAACTCATCATTGAAAATTGCGCCGGCGGCGGAGCGCGGCTGGATTTGGGGATTCTGGGGAAGACCCACTGGACAGAAATTACCGATGAGGGCCGGGTTCCCCGGTTAATCCAGATCCTGAATGGGATGACGATCATGCTTCCCCCTGAAATTCATAAATATTTTTACGGTGTTCTCCAGGCAGAAAGAGGAAGTCTTGACACCATGATCAGGGTAATTCTTTTTAGCGGCATGCCGGTTTTCAGCGGAGTCAGCCCGAAATTGAAGGCGGCGAATCCGCTGGTCGTCGCACGAATCAAACATTATGTCTCGTTGTTTAAAACTTTTATTGCGCCCATGCTGAAGACCTGCAAGGTCTATCATCATACGCCGGTCGTTGATATTGATCATCAGCCATTGACGAATTATTGCGTCCTGGAGTATGTCGCGGAAGATATGAGCCGCGGCTTTACGGGCGTGTTCAAGCTGACGAATGACAAGGACCCGTATATCTTTCATCCCCGCGGGCTTGACCCGGGTAAAAAATACCGGATTACGTTTGATAACGGCGGGGGAACAAGCAAACGAGACGGACTTGACCTCATGCAGACGGGAATCCGCTTGGAAATCACCCGGGCATTATCATCGGAATTGATTCTTTTTGAAGCGGAATAAAGCCGCTGGTAACGGCCCATGGTAAAAAATTTGTTTAAAATAAATCAATTCCAGGAGGTATTAAATGCATTCCATACCGGAACATTTGCCGAAAAAACTTACGATTTCATTCTGGTGGAACTATTTTTTGGGCACCCAGAAAGGGGACTATTATTATGATTTGGAAGAAAAGATGATTGAACTGAAAGAGCGCGGCTTTAACACCATCCGCATAGACGCCGGAATTGGTTTATGTTACACCCGCGATGGCAGACGACGCGGAATGATCAAGTTTTCGCGCGCCTTTGGCCAATACAGCTCCGTCATTCGCCAACTGAATGGCAAAGGCGGGAAATGCGATGTTTTGAAACGTTTAACCGGCTTGTTGGAGCTTGCCGCAAAGTATGACGTATATGTTATTCTGTCGAGTTGGTTTTATCTTCATACATTCTGGTATGTAAGCAATAAAATAAAGCAGGACATGTTCGGCCTGCCGGTGGAAGAACGTTTCATGTATATGGCGCAGGAATTCGGCCGTTTGCTTGATTTGTTAAAAGAGAAGGGGCTGGCAAGCCGGATCGCCTTTGTTGAAATAATCAACGAGAATGACGGCGGAGCTGTCTGGGGCCTCTTCAGGGATGCACAGACAAGCGATGTCAGCGAACAAGCCAGGCGCTTGAAATTCAGGACCCTGCACGAGGAAGCCATAGCATTCCTGAGGGCGAGACATCCCGACCTGTTAATAGCATGCGACACCTGCAGCGGGAACGCTCCGCTTGATATTCTTCCAAGGAATATGCAGGTTTGGAATCATCACGCCTACTACCTGTGGCCGATATATAATAATTTTGAAGAGGGACTTTATTCCGCTGATTTTGACCTTAAACATCCGCATAAATATGATTCCAAAAGGCCTTACATCAGGGAAAAGATAATAAGCTTTGAAAAAGTACGCAATGCGCACTTTGACAAGGACATTGAGGATGGATGGTATAGAAGAGTATGGCTGTATAATAATGTGGACAAAAACAAACTAAATCTGCTGGACAAATGGCTTGAAAAAACACTCCAAAAGGACTATGCGGAATATGAAAATGAGGCCATCCGACATGTTGCCGCGGCAGTGGAAACATGCAAAAAACATTTCCCAGGCGTGCCATTGGTCATGGGCGAAGCGGCCTCATATTGCGCGCATACCGGGTTGCGCTGGGAAGAAAAAGCGGAGAAATATTGGGAACTGATTGAATATACCACGAATCTGGTAAAAAAACATGATTATTGGGGGTATATGCTGCGAACTACTTCCGGACCGGAAGACCCCGTTTGGCTGGAATTCCCAGACAGGCTACGATATCTTAATAAATTATTTCTTAAAAACGCACAAAAACAAAAGTGACCAGGAAACATGGCACACAATCAGGAGATATTTAAATGCATTCCATACCGGAACATTTGCCGAAAAAACTTACGATTTCATTCTGGTTTTTAAATTATTTCTTGGGCGCCGGAAAGGGCGACTTCTACCATGACCTGGAAAAGAGAATAATAGAACTGAAAGAAAGGGGGTTCAATACCATCCGGATGGATGCCGGGATCGGATTGTGTTATGGGAAAAATGGGGTTCCCCGGGGAACGATTGAATTTCACGAGCTTTTGCCGGGATACAGCGCGATTATGCGGCAACTCAACTGCAAAGGCGGCAAATGCAATGTTTTAAAAAGACTGCTGGAGCTTTTTACCCTCGCCAAGAAGCACAACGTATATGTAATCCTGTCAAACTGGTTTTATCTTCATACTTTCTGGTTCGTGAGCGATGAAATAAGAAACGAGATGTTTGCCATCCCCGCGGAAGAGCGTTTGATGTACATGGCCAGGGAATACGCCAGAATCCTTGACCTGTTGATCGAGAAAAACCTGCATACCCAGATCGCATTCCTGGAGACAACCAATGAATTCGACGGCGTGATCTGGGGGGCATTCCAAAAATCAAAAGCCACCGCCGCTGATAATCCGGAAGAGTCGGAAAGAATAATGCTCAGGTTTCGCGAACTGCACGAGGAAGCCATCGCCTTTCTCAGGGAGAAATATCCTTTCCTGCTGATCGCCGGCGACACTTTTAGCGCCTGGGCGCCGGTCAACATGCTGCCGAGAAATATGCAGGTCTGGAATTATCATACGTATTATTTATGGGGCTTGTACACAAACTCTTATGAGGCGGAACTTCATAAGCCTGATTTTGACCTGATCAATCCCTATAAATACCCGATGTTGAATGAATTTTTGAGCAAAAAGCTCACCGGTATTGACGAGATATTCAGGAGCGCAAATTTTGACGAGCGGATAGAATACGGCTGGGTGAAAAGAGTCTGGCTGTTCTACAATACGGACAGGGATAAGTTAAAAAAACTGGACGGCTGGTTCAAGAAAAAATTCATTGAAACCATTGCCGTGTACAAGGAAAAAGCCGCGCAAAGTTTCCCCCAGGCCATGGAGGTGAAAAACAAATATTTCCCGGGCATTCCCCTTGTCATCGGGGAATCCGGCTCATATTGCGCGCATGTGGACTTCCGCTGGGAAGAACAATCCGACGAGTACTGGGCCTTGAACGAATTCACGACCAGGCTTGCCAAGAAGAACAACTATTGGGGATATATGGTCAGGACAAATTCCGGGCCGGAAGACCCGGTTTGGCATGCGGCCCCGGACAGGTTAAAATATATTAATGAATTATTCCTTAATGAGAGGAATTAGATCGTTCCGTTAGGACATATGACATATTTGCGGAGATTTTTTTAGGCACCTTCATTTCAGTCAATAATGACGGGTATAATAGGAGCATTTTCAAAAAAAGACTTTGGTTACGGCGGAGAGCGGCTTAAGTCTTGCTCCGCGCAACCGTTGCGGTTGAGCGAAATGAATGATAAGTGATAGGAAAATTTGGTTGCGGCTAAAAAACCGCCTTGGATCATCAAAAAACATGAATACAAAATCAAAAAATAAAATAAAGCGTCAATTCAAGACTCAAAAAGCCGTTGCGCTCGGCATTTCCCTGACATTAGCGATTGCCGGGGTCGCGCAAGGCGTTGACGACGCCTTCATCAGGCAGGAAGGTTCCCGCTGGGAACTCGGAACGTCCAAGGTCAAGCGCATTGTTGCGTTTGAGGACGGGAAACTTCTTTTGAAGAGTTTCAAGAATCTGATTTCCGGCGCGGAATTCACGCCGCAGGGCGCAGGATCGGAGGAGTTTGCGTTCTCCATCGGGGAAAGTGGAGCGAGCAATCGCGTGTCCAGCGCTGACGGCGGATGGAAACTTGTCGGCTCAACGGAAAAAACGCACAAGCAAGGCGAGCGGCAATTGGATATAACACTGGAACGAAACGGCATCCATGTCACCAAGAGTTACATGATCTATCCCGGCTCAAGCATTATTCGGGAATGGATCGCGTTTAAAAATACCGGCAAGGCGCCGGTCCAGATCGTGGAGCCGACATTCCTTGATTTCACCGCGAAGATCTGCGATCTCCCCTCCCTACCCTCGGTTGACTTCCATTGGATGACCGGCGGAGCAAGTTTTCCCGGTTCCTGGAAACTCGTGACGGAACCCCTGATTGCCGGGAAACCGATCACGTTTGACTCCTATGCGCCTTATCCTTATGACGGGATTCGCGGACACGACGGCTTTCCCGGAGACGGCGTCAACGTGAAGATTCTCCTGAACGACACCCAAGTGTGGCCGGCAACCGGCTGGCAGTGCGCGTCAAACGCGATCACAACAGTGAACATTGATGCAAGCGCCGACGTGAAGGCCGGCGACAAACTGGTGTTCCTGGTCAACATAAACAAGAATGACCGATATGACACCACGGATTTTAATCCGACGATTTCCTACAACGATGGCGAGTCGCACACGGCCTCGCAAGAGTTCTCGGATAAACAGGGAACCAACGGATGGCGGTACCAGGGCCGGGACGGCAAGGGCAAGTTTGTGGATCTTATCTATTCCGACGGGGATAAACAGTGGCAAAAACAACTTGAAGAAGGACTGGGTGGAGATAAATCTTTGTTCATCGGGGCCGGCAAACAATGTCCGAAGGCCGGAATGGATTCGGCATTGGCATGGACAGCAAAAAAATCGGGACCCGTCCGCATCTCAGGATCCATCTGCAATATCGGAAACTGCAAGAATGCCGGCCACAAACCCGGACAGCCGGGCACGGCAAGCTATGCTCCCTGGTATGCGCTTTACAACAGGCAAACAAAGGACGGCATGTTCATCGGTTGGGATTACTTTGGTCACTGGGGTTCATCCTTCATGCCTGAACCTGACGGAACAATCAAGGTTGCCCTGAAGGTTGCCGGTCACAAACAGACTCTTGCGCCCGGGGATTCGTTCGTTACCCCGAAGGCATTCGTTGGACTTTTTCAGGATGATCTTGATAACGCGGGCAACGAGTGCCTGGACTGGCAATACCGCTATCTGTGGGACTATGCCCGGGAGGGTTGGTTCCCCGCAATCCGTATGTGTGGATATTGGTCCAAAGGCACCGGATATTGGTCCGATCCCATCAGAGGGAATAACATCAAAAGCAGTGAAATCAAGGGTTGGCTGGGCGGCGGAGCGGATCAGGAAAGCGCCTTCCGAAAGGTCTTTCGCGTCGCGGATCTGATGCGCTACTGCGGCGCGGATGTCTACCACCGGGACTGGGGATGGTGGGATTGCGCGGGAGATTGGAATGGACCCGATTTTAAAGCAACCGGCAATTACCTGCGTAAATATGGCATGGGGCAACTCATCTACACCTTCCCCTACACGGTGGATAAGAAATCGCGTGTCGCGCAAGAACATCCTGATTGGTTATTAAAGGGAGATTGTCTCGATATGTCAAAGCCGGAGGTGGTGGAATTCATCAAAGGACAACTTGACATGTTTGCGGAGCGCTGGGGCGACTTTGAATGGCGCAACGACAGTCACTTCACTGCTCCGCGCAAGGGTGACGACACTCCTCTGCTGGCGCAGGACCAAGGGTTCCGTCAGATACTTAGGGAATTTCTTGACAAGCACCCGGGGGCTGCCTTCAACGCCGTGAACGGCGGCGGCATGTATGGAGGTTACGACTATGTCCGGTATGCGGCGGTGTTTGACGGCACTGATGGCGGGGCTGGTATCCTGGCAAATTACCACGCTTCCCTCCTGTTTCCCCCGGACAAAACGAGTTGCTACCCGCCCAGGATAGATACCTACACAAAAGCCAGATGGCGCGGACTCCTGTGCCAGGGCTTCGACCCGATGGACGACACCTGCGATCCTGGTAAAATGGAAGGGATCCGGGAACTTATTGACATATACCATTATCTCCATAGCAAGGAAGTCGTGGGCAGATGGGTCAAGGTTTATCGTCCCATCGTCACGGGCGATGATTCCACAATGTATTTCCAACGCTTGAGCGGCGATGGCCGGCGCGGAATCATCATTCCCAAACGTCCCGCGCCCAAGCCGGTAACCATCAAGCCCAAAGGATTGATCCCGAACGAAACTTATTTTGTGTCGTTCCATGAGTCCCAGGCAAGCGAAAACCGCAAAGGCGCCGACCTCATGGAATCCGGGATACGTTTGGAAAAAATGACCCCCGGCGAGCTGATCTATCTGAACCTGCCCTTGCATCCGGGAAGCAAGCTGGATACGGAACCGCCCTCGCCGCCCGGCGAGATATCAAAGCAGGCGGGGGAAAACATGGGCTACCCGGGCATGGAAATTACATGGAAACCAGGCGCGGACAATAATTGGGTATCATATTACGAGATATTCCGTAACGGCCTGCTCCTGGACAAAGTGGCAAAAGGCACGTTTTACTTTGACCACTCCGCGGGCGCGGACCCGGCCGCCAAATATGAGGTGCGTACAGTGGACGGCGCCGGCAATTTTTCTACGAAGGTTGCGTCCCATAGCCTTGACGTAAAACTCTCACAGGTTTTTGATGATGCGCCCGGACAAGGATTTACGTACAAGGGAGAGTGGAAACATGAGACGAACGTACTGCCCGCCCACGCAGGCACGCTCTCGCTCAGCAACCAGAAGGGCGCAGTAGCGGAGCTGGTGTTTGAAGGGAAAACCGTGCTGTTGTTCACCAAGCTGGGAGCCGACTGTGGGAAGGCGGCGGTGAGCATTGACGGCGCCGCTCCGGATATCGTGGACACTTATTCCGCGGACGACATATGGGGAATCGGCATCTATCGCAAAGAGCTTGCGGCGGCGGGCCGGCATACGTTGCGCATTGAAGTGCTCGGCGAACGGTTTGAACACCCGACATACCACGTAAAGAATCCGGATACGATTGTCCACATAGACGGCGTGCGAATTGAATAACGCACCAAGCCACGGCGGCCAAGCGGTCTTTAGTCCAGACTCGGAGACCCGTTGTGTGCATTGCTCGCACAAGGCGCGAGAGAAATGCGGGCTAAAGGCCGAGAATTGCCCCGCGCGTTGCGCCGTATAACTTCAAGCTCCAAATCCAAACAAGCCGCCAGACCTCCACAAAGTCAACCGCCAGCCTGGCGGCAAACTGGACCAGGGAAACGGGCGAAACGGCAACGACCAGAAGACCGATGACAAGCGCGTTCATGAAATAAATGAGCGCGTACGAAAACACTTTTCCGTAAAGTTCTATATCGGACTGTTTTGTAGCCAGCGCCGAAACGGTGAAGAACAAATGAAATCCGAGCGTAAAACCCACGGCCGCAAGAAACAATAAATGGCATTTTTGCAGGTCAAAAAAAACAGAGAAAAGAAAATAGGCGCAAATGACAAGAATTGAATAAAGCGGAAAAAAATACGGCGCCAACGCGACAAACATATTGCTTTCCGAGAGTTTTACATTACCACCGGTCTTTGAAACCTTCATCCCCAGCACCGTTGCCCCGAAAAGATGCCCCCACAAAGCATGGGTAAGCTCATGCGCCAAGACATAGCTTTTGACGGGCGCGGGTAAAAACACAAACACCGCCATCCACAAGACAAGCCCGACGCCGATCCCCATCAGGAACGTCGCCCCGCCGGTTCCGCCGGAATTGCCCGTCCCCGCCAGCACAAAATAAACGGAGCGGGAGGCCGCCGCGCAACACGGCAACAGGAATAATCCAATCAACACTCTGGTAAAATTCAACATTTAAACGTATCTTTGCCAAAAATCGGGATCATTTCCAATCTAAAAATTAATATCTGGCTTTGTCCCGGAAAAAGCATTGACATTTATTTCGGTTAACGTATATTTCGGATTATGAACAATTTCCGCCGCCCTGCTCCGCGGGCGAGCCGCTCGCGGCATGCCAGAAATAAAATGAACAACGAGCCCGGCTCGACATGCCGCATGTCGGTTGAACATTTTGCCGACCGGATGACCGCGGTGATGCGTAAAATGGCGCGGAGCATGATCTCCGCCGAACGAAACTATCTGGTGCGGGGGGTCATCACCCTGCCCCAACTTTGGATTCTCCAGGCAATCGCGGACGCGGGAAAATGCCCGATGCTTTCGCTTTCACGCAATTTGAGCCTGAAATCCTCAACCCTGACCGGGATCATGGACCGGCTGGTTGGATTGGGGCTGGTCAGGCGCTTCGCTTCGGAATCCGACCGGCGGCAGGTCCTTTCGGAGTTAACCCCGAAAGGACGCCGGATTCTGGACCATATTCGCATGGAAAGACGCCGTTCTTTAATTGACGCATTCGGACCTTTAAGCGAAAAGGAACGCGTTGCCTACTTGACGATCATTGAAAAAGTGGCGGATCAGATCGCGGCGCGGAAGTGAAAAAAATGCAAAGGGCAGGATGAAGAAACAAAATCACAACAGATTCTGCGCTGCATCCGGAAAAATCAACATCCTGCATTTCCGCCTCGCGCCTCCGTTCGCCGCGGCCATGCTGTTGATTGGAACACTGAACCTCACGGCCGCCACCAATTCCGTAACGGGCATCATCGGCCACCCCGGCGCGTCGGCCTTTATTGATTCCGCCCGGACCAACCGTCTGCTCCGGATCGGGATGGTGGACTGCATCGCCTGGACACTCCAGAACAACTCGGAAATCCTGATAAAAAAGATTGAGCCGAAACTGAAAGAAGACGACGTTAAAATCGCAAAAGCGGCGTTTGAGCCGAATTTTTATGCCAATGTTGAAAAGGATTCCATCAACAGTCCGGTTCCCATGCCGATGAATGTCTACAGTTCCATCGTTACCCGGGCCGTGGACGTCAACGCCGGATTTGCCGGCAAGTTGACGACCGGGACGCGCTACCAGATGGATTTTATCGGTTCACGCAACGATGACGACCCGGCCACCATGCCGGTGAACCCCGTCTACTATACGGAACCCAAGCTGACGATAACCCAGCCGCTTTTTAAGGGCGCGGGAATTGAAGTCAACCGGGCGGAAATTGTCATTACCGCCAATTATCAGCGCATGTCCTCCAAGGACCTCAGGGCAACGGCAATGCAAAGCATCAGCCGCGCCATAATCGCCTACTATAATTATTGTTATTCACAGGAATACAAAACAATCGCCAACGCCTCCCTGAAACGCGCGCAGGACCTGCTCGCCATCAACACCGAACGGCACGCCAAGGGCATCATCAGCTCGGTTGACCTGCTTGAAACCGACACCGCCGTCGCCGAAAGGGAAAAAGCTGTGATCGTCGCCGATGCGCTGGTGTCAAAAACGGAAGATGAATTGAAACTGGTCACCAACCTTGTGGATGATCCCGAATTGTGGAACGCGCGGCTGGAACTGATTGACCGGCCGGAAATTGAACTGCGCAATACGGACTTGGCGCAAAGCCTGAAGAAGGCCTTTGATTTTCGCCCCGATTACCAGATAAAGATGATTGACCTGCAGAACCGCGACGTCGCCATCAAGGTGGCAAACAACAACCTGCTGCCGACGGTTGACCTCGCCGGAAGCTACGGTATGAACGGCTGGGGATCAGACCTGGGGGGCGCGCTGGACACCATTGAACCGGACAACAGCGACTGGACGGTCGGGTTGAAATTTTCCATGCCGTGGGGCGGCGCGGAGCGGGCGCGTTACGACCAGAAAAAGCGGGAAAAAATAAAAGCGCTCCTGGAACTGAAACGTCTTGAACAAAATATAATTTCCGATGTCCGCAACCGGATCAGGGAGGTTGAGACCCAGCGCCGCCAGATGGACGCCGCCGCGCATGCCAGGAACATGGAATTAAAGAACTACGAGGCGCAGAAGGAACGCTACGCCGCCGGGCAGACAAGCACCCATGACATGCTTGATTACCAGGAACGGGTCGCAACGTCCGAGACCGACTACCTTAAGGCTTTGGTTGACTACCAGACCGCCCTGGTTTCGCTTGATAACGCGGAAGGGATCATCCTCGCCAAAAACAACATCGTGCTGGAGGAATAGGCTATGACTAAGACAATAGGGACAAAGGCACAAATTAAGAACAGCATTCTCCGCCACTCTGCGCCTCTGCGCCCCTGGGCCCTTGTGCCTTGCATTATCATTCTCGGATTATGCGGCTGCGGAGGCAAGGAAACAAAAAAAACGGCGAACGAGTCCATCCCGGTGCGCTGCCGGCGCGTCGAGATCCGCAACGTCAAACGCACGCTCGATTATGCCGCCAGCCTGAAGGCCGAAGACCAGGCTTCAGTCTATTCCAAGGTTACCGGCAAAATTATTGAGAAACTCAAGGACGACGGTTCCACGGTCAAAAAAGGCGAAACAATCGCCTATATTGACCGGGACGAAATAGGGTTTAAATTCGAAAAAGCGCCACTCGATTCGCCGCTCACGGGAATCCTCGGCATGGTCACCATTGACCGGGGCGACAGCGTGTCCCCGCAGTCGCCGGTGGCCGAAGTGGTAAGCATTGACAACATGCGCGTCAGCCTCGATATTCCAGAAAAGCACCTGACGGACGTGGCGCTGAACCAGCTCGCGGAAATTTCGGTGGATGCGTTCCCGGACACGTTTTTTTCCGGCAAGGTCACCAAGATCAGTCCGATTGTTGACTTGGAAACGCGCGCCGCGCCCATCGAGCTTTTTATCGCCAATCCCGAACACAAGCTCAAGCCGGGCATGTTCGCGCGCGTAAAACTGATCCTTGAAAACAAGCCGAACGCCCTTCTGATCCCGAAAGAGGCTGTTCTGGGAAAGGGAAACGAACTTTCCGTCTACGCCATCAACGGCAAGACAGCCCATCAACGCAAGGTCAAGGTCGGAGTCAAGGAAGGCGGACAAATTGAAATTGTGGAAGGCCTGCAGGCCGGCGAAACGGTAGTCATCATGGGCCAGCAGCGATTGCGCGACGGCGCGGAAGTGATTGTCGAAGAGGATAACCCGGCAAAATAAAATTTAATTTAAGCGGGAAACAACAACATGAACTTGGCGGAATTTGGCGTTAAGCGGCCGATAACAAACCTGATGATTTTCCTCGTGATAATCGTCATATCCTTGTACAGCCTGACCCGGCTCGGCGTGGACATGATGCCCGAAATCGAGCCGCCGTCAATTTCGGTCATTTCCGCCTACCCCGGCGCGAGCCCGGAGGACGTTGAAATCCGCGTCACCGAACCGCTGGAAAACCAGCTTGCCAGCACGCCGGGAGTTGAAAAAATAACTTCGCGCTCGCTTGAAGGCGTATCGGTCATCAGCCTGAAATTCATCTGGGGCATCAACCTGGACGAGGCTTCCAATGACATCCGCGACCGGATTGACCGCACCAAGCGCTTGTTGCCTGATATTCCGGAAGAAATGGACAATCCCTACCTTTTTAAATTCAACACCGCGATGATGCCGATTATTTATGTCGGCATCACCGCCGAACAGACCTACCCCATTTTATACAACCTGATTGACCGGCGGGTGGCCGATCCATTGCGGCAAATACCCGGGGTCGGCACCGTCCAACTGGGCGGCGGGCTGGAACGGCAAATCAACATCTGGCTTGACCGCAAACGGCTGGAAGGCTACGGGCTTTCCATTCTCGACGTTGTAAAAACCATCGGCGCGGAAAACATCACCCAGCCGGTCGGCAACATCAAGTCGGGCCTTACCGATTACCTGGTGCGCCTGCCGGGAGAATTCGCGTCGCCCGAGGAGGTCAACCTGATCATTCTCGGCAAACACGAGGGGCATCTCATTTACCTGCGGGATGTCGCGCGCATTGAGGATGGCTTCCAGGAAATAACCCACGTCGCCCGCATCAACGGCAAGTCCGGCATGATGATGAGTGTCCAGAAACAGACCGGGGTGAACACCGTGCAAGTAGCCGAAAAGGTCAAGAAAAGGCTGAAAGAGCTCGAAAAGCTGCTCCCGCCGGATGTTAAATTTTACATCGTCCGCGACAGTTCGGAAGACATCATGTACGCGCTCGCCTCGCTGAAAGAAACCGTCTGGATAGCCGTGTTCCTGGTGATTGCCGTAACCTGGTTTTTCCTGAGACGCTTCAAGCCCAGCATCATTATCGCGCTTACCATTCCATTTTCGCTCCTGATCGCCTTCATTTACCTGTTCCTGAGCGGCAGAACGATCAACGTAATCGGGTTGACGGCCATAACAATTGCCATCGGCATGGTGGTGGATGACGCCATCGTCGTCATTGACAACGTCACGCGTCATCTTGACAACGGCGAAAAACCGGCGGAAGCGGCGATATTTGGAACGCGGGAAATGTTCCTATCCGTTGCGGCCTCAACCCTGACCACGGTCGTCGTGTTTTTGCCGCTCCTTTTTCTTTCCGGCATCGTGGGCATAATGTTCGGCGAACTCTCGGCCATCATCTGCATCACGCTTATTGCCTCGCTTTTCACGGCCACGACTTTTACGCCGATGCTTTGTTCAAAATGGCTGAAAAAAACGGACAGTCTCGACGACGCGGCGCGGCAAGGACCGCAGAAAAAGATATCGCTGGCCCGCATATATGCGCTATCCGAAAAGGGATTCAGCGCGCTTGAGACTGGGTATGCCATGGCGCTCGCCTGGAGCCTTAAACATCGCTGGCCCGTCATTATCGGATTTACCGTCGCCTTTTTCCTTACGCTGGCGTTGACGCCGTTTATCGGCAACGAGTTCATCCCGGAGGAGGATTCCGGCCAGATGTCGCTCTCCGCCGAGTTGCCGGTCGGAACAAGGCTCGAGGAAACTGACAAGGTGGCCGAAAGGGTTGAAAAAATAGTCGCCGCCGATGTTCCCGAAAAAATCGCGGCCATGTTCCGGTTCGGCCAGTCGCGCGGATCGGGTGCCGCGTTCGGCGGGCGGTCCGGCAGTCACGTGGTTTCCGCTTTCGTCAAGATGGTCCGGAAAGACAAACGAACGCGTTCCGCGAAGGAAATCGCGCAGGAACTGAGAAACAAACTGAAAAAACTGCCCGGCGTGCTTAGAACCGATGTGACCGCCGGCGATCCTCTTTCCAAATTGATCAGCGGCACGGGCGGTAAAACAATCCAGATTGAAATTATCGGCCATGACTTTGACGAAACGGACGCCATGGCCGCCAAGATTAAAGCCATTATGGAAGGCCTGCCCGGAACGGTGGATGTGAGCATCTCGCGCGACCGCAAAAAACCGGAGATTAAAATCGAAATTGACCGTGAAAAAGCGGCCTCGCTCGGGCTGAACATGATGACCATCGCCGAGACCATGAAGACCGCCATTGAAGGCTCCGCGGCCACCAAGTATCGCGAAAGCGGCCGCACCTATGATGTTTACGTGCGCATGGAGGAATCCTCCCGTTCAAATCCGGAGGATATTGAAAACCTGACGGTCGTTTCGCCTTATACCGGGAAGCAAATCAGGCTTTCCAACTTTGCCGTGGTGCGTGAATCCACCGGCCCGATGGAAATCGAACGCCAGAACCGCGAGCGGGTGGTCAGGGTGGAATGCAATGTCCACGGCCGTTCTTCCGGCGAAGTGGTGAATGATCTCAAGCAACGGATCGCGGCCATCAGCCTGCCCGCGGATATCGCGGTTAATTTCGCGGGCGACATCGAGGAACAGTCAAAAGCATTCCGTGACCTGACGTTATTGCTGCTGCTTGGGATAACGCTGGTCTACATGGTCATGGCCTCGCAATTCGAATCACTGCTGGACCCCTTCACGATCATGTTCGCGATCCCGTTCGCCTTCATGGGGGTCATCATCGGATTCGCCGTCACCGGAACGACCTTGAGCGTCATCACCTTCCTGGGCATTGTGATGCTTCTGGGAATTGTGGTTAAAAACGCCATCGTGCTGATAAGCTACATCAACATCCTCCGCGCGCGCGGCTTTTCCATGGAGGCGGCCGTCACCGAGGGCGGCCGGCACCGTTTGCGACCGGTGGTCATGACAACCATAACCACCCTGGTCGGGATGCTCCCCCTGGCATTGTCGCGCGGCCAGGGCTCGGAGATCTGGCAGCCGCTCGGCATCACAATGATATCCGGGCTGACCGTCTCAACCTTCATCACCATGATTTTCGTGCCGATTTTATACGCAATTCTCGAGGACAAGGCAGGAAAAAAAACATGAAAATGATCATGATCACTTATAACGAAGCCATTGACATGGAAGTCATGGAAATGATGGAAAACTTCGGATTGAAAAGTTACACCAAGATCGGGGAAACTTTCGGAAGCGGAGCTTCCTCCGGGACACATCTGGGCACCGATGTCTGGCCGGGGCTGAATAACGTGTTATTCGCATCATGTCCGGATGACACGGTCCAGAAGGTTCTCTCGGCTGTCCGGGAACTCCGCAAATCGCTTGGAAAAGAAGGCGTAAAGGCCTTTGCCTGGCCACTGGATGAAATGACCTGAAGGTAGGGACAAAGCGGCAGAAGGCACATTGCGCTTTTCTTCTTCACGGCATGCTGATCCGGAGGATCGTTGCCGCGCCCTTCAAGGAAGCCAGGGAATAATTTGACAACACCGCCGGGATCAGCACGGTCATGCCGCCTTTAAGCTGCATTTTTTCAGAGCCGGCCGTCAACTCCACCGCCCCCTCTTCCATAAACAGGACATGAAACGTCTTGCCATCCGTTGCGCACCGCAACGACCGGCGCAGAATCACCTTTTCAAAATTGAAGAAAGGAGTGCGCAACAGGTCAACGACCGCATTTTCTTCCCGGTCAAATTGCGGAGGACGCTTTGTCAAGTCAATCTTCGGCGAATCCGGGTCGTTCCAACGGACAACCTTCATGGCTTTGTTGATCTGCAGAGCCCGGGGCTGACCATCGCGGCCAAGGCGGTTCCAGTCAAAAAGCCGGTAAGTGGTGTTGGAATTCTGCATAACTTCAAGGAGCATGCATCCCGGGCCGATGGCATGAATTCTGCCCCCCGGTATGAAAACAACGTCGCCTTTGGCCACCGGTATATCCTGAAGAAATTCACCCGCTTTTCCCTTTGTCAAGGCGTCCTTGAAAGCGGTCGCGGTTACGCCCGGCTTCAGCCCGGCATAGACCTTGGCCCCCGGCTCGGCCGCGAGCACATACCACATCTCCGTCTTGGGATCGCCGCCGGTATCCCGCGCCCCGGACGCATCCGGATGGACCTGCACGCTGAGCTTTTCTTTCGCATCAATTATTTTAACGAGCAGGGGAAATTCCGCAAAAGTCCGCCCCGTCAATTTCTCGCCGTATAATTTCATCAGGCTGAACAAATCACGCCCGGCAAGCTGGCCGTTCACGACCACGCTCATTCCTTCCGGCCGGTCGGCAATTTCCCAGGACTCCGCATAGACGCCGGGTTTCAACCCGCGCTTGTATTGCACGGCGATTTTGTTTCCACCCCAGATATAATCCTTGTAAACGGGTTGAAATTGAAGCGGATATAAAGGAATGTTTTCCATGGTTTTAGCTACACCCCGCCGCCATAATCACGGCATTCGGCGAACAACGCATCTATGTTGGCCAGCGGCACTTCCGGCTCAAGGATATGGGTCGGCGATATGATCAAGCCGCCGTTTTGTCCGTATTTGTCAATCACTTCCCTGACGCGCGCGCGAACATCCTCCGGCGAGCCAAAGGGCATTGTGGTCTGGGTGCCGATGCAACCGTCAAAAACGAGCCGATTACCGTAACGCTTGTGGATCGCGTCCAGGTCAAGGCATTCCGGCTGGAGCGGATTCAGGATATCAACCCCGGCCTCAATCAAATCACCGACAATCGCGATGATATTGCCGTCGCTGTGATACCATATTTTGCAATCCGGATTTATTTCTTTGATTTTCCCCCATACTTTTCGCCAGCGGGTTAACATCAGTTTCCGCCAGCAATCGGGGGAAAACATGAGATTTTCCTGGTTGGCCACGTCATCACCGGTAATGATCAAATCCGCACCGGCGCGCGCATAGGCTTCCGCCTTGGCCAAATTCTGCTCCATCAGCCGCTCCAGAAGGCATTCGGCCCATGCGGGTTGATCGGCCATATCCATCAAGAACTGCTCATAACCGCGGATCTGCCATGCCGTTTCATACATGTGCCCTACCCATGCCCCGGCAATCTTGCCTTCGGCATGCCGCCGCGCCGCCTGATTTTCCAATTCCGAAAAATCCCATTTTCGGACATCATCAAAAGGATAATTTTCCAGTTCCGATATTTTTTCCGCGTTTCGCAGCGGCGAAAGATACCCCCAGAAATGATAGAATCCGCTCGGAATCATGGCCACGCCGAAACCGTCAAAGGTTGTCCCCTCCGGCAGCTTCTCGCCCTTCCAATAAGACGAATAATCCGGAGCCGGCAGTGCCGCCGGCCGGCTGATGCCAAGCCCGCCGCGGTCGAATATTCCGTAATGCCCGCCCAAATCTTCCGTGCCCGCATGGGCAACGAGGCGTTGGCCCAGGTCGGGAGTGAAATCCGCGTAGCATAGAATCCGCCCTGGCCGGCGGTGGCTGGTGGTCGCGCGAAAAACATCAAGATCGGTTGCCATTATAAACTCCTTTACTTGTCATGTTATTGAGAGAACGCAGAATGTCAATTCAAATCAGGGATCAACGGGTTTGTTCCAAAAAGGCGTCCAAAGCCGCTTCCCACGAGCGGATTTTATAACCGAGAATTTCCTGGATTTTATCCGTGCAAAATCTTGAATTTTTCGGCCGCATGGCCCGCACGGGAAAATCAGAACTCAGACACGGAATTATCCTGTTCGGCAAACCGAGCTTGCGGGCCGCAAACGAAGCCACCTCATAACGGGTTGCATAGCCGGCATTGGCAAAATGGAAAACACCCTCGGCGCGGACGCCGAGCAGGAGGCAAATGGCCCTGGCCATGTCAACCGTCCAGGTCGGCGCGCCGACCTGATCGTTCACAACCTTCAATTCCCCTCCCCCTCCGGCGCGCTCAAGCAACTTGGCGATAAAATTGGTCCCATGTTGCCCGTAGCTCCATTGAACGCGCATGATGGAATGCAGACAACCGCTCGCCCGGATGGCATCCTCGCCGTTTAACTTGGAACTGCCGTAGATACTGACCGGATTCGGACGGTCGGTTTCCAAATACGGCCGGTCGGAACAGCCGTCAAAAACAAAATCGGTTGATATCTGGATTACATATGCGTCATGTTTCTTTGCCCAGGCCCCGAGCAAGCCAACCGCCCCGGCATTCACTTTCATGGCCAGCTCCGGCACTTCCTCGGCTTTGTCAACATTGGTAAAGGCGGCGCAATTGATGATCGTGTTGGCGCCGGCCAGATTGGCTTCAATATGCGCCGGATTGGTCAGGTCAAATTCCGGCAGGTCCAGGGCCCGCGCCTGATAGCCCGCCTTTTCAAGGCATGGCGCCAAATCAGAGCCGAGCATGCCCCGGCCGCCGGTGATTGCGATTGTTGTATTCATATTACGAAAGGCACAAAGGGACATAGGCACAGAGGCACAAAGTTGATCTTTTGAAACCTGATTCTTGACCGCCACGCTCCGACTATGTGCCTTCTGCCTTTGTGCCTATGTGCCTACTTTCATTATAAACAAAATCCCGGCCGATTTCTTTCAGACGCGGATTACGCTTGTCCTTTTCGGAAAGAACCGGATTTTCCACCGGCCAGGCAATGGCCAAATCCGGGTCGTTCCAGATGATGCCGCGCTCGCTGGGCGGATGATAATAATCGGTGCAGGCATAAATAAATTCAGCCGTTTCACTCAACACGCAGAAACCATGGGCAAACCCGGCCGGCACAAAAAGCTGCTTTTTATTGGCCGCGGAAAGAGTTTCGGCGATCCATTTGCCGAACGTGGGCGAGCCGAAGCGGATATCAACCGCAACATCATAAACCTCGCCCTGGATAACCCGCACAAGCTTCCCCTGCGGCTTTTCAGACTGGTAATGCAGGCCGCGCAGTGTGTTTTTCACGCTCGACGAATGATTCCACTGGACAAACTCAACATCAACCCCTCGCTCGCGAAAAAAATCGCGCCGATAGGTTTCAAGGAAAAACCCCCGGTTGTCGCCGAAAACTTTCGGTTCAATCAATATCACGTCCTTAATGGCGGTTGGTGTAAATTTCATATTTATCCGGTTCTAGGTTTCACTGTTCAGGGTTATCTTTGCCTTATCATTTTTCCCCCGCCACCCAGACGCCATCCCATTTGGCGGGCGGCGCGACGATTAATTGCCGGCATCTGGCCGCATACGCCGACGAGGCAGGGTCGTTTTGTTGTAACCGGTCAAAAATCGCCAGGGCTTCGGCTATTTTCCCGGCATAAAAATCATTCAGGGCGACGGAAAACTGTTCCAAGACCGGTTTGCGCAAGTCCCATTCTTCCGTGGTCATGGGCTCAAAAATGCGCACCGCCGCCTTCCGTCCGACCACGGCAACCCTGCCAAGCTCACGGGCCGGGATTTTGTTCCCCATTTTTCCCATTGCAGAATACGTCGTCTCGGAAATGATCGTGTAGGTGCCAAACTGTTTATTGACCCCCTCCAACCGCGAGGCCAGGTTCGCGGCATCGCCGAGAATGGTATAATTGAAACGATTATGGGAGCCCATATTGCCGACCACCACCGCGCCGGTATTGACGCCGATGCGCATAAAAAGGTCTTTCCCCGTGCGCTGGTGCAGTTCCGGCCGCATTTTTGCCAGTTGCGCCTGACAGCGCATGGTGGCGCGCACGGAGCGTTCGGCGTGGTCTTCCTGCGCCAGGGGCGCGTTCCAGAAAGCGATAATGGCATCGCCCTCGTACTTGTCAACCGTTCCCCCCTCCCCCTGAATGATATCGGTCATGGCCGTCAGGTAATCATTCAGGAGCGATGTCAACTGCTGGGGATTCAAACCTTCCGAAATGCCGGTAAACCCCTGCAGGTCGGAAAATAAAATGGAAAGCGTCCTCTGTTCCCCCCCCAAGGCAAGCCGCTCCGGATGTTTAACCAATTGCTCGATCACATCCTCGCTCAGGTATTGTTTGAACGCGCCCCGGATAAAACGTTTCTGTCTCCCCTCCGTGGCATAATTGAAAATAATGGCGGAGACCAGGGCGAATACCGTCGCCGTCTCCGGCGCCATGAACGGCGCCCACCAGCCGCGCTGGTAGGCCAACACGCAAATGATCGCCGGCAAAGGCAGGGCGAGACCCAAGGCGATCACATTGTCCCGCGCCCCCCGGCCAAGCACGGCAACCATTCCCCAAAGCACGGCAAGGCCAAGGATCAGAACGGCCGTGATGCCCCCGGGCAAGTCGCGCATGAAATCACGCACCAGTAAATCGTCAAGCGCGGTGGCATGAAGCTCAACACCAGTATAGATGCGCGCCACCGGCACAGGGCGCAGGTCAAGCAGTGCCGGCGCGTTGCATCCGACAAAGACGTAACAATCTTTCAGGCTGGGCATGTCGGTCGCAGGCGGTTTTTCGCCCGCCTGCAATTTTAATTCCGACTGAATCACGGCCGCGGCGCTGATGCGCTTATGGGTTCCGGATGGGCCGCGGAAATTTAAAATTGCGGCGCCGGCCTGGTCAAGCTCAATTTTGTGCCCGCCGATTTGCACCGCACTTTTGGAAAAAACAACCGATTGATTGGTCGCGGCCGCCAGCCAGGCGGCGACGGCAAGCGAGGGAACGGGAAACCCGTCAAAAACGGTGAAAGGTTTTAAGCGCCGGAAAATGGCGTCCGCGTCCGGCCGGGCCGAAACGTTTCCGAGCAAGGCCGCATTGGCGGCAAGATCGGGAACCGGGAAAGAAGCCTTCGGCATGAATACGCCCCTTTTCCTTTTCAGATTTGCCAGCCAGCCATCCAGCCCGGAAACTTTCAGGCGGGGGGCGGGAATATTCGTCGGCCAGACGGTTTCACTGCCGCTCTCATGGCCGAGAAACACGGCCTCAACAAAAGGCGGCGCGTTTGAGATTGCCGCCGCGAAAGTTTGATCGTCCTCAACACTATAGGTAGATGGTTCCGTGAACACAAGATCAAACGCAACCGCTTTCGCCCCCTGCCGCCGGCAATAATCAAGGATCGGCTGATAAAGCGAACGCGGCCAGGGCCAGCCGTAGGCCATTTCCTTCTTGACCCAGTCGAGGCTGGCCTGGTCAATAAATATGAGGCGGATACGATCGGTAAATTCGCTCGGCTTTGACAAGCTTTGAACGCGCCAGTCCCAGGTCCTGGCCTCAAACCGGTCAAGCTGGCCGGCGCTCCACAAAACCAGGGCCGCCAGGCCGGCGCCGATCCCGATTAAAAATCCGTAAATTACCTTCCTTGCCATTTGTTAAAAATGCTATTATTTTTAAGATCATTGATCAAGAAAAAGAAATACCCCCGAAGCAAAGAAGAATGAAACTTTATGATTGAAAACAAACACAAAAGAAATATAATTCAATCATCAAGTCGTATTTATCGGTTGAACAACCAACAAGGGGGGCGGAGGGCATTAATAAATGAGCAAAAAAATATTATTAGTTGACGACGAGCCAGAACTGGTTGCGATGGTAAAAACGAGACTGGAGGCGAATAATTACGAGGTCATCACCGCCGCGGACGGCAAAGAGGGGCTGGATAAGGCGAGAAAAGAAAAGCCGGACCTGATCATATTGGACATCATGCTTCCCAGGATGGATGGCTACAAGGTCTGCGGCCTGATCAAAACCGATATAAAACACAACAAGATCCCGGTGGTCATGCTGACGGTCAAGTCGCAAGAGGCCGACAAAAAACGGGGCGAAGAGGCAGGCGCTGAAGCGTATATCATCAAGCCGTTTGAGGCGCCCGTGCTGCTGGAAGAGATTCAGAAATTACTGGAAGGACAAGACGCTAAAGTTTAGAGTCTTGCCTGAAGGCACTCATGCGAACATATATATACCGCGCGCGCAACATGACCGGACGGATTGTTGAGGGAACAATCAATGCCGCCGACAACAACGGCGTCTACCAGCAGCTGGCGGAAGAACACCTGGTGCCGGTCGCCATTCACCTGGCGGCGGAAAAAAAGACCGGCCTCCTGGCGCGTTTTTTTTCCGCCCGCGTCAAGGATGAAGACCTGATTGTCTTCAGCCGCCAGTTGAGCGCCATGCTGAAGGCCGGCATCCCGATCCTGCAGTCATTTGACATCCTGCGGGATCAAACCGAAAAGCCGATTTTTAAGGACGTGCTGACCAAAGTGAGCCGCAGCCTGACGGGCGGATCGCGCATGTCGGAGGCGCTGGCCGAATTTCCACGCGTTTTTTCGCCGGAATATGTCAATATCGTGATCGCCGGCGAGACGGGCGGCGACCTGGTGCAGGCCCTGGCCAGCATCGCCGTATGGATGGAACGCGAACTGGAGATGAAAACCTCCATAAAATCGGCGCTGCGTTACCCGGTTGTGGTCATTATCGCGCTGATTGTCGCGGCCATATTGATGGTCGCTTTTGTCGTCCCGCGCTTTGCGCTTTTTTTCAAGCAATATACCGCCACCCTGCCCTTGCCCACGCGCATCCTGATCGGCGTTAATAATGTTTTCCAGAATTACTGGCCGTTGTTGCTCATCATTATTGTCATGGCGGTCGCGGCGGTTTATTTCCTCCTGCGGATCAAGCAGGTCCGGTTGAAGTATGATCAAATGAAATTCCACTTGAAACTTATCGGCCCGCTTTACACCAAGATCATGATTTCCCGTTTCGCCCGCATTTTTTCCATGCTGGTGCGCAGCGGAATCCCCGCCTTGCGGGGCATGGAGGTCGCGGCCGAAGTCATCTCCAACACCTATTTCAAGGAATTGCTCCTGAAGGTGAAACAGGGCATCCAGGATGGCGGCACCATTGCCGACGGTTTTTTCAACGACATGCCCATTTTTCCGCCGATGGTGACCAACCTTATCGCCGTCGGCGAAAAGACCGGCAGTATTGACGACATGCTGGAACAGGTCGTGGATTTTTATGACATGGAAATAAAATACACCCTGCGGAACCTGACCGCCATGATAGAACCGATCATCACGCTGGTTATCGGAGTCGGGGTGCTTTTCCTGGCCTTGGCCATTTTACTGCCGGTCTGGAACATGTCGCAAGTGATGACCAGCCAGGTGAAGTGATTTCGCTCTTCAACCTATCACATCGGCCGGCAAAATCAGGGGGAGCTGTCGTGGCGGAACGAGAAATCAATTGATAAATAACTGCTGTCCGATGATATTTCCAGTTCGGGAAGATTGTTGGTGGTCCAGGCCAGGCCGGTCCAGCGCTGGAAATTCACGTCGTTCTTGTCATCAATCGCCAGGTGATAGAATTCCGATGTGAACGGGTCGGGTTTCAGCACGCACCACTGGCCGTCATCGGTGGACACCAGGCTCCCGAAATTGGTCTTGCTCCCCGCGATTTGCATTCCCGCGTTGGTAACGAGCATATACGATTGTGCATTTTGGTTCTGACGGCTGTAGACCACCATCAACGTGTTGGTCTGGGAGCTCCAGGCAATGTCAAAATCGCGGCGGGTACTGATCTCCATGGTGGCGTTGCTAAAACCGTCATAGGCAGTCGTCCACTTAAATGTGTTGGTGTAATACGCCCCCTGCAAGCGTGTACTGGAATGCAAAAAGGCGGCGTAAGCGGCCGGCGGACGGTTTGTCGGCCCCTTAACGCTGTATTCCACCCGAATCCAGCGCGGTTCCGCGGCCAAGGCGGCGGGCATGGTATTTTGCGCGCTCCAGGCCCCGTTTGTATAGACTCGGTATTTGGGACTTCGTCTTTGGGTGGCTGAACTGCCGTTGATATAGACAACAAGAGCTGAATTGGTTGAATAGGCCGCATCAAAAGTTTCATAGGTGATCGTGCTGGCACAGTTGGTCTCCAAATTTGTCAAACCGGCCCATACCGCGCCGTTCCAGACAATTGCACTGCTATAATTGGCGGCCGATGGCGCCGGTTTGCGCCAGCGCGCCAGGCACATGATTTCGTTCGTACCGGGCTTTGAAACCAGACGAACCCACTGAATCGGGCCATTGGCGGCGACATTGATTGAATTTGGCGACGACCAACCGGTTGAAGTCCAGATTCGGTATTGGGGATACAGGGATCCGTCGCTATAGACCACCATGCCGCGGCCGCTTAAACTTTCATAGGCCACATCAAAACCGCGCGAAGCGGCGGCCGGGACACGGCCGGCGGCGTTCAAGTAAGTATTGGAAACCCATTCCCCGTCAAGATAAGCTTGCGCATATATCCTTCGCTGGTCGTTCTGCGTTACCAGCAGGAACTCGTTGGTCCGGGGACTTGCTTCTATCCTCTGCCATTGCACGGCATCAACGACAGAATTGTTCGTGAATTCTATGCTCAATCCCCAGTTGGTTGAGTAGGCACGATAGCGCGGCTCCGGTTCGGAACCCTCTTTATACGCTATAATTGCCCGTATAATCTCGCTTGGCTTCCACCGGCTGGTCCAACGTGAATTTCCCATAATGCCGGTGGAACTGACGACGATTTTATTTTCGGCATTTGTCGTAATGGCATTCGTAAAAAACGCATTACCGATCCAGCCCATATTGGTCCATGATAGATCGCCGTACCAAGCCGCTTTCGCCCGGCTGATGCCGGTCTCGGCCGCGAAAAATGCCTTGCTCCAGTTCATATCCTGAATACTTTCCATGGAGCTGAAGGTGGTCAGCATGAGCACGCTGGCCCCAAGCATTCCCATCAAGGCAATCATCATGATGATGCCGATCAGGGCCACGCCGGAAGAGGCGTTATTGGAACGCCGAAAATGGAAACTTGAAATTTGAAATTGGGAGGGCAAGATTCTACCCCAGGCTTCGCCAGCCAACGGCACGTCGAGACGAGTTCCGGGCAAATTTCCAATTTCTAATTTCATCCTGTTCATTTCAGCAAATCCCTCTGTATGAAAAAATTTATCTTTAATTCGGAGGATGAAGCATTGTTGGTCGCCCCGATATCCAGCGCCACGCGGCTGATGAGGGCGCGATTGGTAATCGAGAGAGGGAGCGGTCCCAAAAGGCCGTTGGTGGCGTTATAATATCTCAACCCGAACCGGTCCACGCCCGCGGCCAGGCGAGAGTTGTTCATATTCAAGTTCAGGTCGGCCCCGGACCAGGAAAACGTATTCGTCTCGTTATTTACATTTAAGAATTCCCATTCGTTTGAATTGGCGGTAAGGGTCCGGACATGCAGGCGCGCTTCGCGCCGCATGCGGCTCACGGCGCCCATGACTTCGCTGTCGGCCTGCCGCTGCGCAAGCAGGAGAGCATAGAGCCGGCTGGCGCTGACAAGGTAATGGGTGGTGATGCCGGCGGTCAAGGAGAGGAGCACAATGACGATCACCAGTTCAATCAGGGTGAAGCCACCCCGCGATCCGTATTGCTTATATGGTTTCATGATATTGTGAAGAGACGGGTGTTTATAGAATATAGAAATTAGAAACTTGAAATTTGAAATTGGCATAGAACTCTTCTCGGCCTAGATATGATTTTCTCCCTAATTTCGAATTTCCAATTTCGGACTTCTAATTTCAGTCCGCCCCGTCATAGCGACTCACCACCGACATGTTGGAAACAATAAATGCTGTATTGCTGACGATCACCGTAATCCGTTTAAAATCGGAACTATTCGTCACAAAATTGAAATTCGCGGCGGACACGTTCGTCACGATTACCCTCCAGGTTAAATCCGAAAATTCGTCCATGACTTCCCCTTCTATCGTCCTGGGCGGCCCGCCGCCCCGCAGGGTGTTGTAGTCATCCACGCTGTCAAATTTCACGCGGTTGGTTTGCCCCGCCGTCGGGGTCAGAGGATCCAGATATTTTTTTGACCGGATTTCATTCATCAGGTCATCGGCCAGCAGATTGGCCGTCTGAAGCCCCCTCTGCCGGTCCATGTTTTTCAGGGATTCCTGGAACACCATGACCAGCGCCAGGATCGCGATGCTGGCGATCACCACGGTCACAATCAATTCAATGAGCGTAAATGCGCAACTATTCGTGTTGTCTGGTTCAGAGTTCACGGTTCAAGGTTGATTTTCGTGAAGCGTAGAGCGTATTTATCATTCACCCTGCGTTTCCTCATTCTGACTACTGACTTCTGACTACTTCTTTAATCATTCTTCATTCCAACCCCGCATATCCCGTATCGGGCGCGACCGTAACCTTCAGGCCGGAAGCAAAAGTGACGGTTCCGGTCGTGGCCAGACGGATCCGGTTAACATCCAAAGGTATGCCGTTGGTCTCGCTGAAATAAAGGGTGCTATTGCCATTGATATTGACCGATGAGAGGGTAACGCCCGAAAACTTATTGCTGAGATCAACAACCCAATCCTTCTGGATGACCGGATCCTTGGCCGGCAAATAAGAACCGGTCCAGTTACTAACGGCCGCGAACACATCATATCTATTTGAAACAACATCAAATCGCACGCGCAAAGTTTTTTCCTGGCTCACCGCCATATTCCGGATATAGGTCAGGTGCGAGCGGAGCTCGTTGGCGGCTATCAGGTTATTCCGGGCATTAACGCCGGTGAAGTTGAAATTAATGATCACCACCGTCGCCAGGATGGCGATGATCATCATGACGACGACCAATTCTATCAGACTGAAGGCAGCACAAGACAAGAGGTCGAAAGTTGAAGGTCGCAGGTCACAAGTTCTAACCTTTGACCTTTGACTTTCGAATTTTGACCTGCGACTTTTCACCTCTGATCTTTCACCATCAACATTTGACCTTTGACCTGCGACTTTTGACATTTGACACGCTTTTAGCTTACTTCAGCCTGAGCATCATCTGCCGGTCGCCGTTTTTCAACAACACATCACGGTTGTTAACCTTTACGATCGTCCAGCCCGCGACATTCTCGCCTTCCCCGAAGAGCCGGCCGTTGATCATCGCCACCCGCGAGGCGCCGCGCGACAGAATGGCCGTCAATTTAATGCCGGCGTCCGGCGCGGGCGCAACGGGCGGCGCGGGCGCGGCGGGCGCCGTTGTGATCGGCGGCAAGTCGGCAAGCGTGGCACGCGACGGATTGAACGGGTTGTTTTCAGGCAATAGCGCCGCGATCCTTTTTTGTTCGGCTAATATATTGGCGTCAACCGGCGGCAACTGCCGCTTTGACGGCTGAACATCGCCTGCAGGCGAAACAACCCCTGCGCCGGGCAGTGGAGAAACGCCAATCGCCGCCGGCGACTGAGGAGGCGAGCCTCTCCTGACCTTGGCAAGATTGGTCACAAGCAGGTAAATAAATAGCGGCACAAGCACGGCCGTCAGGCAATACGCGATTAAATTTCTTTGTTTTTGTTCCATATTATCACTCAGGTGTTCAGGCTGTAGGCTGCCAGCCCGCATTTCTCACACGCCCCGTGAGAAATGCGCCCAAAGGGCCGAAGTAGAAGCGCTTTGCGCTTCACTTCGGGGTTGCCCCGAAGCGACGTCCCGTCTGCTTCGGCCGGCGCCAATGCCTTCCCAAGGCATTGGCGGACCGGTGCTTATCTCACAACCTGAATCAGGTTGTGAGATAAGCAGGCTAGACTGTCAGTCCCTGCGAATTAAAATTGGAAACTGGAAATTTGGGGGGAACTATTCCAGTTCTGTACCAATTTCTAATTTCAAACCGAGCTGCCTAATCTATTCTATAGTCTGATGTCAATTGCCTGTTTTAGCCTCCATCGGTTGAGCAAGCGAAAAGACCGACAAGACAAGCGAAACCTCAATCCTATCTTCCTCCGCGCCGCGCGCCGGCCCGCCGGCCGGGGCTTCGGATGACTTGCCGTCCCCGGCGGGTATAACCTCCATTGATTCAATTTTATGGCTGATATGCCACAAGGCAAGATTCTGTAAAAATTTAACCAGGGCCGTATATGACCCCTTCAAGGCAATCGCATAGGACACCACCTCTATCGTAAGTCCTTTGCCTTTCGTGACGAGCACTTTCGTCTTTTTATCCTGTTTTGAGGCATTGGTCATTTCCATGCCCGAGATGGATGCCGCCTTGACAACGTCGCGCACCAGCATGTGCGCTTCATAGTCCCGGCCGACAAATTTGCGGGTGATCTTTTCCGTATCAGCCCGCAGCGTTGCCAGGCGTTGGGCATAGTCGGCGATTACGGTTGGATAGGATTTGGCGCCGGTTGTCTGGGCTTGCAGGTTATGACTGGTTTGCGTCAATTCATCCAGGACAACCGTCCGGTTCCGGAGCCAAAGGCCGGCAATGATCACGGCCAGCAAGGTGATGGCCGCTGACACAAGCGACCTGGTATAACCAAACATGAACAACATGGATGCTCCTAATATATCAACTCACATTGAATTTCAAAAGAACCCAGCATGGTTTCCGTCCGATCGCCATGGGCATTGATGATATTTACCTGCCTGAAAAACGGTGAAGTACTGAGCGAAGAAAGGAACGTTGAGAGGATGCCGTCAAAACTGGCGGCGGAAGGCAACACTTTACCCTCAATGGTAATGACATCAGCCAGTTGCGGATCAAACCTCATGCTGAAATGGGTCAAGACGACATCCCTGGGCAGCGCGCCGGCCAAGGCGTTAAAAATACCCGGCCAGAGAGGATCGCGGCCGACCAGTTGCTGCAGGGCGGCGTAATGATCCGATGTTTCCACGAACTGTTGCTGGAGCGTCTCCAAACACTGGCGATCATCGCTGGTCCGCTGGGCCTCCGCCTGGTATTGTTGAACTGTTGTCCGCATGGCTTTAATTTTTATCGCCTGGCACGTCCCTCCCAGGGCAAACGGCAGGAATACCAGCAACAACAAGGCCAAAATCACGCTGGGGATGAAAGTTGTAACCCGCTTCAGGACTTTCGCATACTGCGGCATGAGACTGATCGCCGGTTCTTCCGCCAACGCCAATCCAACCGCCAGCGCGAGGCGCGCCTTGTGTTTTTCAGCATAATGCCGGGTAGCGGCGTCAGCGAATTTAAGGCCGGCAAATGGATCAATGAGCTTAACCGGCAACAACACCAACGACGTTTCCAAATGCGCCTTTAAAGCCGACAGGCAGGATGTTCCTCCGGTTATATAGACGGCTTCCACTTTCTGCCCGGCATTATCCTTGTAAAACTGCATGGAACGCGCAATTTCCGAGGAAATGCGCTCAATCATCGGCCGCACCAGCACATCCATATGTTCCAGTTTTTTTTCCGGGGTTAAGTCCATTTTCTTTTGGCCGGACTGCGGAAGACAGCCGGTTATCTTGACCTCCTCGGCTTCAATATCCGTCAGCTGGACCGGGCCGGAATCAGTTGACACTTCCGTGGTAAGCATCTTGCTGATGGCATCGCCGCCCACCGGTACTTTCCGCACGAACCGCACGGTTTGATGATCAAAGATATAAAAAGTGGAAGATTCGGCGCCCATATCGGCAACGAGAAAAACCGGTGATTCGCGATCCCACTCCTGCCGGCGCGCCAGCGCCGAGTAAGCACACGCTTCCAGCGTGACATCATTGACTTCCCCGCCGCTGCCTTCAATCAGCCGGCACCAGGGCTTGACCGCGGACCAATCGGCCAGTCCCACCAGGTTGCCAGTGTGGTTGCCAAGAAATTCAGAACTGATATGAGCCATGAGCGGATGGTCACTTTCCCAGGAAAGCAGTTTTCTTGCCTGGAGCAGGATGGCGCCTTCCATCTCCGGCTTGCTCATTTTCGGCAGGATCGTGAAACAGCTTTTGACCGCCTCATTTGCCGTGAAAACGACCTGGTACCCGGCCAGGTTTTTTTGGATGAGAAGCCGGCGGACAACATCAAGGGATGACAGCATCTTGCCTTTAACCCGCGACTCAAAAAGGTAATCCTCAATGAAAACATTTTCCACCTGGAAAGCGGAATCGCGACGGCTCAACAATACCAGCTTGGCGCCGCTGGCGCCGCATTCCAACCCAGCCCTGCGCCTAGAAGTGAATTTGAGTCTATTCATGGATACTTGAAGATTATTAAATAAGACAGGGCTAAAAGGCAAATGAAATTTGCATTAATCAGCCTGTCTACCCTGGAAATGATACGAGGGGGAAACTTTTCCCCCTCGTATTGAAACCATTAACTATTTACCGACAACTGCATTATTCACCGCCTGCTACCGACCATATACCACTGGTCTGGGCATACGAGACGTTGGTATAATATTGCCAGGCATTGCTTGTCTGCATGTTTGCCCAAACATTACTCGCGGTCGGCCAGGCATTAGAGCTCGTTTCGCCGTTCAAGATGCTCTGGGCATACAATTTATGCGTGGACGAGCGCAATCCGCCCAGTTGGCCACGGTCGGCCGCTTGCTTGGCCTTAGACGTAATGTCTATATATTTTGGGATTGCGACGGCCATCAATATGCCGAGGATCACGATCACGACCACCAACTCAATTAACGTAAAACCACCCGCTGCGGCAGGCGTTAACTTATTTTTCATTGCTATTTTCCTTTTTTTATATTGTTGATTACGGGCAACAACGGCTTTTCCACCGCAGGCCGATCTGCCTGCGGCATGAAAACCTCGCCATCGCATGATCCTGATATGGCTTTTGGCCTGGTTTGAACCATGCTTGCTTGATAAACCCACATCCGCCGCAACGCGCGGGCAGCATAATGGATTAGCCGTGTCATCCAAGACTAAACTAAACCGCTCACTTCTGTTTCCGGTCACCTCCTTTTTTATTATTCGCCGCCTGTTACCGACCATGTGCCGCTGGTTTGAGCATACGCGACATTGGTATAATATTGCCAGGCATTGCTGGACTGCAAGTTCGCCCAAACATTGCTTGAGGCCGGCCAGGCATTCGTGCCAGTGTTGCCTTCCAAGACGCTTTGGGCATATAACAAATGCGTGGACGTTCGCAGGGCCCCCAGTTGTCCACGATCAGCCGCTTGCTTGGCTTTGGTTGTAACATCCACATACTTCGGGATTGCAACGGCCATTAATATGCCGAGGATCACAATCACGACCACCAACTCAATCAATGTAAAACCACCCATTGCTTCAGGTGTTAGTTTGTTTTTCACTGTTATTCTCCTTCTTATACTTTTGTTGATAGCAGACAACAACGGCTATAAAGCCTCGCCATTGCATGATCCTGTTATGGCTTTTGGCCTGGTTTGAATCATACTTGCTTGGCAATCCCGAGGCGCTGACGCGCCCGGAACTAACCGTATCGTCCAAGACGAACCCGCTAACTGTTTCCTTCCAGCCGCCTCCTTTCGGCCGGACAATATACCGGCATCCATCATTAACACAAGTATATTTTGCCTTCTTTGTTTAAAATGTCAATAAAAAAAATAAAAGATATTTCACTTGAGATTCCGCGATCTTTCTATATCATATAAACTATTTGCGGCTTTATGGCACGGCTATCTGAATCGGTATGAAGCCGGAATGTCAAAATGCGGAAAAGTCATGGCAGACAAGAAAAAAATACTGATAATTGAGGATGAGCCTGATTTCCGGACGATGCTTCGCACACGGCTGGAAGCCAACGGCTACGAAGTGAGCGAGGCCGAGGACGGGGCGATTGGCCTGGAAAAAGCGCGCAACACCTCCCCGGACCTCATCATCCTTGACGTCATGTTGCCGAAAATGGATGGCTTTAAGGTCACCCGGCTGTTGAAATTTGACGAAAAGCACCGGAACATCCCCATTGTCTTGCTGACCGCGCGCTCCCAACAGAGCGACCGGGAAATCGGCATGTCGGTCGGGGGCGATGCTTACCTGACCAAGCCATATGAGTCGGAAGATATCCTGGAAATCGTGGCCAAGCTTTTATCCAGAAGTTCCAGAAACATCTTGACCTGGAGAGGATATGTCAGATAAGAAAAAGATACTGGTGGTTGATGATGAGGCTGATTTCAGGATGATGCTTCGCGCGCGGCTGGAAGCCAACGGCTACGAGGTGAGCGAGGCCGAGGACGGGGCGATTGGCCTGGAAAAAGCGCGCAATACCTCCCCGGACCTCATCATCCTTGACGTCATGATGCCCAAGATGGATGGCTACAAGGTTGCCCGCTTGTTGAAATTTGACGAAAAGCACCGGAACATTCCCGTTGTCTTGCTGACCGCGCGCTCCCAACAGAGCGACCGGGAAACCGGCACGGCGGTCGGGGGCGATGCTTACCTGACCAAGCCATATAAGCCGGAAGAAATGCTGGAAACCGTGGCAAGATTACTGGCGGCGAAAGTCTAAGGCCAAAAACCACGCCAAAGGCCGTGGTCTAAGGTCAACACTTGCTTTTCTTGTGACTGCGGGAAAGCGGCCTAAACACATGAATTAAAGAAACGAATCGTGGCAGACAAAAAAAAGATACTGATAATTGAGGATGAGGCTGAATTCAGGATGATGCTTCGCGCGCGGCTGGAAGCCAACGGCTACGAAGTGAGCGAGGCCGAAGACGGAGCGATTGGCCTAGAAAAAGCGCGCAACACTTCCCCGGACCTCATCATCCTTGACGTCATGATGCCCAAGATGGATGGCTACAAGGTTGCCCGCTTGTTGAAATTTGACGAAAAACACAGGAATATTCCAGTCATCTTGCTGACGGTGCGTTCTCAGAAAAGCGACGTGGAAACCGGCAAGGCCGTCGGGGCTGATGCCTACTTGACCAAGCCATATAAGCCGGAAGAAATGCTGGAAACCGTGGCAAGACTATTGGCGGAACGGAAGTAGTTGAAAAAACCTGGAAATTAGAAAATGGAAATTTGCGCAGAATCGGCTGAACGGCGGCATGATTTTCTCCCCAATTTCCAAATTCAAGTTTCGATCCTGAATATATTCCTTAACAACACAAAAGCGTGGATGTCCAGTTTCTGTTTTCTTCTTTGAACAATGAACCCGGCCAACATAGCACAAACGAATGATGAACTGGCAAAACGCCTGCTAACCAAGGGACTGCTCGGCGAAGAAACTCTTAAAAAGGCAATCTCCCTCAGCAAGGCAACGCAGGAACTGCTGGCGGAAGTGCTTGTCAACCTGGATATGCTCCCAAAACATACGGTCTACGAAGAGCTGGCCGATATTTATGGCGTGCCTTTTGTTGACCTGGAAACGTACACCTTCAGCCAGTCGGTGGTGTCGTTAATTGATGAAAAACTGGCCCGGGAACTGGAAGTTTTTCCGCTTTTTGCCATTGGGAATACCCTGACCGTGGCGCTCGCCGATCCCGGCGATATCACCGTCATTGATCGCGTTACGTCCGCGCTCTCGCATTTTGTGGTGGAATCGTGCCTGGCCGCGCGCAAGGACCTGCATGAAGCGATTAACCGCGTCTACTCCGGCCACGAGGATTTTAAGAAATTAATGGACGATATGGAAGACGGCTCCATGCCCGGCGCGCCGGCCGTTAAATCGCAGGAAGGCGCCCTGCAAGGCAGCAAATCGCCGGTCAGCCAGCTGGTTGACATGATCGTCTCCCATGCGGCCCGCGACCGGGCCAGTGATATCCATATCAGCCCGGGTGAAGGCCAGTTGAAGGTTCGTTTCCGCATAGACGGAATTTTGTACGATATCCCGCCGCCGCCGAAGTACCTCCACCCTTTCATCGTTTCCCGCATCAAGGTCATCAGCAACATGGATATCGCTGAAAGCCGTCTCCCGCAGGATGGTCATTTTCAATCGGTTGTTGACGGACGGATCATTGAGGCCCGTGTTTCCAGCATGCCCACGATGAACGGCGAAAGCATGGTCATTCGTCTATTTGACACGCGCGCGATGGCGATCCCCCTTGAAAACATGGGTGTCTCCGACCAGCAATTGCCCCAGGTGGAGGGGTTCATCCGGCAACCGCACGGAATGATCGTTGTCAGCGGTCCGACCGGATCCGGAAAATCAACCACGCTGTACGCGATGCTTACCAAGGCCAAATCACCGGAACGCAATATAATAACGATTGAGGACCCGGTTGAACGCCGGATTGAAATGGTCAGCCAGATCCAAGTCAACGAAAAAGCCGGGTTGACCTTTGCCATGGCCCTGCGCAGCATCATGCGCCATGACCCGGACGTCATCATGGTCGGGGAAATACGCGACCAGGAAACCGCGCAACTGGCGGTGCGCGCGGCGTTGACCGGCCATCTTGTTCTTTCCACCATTCACACCAATGACGCGCCCGGCGTGATTACCCGCCTGATCAACATGAATGTCGAGCCTTTCCTGGTGTCTTCATCACTGGCGGGGATAATAGCGCAACGGCTGGTGCGATGCATCTGCGCGGAATGCAAGGAACCTTTTGCCATACCGGACAGCTTGTGCCGGCGACTGGCCACCACCGGGGTCGCCTTGCAGCAAAAGGCCTGGCACGGCAAGGGCTGTAAACACTGCCATGAGACCGGCTATCGCGGCCGCATTGCCGTTTTTGAAATGATGGGCATTACCCCGGAACTGTCAGACCTGATTGTTACCAATGTGCCGACGGGCACCCTGCGCGAACAGGCGCGCAAGGATGGCATGACCAGCATCCTGGAGGATGGCTTGGAAAAGGTCGGGCGGGGCGTCACGACCCTGGAAGAAGTCCTGCGGATTGCCGTGCTGGAAAACGTCACCGAGATGATTGCGCCGGAAATGCCGGCGCCGGAGAAAAAACAGGAGACAAAAGTGGAAACTCCCAGGGAAAGCGCGGAAGACATCAGCCTGGACCTTGAAGATTACAAGAATAAAATGACAAATTGGCTCGCGAGTAAAACCTGAAAACGTGTGAGAAAATTAGAATCATCGCGCCAACCCAGGCTTCGCCAAAGGCTCCGCCGAGGCGAGCGGTGTGGCGCTCCTACAAAAAATCCCATGATTTTATAAAAATGTAGGAGCCGAGCCCCGCCTCGGCGATCTTTGTCGATTTTTTCACACGTTCTGAGATAATAGCGGATAGAGTGGATATATGTACGAAGAATACTGGAAAATGAAAGTCCGGCCTTTCCAAAACACCGCTGACCCGAAGTTTTTCTACCATTCGGCCCAGCACGATGAGGCTTTAATGAAACTGACTTATGCCGTGAATGAAAACATGGGCGCGGCCATGCTGACCGGCGCCTATGGTTGCGGCAAAACTCTTCTTTCCCGGGTTCTGCTGCAGCAACTCGGCACCGCGTATGTGTCGCGGACCTGCATGGCCCATCCGGGCATGGCGCCGACTGACCTCCTGCACGCCGTGGCGCGCGCCATGACCGAAGCGCAATCCGGCGCGGAACGCGCCCACCTGGCGGCCGATGCCCTGCTGGAAATTATTGAACGCTCCCTGAAGGAAAACCGCCGCGACGGCAAACACACGGTGTTGATCATTGACGAAGCGAGCCTTCTTGATAATCAGGCGGTGCTGGAAATGTCGCGTATCCTCCTTAATTTCCAGCAGGACAATGAATTCCTGATGACCCTCCTGTTCTTAGGGCATCTGGAGCTGGCGGAACGCGTTTCCGGCATCAAGCAGCTGGCGCAGCGCATTCCGATTACATGCACCCTCGGTCATTTTAACGATGAAGATACCGTTAAATATGTCCAGACGCGCATTACCATCGCCGGGCGCGAAGATAAATTGTTCAACGATGACGCCTTGAACCTGATTTACCGCAACTCGGGGGGCATCCCGCGCCGCATCAACACCCTATGCGACGTGAGCCTTACGCTGGGGTATGCCAAGAAGGCATCCAAGATTGACACGAACCTGGTTCTGGAGGCTTCCGAAAAATTCGGGGTTATCTGAGCGCGAGCGGCGTTGCCACAACGCGGCTCACACCATGAAGGGCATGAAGAAATTGCAAGCGTTCATGAAACGTTGAAACTGGAAATTAGAAATTTGCACAGGATCGGAATCGTCCTTTGTTAATTTCCAATTTCGAGTTTCTAATTACAGGAAGGAAAGCAAGATGACCGACCTTGTTGTCCCGGTAAAAACTATTCTTAAATATTCAGCAATTATTTGTTTTGTTCTTGCGTTTTTGCTGCTGATCCGGCCTGATGTGTTCTCCCGGGCGAACATGTACTGCAAGAAATGGTTTTCAACGACCAAGTTTGAAAAAGAATTGAACCGGACCCGTGATGTTGACGCGCAACTGTTGGGCATGCGCAGGGTCATTGGAATCATCGCCGTTGCGCTGGCGATCATTTTCGTCCTGATGTTGCTCGAGTAGCCTGGACATTCACGGCTTGAACTTTTAAAATGGAAATGGAATAAAACATGAGCGGCAAACGAATTTTCATCGTTGAGGACGAGCGGATCGTCGCGCTGGATTTGCAGAACCGGCTGGCGCGGCTCGGGCATGAGATTGTCGGGAATGTTGCCTCGGGAAACGAGGCAGCCAGGCAAATTGAAGGCATAAAACCGGATCTTGTCTTGACGGACATCAGGCTTGAAGACAACACGGACGGCATAGAGTTCGCCGATACCGTCCACAAACGATACGGTATTCCCGTCATTTTTGTGACCTCCTATTCGGACGCCAAGACCCTGACGCGCGTCAAGGCAAGCAATGCCTGCGGTTTCATCCTCAAACCATTCACGGATGAGGAACTGCAGACGACCATTGACATCGGCCTACACGAACATGACCTGGAAGTCAAATTAAAGCAGAACGAGGAACAATACCGCAGCTTGTTCGACGACGCCCCCATCGGTTATCATGAAATTGACCTGAAGGGGAACGTGGTGCGGGTCAACCGGACCGAATTGGAAATGCTTGGATATGAGGAGGCCGAAATGATCGGGCGGCCGGTATGGGATTTTTCAGAGGAACACGACGCATCCCATGAGGCCGTCATGGAAAAACTTGGCACCGGCAAAATCAATCCCCAGCCATTTGAAAGAAATTACCTGCGGCGCAAAGGACGGCTCATTCCCGTCCTGATAAAAGATTTTCCCATCCGCGCGGACAACGGAACGTTGATTGGAATACGCAGCACAATCATGGACATATCCGTGTTGAAAGCGGAGCAGACCCGGGTGGCGAGTTTCTTTGCCATTGCCGAAAAAAGCACGAGCGGGATAATTATCGCCAATCAAAAAGGAATCGTCCAATATCTTAACCCGACCGCCGAGGAATTGCTCGGCATGCGCAGCGCGGTTCAAGACAAATCAGTGTTGAAAGACGCGGAAACAAAAGAAACCTTGTCGGCCATCGTCGAGGAAAGCGCGGGCGGAAATGCCGTAATCAGCAAGGAAGAATTCAGGCGCAACGCCAACACCGTCGTCAAGCGTATTTTGAAGCGCAGGGAAGAGGATATCCTCGGCAACAAGACGGGCGGGGCGCTGGAACAAAACGCATCGGAAATTGACATCGTGCGTCCCGGCAGCGGTCCCGGCACGGGCGAAGTGCGCATTACCCATACGACCTGGGAAGGGGAACTGGCATACCTGATTTCCGTCTATGATGTCACGGAGCGCAAGAAGGTGGAGGAAGAACTTAAGCGAATAGACCAAATGAAGACAAATTTCATCTCCACTGTTTCCCATGAGCTTCGCACCCCGCTTGCCATTACCAAGGAGGGATTGAGCCTTGTGCTGGACAGGATCCCCGGCCAGATAAATGAAAAACAGGAGATTATTCTTGCCGCGGCGAAAAACAACATCGACCGACTGGCCAGGATAATTAACGCCGTCCTGGATATTTCCAAGATTGAGGCGGGCAAAGTGGAACTGAAGATGGAATCAATGAACATTGTGGACAAGGTAAACGATGTCGTTGCTTCCTTCGCGGCGCAAGCCAAGAACAAGGGATTGGAATTAAAGACAAGTTGCTCAAGCCCGGTGATCAATGTTTATGCCGATGCCGATAAAATAATCCAAATTTTCACCAATCTTTTAAACAACGCGCTTAAGTTCACTGAAAAAGGTTATATTAAAATTCAGGTCAAGGAACTGAAAAATGGCGCGCAATGCGTTGTCGCCGACACCGGCATTGGCATCCCGGCCAATGACCTGCCCAAGGTATTCAGCAAGTTTCAACAGTTTGACAGAATTGACGGGCCCGGCGAAAAAGGGACCGGACTTGGCCTTTCAATCGTCAAGGACCTGGTGGAAATGCACAAGGGCAAAATCCGGGTGGAAAGCAAACGGGGCAGCGGAACCAGATTCATTTTTACCTTACCCAGGGACATAACGGAACATAATCCAGGGAAAAACAAATAAAATCATTATGAACAAGAAGAAAATACTCTTGATTGAAGACGAACCGTCCCAGGTAATGATGGTGAGGTTTCGACTGGAGGCGAATAATTTTGATTTTGTCGCCGCCTATGACGGCGAAGAAGGTTTAAAAAAGGCGCAGGAAGAAAAACCGAACCTGATCCTGCTTGACCTGGTCATGCCCAAGGTAGACGGCTATGAGGTCTGCCGGCGCTTAAGACGGAGCCCGGCGAATAAAAACACCCCCGTCATCATCCTCACCGCCTCCATCGGCAACGAGGTCAGGGAAAAATGCCTGTCGTGCGGCGCGAACGACTACCTTATCAAGCCCTTTGAATCGGCGGATTTGGTGGCAAAAATAAAGGCGCTGCTTGAAAAGAAAGGTTGACAGGCTGCGGGCAGCCAGCCGGCAGATTAGCTGTTATGGGATTGAACAATAAAGAAAAACTGGAACGTTTTTTTCTCGCCGTCATCAGCGGACAACGGGAGGGACGCGGCAGCGACTTCCTGCGCCGCCTTCTGCGTTATCTTTCCTATATCTACGCGACCATCACTTCCTGCCGCAATTTCCTTTACGAAAAAAGGATATTCCGGCATCACACCCTCGGCTGCCAGGTGATCAGCATCGGAAACTTGACGGTCGGCGGCACGGGCAAAACGCCGGTCGTGGAAGTTTTCGCCCGCGCCCTCCAGAAAGAAGGCCGCCGCGTGGCAATCTTGAGCCGCGGCTATAAAAAAGTTGAACACAGCCTGGGTAAAAAAATATTGGACAAAATGACCGGGAGGGAAAGACGGCGGCCGCCGCGGGTTGTTTCCGACGGCACCGCGCTCCTGCTTGATTCGGCGATGAGCGGCGATGAACCCTACATGCTGGCCTCCAACCTGCCGAACGTGGCGGTTCTCGTGGACCGGGACCGCGTCAAGAGCGGACGACACGCAATTGACAAGATGCAGTGCGACACACTGATCCTGGACGACGGTTTTCAATACCGAAGACTGAAACACCGCCTGGAAATCGTCCTCGTTGATTTCACCAATCCCTTTGACAACGGCTATGTGCTGCCGCGCGGCCTGCTCCGCGAATCGGCCGGGAACATCCGCCGCGCTGATTTTATTTTTATAACCAAGTCCACCGGCCGCGATTCCGAAAAACTCAAGGAACAATTGCGGACGTTAAATGCGCGGGCGGAAATATCCGAGTGCACCCACCGTCCGAAGCATCTTCAAAACGTATACACCGGCGAGCGCAAGGACCTGGGTTATTTACAGCAGACCAAGGTGGCGCTCGTCTCGGGCATCGCCGAGCCGGAAGGATTTGAAACCAGCGTCCGCAAAATGGGCGCCACCCTGGTTTACCTGAAACGTTTTGTCGACCACCACCGCTACCGCCAGCAGGAAATCATTGATATCATCAATAAAGCCAAAAAGAACGGGGCAACGGCGATTATCACCACCGAAAAGGACGCCGTCCGTTTCCCGAAAATTGAGCGGCAGGACGTGCCGGTTTTTTTCCTGCGCGTTGAAATTGAACTGATCAGCGGGGCGGAAGACTTTTATGCCTGCATATCCAGAATTTGCTTTCGATGAAATTTAAACCGGCATGCTCGAGAATATGTCAACAACCGTGCAAAAAGAACCCAACCAGCCAAGGCATGAAATCCTGATCGTCGGATTAAACTGGCTGGGTGACAGCATCATGACCATGCCGGCCATTCAGGCCTACCGGCGGGCATTTCCCGGCAAGCGCCTGGTCATGCTGGTCAAGCCATCCCTCGCGGAACTATGGCCGATGCATCCGGCCATTGATGAAACCCTGGTATGTGCCGGCACTTTTCCGGAAATACGGAAGATTTCAGCGCAAATCAGCGCCCGGCATTTCGCGGCCGCCTTTATCCTGCCGCAATCATTCCGCTCCGCCCTGGTTCCATTCCTGGCAAAAGTTCCGCAACGCATCGGGCCGCGCGGCCATTTCCGCAGTTGCCTGCTCACTTCAATTACGCATTTTCAAAACACCAAGCATCTTCATCAACAATATGAATCCATGGCAATCCTGGGCCAAGAAGCAATCCAAAATGAATTACCCGTTTTGAACATAAACACTTCGCTCCTGGCAAAGGCCGACGCAATGCTCCCCGGCCGGCAACCGGGCAAAGTCGGGCGCGGCAGGCAATTTCTGATCGGCTTGATTCCCGGCGCGGCGCGCGGACCGGCAAAATGCTGGCCGGCGGATTATTTCGCGGCTCTGGGGAAAATCATCAGGAAAAATCTGGAATGCGATATTATTCTCTTCGGGTCAAACGCCGACCGTGAACTTTGCGCGCGGATAGCCGCGGCGATCGGGAATGACGAATCAAATCACTCCGCAGGCGTGATAAACCTGGCGGGGAAAACTTCACTGCCGGAACTCGCGGCATTGCTGTCGCGCTGTTCCGTTGTCATCGGCAATGACAGCGGCGGGGTTCACCTGGCGGCGGCGGCGGGCGCGGCCGTCATCGTCATTTTCGGCATAACCGATCCGGCCAAGACAAAACCGCTGGGCCCCAGGGTGATTGTCCTGCAGGACAGCCCGCGCGCCGACCGGGATATACCGCGCCAGTCATCGGCGGCGGAAAAAAGTCTTAAAAACATCTCGCCCGAAATGGCGGCGGAAGCGGTCCGAAGCCTGGTTTAACCCTTTGGGCGCATTTCTCGCGCAAGGTTAAGAGAAATGCGGGTTAAAATTTCATACCGTCAATTTCGCGGTTGTTTTTTCGGTTTGTTCCGTTATATTTGCCTCATTCGACCAATTCCAAAATTATGAAAACCAAAATACTGTCCGAAAATAAAGGCGCGAAAAAAAAGGAAGACAATTTCGCCACCGCCGAAAGCATGGCCTCAAGCCAGAGGGAAATATCGGTTTCCGAATTCTTCCTCAAAAACCGGCACCTGCTGGGTTTCGACAATCCCCGCAAAGCCCTGCTCACCGCCGTCAAGGAAGCCGTTGACAACTCGCTTGACGCCTGTGACGAGGCCGGCATCCTGCCCGAGATCAGCGTGGAAATAAAGCAGATCGCCGCCAAACGGTTTATTGTCTCGGTAACCGATAACGGCCCCGGCATTCTGCGCAACCAGATTCCGAAAATTTTCGCCAAGCTGCTTTACGGCTCAAAATTTCACCGCCTGCGCATGTCGCGCGGCCAGCAGGGCATCGGCATCAGCGCGGCCGGCATGTACGGGCAATTGACAACCGGCAAGCCGACCATAATCAAGTCAAAGATAAAAAAATCAAACGTGGGCCATCATATTGAAGTTCAAATTGACACCCGCCAGAACAAGCCCGTCATCCTGAAAGACCAGGAACTCGATTGGCGGCCGGAATTTATCACATCTGCCGCCGCCGATGATAAAAACGATTCAACAGCAACCGCCAACCACGGCACCTGTGTTACGATCGAAATGGAGGCGGCCTACGCGCGCGGCAAACTTTCGGTTGACGAATATTTGAAACAGTGCGCGATCGTCAACCCGCACCTGCAGCTTCATTACCGAATCATTGCCGCCGAACCGGAAGCGGAGAAGAATTCCGCGGAAGACGGCAAGGATGCGCCGCCAAAGCCGCAGGGCGAAGACTGCCCAAGCTCGGCCAGGGAACCATGGATTACGTTTGAACGGGCAACCAACAAGACCCCCGTCCAGCCGTTTGAAATCAAGCCCCACCCCCACGGCGTTGAACTTGGCATGTTGATTCAAATGCTGAAAGACACATCGGCCAAAACGCTCAAGGCCGCCCTCCAGCACGATTTTTCGCGGGTCAGCGACCGCGTTGCCGCCGAAATATGCGGGAAGGCGGGCTTGAATCCGAAGGAACGCCCGGCCCAAATCGCCCACCGCGAAAGCGAGGCCCTTTTCAAGGCAATCGGCGAAACAAAACTGATGCGCCCGCCGACCGACTGCCTGTCACCGATCGGCGAGAAAGAAATCATTGCGGGCCTGGAAAAAGAAATTAAAGCCGATTTTTACACCGCCGTGACGCGCAGTCCGGAGGTTTATCGCGGCAATCCCTTCCAGGTTGAAGCGGGCGTAGCCTACGCCAAGCCGGGCGACAACCAGGAACTCGGCGCAGAGGAGCCGGTCCGTGTCCTGCGTTTCGCCAATAAAGTGCCCATGCTTTACATGGGCGGCGCCTGCGCGATCATGAAAGCCGTCGTCGGCATAAACTGGAAAAGTTACCGTCTCCCCCAGCCTTCCGGCTCCCTCCCGTTGGGGCCGATGGTGATCCTGGTCCACATCGCCAGCGTTTGGGTTCCGTTCACCAGTGAAAGCAAGGAAGCCATCGCCCACTACCCCGAAATAATCCGCGAAATCACATTTGCCCTGCAGGAATGCGGCCGGCGGCTTTCGGTCTATCTCAGCCGGCGGCAACGGCAGGCCGAATTGGAACGCAAAAAGAATTATATCGAGCTTTATCTTCCGCACCTGGCTTTGGGATTAAAGCATATCCTGAAATTTGACGACCGGCAGGAGAAGCAGGTCATCAACAAACTGCACCGCATGCTGGAAAGGACGCATCTGGAAGCATGAAGAAGAGGGAAAACATGGCAAAAACACAAGACACCGGGAAAACCAAACCAGCGACCTTCAACGTCGTTTCCAAAAAAGACGCCGCCGCAAAAATCACGCGCACGGCGGCCGATATATACGCGGACATAACCACCAAGAACGCACGGCCAAAAATGCGTTTTCCGATCCGCTCGCTCAGCAACGTGAAATACGATCCGCGCAAGGGCCATTTTGAAATCCTCAACAAAGTGGCCACGCGCACGCTTTCTTATAACACTGTCAAGACATTCGCCCAGTCAATGCGCCTGCTGGCAACCACCAAAAACGACCTGCTTGACAAAAACGACATCGCCGGCAAACGCGAGATTTATTACAACAGCAAAAGCTGGGGTGAATGCCGTTTCAACGAACAGCCGGAAAGCGACACGCTCCTGGACGACATGGAAGCGATGCTCGCCGTCAACCGCGAACAGCTCGGCTACATCCCCGAGGAAAGAGGCGGCGAGGTGACCGGCCCCCTGACGGTGATTGACCTTGACCCCGGAACGCGCGATGAAATCAGGATAAACTGCGAAAAACTCGGCACCGGCGCATGGAGCATTCCCTCGCAGGTTGAACACCTGCGGTTTGAGTCCAAGGCAAAATTCGTCCTGGTGATTGAAACCGCATCGCTCTTCCAGCGTCTTGTCCATCACCGTTATTATGAATCGGCCAATTGCATCCTGATTTCAATGAGCGGCGTCCCTACCCGCGCCTGCCGCCGGTTCATCCGCCGCTTGTGCGATGACCGGCATCTGCCGGTGTTCGCCTTTACCGACGGCGATCCGTACGGCTACTGCAATATTTACCGGACGCTCAAGGTCGGTTCCGGCCAGGCCGCGCATATCAACCAGTTTTTCTGCGTGCCGCAGGTTCATTATCTGGGCGTTACCCCGCAGGACATCATTGACTTTGATCTCAAGGACGCCACCCATCCGCTTGAAGAAAACGACATCAAGCGCGCCAAGGACGCATTAAAAAACGATCCTTTTATCAGGCATCACAAGGAATGGCAAGCCGCGCTGGAACAGATGCTTGCCATGGGCGTGCGCATTGAACAACAGGCCTTTGCCAAACACGGCTTAAATTACGTTCTTGAAAAATATCTCCCCGCCAAAATAAAAAAAGGCGCTTTTTTACCCTGACTGCTCGAGGAAAAACATGCTCAAAGACGTTCAAAACCGCCGCGACCGCCGGAAAGTGCCGATTCAAAAAGCCGGGATAAAGGATCTCAGGTATCCGATTTCCGTCCTTGACCGAGAAAACAAGTTTCAGCATACCGTGGCGGAAGTGAGCATGTACGTTGACTTGCCGCACCATTTCAAGGGCACGCACATGTCCCGTTTTGTTGAAATCCTTAATGAATCGCGCGGCAATATATCCCTGCACAACATCAGCTCAATTTTGCAGATGATGATCAAACGCTTTGCCTCGACAACCGCCAACCTTGAAATCCGCTTTCCTTATTTTATAGAAAAACGCGCTCCGGTTTCCGGCGCAAAATCGCTGATGAACTACGATTGCGCATTCCTGGCCCGATACAGCAAACGCACGCGGCGCCCCAGATTTGACCTGATCGTTGAAATCAAAGTGCCGATCTCAACCCTTTGCCCCTGCTCCAAGGAAATCAGCAAGCATAACGCCCACAATCAACGCGCCCGCTTGACGATTCAAATCCGCAGCCACGAGCTGGTATGGATTGAAGAATTGATCGCCCTGGCCGAGGCGGAAGCAAGCGCAAGCCTCTACTCGCTCTTAAAGAGAGAAGATGAAAAATACGTCACCGAGCGCGCCTACCGGCGCCCGCGGTTCACCGAGGATATTGCCCGCGCCGTGGCCAGAAAGCTGAAAAAGGACAAGCGGATTGACTGGTTCAAGGTTGAAAGCGAAAGCATGGAAAGCATTCACAATCACAATGCCTATGCCATGGTAACAAGCGATTTCATAAATCCCGAAAATTTTTGATTTTTATCCCCTCCCCTTAAAAATTAAAATAACGCAAGCCGCCAAGAGCCAATTCGCTTGGCAGCAATAGTTTCCGGGAGAAATGCGCCGGGCTTGCTGATTTTCTTCCTTCAGATTCCTTGACAATTGGCAATATTAAAATATTATGAAAAGTTGTTTTGGCGATGTAGCTCAGTTGGCAGAGCGGAGGACTCATAAGCCTTAGGTCCGGGGTTCGACTCCCCGCGTCGCCACCAGATTCATTAAAAAATATAACATGGGGTGAGATACTATGATTGACACAAAAAACGCGGGCCATGCGAACATGCATCCCGTTATCAACATGCTTGTTCAACTTCAGGACCTCCTTTTGATCCGTTCGGAACAGGAGGCGATCATGGCTTCCAACCGCCTGGCGCATCTTGACTCGGTCATCCAATCACTGCGCGCCAATTTACCGCCTGAAACCAATCAGTTGTTCCAGAAAATAGAAAAGAAAGACCTGCTTATAATCGTGCCGGTTTCCAACAATGTCTGCACGGGCTGCGGGCTTATCTTGCCGGTCAGCCTTGTGCATGCCGTGCGGGCCGGGGAAAAACTGCAGCAATGCCCCAATTGCGCCAGAATTCTTTATTATCAGAATTTTCTGCCCCGCCGGGTCAGCAAGAAAATGGGCGGACGTTTTGCGCCGCGCCGCACGGGTATTGCGCGCTTTTCCTCCCAGGAACTCATGATCCCCACTTTAAAGGCGACGGAACGCGACAATGTTATCGCCGAATTGGCCGGCAAACTGGTTGAGGAAGGCTTTGTTGACAACGGCGCAAAACTGCTGGATGAAGCGCTGAAACGCGAGGCCATCATGCACACCGCCGTGGATAACGGGCTGGCCTTCCCGCACGTGCGCGGAGTTGAAGGCGGCGGCTTGACGCTGGCGCTCGGCATCAGCCGCAAAGGCATTAAATTTGACTCGGCGGACCGCACCCTGAGCCATATAATATTTTTTATTGTTATCCCGACCGCAGCCAGTGTTTTCTACCTGAGGCTGCTCGCCGGCTTGACTCAGTCCTTTTTGAAGAAAGAGGCGCGTGAAAAGCTGATGAACTCGGAAACATCCGAGGATCTCTGGGGCACACTACTTAAGGCGACACGAACAACGATAAAATAAGCGCAAATTTCCGGTTAACCCGATAAGGGACGGGTTAACCGGAAATTTCAGTCAAAGTAAACGCGCACGTCATAATCATCGGCCGAATAATACCCCTTCACTTCAATCACCGTGAGTTGTCCCTCCAGGATATCCAAGTCACCGGAATAGGAGTGAAACCCGTGTTTTTCGTCAATGACAAGCCGATAAAGCCCCGGATTCAAATCCACGAGCTCATGGTCATAATCGCTGACATCAAACACCGACCGGCCATTAACATAAACAAGCAGATCGTCCGCGATGATATTATCAACAATCAGAGTCCCCTGCCCCGCGGGCGGAGTATGATCAAAGCGGTCGTTGTCACACCCCGCAAGACACAAGCCAAGACCGCACGCCAGCGCTGAAAACAACTTCAAAATATTCATCATGATTGCCTCCTGCCGTCCATCCATCTTCATCACCTGATTTCCTGCTCCAGCCGGCGCAGTTTTTCGTCCAGGCCGAAAATGACGATGGTATCCCCCAACTCAACGGTGTCATCCGCGTCCGGACTCACGATTGTTTCCTGTTTGGCGCCATCCTGTTGAACCCGCCGAAGCACAAGCACGGTAACGCCGTATTTTTTCCTTATCTGCAACTCACCCAATGTCTTGCCCACAAATTCCATGGGGGCGGCGATTTCAAGGACACTGATCCCCTCCGCCACCTCAACATAGTCCAGGACAGAGGGAGAAACGAGCGAACGGGCAAGGCGCGCCGCCACGTCGCGGTCCGGATAAACAACGCGATCCGCCCCGACTTTCTGCAGGACTTTTCCGTGAACATCGCCGGCCGCTTTTGCAATAACACATGGAATTTTCATCTCCTTGAGCATAAGCGTGGTCAGCACACTGCTTTCCATGTCGGACCCGACAGCCACCACGGTGATATCGCAGTCGCGGAATCCGGCGGCATCAAGCGTGCCCTCCTCGGTTGCATCGCCTTCCATGGCCTTGGCCACGACACCCGCCATGTGGTCAACAACATCACGATTGCGGTCAATAACAAGAACTTCCACGCCGCGCTCCACAAGCGACCGCGCCAAACTGGAGCCAAACTTACCCGCACCCACAATGCCAACTCGCTTCATATATGCCTCCTGAATCGGGCTAACCGATAATGATGTCTTCCTGCGGATACCTTATCAAATCCCGCTGTTCTTTCATACCGATAAACAGCGCCAACGTTAACGGCCCGACCCGGCCGATAAACATCAAAATAATCATGATTATTTTGCCGGCCGAAGACAGCAAAGTCACGGTGCCGGCCGAAAGTCCAACCGTGCCAAAAGCTGACACGGCGTCAAACAACAGGCAGTCAAAGGTAAATCTTCCCGTCATCAGGCTGCTCTGCTCGGTCAACAACAGCAATCCGAAAAGGCCAACCACAATCAACAAGCTGACCAGAAACACCGCCAACGCCACCCCGACCACGCCGGACGAAATAGTGCGGCCCAGGATTACGATATTACGCTGATTGCGCAGCATGGCGATTGCGGTGAAGACGAGCACAATGGCCGTGGTGGTCTTTATGCCGCCCGCCGTTGATCCCGGCGAGCCGCCGATAAACATCAAGACCACGGTCATAAATCTTGCGCTGGAATGCGTTTGCGCCATGTCAACGACGTTGAAACCCGCGGTCCGGGCGGTGACCGACTGAAACAGGGCGCAGCCCAATTTATCGGAAAATGAAAGCGCGGCAAGCGTGTTGCCCCATTCCAGAACTGCAAACCCGATCCAGCCGGCAATGACCAGGAAGATGGTGCCCGCCACAACCATCCGGCTGTGAAGCGACAGTATCATGTGTTTTTTTCGCAGAGCGCGCCATTCGTAATAAAACTCGCTCAATACCAGAAACCCGATTCCGCCCAGCACAATCAAAAAAATAATTGTCAGTAAAAATATTTTATCGTTCCGTAACCCGATCAAATTATCAGGATAAAGGCTGAAGCCCGCATTGCAGAAAGCGCAGACGGAATGAAAAACGCCGTGATAAAACGCCCTCGCCGCCGGAAACCCGCGTTCAACCATCAGGCGCAACGCAAGAATAAACGCCCCGCCAAGCTCAAGAACAAGCGACAAGACAATCACCCGCAGCAAAAAACGCCTGATTTGATGCGCATCCCGCATGCCCATTGAAAAGGTAATGGCCGTTTCGTTCCGCAAACTGAGCCGGTGGCCGGCAATGATCAGGAAAGTCATGGCCATGGTCATAAAACCCAGCCCCCCGACCTGGACAAGAACCAGCATGACCACCTGGCCGAAATGGGAAAAATAAGAACCGGGGTCAACCAGCGTATGCCCCGTCACGCACATTGAACTGGTGGCCATGAAAAGCGCGGTTAAAGCATCCGTCCATTGCCCCGCCCTGCTTGCGCAAGGCAACATCAGCAGAATGGCGCCGATAACGATCGGGATACCCACCGAGCCGATAATAATCAAATGGGGACTTATTAAAAACTTTTTCAGCCCATTGATAGTCACAAACGCATATTATTTCTTTTAAGTTGACGACGCAAGCATTAGATAAACCTTGCAAACAAGGGCGACCGGCCGAATCCACCGCATAAAGCAAGAATTTATAAAAACAATATCTATCTTAGAATTCGCATCAATTCTTTTATGGCCTTAACCGTTCCTTCCCGATCACTCCCTCCGGCCAAAACTGCGTCCCGGCTTTTGTCGGTGGCATCATAGGAAACATGGTTGATGCTTTCCACCAATTGAATTATGCCGCGTCCTTTCCCCGGATATTTTCCCCCCACTATTTCCGGCACTTTATTGAACACGTAATTTCCGGGCATCTCCAGATGTTTTGCCACGCTGTTTTCGGCGGCACTCCCGATCACAATCAGGTTGGCGTCATCATCAATCACTTTATGACGGTATTTCTCCAGTTCGTATCCATCTTCAACCAGACTCCCTTCAATGACTTTAGTCTTAATCTCATTATCCTTGACAATCGCCACTTCCAATCCCTTTTCCACCAATAGTTTTCTTAACTCCTCGGCCTGTTTCTGCGCATCGCCGTTACACCCATCCCCCACGACAATCTTTAATGGTTTCTTCAATTCAATATACGAACGCAAGGCTCCCTTTGTTGCGTTCACCCATACATCAACCCCCGCCGGACGGATCAGCCAGACTTTGCCCATATATTTTCCCACATCTCCCGTAAATCCATTCTTCCACAGTTCATTAGCGCTGATTTTTTCAATCACGTATTTTACCCGCGCGCCTTCCGGATCGGGTTTCATGTGGCAATTGCCGTCTTTGCTTTTTTCAAACGTAAATCCTTCACCGCTCATATCCACAATTTCATAATCACCATCCGGTATTTGATAGACCTTTATCTTCAATTTCTGTCCCTGATCGTCAAAATTGTTCACCCCGACCAGCCAATAACCTTCCCCTTCCAACAGTCCAGGAATAACCTTCCGCCGGTCCGTCACACCTTCAATCTCCACCTGCTTTTCCACACCTGCTGATTTCAATATGCCCTCAACCAGTTGTGCGAAGCGCTCATGTGATGGAAAACTCTGGTAATAGGTCAGACCGAGATAGCCGCCAAAATACCAGGCTTTTCCGTCTGCGCTTTTCACCAGTACCGGTTGACCACTTTCAGCCGTGGCCATGATTTCCCCGCCGGTGGATTCAAGTTTGACCCCGAAATACTGATTGGTCATTACTGTCTCGCCGGCCTTGTATTCGCTGACATCCTTTTTGATCAATATCCATTTTTGTTCTATGATCTTATCATTGTTTATCTTAGCGCCACACAGTTCGCTCAATCCGAATCCAGGCGATACTTCATTGTTTGCCTTGTCCTTCTGGAAATTAACGCTGTCCCATGTCCCGGCCTCGGGATAGAATAGCACCGTGCCGCCTTTCTTGACATACTCCTTGATCTTCTCCGCCGTCTTCCGGCTCATCACGTTGGCCTGGTAGCCGACAATCAGCACTTTGTATTTGAATATTTCATCAATAATCCGTTCCTCAACGCAGTCAAAGGTCAGGTGCAGGTTGTCAAACAGACTACCTAATGCATAATAATCATGGCCGTCATTTTTTATACTTGTCTGAGAAACCTTTTTCGTCCCGGACAATTTATTTTCAGGATCGTATCCGATCATCCGCGATGCGGTCGTCATCAGAACGGCCACATCCGAGTGCGGCACGCTGGCCGGCAGAACCAGCGATGCGTTTCGCATTACCCATTGCTGGGCCCGCGCAATCTTCATGACAGGCTCTTCAATCACCACGTCGGCTGTGCCGGAGCTGTCATACGGTATTGTCCCGTTCCAGTTTTTGCTTCTGCTCCCTTCGCGCCAACGTTTGTTATAATGGATAAAATTCAAGTAGGCAGCATATTGCAAATCATTTAATTCCCAGTGAAAGGCCTTGTTGCCGTTGAACATCATCTGCATGATATACGGATAGGCTGTTTTTCCTTTTAAATCCACCAGATTATGCCATTCGTTCGTCTTGTTCCATTGTTTGAACTCACAGGCTGAAAAACAAATATCCGCCTCCATCACCTTGCCATACGCCCGGCACGATGCCCGGCCAAGATGCGCCATAGCAGTAGATGCGCTGTATTCCCGCGACACGTCAGTCCATTCCGTCAAGGCCCAGTTATCCACGTCATGCCCCCAAAATGCCCAGCCATATCTTACATCCCCATACGTTTTCTGGCCCATTACAAGCTTGTCGGGCGCCGCGCCCTTGAAGTCCTCGTACATGATCTTTGCGCACTTCACCGTCATCTCGCTCCGCCATAGCTGAAAATTAGCAAAGGTTGCCGTCTGTTCCTTGTATTCCGGAAATTTTACATCATCAAAAGTCCTACAATCCAATCCCCACTCCTCGTTTAGTCTTCCGATCGCGCCGTATTTTTTTGCAAGCCATTCCCGATAACGTTTCAAGTCTTCCGGTCCCTGGGGAACTAAGCTCTTGGGAGACTGCCCCGCCCGCCAGCCCATCTCTTCCCATAAGGATGCGCCAAAGACAGCCGGATGAGTGCCGACTTCGCGTCCAAATACGATATGGCTCTGCCTTAAATATTCCTGGAACAGCGGAGCGGTATGGTTGGGGAATAAATAACCTCCGTCCGTGCCCGCTTTTTTACCATCCGCTGTTCGGGTAATAACCTCCGGATAATTATCAGCCAGATAAGTGCGCGCACGCAGCGTAAAGGCTTCCGCGGAATACAACATCGTCAACATGCCCTGGTCATAATCCAGGCGCGTCTCATTCAAGATCAGACCAATTTCCCACGGCTGGGGATGATATTTATCCCATCCATCTTTTAACCAGATCGGCAGACCAAATATTTCCTTGGCCGCATAAACAGCGCCCATTCTCACGTTGATCAACCCATAATAATTGTAAATCTTCAACACGCTCTCGCGGCCTGCATACCAGGAATTCGCATAAGCCATAAAAAACGGCTTTCCATCCCGACGGATAAAACCGTTCTTGACCTCAAACTTCTGCGCCTTTCCCTTCGGAATTTCCAGATTATATTGTTTTTTGGCGATTTTCTCATAAGTCATATCTTCGGGATCAATCTTTATCTGTTGCTTTTCATACGCCGCCACGCGCTGTTTCATGTCTTCCATATTCCCGAATCCGAGCGCCCCCACCATAAATCCATCGTAATTCGCCATCTTGCTATAAAGATCGGCAGTCAAAGTCACCCGATTGTCACCATTGGACGCGATCCCCTTGACATTGAAGGCATACCAGTAATTGAGATCAGCCGTTGCGTAGGGGCCCCAATTGCTCGCGCTCCTGCACCCGTTATTCATCACAAAATCAACGTCATATTTAAAACGCCAACCCTTGAGTTCCTGCTCGTCTGTCGTATCATATTTCCTGTTCATCTGTCGTGACATAACATGCGGACTGGCCGGCATCCGGAAAATTTCCCCCTGCAGTACTGACCGATCCGGCCCGATTTCAATCCCGTTGACTTCAATCTTCAACAACCCGCCGGGCGCATGTTCAATAGGCCGTCTATCGCAAGCCCTTGCCATGATCCATAAATACGGTTCGTCCACCCGATTCGTCAGCACGAACGTCACGGACGCCTGGTCCTTTTGCAGATGGTAATTAGCAACCTCATTGGTTGCGATAACAACGTCTTTGGTTTCCGCCCCAGATGCGCAAAGGGCCGCAAACGCCATATGTATGCAGGCGATCATGCCGACCGCCAATATCAGTTTTATCCTTTTCATTTTATCTTCCCTCCGGATTTGTTCGTTCATCTAAAATCCGAATTAACTCCTTTATGGCCTTAATTGTTCCTTCCTGATCGCTACCGCCAGCCAGGATCGCGTCCCGCCCCTTGTCGGTGGCGTCATAGGAAACATGATTGATGCTTTCCACCAATTGAATTATGCCGCGGCCTTTCCCGGGATATTTTTCATTCACTATTTCCGGTACCTTGTTGAACACATTGTTCCCCGCCGTCTCCAGATGTTTTGCTATGCTGTTCTCAGCGGCGTTCCCGATCGCGATCAGATTGGCTTCATCATCTATCACCTCATGCCGGTATTTCTCCAATTCATATCCATCTTCAATTAGTTTTCCTTCCACCACTTTCCGCTTGATGGTGTCGTCTTTGACAACTTCTACTTTCAGTCCCTTGGCTTCCAATGTCTTTTTCAATTCCTCAGTGCATTTCTCTTCCTCTCCGTTACTCCGATACCCCGTCACTATCTTCAGCGGCTTCTTCAGTTCAACATATGACTGTAACGCTTTCTTTGTTGCATTCACCCATATTTCAATTCCTGCAGGCCTGATCAGCCAGACTTTGCCCATACATCCCGGCACATTCGCGTCAAACCCGGTCTTTGCCAAGTCTTTCGCGCTGATTTTCTTTGTTACGTATTTTACCCGCGCGCCTTCCGGATCGGGTTTCATGTGGCAATTGCCATCTTTGCTTTTTTCAAACGTAAATCCTTCACCGCTCATATCCACAATTTCATAATCACCATCCGGTATTTGATTGACCTTTATCTTCAATTTCTGTCCCTGATCATCAAAGTTGTTCACTCCGACCAGCCAATATCCTTCCCCTTCCAAAAGACCCGGAATAACCTTTCGGCGATCTGCCATTCCTTCAATCTCCACTCGTGTTTCAACCCCGGCTGACTTCAAGATGTCTTCAATCAGTTGTGCAAAACGCTCATGTGATGGAAAACTCTGGTAATAGGTCAGGCCAAGATACCCGCCAAAATACCAGGCTTTTCCGTCTGCGCTTTGCACCAGTACCGCTTGACCATCTTCAGCCGTGGCCATGATTTCCCCGCCGATGGATTCAAGTTTGACCCCGAAATACTGATTGGTCATTACTGTCTCGCCGGCCTTGTATTCGCTGACATCCTTTTTGATCACGATCCCTTTTTGTTCTATGATCTTATCATTGTTTATCTTAGCACCACACAGTTCGCTCAATCCGAATCCAGGCGATACTTCATTGTTTGCCTTGTCCTTCTGGAAATTAACGCTGTCCCATGTCCCGGCCTCGGGATAGAATAGCACCGTGCCACCTTTCTTGACATACTCCTTGATCTTCTCCGCCGTCTTCCGGCTCATCACGTTCGCCTGATAGCCGACGATCAACACCTTGTATTTGAATATCTCGTCTATAATCCGTTCCTCCACGCAGTCAAATTTCAGATGCATGTTTTCAAACAAATCCCCCAATACATAAAAATCCTGACCGGCATTATCAACCCATGACTGAACAATTTTTTTAGTCCCGGCCAGTTTTTCTTGCGGATCGTGTCCGATCATCCGTGAGGCGGTCATCATCAACACCGCCACATCCGACTTCGGCACGCTGGCCGGCAGAACCAGTGCGGCGTTCCGCATTACCCATTGCTGGGCCCGGGCAATCTTCATTGTCCGTTCCTCTATCATCACATCCGCGGTGCCGGCCTTGGTAAATTTCCCCCAACGATTACTTGTCCCCGTCCAGAGCTTGTTGTAATGGATGAAATTAAAGTAGGCGGCATATTGCAGATCATATACTTCCCAATGGATGGCCTTGTTGCCGTTGAACAGCATCTGCATGATATAGGGATAGGCTGTTTTCCCTTTTGAATCCACCAGATTATGCCATTCGTTCGTCTTGTTCCATTGTTTGAACTCACTTTCTGAAAAACAAATATCCGCCTCCATCACTTTGCCATATGTCCGGCACGACGCCCGGCCAAGATGCGCATGGGAGGTGTCTGAACTGTATTCCCGCGACACGTCCGTCCATTCCGTCAACGCCCAATTGTCAACATCTGCCTTCCAATATTCCCGGCTATGGCCGATATCCCCATACGATTTCTGCCCCATCGCCAGCTGGTCAGGCGCCGCAGCCTTGAAGGCCTCGTACAGAATTTTTGCGCACTTCAGGGTTGCCGCGCTCCGCCATAACTGAAAATTAGCGAAGTTTGCCGTCTGTTCCTTCCATTCCGGAAATCTTATATCATCAAAAATCTTATAATCCACGCTCCACTCCTCGTTGAGTCTTCCAATTGTTCCATATTTTTTTCCAAGCCATTCCCGGTATCGTTTCAGGTCTTCCGGTGACTGGGGAAGCAATTGCTTATCACGCTGACTCCACACCCGCCAAGCCATTTCTTCCCATAAAGATGCGCCAAAGACGGCCGGATTATTCCTGAATTCCCGACCAAGCACGGCATGGCTCTGCCTGAAATATTCCTGGCACAGCGGAGCGGCATGGTTGGGGAAGAAATAACCTCCGTCGGTTATTAACCTTGTCCCGTCCGCCGTTTGCGCAATTACATCCGGATAATTATCAGCCAGATAAGAACGCTTTAACAACCTAAACGATTCCGCGCAATACAACATCGTCAACATGCCATGATCATAGTCCAGGCAGGCGTTGTTTAAAAGCCGGCCTATTTCCCACGGCTGGGGATGATATTTGTCCCATCCGTCTTTTAACCAGATCGGCAATCCGAATATTTCCTCAGAAAAGCCTGGTGTCGCCATTCTCACGTTGATCAACCCATAATAATTATAAATCTTCAGCACGCTGTCACGCCCTTCATACCAGGAATTCGCATAGGCCATGAAAAACGGTTTCCCATCCCGACGGATAAAACTGTTGTCAACCGCGAACTTCTGCACCAGGCCTTTCGGGATTTCAAGATTATAGTTTTCTTTTGCGAATTGCTCACGACTTAATTGCTTTGGGGGCGGGGGCAGGTTGCGATTTTGGTCATAGTCCGCCACTCGCCGCTTCATATCTGCAAAAGAACCAAACGCCAACGATCCTACCGTAAATCCGTCATAGTAAAGCTTTTTCCATCCGCCACTCCACCCAACACCTTCAGTTAATTTCACCCAATTCGCCCCATTAGTTGTGATCCCATTCATGTCAAACGCATACCAATGATTTAAATTCGTTGTCGCATATGGCTCGCCACTTTGATTATTCATTATAAAATCAAGGTCATATTTAAAATACCAGCCTTTACTTTCAGTATTGTATTTCTTATTTTCCGTTTTTCGTTGCGCCAATTTACGTCGCAACGGCATGCGAAAAGTTCCATCTTGCAATACTGACCGATCCGACCCGATTTCAACCCCGTTGACTTCAATCTTCAACAACCCGCCGGGAGCATGTTCAATAGGCCGTTTATCGCAAGCCCTTGCCATGATCCATAAATATGGCTTGTCCACCCGATTCGTCAGCGCGAAGGTTACGGACGCCTGGTCCTTTTGCAGATGGTAATTAGCAACCTCATTGGTTGCGATCACAACGTCGCCCGTTCCCGCACCGGACACGCGGACAGCGGCAACCACCATATAGATTCCCAACAATCGCGCGATTTTCTTCATGTTATTTATTCTCCAATATGCCTTGCTTTATTTCGTCATTTCAATTGTTTCGCCTTTATTCATTTTAAAAGCCAACAATTGACCGGTGAATGGAGAAATCAACCTGCAGGTGTTCGCCTTTTCCGCATAAATATTTACTTTTTTTGTTCTTCCGCCGCGGCGTTCGGCGGAAACCAGGAACGCGCCCTCGGCCCGTAACTTATCAAAACTTACGTTGTCCCATGATTTTGGCACAGCCGGGAAAACCTGGATTCGCCCCCCATAACTTTGCAGCAGCATCTCCTGCACGCCGGCCGCCGCCGCAAAATTAGCCTCCAGCGTCATCGGGCGGTACGTGAAACGGGAATACCCCTTGCCGGATTGATCGCCGTTACAGTTAAAACTATTGCGCAGGGTGAATGCGGACGAAAAGATTTTCAGCATTTTTTCAGCATTTTCACCGCATTTCGCGCGCGCGTACAAACTGGCGTTCCAAGCAAAGGTAAGACCAATCCATTCGCTTGCGCCCAGTTTCTCGCGTGTTTTAATGGAAGCAGAGATAATTTTCCGCGCCCATTCACCGTCTTCCCAATTGATCAATCCAAGATGATGAATCGCTATGAGGTACGCCAGGTTGCGCGCGGACTCCTTTTGCGGATAATTTTTTGCGACAAGCAAATCCCCCTTTTTCCCCAGGGCAAAAAACGGCAATTCGCAGAGAACTCTCCGCCAATATTCGGATTCCTTGTTCCGTCCAAGCAGGGCGGCAAGTTCAGCCGCCGCGCCAAAAACCCAGCGAATCAGGGACAAATCGTAATTGGTTATGCTTTTAAACCAGGCTTCCGGACGATTCTGATTGACCTCCGGCGACGAACTCAACAGCAGCGAGCGTTTTTTTTGACCGCTCCTTTTCCGTGTCATAAATTCCAGGAAAACAGCCACGTCGCGTATATAAGGATAAGCGCGCCGGCGCAGAAATTCCCGGTCAAAAGTATATCGCCAATGCAAGTAAAAACAATGCGCCAGCCAGGCTGACGTTGTTGAAGAATGCGTATGTTGCCGCCATCCTCCCATCTGTCGGCCGCAAAGATCCGCCGTCATGGGAACATTCAAACCCGGGGCCCCGAAAAAACGCCTGGTCCATTCAAATCCGTTACTCCGGGTGTCCCACAACCAATCCACTAACGCCGCACCCTCATCCAGATGGTTGGCGCCGAGATAGGACAAATACGTCAATTCCGTATTACAGTCATGATGATAATCGCCCTTCCACGGAGGCAGGTTTCCGTCATCCGCCGGCCAGGGGCCCTGAAGACTAATGGGCGGCGCTCCGCGCCGGGCGGCAGATCCGAATTTATACTGGTCAAGAAACCACTGGCGTTCAATCATTTTGTCGGGAATTGAAATTGATGATTTTTCCCAGTATGTCCGCCACCAATCGCGATGCGCAGAAAACATCCGGTCAAATCCTTTTTTCAAGGACCGTTCAACCCGTTCCCTCGCATAATTGAACGGTTCCGGACCTTCCGCACTCGACGCGATAGACCATGACATTTCAACGCTATCTCGTTTTGAAACCCAAGCCAGATAAACGGCAAAACTAAATTTCCCCCATCCCTTCTGCTGAAAAGCGAGCCAATTTTTCCCGCCCATCTTTAACGCCGGAGGGTAGCCCAAGGCGCTTAACTGTCCGGCGGAAACGTTTGGGCAATAACAATCTTGACCGGCATCATCATTGTTTTTTCTGGCATCAGAAGGGTTAAAAGGAGGTATTTTCAGCACAGGCAGGATTTTTTCATTTGTCTTTACCAGACACATGCCCACGGCCTCCGTGGCGTGCAAGATGACATCCAGCGATGTTCCCCCGGCAAACAGGAGCGAGGCCGAGGCAGTTGCGATGTTCAGCCGCGCATTTAAAAACTTTTTTCTCCCTTCGCCTAATATTATTTCTATCCTGCCCGCCGGAAGGCGGGTCGGCGCGTCCGAACGGGCATAAGGATCCTCATATAGCCTGATTAATTCACCGGTTTTATTCCGGCAATGCCAGCGATACATTTGCTTGAAGTTATATTGCGGCGATTGAAACTCCGGTATGGGGCGTAAATCCCAAAGATCCGTGCGACCGATGGATATCCTCACCGGATTTCCATCCCCCCAGACCAGTCCGCCTAAAATTCCGTTCCCCAGAGGCAAACCTTCGTCCCAACTATTTGCAGACATCTTATAACGCAACCCATAATCAGCATATTTTGTCGTGTTTTTCATATTTGTTATCAGCTTTTCAGGTTCCGCAACGTTCCATTCTTCAACAATTCCAAGGCTCTTTTCCGGACACCGGCGTTGAGATCAGAATACTTTTTCTTCATGGCCTTCATCCAATGATGGATATCATCCGGAAAACATTTATTTCGCAAAATGCCAACCAGGCGCTTTTCAATAAAATCCAGTTTTTTAAGATCACGGCGGGATAGTTGCAGGGCTTTTTTGATAAGAAACCGATTCACGGGCATATCTTCCGAGATCCATCGTCCGGCGCTGATCGTTTCAGGGCACCATTTGATGAGATGTTCCACGACTTGAAGAAGGAGTTGATTGGCGTCATGCAATCTTTCATCAAAGAGGGGGCCTAAAAATCCATGGATTGTCCTGATATCCCGCACAATATCATAGTCTCCATCCCACATCACTTTTGCAGAAAGCGCGAGCGACTCCAACGCATTATCTAGGGGAGCATAAGCCAGGCTCAGAAAAGCATCCCTGCTCCAACCGGTGGCGACAAGCCCCTTGAGATTTAAACGTTCGGCTTGCGCCGCCCATTGCCGCATATTTTCCGCCCGCCACGCCAGATTCGGCAATATTCCTTCCCCATAGCGATAATTTCCCTCCCCACAGCGATAAGCCCCCGCTCCCCAGAGATTGACGCCCGCTTTCTGAAAGACAGGAATCCCCGGGGGAAGTTTCAATTCAAAATCCAGAGCCAGGCCATATCGCCAAAGCATAAGGTCCGCATAATCCCTGATCTGCCGGACTTCATCCTCTTTCCAGTGACCGAACATGTCGGCCCAAAGTATGGGCCTGACGCCTCGTTTGAGGGCGCATTTCAGAAGGGGCATCATCTGCAGGAGATAAAGACCGCTTCTCCCGTGTTTGGCGGCGTAAGCCCGGCATTTGGGACACACGCCGAGACTGGACACCTCATCCCCGCCCAGATGAATATGTTTTACACCCGGAAAATTATCAATGACCTCATTAATCATGGCCAGGAGAACGTCACGCGCCCCGCCTTTTGTCGGACAAATATCCGAAACATTATATTTTTCCTCCCGAAACTTCATAAAACGCGGCTGGCTGAGAAGATTTTCAGAATGACCGAATGATTGAATGAGCGGTATAATTTCCATTCCTTTGCGGCGGCAAACATCACAAAGTCTTTTTATCTCCGGCGTGGAATAGGCATTTTTTGATTTGAGTTCCGGACAGCTTTTCCATGGAAACATGTCCTCCAACTCAAGAAGTAAAAAATTAATTTTTAATTTTGACAACAATTCTATAATTTTCAGAAGATGAGGGAATTTTGGCGGAAATCCCTTGAGGTCAACATGGATTCCCCTGTTTTTAACGAACGGTTTCTTCCTCTCAAACATGGCAACTCCTCCTGATTCGTTCAATTTTCATTCCGCATGCGCGCGCTGATGGCGACGGACGAGGCCGACATTACCCGCATAATCTCGGTTTTATGGGCGCCTTTGAATCGGAAAGCCGGCAAAAACAACCCCAACGAGGCGACGACCTTTCCGTTTTCGCTGATCGGACAGGCGATTGCAATCAGTTCGGCGAACGGTTGATGGATCACCCATCCCCGGCGGCGGATCGCATTCAACTCAATTTTTATTTTTTTCAGGGAACTTGCTTCCGGCCAGGAGAAACCAGGGAGCCCCTTTTCGGCAATCAAGGCATCCTGTTCTTGCTCGCTCAAATACGCCAGCAGCAGACGCCCGGTGGCGGTCTGGTAAATATTTTCTTGAAAAAACATGTCATGATTGACCTGCACGCTTTGCTTCCCGTCCATTTGAAGAACCACAAAACGTTTATTCCCGCGCAAAATTGCCAGAAGCACGGATTCGTTCACTTTTTTAACCACATCCGCCATTACCGGCTCCGCAGCCGCAACCAAGTCCGCGCGATAGGCGCTGGAACGGGATAAATAATAAATCATCGGCCCGAGCAAATAACCACCCCGGACCTTCTCCTGGTCAACGAACCCGCGCTGAACCAGCGTTTTCAGAATATTGGCGCAGGTCCCCGGATTTATTTTAAAATGCCCGGAAATTTCGTTCAATTTTATGCGCCGCCGTGGATCTTTCGCCAGATATTCAAGCATGTCAAACGCCTTGTTAATTACCTGTATCATGCCCCCCCTCTTTTTTTTCATTAATCACATGTTTTCTTCCGATGCGGCCCGCTCCACCCGGCCCGCATTTCTCACACGCCCCGTGAGAAATGCGCTCGAAGGGCCGAAGTAGAAGCGCTTTGCGCTTCACTTCGGGGCCGCCCCAAAGCGACGTTCCGTCTGCTTCGGCCGGCACCAATGCCTTCCCAAGGCATTGGCAGACCGGTGCTTATCTCACAACCTGATTTAGGTTGCGAGATAAGCAGCCTGGCATCCGATCAAAATAAAAAATCATGTTTCATTGTTAATAAAAAAAACTATCATTTTGTTTTTAATTTGTCAATGTAAAAATATAATTTTATTACAATATAGTAAATCGAGCGCAAGGACGAATTAAACACCGGCAGCCGAAAGAAACAAAGCGGGGAACATGTTCCTCGATTCCGTGGAAGGGCAAGGGGCCGAACCGCGATATGGCAAACACACAGACGGCTCGGCCCAGCCTCGCCCTCCATGAAAAGCGCAAAATCGTCTTTAGGTCTTTACCAAAAAAACCATTAAAAATTCAATCGGAACTGGAAATCTGAAATTAAGGCAATCAAAACGAGGCGATGGATTAGCCTGCTTATCTCACAACCTAAAACAGGTTGCGAGATAAGCACCGGTCTGCCAATGCCTTGGGAAGGGATTGGCGCCAGCCGAAGCAGACGGAACGTCGCTTCGGGGCGGCCCCGAAGTGAAGCGCAAAGCGCTTCTACTTCGGCCCTTCGGGCGCATTTATCACGGGGCGTGTGAGAAATGCGGGTTAGTTCAACCGGATGACAAGCCGGGCTTTTCCATCCTGACGCGCGGTGCATGGCGGTGGTATTCCTGGATACTGCACACTTCGATGCGCTGGTTTTTCACATACGATTCCAATCCGTCCAGGGCGGCCTCCAACCCGTTGACGGTCGTTGTAATCGGGATACCGCGCCCGAGGGCTTCGGCCCGCATCCGGACTTCGTCCAGCATCGGATTCTCGCCGGCGGTCGGTGTATTAATAAGCCAGTTGACCCTGTTTTCGCCCATCAGGTCAATTACATTGGGCCGGCCGGCGGATATCCTGAACGCGGCCTGACTGGGAATGCCGTTGTTTCTTAAAATCGTGCTGGTTCCGTTGGTGGAATATATGATGAACCCGAGTTTTTGGAGGCGCTGCGCCAACAAGACCGTTTTGGCCTTATCCTCATCCCGGACGCTCACAAAAACTCCCCCCGCAAGCGGGAGCGCATTTCCGGCCGCTATCTGGCTCTTTAAAAAAGCCAGGCCGACATTGACGTCAATTCCCATCACTTCGCCGGTGGATTTCATTTCCGGGCTGAGCAGCACGTCAACGCCATGAAACCTGGTGAAGGGAAAAACCGCTTCCTTGACGGAAACATGGCGCGGAATAACTTCGCGCGTGAACCCCAAATCGTTCAATTTTCTACCAGCCATCACCAGCGCGGCCAGCTTGGCCAGCGGAACGCCGATTGCTTTGCTTACAAAAGGAACCGTGCGGGAAGCGCGGGGATTGACTTCCAAAACATATACTTCCTCGTCCCTGACCGCATATTGCACGTTCATCAGGCCACAGACCTTCAATTCAGCCGCAAGCCGCTTGGTATGCGAGCGGATATCCGCCAAAATCTTTTTTGAAAGAGTCCGGGTGGGAATCATGCAGGCGCTGTCGCCGGAATGAATTCCGGCCAGTTCAACGTGTTCCATGATTGCGCCGATCACGGTCGTTTCACCGTCGCTGATGCAGTCAACGTCAACTTCGGTTGCGTTTTCAAGGTAGCGATCAATCAACACCGGCCTGGTTTCCGAAACCTCAACCGCCGCAACCATGTATTTGCGCAGGGCCGGCATGTTATAAACAATAACCATGGCCCGTCCGCCCAGCACAAAAGAAGGCCGCATAAGAACCGGGAACCCGATCCGGGCGGCAATTTCCTCCGCCTCGGCGATGCTTACGGCGATTCCGCTTTCCGGCTGTTTAATGCCGATGCGGTCGCTTAACTGTTTGAATAATTTCCGGTCTTCGGCCATCTCAATGCTGACCGGACTCGTGCCGATAATTTTCAAACCGCATTTCTGCAGTTCGTTGGCCAGATTCAAGGGCGTCTGGCCGCCGAACTGGACAATTACCCCGGCGCATTTTTCCCGCTCGTAAACATGAACCACGTCTTCAACGGTCAAAGGCTCAAAATAAAGCCGGTCGCTGATGTCATAATCGGTGCTGACCGTCTCCGGGTTGCTGTTCACCATTATGGTCGCGTAGCCCGCCTGCCGCAACGCAAAGGAAGCATGCACACAGCAATAATCAAATTCAATCCCCTGCCCGATGCGGTTCGGGCCGCCGCCGAGAATCATGATTTTTTCCCGGGGATCCGGCCGGCTTTCCTCAAGGTCGCCATAAGTGGAATAATAATACGGCGTGAACGCCTCAAATTCCGCGGCGCAGGTGTCAACCAGGCCGTAAACCGGCTTTAAATCCAAGGCGTACCTGGCGGCGCGCACTTCCGCCTCGGCGCATTTCAGAACACAGGCAATCTGCCGGTCCGAATAACCCAGTTCCTTTGCCTGCCGGAATTTTTCCTTCTGCTTCCGCAGTTCCGCAATGGTTCCGGCCGAGGCGATTTCATTTTCATAACTCACCAATTCCACCATTTGCCTTAAAAACCATTGGTCAATCCCGGTCAATTCATTCACGCGTTCAACCGTCCAGCCGCGTTTAAACGCTTCCCGGATGACAAAAAGCCGGCCGGCATTCGGACGCGCAAGTTCACCGGAAAGCTTATCATCGGCAACCGCTTGAAACGGCGCATCCTTGCCGTCGGCGCCGAATCCGGCGCGGCCGGTCTCAAGCGAACGCAGGGCTTTTTGCAGGGCCTGTTTAAAAGTTTTGCCGATGCTCATGGTCTCGCCGACCGATTTCATCTGGGTGCCCAGGGTGGTGTCGGAGTCGGCAAATTTTTCAAACGTGAATCGCGGCACTTTGAGGACGACGTAATCAATGGTCGGCTCAAAACAGGCCGGAGTCTTGCGGGTAATGTCATTGCTCAATTCATCCAGAGTGTAACCGACCGCCAGTTTGGCGGCAATCTTGGCGATCGGATAGCCGGTTGCCTTGGAAGCCAGGGCGCTGGAGCGTGAAACGCGGGGATTCATTTCAATGATAAGCATTCGGCCGGTTTTCGGATCAAGCGCCCATTGAACATTTGAACCGCCGGTTTCCACGCCTATTTCACGCATGACTTTAAACGTGGCGTCGCGCATCCGTTGATACTCGCGATCGGTAAGCGTCTGCACCGGCGCGACGGTAATGCTGTCGCCGGTATGCACCCCCATCGGATCAATATTTTCGATGGAACAGACGATAACACAGTTGTCCTTGTAATCGCGCATGACCTCCAGCTCAAATTCCTTCCAGCCGATGACCGATTCCTCAATCAGCACTTCGGAATTCAGACTGGCTGAGAGACCGCGCGTGACAATCGCCCTGAATTCTTCTTCGTTATACGCAATTCCGCCCCCTGTTCCGCCGAGTGTAAATCCGGGCCGGATAATGAGCGGAAACTTCCCGATGCCGGCCATGACCCGCAAGGCTTCTTCCATGCCATGCGCGGAACCGCTGGCCGGGGTTTCCAAGCCGATGGCGAGCATCGCTTGTTTGAATAAATTGCGGTCTTCCGCCTTATGGATCACTTCGGCACGGGCGCCGATCATTTCCACCCGGTATCTTTCCAAAATACCGCGGTCATGCAGTTCAACCGCAAGATTCAAGGCGGTTTGGCCGCCGAGCGTCGGCAGGAGCGCGTCAGGACGTTCACGCCGGATTATTTCGCCAAGGACATCGGCGGTAAGCGGTTCAATATAAGTGCGGTCGGCAAATTCGGGATCGGTCATGATGGTGGCCGGATTGCTGTTGACCAGGACCAGTTCATAGCCTTCCTCCTTGAGCGCTTTGCAGGCCTGGACCCCGGAATAATCAAACTCGCAGGCCTGGCCGATGACAATCGGGCCGGAGCCAATCAGCATTACTTTCTTGATATCTTCGCGTTTCGGCATAATTTTCAAGAAATGCAGAATGAAGAAGGCAGAATGCAGAATTTAAGACTTGTCTGCCCCCCACGTGTTTCTTCATTCTTCATTCTGCCTTCTGCCTTTCTTTTATCGCCGCGGCCACAAATTCCCGAAAAAGTGGATGGGCTTTCAGCGGCCCGGATTTGAATTCGGGATGAAACTGGCATCCCACAAACCAGGGATGATCGGCCAATTCAACAATTTCAACCAGGTTAGCGCACGAGCATACGCCGGCAATAACCATTCCCTTTGTCTCCAGTTTTTCACGAAACATATTGTTGAACTCGTAGCGATGCCGGTGTCTTTCCACTATATCCGTCGTTTCGTAAGCCGCCTGCGCTTTTGTCTTCGGCCGGAGCGCGCAAGGATAAGACCCCAGACGCATAGTGCCGCCCTTGGCGCTGACTTTTTTCTGCTCCTCCATCAAATCAATCACCGGGCAGGCGGTTACGGGATCAAACTCGGTGCTGTTCGCCCCGGCCAGCCCGCATACATTACGCGCAAATTCAATCACGGCGCATTGCATGCCGAGACAAATGCCAAAAAACGGGATTTTGTTTTCGCGCGCATACTTGACGGCCTGAATTTTACCCTCGATGCCGCGGTTGCCGAATCCGCCGGGGACAAGAATACCATGAACCCCCTCAAAAAACGCTCCAGCACCCCGGGTTTCTATGTCCTCCGATTCTATCATCCTGACATTGACCCGGACGCCGTTGGCTATGCCGCCATGGCTGAGAGCTTCGTAAATGCTCTTATAAGCGTCCCGCAGGCTGATGTATTTGCCGACCACCGCTATTTCCACACTGCCGTTCGCCGGATGAACATGCGCGGCGAGCATTCTTTTCCAGTCTTCTATCTGCAACGGCTTCACGTGCAGGCCAAGCATCTCAAGGATATATACGTCCAACCCCTGCTCCGCCAGGTCAACCGGCACTTCATAGATGGAATGCTGGACATCGGGCTCTTCAATAACCAAATCATTTTCCACGTTGCAGAACAGCGCCAGTTTTTCCTTATGCTCGCGCTCCAGCCGCTTCTCGCAACGACAAATCAGGATATCGGGAATGATGCCGATCGTGCGCAATATTCCGACCGACTGCTGGGAAGGCTTGGTTTTGAACTCGCCCGCCGCCCTAATGAAGGGCACCAGCGTCAAATGGATAAACACGCCGTTGCCCCGCCCTATTTCCTGCCGAAACTGACGGATGGCCTCCAGAAAAGGCAACGACTCAATATCGCCGGCCGTGCCGCCGATTTCAGTGATGACAATATCCACGTCATCGGTCGCCGCCGCGCGGATCGCGGTTTTGATTTCATCGGTAATATGAGGGATTACCTGGACGGTCTTGCCAAGATATCCGCCTTCCCGCTCCCGATGAATGACGGCGTTATATATCCGGCCGGTCGTAAAATTGCTGTTGCGATTACAGGCCACCGAGGCGATTCGCTCGTAATGCCCCAGGTCAAGATCCGTTTCTGTTCCGTCATCGGTAACATAAACCTCGCCATGCTGGTAGGGCGACATGGTTCCCGGGTCAACGTTGAGATACGGGTCCATCTTCTGAATGCAAACCCGGTAACCGCGGCGCGAAAGCAAGAAACCGATTGAAGCGGCGGTTATGCCTTTGCCGAGTGAAGACACCACGCCGCCGGTAATGAACACATATTTTTTCGCCGTGGCGGTGGTTTTGCTCACGGAACTAAAACATACTAAATCACCGGTTTTTTCACAAGCGTTATTTTGAATGTTTTTCTGAATAATTTATTCGGCCGTCTTTCCATGGCTTGACAGATTGAGGGTTGATGTCTATTATTTTGACTTTAATATCAAAAGCCCGAAAGTCCCGGGTTTGAATTACGGTGATTTCCGGCCTGACCGGGAACTTTCGCGACCCGTTTTGCGTCCAACATGAATATACCGGGATACTCAAAATAAAAATGAAAAAAGCTGTTTTATTTCTTATTGCGGCGGCGCTGGCCGCCGGCCAGGATTTACCGGAAAGCCGCGCCCAGGCAGGCGCGGCGGCGCAAGCGCCGATGACTCTTGACGAATGTGTCAAGGAACTGACCGCCAACAACCCCGACCTGTACGTCGCCCGGGAGGGCGTCAACGCGGCAAGAGCGAATCTTCTTGGCAGTTACAGTCCTTTTCTGCCGCAAGTATCCGCGAGCGGCAGCGCCAGCCGGAACAACCAGGAAGTGGATACCGGTTACGAAGCGACGACCGCTTACAACGCGGGCCTCGGGGCCAGCCAGAATCTTTTCAATGGTTTTCAAGACATCGCCCGGCTTAACCAGAGCCGCGCCCAGTTGTCCCAAGCCGAGATCAACCTCCAGCGGGTCAAATCCACCCTGAGCGCCGATGTCAGGCAGGCGTTCACCGAACTCCTGTACGCGCAGGATTCGCTGGTCCTGGTTGAAACGATATTAGGCCGGCGGAAAGAAAACTCCGCCCTCGTTGAAATGCGTTTTGAAGCCGGCAGCGAGGACAAGGGGGCGCTTTTGCGCAGCCAGGCTTTGTACAGCCAGGCCACGCTGGACGTTGTGGAATCCAAACGCCAGATTAACGTCACCCAACGCAACCTGAACAAGGTCCTCGGAAGGCAGGACGGCATTGCCATCACCGTAACCGGCGCCTGGGACCATGTCACGCCGCCACCGCCGCCTGAGTTCCAGGAATTGGCCAAGACCACGCCCGAATACCGCAAGGCCAACGCCCAATGCACAATTGCGCGCGAACAAATCCGCGTGGTCAGATCCGACTTTTTCCCAAGCTGGTCGGTATCGGCCGGGTATGGCCTCAGCGATGACGACAGCTTTATTCCGCATGACAAATCCTGGAACGTCGGCACAAGCATCGGCCTGGATATTTTCAACGGCGGCCAAACAATCTTCGCCTTGCGCGCCGCCCATGCCCAACTGCGCAGCACCGAAGCCCAATTAACGAGCACCGCCAATTCAATCTTTTCCTCCCTGGAAGAAAAATTCACAGCCTGGCAAAACGCCGTTGACCGCGTTCGCGTCCAGGTCCAATTGCTTAAAGCGGCCGAGACCCGGATGGAAATTGCGCGGATAAAATACTCGAACGGGTTAATGTCATTTCAGGATTGGGATACCATTGAAAACGAGCTCATTACCAATCAAAAGAGCATGCTGAGCACCCAACGCAACGCAATAATTATTCAGGCCGAATGGGAAAAAGCGGCCGGCATATCGTCCATTCCGTAAAGAAACAGAATTACCCGCCACGGACAGCACGGATGCGGTCCGGACAGAGAAGTTGTTATCCGTGTCACCCGTGATCTCCGCGGCAAGAAAGAGCAAGAAAGAAAAAAAATGAAAAAAAAAGTTTTGATCATTTGCGCCTTGATTATTCTTGCCGTCGTTTTTGCCGTTGCGTGGTTCAGCCTGCGGCGCAATGACAAAACGGATTATACCGGCATCAAGGTGGAACGCGGCGACCTGGAAATAACCGTGGCAACAACCGGCACGGTAAAACCGCAAACCCGCGTTGAAATCAAGCCGCCCATATCCGGCCGGATTGAAGAATTGCTCTTTGACGAGGGCGACGTGGTGCGCAAAGGGCAAATTCTCGGCTATCTTAGCTCAACCGACCGCGCCGCCCTGCTGGATGCGGCCCGCTCAAAAGGAAAAGCTGAGTTGGAACGATGGGAACAGCTTTATAAACCCATGCCGATTGTCGCCCCGGTTGACGGCAACATTATCGCCCGCAGCGTGGAACCCGGCCAGACGGTCACCGCCAATGAAAAAATGTTCGTCATGGCCGACCGCCTGATCGTTCAGGCGCAAATTGACGAAACCGACATCGGCCGGATCAAACGCGGCCAGCCGGCGGAATTGACGCTGGACGCCTATCCCGCGGATGCCATCACCGGGGTCGTGGACCAAATCGCCTACGAGGCCCTGATTGTCAACAACGTGACGATGTACATGGTTGACATTTTGCCGAATTATGTGCCGCCTTTTATGCGCAGCGGCATGACCGCCAACATCCAGATCATTACCGCCGTCACCAACAACGTGCTTATCCTGCCGACCAGCGCCGTGCAAACTGAAGGCAAAAAAACATGGGTCCGGCAATCCAATCCGGATGACGCCGCCCGGCCGGTCCGCACAAAAGTCAGCACGGGCCTCAGCGACGGCAAAAAGATTGAAATTATTTCCGGCCTGAAAGAAGGCGATTCTGTCCTTACCGTCTCGACCCGGATGCCGGCGGCGAAGACAACGGCAACCAGTCCGTTCAGCCCCTTACGCGCAAGGGGCAGATAATTGCCAATGATCAAAATCGTCAATGCCGTCAAAACCTATGATCGCGGGGAAACCGCGGTCCATGCCCTGCGCGGCGTTTCACTTTCCGTGGCCGAGGGCGACTTTGTGGCCATCATGGGGCCTTCCGGATCGGGCAAGTCAACGCTCCTTCATATTCTCGGTCTCCTGGACGTTCCCGACAGCGGCGAATACAGCATGTGCGGACGGGAAATTCAAAGTCTTTCGGATGACACGCTGGCCGACCTGAGAAACTCGGTGATCGGCTTCGTCTTTCAGCATTTTAACCTGCTCTCCCGGGCAACCGCGCTGGAAAACGTGATGATTCCCGTTCTTTATTCCCGGCACAGACCGAATCCGGAGCAAGGCCGGGAAATGCTGGGAAAAGTGGGATTGGCCAGCCGCATGACCCACAAACCGAACGAACTTTCCGGCGGACAGCAACAGCGCGTTGCAATCGCGCGGGCGCTGATCAATAATCCCCGGCTGATCCTGGCGGACGAGCCGACCGGCAACCTGGATTCAACAAGCGCGCTGGAAATCATGGAAATAATCGCCGGCCTGAATCAACAGGGGCTCACCGTCATCATGGTAACCCACGAGGAAGACATCGCCCGCTACGCCGGCCGGATAATTCACATGCGCGACGGCGTGATTCAAAAAGACGAGATAAATATTGCAAAGCAGAAATTAGAAAATAGAAATTCTAAATTAGAAATTGGCCACCCCGCCCTCCGCGGCTATCCAGGCAAAGAAACATCCCAAGTCGAAAATCCGGCCGGATCCCTGGCCGAATCCAACGGCTTGGGGGTCATAGCCGCCAGCCTGGCCGCCAATTTCAAGCAGGCCTGGCGGGCGCTGACCGTCAACAAGATGCGTTCCTTCCTTTCCATGCTCGGTATCCTGATCGGCGTGGCGGCGGTGATTGCCATGCTGGCCATCGGACAGGGCGCCACAAAATCAATCAAGGATCAACTCTCCAGCATGGGCTCCAACCTGCTGACGATGCGCTCCGGCCCCCCCCATAACCAGGGAATTGCAATGTCGGATGGCATGCTGACCCGCTTCACGCACGATGACATTGCTGATATCAGACGCGAAATTGCCGCAGTCAGCAACGTGGCCGGGGTGGTATCCGGACGCGGCCAGGTGACCTTCGGCGGTAAAAACTGGAACACGCGGGTTATGGGCGGAGAACCGGCCTTCGCCCAGATGCACGCTTCCGAGCCGGTCATCGGCCGTTTTTTTAACAAGGAAGAAATACAGACCAAGGCCCGCGTGGCGGTGATCGGCCTGACAATCGTGCGCGAACTCTTCGGCGACGCGAACCCGCTCGGCGAATTTATAAAAATCAACAAGGTAAATTTCCAGATCATCGGCATCCTGCCGGAAAAGGGCGCGACCCAATGGTGGGACCAGGATGACAACATCGTCATCCCGCTTACCACCGCCATGGACCGCCTGATGGGCAAAAAAAACCTTGATGTAATTGAGATTGAAATTGCCGACTCCAAATATCTGGACAGCTCGCAGGATGACATCAAGGAACTGATCATCCGCACGCACCGCCTGCCGCCGTCGCGGCATGATTCCTTCAATATCCGCAACATGGCGGAGATGCAGGCGGCCTTGACCGAAACAAGCAGGGTTATGTCGTGGCTGTTATCGGCCATCGCGGCCGTCTCCATGCTGGTCGGCGGAATCGGGATCATGAACATCATGCTGGTATCGGTCACGGAACGAATCCGCGAAATCGGCGTCCGCAAGGCGGTCGGCGCAAAACGGCGCGATATCCTTCTGCAATTTCTGACCGAGGCGCTCGTCATCAGCATTCTCGGCGGACTTTTTGGAATCTCACTGGGCTGGCTGATCAGTCTTGCCGTTTCCAACCTGGCCGGCTGGGCCTCAATTGTAACGGCCTATTCCATTATCTTGGCAATATCTTTTTCAGCCGTTATCGGAATTGTATTCGGCCTCTGGCCGGCGCGCAAAGCCTCGCTCCTTAACCCGATTGACGCGTTGCGGTACGAATAAATTCAGATATCCGGATCAAAACAGAAGCAGGTTGAGCCATTTTTCGCCCTCGGCGCTCAAACGCCATTGACCGGCATGCGGCACAACAAGCCGGCATCCGTTGCGCCCAAGGAGAGAACGATCAACATGGCCGACGACATGGCGCTTGATTCCCAACTCAGCCGATTCATTCCCGTTTGCGCAACGGCCGGAAAGCGGCAGGCCATTTTCCGCGCAGGCGATAACCACGGCGCCGCCGTTGAATTCGGGGCCATGCCAAAGCACGGAATAACGCCGGAAAAAATCAATCGGCCGACGGGTTTTTAATATGATTTCAAAAGCCGGCCGCATGGCGCCAAAAGCGGCGGGCAAGTCATATTCACTTCCGTTTTCCTCCTGCCATTCATAAACCGACAAAGGGTCAACGCCGAACAGATTCCAGCCGTTATAATTTCCATGATCAGGGCTTAATTTTTGTCTTTTAAACCACTGATCAAAATGCGAGTTAAGCATCAGTCCAACTTCAAAATGCAAATGGCCGTTTGCCGGCGCAATCCGGTCGGTTGATGTCGCCCCCATGGCGCCCAAAACGGTCCCCTGCTCCACGAGGACGCCTTTTCTGATCGCGGTTCCGATTGCCGAAAGATGAGCATAAAGAGTATAAACCCGGCCCGAACCTGAGCCATGAATCAGAACAACATACTTGCCGTAATTTGAATTGCCGGAATAACGATTGACATAAGCAACTTCGCCGGCGGCGGCAGACATGACAACATCCCGCGGGTATCCAGCCCGGTCGCGTTCAATGGGCGCAATATCAATTCCTTCATGAAACGAAGGCAAGAATCTTCTTCCAATCCTTTCCGTGCGCACCGAACCATAAAAAGCCGACTCCGGCCGGCCGGAAGCGGTCGGTTGAAAATTTTCCATATTGAACCGGTCAAGCTCCCGGTCCGTGGGACAGGCAAATTCAATCCTCATCCCCCTGGCGGCGGCCACTACACCCATGGCTGGAGACTTGGATACCGAATGCAAGGGAGATGAAAAACGATGCCACCACCAGGCAAAAAAAATCACATCAAAGATTACAAGAGGAACAAGCCATAAGAGGTGAAAACGATATTTGGCGGGAATCATTGCTGCTCTATTGCCGTTATTCTACCCCGCCGACCGCCTTGCGTCCGGCGCCGCCCCAGGAAGCATCCAGCAAGAGCCATGTTCCGCCAACCGTCCGGATATACCATTTACCGGCATTCTCATTATACATCGCAAGGTCAGAGATGCCATCGCCATCAAAGTCTCCAGCCACCGGCCTGTATCCCGCCGCCCCCCACAAAATACCGGCGGCAATTATCTCGCCCCGTATATTTACGATATACCAACGGCCGGTTGCCTCGTCATAGACCGCAAAATCCCAGACGCCATCGCCGTCATAATCGCCGGGCACGGGAGAAAAGCCCGGACCTCCCCAATACCCGCCGGCGAGAATGAGCTTTCCGGATACTGTCCGGATATACCACAGCCCGTTTTCTTCATTATACACCGCAAGATCCCATACCCCATCGCCGTCATAATCACCCATCACCGGCTCATACCCCATGTTTCCAAACTGCAATGCCCACATCACCCGCCCGCCGCCGACTTTAAGCGCGTACCATAGCGAATTGACCGTGTCATACACCGCCGGTTCCGTTTTTCCATCGCCGTCATAATCACCCGGCACGACCTGATACCCCGGACCGCCAAACGAGCCGGACACATAAGCATATCCGCTCGCGGAAAGCAACCCATGCCAGTCCCCCCGGCTCTCGTCATATACAACCGGATCCGTCTTGTGATCGCCGTCATAATCACCCATCACCACCACGCCGGCCCCGCCAAACTCAGCGCTGCGCGCCAACTCGCTCCCATCCACCGTGCGAGCATCCCACAATCCCCCGCCATGAACCACAATGTCCGCTATCCCGTCCCCATCGTAATCGTTCATCGCCTGATAATTGATTGATCCAAGACTGCTTACTTCAATCGCCCCCGCCCGCTGCGTCACCCAGCCTCCCTCGCTGGTCGGAGCCAAGGTTGAGGGCCAAACCGGCGCTAGCCGCATGAATAAATAGTATGAGCCCGCCGGGCCGGGCAAAACAATATTACCGCCCGCCACCCGGAATATCCCGCTCGATCCCGCGGAAAGTTCCAGCCGCTCGTCAACTGTTCCGATTACACTATCATCGCCGTCGCCAAAGACCGCATTGATGGACGCATAAAATGTCAGGCGCACCGCCCCATTGTCGCCCGCAAGCGCAGAACCGCCGTTGTTCCCAAGCCGGAACGATACCACAGCGGGCGATCCGCCAACTGCGATCCGGCGCGGCTGGATCACCAATCCCCACAAGGACAAATCAACCGCCGCCGTCGCCGAAGATCCTTCCTCCCTGCTTGAAAACGCGCTCAAGGCCGTCGCGTTCTTGGCCTTCAGCCAATAATAATATTTTACTCCCGCCGTGACGCTTGTGTCATCATAAGTGGTGCCCGACAGCTCGGCAATCTTCACCCCGCCGCCATACGGCGGCAACAGCGTTTGCGTGCTCCGCCACAATTCGTAGGCGGTGGATCCATTTACCGCGTTCCAGATAAGCCTGATTTTATTCACATACTGTCCATCGCTCGCGCTGAACACAACCGGCCGCCCAAGCACATATCCGTTTTCTCCAGCACTCAAAACACTACCGCAGATCGCGTTCGTCGCCTGCACAAAATACGTGTATTCAACCCCCTCGTTCACCATGTTGTCCTCATAATCCGTCCCGGACGTGTAATACACGACTCCGTCCAATCCATTAATACTGCGATAGACATAATAAGCCGACGCCCCGTCCACCGCCGCCCATCCAACCATCACCTTGTTCGTGTATTCACCATCACTCGCAAACAATCCGCTCGGCGCCGCCAGCCGCCGGTATCCGTTGTCAGAGGCGCTGTTCGTTCCCGTTTGACCGTATTGATTAACGCTTCTTACCCAGTAATAATACCTTACCCCGGGTTGCGCCGTCATATCGTCATAATTCGTTACCGTCAGCCCGGAAACGATTGTCTGGGCATACGCTGAATCAAAGGTCGTATGCCGTAAAACATTATAACTCACCGCTCCGCCGATCGGCGAAACCACCGGACGCCAGTACAATCCCACCCGGTCCACATAATCCCCTTTTGTCGCCGTCAACTGCGAAGGCGCATCAGGCGCAGATATCGCCACCACCACCGCCACGCTGCTCGTTGCGCTCCAAGTGCCGGCATACCCGCTTCCATAATTAGTCGCCACCACCGCCACCATTGCCGTGTACACGCCCGCCTGGTATCCCGACAAATTTCGGTAGAATATCCCGATCGTATTATGCTGGCCGGCGCTAACCCCTTCCGCCGGCGACACCCCCTGGATGATACTATAGGCATCATTCGCCACCATTACCCGATACCCCATCCCAACCACCGGCGCAGAACTCCCGTTCCACACCTCAAAATAATCGTTGGTCGGACTGCCCCCGGTATCCAAGAGCTGGCTGAAAGAACCCGGAGTCCTGTTCAACACTGGAGTTGCATACACCCGCATTGAAACTCCCACCACCCCGGTCGCGCCCCCGCCGTAGGGGCTGACCACCGTTACCCGCCCGGTATAATCGCCGGGGGACAATCCGGCGGTTGAATACACGTTTGTCAGGATATTGGTCTCCAGGGCCGCCACATAACCGGCGGTCGGATTTACCGCGAGCCAGCCCGTTCCGCCGTCATCCGCGGATGCGGTGAACGGCATGCTGCCGCCATCCGCGCTCACTTCGAATGTCTGATTGGTCGCAGTGTAACCGCGCAACACGGCATTGGCCAGATTCGTCGGGCTCACGCTCATGCTGAAAACACTCATGACAACCTGGACGGTTTGCGTCTGCCCCTCCCAGTTGGTTGAAATCACGTTAAACGAATTGGAATAAACACCGGGCGACAAGGATGTTGTGTCATAAGTTATCAAAACAGTATTGGTGGCATTGTTCATGAGACTGCCCACGGCATTAGTGGCAATCGTCATGCTCCAGCCGGCGGAAACGTTGTTGGTGATGATATAATAATTTAACTGCCCATCCCCCCTGGAGATCACATTAAAGGATTGGCTCGTGGCGTTAACCTGGTAACGGGTCGTATTGGTCATCGAGGAAGGAGAAACGGATAAAACAGGAAGCATGGCAACGTCATAGATTAACACGTTATCAACATAGCTGGTGGCAAAACCGCCGCTATAAACGTCAAAACCGGACAAACTCGCGGGATTGGTATTGATGAAACCAATGTTGTTGGTAAGTTGAATTGAATTTACATTCAGCCGCCACGTCTTGCTGTTATAATCCAGATATACATCCATCGTGGCAAATGAATTCGTGTCAATCGGAACGGCATCCGCGCCGGAAATCGTCTTCGTAATTGTTGTCCAGCCGTTTGTTCCGTTGCGCACCACGCAATAGCCGTCACTGTTCACATAAAATAAAATCGTTGAGTTTGTGTCATAGGCCACCTCCGTTGTGTCATCATCATAGAGGACGACTTTTGACTGCATGCGCAGCAAGACGTTCGTCGAGGCTGTCGCCGAAAACCGGTTGGAAAGGATCACATCAGCAGGAATCCTCGCCACATTGGTGCTGCCCGGTGCCGCGAAACTGACATTGGACATCACGGTGGCAACAACCGTGGCTTCATTGGAGTCAGTCCAAAGTGACGAATGCCAGTAATTTGTGCCGTTAATCAGCGGCGTGCCATTAACCAGCGGAGTGCCGTTGGTATAAGCTGTGTTCTCAAAATTATCCGTGTAAATGACCGCGTTGGTGGCCGCGAAACCTCCGGATGCCCAAAGGCTGAACGCCAGGGCAAATAAACCTAACGCCTTCCGCATCATAATTATTTTTTTCACCACGGATCGGTATGCTTTTTATAAAAAGAAAACACAAATACTTTTGCTTGAATATTCTACATCAAAACACGTTTATTGCAATAAAAAAAAGTGGTTTTTGAGGCTCCATATTTCGGAACATAAATAATTGACTCAAGCCGGGGATTCCGGTATCTTTTTTATTTACCACATGTGCTCCACGGGCAGGACACCTGCCTGAGGCAAAACAGTCTTCAGCCATGGGCTGACCGGCATCATGGGGGAACAACTTGAAGTTATCATATCGGCCAAATTAAAATATAGGGAGCAAAAAAATGCCACGAACATGTCATGTCTGCGGGAAGGGACTTCACACCGGCAATGTTATTACCCGGCACGGCCTGCCCAAAGCCAAGGGCGGGATCGGCCTGCACACCACCGGTATCAGCCGGCGCACGTTTTCACCAAATCTTCAAAAAATCAAGATTAATGAAAACGGCAACGTCATCACGCGCAATGTATGCGCCAGTTGCATCAAAGCCGGCAAAATTATCAAGGCCTAGCCTGCTTATCTCACGGGGCGCGTGAGAAATGCTGGCTAGTCCGGTCATGTCTGTATCGGCCGTAATTTCCGGCCATACTAAACTGATTTATTCATGAAAAGTCGAAGCCCAAAGGGTGGATTGTTCATGCCCTGCGTGAATAATCCATACTAAATGCCTGTCCAGATTATTTTCAAATTTCTTCAATCGTTCTGGCAAACCAGCGGCGAGATGGCGCCGTATTTGCTGTTTGGATTTTTTGCCACGGCAATTTCCGTCCTGATTGTCAGGCCGGACTTTATCGAGCGCCATCTTGGCCAGAATAGTAATTTTTCAATCCTGAAGGCGGCGCTGATCGGCGTTCCCCTGCCCCTCTGCTCGTGCAGTGTCATCCCGGTCGCCGTCAGTTTGCGCCGTTACGGCGCCAGCCGCGGCGCCACGATCGCCTTCCTGATATCAACCCCGCAAACCGGCATTGACAGCATTGTTGTAACGTACAGTCTCCTGGGGCCGATTTTCACCGTTCTGCGTCCCCTGGCCGCCCTCATCAGCGGCCTGGCCGGCGGGTATTTCGTTGACCGGCTTACCTCCGGACAAAAGCAAACCGAGCCTGCGCCGTCACCCGAAAATGACCCGGAATGCCGTTGCGGAAAAAACGGAAATGAAACATTAAACCGGATTACAACCGCATTGCGTTATGGTTTCTTCATCCTGCCGCGGGATATCGGCAACGCCATGATTCTCGGACTGGCAATTTCCGCCCTGATCGGGGCGTTTCTGCCTGAAAATTTTCTGGGCAATCTAATGGGAACAGGCTTAAAACCGATGCTGATCATGATGATGGTCGCCATCCCCCTTTATGTTTGCGCCACCGCCTCGGTGCCGGTTGCGGCGGCGCTGATCATGAACGGCATCACGCCGGGCGCGGCCTTTGTTTTCCTGATGGCGGGGCCGGCCACCAATGCCGCCACGATTGCCGCCGTCTGGAAAACGCTCGGCAAAAAAACCGCCTTAATCTATCTCCTGGTTGTGGCGGTTTTTTCAATAATATTCGGATTCACGATTGACCATCTTTTTACGGCGGCCAACATCATTCCGGCATCCAACGGCCACCCGGGACATTCCGGGCTTTCGCCGGTAATCAAGGATGTCAGCGCGATTATCCTGTTCGGCCTGATCGGGATCGCGCGCCTGGCCGATTTATGGAAAAAGTCATGAACATTGAAAATAAACGCGAGCTGGAGATTAAATCCTCGGCCATTACTCTCTCCGACATGGAAATCTTTGTTTTTCCCGAGCTGATGTACGCTCTTTTGCTCGCCAACCTGATGTCGCCGCGCATCTGGGAATGGCGCCATGACAAATGGTTTGACGGCATTGAAACAATGAAGCCCTACCGGCGGATCCTGCGCTTAAAGCAATATATCATGGACCATTACGCCTTCAACCTTGATCTTGACACGTGGGGACTGACCACCAAAGAACGCGAAATCAACCGCTTTAAGGACTTTGTTGACATGGCCGCCCTGCGCCAATCCAATGCGCTCTTCGGATATGAAGGTGATAAATATTATTTTGACGTTGATATCCGCCGGCACTTCGGCCTTGATAAATACGACAGCGCCATCATCCCCTACTGGAAAACCGAAACGGTGGAGGCCATGGACGCATTTCAATTCAAGCCGCATTGCCGCACCGGCGCCGGCGAATGTGTTTCGCTCGCCGCGCTCTACGCCGCGGCGCTCTTTATCGTGGCCCGCATCCCGCTTGCCGCCATCTACATGATGGCCACCCCCCTCCATTCGCAAAACTATATTGACATTGAAGACGGCATCCTGACCAATAACCGGCGGCTGGTCACCAAACAGATGTGGTTTAACGGCACCGCCCTCTCGGCCCAGGCGCGCCGCGCGCTGGAAAAGGAACGCGTGACAATCGTCGCCCATGAAACCGGCTGGATTCATTTTTTTTACAAGGAAGCAACCATTGACCCGTCCGCTTACCGGGATTTCGCCGGCAAGCTCGGGACATTCCTGAAAATTGACCTGACCCCGGCAATTCTCGGCAATTTTGTCCGCCACCGCCGCGACCTGCAAAAGTGTTTTTTTGTCCGCCGGCCGATCCGCGGAATTGATCATTATATAACCGCCGAGCGCGTTTTCGCCTACGAACAGGACAGCTCTTTCCGCCTGACCGACGCCACCCGCGAAAAACTGCTGGCGGAAATTGACAACGACGAGTTTCAACCGCAACCCGTCTCCGGGGGAATCGTGCTCAACGACCTTGAGGATTTCCTGCAAACGCAAAAGATTGACCTGGCCGACCCGAAGGATGCGGCCTTATTGACCGAAAAATTCGCCTGCAGCTGCCTTAACGCCAAAACCGCCATGGAACAATTGATTAATTTTTGCCGGGTTATTCCGAAAATTCCGGACAGCCTTTCAAAAAACATCGCCCCCCGGCCGAAAGATCCGCTCGGCATCAATCCCGGGATGGACCGGAACGAACTGATCGCGCAATTGAAAAACATCCGCGGATTGCGCAAGGAAGCCGACCTGGCGTTTTACGCCTACCGCGACCTGAACCTGTCGGAACCGGAACCTTTCCTGCTGGCGGCAATGGAACGTTCGCCCGTTTCCATTGCCGGCGCCGAAAAATTTAAAGACGACGAGCTTCTGGCGAATATTGAAAAGATGGAAAATAAATCAATTTACGATGAGGATGCCCGCCTGGCCCAGCCGGACGAGGTCTGGAATTTTGGCCGCGGCGACGGGCTTGAAAAAGCAGTCCTGCTGGCAAACATTTTCGGAAAACGCCATCCGGACGAACCCGCCGCCATCAACATTACGCCGGCCGAGGCCCGCTTGGCAATCGGCAAAAAAAACTTTGTTTTTGCCACCGCCAAAAACCTGCCCCCGCAAACATGGAACTTGAGCGGCTTTGCCGGACGTTTAGTAAACTAAAGCGGGCTATGCCCGCAACCCAAAAATTAACCACGGATTACACTGATTTCACGGATATGGGAAGCAAGGAATATCTTGCTAAGACATTTCATATCAGTGCTATCCGTGTAATCCGTGGTAATGTTCTTGTTTTTCATCGCGGTTTCTCATGTTTAAGGCACTAAACATCCGTTCTTGATTTTCTATAACAGTTTTAATATCTTATGGGCTTTGCGGATTTTTTATGTACAAAAACATCACAGCGCCGAAGAATTTTCATGAAGTTGAAACGGAAGTCCTGCGCGAATGGGATGCAAAGGGCATTTTTGACAAATCGCTGAAACTCTCCGACCGGGAGATGGTCTTTTACGACGGCCCGCCATTCCCCACCGGCGCTCCGCACTTCGGGACAATATTCGTTTCCATCCTGAAGGATACCCTGGCCAGATTTTTCACCATGAGCGGCTTTACCGTCCCGCGGCGCTGGGGCTGGGACTGCCACGGCCTGCCGATTGAGAACGCGGTTGAAAAACAGCTCGGCATCAAGGACAAGACCGAAATCGAAAAAACCATCGGCGTGACCGGATTCAACCAGGCCTGCCGCAAGCTCGTTTCCGACTGCAATGTTGCCTGGGAAGAATATATCCGCAAGATCGGCCGCTGGGTGGATTACAAGAACGCCTACCGCACGCTTGACCCGAAATACATGGAGTCGGTGCTCTGGGTATTCAAACAATGTTATGACAAAGGGTTGATTTATAAGGATTACCGCGTCACGCCCTATTGCTACCATTGCGAAACCTGCCTTTCCATTTCGGACATCCGCGAATCGGACTCAACCCGGCCGCGGCAGGACCCGGAAGTGATCGTCACCTTCAAAGCCCTTGATGATATCGGCGGGAAAGACACCTTCTATCTGGCTTGGACAACCACTCCCTGGACGCTCATTTCCAACCTCGTCCTGGCCGTCGGTGAAAATTTCCGTTATGTCGCCTTTGAACACGAAGACAAGGTTTTTATCATGGCCAAAGATTTGCTCCCGCGCTGGAAGGATGCTTTCGGGCCTGATCCCAAAATCATCAGGGAATTCGCCGGACGCGAAATGGTCGGCAAGAAATATATCCCCATCTTCCCGCATTACCGCGACCTGGCCGCGCAGGGTTATTTCAGGATTCTCGCCGCTGATTTTGTCACCATGGAAGACGGCGTCGGGATTGTCCATTGCGCCCCGGCCTTCGGCGAGGACGATTACTGGCTCTGCAAACGCAACGGACTCGGAGTAAGGAATCCGGTTGACAACAAGGGTTGCTTCGGCCCGGAAATACCGGAATTTGCCGGACGCAACGTGCATGAAGCCAACAAGGACGTCATCCATTGGCTGAAAGAACATCATCACCTTATCCTGCACCGGACGATGGAACATAATTATCCCCATTGCTGGCGCTGCCGCACGCCGCTTATTTACCGCTCAATGGACGCCTGGTATTTTGCGGTTGAAAAAATCAAAGACCGGCTCATCAGCCACAACAATGAAATAAACTGGGTTCCCGACCACGTCCAGCAAGGCCGGTTCGGCAAATGGCTGGAGGGCGCGCGCGACTGGAATATTTCGCGCTCAAGATACTGGGGCACCCCGATTCCGGTCTGGGAATGTTCATCCCCCGGTTGTGGCGGCAAAATGGTGCTCGGCTCCATGGCCGAAATCAACAAATACGCCCAAGAACCGCTGGCCGACCTGCACAAGGAATTCCTGGATGAGATTACCATCCCCTGTCCGAAATGCTCCCAAACCATGCATCGCATCCCGGAGGTGCTGGACTGCTGGTTTGAGTCGGGCTCCATGCCCTTCGGCCAATGCCACTACCCTTTTGAAAACAAGGAATGGTTTGAAAAACATTTCCCGGCCGATTTCATCGTGGAATATCCCGGCCAGATCCGCGGCTGGTTTTATTACCTCCACGTCCTGGCCACGGCCCTCCTGGATCGCGCCGCCTTCAAGAACTGCCTTGTGCACGGCACCCTGCTTTCGGAGGAAGGCCATAAAATTTCCAAGTCCAAAAAGAATTTCACCGACCCGATGGAGCTCATTGAAAAATTCGGGGCGGACGCCATGCGCCTTTATCTCCTGAACTCACCCGCGGTCGTCATGGAGGACATGAATTTCAAGGATGAGGGCGTCAAGGACCAGATCAAGCAGGTTCTTCTGCCGCTTTGGAACTCCTACTCATTTTTCGCCACCTATGCCGATATTGACGGGTACACGGGAAACAGCGGGGAAATGCCGGAAAGTTTTCAACCTTCTCATTCGCTGGATAAATGGATCCTGGCCGTCCTATACCGGACCGAAAAAAAGGTAAAAACCGCCTTCCGGACATTTTACCTCAACCAGAGCGTTTCGCCGCTCGTGGAATTCATCGCCGAACTTACCAACTGGTACATCCGCCAATCGCGCGAGCGTTTCTGGGGCAACGGGCTGACGGAAGATAAAAAATGCGCTTACGACACGCTTTACTACGCGCTGATTTCGCTCTTGAAAATGCTGGCGCCCTCGGCGCCGTTCATTTCGGATTGTCTTTATAAAATGCTCACGGGCGAGGAATCCGTCCATCTGGCGCAATGGCCGGACGTGCCGGCAAAATACCGCAATGACGAATTGATTGAAGAAACGGCGGTGGTGCGCAATATCGTCTCGCTCGGACTTGCCCTGCGCCAGAAGGCGGGGATAAAAGTCCGCCAGCCGCTGCCCGCCCTAAAGATTGTGCTCCCTTCGGGCGTTCCGCGGGAAAGCGTCAACCGGCAGATGGCGATGATCATGAACGAACTGAACGTCAAGTCCGTGAATTTCATTGAAGATCCCGGCGCGATTGCCACGATCCGCGTTGTGCCCAATCCGCGGGTGGTCGGCCCGAAATTCGGCAAGGACGTCCAAAAAATTATCGCCGCCGCGAAGGCGGGCCGGGCCCGCGAGGCGGGCGACAAGGTCATCATCAATGACGGCAACCGGGAATGGGCGCTGGAACGAACGGACGTTGAAATTTCCTACATCGGCAAGGGGGGCGACGTCCTGTGCGAAAACGGAATTCTGGCCCTGCTGGACACGAACGTTTCCCCCGAATTAAAGGAAGAAGGCATCGCCAACGAATTGAACCGCGCCGTCCAGGTCATGCGCAAAGAAGCCGGATACGCGGTAAGCGACCGGATTCAAATTGAAATTGAGGGCGAACTGGCCGAAACCCGGAAAAAACATATTGCCGACTCGGCCCTGGCCGGGCAAATTAAAATCGCCGCGGAAAAAGCCGACTTGACCAAAGACCTTGAAGTGGAAGGACGCAAGTTCCGGATTTCAATCAAGAAAACTTCAGTGTAATTTTCATTGATTCCCGGGAAGGCAAAGCTGCTTGCGACGGCAGGCCGACATCAATGATCGTGTATCGTTGGGTTAACGGACTCTATAGATATTACCCTGTTTTAAAATCGTCTCATACGCACCCATATCTACAATGCCGTAACGGATACGCGAGTTTCCTTCCAAGTCAACCGCGCCGGTCATCCAATTCTGGTTGGTTCCGGCATTAACGCAGGGCGAATTCACGCGCAGGCGATAATTGCCACCGGCCAAATCAATCATGCGGGGATCATTAGTGATGTTGCCGACGCCATCCACCGCCGGAATCACACAGGAATAACTCAACCCCGTGTTTCCCGCCGTGTTGGTAAAGTTCGCCGCATCGGCCGCCGTGTTGAAATAAATGATGTTGTTTGTCCCGCTGCCATTTGTGGACATATAAACCCCGCCGCCGGCAACCGCAGCGTAATTGCTCACGATCGTGCAACTTTCTATCGTGCCTTTATCAAGCCATATCCCGCCGCCGATATTCGTTGATGACTGATTCCGCGCAATCAGGCAATTCATTATCGCAACATTTGTGCCGCTGTTTTGTCCCGCATGAATTCCGCCGCCTTGATTTGCGGCGCTGTTTCCGATTATGGAACAATCTTTGATTAAGCCGGAATAATACATTTTAATTCCTCCGCCAGCGCCGGTCCCGGAATTCACAACATTCCCCGTAATTGTGCAATTTAAAATAGTATTATCCATACCGTACAAGATAAACAGTCCGCCGCCGTCTATATGACCGTCATTACCTGTAAACACGCAATTTGAAATAATTGCATTAGTGGCATATAACAACGCGCAGCCACCACCATGTGTGCCTGAATTGTTTTCAAACCAGCATCCCGAAATTAGTAAGTTATGGGCCACGGCCGCGTAGATCCCGCCGCCATAATTGTTCACGTTATTTTTAAATAGACAATTGGTAATGATAGCCCCGGTAAATGGATAGACAGCCCCCCTGCCGCCCGTATTTGCGCCAATACTAGAGGTCCTGTTGCTTACAAAACTGCAATTCAGGAAATTATACCCCCTCAGAACCCCGTCATTGCCTTTTGTGCTGTAATTCGTCACCGTGAAGCCGTCAAATACCGCTGATGCGGAACTAAGATACAAACATCGGCTTGTAGTCGCATTGGCTCCGTTCAAGATCGTCACATCGCGCCCGTTTAGGCTACGAAGCGTAATCGAGGCGGAATCGTAAATCTGGTTTGTCACATAATACACGCCGTTGGACACCAGCACCGTATCGTCCGATCCAGCCTCGCTCACCGCCCATATGATATTTGTGGAAGCGTCCGGCCAGTTCGTAAAAGGCGGATTGTTTGTACCTGACAGCGAGACATAATGCGTATCGGCCATGCATTTTAACGCAAGCATTAATCCAATAATTATTATTGCCATTCTTTTCATTGAAATCACTATGTGTAAGTAATTTGCATTAATTTCAAGATCCTTGTCAATTCTTTTATGGCTTTAATTGGAAATAACGACACTTTAAGAACATCACCCAACTCCGAAAGACCATTGTCCGATAGTTTTTTTTCTCGCATTTTATATGTTCATTTCCACTATTTATATTTCCCTGTTCTTTGAACTCAGATCATTGGCGCTTTGTTTTTCGAACAATGAAATGCACCACTCCCAGCCCGTGTTCGGCATACAAATCCAGCAACTGCCAATCCTTCTCCGCCGGATAAAAGGGAGTGCGGCACGGATAATGACCGAATTGATACCGCACGTGACCCGGTTCATATTCAAAAACACGGTGCCGGCGCAGGCAATGCTGTTCCAATTTATGATCGCGCGCCCACTTCGCAAAAGCTATTTTATCTTCCATTGGCATCCTCTTTTATTTAACATACGCGCCGTCTTTTGTTAATACATCCTGTAATTCTTTTACCGACAACGCGTTCGGGATTGTTCCGCGTTTAAGGCAAAGAGCCGCCGCAGTTCCCGCCGCCTGCCCCGTGACCATGCAACAAGGCATGATGCGGATTGACGATTGCGCTTCATGCGTGGAGGAAATGCACCGGCCGGACACCAGCAGATTATTAACCTTTTTCGGAAGCAGACACCGATAAGGAATATCGTAATAAGCGCCCGGTTTTAAAAGGATATCCGACAATTTAACTTTCTTTGAAGTTGGAAGATGAATATCTAACCCGTATGAATTTTTGCCTATGTGGTCAGGAAATTTTTTTGCGCCGAGAATATCCTCTTTGGTCAATACGTATTCACCCAATATGCGGCGGGTTTCCCGAACGCCAAGCACAGGAGCGGTATCAAGGAGATAACAATTTTCAAAACCTTTCAGATACTTTTTAAAAAGCGCCGCCATTTCACGGACACATTCCCTTCCGCGAATAGTCGCCCGCGTAACATCTTCCGCGCTGGTGCCATCAACGTCGAACGTACCCTGGCTATTGACCGAAACCACACCCTGCATCCCCGGAACAACGGTAATACACCCTACGCCATACTTGTCCGAAACATTGCCACGTTTATATTCCAAAAGAAAAATTTCGTCTGCCTTCTGCCGTTCATCGTTACTTTTCATTATGCGTTTCGCCCCCGTCATCACGCCGCCCAGCCGGAAAACCATTGTAACCGCCTGCATTTTACCGTCCTTTTTGCGCCCCTTTTCCCAGGGGGCACCGGCATAAAACGCCAGATCGCCATCTCCGGTCGCATCCACAAATACATCACCGGCAATTTCGGTGATGCCCTGTTTATTCACGACCGACAAGTCTTTTACCGATCCGTTCACAACCCGCGCGCCAACAATCTGGGTGGAATAAAGAATGCGCACGCCCGCCTCAAGGCAAGTCTGTTCGGCAACGAATTTTAACGTTTCGGGATTAAGCGGGATAAAACCGCTGCCGAAACATTCGGCCCCTTCCAAACGTACCAGCTTATTTAAAATTTCGTCCGCTATACCGCCGATGATCTTATTCCCATTCACGCACCTTTTCCGGCATATCATTTTTTCCGAAATCAACCGGCTGTTGTCATAATCCCAGCACGGATCATCATCAACAAACGGCCCCCATACACATAACAATCCCGACGTGGCCACCCCGCCAAGGCAACTTTCCCGTTCCATCAAAATGGTATCGGCGCCATTCCTCGCCGCCGCGATGGCCGCCGTCATCCCCGCCGGACCACCGCCAACCACCACTACCTCCGCCTTCATCGTGTCGTTTTTTATTCTGTTCAACATTGTAATTTCTCCAATAATTTCAATTTTTTATTGCCTTAATCGGCACCTTGCCGGTCGCTACCGCCCGCGAGGATCGCATCCCGTGATTTACACAATCACCAAATTCAGTTAAAAGTCAGCAATTTCAGGTTTAACAAAAAGACGCACGGCGCGCGCGGCCGTAAGTTGACATGGCAAGCAATAGGCCGCCTTCTCTTTCCCGGGCGGAAAGGTAACCTGCTCATACGCCGTCAAATGCCCCTCGGCCTGATGATAGGCAACATGTCCGTAAAGGCTGAAAAGAAAATCTTTCTTTCTTCCGAGCATCCAGAGACCATGCAGATAATCGTAAAGAGTCCAGTCATCCAACCAATCCGCGAAACGCGTCATCCCGCAGAACTGACCGCCCGATATAAGCCGAGCTTCGACAACCCGCCCGGCCAGACGGCGCGGCAAGATTCCGCTTGATAAAAGCTCGGGCCAATACCGGTAATTGGTATAAGACGCGAATCTCGTTTCGGTAATCTTGTTCCCGGGAACCTCATCCGGCGCGAGAGGTTCAACCTGGGGCGGCAGCCACCATTCAACACGCGAATTCCGCCATGTTTTTTCAATTGCCGTGATTGTATTCCCAGCCAGAATTTTAGATTTGGCAAGAATGAGCTTTGCCGGCGTTTTGGATTTTAATCCGCGCCGCCGGCATAACTCGCCCCAGGCAGACAAACCACGCGCAACCCACACATTATTGTGGAAAAATTTACGAACAATGGAATATTCATCCGCTTCGGGAACGCCTTTCACCAATTGCACGTCCTCGTTTTCAGCAACGCCGATCAAACCCAGCAAATATTCCGACATTCTATTAAGGGGCTTGAAACAACTCGATAACCATCCTTCAGCGCCGATTCTTTTATCAACCATATTGGCCAAATTCAACAATTGCCCGTATTCGCTCAAGGACGGTCCCCAATAATCAATGGAACCATTATCTTTGACAAAGACATCCAAGTAATATGTAAAAATCTCTTTTGCCCGTTGCTCCATGCCCCAGGCGGACAAGGCGTCAACCGCCGAAATTACGGTCGGCGGAAATCCGTCATGCCGGTTTTCCGCGTATTCCTTAACTCCGTATTTCGGATGATTTCCCTGAAACGTCGCATCAATCATGGCCAAACCGGTTTTTACTGACAAATCCAGCAATTCATGTCCGGTATTTACAGCGGGAAATGTTTTCAGTCTTGCAATATTACCCTTGATCAATTCTTCATCAAAAGCCGGTTGACCGACTGGCCTTGGAAACAATTTGAGAACAGCATCCAAATCCGGCAGACCATTGTCCGGAAGTTTTTTCCTTACAGGGTCCTCAAGGCTTTCAAGCCATTCAGAGTTTTTGCAGTCCGAATGATTTTTTTCTCGCATTTTATATGTTCATTTCCACTGTTTATATTTCCCTGTTCTTTTGACCAAAACTGAGCGATCTTATCTTGTTTATAGTGCCACACTGCCTACCCAAGCATCGGCCAAGGAGTGCGGCAGCCGCGGCACACCCTTCTTCGTCCAGATGACTTCGCAGGGCAGGCAGTGGCGCGTTACAGTTTTCATAAATAGATCAGGCTAAAAGAAAGGTTCCACAATAATATAGTCAACACTGGAAAGTTTTATCAGCCATGCACCGGTTGAAATCTGGAATATGGCCGGGTCGGCATAATGATCGCCGTCAAAATCAGCCGCCAATGCAATCCAGCCGGTACTGCCGAATGTTGGATCGATAAGCGCCGAAATGTATCCGACCGCAGACAGCAATACCACCCAGTAACCCGTGGGAGCATAATAGACCGCAGGATCTACCAAACCATCGCCGTCAAAATCAGCCGCCAGCGCCGTGTAGCTTGTTCCTCCAAGATAATTATATTCCGACACCATAAGGTAATCGACCGATGAAAGTCTTGTGATCCAAGTTCCAGTCGCGGCACAATACACACCCGGATCAGCTTTCGCGTCGCCGTCAAAATCGCCGGCCAGCGCCACGTAATTCGTGCCGCCGGGATTCGAACCACCCAAAACATCAGCCAGATTGGTGATGCCATAACCGGCGCTGGAAAACCTGACCAGCCAATTACTGGCAGCCGCCTGATACACGCACGGATCAGCCAAAGCATCTCCGTCGAAATCAGCCGCCAAGGCCGTGTAACCCGCGCCGCCCAGATATGCGCTAAGATTGGTCAGCGCATAATCGCTCGCCGATAATTTTACCGCCCAATCGCCGTTGGTCTGGCAATAGATCGCCGGATCGGCTTTCGCATCGCCGTCAAAGTCCGCAGCAAAAACCGAATAAATATTGGTTGTTCCTCCTCCCGATGGCGGGGGCGGGGTGTTGGTGGAATCACCGCCATAGGCAACATTCGTTCCTCCGCCCTCGTTGAAATCCTGCCAAATTTCATCAGCGCTTAAGGCTTTTGAATAGACCTTGACTTCGTCAATCAACCCGTCAAATGTATAATACGCATATTGCCCAATCCAGGTCGGCAAATTGCCAGCGGCAATTTGGCTCACAGTCGTGGATTTATTCGTGTTCAAGACCCCGTTCACGTATAATTTCAGGTATTGGCCGCCCTTGAATACTCCGGCAATATGATACCATGTGTTCAAATCCAAACTGGATTGCGACTGGATTCCGTCGCTCGCCCCATTCTTCAGTTGTTGTGATACAAAAAAGCTGAATTTCCCCAGCTTGGTTGACGACCCGTTCTGAAAATAACCAAGCAGGTAATGCTGCTGAGAATCCCACGCCCACTTTGACAAAATGCCGGCATAATGCTTATAGCTGTTTCCATTTACCCAGGCCTCAACCGTCAGTTCCGGCATGCCTTTCATTTTCGGATTGTCGCCGCAATCCACACAAGCATTCGTCATCCCGTTAAATTTTAATGCAGTCCCGGACGCGCCGTCCATCCAGCAGATGTTCGTATCCATATTCAAGAGCGTTCCGTCAAAGTCGCAGCCGGATGTGTCTCTGGCTGTTCTGCCCGACCCTTCATCAAAATTCCATTCACCCACTTTGATGCCCGCAAGATATTCCCGCCGAATTTCTTCAGCACTTAATGCTTTTGTATGGACCTTGACTTCATCAATCAGACCGTCAAATGGATAACAAGCATATTGCCCGATCCAGGTCGGCAAATTGCCAGCGGCAATTTGGCTCACAGTTGTGGATTTATTCGTGTTCAAGCCCCCGTTCACGTATAATTTCAGGTATTGGCCGCCCTTGAATACTCCGGCAATATGATACCATGTGTTCAAATCCAAACTGGCGAGCGACTGGATTCCGTCGCTCGCCCCATTCTCCAGTTGTTGTGATACGTAAAAGCTGAATGTCCCCAGCTTGGTTGACGACCCGTCCTGAAAATAACCAAACAGGTAATGATTTTGCGAATTATACAACCACTTTGATAAAATGCCGGCATAAGGCTTATAGGTGTTTCCTTTTACCCAGGCTTCAACCGTCAGTTCCGGCATGCCTTTCATTTTCGGATTGTCGCCGCAATCCACATAACCATTCGTCGTCCCGTTAAATCTTAACGCAGTCCTGGAAGCGCCGGCCGTCCAGCAGCTGTTCGTATCCATATTCAAAAGCGTCCCGTCAAAACCGTAGTCGGATGTGTCGTTGGCTATTCCTCCCGCCCCTTCATCAAACTTCCATTCACCCACTTTGTCACCCGCAAGATAATCCTGTCGAATCTCTTCAGCGCTTAATGCCTTTGAATAGACCTTGACTTCATCAATCAATCCATCAAACGGATAACAGTCATAAGCCCCTATATAAGTCGGCCAGATTCCTTTGGGGATTCTGGTTACAGTCGTGGATTTAGTCGCGTTCAAGACCCCGTTCACATATAATTTCAGATATTGGCCGCCCTTGAATACACCCGCAATATGATACCATGTGTTCAAATCCAGATTGGCGCGTGATTGAATTGAGGTGCTTCCGCTCTTCGGTTGTTGTGATACAAAAAAACTGAATTTCCCCAGCTTGGTTGACGACCCGTTCTGAAAATAACCAAGATTGTAATACTGGTGAGAAGCATATGACCACTTTGACAAAATGCCGGCATAAGGCTTATAGCTATTCCCTTTTACCCAGGCCTCAACCGTCAGTTCCGACATGCCCGTGGATTTCGGATCGTCGCCGCAATTCACATAATTCTCCCACCCGTTAAATCTTAACGCAGTTCCGGCAACGCCGCTTGTCCAGCACCTATTTATATCCATATGCAAGAGCGTTCCGTCAAAGCCGTTGCCGGATGTGTCCTTGGCTGTTTCTCCTGACCCTTCATTTAATTTCCATTCACCCACTTTGACACCCGAAATATAATCATTTTGAATCTCTTCATCGCTTAATGCTTTTGCATAGACCTTGACTTCATCAATCAGACCGTCAAATGGATAATAGGCATATTGCCCGATCCAGGTCGGCAAATTGCCAGCGGCAATTTGGCTCACAGTCGTGGATTTATTCGTGTTCAAGACCCCGTTCACGTATAATTTCAGGTATTGGCCGCCCTTGAATACACCCGCGATATGATACCATGTGTTCAAATCCAGATTGGCTTGCGAGTGAATTGTGTCACCTCCGTTCGTCAGCTGTTGTGATACATAAAACCGAAAATTCCCCAGCTTGGTTGATGACCCATTTATAAAACAACCAAGCAGGTAATGCTGCTGAGAATTATATACGCTCTTTGACAAAATACCGGCATAAGGCTTATAATTGCTCCCTTTTACCCAGGCCTCAACCGTCAGTTCCGACATGCCTTTCATTTTCGGATTGTCGCCGCAATCCACATAACCATTCGTCGTCCCGTTAAATCTTAACGCAGTCCCCAAAGCCCCGGTCACACCGTTTGTCCAGCAGGTCTTTGTGTTCATATTAGTTAACGTTCCGTCAAAACCGTTGCCGGATGTGTCCTTGGCTGTTTTGCCCGACCCTTCGTCAAATCTCCATTCACCCACCTTATTGGCTATATCGTAATTCTTCCGGATGGCATCCGCATCCAACGCTTTTGCATAAACCTTGATTTCGTCAATGTTCCCCTGGAACGCCTGTTTCGAACCATAACTGCTCCCTGCCTGAAAATATGCGCCGCCTTTCAATCTGCCGCTTGAGCCGCCGTTAAAACTCGTTTCCCCCTGCAATTCGCAGTTGACATATAATCTCGTTTTATTTCCATCCCACGTGCCGACGATATAATTCCACTTTCCAAGCTTAATTGCGCCCGCCTTGTAATTAATGTACCCGCTGCCGGTCCCATCGGCGCCTTTCAGGTAAAAACCCGCGCCGGCGGTTGTATGCGCATGCAGGAGGAGCGCGTCTCCATCAGTTTTGATAATATTCAAGTTATTCTTTTCCGGATAAATCCACGCCTCAATGCTGATTGAGCTTAATCCCCCGGCAATATTATCGCCGCTATGCTCAATAAAATCGTCCACACCGTCAAAATGAACCGCTTTTTTAATCCAGCCATCAACCCAGGCGTTTACAGGATTGGTATTGCCGTCCGGTCCTAATTGCAATGTGCCATGATTGAGATTGCCGGATATATCCGAGATAAAGCAATTGCTTCCCTCGTTCAACGGCCAGTTAACAACTGTGCTGTCATATGGCACGCACAATTCAATATCCACCGAACTGTTTGTGCTTCCCGTCAGCTTGGCGACTGACTGCAGGCTGTAATAACCGGGCTTGGCGGCCGGATTTACGGTAATGAAAATTACCGCATTGGTTCCGGCGCCCGGCGCCAGTTGGTTAAAGGAGAACGTATTGGTCGGAGTGCCCAGGCCATGCACGTCTTTCAGGTATAAATTACCCGTCAAAGCATGATCGGTGCTGTTGAGGATGGAAACAGTCGCTGTGCAGGATTGCCCGCCGAAAACCCTTCGGTCGCTTAATTGTATACCCAGTAATGGCCGGTCGAGCGCCCGGGTCAACAGGACCGCCCGCCAGTCATAGATTACGGGAATGTTGAATTGCGCCTCTCTTTGACCGTTGTTGGTGACAACATTGACCGCATATCTTTTCGGAAAAGCGCTGATTGATGTTCCGTTCACTTCCGTATTCGGCATTTGATAGGCCCATAACTGGCCGGAAAAATTTCCCGGGATTGCGACCGCCATACCGGCATTTGTAATAGGGATATGATAATCCTGCGGCCAGGTGCCGGTTTGATACTTGTCCATGTCCCATCCCAAAGTCTGAATGCTTTGTCCCGGCTTTACCAGGCGGTTGGCAATTCCTATCAGTATATTGCTTGCCGTGGAGTTGGTGATAATGAATGACTCGGCATCTATTGCGCCGGGCGCTTCATAGCCATTTACCCTGACACAAGGCGTGATGTTTATTGACGCCAGGAAGTCCCTGACAAGATAAGCCACTTCCTTTTGCGGAGTGAGCGCAATACAGGTATCATGCGTCAATAATGAATTCAGATTGGTTGCATAGATGTTCTTAAAAAGATTCCCTTTTGTCCCCGTGTCCGCTGTCCCGCCATAATCGTCCGTCATGCCTACAGATTTTGATCCTCCGGCGTAATGAAAGCCTATCTCCCAGCCCAGGATTAAAACCTTGCCGTTTTCGGTTATTACACCGCAAGGTATTCCATTTGTTGTCCGGGCTACTACGGTATCTCCAGTATTAACAGATACATAGCTTAGAGTGTCGTACGTATAAGTGGATAATGGATATAATGGAGTAATTCTTTCATTTACTTTTATATAGTTAGTTTTTAAAGCGTTTATCGTATTGGTATATCTCTGGTTAAGCGGGAATCGGCTTACAGAAACTATCTCGTTTGATTCATTACGGCTAAAAGCGTAGGGCAGTAAAATCAGGGATTTTCCCGCGGATTTAAAATCCTTTACCTTATTAACCAGGTCGTCCGATGCCAGTTGGGTCCCGGGGCCTATAATTAACGCGTCGTAGCGGCTCAGCAGTTCACAATTATATTCCGACAAAATATCATAATCAACGTTTATATCTTCCAGTAAATTAAGAATTCCCGCCGCCACGTAGTTAATGTTGCCTATAATACACGCTGCCCGCTCGCCGAGAAAAAAGCCCACCTTGGCCGGTCTCCTTTTGGACGTAAGATAATTACCGTCTAATACTTTTCCCAATTGGATAACACCTTTGGCCGTTGTATATTGAGGATCCCGGCGACGGAAATTATCCTCAGAATCTGCCGGCCCAGCGTATGCTCCAGCTGCCTCAGGACTAGCCGGGCATACATAGGTGCTGCCTGACCGCGTGCTATCAAATAAAATTCTAAACTCCTTAAAGGGAACGTCATAGCCCGGCGACATGCATAAAGCTGAACCTGCCTTTCCCGACGATTCGGAAATCTGGCGGATTAATAAAAAATTATATGGCAGAGTATAGGCAATACCATGACGCGCCAAGACATCAACATAATTCGGCACATCCCACCACGCTGTTGGATTTAAGTCCTTAGTAGCCCAAAAATCCATGGAATTTATTACCAGATGCTTCGGGTCAACTTCCTTGATAGCTTGCGAAACCACCCTGATAAAATCCAGATAAGCCCAGCGCTGGAACCACTGCCAATCCGCCATGCGCCTCCCCGGAGTTACCATCTGCGGCATCTCCGGAGAATATATGTACGAGCTCGGTGGCGGCGGTTGTATCTGGGCTCGGGTCAGGTAATTTGTCGCCCAAGCCGCGTTTAATGCTTGAATTGTCCCATATTGCTCCATCATCTTATCACGAAAGACATCAATCGCCTTGGAATTGTAGTCGCCATTGGGAGGATAGCCAAATTCATCCTGCAGATAATAACCGCAGAACCAGGGATTATCTTTTAGATTAGTTGCGACAGAATAAAGTTGATTGACAAGATATGCCCGAAAGCCTTCGTCCAGAAAACAAGGATAATTTCTTGAAAGATGATTACCGGTTGGTCCTATCATTGCCGCTTGCGGGTGCGTTGCTAGATAATCATTTGCAAAACGACGAATAATCACCAGATTTACAAGAGAATACAGCCCTACGCTACCGGCTGTTTCTATTTCATGATCATCATTTAGGGACGTCAAATAAACTGTTTGGCCAAGCTGCGCACAATATGATAAATAATTCGATGACATAATCGAATAGAAGGGATCTGCCATATTAAAGAGAAACGGCTTCCCATCTTTATAGATAAGACTATTGGTTACCGTGAATTCAGCGCCTTTTATTGTTCCGGTAAGAAAAACTGCATAAAAAAATATACCAGCAACAACTCTGCCTGCCCTGATTATTATAGCTTTCTTTTGCGTTTTTATCTCCTCAGATTATTTTTTAACTGTTTCCTGGTTTAGTAACCGCTCATGATGTTTACCTGTTCATGCCACTGCATCAACGGCAGTCGGCCGGCCTGGTCATGCAATATTATCGTCAGATCATAAACCCCTTCCGGCAAACCCTCGGTTCCGCACTCAAACCAGATCCGCCCCGATTCAAGCCCGACAGTTTTTTTCTCCCCAACCATCATGTTCCGGCTGTCAGTCAAACGGACTGTCAATGCAACCTCGTTCAAAGACAAAGAGGATATCCCCAGATTGACCGATCCATTCAACGGTTCGCCGCAAAACAACAGGCGCTTTCTGACCGCGCAAGTCATTAAATTCCGCGGTTTGAACGTCTGATATACCCTCAATAAACGCCTGTTTTGTCCCGAATCCCACATGTCCAATTTCATCCGATGACGCCCGGTTCCGACGCGAATCAGCATTTCCATCCGGCCATCGGCCGCCATGGCAGACTTGGCTTCATACCAATCCGGCGCTGTTTCATTGGCGAGCTGGACAGTCAGGTCCCCACCCTTGCCCGTCGTCTCCACCGCCAGACGATTCCAGCCCCAATCGGTTCCATATTCGCATTTGCTTATCATCGGGGCATCCGAGCCGAATGCCAGGCGGCCGAACAAGTCCGGCTGATGAAACGGGCCGATCAATTGCGACCATGTGCTGTTTTCTTTCTCCCCTGCCTTGCGTCCCCGGCATATGTTCAACCCCCACAACGCGCTTTCCTGCGGCGACGCCAGTTCCCGGAACGGGATGCGCATTTCCACGTTCCACCGTTTTGCTCCGCGCTCAACCGCCACTTCCATTTCCGGATTCCAGCGGGGATCATCATTTTGTCCGCCCATGACCAACGTACAGCAACGAGCATCGTACACTGTGCCCAATGCGTTGATTGCAATGTGATAATATTCCGCCGGATCATTTTTCGGCGATAAAAACAATTCCACGTCGTCATCGCGCCAGACCTCGCTGTCATGTTCCTTGCATTCCGCCCTGATTTTGTCCATCTGCGGTTCTTCGCATTCAATCAATACATAAAGATTTGTCGCATCACGGGCCAGCTTCGCTTCCGTCCGGGCTTGCGGATCTCCGCCGTTATTGAGTAAAAACCCATTCAAAACCGCCGCGTTTTTCCAGAACTCATCATCGCATTTACCGTCAATCACCGGCGCACCGGAAGGTTCCCCAATCACAGCCTGGCGGCCGGTCATGTTTTTTTTCGCATCGTTGCCTTCCAGAAAACGCAGCGAGATTTCCCTGCCGTCAGCATTTGCAGCCGCCAGCGCCACAATTAAAAGGCAGGCCATAATACGTAATATTATTATTTTGCCGTTCATGTTTTTGTCGTCCTCCATAATCCGATTTTGGTTACCGGCTACTTCAGCGCCGTCACGATTTTTTCTGTCTGGCGGGCGGCCATCCAGCGCAACGCATCGGCCGTATCGTTACTGAAATTACCCGACGCCAGATAACTGTTGCCCGTCTGAAAACCTTCAGTCCACGGCACTGAATCAAGGATGGTCTTAATGACCTTGTCGCTTTCATCGGCCAGTTCCGCCAGCCCCTTGGCACGCGCCTGTTCTGTGTAGCGCTTTAATGTGTAAAGATACTTGTAATCCATTATCCCTTCCCGGATGCCCTCCCACTGCAATGTGGAAAGTGTCACTTGCTGGTCGGAAATAGTCCTGGCCGGATAAGTGATGCATTGATCCTTTGGTTCAGCCGGATTTTTCTTTTCACCGTCAAAATCAGTGAACGGATCATCATTCGATCTTTGATATGTCCAACTTATATGCGCTGTCGCGCCGCTTTTATAAAACAGCAAACCACCATACCACCTGTCAGGCATCAGGCCGCCTTCCTGGCCGCCATAACAACCGGCGCCAAGATACCATAACTGCATGCTATGTTGCGCCGCCAATTCGCGATAACGCCGGTTACCCTCCTCCGTTTTGCAGAGAAAGCTATTCGCATCGGCATCCAGGAAGGGCGCCAATTGCTTCAGTCCGTCATATGCATATGCTGTGCAATAGGTCTGGACTCCGGCTTCTTTGAAAATTTCACCCCTGAACAACGCAATCTTCATTTTTTCCGGATTCCCACACGGTTCATCAATAAGCTGTGTATAAAGAGCGTTCGTCAATCCCAAATCACGGATTTCCTTCATTTGGGTTCTGATTTCTTCAAGACAGGCTTTCCGGAAGTCCTTGTTGCTTTCCCAGGCCGACAACACGTCCTCCGGTTTAATCTCCATCTTTTTTGCCGTTGCAGATTCGAAATAAAGCGTACTTACCATCGGCCCCGTGAATCCTGTTTCCTTGATTAGATCAACACTACGCTTGTCCCTGGGAAAACCCATGAGACCATTTATGCCGTATTCCTTCAAATCCAGTAAATATCGTCTCATTTGGCCATCCGAATACTTGGATTTAATATCAGCATACATGATCCAATCAATCCCCTCCGGCGGCATCAATTCAAACGACATGATTTTGATGCGCAACGGCAATTTTATCGTTTTGCCGTTTCCCGTGTTGACCGTGAGTTCGCTTTTATAGTCGCCGGGACCGATGCCGGAGGGTGTTTTTATATCCAGCCAAAACCCGCGGCTCATTTCGGCCGGCAGGGTCCGGGCCGGACTTTCTTCCAATAGTTCCGGAATAATGTAATACGAGAGAGATTTCCAGCTGGTTCGTTGCGGCCAGAACTTGATTTCCTTGATTGTTACGGCTTCCGCCGGGATTGTTTCGCCTTTCTCGTTCACCAATGGATTCTCCAGCTTCACCCCCAGTAAATCCACATTCCGCAACGCATAGACCGTGAAAAACAATCCTTTCCGCTCACCGCGCGTGCCGAACCCGGCAACTTCCTTGATCACCTCGTGCGGTTGAGGCACGCTATCCGGATAAACCATGCGCGGATCACGCTGGTAGATCAATAATCCCGTCTTTTTGTCCCGCCGGCTCACATTGCCCAAAGGCAGGTCTTTTTCCTTGTTGCGCGGGGTAAACAAGAATGTTTTGCCGTTGAACGTTATGTTCTTTTCGGCCATCCGTTCCATCAGTTCAAGGCCGGCAAACTGAAACACGCCTTTGCCATTGAAAAAGATCGTTAATGAAGCGGAAACCGCGTTGGTGGGCGGAACCCATTCGCCGGTCAGGGGTTTCCAGTTCTTTGCCGGCCCCCCGCTGATCCAAAAATAATGACCAAGGACTGCCTTGCCTTCCGCGTCAATAGGCGTAATGCGCACCTGAACCTGTGCGTCGGCCATTTGTTCGGACAATGTATAAGAGGCCGATAATGAATATATTGCGCCGGTTCGGAGCGGAATACGGGACTGATTATTCACATGGGTAATAAACATGTTTCCGGCAGCATTTTTCCCTTCCTTGTTTTCCACACACAGCGCCACGCCTTTTGCCGTCTGCTGAACCTTGAACACCACGTTGCTTTCTTCGCCTTGCGGGGCACGTTGTGACCAGCCTTTAAATTCCTCAGTGAAAGGAAGGTTAGGGAGCACGTTGGCACCCGACTCATTTGTGGTTCCCTTGGCGGTCAACCCGCCATGTCCGATTACCAGCATCAATCCGATCATTGCCGTCTTTAATATTATTGGAACACGCATAATTTCTCCTCCTATTTGTTTCAATGTGATTTTATATCTGCTTTTTTGCATAATTCACATCAGATCGCCCCGGGCAAAAATCGTGATTTGCGCCCTGGGATCAACATGATTCATCCCCGATTCACCCGCAACCCGAATTGAATTGTCGCCGGAAATTAATTCCGGACAAATACCCTGCGGACGGATTTCGCAAATCAGTTTTCCGTCGGGTTTGTACAACTTGCAATCCGTCATGGAATAAAACTCCAGATACTGGCCGGTTTCCATCTCCACCGGAAAAATTATTTCTTTCCCCGCGATTTCAACGCGCGGATTTAACAGCTTTGTGTTTATCAGCGGCAAAGCCTTGACCGGGCTGATATGACATTCAACGGTTTTTCCAGGCGGCAGATTGTTATACCACAAGTTGAATTCCCTGACCTTCGCGTAATCCAGCATACCGCCGAAAACATGATAAGGCGCCCGGTAGAGATGCCGGCTGCTGGCCGCCAAAACTTCCAAGTCTTCGGGGTCGGAAGGCATCTCCATCAATGAATTTTTAAAAAAATACGGCCACTTGTAATTTGCGTAATATTCCGTGTCCGGCTCAATCAATTCAATATATTTCCAACCGATAAAATCAATCATCACGCACCGGTCCCAGTAGAAAGCGGCCTTGGCTTCTTCCGAATTGCGCAATTGAAAATTCAGCACCTCGCCTTGTCCATCGCCATAAATCCATCCCCCAAGCGCCTCATGCCCGGCCAGGTTTACATCCGGCTTATAAATTCTGCCGATTTTCGACCAGGCGCCTTTTCCGGTGGAACCCTTGTTCATGGCCCGATAACAGAGACTGCCCAATCCGGTCCTGGCTTGGCGGGACGATCCCTGCAAACACGACTCAACCCCCGGCGCATTTTCCCGTCCTGTAAAATCATTTGTGCCGTTAAAATCATCCAGGACAACACTGTCCGGCGCGTCGTAGGAACCGGCCGAAGTCAAAAGTTCCAGCCGCATTTGCAGAGGCTGATGGTCAAAATCATTCCTGACCTGTAAATTGCCGCCATCCGGCCGGACCGCCGTTTTTTGTTTGATATATTCCGCCTGTTTCAACCGCCATTTGCCTTTTGTATCCGGCGTTAAAACACATTCAACCCCCGGCTGACGCAAAGTTTCCCTGGTTGCTTCAGCCACGGTTCCGGACTGGCGCAATGTTTCATAACACCGGATTATTTCAGCCTTCCGGCGAATCGTCTCGTTTTGCACAATATTATCGGGATCAATCCCCATAACCGAAAAATTGGCGTCCGTCGCCAGGGCCTTGCCGCAAAGATATTCAACATCATCCGTAAACTCCGTTTCCATGTCGGTGATGGCCTTGATTTTATCCTTATTCCACGGCATCAATCTGATCGTCCACCAGCCCAAATGACCGGGCATAAACATCCGCTGGTCTTTTGTATTGCTGGCAACATGATAATCAATGAAACGCTTATATCCCCGGAACGGGTGGTCCCAGGCGCCGACGCGCGAGCGCAAATGCCAGAGATGATGATGGAAAGTCGCCATCTCCATCAAGGCCGGTTTTTTCAATCGCCGAAAAAGCTCATACACAAACTTCGCCCCGTAATGCCAGCCGAATTCCTTTCCGCCGAAAACCGTTTCGCCATCCAAGGCATCCAGATAAATCGCGTCAAATCCGCAGTAATTAAAGAAATCGGCCGTGCATTTCGCTGTTTCCGCAAACAAAGATGATTCGCCGTCCGGCACAAAATAACGGAAACACTCCTTCAAATGATGCGCCTTGGCGCCTTGCGCATGCGCGGCCGGCCGCGTGCCAAGCGCCCCGCGCTGACAACAAGCAAAACCATACGGCGGCTGTTTATTGACCGCGCCATATATCATCAATTCGTCATCAATCCGGAGCACAACGCTGTTCTGCAAAACACCCGCCCGTGGCAGATGTTCGCCCGCTACCGCGGACATGTTCCCCGTGGACTCCACAACCGGAACAACCCCGGCAGAGGCGTCAATTGAACCGGCAAGGGTAAATATAAAATCCGCGGCCAGCCGCGCATCCGGTATCGGCGTCACCCATGCGCATTTTTTATCAATGCAGAACGAATAGGTATGCAAGATGGCCCCAATACCGGCCGCATGCAGCTTGTCAATCACCGCCTTGAAACTGTCCCAGCCGCGCGGATACAATTCCGGATTCACCGCGCAATCACCGAACCGGAAGGATTTGCCGCCGTGAAAGTCAACCTGCGTAAATCCCAGGCTTTTAACAAGCCGGATCCATGTTGCAACGTTGTTCTCCGAAATATCTCCCGTATCAAAAATAAAAGAACCAAGCCCGCGGGCGGCCTCCAAAGCCCACGCCCCGCCGACCGGCGAACAGGGCAATTCTTCGGCCGCACTGACGATTTCCTTGATTACCGGCCGCAGGTTCCTCAATGGACACCCGATCACGGCGACCTTGGCGCCAATGATCCCGAGCTTGCGATAAGCGATGGCGCGCAGACGTTTGTTCAATCCCGGCATTTCCGGCACGTTGGTTTTCAGGTTCAAGGCCAGGGCACAGGCGGCAAAATCATCTTCCGGCGTTGCGGACAGGTTTAAATAAAAGTTCGCAAACAGCAATTCATCAACCTGCGGATCATTTATGCCGACAACCTCAAACATCAAGCAACAATCATGCGTCATGACGCTGATATCCGCCTGCACCCCTGAATCGCCGAATGACAACCTCAGGCCGCCGTCAATAGGCTGGATTTGGCTTGCGGGATAAGCGCGGCCGGAGCGATTAACACAGGCAAATGCGCCCTGTTTGTGCCCGGTGCAATATTCTTTGCCGGTTTGCTTGTCGGCAAAACTCAAAGATTTGCCGTTAAAACCGACACTGAGCCGCAAATATTGATTTTCAAATTTAATTGTCGGCATAAGTGAAAACCTGCCGTTACCGGGTTATGGTCGGCAAACCGCGCAACATATACGCCTGTAAAATGCCGGTCTCATCCGAGTTGAAAAACGCCGTTGATCCATCGGGGGAAAGGAACGGATGCACATGCAGTCCTTTCTTCCATGATATCCGCGGCGCCAGCAGATAGGTGATGTTTCGGAAAGATTCCAAGCCAGGCTCACCCAATCCTGCCAAATACAGACGCGACCTGGACTCATGGTCCGGGCCGCTGTCCGAAATTAACCAACGCCCCGTGACATCCGTGGCAAAATGGTAAAAATCCGGTTTTTTAAACTTGCGTGACAAATCGTTGCGGCCGCCTTCCGCGGTTTTCAAGCCTTCATGGCCGATATATGGCGCGGCTTTGCCTTCAACGAGTTGGTTTTCCGAAACACTCTTTGTGATTGTTGATGTTATCGCCCATTCAGTGCGGCCGCGCCAACACTGATGCCCCTGGCATTGCTCATCGCCATTGCGCCCCCAGGGCATATTGCGAAAATTCATGCCATCATCACGAATCACGTGGATATCGGCGCCAGGCCCCCCGACAAGCTTGATAATCTTTCCTTGTGCGTCGCAAATATTGCCATGATTTTCCTGGATCAAAACGTCATGCGACAATGCGATGTCTTTTGACCGGCAATACTGCGGATGCATATTGCACCAGGAAACACCCTGCACAACCAGGTCAACGGTTGCCGAGACCAGGTCAAACACCATCAACCCGAAAGGCGCCCCACCCGCCTGGCCGTCGCCAAAAAAAGCAGAAACAGCCAAACGCCGGCCATCGGAAGATATTGTGGACAACGAATACAACCGGCTTGGGCGGTATTTCGTGCCGGGTAAAGGCCCATCCAGCGCCATGATTATTTCCGGAGATGTCCCGTCAATCCTGCGTTTCTTGAGCGCCAATCGGCCGCCGGCCGTATCGGTTTGATCAACAAAATAATAAAAGCAAGAACCGTCCGGCGCGATGGAAGGCGAAGTCGCGCCGATCTCGTCGGTAATGGGGATCAGGCGGCCTTTATCCTCCAAATCACATAAAAGAAAACGATGCTCCGGATCAAGCCTTCCGTTCAAGGCGCCGGCATGCGTATTCGCGGAACGATGCAGGATCATTTTGTTGCCGTCCGGCGTAAAGACCTGCGCTTCCATATAAACATGGCTCGCCGGCGTCTTCGTCTCCGTCGTTAGCTGGAAAACCTCCAGGCCTTCAGCTGATTCATCATCAAGCAAATCCTGTCTTGGTATCATAATAATCGCCTTTTATCATCAGGCCTTGCCAGGCCGGGGCCGGATCGTTTTTTTCGGCTTGCTTCCTGAAGGCGCGGAACATGACTGCCGGATAATCAAACGCGGTTCCAGCCGGCAAACAACGCTCGTATCCGACTGCTTGCCGGCGCAGTAATGCATCACCAGGTCGGCCACCTCGTTCCGGCAATAATCCACCGAGGTCAGTTGCGGGATCCAGGTCGTGCACCAGGGCGTGTTCCCCATCCCGACAATGCTGATATCCGCGGGTATGTTCAAATTCAATTCCGCCGCCGCCTGGTAGATCAAATTAGCCCGGAAATCGTTTTCGCAGATGAAGGCGGTCGGCGCGTTTTTTTGCCGCAACAGATCCAACAGTTTTTTTTTGTCCTCGGTTTCATGATGGGTTTGAACGCGCAATAAAATGGATTGCGCCTGCTCGCCGATGCCATGAAGTATTAATCCCGCCCGATAGGCCGTATAAACGTCATTGTACACTTGTGATATGTATCCGTTTTTATTTGCCTCCGTCCCCCAATCGCCCATTGTGGCCAGCGCGATTTGCCGGTGGCCCAATGAAACCAGGTAATCAACGGCCTTTTGGGTTGCGCGCTGCAGATCATGCAATATATAAAACGCCGGACGGGCAATCCGCGGCGCGACCAGCCCGATCACGATCAGGCGATGATGGCTTTGTTCCAATTCAGATGCCGCCAGGTCATAATAACCGCTGTTGACGATCACGACTTCTGATTCCATTAAATATTCCTTGAGCAGGCCGGCATTGCGTTCACGACACGTATCCGGGTCCAGGCCAACCAGGCGCCAGCCGCGCTCAAGCGCGGCGGCATACAAGGCCGCAAACTGTTCGCTGTGGCCGTGCGTATGCATTGAGCCGATATATATAATGCTCCGCGTTTTATCGCGCCGGTCCAAGACAAAGGTGCCCCGGCCGTGCTGGCGGATAATCCGGCCTTCCCGGCTTAATATGCCCAGGACCTTGCGGATGGTCGTGCGGTTGACCTTGAACATGCGGGCCAAATCCGGCTCCGGCGGCAGGCTCCGGCCAACCTTGAATTCCCCGCTTATTATCCTTCGGCGCAGGTTCCCGGTTATCTCCTCGTACAGGAACTGTCCGTTATCAGCCTTTTTCATAAGCATTACTATACCTTACCGGGAATTAATGTCAACATTTATTTCCACATATTGTCAACATCTATTTTACGCCTGTTTCCCGAGCCAATCCCGGCAGGCGCGGCCCGGCAACCGCCTGCAAACACTTTGTTCTGGACATGGCGTTTTACGTGTTATATAAAGGCATTTTTTCAACCAACAAAAAATAAAAAGGAAGGTATATTTGCCATGGCACATAAAGAGTTGAGGATCGGCGTGATCGGAGCCGGAGGCCGGGGCGCCTTGGCGGCGCATGCTCATCAACCCAAAAACGGTTCGCGCTTGACGGCGGCCTGCGACATCAACCAGAAGCCTCTTCAAGATTTCAAGGAAAAATACGGCCCGGACGTCTTCCTCACCAACGACTACAGGAAAGTGATTGAAAGAGACGATATTGACGCCGTGTTTGTAACTTCGCCCGATTTTTTGCATGAAGAACAGACCCTCGCGGCCCTGGAATCGGGCAAGTCGGTCTATGTGGAGAAACCGATGGCGATAACGATCGCGGGGTGCGACCGGATGTTGAAAGCCGCCTTTAAAAATAAAGTCAAACTTTATGTCGGCCACAACATGCGCCACATGGCCTTCACCAACAAGATGAAGGAACTGATTGACAAGGGCGCCATCGGCGAAGTCAAGGCCGGCTGGTGCCGTCATTTTGTATGTTACGGCTGTGACGCATATTTCAAGGACTGGCATGCCGAACAATCAAAGGCCACCAGCCTGCTTCTCCAGAAAGGCGCGCATGATATTGACATCCTGCACTGGCTCTGCGGCGGGTTCAGCCAACTGGTAAGCGCCGTGGGCGGACTGACAGTCTACGACCAGATCAAGGACAGGCACCCGAAGTCGGAACGCGGCGACGCCAGCTGGAGCCTGGATAATTGGCCGCCGTTGAAACAAAAAGGCCTGAACCCGATCATTGATGTCGAGGATCTTTCCATGATGCTGATGAAACTCAATAACGGGGTCTTCGCCTCCTACCAGCAGTGCCATTATACGCCCGACGGATGGCGCAATTACACGATCATCGGCACCGAGGGCCGGATTGAAAATTTCGGCGACGCTCCCGGTGATTGCGTCGTCCGGTTATGGAACAAGAAAAATTACTACCAGCCTTATGGCGACGAGCAATTTTTCATCGCCCGGGACAGCGGCGGGCACGGCGGCGCGGACCCGCGGATCGTGAACGAATTTTTGAAATACGTCCGCGGTGAAACCAAAATTAAAACTTCGGCCATTGCCGCCCGCTACAGCGTGGCCGCGGGCTGTTCGGCGGCGTATTCCCTGCGGCACGGATCCAAGCCGGTTGAAATTCCGGATTTGCCGAAGAACGTGGCCGACTATTTTAACCGCGACGTTATCCGCTGAAAATGAAAATACTCATAATCGGCGGCGGCGGACGGGAACATGCCCTGGCCTGGAAAATCGGCCGGGACGAACGCCGACCGGCCCTCCATATCGCGCCCGGCAATGCCGGCACGGCCGGACTCGGCACAAACCTCCCCATCCAGGCGGAAGACACGGCCGGCATCATTGACTGGGCCAAAAAAGAAAAACCGGATTTGACCGTTGTCGGCCCCGAAGTTCCGCTTTGCCTGGGAATTGTTGATTTAATGCAGGCGGAAGGATTCCGCGTTTTCGGTCCCGTAAAAGACGCCGCCCGGCTGGAAGGAAGCAAAATTTTCACCAAGGAAATCCTGCGCGCCGCCCGGGTGCCGACGGCAAGCTCCGAATCATTTAATGACGAATCAAAGGCGTTGGCTTATATCAAATCACACCCTTTGCCGGTTGTCATAAAGGCCGACGGGCTCGCCGCGGGCAAGGGCGTGGTCATCTGCGCCACGCTCGCGGAGGCGGAACAGGCCGTTCGCCAGACTTTGACCGCAAAAATATTCGGAAAAGCCGGGCAAAAAATTCTAATTGAAGAATACATGGAAGGCGAAGAGGTGTCGGTGCTCGCCTTTGTTGACGGGAAGAAAGCGGTGCTCCTGCCCACGGCGCGCGACCATAAACGCGTCTTTGATAATGATAAAGGACCAAATACGGGGGGCATGGGCGCCTACTCTCCCGCGGCGGTTGAAAATCCGGAATTTTCAGGAATGGTTCTCAAAAAAATCTTTGAGCCAACCATCAAGGAACTGAACCGACGGGGCATCTGTTACAAGGGAGTGCTTTATGCCGGGCTGATGCTCACGAAGGAAGGCCCTAAAGTTCTTGAATTCAACTGCCGCTTCGGCGACCCGGAAACACAGGCCATCCTGCCGCGGCTGAAAGGTTCCCTGATTTCCGCGATGGAAGCGTGCATTGACGGCAACCTGCGGGAGGAACATGCCGCCTGCCGCGATGAAAGTTGCGCCTGCGTGGTTATGGCGTCCGGCGGTTACCCCGGCCATTATCAAAAAGGCGACGTCATTTCCGGCCTGGATGCGGCTGGCAAACTCAAAAACGTCATGATTTTCCACGCCGGCACAAAACTGGAAAACGGCAAAGTCGTTACCGCCGGCGGGCGCGTGCTCGGCATCACCGCGCTCGGCCCCACCCTTGCCGAGGCCGTCAAGCGCGCTTATGAATCCGCCGCGGCCATCAAATTTAACAATGCGCACTATCGGCGCGATATCGCATCATGCAAAGGGTAAAAAAACGGGTGAGGTCACCCCGGCTTTGCATGAACAGCAGATAATGGAAAACGATTGACTTTCAGGCCAAAAGCGATATTATCCCTAACAGAATTATTGACCAAAACAAATATTACATATGCTCCGCGCTACCGGCGGCGGAAAATTGCATTGAAAGGAAAAAAAATGAATAAGCCCATGTTGCAAATCACATTATGTTTCGCCGTTGTTTTCACAGCCACCGCCCAATTGTTCGCCTTCCGGGCCGACGAGCCTGTTTCCGGCACTGCAAAGACAACAATGGCAACCGCCATGAAGCCCGCTCCCCCGCAAGCACCGACCGATGATCAAAAAGCCGCAGTCAAATCCCTGGATGGCGTCAACGTTGAATGGGATGCGAAAACCGGCGCACCGGCTTCAATCAAAGGCAAGGACTTGTCAGTCAAAAATATCGGCGGCAAGGGACTTGCTTTAAGTCCAAAAAATGATTTCGCCGTTGACGCCGTTGCGGTCATGGACCGGCTTACCAAGGCCTATCGCCTGCGCGATGCTTCCGCCGAATTCAAAACACTTAAACCCGAATCAGACGAGCTTGGATTTCACCACGTGCGGCTGAACCAGATGTATCAGGGACTCAGGGTCGTCGGCGGGCAACTGATCGTTCATTTTAACAAATCGGGACAGGCCTACCAGGTGAACGGGCGGTATATTCCCGGCATTGATGTTGAAACAAAAGCGGTCATTGACCGAAATTCCGCCATTGGAGCCGCCCAACAGGACCTTGTCCGGATGGACAAACCGGCCGGAAATCCCAAGGGCACGGTTGAACTTGTCGTCTACGCCCAGGATGTTGCGCCCGTCTTGGCCTATGAGCTGACACTGGTCTATAATGATAAAAAAGCGGGCACGGGCAACTGGCGCTACTGGATTAACGCGCGCGACGGATCCGTGATCAACCGCTATAACGACATCCGCAAAGCCGATGCCACGATCACCGGTTCGCTTTTAACGGGTGAAGGCGGCGCGGCGGTCAATGTCACGGGCGACAGCAGTGGCGGATATTATTATCTGCGTTATACGGGGAAACACTGGGAAATATATGATTACGTCAACAGCCGGGTTGCCCGGAGCACTACGGCCAGCTGGGGAACAACCACGTCACTCCGTTCGGAAATGTCGGCCGCCTACAATTTTAACAATATTCAAACTTATTATTTAAACATTCATTCCCGCAACAGTTACGATAATGCCGGCGCAAAAGCCACGGCCAACGTCCATGTTACCGGCGGCTATGACAATGCTTTCTGGGACCCGGACACCCAGCAATTTTATTTTTATCCCGGCAGTGATTTCGGGGAACTCACGGTTCTTGACGTTTGCGCCCACGAATTCACCCACGCCGTCACCGAAAAGACGGCCAATCTGGTCTATGAATATGAATCCGGCGCCTTGAACGAATCGTTTTCCGATGTTTTGGGGGCGGCGATCGAGTTCGCCGACCAGCCGGACGGACGCAGTTCTTACCCGAACAAGACGGCCGGATATGCCGACTGGTTACTGGGAGAAGATTGCACCATATCCGAAACCGCATTGCGCGACATGCGAAATCCTCAGCGCTATGACAATCCAAGCAAATATCACGGCACGCACTGGTATTATGGCAGCAGTGACAACGGCGGAGTCCACTACAATAGCGGCGTCCAAAATCATTTCTTTTATCTTCTTTGCGAGGGCGGAAGCGGCAACAACGATGGCCTCGCTTACGACATAACCGGCATCGGCGTTACCAATGCGCAACGCGTGGCCTACCGCGCGCTCACTGTTTACTGCACCATCCACACCGATTACGCCGCCGCGCGCACGGCATGGCTTTCAGCGGCCGCCGACCTGAACCCGGCCTGGACCGGCGCCGTCCAGGCCGCATGGGCGGCCGTCGGGGTAAGCGGCTCCACCCCGACCCATACTTCCCAGTTGCGGGCCCAGGGATTGAACAACGACTTTGACAACGATGATATCGGCGATTACGCGCTCTACAATTATCAATATGGCAACTGGTATATCTGGTCGTCATTGTCTTCCAGTTGGCTCGCCTACGGCAACAATTTCGGCGCCAATGGATATTTGCCGGTGCCGGGTGACTATAACGGCGACGGGAAGTCGGACGTGGTCATTTATTCCCCTTCAACCGCATGGTGGCTGGTTTGCTACACCGGCACGGGCCGCGTCATTACATTTCAATTTGGCGGAGCAGAATGCATCCCCGCCCCGGGCGACTATGACGGCGACGGCACGACCGACTTTGCGCTTTACAACTACGTTAACGGCGCCTGGTATATTTTCCAATCTTCAACCCTGACCTGGCTGACTTACGGCGATGCGTTCGGCGGCTACGGTTACATCCCCGCGCCGGGCGATTACAACGGCGGCGGCAAATCCGATCTTGCGGTTTATTCCGAAGAATCGGGCTTGTGGCTTATTTACTATACGGAAACCCGCACCTGGGCATACCTGCAGAATTTCGGCGGTCCCGGATATATTCCCGCCCCGGGCGATTACGACGGCGATGTTGTTACTGATTTCGCCCTGTATGATTACTGGTATGGCTTCTGGTATATCTGGTCGCCGGTCAACGGGTGGCTCATGAACGGCGATTTCCAATGGGGTGATTATTATTATTCGCCCGTGGCCGGAGATTTTGATGGCGACGGAGTTTCCGACATGGCCGTTTATTCGCGCTACTATGACGACTGGTACTTTTACTATATGGGCGACGGCTCTTCCGCCCGTCTCTCGAATTTCGGCGGCATTCAATATGTGCCGATAACCTATTGGGCGCTTTACTGGTATATGTGACCCGGGCGCGGCAAAACCCGTTGGGCGCATTTCTTACCCAAGGCGTGAGGAATGCGGGTTAAACGTCAATTCTGCCCGCCGCGCCTTGGTATAACCTTTCAAGGCAATGCCTATTTCTGAACGCCGGTTGCGCTTCATCCATAATCTGACAAAACGCGACCGCAATGAAAGCATTTCTTTTTGCAGTGTTTTCAGATTGGCAACGTTGCGATTGCCGTCCGGCGCATTGACATAAATCTTGCGGGCGGCATGACGGATGGTATCCACCGCAAAAATCCAATAAGGGAGAATTTGCAGGGGATCCTTGCCTTTTTTTCCCGAATATCTGCAAAACACTTCGCGAATGACATCAAGCCTGTCGGCCGTTTCTTTTCCAAACCCGGCATTGAGCGCCGCCTTTCCCTCGCGGATTCCCCGGGGGGTCGCAATGGAGGCCGGTTGCGGTTTTGCATCCCAAACCGGGGTGCGGGCACCGGAAAAGAAAATGTGCGACCAAATACTCTGGAAAAATGGCGGAACATGCAAATGGCTGATGCGGCCGAGTTCATCCAGCGCATTGCTGAACCGGGTATCGGCGATATTCATAAAAAGCCGGCTAAAACGTCTGGTGAAATCATTTTTATTTGATCCGGCATTCCAGGCCTGCTCCGCGCCAAACAATAATCCCGGCCACGAGTATTCCATAAAATTATAGTGGCCGCCATCCCCCCAATCCGTGTTTAACATGCCCCGCGCGCCGTATTTGCGGGCGGCCGCGGCCCAACCGGCGATATTTGCCGCAGACTGCGGCAAACGGGGAAACAAGGCGCCATACCCGGAAACACTGGGGCAGACATAAAAATTCAATCCGGCTTTCTTGAAAGTCCGGATTCTTTCAAACGGGTGCTTGTAATGATACCCCCAGTCAAGCACGATCACATCCTTTGGAATTTCAGGGATCAACTCGGGATACTGGTGGATAATATCGCCCCAGAACATCATTTGTTTGCCGTATTTCCTGCTCAACGCATTAAGCTTGATGATATGATTCAGGTATAACCGGCCACGTCCTATTTTCCGGCCCAGGTGATAACTTTGACCGTATCCCAGGTCATAAGTCTCATCGCAACAGGCATTAAACCGCCCAGAACTGAACAAGGGTAAAAATTCGGCAAAGAGTGAATCTAAAAACCGGTATGTTCCCGGATTGGCCGGCGACAAACTATAACCCGGTTCCTTATATTGCCGGAACAAATTTTCAAGCATCTTTCGCTTTTCCCGGTCGGGGGTCACGTATTCGCCCCTGCCCCAGTCTTCGGCCAGATGACGATACTGCGGATGCCTTAAAATATTTGACAAATGACCGAACGAGGCCAACGAAGGCACCAATTCAACATGGCGTTCCCGGCAATAAGCATCCAATTTAAGGATGTCCTCGGCGGAAAGCGGCGAGGCGCCCCGGCCGATGACCGGATGGCCGCGGAATGCAAAAGTATGTTCAATATAAAGCTGGAGCTGGTTGATTTTATATTTTGACAAAATATCGGCCAATTCCAGCAAACGTTCCAATTTTGGAACCCGTCCGCGGCAGACGTCGTAATACACGCCGCGGTCCTGCAGATCAGGCCAATCATCTATTTGCAAACAGGGCAAGGAAGAACCGCTCTGTTGCAATATTTGCAGAAGAGTCTGGGCCGCCCAGAAAGCGGCCCTGACGGAATCGGCTTCAATCATTATCCCTTTCCCGGAGATCTGCAGTTTGTAACCATCGCGTTTCGGCTGCTTAACCAGGCAAATGGAAATATCATCCTTTAAATTACGGGCATGGATATTTATGGTCGCCAAATTGATTGAACGGCGTAATTGGCCGGCAACCGGATAAAGGCTCTGGCCGGTGATGCCGATTATTCCCCGCGCCGGCAAGGCATACTTGTTTCCCTGATATTTGATTTTTTGGGGCTGCGGAATCAAGGCAAGGTTCATGGTTTTTGTCTCCATAATTGTGAAATAATATTGTTTTTGATTCTAATTTAAAGTATGTTTTTGTATATTTCTTCCCGTTTTTGGACGAGTTTGTCCCGAATCCTAAGATTCGGCCGGGCTCTGGGAAAATTCAAAAAACAACAGCGGGCGCAAGGGATTCAACATGCAGAAAATACGACCACCGTCTAAGATTAAATTCGGCATTACGCAATTCAGCGCCGCCTACCGGAAACCCGGGCTGATGACGGAAATCCATCAGCATGACGAAGTGGAGATCAACTACCTCCTGGAAGGTTCGATGGTCTATCTGGTGGCCGGCGCGCCGGTGCCGGTCCCCGCCCGCCAGATAACCGTTTTCTGGGCGGCGGTGCCGCACCAGTTGACCGCCTTGAAAAACGCCGGCTATTGTTACTGGTTTTCCCTGCCGCTTCCATGGTTTCTCCAGCGAAATTTTCCCGCCTGGTTCATGAAGCTTGTCTTTCAGGGCGAATTCCTTGTGGACGCCGCACCGCATCGCTTTGACGAGGAATTCTGCCGGCAAGCCCACGAAGACCTGCGCTCGCCGGAACCGGAGTTGGTCCATGCGGCGCAACTTGAAATTGAAGCCCAGCTCCGCCGATTTATTTTGAGGCAGTCGCGGCCCCCTCCGTCAACCGGATCGCAGCATACGGAATTATCCCCGATACTCTCCAGTTCAAGAATCCAGGGAATACGCCATGTCCAGCAGATGGCCGGATACGTGGCGGCGCACTACACGGAACGGCTGCGGGTCGCGGATATTGCCGGAGCGGTCGGACTTCATCCCAACTATGCCATGAATCGTTTTCGGCGCGCCACCGGCATCAGCCTGCTTGGGTACATTCATCATCACCGCCTGTTCCACGCCAAAAGACTACTCGCCACGACCGACGCAAAAATAATTGATGTGGCCATGGAAAGCGGTTTCGCCACCATGAGCCGATTCTACGAAACATTTCACCGGGCCCTCAAATGCTCCCCCAAGACATACCGGCAAAGATGCCTCCTTGGAAAAGCCCCGGCAACAGCATAGGGCGGCGGAGGAATGGGTTCCGCTGTTATGCGCAAAGAAGCAAGCCTAACAACAAAGAATAAATTCCTGCACATTAAACTACGGGACACTAAAAATAGTTCCCTGCCATATACGCGTTTCATACGCGCCCATGTCCACGATAATCTTCAGGATGCGCGCGTTCCCTTGCAGGTCAACCGCGTTCGTCATCCAAAGCTGGTTTGTCCCGGTATTGACACAGGGCGAAGTCATGCGCAGGCGATAATCACCCCCGGCCAGGTCTTTCAAGACGGGATTATTCGTGATGTTGCCCGTCCCGGCCACCGCGGGAATCACGCAGGAATAATCCAACCCGACGTTGCCCGTCGTATTGGTAAAATTCGCCGCGATTGTATCCGTGTTGGTCGTCGTGTTGAAATAAATGATGTTATTTGTCCCTCTGCCCTGGCCGGATATATAAAGCCCGCCGCCGGAAACTTTGGCATAATTGCTCACGATCGTGCAACTTTCAACAATACCGTTGGTCATCCATATCCCGCCGCCGACATTCGTTGAGGACTGGTTCCGCGCAATCAGGCAATTGATTATCAGCGTATTCGTGCCGGCCGGCGTTGCAGCATAAATCCCGCCGCCGATATTTGTGGAAATATTTCCGATGATGGAGCAATTTCTGATGGTCGTTTTCCCATAATTGACTATTCCCCCGCCATATCCTCTCTTCTCCGCCCCTTTACAATCAACAATATTGTCCGTGAACGTGCAATTTACCACAAGACCGTTTGTAGCGGCTGAATCGATAAGAATCGCTCCGCCGCGCGATGAAGCGCTGTTGCGTAAAAACACGCAATTTGACACGATAAGATTTGAACAGGCAGCATTAACTGCCCCGCCATAATAAGTGCCTGCCCTGTTACCTTCAAAACTACAATCTGTTATTCTTGTAGTCGGAACTAGATAACCACCGGGTATATACACTGCGCCGCCGTATATTGAATAATTATTCCTGAAAATACAGTTTGTGATCGTGGCGCCTCCATGGGCATCCATTATGGCTCCGCCATAACCGGTTAAGTTGGTGTTTCCCGTGAACAAACAGTTGATGACCGTAATTACCGGACCATACACCGTGCCACGGCCCATATCCGGAGAAAAATAATAATTTGTCACCGTGAAACCATCGAACACGCAATACGATGACAGATAGTCAAAATATGTGCATCTGTTTGTGGTTTGACTTCCGTTTAATATCGTCTTGTCGCGTCCATTGACGCTTTGAAGCCGAAATGACGAAGCGTTGGCGATATATATTGAAGCGGTCGGATAATACGTGCCGTTGGTCACCCATACCAGCCTTGGGGTGGTATTGGTCACGGCGGCATTGACCACTTCAACAATGCTCGTGCCGGCGGTCGCCCAGCTTGTATACGGGTCGGCGGGAGTCACGCCGGCTGTTCCGGGCAGCACCACGTAATGCGTGGCGGCCATACATTTTGCCGCAAGCAATAATCCGACAATAATTATTGTCAATCGTTTCATCACATCCAGTCATTGTTTTATCCAAAATCTATATCCATACTTAACCCATGTCAATTATTTTCACAAAACTCATCCCCGCCCGTTGATTGCCGGCAATCATGCTTGACATCTGTTTCCCAAAGAGATACATTGTTTCCCATGAACGAACAAACAATAGGCCGCAATATCCGCCAGTTGCGCCAACGGGCCGGGATGACGTTGACCGCCCTGGCCAAGAAAGCGCGGATGACCAAAAGCTCCTTGTCGAAAATCGAAACCGGCCGGACTTCATCCCCCATTTCCACCCTTTTGCGGATCGCCGAGACGCTTGACGTGACCATATCGGAATTTTTCGCCGGGGAAAAAACCACCCCCCCCTTCATTCTGACCCGCAAAGGACAGGGACAAATCATCTCGCGCGACGGCTCGCAATGGGGATATGCCTATGAGGCGCTGGCCTTGAAGCTGAAACAGAAAATCGGCGAGCCGTTCCTGCTGACCATTCAACCGGGCGACCCCAAGGGACAATTCCAGCACGGGGGCCAGGAATTTATTTATATGCTTTCCGGCCGAATGGAATTCTCCGTCGGCGGCGCGGTCCTGAAACTCACCCCCGGCGACTCGTTGTATTTTGACCCCACTTGTCTGCATACCACCAAGGTAACGGGGAAACACCCGGCCACATTTCTTTGCATGTTCATGAGGAATGTCTCCAAATAAAAAAAGAAAGGAAAGCGGTTATGATTCCAATCAACCTTGCGGGTAAAACTGCCATTGTCACCGGTTCCGGCCAGGGACTCGGCGCAAGCACCGCCGCCTTGCTTGCCCGGGCGGGCGCCAATGTGGTCATCAACTATTTTAACGATCCCCAGGGCATGAACCTCCAGCGGGCAAAAGTCACGGCGGACGCAATCGGCCCCCAGGCATTGTTGCTTGACGCCGATGTGCGTGATCCCGGGGCGGTAAGCGACATGTTCGGCCGGACCATTGATCGTTTCGGCCGAATTGACTTGGTGGTCAACAATGCGGGCATTCTCCGGGACCGGAGCATAAAAAAAATGACCAGCGCGGAATGGAGCGACGTGGTCGCCACTAATTTGACGGGGGTATTCAACGTCTGCAAACTGGCGGCGGAAAAACTGGCCGATGGCGGACGGATCGTGAACGTGTCCTCCATCTCAGCCTTCCAGGGGTTTTTCGGGCAATGCAATTATGCGGCCGCCAAGGGAGGCGTGGTGAGCCTGACAAAGGTGCTCAGCAAGGAACTGGCCAAAAGAAACATTACGGTCAACGCGGTGGCGCCGGGCGTGGTGCTGACTGAAATGGGAAAATCAATTTCGGAAGAAGTCCGCAAGGAAATGCTCAAATCAATTCCCCTGGGCCGTTTTGGAGAACCGGAGGAAATCAGCAATGTGATCTTGTTCCTCTGCAGTGATCTCGCCTCTTATGTTACCGGCCAGACGATTCATGTCAGCGGAGGTTGGTGGGTATGACACGTAATTTGTGCGACAAACTTTGCTCTTCCGATGAGGCCGTTCATTTGATCCAGGATGGGCAAACCGTGGCTTGCAGCGGTTTTATCGGTTCCGCCCATCCGGAAGCCCTCACTTCCGCCATTGAAAGAAAATTCATGTCAACCGGCGCCCCCCGGAACCTGACGCTGGTCTATGCCGCGGGACAAGGAGACGGAAAGACCCGGGGACTGAATCATCTGGCCCATGAAGGGCTCCTGAAAAGAGTCATTGGCGGACATTGGGCGCTGGCGCCGAACCTCGGGAAAATGGCCATTGCGGGAAAGATTGAGGCCTACAATTTTCCGCAGGGCGTTATTTGTCAATTATATCGCGACATTGCCGCCGGCCGTCCGGGTTGTATCACGCACATTGGGCTAAATACATTCATTGACCCGGTCAATCAAGGGGGCCGGCAAAATGACGTCACCCCATCCGGCATGGTTGAACGCATAAAATTGGGAGAAAAAACATGGTTGTGGTACAAGGCCTTTCCCATCCAGGTCGGATTGATCCGCGCCACGGCCGCGGATCAGTCGGGCAATTTGGTCATGGATCAGGAATGCATAATCGGGGAGGTCTTGTCCATCGCCCAGGCCGTCCACAATTCCGGCGGGCTCGTTTTTGCCCAAGTCAGCCGACTGCTCTCCGAACCGGCGTCGCCCCAGAACGTCCGGGTTCCGGGCATCCTGGTGAATCGCATCGTGGTCGCCGATCCGCATGAGCATGAACAAACCTTCGCGGAAACATACAACAAGGATTACTGCCGGCCGGCCCCGGACAGCGAATCCGCCTGGAGCAGGCCGGAGTCTGTCATGCCGATGGATGAACGCCGGGTTATTACGGCCAGGGCTTGCGATGAACTCCCGGAGCATGCCATTGCCAACCTTGGGATCGGAATGCCGGAAGGGATCGCGAAAATTGCCATGGAACGGGGAATCCTCAACACCTTCACTCTGACCGTGGAAAGCGGTCCCATCGGCGGCATGCCGGCATCCGGACTGAGTTTCGGCGCTTCAGTTTATCCCGATGCCATTATTGACCAACCGGCCCAGTTTGATTTTTATGACGGCGGCGGATTGGATTTTGCCGCCCTGGGAGCGGCTCAAATTGACGCGGATGGAAATGTCAATGTATCAAAATTCGGCACACGGCTGGCCGGCGTGGGCGGATTCGTCAACATCACCCAGACCGCCAAAACACTGGTCTTCTGCGGAACATTTACCGCCGGGGAATTGAAAGTGAGCCTGAGCGATGGAAAAATTAAAATCATCAATGAAGGTTCCATCCGCAAATTCGTCAAGCAAGTTGAACAAATATCGTTCAGCAGCAACCGTTCCCGACAGATCAGCCAGAAAGTGCTCTATGTCACGGAACGCGCCGTTTTCAGGCTCACGGGCGAAGGCTTGGAACTCATGGAAGTGGCCCCGGGAATAGACCTGCAAAAACAAGTCCTGGACTTGATGGATTTTAAACCTATTATCCATGACGTTCGCCCCATGCCACCCCATGTTTTTAAAAAAGGTAAATAGGCTGTAGGCTGAAGGCTGTTAGGCCTGGAAAACATCCAGACTCGCAACGTTGGCGCAAGGAATCAGAAGGAGACTCAGGATATGTGGGGCGATGTTGTCTAAAAAAATAACAGTGTTCAGGGCAATCCCTTCGACACAGGCATCTTCCTACAGTCTAACAGCCTACAGTCTATCCACCTTAATAGTCACAAATGAAAGGATATCATGAAAAAATTATTCATTGTCAGCGCAAAACGCACGCCGCAGGGACGATTATTGGGCGCATTGGCCAAATGGTCCGCGGCTGACCTGGCCAAAGAAGCCGGGCGTGAAATGCTCAAAACGATCGCCCCGCAGGATATTGACCAGGTAATCCTTGGCAATGTAATCTCGGCCGGTCAAGGCATGAACATTGCCAGGCAAGTCGGCGTAGGGTTGGGTATTCCCGTGGAACGACCGGCTTATACGGTCAACATGATGTGCGCTTCAGGGATGCAGGCCGTAATCCTGGCGGCCCAAACCATCCTGGCGGGCGAAGCGAATGCCGTTCTATGCGGCGGCGCGGAATCAATGTCCAAGGCACCCTATTTGCTGGACCGCGCCCGGGGAGGCTACAAACTGGGCGATGGAACGCTGATGGATTCCATTCTCCGCGACGGACTGACGGACGTTTTCAGCGGAAAACACATGGGAATAACTGCGGAAGCAATGACGGAAAAATACGGCATAAATCGTGTTGCCCAGGACGCTTTTGCCCTGCAGAGTCAACAAAAATACGCCAACGCCCATGCCAAAAAAGCATTTCACGACGAAATTGTGCCCGTTGATAATCTCGTCCAGGATGAACATCCGCGACCGGACGTGACCATGGAAAAATTGTCGGCAATGAAACCGGTTTTCAAGCCCGACGGCACGATTACCCCCGGCAACGCTTCCGGTATCAATGATGGAGCCGCCATGTTGATCGTCTGCAACGAAACCACATTGGTTCAGAAAGGCTGGACGCCTTTGGCGCGAATCGCCGGATGGAGCGTCGTGGGATGCGATCCCGGTCAAATGGGCTTGGGACCAGTCCATGCCACCCGCGCCCTGTGCCAACGACTCGCTTTGACTATTGATGACTTTGACGCCATTGAGCTTAACGAAGCGTTCGCCGTTCAAGCGCTTGCCTGCATGAAGGAACTCAACATAAAAGCCGGGCGGGTGAATCCAAACGGCGGCGCCATTGCGCTGGGGCACCCGATTGGAGCTTCCGGCGCCAGACTCATCGTCCACCTGGCCCATCGCATCGCCCGCCGGGAAATCGGGAAAGCACTGGCAACGCTGTGTGTTGGCGGAGGAATGGGGACCGCGCTTATGCTCGAGAAAGCATAATCAGAACAACAAATAATACCTGAATATTGCGCGCTTTTCGCACAATATTCACTTTTCGCCAATGATGGAAAGGCATTGTCGAAAAGACGTCGCGTTAAACGGATAACCCAACTGGTTATCCGTTTAACGCAAGTGGTTAACCCCTTGTCAACCAGCATTTATGCTGGTTGACGACGGCCCGAAGGGTGAAAATTGCACGTCTTCGTGCAATTTTCAGGTAATAAATTCACGCCACAATTACCGCGGGATGCTGAAAATGGTTCCCTGCCATATACGCGTTTCATACGCCCCCATGTCCACGATGATCTTCAGGATGCGCGCGTTCCCTTGCAGGTCAACCGCGTTCGTCATCCAGGACTGGTTTGTCCCGGTATTAACGCAGGGCGAGGCCATGCGCAGGCGATAATCACCCCCGGCCAGGTCCTTCAAGACGGGATTGTTTGTGATGTTGCCCGTCCCGGCCACCGCCGGAATCACGCAGGAATAATCCAACCCGATGTTTCCGGATACGTTGGTAAAGTTCGCCGCGATTGTGTCCGTGTTGGTCGTCGTGTTGAAATAAATGATGTTATTTGTCCCTCTGCCCTGGCCGGATATATAAAGCCCGCCGCCGGAAACTTTGGCATAATTGCTCACGATCGTACAGTTTTCCACCATGCTGGTCTGCCCCATTCGTATTCCGCCACCAGTCTGTGTCGTGGCCCGGTTCCGTGCCAGCAGGCTATTCCGAATTGTTATATTGTTCCCATACAATCCCCCGCCGTCGCTCACGGCAATGTTTCCGATGAAGGAACAATTGCCGACGGTCACTTTCCCGTAACTGGCTATTCCACCGCCATACGAACCGGAATTTCCCGTGAACGTGCAATTTACAACAAGACAATTTGTGGCGGCTGAACTGAGATAAACCGCCCCGCCGATTGCTGAAGGGCTGTTGCTTATAAATACGCAATTTGAAATAACCGGGTTAACATGCGTCACATAGCATGCACCGCCATTATCTGCAGTGTTACCTTCAAAACGACAATCGGTTATTCTTGTAAACAAGCTTGCCGCGCTACTGTGGTTGGCTATATACAACGCGCCGCCGGCTAATGAATAATTATTTCTAAAAATACAATTGCTTATCGTGCCGCCGCCATGGCCATCATAAACGGCACCGCCATAATCGGTTAAGACAGTGTTTTTAGTGAACAGGCAGTTGATAACTGTAATTTTCGGACCATATATCGTGCCGCGAATTTCAGAACAAGTATAATTCGTCACCGTGAAACCATTAAACACGCCATACGATGATTGATAGTCAAAATATACGCTCTTGTTTGTGGCTTGACTCCCGTTCAATATCGTCACGTCGCGCCCATTGACGCTCTGGAGAGTAAACGACTGAGCGGCGGTTATATATATTGAATTTGTCGGATAATATGTTCCGTTGGTCACCCAGACCAACCTTGGGGCGGTATTGGTCGCGGCGGCATTGACCACGTCAATAATGTTCGTGCCGGCTGTCGCCCAGCTTGTATACGGGTCGGTTGGATTCGCGCCGGCGGTTCCGGGCGGCACCACGTAATGCGTGGCAGCCATGCATTTTACCGCAAGCAATAACCCGATTAAAATTATTGTCGCTCGTTTCATTACACCCGGTTTTGAAATTTACAGTCACATTTAATCAATGTCAATTTTTTACAAAATAAATATTGACAATTTAATGCCGCCTGATATTTTACATTAAGTCTATGGAAATAGTAGTGTTTAAAGAAAGTATCATTCGGAGTTTTATTTTGAATCATTCAATAAAAATCAATAACACTGAAAAGCGTTTCCCGGTAATCGGAATGCGCAATTCAATGATGCGGACATGCCGGTGCATCTGTATACGCCCGGCAGAAGGTGTTTTATACGAATGATGTGAAACTAATTACAATTCATTCCTTGAAACCCACTGCCGGGCGAAAGACGGCAGTGGGTTTTTTGTTTTTCAACCAAGATCAATAATGAACATATAAAAAAAGTGAGATTAGAAATGCAAATAAAAGTTAATCGTTTGATTGCCAGTCTTCTAATTGCCCTGACGCCGCTTATCGGCGGATTGTCATGGGCAGGCGTTCCATTGAACAACCTGGAAGGAGTCGGCGGCGTTGCGTTCAACCCCCTCGCCTATCCTGCCGGACAAAACGCCGGTACAAACAACACGTGGTACAGTAAACCGCAATTCGGGATATGGTACGTGGCCTTGCCGGATGTCCGGGTAGACTGGACGGCTATCGGCGTGGCGGAAACTATCGGCGGCCGCCTGGAACTATCCTACGGCTACGAAGTCGTTGCCCCGCCGGCGGGAAATGTCCACAAAAACAATATCGGCGCCAAGTTGCTTGTGATCAAGGAAAACGCAGGTGAAACAGCATGGGTGCCGGCAATATCCGTGGGCGGCATCTGGAAAAAGACCGAAAACGTTCCCGACGGAGCGAACAGCGCCGGCAGTGATTTTTACGCGGTCGCAACCAAGTTGATTCCGCAAACACCCGTGCCGATATTGCTGTCAGCCGGCGTATTGGCAACGGATGGACATGCCACCGGCGTGTTCGGATATGATTCCAATTATCGCGCAACCGGTTTTGCCAATATTGACATAATACCGCTAAGCAGTCTTGCGCTTGGCCTGGAATACAAACAGGGCGCCAATTTCGACACTTTCAAAAATGCCGATTATTGGAACGCCCACGCCGCCTGGTTCGCCACTCCCAGCCTTACGCTGGTGGCGGCGTTTGTAAACGCCGGAAACGCCGACTCAACCAGCGCGGTCGGTCTTGGCAGCGGAGTGGTGCTCAGCGCGCAGTATGCGTTTTGAAAAAACATAAAACAAGGAAAGGAATAATAACATGAGCTATAAACTGGATACATTAGCATTGCATGCGGGACAAGTCCCCGACCCGACCACGGGCGCACGGGCGGTCCCGATTTATCAAACGACATCATACGTGTTCAAAAACACGGAACATGCGGCCAATCTCTTCGCCCTGAAGGAATTCGGCAACATCTATACGCGGCTGATGAACCCGACCAATGACGTCTTTGAACAACGGATCGCCGCCATTGAGGGAGGGACCGGAGCGCTGGCCGTGGCTTCGGGCCAGTCTGCCATTTCATATTCCCTGCTGGCCATCACGCGGCTGGGAGATGAAATCGTCGCGGCGAACAACTTGTATGGCGGCACATATCAATTGTTTCACTATACCTTTCCCAAGCTGGGACGCACGGTGAAGTTCGTTGATTCCGGCAACCCGGAAGCATTCAAACGGGCAATCACGCCAAAGACCCGCGCAATATACGCGGAAACGATCGGCAATCCCAAGCTGGACATTCCGGATTTTGAGGCAATTGCCAAGATCGCGCACGCAACCGGCATTCCGTTCGTGGTGGATAACACGGTCGGTATCGGCCTGGTTCGCCCGATTGACTATGGAGTGGATATCTTGGCGAACTCAGCCACCAAGTATATCGGCGGACACGGAACATCAATCGGCGGAGTGATCGTTGATTCCGGCAAATTCAAATGGAACAACGGTAAATTCCCGGAGTTCACCGAGCCGGACCCGAGTTATCACGGATTGGTGTATTGGGATGCCTTAAGCAATGTGCCCGGGCTCGGCAACGTGGCGTTCATCCTGAAAGTCCGCGTGACCCTGCTGCGCGATATCGGCGCGGCCTTGAGCCCGTTCAACGCGCATCAGTTCCTCCTGGGACTGGAAACCCTGCCCTTGCGCCAGCAGCGGCACTCACAAAACGCGCTCGCGGTCGCCGGTTGGCTCAAGGAACATCCACTGGTGAGTTGGGTTGTTTATCCGGGTCTTGCGGATAATCCCAATCACCAGGTTGCGGCCAAGTACCTCAAGAAAGGATTCGGAGGTTTGGTCGGGTTCGGAATAAAGGGCGGATTGGAGGCCGGGAAAAAATTCATCAATTCGGTCAAGCTCCTTTCGCACCTGGCGAACATCGGCGACGCCAAGAGCCTGGTGATTCACCCGGCTTCAACCACGCACCAGCAATTGACGCCGGAAGAACAGGAACAAACGGGGGTAACCGAGGACTATATCCGGCTTTCAATCGGGCTGGAGGACATTGAGGACATCAAGGAGGATATTGACCAGGCGCTGAAAAAGGCGGTGGAGTAACAAAAACAGGTTGTTTAGACTGTAGACTGTTAGGCTTTTAGATTTCAAAGCAATCAAAAATCTTCCGCCTTGGACAGATCCGCCTCTGGCGGAAAATTTCCAAAACAGACCTACAGTCTAAACACCTAACATCTATTCACTTGGAGAACGTCATGCCACAATATAGCAACATTTTAAGGGCAATCGGCGGCACACCACTAGTCCGGCTGAACCGGATCACGGACGGCCTCGCTTCGCCGATTTACGTCAAGGCGGAGATGCTCAATCCGGGCGGTAGTGTCAAGGACCGCATCGGCCTGGCCATGATCGAAGCCGCCGAACGGGAAGGCTTGCTCAAACCGGGCGGAACCATCGTGGAAGCCACCGCCGGAAACACCGGCGTGGGACTGGCACTGGCCGCGGCGGTCAAGGGCTATCGCCTGATTGCCGTAATGCCGGACAAGATGAGCGAGGACAAAATCAGCCTGCTCAAGGCTTATGGCGCCGAGGTGGTCGTTACGGCCACCAACGTGCCGCCCGATTCGCCCGAAAGTTATAACGGCGTGGCCGAGCGCTTGGCCCGGGAAATTCCCGGCGCTTTTCGTCCCAATCAATTTGCCAATCCGAACAATCCCCTTATCCACTATCTCACGACAGGACCGGAAATCTGGGAAGATTCGCAAGGCCGGGTCGAAGTGTTCGTCGCCAGCATGGGAACCGGCGGCACCATTTCGGGCACGGCAAAGTATCTGAAGGAAAAAAATCCGAACATCATTATTGTAGGCGCGGATCCTGAAGGTTCGATTCTCTCGGGCGACAGTCCGCGCTCATACAAGGTTGAAGGCATCGGCGAAGATTTTATACCGAAAACGTTCAACCGCCAGATCGTGGACGAGATGATCCGCGTCAGCGACAAGGATTCGTTCAACACTGCCCGGCGCCTGGCACGGCTGGAAGGCATCCTGGCCGGCGGATCGGCCGGCACGGCCCTGACAGCGGCATTAAAGTATGCGCAACGCCTGGCGAGTCCGAATGAAAAAAAGGAAATCGTTGTTTTATTACCGGATACCGGGCGCAATTATATGACCAAAATTTATTCCGACCGATGGATGCAGGAAAACGGTTTCTGGGAAGACCGCTTGCGCCCATCTTTGACCGCAGGAGAAATTCTTAATGCCAAGCAGCAATTGCAGACTTTGATTTATGTGACCCCGCGGGACAAGCTGAGCCGGGCCATCAACCTGATGCAATCACATAACATCTCCCAGTTGCCCGTATTGACAAATCAGTTCGGAGATTCTGTCGGCAGTCTCAATGAATCGTCAATCATGAAAGTCCTGCATGACGGCCTTGATCCGGCCAACCAGGAAATAGCCGCCGTTATGGCCAAGCCTTTTCTATCCCTTGACGAGAACGTTGATGTTGCCGAGGCATATCGCATACTTCTGGGCGGAACACCGGCGATCATCGTCACCCGGAACAAGGTCGGGATTGTCCGGCGCAAGAGAGAAAGTATCGGGCTGATAACCCGGGCGGACATAATCGCCGCCTGGACTATGAAAAAAGAAAGGACCGGCACTGCCGGCAAGGTTAACCATGAAATTTGAAACGCGCGCAATTCATGACGGGCAGGAACCTGATGCCCTTACCGGCGCGGTAACCGTGCCGGTCTACCAAACATCAACCTATCAACAGGATGGAATCGGCAAACCGCGGGGCTACGAATATTCACGCACCGGCAACCCGACGCGCCATGCCCTGGAACAAGTGTTGGCTTCCCTGGAAGGCGGCAGATACGGCCTGGCGTTCGCCTCCGGTCTTGCGGCAACGACCGCCGTACTTCAACTATTGCGTCCGGGCCAACATATTATAGCTGGTGACGATTTATACGGCGGAACTTATCGGCTGTTGGAACAGGTCTATCGTCCTTGGGGATTACAGATTGACTATGCGGACACCACCAACCCGGCCGCGTTCGCGGCGCATATAAAGCCGAACACGCGCATGATCTGGGTTGAAACGCCGACCAACCCATTGTTGAAAATCGCGGCGATTACGGACTTGGCCACAATCGCCGGCAACGCCAGCGCTTTGCTCGTGGTGGATAACACCTTTGCCAGTCCTTATTTCCAGCGGCCGCTGGAATTGGGCGCGAATATTGTCGTGCACAGCACGACCAAGTATCTCGCCGGACACAGCGACCTTGTGGGTGGCGCGGTTATTACTTCCCGCATCAATGAACACGAGGAAATAAAATTTTACCAGAATGCCGCCGGCGCCGTGCCCGGACCATGGGATTGCTGGCTGGTATTGCGCGGCATCAAGACCCTGGGCGTGAGAATGCGCGAACATGCCGGCAATGCGCTGGCCGTCGCGCAGTTTCTTGAACAACATCCGGCCGTAGAACGGGTTTATTATCCGGGATTGCCGACCCATCCCCAACACACCCTGGCGCGCGCTCAAATGTCCGGCTTCAGCGGGATGGTCAGTTTTAATCTCCGCGGCGGATTTTCAGCCGTGGAACGATTTGTCGGCCGCATTAAGATATTCATTCTGGCGGAAAGCCTCGGCGGCGTGGAGTCGCTGGCCTGCTACCCGCCCAAGATGACCCATGCTTCTTGCCCTCCCTCCGAACAGCGTCAACGCGGGATCGGCGATAATCTCGTCCGTTTATCGGTCGGCCTGGAACATAAGGATGATCTGATCGCTGATTTGGCCCGGGCATTGCCGGAAGGCTGACACAAGGAGGGAACCATTCAAGAATGCGATGAATTGGCGATTTGGAAGGAACCGGACACGTCCGACCGCATTAATTCAGATTGATTATTGGCGAATAATATAGCACATATAGATGCAGGAATTGTATCTTTCGCCGGAGAATGGATTATCATGCAAATTGAACAATTGCTGGATCAATACGGGTATTGGGCGGTTTTTTGCGGCGTCTGCCTGGAAGGTCCGCTCACGCTTACCATGGCCGGTTTTCTGGTTCATCAGGAATATTTGAATATCGCCGGCGTTTTCACGGCCGCTTTTGCGGCTACGTTCCTGAAGATTGAGATTTACTATTTTATCGGCATGATTGCCGGCCAATATTTGCTGGCGCGCTGGCCAGCCTGGCGCAGGAACTATTCCCGTTTCTCGGCCCTGATGGAACGCTATAAGGGATTTTTTATTCTGGGCTTTCGTTTCATTTACGGGGCGCAGACACTCGGTTCCGTTGCGCTCGGCATGGGAAAAACTCGCCCGGCTTATTTTTCAGCCATGAACGCGGCGGGCGCCGCGCTTTGGACGCTTGTTTTCTTCCTTGTCGGATATTTCTCCGGTCAAGCCTTTGAAATATTGATTGATGACATCAAGCAACACGAAAAAACACTTTCCCTGATCCTGGTCGGGCTGGTGATTGTTTATTACCTGGTGTGTCATGTAATGTGGCGCCGGACTTCCAAGGATAAAAATGTTTCGGGCCGTTTTTTTTAAGCTGATTGACTGGAAAACTATGAATAAGCTTTGCATCCTGGTTTGCGTGACTATCCTCGGCTGGGTTGGATGGTGGATAGGAGCTCGTTTCGGATTTATGACCGGATACGTCCTGAGCGGCATCGGCAGTTTGGCGGGAGTCTACCTGGGTTGGCGCATCAACCGTGATTTTCTGAGTTGACCACCGACGTTGACTTGCGTCACCGGAATCACGCAATGAGCCTATTGCCGGCGGCAGGCGGACAGACCGGGATTTGAACATGGACGGCGCGGTATATGGACACGATTGAAAAATTAAAAATTCTGTCGGCGGACTCGCAATATGACCTGGCCTGCGCCTGCGGAACCACGGATCAGGAGCATCGGCGGAGGGGCCTGGACGGCAAGTGGCTCTATCCCGTTTCCATGCCCGGCGGCGGCACGTCAATTCTGCTCAAAACCCTGCTCTCCAATGCCTGCGCGAACGATTGCAAATACTGCCCTCTGCGCCGCGACAGCAACATCCGGCGCTGTACGCTTTCACCGGATGAAACGGCGCAGGCTTTCATGGATTACCAGATGCGCCGGAATATTTATGGATTGTTCCTGAGTTCCGGGGTGATCGGGTCGCCGGACCAGACCATGGAACGCGTCAACGCCGTGGCTTCGATTCTCCGGCGCACCCACCGCTTCAGGGGCTATATTCACCTGAAAATCATTCCCGGCGCGTCCGACGCGGCCATCCGGGAAACTCTCTCCCTGGCCAGCGCCGTCTCGCTTAACATTGAGACGCCCGGCGAAACGCATTTCCGCAAGTTGTCCAGCCGCAAACATTTCCTGGAAGATATCATCCGCCCCCTCAAGCTCATGGCGCAATTGACCGCCCGGGGTGAACAATACGCGCGGGTCAAGACGACCACGCAGTTTGTCGTGGGCGCCTCGGACGAAACCGATTCCGAGATCGTCCGCTACATGTTCGGGCTTTACGACCGCCTGCATATGCGCCGGATTTATTTTTCGGCCTACCAGCCGGGGCTCGGCACGCCGGACATTCCCGGGGAGGCCGCCGGCGCGCCCGGGGCGGACGACCGTTTCATACGCGAGCACCGGCTCTATCAAGCTGATTTTCTGATCCGCAAATACGGTTTCAAGGCGGAGGATTTCACGTTTGAAACGCACCATAATCTCAGGCTGGACAAGGATCCCAAGGAGTGCTGGGCGGAAAATCACCCGGACTTTTATCCGGTCAATGTCAACCGGGCCGACCGGGAAACACTTTTGCGCGTGCCGGGGTTTGGCCCCCTTACGGTTTCGCGGATCTTGAGCCAGCGCCGGGAAGGGCGACTGAATACATTACAGGAGCTGGACCTGCGTGGAAAACGCCGGCAAAAAGCCACGGCATATGTCCGATTTGACTAAGCGAATTATATTGATAAATAGATTACTTTCCCGTATATTACAAGAAGTCTATAGATTTAATAGGAATAGCGATGAAAGTATCCACCAAAGGACGTTATGCTGTCAGGTTCCTGCTTGATCTGGCTTTACACGACCAGTCCAAGCCGGTCACGCTCAATGAAATTGCAAAGAACCAGGATATTTCCGAAAAATACCTCTGGCAAATTGTCGCCCATTTAAAAACGGCAGGATTTGTGTCGGCCGTGTCCGGGAAACGGGGCGGGTTTTTACTGGCCAAATCCCCGGATCAGATTTCATTAAAAGATATCCTGGAAACCCTTGAAGGCAACTGCGCCCTGGTTGACTGCGTCCATGACCCGGCTTCCTGCAAACGCAACACAACGTGCGCGGCCAGGGAAATGTGGCATGATGTAAGCGAACGGATTTCAGAGGTGCTCGTCTCCGTCACGCTGGCCGACTTGCTTTCACGGTCAAAAAAACGCCGTGACCAGGAAACATTATCATATATTATTTGAAAGGAAATCACTGGCGTCCCATAGGGACGCCGAGACTGTAGCGGTTGAGACTGTAGGCTGTAGTGCAAAACACAGAAACCGCATCTTTAAAAAACCGGAGATGCAGTTTTATAAATCGGCCTGAAAATATTGATTTGCCTAATAGTCTTCAGCCTATAGCCTACAACCTGAGCATCCTACGGGATGCTACTGAAAGGAAATCAAACATGGCAATCAAATCAAATATAATATCCACAATCGGCCACACGCCGCTGGTAAAAATCAACCGCCTGATTGATCCGGCCGAAGCGAAAGTTTTCCTTAAAATGGAATCGCACAACCCCTACTCCAGCGTCAAGGACCGCATCGGCGCAGCCATGATTGAAGATGCCGAGCGACGGGGGCTGATCAAGCCGGGAACGGTCATTGTTGAACCGACCAGCGGCAACACCGGCATTGCCCTGGCCTTTGTGTGCCTGGTCCATAAATACCACCTGATCCTGACCATGCCCGATTCAATGAGCGTTGAACGCCGGACAATGCTGAAAGCCCTGGGCGCTGAGCTGGTTTTGACCCCGGCGGAGAAAGGAATGCGCGGCGCCGTCGAAAAGGCGGAAGAACTTCTGGCCAATTCGGCAAACAGCTGGATGCCGCAACAATTTGAAAATCCGGCCAATCCCGCCGTTCACGAAGCCACCACGGGACCGGAAATCTGGGAGGATAGCAACGGCAAAATAGACGCGATTGTGACCGGCGTCGGCACCGGCGGCACGATCACCGGCATAACCCGTTATCTGCGGCGGAAAAACCCGTCTTTTCAAGCTTTTGCCGTGGAACCGGCGGATTCCCCGGTAATCAGCGGCGGCAAGCCGGGACCGCATAAGCTTCAAGGCATCGGCGCCGGCTTCGTGCCGAAAAACCTGGATACCTCCCTGCTGTCCGGCGTGGTGACGGTCAGCAACGACGAGGCTTTTGAATGGGCCCGCCGGCTTTCCCGCGAAGAAGGCGTCTTTGGCGGCATAAGCACCGGCGCAAATATCTGCGCCGTGGCAAAGGCAATCAAAAAGTTTAACCTGAAAGGCAAGCGCATCGTTACCATCGTGGCGAGTTTCGGCGAGCGCTACCTCTCCACGCCATTATACCAGGACTTCGGGGTCAAACCTAACTTTAATACTTAACGGACATTGAAAACCAAACAGCAAACATTGTTATGACTGGCCGTACAAACAAAAACATTCCGCACCACCATTGCCAACCGGGAATGGAACGGAAGATATTGCGCTGGCTACGGGCGGAAGGTTCTGAACTCCGGGCATTATACCGCGAGGCGGACCGTGTCCGCCGGGAATACGTCGGTGACGCGGTATACCTCCGGGGCGTGATAGAATTTTCAAATATATGCGTAAAATCATGCTCATATTGCGGAATTAACAAGCGCAACAAGAAAATCAAGCGTTACCGCATGGATCCGGAAGAAATTATTATCCAATGCGGCCGCGCGCTGGAACAGGGTTGCACTTCGGTCGTATTGCAATCCGGCGAGGACCCATGGTTCACCTGCGAGCGCCTTTGCCGGATGATTCAAGAGATTAAAAACCGTTATCCCCTGGCGATTACGCTTTCAATCGGCGAGCGGCCGCGCGGGGAACTTTTGAAAATGCGCCGCGCCGGCGCGGACCGGTATCTGCTCCGGTTTGAGACTTCCGACCCGGCATTATTCGCGCGGATACATCCCGACGACGTGCTTGCGAAACGACTGGCCTGCCTGGAGGCGATCCGGAAAGCAGGTTTCCAGCCGGGCAGCGGATTCTTGATCGGATTGCCGGAAGCCGGCCATGAAATTATCGCCCGTGATATTATTTTTGCCACCCGCCTGAAACTGGACATGATCGGGTGCGGGCCATTTCTCGCGCACCCGGACACGCCCCTGGCGGACAAACCTTTGCTGGCGGACCGTGAGATCTATTTTAAAACAATTTCAATCTTGCGTTTAATGAACCCTCATGCGCATATTCCGGCGACCACGGCGTTTGACGCCATGGTTGCCGGCGGCCGCGACCGCCTCCTAAGAGTGGGCGCAAACGTGATTATGCCGAACCTGACGCCGATGCGTTACCGGCGCTTGTATATGCTGTATCCGAACAAACCGTGCGTTGACGAGGATGATTCGCGCTGCGGGGCCTGCTTAAAACGGCGGCTGGCCGCATTGAACCGGCCGTTGGGAACTGATTTCGGCCATGGGTGGTCGGCGCAAACAGGAAAACCGCAGTCAGAAGTCAGAGATCAGAGACCGGTACAGAATAAACCCTGAACCATGAATTTTGAACCGTAAAACATAGAAAGGAACAGACATAATGAACAATCAAGGAATCAGCACGTTATCGTTGCATGCGGGACAACAGCCCGACCCGACCACCGGAGCGCGCGCCGTCCCGATTTATCAAACCACGTCCTACGTGTTCAAAAACACGGAACATGCGGCCAACTTGTTCGCGCTGAAAGAATCGGGCAATATTTATACGCGCCTGATGAACCCGACCACCGACGTGTTTGAAAAGCGCGTGGCCGCGCTGGAAGGCGGAACGGGAGCGCTGGCGACAGCATCAGGCATGGCGGCCATCTCGTACGCCCTGCTGGCCATCACGCGATTGGGAGATGCAATCGTGGCCGCCAACAATCTCTATGGCGGGACGTATCAACTCTTTCATTATATGTTTCCCAAGCTGGGGCGGACGGTTAAATTCGTGGACTCCCGGGATCCGGCAGCGTTCCGGAAAGCGATCACGCCAAGAACGCGCGCCATCTACGTTGAAACCATCGGAAACCCCAAACTGGATGTGCCGGACTTTGAAACCATCGCCAAGATAGCGCACGAAAACGAAATCCCGCTGGTGGTGGATAATACCGTTGGCATCGGCCTCGTGCGCCCTTTTGAACATGGCGCGGATATCATTGCTTCTTCCGCCACAAAATACATCGGCGGGCACGGCACTTCACTCGGCGGCATAATCGTTGACTCCGGCAAATTCAGATGGAACAACGGAAAATTCCCGGAATTCACCGAACCCGATCCCGGATATCACGGCTTGGTTTATTGGGATGCGCTGAATAATGTGCCCGGCGCAGGCAACATGGCCTTCATTACAAAAATCAGGGTCACGCTCCTGCGCGACATCGGCGCGGTATTGAGCCCGTTCAACGCGCATCAGTTCCTGCTCGGCCTGGAAACCCTGCCCTTGCGCCAGCAAAAGCATTCGGAGAACGCGCTCGCAATCGCGCGCTGGCTGAAAAAACATCCGCTGGTCAGCTGGGTCGTCTATCCGGGACTGGAAGACAACCAGAACCATAAACTGGCGGCAAAATATCTGAAGCATGGTTTCGGAGGATTGGTCGGGTTCGGGGTCAAAGGCGGGTTGGAGGCCGGTAAAAAATTTATCAACTCGGTCAAGCTTCTTTCGCATTTGGCAAATATCGGCGATGCCAAGAGCCTGGTGATTCACCCCGCCTCCACCACGCATCAGCAGTTGACCGAGGCCGAGCAATTGGAAACGGGCGTCACGCAGGATTATATCCGATTCTCGGTCGGATTGGAGGACTTGGAGGATATCAAGGCGGATATTGACCAGGCCCTGCAAAAGACGGCATAAAGATAGGGACAGAGGGGACAAAGGCACATAGGCACAAAGTCGAAAAAACGCTTCACGAACCGCGCATCACGCAACTATGAATAGTAAAAGTAAAATCGTGGTGGGTCTCAGCGGCGGCATTGACTCCGCCGTGACCGCCGCGCTCCTGCTTCGTGCGGGGCATGAGGTCCAGGCCGTCACCATGCAATTCTGGAGCGGCCGGATAAAACTCCACCCCAACGGACGCGCCGCCTGTTTCGGCCCAGGTGAAGCGGAAGATATTGACACCGCGCGCACGGTCGCCCGATACCTCGGCATTCCACACACCGTCATCCCATTGGCGGAAGAATACGAGGAAAAAGTGCTCAATTATTACCGGCGCGAATACCTTGCCGGACGAACCCCCAACCCGTGCATCGTCTGTAACGCGCTCATCAAGTTCGGTGCTTTATGGGACACGCTTGAACGGTTCGGCATCCATGGCGATCTCCTTGCCATGGGCCATTATGCCCGGGTTGAACCTGACAACGCCGCCGGTATATTCCGGCTCCGGCAGGGAATGGATTTGTCCAAGGATCAGTCGTATTTTCTCCATCGGTTGAACCAGACGCAACTTGCCAGGATTTGCCTGCCGCTCGGCGCGCGCTTGAAACGCGATGTTATCGCGGAAGCAAAAAAACTTGCAATTCCGCGCGTAACGGACAAACCGGAAAGCCAGGATTTTATTGAAAGCGACGATCATGCGGCTTTGTTTGACGGCAACCCCGTCCGCCCGGGGCCGATCGTGGATGCCGGCGGAAAGACCATCGGCGCCCACCGCGGGCTGGTTCATTATACCATCGGCCAGCGCGACGGCCTGGGCATCAGCGCCGGCCAGCGGATGTATGTGAAAGAAATCCGCGCCGCCGATAACACCATCGTTGTCGGCGAACGCAATGAAGTCATGCTGGCGCAAACATCCGTCAAGGACATCAATTGGATTCACGGCGCGCCGCCGGCAAAAGAATTTACCGCCCTGGTCCGCTTGCGTTACCGGCACGCCGGCGTTCAGGCCGAAGTGACACTTGCGGATAACAATCAAGCCCAGCTCGTGTTCAGCGATTCACAGTTTGCCGTAACCCCCGGCCAGGCCGCGGTTTTCTACCAGGGCGACGAAGTGCTCGGCGGCGGATGGATTTCATGAGCAAGTTGACATTCAACATTGAGACTTGAAACGTCAATGTATAGGATATGTATGCATGAAACAAAAATCTTCAACGCGTTTTGCAAGCATTGATTTTGAAACGGCCGACCGTTGCGGCGACAGCGCCTGCGCCGTGGCGGTCATCACGATTGAGAACGGCGAAATAGTTGACCGCTTGTACCAGCTTATCCGGCCGCCCCGGCAGGAATTTGAATTCACCTACCTGCACGGCATTGAATGGGAACACGTCAAGGATCAACCGACTTTTCAGGAGGCCTGGCCGCTGCTTGAAAGACATCTCAAGGATGCAAGATTCGTCGCCGCGCATAACGCCGGATTTGACCGCAACGTGCTTAACACGTGCTGTGTGCAAGCGGGCGTCACTCCGCCCCGGATTCGCTACGAATGCACGATGAAGCTCGCCCGGCAGGTCTGGCGCATTTTCCCCACCAAACTCTCCGACGTCTGCCGCCATTTGAAGATACCGTTGCAACATCATCACGCCGGCTCGGACGCCGAAGCCTGCGCCAGGATCGTCCTGGCCGCCATGGAAAACGGTTTTGAGTTCAAATGAAAAACATGACAAACATACAAAGCAAGCTCCACAATCTGGAAAAATGCCTGCAGAAAATGAAATCGCTCATGGTGGCATACAGCGGCGGACTGGACAGCGCATTTCTGGCGGTTGTGGCCGGAAAGGTGCTCGGGAAAAAGATGCTGGCCGTTACCGGACGCTCCCCTTCCCTCTCCGACCGTGATTGGCGGGACGCGCAAAACGTGGCCAGGACATTCGGGTTCAGGCATGAGACGATTGCCGTCAATGAAATACGTGACAAGCGTTATGCCGTCAATCCGAAAAACCGCTGTTATTACTGCAAATCCGCATTGTTCACGCGCCTGCAAAAAATGGCCGGGACACGCGGATTTGATGCTGTGGCCGACGGCACCAATGCCGATGACCGGCATGATTTCCGTCCAGGCCTTAAAGCCGGCCGGGAATGCGGCATCCGGCATCCCCTGCAGGAATGCGGATTTACAAAAGCTGACATCCGCCTTGCGGCACGCAAATTCGGCCTGGCAATCGCGGATAAACCGGCCTCGCCATGTCTGGCCTCGCGTTTTCCCTACGGCACGCCGATAACGCCCGCCCAACTGCGCGCCATTGATGCCTTGGAAACCAAAATCCGCCGCTTGGGATTCACCGATTGCCGCACCAGGGTTGAGCCCCGCGGCATCGTCAGGATTGAAGTTCCGGAAAACGAACTGCCATTGGCAATTGAAAACAAGATGCGCAAATCAATCTTGACCGCAGCAAAAAAGGCCGGATTCAATTATGCCGTCCTGGATCTGGCCGGACTGCGAAGCGGGAATTTAAATTGGGAAAAGATAGGCACAAAGGCACAAAGGCACAGAGGCACAAAGTGATGAACATTCAAATCAACGGCGAAAATCGCGAAATATCTCCCAGCCAGAGTCTGTCCGGCTTGATCAAAAAACTATATCCCCGCAAACAGCGCATTGCTGTCCTTTTGAACGACGATATGATCCCCGTGGATAAACAAATCGCTCATATTCTGAAAGAAGGTGACCGGGTAGAAATACTGACCTTTGCTGGGGGAGGATAAAACCCGTGCTCAGGGCCCAACAATATGAACGGTATGCCCGCCATCTTGCTCTCCCTGAAATCGGAGAGAAGGGACAAAAAAAGCTAGGGAAAAGCCGTGTGCTGATTATCGGGACGGGAGGGCTCGGTTCTCCTGCCGCGTATTACCTGGCGGCCGCCGGTATTTTTACTCTCGGATTGGCGGATGCCGACGTCGTGGAACCAAGCAATCTTCAGCGCCAGATACTTCACTTCACGGCCGATCTCGGACGCAAAAAAACAGCGTCAGCCGAAGAAAAACTAAAAGCCTTGAATCCCGATATCCAGATTAAAACCTATCCCGTCCGCCTGACTTCCGAAAATGCCCGGACAATTCTCGGTGATTTTGATTTCATCATTGACGCCACGGACAATTTTCCTTCAAAAATCTTGATTGCCGATGCCTGCCATGCGCTGAAGAAGCCCTACTCCCATGCCGGTATTCTCCGGTTCTTCGGGCAGACGATGACGGTCATCCCCGGCCAAACGGCCTGTTACCGTTGTGTTTTTGATTCTCCGCCGGAAGATCCCAAAGTTCCCCAGGGGCCTTTGGGCGCAGTGCCGGGAATTATCGGCTCAATCCAGGCAATAGAGGCAATCAAATACATACTCAACATCGGCGACCTGCTCACCAACCGGCTGCTCACTTTTGACGCGTTAAAAATGAAATTCCGGGAAGTGCCGGTAAAACGCAATCCCCATTGCCGGCTGTGCGCTGATCTTCATTCTACAATTACCGCAAAACCATTCGACAACCGGTTACCATCGAGTGAAATACTATAAATCACCAGCGGACTGGACCCCAGCGGCCCCGAACCCGTTTTCAACTGACGGACGCTATGGTCCGGAATGGACCTGCTTCCAGATTGACGGAATCAACCGCACGAACTGCTGTTGCGGAGGCGGAACGAAAGGATTGTTCACCTTCATCCTCGGCACCGACACTTCTGATCTCAAATGTCGCCTGGCTGATTTCTTGAGATATAATAATCAACACAAACGAAACGTCATCATCGCATGTCCGAAATCCATTAATCTTAAAACTTTTATCGAACAAGCATTGGCGGAAACGCCGGACGAAAACCGTGTGCGCCCCACGGATCCAAAATGGGTAATTCATTCCACAACCCTCGCGGCGTGGGATGACATTCGTCAAGACGCCATGCTCAAATCGCTTGCGCTACTGCGCGAAGAAGGCAAACAGACCATTGGGATGGGAATTGAGAAACTCGGTGATCCGCCGGACTTTGCAAATTACGTCATGCTGGGGTCCATGGAAGCGGTTTCACCTGAAGTTGTGGTCGCATCCCGGGCAAAAAACCAAATCATTGATTACACAGATCGCCCGTATATACCAGGAGTGCGCATTTACATTGACAACCACTTGATTATCCGCGACGGCTTGATTGTACGCGACGGCCTTCATAATACCAAAATTTGCAAATGTCTTCCTCTTTCACCCTACATGTCGGCGGCAATCACCGCAAAAGACTTTCCCCAACAGACGTGGTGTCCCCGGACCTTCAGCAAGGCGGCGAATAATTTCTTTCTTGGAGAAAGGAATCAAGAAGATTGCCAAAAAAATTCAATCTGATATGATATAGTTATTTTACTGGGAAAATTTATGCATGGAACTAAAGACATAATTCGAGAGGCCTCCACCTTGCCGGTGGAAGAACGTGTCATTGTCGTGGATTCCCTGCTTCGCACCCTCAATCCGCCGGACGCTGAAATTGATAAAACGTGGGCCCGGATTGCTCAACGCAGACTCGCGGATCTGCGCTCTGGCCGAGTACGGCCTGTCCCTGGAGACCAGGTTTTTGCCAAGATCAAGAAACGTTTCGCGCGAGGAAATGGTCATTCCATCCTGAAGCCGAGACAGAGTTTCACGACGTAATTGATTACTACGAGGAATGCAAATCCAGTCTCGGCGAGGATTTTGCGATTGAAGTCCATACAGCGATTCAGAACATCCTTACCTACCCTGAAGCATGGCCGACATTGGATGGTGATATCCGCCGCTGTCTTACCAGCCGATTCCCATATGGTGTACTCTACAGCATTGAAACCGGCGGAATATTTATCCTCGCGGTGATACATCTCCACCAACACCCGGATTATTGGAAACACCGAAAATAACTGATCCGAAGCGGGGCGGTGATGAATGGTATCAGTCCGAGAATTGCAACCGCTTTATCTCCTGCAAAACCATTTGACAATCGGCTGTCTTGACTTAATATAAGCAATGAAGTCCATGTATTGCGGGGATGAAATACGTTCAGCCGGAAATCAATTTCCCTTTTAGGCCATGGATTAACGAATGTTTTATCGGCTTTGCGGAGAATGGATCATGACAAGAACTCTCATTGTGACCCCGGTTCAAAAGGAATATAACGCGCTCACCAAGTACCTGATCTCAGAAGGATACATTGCAGAGACACTTGGCATGAAGACCGACTGCTCATTGTTCCAAAACCTTGGAGTAATGGTCGCCGTGGGAGGAATTGGAAAAGCACAGTTTGCAGTTACAACACAGTATCTGATCCATACCTGTGGTCCGTTTAGCCTGGTGATTACCGCAGGAACTGCGGGAGCGCTTAAGAGTGATCTGCATCCCGGAGATGTTATTCTTGGCACAGAGACAGTCGAGCACGATTACAAGGAACGCCTTGATGGAAATACCCCAACGCCCCGGCATGCGGGTTCTGCCAATGCGCGGGCCAGCATCGAACGCGTGCATCGGAGAAGCGCCTCGGTCCGGTTACACATCGGCCCTATTGCGAGCGGAGACGAGGACATTGTGGACGCGGCACGGGCTATGGAACTTCGCCAGCAAACGAACGCTTTGTGCGTTGCGTGGGAGGGAGCGGGCGGAGCGCGGGCCGCTCGGTTCAATGGCATTCCATTCCTGGAAATCCGGGCGATTTCAGATGCCGCCGACAAGAACGCTCTTGACAGCTATCGTGTTCATCTGCCTGACGCAGTCAAGAACATCGGGCGCCTCCTCCTCCCATGGCTTTGTGATCAATTGAAAAATTATGATAAACTTCCAAATTCGATATGAAACATCCGTCTTGATCCGGAAAATCATATGAAGCACAGATGCGAATGGTGCGGGAACGACCCGTTGTATATCGAATACCATGACAAAGAATGGGGCGTGCCCGCACACGATGACCGCCACCTATTTGAGATGCTGGTGCTGGAAGGCGCACAGGCGGGCTTAAGCTGGTTGACGATCCTCAGGAAACGCGAAAACTACCGGAAAGCGTTTCACAACTTTGACCCGAAGAAAATTGCCGCCTATTCAAACGCCGACATCCGGCGCTTACTGAATGATTCAGGCATCGTACGCAATCGCCTGAAAATCGAATCGGCAATCCAAAACGCCAAGGCGGCGTTAAAAATCGTAAAGGAAGAAGGATCGTTCAGTTCGTTCCTCTGGCGCTATGTTGACAACTTTCCCCGCCAGAACGCCTGGAATTCATTAAACGAACTGCCGGCCCGAACCGAACAGTCGGACGCGATGAGCAGGGACCTGAAGAAACTTGGATTCAACTTTGTCGGCTCGACCATCTGCTATTCCTTCATGCAGGCCGTCGGAATGGTCAACGATCATGTTGTCGGCTGTTTCAGGCATGCTGAAATAAAGCAGACGGCCCAACGCTGTTGATAATCTGCTTGATTCCGTTTTTTTCTTCCTGACTTGCATTGCTTTCGGCCCAAACATCATCAAGCAGGGAATTGGCGCCGCCTTTTTCGGTTTCAGCAAGCATTTCCAGCGCGGCCTTTGCGCCAAGCGCGTAACGAACGGGATTAAGTCCCTCCCGCAGGGCCAGGCGCATCGTGCCGATCAGGCGGTCATCCCAGCCCAGCTTGCGGCGCGGATCGCGCACCACCCGGTCCACCATGTCGCGCAGATGCGGGTTAAGCATTCTTTTTAAAAGATCGTCAACGTATCCGGCATAACCGGCCGTTGTGAAAAGCCGGTCCATCCCGCGGTATTTGCGGCACAAAGCGCCGCCGGACTCCTCCATAAACGCCTCCCGCGCCAGACTGAGCAGGTTTTTGTCCTTGGCAACCTCGGACATGAACCGATAGCCCCGGCCGCGCGCCAAATAGCCGATCAAGGCATGGGTGGCGTTATGGCCATAGAGCTTTGCCTCTTCAAATGGCAGCAGATCGTTTTTTTCCTCAAACACCGTTATGCCCCGCTGAAAATCCGGCCAGCGTATTTTGGAAATCAAAATGCGGTTAAACTCTTCCACCAGGAAACAACGGCCGGCCTCACCGGCAACCCGCGCCAGATTCTGCTCCCTGATCTGTGCTTCATCCGCAACGACTCCGCTCATTTTCCCGATGACCGTGTTCAAACACTGGGCCTGGGTTTCGGCCGCGGGCATTGAGTCGCGCAAGAACTCTCCCGTTGATTCCCACAGAATTTCGGCGGCATGATTGTGATTTTCAGCGGCATAAATCACACAGCGTTTGCCGCGGCCCGCTGAAAGACGCTCCTTGAGACCTTCCGCCAGCAAGGCCGCCGCGGATTTTTCACCGCCGGTCTTGTAAAAAGAAACGCTCGGCAAAGCGGTGGCGATTTCATCGGCTTCGGCCAAAGCCCCGACTAAAATCCGGCGTTCTTTTTCGTCATTGGGATTGAATATTTCGAGGCCGGAAACGGCGCGGGATTCAACCCCGTTTTCCGCGGCAATATTAACCCAGCATTTACCGCGGCCGCGGCGCACGGCCGCAACAACATCCGGCATAACCTCGGCGACAACATAACGGTCGAAATTTCCGGATGAGAAAGCCTCATAGAGAAAAAGACCGGCCTGGATCGGGCCAAAACCAACTCCCACAAAAGTTTTTTTATGTTTTTTCATACAATCGCGCCCTGACCCTGCAGCGTTTGGCGCAAGGTGGATAATGGCAACGAGCGAACATCGTTCCAATCATTTTGCGAACATAATGCGGCGGCCGTGCCCGCGGCATGCCCGGTGGCCAGGCATTGCCCCATGACACGCGCCGATCCATTGGCCTCGCGCGTGGATGAGAGACAACGGCCGGCAACCAGCAGGTTTTTAACGTCCCGCGGCACCAGACACTTGTAGGCAATATCATAAGATCCGCCGTCACGCACGGGATAACGCTGTTGGTCGGAACCCGCCCCGTGCACATCAATATGATGAGCGCCCTTGGCGATACAATCATCGCGTTTCCGTCCATTGAGCACATCTTCCGCAGTAAGCACTTCTTCGCCCCGGATACGCCGCGTTTCCCGCATGCCAACCCGGGGCGCGACCGCCGACAAGCTTGCCGCGGCAAATCCCGGGACCTGTTGCGTTAAAAAACGAACTGATTGCACCACCTGCCTGGCCAGCACACCCGCTGATTGCCCCAAGGCACTCGTGTCCATTGGGTTAATCCCTGACACCCTAGTGACATTCAGGCCGATTTCCTTGCGCTGCAACGATGTCGGCCACATATAAACGGCCGTGGTAGGCGCCATGTCGCCATGGGCAATGGCGCGCGAAAGCAACGCCCCCCTGGCGCTCAACGCCGTGTAGGGAAGACCGGATTCAAACACGGCCAGGGCGCATTCAGCCGGACTTTTGGTAATGACCGGACTTTCCGCCAGTAAAAACTCCTCCGGATGTTCGCGCAGGAAGGATAACAGCAAATGAAAATCAACATTTGCCATGCGAAAGATTATTGAAACCGGCTGAAATTCTCCGCACGGCCCTCCCATTTCAACGGGAGCTCCGGCCCAGGCCGCAATATCCGCGTCACCGGTGCAGTCCACATAATGAGCGGCGCACAATTGCTGATGGCCGTTCTTGTTGAACACATTGACACTCTGGATCAATTGGTCCTTCAGCATGATGTTTTCCGCCACGGTATTGAGCAACAAATCCACCCCGTATTCCGCCAAGGCCTCCATGATCGCCAGCTTGACTGTTTCCGGATCAAGGCAAACTCCCCAACACAGCCGCCAGTCAAAGACTTCCCCGATATATCCATCCAATGCCGCGCAACGATTAAATATCTCGCGCGCGATTCCCCCCACAATCCAGTCGCCGCGCGCCGAAAGACAACCATCAACGGGAAGTCCGCAGACGAGATCGCCGCCGACAAACGGCCCCGCTTCAACCAGCAATGTACGGGCGCCGGTTTTCCGGGCGGCCAAAGCGGCGGCCACCCCGGCACAACCTCCGCCGACAACAATTACTTCATGGGTTGGAGACATTAGTTTATTACAACTTTAATTCAGCATGTTTGGAAACAATTGTTTCCACCAGTCCGGAAAGCGCGGTAAAATCCGATTCGCGCGGAAGTCCCCTGCAGAGCACGGGATTCAGCAACTCAACCTTCAAGTTAGGTATCAGGCCGGCAATATGTTCCACGGCCTTGGTGCTCCAGCCATAAGAGCCGATGATTGACGCAAATTTCGCCTTTGGTCTCAGGGAATTCGCCAGTCCGGCGGCATAGCTGACCGCCGGATGCGGGCCGATGTGAACGGTCGGCGTCCCGATCACTATGGTGGCGGCGTCAACCAGCGCAATCGCCAATTTGCCAAGATCGGTTACGGCCAGATCAAACGGCATTACCGATACCTTTTTCTCCACCAGTTCCGTCATCAGGTAATCAACCATTTTCGCGGTACTGCCGTGCATGGAAATGAATGGAATCACAACCAAATTATGCACCGGACCGGAGGCCCAATCGCGATAAGCATCCATGATAAAGGCCGGTTTTGGGTATAACGGGCCATGACTCGGGGCAATCACTCTAATTTCAATATTTTTAAGTTTTTCCAGATTAGCGACAATAACGGTACGGAAAGGCATCATAATTTCGGCGTAATAACGCTTGGCGGCCTCATAGACCACGCCCTCGTTGGTCACATACAGGTCGGAAGTCGCCAGATGCGATCCGAAAAAATCACAACTGAAAAGAATCTTGTTCTCAACCAGGTAAGTTGTCATCGTTTCCGGCCAATGAACCCAGGGCGTATAGATGAACTTCAGCGTCTTTCCGCCAAGATCAATCGTCTCACCATCCGCGACCGTTCTGACCCGTTTTTCCGGAACGGCAAGATGATCAATCACCATCGCCTTGCCCTTGGCGGAAACAATCAATACCGCTTCCGGGTAGCGTTCCAGCACGGCCGGGATCAGTCCGGAATGATCCTGCTCGGAATGATTGGAAACAACAAAATCAATTTTTTTGACGTCCGCAAGCTGGCCCATGAACGTCGCGGCCATGGCCGGGTCCGCGGTGTCAATCAGCGCCGTCTTTTCATTGCCGCGGACAAGATAGGCGTTGTAACTCGTGCCGTCGGGAAGCGGAATTAATGAATCAAAGAGCCGCCGATGCCAGTCAACGCACGGAAGCAAATCCACGTTTTTTATTATCTCTCTCTTTTTCATATTACCTTGCCTTATTTTCTTTCACGGCTCATTATAAGCATTAACTCTCCCCGGTCAAGCGGCAGATCACCCCAATGTTTTCCGGGGCACCGGAAAATGCGACAATTTCAGCGGAGATCGGGAAAGACAGGCAAATTCACGGCAAAAGGCGTTTGGGGCGGACATGCGGGAAAACACGCGCGGGGATAAAACCTTCGGCGTATTTGACGCCGCATTGATAACCGCGGTAACGCGCGGAAGTCCTGACATAATCGGCAAAATCCAGGTTGTCATGGTTCAGCATGAAATCCATCTGCGACTTGTGCGCCATGAGCATTTTTATTTTCGTTTCCATCACCGGCGTAATATCCACGTATTCCTCCGGCCCAAACCCCAGGCCGCACAGGGTGTCCATGTAAAACACCGCCGGGCGCTTTTCAACCGGCGGATTTTTCATTTCATTTTCTCCAAAATGCGGCGCGCCGGACCAGAAAGAAGCATCCAGCACGAGCCGGCTGGTGTAATTGTGGTCGGACATGTAATCATGCGGATAATGGGTGATGACAAGATCGGGTTTAACTTTCCTAATCACTTCCACGATTTTTTTCCGCATGGTCAGCGTAACTTCCACCTGTCCATCCGGAATTTCCAGCGGATAAACCTGGGCGCCGATCACGGCCGCAGATGCCGCCGCTTCCCGCCGCCGAATAGCGGCGATCTTTTCCGGCTGCATTTCAACACTGCCTTTGTCACCCATGGTCAGGTAGCACATCGCAACCTTGTCGCCGCGTTGGGCGCATAATGCCAATGTTCCTGCGCAAAACGCCTCAATATCATCAGGGTTCGCTCCAACTGCTAATATATTCATGCTTGCTCCCTTTTTTAATTCATTCTGACACTTTGTGCCTATGTGCCTTCTGCCTATGTGCCTTTCTTATTTAATGCCACGTAATACGAAAGGTTCCTGGGATTATCCGGGTCACAGCCGACGGCCATTGATTTATAATACGCCATAAACTGCAAGAGCGGCATGTACAAGACGTCCCTGATGCCGTCCGGCAAACCGGTTTTCAGTTCCAGCAGGTAATCCGCATTGCCGGCCAGGCCACGGTCAGCTTTATCACACAAGACCAACACCTTGCCGCCGAGTTTTTTCATATTGCCGGCCAACGCCGCATCATAATTGCGTCCGGCATCGGAGGTTAAAACGGCAACCAGCATGTTTTTATCCACGTTGGACATGGGTCCATGCTGATAATCCAGGGAAACATAGGAATCCGAAGGCAAAAGCACCATTTCCTTGACCTTCAACTGCGCCTCCCGGGCCAAGCCATAATAAGGACCGGTCCCCAGGAAAGCGTATTTCTTGACGGCGGAATCATTGCTGATTTTTCGTCCCAACTCCTCAAAAGATTCCATTCTTTCACGCGCCAGCTCCGGTAGTTTTTTAAACTTCCGGCACCGTTCCGTTTTGCCGCTTAAAAATTCCGCCAGGTAATACCCCGCCAAAACCATGGCGGTCAATGAACGAGTGGTGGTTACGCTCTTTTCCTGCGCTTTTTCAAGGATCAACGGAATATCGGCCGTTTTTGCCATGGTGCTGCCGCCAAAACATGTCAGCGCCACGGTGGCGGCGCCGTGTCTTTTTGCCGTCCGCAACGCCATCACGCTCTCGGTTGTCTGCCCGGAACGCGAAATCAGCACGGCCAATGTTTTGCGTTTCCCGCTGATAAAGCATGCTGGATTGACGACCAAATCCGAGGCATGGACCGCCCGGCAGGTCTTGCCGGAAACCTTTTGCGCATACGGCGCCACGGCGCAGGAAACATTGAAACCGGAACCGCATCCGGCGAAAATAATTTCATCCGCGGCTTTCCACATTTTTTCGAGCCGTTCGCCCGCTCGCTCAACCTGCTCAAATGCTTCCGGCCAGCATCCCGGCTGGATGCGGATTTCTTCAAGCGTATGAACTCCCCGGGACTGTTTTTTATTGATGGCATCCATGTTTTATTGTCTCCTTTAAAATTATGTACAAAACTTTCAATACTGCAATCATCATCGCCCGGATGTCATTCCCGCCTTGAGTGGGAATGACAGATTGAAAAACATTTTTCTGAATTCTGTTTTTATTCGTCCGGTAATTTTTCCGGCAAACCGACACAAGTTACCGCCGCCGCGCCGTATTTATTTCCCAGGCGGACAGCATCCTCGACCGGCTTACCCCGAGCGAGCGCCGCTAAAAATCCGGCGTTAAAACAATCGCCGGCACAACTGGTGTCAACCGCTTCAATGCCGCCCGGTGCGAGATATTTTTCAATTTTACCATTGTTTCTCAAAAATGCGCCATCCTGGCCGGCTTTTACGACCACGCCCTTGACTTCCGAAGGGAAAGAGGCCAGCGCCCGTTTCAATTCGTCTATTCCGGCAATGGATTTAAGTTCTTTTTCGTTCGGCAAAAAAAAGTCCAGATATTGCCAATAAGGTTCCAAGCCTGACAAATCCCATTTGCCGGCCGGATCATGGCCCGGATCCAACGACACGGTCATGCCGGACATTTTTGCCCGGCGGATCAAGTCACCGATGCGGGGTTTGAGATTTTTTTGTAGAAAGTATGCCGCCAGGTGCAGGTGACCGCCTTCAACCAAATATCCTTTCACCATATCATCAAGAAGAGCTGTTGCGACCGTCCCGGAATCGGTGATGTACATGCGGTCCGCCGGATAAGTCAAGGCAACGGTCACTCCGGTGCGTTGTCCGCTTGCCGGGCGGACCGTTCCGGCATCCAGGCCATATTCTTGCAATTCGCCGATCAGCCAACGGCCGAAGAAATCGTCCCCCACGATTCCGTAAAAACGGACCGGACATCCGGCCAATGCCAGCATGCAGGCCGTGTTGGCGGCCGAGCCGCCTATTTTCAGCTGGCAGTCATTACCCAGTATCTCCTGCCCCGGCGCGGGAACAGATTCCAAGCCGGAAAAAATCAGGTCAACGTTTATATCTCCAAGGACTGTAATGGTCTTCATTGTTCTACTCCGAGTTACTTGTAAAAGTCTTTTAGACTGTAGGCTGAAGGCTGTTAGGAATTTTCCGCCTAGGCGGATCCGCATCAGGCGAAAGATTTCCGATTTCAGAACAATCCAAATTCGAAAAAACCTACAGTCTAACTGCCTACAGTCTATCTACCTGAGTAATTAACCGCGCTTTATAACTCCGCTCCAGTCTTTTTCAAACTGCGCAATGCCGCTGGCCGTCAGGGGATTATCAAACAACTGGTCAAACACCTTGTACGGCAGGGTAACGGCATGGGCGCCGACTGCCATGGCTTCCAGGACGTGGAGCGGCGTCCGCACGCTGCCCACGATAATCTCAGATTTAAAACCATACCTGGCGATCATTTCCGCCGTATCACGGACTATTTCCATGCCGTTCACGCCGACCGCGTCCATGCGCCCGACGATGATGCTGACATAGGCGGCGCCACCCTTGCAAGCCAGAAGCGCCTGATTTTGCGAGGCGCACATGGTCAGATTAATCCGGATGCCTTCCCTGCCCAATATTGACAAGGCGCCGATGCCATCGCGCGTGGCCGGCAGTTTCACAACCGCGTTCTTCCCCCACCCGGCCAACGTTTTGGCTTCCCGCACCATATCGGCGCAATTTGAAGACATGGCCTCCACGCTCACGTCACCGGGCACCAACTCTATAATTTCCCGGGCCACTTTCTCAAAGGGTCTTCCCGATTTGGCAATGATGGAAGGATTGGTGGTTACCCCGTCAAGGACTCCGGTTGCCAGGGCTTTTTGAATTTCGGTTATATCGGCCGTATCCAGGAATATTTTCATTCTTCACCTCGTTTGTTTTTTGTTAACGTTGCAATGTTCACATTCACCCGCGGCAAATCGCCCAATTCGGCGACCACAAGATCCGCCTCCGAAAAATCCTCGTTTTCCGTATAGCCGTTCTTGGTAATCACGCATTTCATTCCGGCCGCCTTGGCCGCCAGGAGACCGTTGCGGCTGTCCTCGACAACGATGCAATCGGCCGTTTCCACCTTCAGTCTTTGCGCGGCCAAAAGATATATTTCCGAGTCCGGCTTTTTCCGTTTTACCACATCACCGGCCAAAATCGCCGCAAACGCATTATAACGCGTTTTTCCCAGCAGTTTTTCCACCAGCAGATTGACCGCTTTTTCGTTGGAAGTGGAACAAACCGCCAGCAGAATGCCCGCAGCCATGGCTTCATCCACCAGGCGGGCCACACCCGACCGCAAAGGAACCTGTCCGGATTCAATGATTTTCATAAAATTATCCGTCTTTGATTTGTGCAGTTGGGCAATCAAGGCGTCACTGTCCGTTTCATTGGCCGGCCATCCATGACGGTCAAAATAATAACGCATCCGTTCCTTGCCGCCGGCAATCTTCAAAAGCTCTCCGTACAAGGCCTCATCCCACTGAAACCTGCATCCCCTTTGCGCAAAGGCGCGGTTGAAAGCAACCCGATGACCGTCGCGTTCGGTGTCGGCCAGGACGCCATCGCAGTCAAATATGAGCGCCTTCATGTTTTTTCCCCGGGTTGACCGATGGAGCCGATTGGAGCAAGGACGCGCGCTTCCGCACCCTCCCGGACGAGAATTTTCAACAGGATACCATCCTGTTCCGCCTCTATTTCAAGCACGCCCTTATCCGCTTCCACGGCGCAAATTACTTCACCTTTGCGTACGGCGTCATTTTCTTTCTTCATCCATTCCGTGATTGTTCCCGTTTCAATATTTTCACCCAGTTGGGGCATGATAATCTGCGTTGCCATGTTTTTTACCTCCCAAAAACGATTAAGAATTATTAAATACGCTCATGAATTTTTCCACTTCGCCCTTGATCCGTTCATACTGCGCTTCAATAATTTTCAAAGGATTATTTTCCTCCTGATGTTCGCCGTAATAATCGGCGAAGCCTTGGATAAAGGCGTGCTTGATATGGGTGGAGACATTGACCTTGGCGCACCCGGAACGGATACACCGGCGAAAAGTCTCGTCCGACAAGCCCGTGCCGCCATGCAGGGCCAATGGCCGGCCGGTGCGTTTGGCTATTTCTCCAATACGGTCAAAGGCTATCCTGGGAGTCTCCTTGTAAAAACCGTGCGCCGTGCCGACCGCCGGCGCCAGGCAATCTATTCCGGTCTGCCTGCAAAATTGATCGGCCTCATCCGGATCGGCAAGATTTGCGTCCTGCGTTCTGACCGCCAGCGCGTCTTCAACGCCGCCGATCCGGCCGATCTCGCCTTCAACGCTGATTCCCCCGGGATGCGCCATGGCCACCACTTCCTTTGTCAGGGCGATGTTTTCCGCAAGCGGTTTTGATGAAGCGTCAATCATCACCGAGGTCCAGCCGCCGGCAATGCATGCACGGATCAATTCCAGGTCCTTGCAATGATCCAGATGTAACGCGGCCGGCACAGGCGAATTTTCCGCCAATGCGCGCATCCATCCGCTAATTGCTTTTACACCCCAGAATTTTACCGTGGTGGGCGAAGTTTGAACAATGACCGGCACATCAACCGCTTCCGCCGCTTTAATCACCGCCCGCAGCGAGTTGTAATCGAGGATATTAAAGGCTCCTACGGCATTACCCGCTGCCGCGGCCTTCTTAAGCATGTCAACCATATTTTCAAGCGCCATGGACAACCTCCTTGACCGTTTTGACGATATCCGCAACCTGGGGAACACAAACTTCTTCCAATTTGCCGTTGTACGGAATCGGGGTGTTTTTACCCGCCAGGATCCGTACCGGACCTTTAAGGGAGGTAAACGCTTCCTCCTGAATTATTGAAGCAATGTCCGATGCGATCCCGCCGCGCCGGACGGCTTCCTGGACGATGACGATCCGGCCGGTTTTCCGGGCCGATTCCAGCACGAGTTCTTTATCAAGCGGAACCAGGGAGCGCAGGTCAACAACCTCGGCATCAATCCCCTCCGCCGCCAGTTTTCCGGCCGCCGCCAGCGCCCGTAAAACCATGTTTGACCAGGCAATCAACGTAACGTCATTCCCGCCGCGTTTAATGTCCGCGCGCCCAAGTTCTATCGTGCATTCATTATCCGGCACTTCTCCCCTGGTCATGTACAGCTTTTTATGCTCGATAAAGATGACCGGATCATCATCCCGGATGGCGCTTTTCAGGAGCCCCTTGGCGTCGCAGGGCGTGGCCGGCATAACCACTTTCAGGCCGGGCACATGATAAAAAAACGCCTCCAGGCTCTGGGAATGCTGAGCCGCCAGGGTGTTGCCGCTGCCGCCCTGCGTACGGACCACGATCGGCACTTTTCCCCGTCCACCGGTCATGAAGCGGTATTTGGCCGCCTGGTTGACGATCTGGTCCATGGCCAGCATGATAAAATCAATAAACAGAATCTCCACTACCGGCCGCATGCCCGTTATGGCCGCCCCGACTCCGGCGCCCGTGAAACTCGCCTCGGCAATGGGAGTGTCAAATACCCGCGAAGACCCGAATTCAGCCAACAAACCGGCCGTAACTTTATAGGAACCGCCCCGCTCGGCAATCCCCTCGCCCATGATAAACACGTTTTTATCGCGCCGCATTTCCTCAACCAGGGCTTCGTTCAAAGCCTCGCGATACATGATGGTCCTCATTCGCACACCTCCAGAAATTTTTCAACCGATGGTTCCGGACTGTTCTTGACGTATTCCGCCGCCGATTCAATTTCCGCCTCAACCCGTTTTTCCAGACCAAGCACTTCTTCCCCGGCGCATCCTTCCGCCAGTAATTTCCCGCGCAAATTTTGAATCGGATCGCGCGCCTTGTAATATTCCAGCCTTTCCCGCGGCATATATGTTCCCGGATCGTTTACATGATGCCCGCCATGCCGGTAGGTCTTGGCTTCCACCACCAGCGGTCCCCGGCCGCCACGGCATTCTTCCAACGCGGCGAGTACCGCCGCATATACGGAAACCGCGTCGTTGCCGTCCGTTTGCGAAGCCGGCACCATATAGCCGGCCGCCCGCTTGTATAAATCCGCGGTCCGGCTGGTCTGCTCGATGGGTGTGGAAACAGCGTATCCGTTGTTCTCAATCAAAAACACGACCGGCAAATTCCAGATTGCGGCCAGGTTCAAAGATTCGGCAAAAACTCCGTTATTTGAAGCGCCGTCGGAAAGGAATATTATCACCGCCTGGCCGCTCGCGCGTATTTTTATGCCCAAGGCCGCCCCGACCCCCAACGGAATCCCGCCGCCGACAATGCCGTTCGCTCCGAGATTACCCAGGCTGAAATCCGCGATGTGCATGGACCCGCCCCGGCCAAGACAATAACCGGTTTCCTTGCCGCATATTTCCGCCATCATGGCCTTCAAATCCGCGCCATTGGCGATGCAATGTCCATGGCCGCGATGGGTACTGGCAATATAATCACCCGGCCGCATGGCCGCACAGGCGCCGGAGGCAATCGCCTCCTCGCCGATATAAGAATGCAAGTACCCGCTGATCATTCCCTGGCGATACAAGGCACAGCATTTTTTTTCGAAAGAACGGATCTTAAAAGCCGTTTCATATAGTCTTCTCAATAAATCCAATGAACATGTTAAATTATTCATTTACCCCTCCCCGTCAAACTTAACGCACTATGTTGAGGCAAAAAAAATTTATTCCGCCTCGACGATGAACCGGTATTCCTTGCCGTTATAAACGGATATCTCCATTTCCAAAACCATGTTTTTCCCGCAAAAAGTCACCCCTTCCACCCGAAACGCCGGGGCGGGCTCACGAAGATCAAAAAGACCAAGCACCGCCGGTCCGAGCATTTCCACCCCAAGCGTCTGCTCAATCCGCGTCAAATGGAGCTTATATTCCTTTTCGTATATTTCATACAAGGAGCCTTCCAAATTCTTTTTATCTATGCCGGGACACAGCGTCATTGAAATATAGCGGGTCTCCAGCATCATCGGCACGCCATCGGCCAGCCGCAGGCGATTGATCTTGAAGACCGGCGGCGTCACTGTATGTTTATGCCCGTTTATTACCGCTGAATAATCGGAATTAATGATCCGGCAGTCCAACAGGCGCGTGCCCGGCTTGCGGCCGGACTGGATCATGTTGTGCGTAAAGCTCAATATCTTGTTGATGTGCCGGTCAACGGTTTCCGTCCGGACCAGCGCGCCCTTGCCCTTGACCTTGGTAACCCAGCCCTCATGTTCCGCCTCCTGCAACGCCTTGCGGGCGGTGGTGTTGCTCACTCCATACCGGGAAATGATTTCGTTCTCGGATAACGTGCGCTCCCCCACCTTGATTTTTCCGGCCTTGATCGCCGCAATCATGTCCGCCGCTATCCGCTGATATTTAGGAACATTATCCATATTGTCTCGCACTATCTTAACGCACTACGTCCTTTTGAAGAACAAATAATCATATTTTCTTCGTCATGTCAATAATTATTTTCATTTATTTGCAATGGGGCAAAACGGAGCGCGGGGGCGCTTTCCTTTTCCGGCACCAATGATCATCCTTATCCGCAAGACTCTACCGCCCCTGCACAATCTATCATAAAGCCGAAGATGTTAAACGGGCGAGTATCGCGCCATGGGGATTGCATGGCGCGAGATGATCCGCGCGGCGCATTTTCAGCACCATCACCATGCGAACATCACACAAATACCCGCGAGACTGAGGCATTACCTGATCCGGCATCTTATCCTTGACATTCCATTTGCTTTTGAAAGACAATGTGTCACCGGCAATAATTTATCATTATTGGGCATGGACATTGGAAAAAAACAATGAAACTTGACGAATTGCTGACAATATTGCGTTCAAGCGCGTGCGGCCAACGCGCAATCCAAACCGCCGCCGATTACCGGCCATTTCCCCTCAATTTGAGTTTTGCCTCCTGCAACGCCGGGATTTCATGGTTGTGCGAACAATACCGGAACATGGGCTTAAAGACTGAAAAGATTGATTTTCCGGCCGATGGCAGGACAATCTACGCCGACCGCCACTATCCGCCGGCCCGGGATGTTGAAGACGGCCGGTTGAAGGCAACCGATCCCGCATTTCATCCAAGCACCCTGACAGCAGTCATGGCAAGACTGGAAGGAACCGACCCGCGCGAAAAATCATTCATGATTTCGGCCCAAGCTGATGACGTCGCCGGCGTGGCCGTTTGCGTTGAAGCGGCCCGGATATTGGCTGAATTAATCGGGAAGGGTTCATTGCCAAAACCGCGCCGGGGCATTCAACTATTTCACGGACATGAACCATGCGGCTTATATGCCTATGCGCTGCAAAATCCCGGAATTAAAAACATACTCTGCGGTCTTACGATTGATGGTCCAGGATATCAAGACCGGGGGGCGGCGCCGGAAAGCCTGAAATTGTTGCATTGTTCCCATATGCATCCCTCGTTCTGGCATGCATTGTCCGAACAAATTCTTTCTGCCACGACCGCAAATTATAAAGTGGTTGAAAACGGTTTTGCTTCAAGCGATGACATGCTGAACGACCCGATGTTTGGGCCGGCCTGGAATCTCATTTGCGGCAGGGAATTGGTCAAGGCCGGATTTTATCATTCAAATGCCGGCACGATTGAACGCCTCTCGCAGGCAAGGATGGCCGAATGCGCGGTTTTCGCCGCAGCCTCGGCTTATATGGTGGCAAATGCCGGAAAAGATGACGCGCTCCCCCTCGCCAAATTGACCTGCCAAAACGCCACAAAACAGTTCTTGAGCGAAAATGCCGCCTTAATGGACGGGATTTCATCAAACAATGATGAAATCAGGGAAAGAGGAATTGCCATTCAATCGTACAACACGACGGTTGTGCCAGCGGTAATGGCGGCCATCGAGTCCCCCCTCCAACTCCTTGCCGATGAGGACAAAAATGATTTTCTACAGCCAATGCATGAATTGGCCGCCCAATTCAAGAAAACCGCCGACGTCATAACGGGATCAGCTCTTGACGGGCTTGCGGCAATATTGAACGGCCAGGCAAAAACACTTTTCAAATCCGGCGATACACCGATTGAAAAGAATGCCGCAACCCTGGTTCCGGCACGGTGTTCGCCCGGACTTTTGGGACTCGAAAATCAGACAGAAGAAACAAGAATGGAAGCCGCCCGGCTGGCCGGTTATGGCCTTGATAAAGGCCGGAATTTTATGGCGCCCAAATATTACTGGTTTGACGGACAGAGAACATTGCTTGATGCGGCCATGGCGTATTACGCAACAACCGTCAAAGGCAACCGGGCAAGCCGGGAAACACGGATGGCCATCCTGGAAAGTTTCAAGGAAATGACGGCTTTTCTTGAAAAACACGGATATCTTGACGTGGCCCACGTCCCCCTGCCGCCGCTGGTAAACAACAAAATGATTGTTGATGGATTGAAGAAAATCGGGATACAATCCGGGGATCTGGTCTTTGTGCATTCCAGCTTGAGCCAGTTCGGCGAAATTCAAGGCGGTCCGGACATGGTCATTGACGCCCTGATGGAAGTTATCGGGCATGACGGCATTCTTGCCATGCCGGCTTTTACCCTGACGGCTGACGGTGAAACCGATCCGCCTTTTGACCCGAATTCATCAATCGCTTACACGGGAATGATCAGCAACACATTCTGGCGGAGAAAAGACGTCCTGCGCAACAGCCATCCCACCCATTCAATCGCCGCCTGGGGCAGACGCTCGGCCGAATTTTTAACGGGTGAAAATCCGGGCGACACCTTTGACTGGAACGGCCCCTGGGGCAAACTTTTCCGATGGAATGGCAAAATCCTGACTTTCGGCGAAACCATGGGGGCAACAACCTATTTGCACGCACTGGAGGGATGGTTCCTGTGTTACCTTGACAAAACATACGCAAGGATCAAGGAAGGCGATGGTGAAAAACTTGTTTATATAATCAACTATCCGAACGGCTGCCGGGGAGGATGGTATGACTTAAAACGCGCCGCCCGGCATTTTAAGCGGCTTTACTCCGCGCGCTTGTATCGCGAAACAAAAATCGGAGCGGCGGCGGCGCTGGCAATAAATGTTCGCGACCTTACCCGCGAGATCCATGCCCTGCTCAAGGAAGAGCCCGCCGTGTTCCTTCATAAATCAGGGTGTCTCCCTTGCGCCGAACGGCGCGCCCGGCTGACAGGATGGAAGATTCCTGAAACCCTTCCGGACAACACGACAATTTAGCATCTCCAGCCGGCCCGGAAAGGTCACCCGGCAAACCACACTTGCTTTCTTTCGACCCCGGCAACTGCCAAACCGGCGATCACGCTTGATGGATTGCCGATTAACTGGTCCACGATTGACTTCTTATCGGAACCGGCAACGACGAAAATTATTTGCTGGACCTTTACGAGCAAATCCGGGGTTACACTGACCCGGCGCATGCCATTCGGCGCCGAAACTGAAATCGCATAACGGCCCCGCCCGTGTTCCAAATCATCCTTGCAAAACAGCGAGGCGGTATGGCCATCGGCCCCCAGGCCGAGCAAACCGAGCGAAATCAGCCCGCCGTTGTTGACAAACTTTCGCAGATCCCGGTCATAGCGTTCGGCCGACGATGCCGGATCTAATTCCGGATCAGGAAGGATCAATTGGTCCTCGTTTAAATTTAAGGCCTTGATCATGAACTGCATGTTGCCATAATTGCTTTCGATGGACGTAACCGGCACCAGGCGTTCATCGCTTGGAAAGATCCTCAATCCCGATGATGCCACGCAGGTTTCACCGGCGACAAGGCGATAAGCTCCAAGGGGCGTCTTGCCGCCGGACAGCATGACGGCGTAATTGCGGGAATATTCCCGCTCAAAATGATGCTTGAGCAGGGCGGCAACCGCTTGGTTTAACAACACAATGGTTTCAAACTGATGGAAAATAATATCAGCCATGACAAAACATCCTTTGTTTAAATGACTTGGCAACGCGCAAACTATTTTGCGGGGGTTAAAATCACGAAGGTCGGCAGGCCGACCACCCCGAACTCGCGCAACACCGCCTTGGTTAAGTTATCCTGCGGGTTTTCCGCCTGGAATTTAACACAGACGAACTCATCCATTTTTTTCCTGACAAGCGGGGAATTGAAGGTTGTCGCACTCATGGCCTGGCAGCTCTTGCACCAGCTTGCCCAGAAATAAATCAAAACCGGCTTGTCGCGCGCCTGCCCAAGCGCACGCGGTTGATCGGTTTCACCGGCCGACAACCAGTCGGAAAACAATAGCCAATTACGGTCCGTTTGGGAACCATGAACCGCTTGCCCTGGAATTTTATATTTGCCATAAAGCATCCTGGCGCCCATTATTCCATAGTAAAATGCCGCAAAGATGATAATCACCGCGAAGACCTGTTTAACACGCACCATCCATCGTCCGGGTTTTGGCAAAAAAGACAAACCGGCCCCGGCAAACGGCCACGGCAAGGCCATCCCAACCCCCAAAAGAAACGGCAAGGCCAACCCGATCATTTGTCCCTTCAGGTAAAGATCGGACGACAACAACAAGACGGCGATAACCACCGGCGCGACACAAGCGCCGGCAAGCACCGCCGATACCGCCCCCAGGAAAATGACAAAAACCAGTCCATTCCCTTCCAATTTAAACCGGCCTTGAAACCGCGATAAATCAATCATGAGCACATCAAATAACGCCAGGCCCAGCACCAGGAAAAGAAGCGCAACTCCCAGGTTAAACCAGGGCGACGCGTTAATTGAACCGAACTGCGCGCCGGTCAAGACCGTGATCAAACCAAGCCCGCCGTAGGCCAGGACAATGCCCAAACCGTAAAGCGCTCCCAAAAGAAATCCGCGCCGGACTGAAACCGCCCGGGCGCCCGCGCCGATAATCGCAAGATTAACCGGAATAAGGGGAAGAACGCAGGGCGTCAGGTTAAGCGCCAACCCGCCCAGAAGCATCAACAGCAGGCTGGCCCAGAGCCTGCCAATTTGCCATGTTTTCCGGATAGAACTCGGTTCCGCGCCGGGCTTGCCCGAAAAATCCAGAAAAGACAAAAAGCCGCGCACATCCATATACCCCGATTGAATCGCGGCCGCTTTATAATTGCTTTTGATATTCGCCAACAAGCCGGCATATTCATTATCAACCGACTTGGGAATATTCGTCACCACCGTCAAGGTCCGCGGAGGGCCCGCAATTTTAAGCCGGAATTCTTCTTCGGCCGGCAGGAAGCATCGCGTTTGATCACATCCCTGGTAACGGATTTTAACGCTTAAAATGCCGTTCGTAAAATTTTCAACCAGGTAAACGGCGGAAAACGACCGGTTATAGACTAGCTTGCGCCCGCCGGAAAAAACATCTTTTTCATTTTGCGGCGCCGGCAGGGAAAACGGAACAATCTTGACCGGCGCCGGGACTTCAACCTGAAACTGGTCGGCATAAAGATTATATCCCGCGGGAACGCCGACCCGGACGACCAATTGTGTTTCACGGCGTTCATTGAGCCGCAGGTTTGCCGAGATTGAAAATTGATCCCCGCCGGCAAAAACACACGGCGCATATAATGAAGCAGAAATGAACAGCCTGAACAAAAGTCTGGTTTTCATCGTTTCCGGCATCAAGCCGGCGGACTGATCTGCCCGTTTTTTAAACGGCCGGGTTAATTTGCGGCGGGTGCACTGGCCGCAACTGCCGGCGGAATAAACACCCGCGTTGCCAGTTCTTTATCCACCATGAATAAACCGTTGCCGTCCTTGCCGGCCAGCCGCAAGCGGGCAAGAACGTCATTATCATTGGACTCTTCTTCCACCTGTTCGGTGACATACCATTGCAAGAGCACTTCCGTGGCATGGTCTTTTTCCGTAACCGCCAGATCAACCAGGTCATGGATGCTTTTCGTGATGTAACGTTCATGCTTCAAGGTCTGTTCAAACATATCCATAAGCGACTTGAACTCGGCCGGAGGAGCTTTGACCGCTTTAAGTTCCACGATTTCACCCTGACTCAGGACATAATGATAGAATTTATCAAAATGAACCATTTCTTCCTGATACTGGACATAAAACCAATTGGCCGCTCCTTTTAAGCCGATATAGGCCGAATAGGCCGACATGGACAAATAAAGGTAAGCGGAATAAAACTCACGGTTCATCTGTTCGTTCAACGCCATTGCCATTGTTTTATTCAACATAATCATCATCCTTCCACTATTTAGCTACCAATTTTCAGCCAACAATTCGTAATAACTCTGCGGATGGGCGCAGGCCGGACAACTTTGCGGGGCTTCTTTGCCGGTATACAAATAACCGCAATTGCGGCATCGCCAGACAACGCTTGTTGCCTTCTTGAAAACCGTGTTTTTTTCAATATTGGCCGCCAGGCCAAGATAGCGTTTTTCATGCTGACGTTCGGCGACTGCTATTGCTTCAAATATGACCGCAATCGCCTCAAACCCTTCCTTGCGGGCCGTTGCCGCAAACTCGGGATACATCGTGGTCCATTCATAATGCTCTCCGCCGGCGGCCGCCTTGAGGTTCTGCACCGTGGCCCCGACAATACCGGCCGGAAATGCGCCGGAAATTTCAACCTCTCCGCCCTGCAATAATTTAAACAGGCGATGGGCATGCTCCTTTTCCTGGTTGGCGGTTTCCTCAAAAATATCCACAATCTGCATGAGTCCGTCTTTGCGCGCCTGGCCGGCAAAATAAGTATAACGATTCCGGGCCTGTGATTCCCCGGCAAAAGCGGTTAAAATGTTTTTTTCCGTCTTGCTTCCTTTTAATTCCATTACCTGGCTCCTCCTATGTTTGTATCCACTCGGATTATTTTGTCCTGCAAACTGTCGGCCGGCTGTCATTCCGGCGAAAACTCATCCTTGCCGACCCCGCACTCCGGACAGGTCCATGTATCCGGCAGGTCCTTGAATTCAGTTCCCGGCTTGACGCCGTGTTCCGGATCGCCAAGTTTCGGGTCATATATGTATTGGCAGACATTACAGATATAACGTTTCATAAAACCTCTCCATTTAATTATTTTTCCCGCATTATGAACATTTTGTTTTGATCTGGAAAAACTATAAAGAAAATCATTGTCCTTTGCGAGAAATAAAATAACATTTCCGATCTTAATTTTTTTTTCGACAATGACTTGCGATTCAATGCGTTAACCTGATGCCCAGTTCACGGGCAAGCATTGCGCGGCCTGTGCGATAATCCTGTTCTTCCCTTTCGCTGCAGGGATCCCACCAGGCGGAATGGGTCGGATTATGCTTGCGGCAAATGTCATCGGTTGACGGGATCAGGTTAAGAATCAGGTTCATTAAACGCCGCGCCGGCAGGATAGCGCCATATTGCAAGCCGATTTTCTGTAAAACCCGCAAGTCCCGCCATTCGTTGTTCAGACCGCCCGATCCGTTCACGTTAATACAGGCATTCATGTCCACAACCCGGTACGGGCACGGCGCGCAAACCATCCAATCAGCCCCGCGCTTCAGCTGAACCGGAATGTCAGGCTTTTTCCGGATAATATCAATAAATTCCATTGCATTATGTTCCTTGTTTCCGACCGCATCCCCCTTGCCATAATGCCCAACGGCACACATAATCACATGCGGCCGGATCGCAAGCGCCTTTTTCCGATACATGTCCTGGACGGATTTCCGTTTCTCCGTTTCCATCAGGCATGCGGTCCGGGGCGGGATTAAAACCGTTAATCCTTGAATAACAGCTTGTTCATATGATCCGCTTCTTGTCCTGGAACAACCCCGCCAATGCCTTGAAGAAACGCGGTCATACCCGCAAATGCCGACCGGTGTTTTAATCATTTTAAAAAAACTGTTCAACAGCGCTCTGGCAGGCAGGGTCGCCCCGGGCGGCAAATCCAGTTTTTGCAGGATATCCAAGTCTCTTTTCAGATTATAATCTCTCCCCTCCGGAGTATCATCACCAACCCCCGGATTCTGGTAAGAATACACGTCGCCCGCATTGCAGGCCAGCGTAAACGGCTGGTCGGGATTACGGCGGATGCAGTTTGATATTTTTTTAATCTCCGGCGGCATCTTTCCTGAACTTCCCCGCCCGCCGTAACAAATCAGGCACATGACCTGATAAGGCCTCAACACCAACGAACCCCAGCCAGTACTTTTTTTCATGGAAAACATTCCTCCTTTACGATGTCACCAGCGCATTTAACCCGAATGCAAGCCGGTCTGCCGGCGCGTGATCATTCATACCATTTTCTTCGATTCCATGACAGTTTTTTCAGCGTTATAATTTTCGCCGCACTCATCGGCCATGCCAATGGCATGGCGCCCCGCCCAGCGTTTTGGCGGGCAATGAAAGATCAAAGGCGTGATACTCGGCAACGATGAAGTTGACGGACACGCCGTAAACGTATATGGTAACCTCCAAGTTAATTGTTTGTTTTGATTGGTTTTTATATGTCAACCGGCATTGATATCCGGAAATACCTGCAAAAAATCATTGAGCGGCAGGACCTGACCGCCAATGAAATGGCTTCCATCTTTGACCTGGTCATGGAAGGCCGGCTCACTCCCGCCCAGACCGCCGCCCTGATTTCCACTTTACGCATGAAAGGCGAATCAGTGGATGAAATAACCGGCGCCGCCATGGCCATGCGCCGGCACGCGGTCAAGATTGACACGGGCGGTCTGCCCGTCGTTGACACCTGCGGCACCGGCGGCGACGGAGGAAACACCTTCAATATTTCAACCGCCGCGGCTTTTGTCGTGGCCGGCGCGGGTGTGCCCGTCGCCAAGCACGGCAACCGCGCCGTCTCCAGCAAATGCGGATCTGCCGATGTTCTCGCGGAGCTGGGCGTGAACCTGGAAGCGCCGCCGGAAGCGATCGAGGAGTGCATCCGCACGGTCGGCATCGGCTTTCTCTTCGCGCCAAAAATGCACCCGGCCATGAAACATGCCGCCCCCGTGCGCAAGGAACTCGGTATTCGCACTATTTTCAATATGCTCGGCCCCCTGACAAACCCGGCTGGCGCGCGCGGTCAAATTCTCGGGGTGTTCTCGGCCGAACTTACCGAGCCTTTCGCCCATGTGCTCAATGCGCTCGGCAGTCGGCGCGCTTTCGTTGTCCACGGCAATGACGGCCTGGACGAGATAACGACCACCACCACCACCCGGATCACCGAGCTTAACACCGGGAAAATACGCACTTATGAATTCGATCCCCTGCCCTATATCGGCGAATATCATTCCGCCGCGTCAATTACCGGAGGAGAACCATTCGTAAATGCCGGGATATTGCGCGCTGTCCTGGAAGGCGAAAAAGGCCCGGCGCGGGATATTGTCCTTTTAAACGCCGCGGCGGGCATTGTGGCCGGGGGAAAGGCCGAGACGATCAAGGAAGGTTACAATCTTGCCCAAAAATCAATTGATGCCGGCCAGGCGCAAAAAGCGCTGGACGGCCTGCGGGAATATTTGAAAAAATAAATCAGGCGGCCTGATTTATTATCTTACTTCAACCCCAATTCCTTGTTGATGAAAATGCTTAATTCCTTGCTGAATTCGTAATTTGCGCCATGGCCGGTAGCGACCATGTTGATCATCTTTTTTTCTCCCGGCAGCATATTGAAGGCGGCGTAAACCGAGCAAGGCGGACAAGTGCAGTCAATAAATCCGGCCGACACCAGCGCCTTGGCCTTGATGTTTTGCGCAAAATTGGCGCAATCGTAATAGCGCGAAGCCTCCAGCGAAGCCGTTTCCGGCTTGCCGTCCTTGCCGTACGCCACCCACCTGGGCCAGCCCGCCTCCCGCCCAGCCTCGCGCCCGCCATGATCGCACAAAGCCGGCACGTGTGCCGCGAACGCCGTCACTTTCGGACACAATGATGCCGTGACAAAAGCCTGTCCCCCGCCCTGGCTGCCGCCATAGACCACAAAATGCTTGCCGTCCCATTCATCCCGGCCGGTAAGATACTGCGCCGCGCGGTAACACGAGCAGAACATCCGCAGAAAATACGACTCCTCCCGGCTCTCGCGGCCCATGAGCTGATAACCGGTAAGTTTCAACTGCTCGTAATATTCTTTCGGCTGGCCGTTGAGAATGTCATGCGCGTTAATATCAATTGCAATCACGCCTCTGTTGGCATACCCGAAAACAACGTCGGGACCAATGCCATAGACTCCGGCCGCATGAACCGCCATGTATGCCGGGAATTTACCCGCGCCTTTCGGCTTGGCAAAAAAACCGCGAATCTTCGTGCCGTTGATATTTTTCAGAATAATCGCATAAGTCTCAACCTTGTCGTTGGTCATGTTTGTCACCGGCGTCAGCTCCGGCTCAAACGGCATGGCATCCAGTATTTTTTTCTTTTTGTCCCAGAATGACCGGAAATCGGCCGGCATTTCTTCTCCCGGACGGATTTTTTCAGGCTCGCACATCGCGCCCGCCAGTCTTGTCACCGTCTTGCCCTCCGCGTCTTTCCATTTCGGCGTGACATACAGCAACACCCACCCGGGGTTCTTGAATTCATACTCCACTTTTTTCCCGGAAATAAGATTGAACGTGCCATTCGTTATGGTGGATTGATTGTTCAACTTTAAACTGTAACCCGCCGTTTTCGCATCTTCCGCCGCCAGTTCGGGCGCAACCGCCTCAATTTTGAAACGCACTTTTTCTCCGACCTTGTAGACACCATTCGTGCAATCGGCGATTGCCTTTATATCCGGGACCCGGTTCGTTTGCGCGGTTTCCCCCGACACCGGCAGTCTGAGGGCAAGCATCAAAGCCAGTTGCAGGATCACAAATTTCGCATGGTTTGCAATTATCAGTCGTGACATTTGAGCTTTCTCCCTCCAGGTATATGGTTGGTTCTCTTGTTTCCTCGCTATTGGAAAAACATAATGCCACCAGTTCCGTAAAAATTCAAGCCTTCATCATTTTTGTGCTTTAAATGAAGGCGAATAAAACCGTTGCCATTGAAGACGGGCTGGATTATTGTTCAATTATAAACATCAATGGAACCAGTGAATATCCGATTGGAAAACAGGAATGACGTTTGAGACAGGTAAAATATACAGCGGATTCAGGCTCGTCAAAGAACACAAGGTCAAGGAGACGTGCTCCATCGGCCGCATCTTCCTGCACGAAAAGAGCGGCGCGCAACTGCTCGGCCTGGCCAACGACGACGACAACAAGGTATTCGGCATCACTTTCAGGACGCCGCCGGCCGACAGCACCGGCCTGCCCCACATCCTTGAACACTCGGTGCTCTGCGGCTCGCGCAAGTTCCCGACCAAGGAACCGTTCGTGGATCTCAAAAAAGGATCACTGCATACCTTCCTCAACGCGATGACCTTTCCCGACAAGACCATGTACCCCGTCGCCAGCAGGAACGACAAAGACTTTTTCAACCTGATGGACGTGTACCTGGACGCCGTTTTCCACCCGAAAATTTACGATACGCCCGAGATTTTGATGCAGGAAGGCTGGCATCACGAACTCGACGCCCCGGAAGGCGACATCACCTACAAGGGCGTGGTCTATAACGAAATGCGCGGCACGTTCTCATCGCCTGAACAGATATTGTTCCGCAAGATTTATGAATCGCTCTATCCCGACACCCCCTACGGAATGGAATCGGGCGGCGACCCGGACATGATTCCAAACCTTACGCAGAAACAGTTTGCCGCCTTCCATAAAAAATATTATTCCCCAGCAAACAGCCTTATTTTCCTCTACGGCGACGGCAATCTTGAAAAACAACTCGAATTCATTGATGAAAAATATTTGAGGGAATTCGACGCCATGGGCGTTTCACCCGCGATCCCGCTTCAGAACGCATTCACGGAAGAACGCCGCGAGACGGTTGATTATCCCATCTCCAGCGGGGAACAGGAAACGGAAAAGACATTTTTGAGTCTCAACTGGGTGGCCGGGAATTCAACCGACCCGGAAATGGCGCTCGCGTTTGACATCCTCAAGCACATCCTGCTTGATACACCCGCCGCGCCGCTCAAAAAGGCGCTGATTGAAGCCGGCATCGGCCAGGATGTGTCCGGCGAGTTCGACAGCGACCTTCTCCAACCATTCTTCAGCGTGGTGGCAAGGCATTCAAACGCGGCCCGCGAAGATGATTTCAGAAAAATCGTCTTTGACACGCTGCGCGCGCTCGCCAAAGAAGGAATTGACAAAAAACTTATCGAGGCGTCAATCAACATCCATGAATTTATTCTCCGCGAGGCCGATTACCGGGGAAACCCCAAGGGGCTTTTCTATTATATAAAAAGCCTCCGAAGCTGGCTCCACGGCAAGGATCCTTTCATGCATTTGGAATACGAACCGGTGCTTGAAAAGATCCGCGCTGCGCTGACGGGCGATTATTTTGAAAAGCTGATTCGCACGTCCCTCCTTGAAAACCGGCATCGCGCGCTCATCATCGTCAAACCGAAAAAAGGACTGGCTGAAGCAAAAGCGGCGGAAATCAGCAAGAAGCTCGCGGACTACAAGGCCAAACTCTCGCGAACTGAGATCGCCGGGCTGGTTGAACAGACCGTCCGGCTCAAAAAACGCCAGGCGACACCGGATTCACCCGAGGCACTCGCCGCCATCCCCCTGCTCTCCCGCAAGGATATCAACCCTGAAGCGGAAAAACTGCCCATTGAAGAGCATGACGAAAGCGGCATCAAGACGTTCGCGCACCCCATGTTCACGAACAATATCGCCTATTTGAAACTGTATTTTGATACACGCGCCACGCCGCAGGAGCGCATCCCTTATCTTCAACTCCTCGCGGAGGTCATGGCAAAAATCAGCACGGAAAAGCGCTCCCATGGCGATCTCGCAAACGAAATAAACATCCATACCGGCGGCATATCGCTGGGCGCGCTCGCCCTTGATGTCAATGACGCGGCGCGCACTTATCTTCCGATGCTGAAAGTCTCTTCCAAGGCGCTTATGCCCAAGCTGCCGAAGATGATGGAAATCCTGGGGGAAATTATCGGCCACACAAAGTTTGACGACCCGCAGCGGCTCCGGGAAATCATCCGCGAGATCAAGGCGCGGCTTGAAACGATCATCATGCAGGCTTCGCACTCCATTGCCGCCAGGCGGCTTTTCTCGTATATCTCGGAAACGGGCCAATATGCCGAACTCATCCACGGTCTTTCATATTACAAATTTATCGCCGGCCTTGAGCATGACTTTGATCAAAAGGCAGGGGAAATCGCGCGCACCCTCGCGGAGGTCGCTCAGCTCGTGTTCAACAAGAACGGCCTGACCGCAAGCATCACCTGCGCGGACGATGACTACGGCGATTTCCGGAGGGAATTCCCGACTCTCATCAGCCACCTCAACAATGATCCTGCGCCACATGTTGCTTATGCCTTCAAACCGGGAGAGACGAACGAGGCGCTCATGACGTCCGGCAAGGTGCAGTTTGTGGCCAAGGGTTTTGACTTCCGCCGGCTTGGGCGCGACTACACGGGCGGCATGCACGTGCTCAGCACCATCCTGACGCTCGACTACCTGTGGAACCGTGTCCGCGTTCAGGGCGGCGCGTACGGCTGTTGGGGACAATTCAACCGCAACGGGCAGATGTGTTTTGTCTCCTACCGCGACCCGAACCTTGCGGAAACGCTCAATGTCTATGACGAGGCGGCGGAATTCATCCGCGCCTTCAAGGCGGACAAACGCGGCATGACCAGGCGCATCATCGGCACAATCAGCAACTTTGACATGCCGTTGACGCCGGCAATGAAGGGCGAGTGCGCCGCAGAGCGCCGGCTGGGCCGCATCACCCGGCAGGACATCCAGAAGGAACGGGACGAAGTTTTGAGCACAACATCCGGCGAGATCGCAATGATGGGCGACATGCTTGACGAGGTGATGAAGCAGAACTGTTTCTGCGTGGCCGGCAGCGAGACAAAGATCAAGGAGCACAAAAATCTTTTCAACCGCCTGGTCAACGTGTTGGAATGATTTTCCGGAAAAACAGCGCATATTGCCCGCTCATAATTTCCTTGGCTTTTTTCATGCTTTGATGAAAGATTGTTTCAAACAGCCCATGAATGATTTTCTTAAAAAAATAATCGCCGAACGGCGAAAGGATATTGACCAGGCAAAGAAATTAATGCCGCTGGCCGCCCTGCAGGAAGCGGCAAAAGCAAGCCGGACGTCAAGATCGCTCTTTGCCCGCCTGCATGGCAACCAGGGCGCCAAGCGCGCCAATATCATCGCCGAGATAAAAAGGGCCAGTCCATCCGAAGGCAAACTGCGCCCGGATTTGGATCCGGCAAAAATAGCCCGTGAATATGAGATGGCCGGCGCAACGGCCATTTCAATCCTGACGGAGCCGAAATATTTCCTGGGGCTTGACGAAGATATCCGGTCCGTCCGCAAAGCGGTAAAGCTACCAATCCTGAGGAAAGATTTTACCGTTGATCCCTGGCAGGTTTATCAATCGGCCGTCCTGGGCGCGGACGTCATCCTGCTGATCGCGGCGGCATTGGAGCCTTCCCGCTTGAAGGAGCTGTATCATGCGGCCGATGACGCGAACCTGGAAACGATAATTGAAATCCACACCCTGCCGGAACTGGGGATCGCCCTTCAATTCCCCAAGGCGATCATCGGCGTCAACAGCCGGAACCTGACGACGCTGAAAACAAACCTCTCAACCGCGGTCGTCCTTGCCGGCGCAATCCCGAAACAAAGAATATCAATAGCGGAAAGCGGAATTACGAACCGACGCGAAGTGGAAATGCTTATGAAACTCGGATACCATGGTTTCTTAATCGGCACATCGCTCCTCAAGGCCGAATCGCCCGGAGCGGCGCTGGCGGAGTTGATCGGTGCAGCATAAAAAAACGGAAGAGAAGAATTAAACCACGGATGGCATTGATGTCACGGATAATAGGAAGAAATATGACCTTACTTCCCGCCTCGGCGGGTCCGCTTTCAGGCGGAAAAAGATTCTATATCAGCGTCATCCGTGATATCCGTGGTAAAAATTTTGACATTATATGAAAAACAAATACATGCCGGAAATAAAAATCTGCGGCATAACCAACCTGGATGATGCCCGCGCCGCGATTGACGCCGGCGCCGATTATCTCGGGTTTGTAATTTACGATGAATCGCCCCGCGCCGTTTCACCGGATACATTGCGCCGCATACGCGAAAAACTGGATAAAAACGTAAAATGTGTCGGGGTCTTCGTAAATAAACCGTCACTGGCGGTCGCCAAAATAGCGGCGGATTGCGCGCTTGATTTCGTCCAGCTATGCGGCGAAGAACATTATGACTCCTTCCGGCTTTTGCCATTGCCGATCTGGCGCGTGATCAGGTTCCAGAACAGGCAGGCTTTGCCGGCGCCGGCAAAATGGCCTGCCGAGCGATATGTGCTCGATTCCTCACAGGATGGCTTCTACGGCGGAACAGGCACCGCCATGGATTGGACTATTGCGGCCCAGATTGCCAAAGAACACAAGATAATGCTGGCGGGAGGCTTGACGCCGACCAATATAGCCACTGCCATACGGATTGTCCGGCCGTTCGGCATTGATGTTTCATCCGGCGTCGAATACCGGCACGGCCAGAAAGACCATGAAAAAATGCGCTTTTTCATTGAAGTCGTCAAGAAAGCCTGCAATGATATTTAAAAGACGCAAAGGAACAGAGGCACCCGCCTCCGTCCCTTAACGGACTTTGGCGAGGAAGGCAAAGCAAAAATGAAAAACAACAGGCAACCGGATATAAGCGGTCATTTCGGCCCCTATGGCGGGCGTTATGTGGCGGAAACGCTGATGCCCGCGCTCCAGGCAATTGAAGCGGCCTACCGCAATGCCATAAAAGCCCCCTCGTTTCAGCGCGATTTTGACATTCTTTTGCGCGATTATGTGGGCCGGCCTTCCCCGCTTTATTTTGCGCAACGGTTGACGGCCGCTTACGGCGGCGCGCACATTTATCTCAAACGCGAGGATCTGAACCATACCGGCGCGCACAAGATCAACAACACCATCGGCCAGGCGCTTCTTGCAAAACGCATGGGCAAAACCCGCCTCATGGCAGAGACCGGGGCCGGACAGCACGGCGTGGCCACGGCAACCGCCGCCGCCTTGTTTGGAATGGAATGCGAGATTTTCATGGGCGCGGAAGATATCCGCCGCCAGGCGCCCAATGTCCGCCGCATGGAATTTCTGGGCGCCAAGGTTCATGCGGTCACGAGCGGCACGGCCACGCTGAAGGACGCCATGAGCGAGGCCATGCGCGCCTGGGTCAGCCGCGTTGACGACACGTTTTATGTGATCGGCTCGGTGGCCGGCCCCCATCCCTACCCGACCATGGTGCGGGATTTCCAAAGCGTCATCGGCGTGGAAACGCGCCGGCAAATGCTCAAGCAAACCGGCCGCCTGCCGGATATGATCATCGCCTGCGTGGGCGGCGGGAGCAATTCGGCCGGCATATTTTTCCCGTTCATCAAAGACAAACAAGTGAAACTCGTGGGCGTGGAAGCGGCCGGGCACGGCATCAAGTCCGGAAAACACGCCGCCAGCATCTGCGCCGGACGGGTTGGCATCCTGCATGGAAGCAAGAGCTATGTGCTTCAGACCGGAGACGGGCAGGTGCTGAACGCGCATTCAATCAGCGCCGGTCTTGACTATCCCGGCGTGGGCCCCGAACATGCTTTCTGGGCCGATTCAAAGCGGGTTGAATATTGTTCCATTACCGACACGGAAGCCCTGAAGGCATTCGACGATTTAACCCGTTTGGAGGGAATTCTGCCGGCATTGGAATCATGCCATGCGCTGGCAGAGGCCGGCAAGCGCGCGGCCAAGCTCGGCGCAAAGAAAAATATCGTTGTCAATCTTTCGGGGCGCGGCGACAAAGATCTGGATCATATTCTTTGTTACCGCCCGCTTCGCTAGCGACAGGCAGAGATCGCAGAAATAAAAGAACATGAACAGAATCAAAGCCAAATTTGAAGAACTTAAAAAGCAGGGCAAAAAGGCGCTGATCGGCTACCTGACCGCCGGCGACCCGGACATAAGGGCTTCGGAAAAAAACATGCGCGACGCCCTGGCCAGCGGTGTTGATATTCTTGAAATCGGCGTGCCTTTTTCGGACCCGACCGCCGACGGCCCAACCATCCAGGCCGCCGGCCAGCGCGCGCTCAAGGCCGGCACAAATTTGCAGCAAATCCTGAACCTTGCCAAATATCTGCGCCGTTCATTCAACAACCCCTTCATTCTTTTCAGTTATGTCAACCCGCTGTTCAATTACGGTTATGAAAAAATCTGCCGGGAAGCCGTCGCCGCCGGCATTGACGGCTTCCTGGTGGTGGATTTGCCGTTTGAGGAATCGGATGAATTACGGCGTCACATGCACCGTCACGGCCTGACTTTTATCCAGCTTATCGCCCCCACCACTTCGCCCCGGCGCGCCCTGAAACTACTTAAGAACGCAAATGGTTTTGCATATTATATCATGGTCAAGGGCGTTACCGGCAAGCGGAAAAAACTTGATGACAAGGGCATCGCCGCGCAAATATCCAAATTGCGCAGGATCGCCAAAATCCCGGTCGCGGCCGGTTTCGGCATCGGCAACGCCGCGCAGGCGCGCGCCGCGGCAAAACACGCCGACGCAATCGTGGTGGGAAGCGCATTGATTGAAGCGGCAAGAAAAAACAAGCTCAAATCATTCGTGCGTTCACTGGCCAATACCGTTCATTAAGATTATCCTGATCACCTGCCAGAAAATTAACATGAATTGCCAGATGAGCCGCAATGATGATGCCCCATCTCCAACCCAGGGCGTCCTCCATGACCGGCTTCGTCACTTTGACTGGTGGTGGGCGGCCGGGCTCGTCCTGCTGGCATGGATTCACCGAATTGCCTTTCTGCTTTCCAACCAGGACCGGGCGTTGCCAATGTCCATTTTCTATTATGGCGATGCCCGGCAATTTCACGATTACGCCCGGGCCATTTTGTCCGGACAGCTCTTTGACAGCGGAATCCCTTTTCACCCGCCCGCCTTCGCATATCTCCTGGCAGGAATCCACCTGCTGACCGGCGCCGGAGCCGATGCCCCACGCACCTATTTGGCGGTTAAAATCGTCCTCGCCTTCCTGGGCAGCCTGCCGGTCGGACTGATTTACATCTTGGCGCGTCCCTACCTGGGACGTTTGCCGGCCATGCTGACCAGCCTGCTCTGCCTATACCATTTCGGGTTTTATGTCCTGGCCGTGGCCCCGGCCAATGAGATCCATTACCTGACCCTGTTCCTGTTCGCCTTGATAATCTGGACCAACGGGATGAAACAGCCGCTCTCCTTCTGTCCGGCAAAACCCAGTTCAAATTGGTTGGCTCTTTTTCTAGGCCTGCTGTTGGGGCTCCTTGCCCTGATGCGCGCGGAAGGAATTTGGCTGGCCATCCTGATAGTTGTGACCGGGATCGCAGGCATTCTGATTGAAATTTTACATAACCCCCATGCTAAAACTTCAGCCAATTCAACATGGCGTTCTCATTTGCGCCCCCTGTGGCCGTTAATCCTTTTAATCTTGGGCTGGGGCATTGCGGTTACGCCATGGACGATACGCAATGCCATTCGCCTGAACGAATTCAACCGGCGCATGGCCGGCCGTATCGCCGAACCATTTCCCACCTTCGTTCCTTTAACCATCTATGGCCCCCTCAACATGGCCCTGGCAAATAATGCCGAGGCCGAAGGATTTTTCTCCCGCCGCTTGCTATCCACCGGACCAACTCTCACCAGCCTGAACACAACCAATCCGCAGCACCTCCGGTACCTGCTTCACGGCGATCGCGTTGCCTGGGACTGGATCCGGCAACATCCGCAGGATTACCTCCGCTTGGTATGGCGCAAGTGGGGGTTGTTCTTCGCGGCCTGGAAGCTGGGCTGGACGCAATGGGACTGGCCGGGCGGTTTGTCCGGAATCCGGCGACCGGCAGACATGTTCGTTCCCGACCGCTCATGGAAATTCTACGCGGCGCCGGCTTTATCCCTGCTGGGCATATGTATTTGCCTCGGGCGGCGCGGTAATACTCGCCGGTGGGGATTCCTGGTCATGTTGCTAACCGGCGGAAGCCTTGCTTCCACGGCCATATTTTTCGGATACATCCGCCAGGGGATGCTTTGCATGCCCTTCTGGTTAAGCCTCGCGGCAGTATCGCTTATATGGCTGGGTCAAATCATCGCTCGCATTCTATGGCAGAAAAGCACAGTCCTCGGCCGGCCGACGCCTGAACATGTCCTGGTCCGGCGGTTCGTTCTGTTCATCCTCCCATTCGTCCTGATCCTGATGGCCGCAGAACTGTGGGGCATTTCTGCAAACCGCCAGATATTCGTTTATAAAACACAGATTATCGGCCAGTTTCGCCTCATTATCGGAAACGAGCAACCCAATACAGGCAACTCCGGGATTATTGTTCAGGACAATTAGCTTTCGGGCGCATTGCTCATTTTATCTTTGATAATTGTAATGAAAATGCTATTTTTATTAATCAAAGCGGACTTTTACCGCGGATAATGTGATATTAATATTTTCACAGCAGAACAAAGATGGATAAAACTCACAAAAAACAAATCCGCGCGGCGCTGGCGCAAATCAATATCATCCCCGGCCAGCCGGCATTGAACACCGCGACCATGCTCAGGGCCGTTGCAAGGGCAAAGCGCCAAGAAGCCGAACTAATCGTATTCCCTGAAATGGCGATTCCCGGCTACCTCATCGGCGACAACTGGGAGCGGGAAGCCTTCTTGCGTGAATGCGAGGCCTGCGGGGAAAAAATCCGCGAAGCCGCCCGGGGCATCACGATTATCTTCGGCAACGTCGGGTTGGACTGGGGTAAAAAAAACGAGGATGGGCGCGTCCGCAAATATAACGCGCTCTTTGTGGCTGAAAACAAAATCTTTCTCGGACCCGCCAAAATCCCCTACAAATTCATCATCAAGACCCTGTCGCCGAACTACCGCGAATTTGACGAAAGCCGGTATTTTTATGACTTGCGCAAACTGGCGATCGAGCTTAAGCAAAGGCCCGAAAAACTTATTTCCCCGGTTGCGGCCGGCGGGCTTAATCTGGGCTGCATGCTTTGTGAAGATTCCTGGGACAGGGATTATAACATCTCGCCCCTGCAAATTTTGGCCGGCCACCCGCTGGACCTGATTATTAATTGCAGTTCCTCCCCGTTTACCCTCAACAAAAACCTGCGGCGCAACAAAATATTTTCCGCGCAGTGCGCCAAGCTCGGCAAGCCGTTGATTTACGTCAACAACATCGGCATCCAGAACAACGGCAAGACGGTTTATACTTTTGACGGTTCTTCCTGCATTTATGACCCGGCCGGGAATTGCCGGCAGCTTGCAAAACGATTTGAGGAAAAACTTCTGGTTTTTGACATCCCCCTTGGCGGCGCGTCATTTGGAAACCAAATCAATGAAACCGGCGACGGCCCCGGTTCAATTTATGCGGCGCTGATCTTCGGATTGCGCGCCTTTCTCAAACAGTGCCAGATCAAGCGAATCGTCGTCGGCGTTTCCGGCGGGATTGATTCCGCCGTCGTGGCCGGAGTGTGCAGCCAAATCCTCAGCCGGAAAGATTTATTGCTGGTCAACATGCCAAGCCGCTTTAACTCGCCGACAACCATTTCTTTGGCTCGCGAGGTGGCAAAAAATCTTGGCTGCTATTATGCCGAGATCCCCATTGACCAAGGCGTCAACCTGACCACCGCCCAACTTGACGGACTGGAACTTAAAGCCGCCGACCGCTCTTCGCGCAAACACCTGCGGTTAAGCAATGCCATATTGGAAAACATTCAGGCCCGCGACCGTTCTGCAAGAATCCTGGCGGCGGTGGCGGCGGCCTTCGGCGGCGCGTTCACCTGCAACTCAAACAAAGCCGAGACCACGGTCGGCTATTCAACCTTCTATGGCGACCTGGCCGGGTTCCTGGCGCCGGTCGGCGACCTCTGGAAACACGAGATTTACGCCCTGGCAAGATACATGAACGAGAACATTTTCAAGCGCGAAGCAATCCCCGCCGGATGCTTCACCCTGACGCCCTCCGCGGAACTAAGTCCGGCCCAGAACGTGGATGAACGCAAGGGCGATCCGCTCAATTATCCATATCATGACCGGCTTTTTGCCGCCTGGGTCGAGCGCTGGGACAGGATTACACCGGAGGAAATCATTGAATGGCGCCTGGCCGGCAAACTGGAGCGGGAAATCGGCTATGCCGGCAAGGTGGATGATTTATTCAAGACCAATCGCGATTTCATCGCCGACCTTGAACGCTGGTGGAAACAATATTGCGGGATGGGAGTCGCCAAAAGGATCCAGGCGCCGCCCATCCTGGCCGTGACCAGGCGCGCTTTCGGCTTTGATCACCGCGAATCGCAAATGCCGGTCTGGTTCGGCGCGCGGTACGCGGAATTAAAGCGGAAATTGCTGGCCCGTGATTGACAAAGAACCGATATAGGGATAAAACTATACCAATGATACCGGATCTACAGGCGTGTTTGTTATGCGATGACGTGCGGCAGGAACGCAACGGCAAATTCATATTGATCGGCCTTTTTGACGTCATTAATGCCAGCCAATTGCCGCTGGTTTTCCCGCGCATGTGCCTTGTAACCCGTTGGTGCAACGGCGAGGGTGAATATCATCAAACGAGCCGCTTGCTGAAGCCCGACCAGAAAACCGTTATCGCCCAGGGGCAGACCATTCCCGTCAAATTATCCGGCATGGAAGCCATCGTGACCAATATTGAATTTTTCATCAACATAACCTTCACCGAACCAGGCGTCCACTGGATTGAAGCCCTGCTGGATAAAGACCTTATAATACGGTTTCCCCTGCGCGTGGCCCCGACCCCCCCGCCGGCCGGCCGACCCCAAGGATAGGTTTTCAATAACATGCAAACTCGTGTCGCCCTCGCAAAATGCGCGCAATATCGTCCGGAAGAGATTTCGGCCGCGCTGGAAAAACTTTTCCTGCATCTTGGCGGCTTGAAACAGTTTATTCCGCCGGGCGGCACGGTCCTCATCAAGCCGAACCTGTTGACCGACCGTGAGCCGGAGAAAGCGGTCACGACCCATCCGGAGGTAGTGCGCGCCTTGATCAGGATGGTCCGGCAATACGGCGGAACCCCGCTGGTCGGCGACAGTTCGATCGGCGCGATGAAGATTGAATCCGTCCTTGAAAAGACGGGGTTTCGCGCGTTATGCGCGGAAGAAAAAGTAAGATTTGTTGTCTTTGAAAAAGAACCATGCGTCAAACACGATTACAAAGGCGTGGCGCTGGCCATCGCCAAAGTGGCTTTTGACGCCGATTTAATCATCAATGTGCCCAAGCTGAAGACGCATTCATTTACGCTTTTCACGAACGCGGTAAAAAACATCTTCGGCCTCCTGCCCGGGTTCCAGAAGGCCCTCCTGCACAAGACCTTTCCGAATCCGCGCGAGTTTGGCGATTGCCTGGCGTTTCTTTACGGAGTAGTCAACCCGGGATTGACCGTGTGCGACGCCATAACGGCCATGGAAGGCGACGGGCCTTCGGCCGGAACACCGGTTCAGCTCGGATTCCTGGCGGCTTCGCCCGACGGGGTTGCGCTTGACACGGCGTTGTGCAACATGCTCGGAATACATCCCGGCGACGTGGGTTATTTAAACAGTCTGCGGCGGGCAGGCATCGGCGAATCCAACCCTGAAAACATTGAATTGACCGGAGACAATCATGAGTTAAGCAAGATGCGCCCGATCAAACAGCCCGGAATAGCAAGAGTCATGCGGTTCATTCCCGGCCGGCTCCTGCGGCTTGTTGAACCATATGTCTGGATCGGGCCTTCTTTTACGGAAGCATGCACGGCCTGCGGGCGATGCGTAAAATCGTGCCCGGTCAATGCCCTTGAACTGGGCCATGCCAGCCGGCCGCTGGTCAACCGCCGCAAATGCGTCGGCTGCTGTTGTTGCCATGAAGCGTGCCCCGAGCGCGCGATAAAAATGATCTGCAGTCCTTTGCTCTCAATAACCTCCTGGCGAAAAAGGTCCATGCGTGAAACATAGCCTGAAACATATCGTTGAATATGTCTTTGTGAGGATACTGGCGGCACTGCTCCGCGCCGTTCCTTACCACGGAGCCCTGTTTACAGGGTGGTGCGTCGCCTGGTGCGCTTTTTTCATTTTCCGTTTCCGCGTCAAGGAAGCAAAAAGACGCATTGCGGAAGTGTTTGGCGAACGCTTTTCAAAAGGCGAGATGCGCCATATCGCCTGGATTTCATGGCGCAATTTTATCTTCACGATCGTCGAGGCAATCCGCATCCCGGTTTCCAGCGAGGCCTGGATACGGTCGGTCGTTGACAGCAATCAAACCGACGCCAAGGTAAGCGAGTGGGCAAAGACCGGCCGCGGCGGCATACTCGCCACCGGCCATACCGGTTCATGGGAAATGGCGATACTGGCCTGCCTGACTTATAAAATCCCGCTCTTTTCACTTGGCGCCTCGCAGAAGAACAAACTGGTGGATGAATTCATCAACCGCTCCCGGGCAAACTCCGGTTTTGAAACCGTCCTCCGGAATCCTTCCGTTTTGAAAGCAATCATCCGCAAAATAAAAGAAGGCAAAATGCTCGCCATTTTATCGGATGTGCGCGGCAAGACCGATGCGCTTCCCATCAAGTTTCTCGGGAAAACCGCGAACGTGGCCGAAGGCATGGGATTCATCGCCCGTCAGCTCAACGTGCCGGTGTTCCCCACCATTATCACCCGCATCGGCTGGGGACGCCACCGCTATCGCGTCCATGACCCGATTTTCCCCGACCCGAAAGCCGAAAAGAAAACAGACGTCCTGCGGATAACCCAGTCTTTTTTTGACATTCTGCACGAATGCATTCAGAATGAGCCGGAACAATGGTTCTGGTTCAACCGGCGTTGGCTTTTTGATCCGCTCGTTAAGGAAAAACCGAAGGAATAATTTTTTTTGATCACATGACACAAGGTCACGGGGAGCAAAAGAAAGGAACGACCAGTGGCAAAATATTCACTTGGCCTTGATTTTGGAACCAACTCGGCGCGCGCCCTGCTGGTGGATGTTTCCGACGGCACCGAACTGGGCATGGCGGCGGCAGGCTATCCCGGCGGCGCGGAAGGCATCCTCTTGGACCCGAAGGATGACAACCTGGCGCGCCAATCTCCGCTTGATTACCTGTCGGCCCTTGAAAAAAGCGTCAAATCGGCCTTGCGCGAAGCCAAAAAAAATCACGGCGTCAACCCGGCAGATATCATCGGCATCGGCGTTGACGCCACCGGTTCCACCCCGATCCCGGTGGATGACAAGAACCGGCCGATGTGCGCGCAACCAAAATATAAAAAAAACCTGAACGCCCACGCTTGGCTTTGGAAAGACCATACCTCGATCGCCGAGGCCGCACAGATCACGGAAACCGCCCGGAAAATGAGACCGCAATATCTCGCCAAATGCGGTTTTTCATACTCTTCCGAATGGTATTGGTCAAAAATTTTACATTGCCTGAATGTTGATCCGGATTTGTTTGCCGCCACCTTTACCTGGATTGAAATGGAAGATTATATTCCGGCCGTGCTTTGCGGCATTGACGATCCCGGCCAGGTCTTAAGAGGAGTCTGCGCCGCCGGCCACAAAGCCATGTTCAACAAGCAATGGGGCGGCTATCCTGACAGGGAATTTCTTGCCGCGCTTAATCCGGCCCTGGCCGGACTGCGCAAACGTCTTCCGGACACGACCCACTCCATAGACCATTGTGCCGGGAAATTATCGGCGGAATGGGCCCGCAAACTCGGGCTGCCGGCCGGCATTCCGGTTGCCATCGGCGCCATTGACGCCCATCTGGGCGCGGTGGGTTCCGGAATAAAGACCGGCACCCTCGTTAAAATCGTCGGCACCTCCACCTGCGATATGCTTGTTTTTCCCGACACGACCAAGATCGCGGATATTAAGGGCGTTTGCGGCATCGTAGACGGCTCAATCCTGCCGGGTTATTTTGGAATTGAAGCGGGCCAATCGGCGGTGGGCGACATATTCAAATGGTTCGTGAATGTCGTTTGTGAAGGCAACGATGCGCTCCAGGTCAGGTTAACAAAACAGGCTGAAAAACTGCGACCGGGGGAAAGCGGATTGTTGGCATTGGACTGGAACAACGGCAACCGGACAATCCTTGTTGACCCGCAGTTGACCGGGTTGATAACCGGGCTTACGCTTCACACCGCGCGGCACGAGATTTACCGCGCCCTGCTGGAAGCGACCGCATTCGGCGCGCTGACCATCATCAACCGCATTGAGGAATATGGGATAAAGATTGAAAGAATCATCTGTTGCGGCGGCATTGCGGAAAAGAATGAATTGTTCATGCAGATTTATGCCGACGTTTTAAACCGGCCGATGTGTGTCTCGCGCTCAAAACAAACTTGCGCCTTGGGCGCGGCCATTGCCGGCGCGCGCGCGGCAAAAATTTACCCGGCGATTGAACCGGCCGTCAAGGCCATGACCGGCATCAAGCCGAAAATCTACAAACCCATCGCAAAAAATGCCGCTGTCTACCGGAATATTTACCGCCTTTACAAGACATTGCATGACGCTTTCGGCCTCCCCGGCAATGTGCCCGTTGACCGGGTCATGAAAGATCTCCTGCAGATCAAGACAAAAACACGGAAAGAAAAATAACGCTTTGCCCCCCCCAAAAAAAGAAGGAAGCGTTTCAGAACGCTTCCTTCTTCTGGATTCAATCAACTTTGAAAGTCAGTTATTGAGCCACAGGCGCCGCCGGAGCCGCTGCAGGAGCTGCCGCTCCAGCCGCTTCCTCGGTAACGCTGACGATCTTCCTGACCTTGATCACTTTCTTGCCTTCTACCATCTTTTCACTGCCCTTGACAACGACCTTGACGTTCTTGCCGACCAATGCGGCCATATCAACGGCTTTCTCGCCGGGTTTGGCTTTGGGCTCGGGCAGAGCAACCTCACCATCCGCTGTTTCCAGGGCATACTTGCAAATAATGGTTTCGCTTCCCTTTACCTTGACGACTTCCTCATCCTTCTTGACCTGGTCCGTGACCTTGACATCACCCTTGATATCCTCTTTCAGGATAAGCTTGCCGGTCAACGTCAATTCCTGGCCGACCTTCCTGGCGCCGGATTCCTTGTCTTCAGCCATGGCGTTAAACGAAACAACGGCAAACGCCGCAATTACCAATCCGACCATCAATCTCTTCAAACTCATTTTCTTCACTCCTAATTTAAAATTTTACTGATTAAAATGCTTACCCCAACATTCCGCTCGCTGAAAAAATGCCGTGGCCTCCTTTCTTTGCCTAAAAATTGTTTTAAATTATTACCACCTGTCATCCTGAATGCAAGAAAATAAACAATCGGTTTTCCCCACGGGTGTAGGACAAATTCTTTGATTTATCCCCATAGTCACCCACCCCGGCCTTCCGCCGTCGCTCAAGGAGCTATGGCGGACAAGTCGGCCACCCCTCCGACGGAGGGGATATTAAGAAGTTCAAGAACAAAAGGTTATGTTCCCCTCCTTGGAGGGGTGCCCAACGGGCGGGGTGGGTCGGATTGTATCTGTTATCATGCAATATCAAAATTTTTGTTTTACACCCTCTCTCCACGGACTATTTATGAATGCCTCCAGCTTAACACTGCATTCAGTCGTTGTTTAAGACCGGTGCGGCGTTCGGCCATGTGATTGTTGCGAATGGCGATGGCCACGGCCTTTTTTGACCCGACAAGACATACCAGCTTCCGTCCACGGGTAAGCGCCGTGTACAGCAGGTTGCGCTGGAGGAGCTTAAAATGCTGGGTGGTCATCAAAATTATCACCGCCGGATGCTCGCTGCCCTGGGACTTGTGAATGGAAGAAGCATAAGCCAGATTCAACTCATCGGCTTCGCCAAAATCATATAAAACCGTCCGGCCCTCGTAATCAACCGCCAGCTGCTGCTCGCCATTATCAATCGTCCGGATGATCCCGATATCGCCGTTATAAACATCCTTGTCATAATTATTGCGCAACTGCATGACGCGGTCGCCGATCCGGTATATTCTTCCGAACCGCGTGAACTCTTCTCCGCGCGGATTAATGACCCCCTGCAAGATCATATTCATATTATCCACGCCAAGCTGGAAACGGCGCATGGGCGTTAAAAGCTGGATATCGGTGCGCGGACTCAAACCGAACCGCTGTGGAATCCGCTTTGAAATCAGCTCAACGACATGGGCGATGACCCGCTCCGGATCATTTTCATCAATGAAGAAAAAATCTGGCAAACGGTCCCCGCCTTCATCGGCCAGCTCAAAAAACCGCCCTGAATTGATTAAATGCGCATTGCGCACAATCAGGCTTTTTTCAGACTGCCGGAATATTTTATCCAGCTTGATTGCGGGGACAGCGCCGCAATCAATAAGATCGCGCAAAACATTGCCCGGGCCGACGCTCGGCAATTGGTCGGCGTCGCCGATCAGCAAAAGGCGCGCATGGGAAGGCAAGGCGCGCAGAAAACAATTCATGAGCACGACATCAATCATTGACACCTCATCCAGGATAAAAACATCGCCTTCAAGCTGTTTTTGCGTGCCATATTCAAACTTCCCCCGGCCGGGCTGAAATTTCAGCATGCGGTGCATGGTCATGGCCTGGCGGGTTGTGGCTTCCTCCATCCTTTTGGCCGCCCGGCCGGTCGGCGCCGCAAGCCGGACAATCAGTTTCTTGGCCGAAAAAACATCAACCAGCGCCCGGATGATCGTGGTTTTACCCACCCCCGGTCCGCCGGTGATTATGCCGACCTTTTCCGTCATGGCCATATTAAGCGCCTCCGCCTGCGCCGCTGAAAACGTGATGTTCATCCTTTTGGCAGCCCATTCAACGGCCTTGCCGGCGTTGATTTCCAGCCGGTTGATTTCAGCGCCGCTTTGAATCCTTTTCAGGTGCTCCGCACAGCCGGACTCGGCATGGTAAAGCAGGGGAGGATAGATATGTTCGCCCTCGCTGATCAAGGCGCCGGACGCCAGTTCCAGCGCAAGCGCTTCTTCCAGCAGGGCGCGCCCGATCTCAAGTTGTTTTTCGGCCTGGACAACAAGCTCTTCTTTCGGACAATAACAATGCCCGTCGTCAGCCATAGTCTGCAAAGTATAGACAAGGCCCGCCCGGGCGCGGATCACCGACTGGACGGGAATGCCCATGTTCATCGCGATTTTATCGGCCGATTTGAAACCGATCCCCCAGACATCGGCGGCAAGCTGGTATGGATTTTTCCGGAGGATGGCGATGGCGTCATCGCCGTAAACGCGGTAAATACGGGCGGCCTGCGAAGCGCTGATGCCGTGCGCGTGCAGGAAAATCATTATTTCGCGCACCGCTTTTTGTTCAACCCACGACTGCCTGATCCGTTCGCGTTTATTGCGGCCGATGCCCTCAACCGATTCCAGGCGCGCCGATTCCTGGTCAATTACCCTGAGCGTGTCGCCGCCGAATTTTTTCACCAGTCTTTCGGCCAGGACTTCCCCGACACCCTTGATCAAACCGCTCGCCAGGTATTTTTTGATTCCTGAAACCGTGTGCGGTTCAATGCAGATGATTTTATCGGCATTAAACTGGAACCCGTGCACTTTATGGCGCGCCCATTTGCCTTCGGCCTTGATTTGTTCACCGGGCCAGATGGCGGCGCTGTTGCCCACCAGGATGACTTCCTCCCGGGAATGCTCGGCCGTCAACGCACAGACGGTATAGCCCGTGTCTTCCGCGCGATAAATGATTCGTTCGACCGTGCCGGACAAAGTTTCTTCGGTTTTATCTTGTTGGGGCGCCATACTACAACGAAGGTATGGGCATGCGCAGTTTTGTATCCTCCGCGACCGGGGCTGAAATGAAATCAATCTTTTTGGCCTGTCCGGGAGCGGACGGCGCGCCGGCGGTTTTATCTTGGGCTTCATTAAGCCGCGCATTAAGGGCTAAAATCGCGTCCTGCTGGCGTTGAAGCATTTCCTGGATGGAAGCCGATGAGTCAGGGGGCTTGGATTTCAAAAGATTTGAAGCGGCGTTAATATTTTTCTCAAGCCGGGCAACGTCTTCGCGATTCAAAGCCGGCGGAGTTTTCATATCGGGCTCTTCCGGGGGCATCGGCGTTTTATCCGCGGTAAAGACGGACTTGTCCGCCATAGCCATCCGCGCGACGGCGGAAAGCGAGCCGTTTGCCCCTGCCCCGCCGGCCATCATCCGCCAGGTTTGCTCCGTGAGCTGGCGTTCTTCCCGCAATTGGCCCAGCAATTGCCGGGCGAACCAGATTCCGGCGCCGAGCATTACAAAAAAGAACACGAGAAAAAAAACGCTGATACGGACAAATTCCATCCGCGCCCGGCGGCGCTCATTCGCCAATATCTGCTCAATAATCTGCTTTACAACCTCCGCCGCCGGGGAGGAACCGGGAGCCGCCGGCAAGCCAGATGAAGCGCCTGGCAGGCGTTCCGCTTCGTTCAAATGAAGGACATTCTTGTCGGACTGCTCTTTTCCGCTATCGCCACTCATGAATTCAGAGTTTATTCAAGTTCAGATGAATGTCAACAAGAGTATAAGACGCACCCAACCTTGCCCAAAAAAAGTGATATTTTAATTTGACGGCAAAAAAAATACTTGATATTTTCAAGGTCAAAAGACGGTTATCCGGCAATTGAATTTCAACCTTGGCGGGCAATAAAAAATATGTTGAAGAAATACGGGAAAAGCAAATACCGGCGGGTTCTTTTAAAACTGAGCGGCGAGACGATGCAAAACGCGCACACCGGCCAAAGCATTGATCCGCGCAGCGTGGCCAATGTCGCCAGAAGCATCAAAGCCGGCAGGACCATGGGCTCCCAGATGGCAATCGTCATCGGCGGCGGCAATATTTTTCGGGGCGGAATCGGCCAGGCGCACGGCATTGACCGCAACACGGGCGATTACATGGGGATGCTGGCAACCGTGATTAACGCCCTGGCCCTGCAGGACGCGCTGGAGAAAAACGGCATTGACACCCGGGTGCAAACGGCCATTGAAATGAAACAGGTCGCGGAACCGTTTATCAGGCGGCGCGCCATCCGTCACCTGGAAAAGGGGCGGATCGTAATTTTTGCGGGCGGAACGGGCAACCCCTATTTCACCACCGACAGCGCCGCCGCCCTCCGGGCAAACGAAATCAACGCGGACGTCCTGATCAAGGCCACCAAGGTGGACGGGGTTTATAATCGTGATCCGATGAAGGATTCCTCGGCTAAAAAATACATAAAAATTTCATACCGCAAGGCTATCCGGGACACCCTGAAAATAATGGATTCGGCCGCGTTTTCATTGTGCATGGAAAACAACATCCCCATCATTGTTTTTGATTTCTTTAAAGATGGAAACATCCAGCGCGTTCTGGCCGGCGAACGGATCGGCACGCTGATATCAAACTAATCCGCGCCCGGCGCGCGGCAAATATTGCGAAAGGATGGAAAAAATGGCGTTGCTTGATGACATCCTCCTTGAGACTGAGGACCAGATGGACAAGGTTTTGGGGTTTATCCACCAGCAGTTCGACGGGCTGCGGACCGGCAAAGCCTCGGCAAGCATGGTTGAACACCTGCAGGTTTCCTATTACGGATCATCGGTGCGCCTCAGGGAAATCGCCAACATCTCGACTCCGGACGTGCGGCTGATTGTTATTAACGCCTATGATCCCACGGCCCTGGCCGCCATTGAAAAGGCGATCATTGCCGCCAACCTCGGCATCACCCCCATGAACGACGGCCGCGTCATCCGGGTTCCCATCCCGGAATTAAGCGAAGAACGCCGGCGCGAGATCGGCAAGGTCGCCCGCCAAATGACGGAAAAAGGGCGCGTTTCCATCAGGGGCATCCGGCAGGAAGCGAATGAAAAGGTCAAGGCGCTCTCCAAGGAAAGCCGGATAACCGAAGATGAAGAAGAAAAAGGCCTGAAAGAAATCCAGTCTTTTACGGATAATTACATTAAAAAACTGGATGAGACGCTTGAGCGCAAAGAAAAAGAAATAATGACGATTTAGTTCGCTTGTTCCTTAACCTGGCCGCTGACTATTGACCGCTGACGTCTGATTAGTTACAAGGCGACGACCATGGATGATAGTTCTTCAGATCAAAAACCGAGCGACTCGGAAATAGAAGCCCTGAAAAAGACGACCAGGATTTCACTTGAAGAGGCTTTGAACGTCAAGACCGTTCCCAAAAAGACAACCTCAACATTGATTGATCAAGCCGAAAAAAATGCGACCGGCATAATAGCGGGCATTCCAACCCATACCTCGCCCATTCCCCAGACAATCCGGCTGAAACGTCCATCCACGTCGCCGATCGTCATCAACCCGCCCGACATTACATCGGCGCCGACCGTGATCAAAACCGCGCATGCCAGGGTTCCAACCTCACCGCTCGGCGACAACGCGACCGTGATAAAAAAACCCATGGCCCCCAGGCCATTAAACGAAACTTCGCGAATAATCCTTGATATGGGATCGCAACCGGCCGATCTCAAGCAGAAAACCGCCCCCCTGCCTGTCATATCGGCCAGCGAACCGACCCCCGGTCCGAAAACAATCCGCTTGAAACGTCCGTCAACAATCATCGCGTCGGATAAAATTCCGGGGGCCGATCTTCCCGACGTGCAAACCGCCAAAAAATCAGAGACGGCAAAAATTGAACTGCCGCAAGGCGCGGCCTTTGAGACGCCGACCACCCAGCGCAAAACAATCAAAATCAAGCGAACCGACCGGAACGTCATGGCGCCGCGGACCGTGGTCATGCAACGGCAGGCGGAAGTCAAACCCCAGACGGAAACCGTCATTCAACAAGGAGGAGCGCCGGCTCCGATTCAAGAACCCGGTCAAGACGACCCCATGCCTGTTTTCCCCATCCTGGCCGGAATGGCGGTGGTTTGCCTTGCCTTGCTGGTATATCTGCTCGCGGCACAAGCCTTCGGGCCGAAACTGCTTCTGCCCGTCCCGTCGGGTTTGTTCTAAAATACAAGGAGGAAATACCATGAGCGGCGAAGAAATTATTCATCTGAATGAAAACAACTGGGAAAGCGAAGTGACCAAATCCGCCGTGCCGGTCCTGGTTGACTTCTGGGCCGAATGGTGCGGGCCATGCAAAATGATCGCCCCGGTGTTGGCGGAGGTGGCCGGCGAACTTTCCGGCAAAATAAAGATCGGCAAGGTAAATGTTGATGAAAGCCAGGCCCTGGCGGAAAAATTCCACATCCGTTCCGTCCCGACCCTGCTCGTCATGAAAAACGGGGCCGTTCAGGAACAAATCGTCGGCGCGATGCGCAAAGACGACCTGAAGGCCAAATTAAATCCGTATTTATAAGTTTATGAATCTGCCGGACATCAACCGGTTCGGAACATGCGCCGGCGCCCCTGAACGTTGAACCGTGAACTTGGCTCTTGCAACGCTTTTGCAAGGGCATTATTCATCCGTACATCTTGCGGTAATAATCCTGGTAAGCTCCGCTCCGCACCCGTTCCAACCACGAATGGTTGGACTGATACCATTCAACCGTCTGCCGCAACGCCGTTTCAAAGTCAAATTCCGGCTCCCAGCCAAGTTCTTCCTTGATTTTCGTCGTATCCATCGCATAACGCCGGTCATGGCCGGGCCGGTCATTGACGTATTTAATAAGCGATTCCGGTTTATTCAGCAATTTCAGCAACATGCGGATCACTTCCAGGTTGGTGACATCATGCAGGCCGCCGATATTATAAATCTCGCCCGGCTTGCCCTTCCTTAAAACAAAATCAACGCCGCGGCAATGATCGCGGACATATATCCAGTCGCGCACCTGCAATCCGTCGCCATAAACCGGCAGGGGCTTGTCCTCCATGGCATTGGCAATCATCAGGGGAATAAGCTTTTCAGGGAACTGGTATGGACCGAAATTATTCGAACATCTGGTAATGAGGGCATTTACTCCATATGATTTCATGGCGGCCCGGACCATGAAGTCCGAGGCGGCTTTCGACGCCGCATAAGGACTATTGGGCTGAACCGGCGTTTTTTCGGTAAAGCGGCCTTCGCGGCCCAGGCTGCCATAGACTTCATCGGTTGAAACATGGACAAAACGCGGCACGGAGAACTCGCGGCAGGCATCCAACAGGCGCTGGGTTCCGAGGATATTGGTCAGGATAAACGGTTCCGGATCAAGCAGGCTGCGATCCACGTGGCTTTCGGCGGCAAAATGAACCACGGCGTCGAACGCCTGCGATTTAAACACGGATTGGACATCTTCCCGCAAGGCAATATTGCCCTTGAAAAACCGGTAACGTTTATCTTGCTCGATGGATTTTAAATTTTCCAGATTGCCGGCATAGGTGAGCGCATCGAAATTAACGATTTGCAACTGCGCGTGTTGCGCGAGCATGTAATGGATAAAATTGCTTCCAATGAACCCGGCCCCGCCGGTTACCAATAGTTTCATAATGTTTTAATCCTTATTTTATCGTCGCGCATATCTGCGACAGGTCATCCCCGCCTGCCTGAACAAAGAGGCCACCTGCCGGCTGTAATGGTAATCACTCTCGTAAATCACTTTTTTAATCCCCGCGCTGATAATCATCTTGGCGCACAACAGGCAGGGACTGTCGGTGCAATACAAGGTGGCGCCCTTCAATGCCACGCCGTAATTTGCGGCCTGGATAATCGCGTTTTCCTCGGCGTGCGCGCATATGCACTCGCCCAGATTCTTGCCGGAACGGACATTGCTGGCACAGCGCGGACACCCCCCGTCAAAACAGTTCCGGATACCGCTCGGCGTGCCGTTGTAGCCGGTTGAAATAATACGGCGGTCCTTGACGATTACCGCCGCCACCTGCCGGCGCAGGCAGTTCCCCCGGGTCTTAACGACCCGCGCAATGTTCATGAAATAATCATCCCAGCCGGGCCGTTGTATAACCGAAAACTTCATGCCGGAAAAGCTATAATTATTTCACAACAAGGTCAAGATTAACCGGCCAAAATTGTTACGTTTTTTTCTTGCAAACAAGCCGGAAAGATGTTTATGTTTTTTAAGTAAATTCATATTTGTTTTACAGCACTTTTTATGAAACTCAAGACGCAATCCTGCGCCGTGGCGCTCCTGGCGTTTTTGGCCGTTTGTTTCCAATCCGGCGCCGCCACTTATTACGTGGCAACCAACGGAACCGGAGACGGAACAAGTTGGGCAAATGCCACGAACAACATTCAGGACGCGATCAGCCTGGCGGCTGTTGCGGGCGACATTGTCCTGGTCAGCAACGGCGTGTATCAAACCGGCGGAACAAATTGGCCCATCGGCACAGCTCTGACCAACCGGGTGGCGATTACCAATGAGATCACCGTGCGCAGCGCGAACGGTCCGGCAGTGACAACGATCAAGGGCGCCTGGGACCCTGTCACGACAAACGGTCTGGCGGCCATACGTTGCGTCTATATGACCAACAACGCGACCTTGAGCGGATTCACCATAACCAACGGGGCAACCACAACGGGGGGGAACGGCGGCGGAGTCATGTGCGAAGGCACAAATATTGTCATAACCAACTGCATCATTGCCGGAAACACGGCCGCCTCGGAAGGCGGCGGAGTATATTCAGGCATGGTCTATTATTGCACGATCACCAATAATGCAGCGAATGATTCTGGCGGCGGCGCGGCGCAGAGCACGCTATATAATTGCACCCTGAACGGAAATGCCGCAAATGGCGGCGGCGGAGTAAAAAGAGCCACTTTATATAACTGCACATTGATCAATAATGCGGCGACAAATTACGGCGGTGGAGCCGACCAAGGCACATTGTATAACTGCTTGTTTACCGGCAATCGGGCGGGAAACTCCGGCGGCGGCGGAGCGTATAGCAGCATCTTGTATAACTGCACGGTAGTCAGCAATTCGGCGGATAATGCGGGCGGCGGAATATACGCCGGCACCTCTGTAAACAGTATCGTGTACTTCAATTATATAGGGGCGGCCGTATCAAACTGGAGCGGCGTGATCTTTTTTACAAATTCCTGCACAACACCGACCAATAATGTTTGGGCAGCCGGTAATATCACGAATGACCCGATATTTGTTAACCGGGGCGCCGGCAACTATCGTCTGCTGGACGGATCGCCCTGCGTCAACACCGGCACAAACCAGGACTGGATGACAAACTCACTTGATCTTGACGGACACAAGCGCATTATTTACAGCACGGTTGACATGGGAGCTTATGAAACTGTCCTCAATGACGTAAGCCCCTCCGCGGTCACCAACACCCTGATGCGCGGCTCGGTCACAAACTTCACCATCTCCCTGAGGAACACCAACGACACGACCCTTTACTGGAAAACATTCAAAACAAATGATTGGGTCACATTGAGCGCGTCCAGCGGCACAATTGCTTCAAACTCAATCAGCGCGGCAATCGTCACCAATAGCGCCGTTTCCTTGACGCCGGGAACACATTCCAGCCGCCTGACCGTTTATCTGACCAATGCCGCTTACAATTCAACCGGCACCGTTGACATGATCTTGAACGTGGCCGAATTCGGATATTCGCCGACCCAAATGACGGCGACCGTGAAACAGTCCGGCGCAACAAATGATATTTTACGCCTCTGGAACGCGGGCGCCGGCAACCTCCCCTACTCCGTGTACACAAATGTCTCCTGGCTGACAGTGTCTCCGGTCAGCGGGACGCTGACCGGTCAAACCGCCGAATTAACCGTTCTCTTCACCAACCTCCCCCCGCAAATCGGCACATATGACGGGGTACTGACGCTGGTCTCCGGCCTGGACGGGTCCACGGTGGCAATAAATTTCGGCCTGACGGTAACCAACGGACCGCAAATGGCGGTCAATCCGCTTTCCCTGACCAACTCGGTCATGATGGGACAGAATGCGGCCAGCCAGACCCAGCGCGTTTCCAACCTGAGCGCCACGGACCAGATCGGCTATGGCATAACGGTGGATAAATCATGGCTGACGGTCAGTCCCACAAACGGCGTCTTGGATCCGCTGGCAACAAACGAACTGACCGTAAGTTACCAAACCACCGGGCTGACAACGAACTCCACCGGGCCTTCCAACTATTATGCGACGATCACGATCACCGCCACAAATTCCAGCGTCTTAGGTTCACCGGCCAACATAACCGTCAACCTGGCGGTGAACCCCAAGGCCCGGCTGGCGCTGAATACAACGTCATTGACAAATGTTATCACCGAAGGCCAAAACGCGGCCAACCGCACTTTTGAAATATTCAACTCAAGCGGTTATTATACGTTAAGTTATTCCGCCAGCGACAACCGGGATTGGATCAGGTTGACGCCGTCATCGGGAACAAGCGCCGGCGAACACAAAACCGTCACGGTGGAGTTTGATACCGCCCATTTCACGCCCGGGATTTCCAATGCCGTCATTACCGTGGTGGGCCGCACCTATGACGGCGTGAATTGGGATAACGCCCTTGACGCAACCCAGAGGATTGACGTCCTGCTGACGGTTAACCCGACGCCGACGCTGGCCACGGATGCTTCCGATCTGTATGCGTTTTCCGTGCGCATGGGCCACCCGGTTTACCCAACAAGTTTCCACGTGTGGAATTCAACCACCGCCGGAGGAGTCCTGCAGTATTCAATCGTTTCGGACACGAGCTGGTTGACCGTGTCTCCGGATTCCGGCGTGAGCGCCGGGGAAATGGACGAAATCACCTTCGCCTGCGATGCCATCGGCATGCAGCCCGGCAAACATACCGGCACGCTGACCGTCAGCGGGATAGACCAGTCCACCGGGATAGAAGCTTATAACTCGCCGACAAATATAATCGTGGAAGTGACGATTATCAGGAATACCGGCTTTGATTTCTCCGGTGAAGGAAGCGGCGCATCCGATCTTGTGGTCTACAATGAATCTTCCGGACTGTGGGCTATCAGAAATCTGGCCACCGGCTTCACCTCTAACACCACATTCGGCGGTTACGGCTACGTGCCGGTGCCGGGCGATTATGACGGCAACGGCTTCACCGATCTTGGCGTCTACTATTATTCCAGCGGTTACTGGTATCTGCGGAGACTAACGGACCAACAGTTGACGATATTCGGCGGAAGTTACTGGGCCGGGCCGAAACTTGCAAGCGCCGGGGGTTACGTGTCGGTGGCCGGAGATTATGACGGCGACGGCCTGATTGATCCGGCCATGTATCACGAACAGAGCGGACTCTGGTCCGGTCTCTTCTCGGCCAGCGGATACGCCTTTGTTTCCGGAACATTCGGCGGGCCGGGCTACACTGCCGTGCAGGGCGATTATGACGGCGACGGAATAACCGATCTTGCCCTATATAATGAAACAACGGCCCAATGGTATGCGCTCTATTCAAGCGATAATTACCGGAGCGTTTCAGGTATTTTTGGCGGTCCCGGCTGGACGGCAGCCATCGCCGATTACGACGGCGACGGCAAGGTGGACCCCTCCGTTTACAAGGAATCTACCGGACTCTGGGTCATCCTGCTTTCAAGCACCTTCACCCCCCGCGGCTATTCGGCTGTCAGCGGCATATTTGGCGGACCGGGCTTCGTACCGGTTCCAGCCGATTACGACGGCAACGGAATGGATGACGCCTGCGTCTATGATGAAGCCACGGGGAACTGGTATATTGTCGCCATTGACGGCACCCGCGTGGCTTGGCCGGTTCAACACGGCGGCTATGGTTTTTCGCCCGTCAAACCGTAACCGGCAGGCGGTACTTACCAGCCTTCAGCCTGCCAGTCTAAGCCCTATTTACACGCCCGGGGCACAATCGTAACTTCGGCATGCGGAATTTCCTTTTCAAGATTTGCCTTGATGCTGTCGCTGATCCCCTGCACGTCGCCCAGCATTTTGCCGGCATCAAAACCCAGGAATATCTCAATAAAAATCTGGCGGCCGGAATAGCGGGAACGAACGCCGTCCAACGATGTGTATTCATTAAAATAACCGACCAACTGCCTGGTAATCAGCATTTGCAAGGGTTCGTCCAGCGAACGGTCCAGCAGGTCGTGAATGGAATACGCAAGCAAATGCCAGCCGCTGTTGATCATGAAGAAAAGCGTAATGCAGCTGGTCAGGGGATCAAGATACATCACCCATGAACCGGTCATGCTTATGCTTAAAACAAAATTAAAAAACATGCAGGCGTTGGACAGCATCTTGACGGCGAACAACCGCTTTTGCGCTTCAACAATCGGCGAAGGAGCGATCCGCTGATGCTGCCGGCTCCGCCACCATAAGCGCGCGTTGACCAGCCCGAAAACAAACGTGCAGGCAATTCCCATCCAGATGCCGAATCCCTTTAATCTTACCGGGTGAAGCAGGCGGTTAACGATCAAAAAAATCATGATCAGAACGCTGACCAGCATGAATACACCGATCACCATGCTGGCCAGGTTTTCAATCTTGCCCAGGCCGTAGTTAAACATGGCCCGGTTATCGCGCCGGAGACGGCGCAGCGTGAACCAGGATAAATATACCGAGCAGAATGCCAGCAGGGAATTAAAAAAATCGGCGACCAGGACAAGGGAGTTGGCCAGGACCACGGAAATGATGTTGAGCACAAGCCCCAACCCGCAGGTGACCACGCCGGTCAATGCCGTCTGTTCCGTCCGCCGCCGTTCACCATCCGTCATATTTTTACACCTTTTTTAAAACAAATATTTTTAACCTGATCGCGCATGCAGATGACTCCCGACCGTGATTGCCAGGCCGGAAATGATCATCAGGCTGCCGCCGACCATGAAGGAATTGATATGCTCCCCCAGGATGCCGGCCGCCAAAACGGAGGCCAGCACCGGCTTGAGAAAAAACATCATGGACGCCTGGAAAGCCGTGCAATGCCGCAACCCGTAGTAATAAAGACCATAGGCCAGCGTTGTGCCGGCAAGCGTGACATAAAGCACCGGCCGCCATGATGCGGCCAGGCCTCCCAGGCCGTTATAAAAAACGCTGGCCAATGCAAACGGAAAAATCATCAGGCTGCCGAACAAGGCTGAAAAACCCATCAATATAAAAACCCCGTAACGGGTAATCAGCCGGCGCGAGATGCAAATGCTCAATGCAAAAAAAATTGCCGAGAGAGTCATAATGCCCATCGCCGCCAGCGACTGGATTGCAAAAGCACCCGACTCCCATGCAAAAAGAACAATACCGGCCGCACCCAGCAGCAAGGCCGACCATTTGGGGATGGTCCAGGGCTCATTGTTCACAAAACGCGCTAGAATAATGACAAAGATCGGATTGGCGCTGAAGACCACCGCGCAGGAAGCGGCTTTCTCAAAAACAAGGATGGCAAGGTGAAAGAGCGACAATGAAACGGCAATCCCAACGGCGCCGTTGAGCGCAAACCAGCCGAAATCGGCCGGTTTTAACCCCAGGCCGCTTTTAAGAAACACAGGCAATGCAAATGCCAGCAGAACAACCCCGGTGAAAAAAAAACGGATAAAAACCATTTGAAACGGAAGCGCGTTTTTTCCGATTATTTTAGCGCCGACTTCCACCGTGCTGAAAAGAGCCACCCCCCCCAGCAAGGCCAGCAATCCCGCTGTTTTAGATTTGATTGCCATCAAGTATTTTCTCGCATCATTGAGGCGGCAGGCGAAATACGGTTGGGCATAATCAGAAAAAAACACACGGGAAAAACGAAGAGATTCTTTTTCTTTCTTCTGGCTTCTGCCTGCTGAATACTGACTTATGGATTCTTTTTGTAGGATTTCTCAATTTTGGCGGCAACGTCCCGGAAACTGATATCCGTCTGGTATATTTCTTTGTAATAGCGGTCGGCCGCCTGGTCAACATTGCCGGTTTTTTCCAACAAACTTCCAAGCTGGTAATATATTTCTTTTTTGAGGGCGTTCATTTCCGTCAGGTCTTCGGCGGCCTTTTCCAACTGTTCCCTGGCCAGGTCAAACTGCGTTTTCTGCATAAAACACATGCCCAGGTAGTAAAGCGACTGGGCATGAAACTTCGGATTGCGCTGGGCGAGCTGGAACTGCTGGACAGCTTCGTTGTATTGGCCGCCTTCATAAAGCAATTTTCCGAACTCAAAACGAAGCGGCAGGTCGTTGGGATAGCGTTCAACGTGCGTCTGGATGCTTTTGAAATGGAATGCGCTTTTTGCCTTTTCTTTCGCGGCCGCGCCCGCCGAATCGCCGTTCTCCCGGCATTGGCTTATTTCCGAGTCATATTGTTTCAGCTTTATCTCCGTCAAGGCCTGATCCAATTGCGGATCGGCGCCGCCGGAAGCGCGCCGGCCCTCTTCCAGGATGCGGACGGCGTCTTCAAAGCGGTTGATCTGGACATAAAGCTTGGCGAGCGCGCGGCGGTAATTGGTGTTGTCCGGCTCACGCTTCATCTTTGCCTCAGTGTCCTTGATAAGCATCTCCGTGTTGGATTCGTCCCGGACGGCTTTGCTGTCGGCCTCAAGCACCGCGGCTTCTTTTACATCCTTGATGACCTTGCGGTAACTGCCTTCCTTCGCGGACTCATCCCAGCCGCCTTTGAGCATGGTGTCGCGCGCCATCGCGTTTTTCAAAGCCTGAAGCGCCGGGGCATCATTGGGCCGCAAGGCAACAATCGTCTCGTAACACTTGCGGGCTTCATCCGGCAGGTTGACTTCCATGTAAAGATTGCCGAGATCGCGCAGCAGCGCCACATCCTGCTGATAATATTCGCGGACCACGTTCAGCGTGTGAATCGCCACCTCCGGCATATCCGCCTTCTGCGCGGCGGCGCACAAAAAACGCACAAACCACATGTTCAACGGATCGGTGCGCAGAAGTTTTTCCGCGATATTGAGCGCCCGGATGGCGTCGCCGGAACGGAGGGCCATTTTGCCGCTGATAAGCATGGGCAGGCCGGAAAGCGTGGAGGCCAGATGGGAAACATTGCCGCCCTTTGTTTCATTAAGGAACTTAATGCCGGCGGCGCGCAGAAACTTCCGGCACTTGAGAAACCGCGGTTCCAATTCCAGGACGGCCATGAACATATCCATGGCATACGGGAGGTTGTCGCGCTCCATCGCCACGAGCCCCTTGTCAAACAGCTCGCGGGTTCTGCGCGAAATATTTGCCTCTGAGACTTCAGCCATATGAAAAAACCTTTCGCTTAATGAATAAATAGTTTATAGTTCCTGTTCACCGTGTCAAGAAAGAACAAACATAAAACAGGACAAAGTCGGCGCGAATTTGTTTTTCTTTTGCCATTTTACATAATTTTCCCATGACAAATGCATTTCATGTTATTTTTCGGGCGGTTTTTTCAGTTTTGCCGGCGGCGATCTTCCTGAGCGGCGCCATTTGCAGCGGGGCGGCAAAAGTCAAGTCATATGCCGATGTCAGTCCTAAAACCACGATATCGTTGAGTCAAATGTCCGCCCGGTGCGGGTTCAGCGCCATGACCGTGAACGGCAAACAGATAACCATGCGCACGAAATTCAACGTTCTTGCCATGGAAGGCGACAGCCGCCGGGCAACTTTTAACGGCACGGATATCTGGCTCAACGGACCGATTACGCGGCATTGGGGATCGTGGCACATTCTCCAAACCGATATTGACCGCACGATCTTGCCCCTTCTGAACCCGAACAATGCGCTGGCCTCGGAAGAATACCGGATTGTCGTGCTTGATCCCGGCCACGGCGGCGACGACCGGGGCGCCCAGTCCCGGTCAGGGCTTAATGAAAAAGCAATCGTGCTTGACCTGGCGCGTAAAGTACGCTCCATTCTTTTGCAATACCGGATAGACACCCGCTTGACGCGCAACGGCGATCAGAAGCTTGATCTTGAAGAGCGCACCGACCTGGCCGGCCGATGGAAAAGCTCGCTGTTTGTGAGCATTCACCTCAATGCCGCCGATAATTCCTCGCCCGCCGGAATTGAAACCCATATCCTTCCGCCGGCGGGATGCTCCAGCACCGCCAATAACAGCCTTGGTGTTTATGACCAGGTGGTTCATCCTGGCAACCGGCATGACCGCGCCAACATAGTGCTAGGATATCTTATGCAAAAAAGCCTTTTAAAACACACCGGAAGCGAGGATCGCGGGGTCCGCCGGTCGCGTTTTGTTGTCCTGAAAAACAGTTCCGCTCCGGCCTGCCTGGTTGAGTGCGGTTTTTTATCCAACCGCTCCGAAGGATCCAAAATGGGCAGCCCGGCCCATATTGACAATCTGGCCCGCGGCATTGCCGAGGGAATAATCTCATATTTGAACAGCGTCAAACGCGCCAACCAGATTAATCCATGATAAAAAGCATCATATATTGATGTTTTTTTATTTGCTTTCGGGCAGGCGGAAACACAAGATTGACGGTTATGGATGCTTTCATATGAAGCACGCATTTACTTCAAAAATCCGGGATTTAACGAAAATGCTTTCGCATCACCGGCGCCGGCGGTTCATTGCGCTTGGCGTCCTTATCGTCTTGATCATTGCCGGCATCGCGGTGTTTTACGGCGGAAACAAATCCGGCGCGCAGGACGGATCACAGCTGACGGCGGAAGTGCGGCGCGGTCCGTTGACAATATCCGTCAAGGCAACCGGAGAGATCCGTTCCACCAATCCCAACAAGGTTGTTCCCGCCATTAAACGCCAGGCCGCAATAAAATTTCTTATTGCCGAGGGCACCCGCGTTAAAAAAGGCGACGTCGTGGCCCGCTTGAACACGGAAGAGATGGAAAGACGCATCCTGGAACTTGAAAACAAGCTCCTGGAACAAAAGAGCAAGCTTAACATCTCCCAGACCCAGTTGGAAATCCAGATCCTGGACAATAATTCCAATTTTAAAAAAGCCGGGCAGGACCTGATTGAAAAGGAAATGGAACTTGACAAGTTTTACATGGGCGCCGCCCTCATTGATCAATACAAGTCCGAGGCAAAAAAGGAAAATGCCGAGGGTGAAATGCTGAAAAAATACAAGGTCTACGACCAGTATTTGAAACTGCGGGCAAAAGGCTTCGCTTCCGCCCCGGAAGTTGATGAAAAAAAACTTGATTATAACAAGACCTATGCCGACTTTGAAACCGCCCGCCTGGAATTGAACCAGCTGGAAGAATATGATTTTTGGATAAACGAGACAAAATGCAAAGGCGAGGTTGACAAGGCAAAGACGGAGCTGGATAAGACCAAAAAGGCGAATAAAACCAATTTGCAAAGCAAGGAGCAGGAGGTTGAAACGGCCCGGCGCACCATGGAAGCGACGGAAAAAGACCTGAAATCAGCCCGGGAAGAGCTGGAAGCGTTCGAAGTCAAGGCGCCCTTTGACAGCGCGGTCATGTATGGCGATGCCAACCAGTGGTGGACACGAAGAAACATAGAGATTGGCAAAAATTTATCCCCCGGCCAGGTTCTGGTCTCGCTCCCCGACATGGGATCGTTGCAGGCGGTCGTGAACGTTCCGGAAACGGACATCCACAAACTGCAAGTCGGCCAGGAAGTGAACCTTACCGTTGAGGCCGTCAACGGCAAGGTAATCAGCGGAAAAGTTTTAACGGTGTCTGAAATCGCCAACGCCGGCGAGAGCTGGATATCATCCGACGTCAAGGAATTCAAGGTGGAAATCTCGCTGGCCGACATAAAAAGACTCAAACCGGGATTGTCCTGCCAGGCGGATATTATTGTGGATAAAACCGACTCCGTCCTGTTGCTTCCCGTTCAGGCCGTCTTCCGGGACGCCGACCACCATGTGGTCAACCCGGAAAAAGACGGCAGTCAAGAGTCCAATGCCCTGAGCTGGACGACCCATGGCTACGTGGTCTACCCGGAAAAAGGCGGCCGCCGGGTGATAAGCATCGGCAAAGCATCTTCGCGCGAAGTTGAAATATACGGCGACATCAAGCCCGGAACGAAAGTGTTATTGATGCCGCCGGAAGGCTCTGTGCTGGAACAATAAGCGTATGATCCGTTTTGTTAATGTATCCAAGCGTTATGGCACAACGGTCCGCGTCAACGCCCTGCAGAACGTCAACCTGCATATCGTCCCCAATGACTACCTCGGCATACTGGGACCTTCCGGCTCCGGCAAGTCAACCCTGCTGCACATCATGGGGTTGTTGGACCGTCCCACGGAAGGCCAGGTTTTCCTGGAAGGAAAAAACGTCTCAAGATTATCCGACCTTGAAATATCCGGATTGCGGGGAAAAACCATCGGGTTTGTGTTTCAAGCTTACCACCTGATCGCCCACATGAACATGGTGGAAAATACCGCCCTGCCCCTTTTTTACCAGGGAGTTGCCGCTCCTGAAAGACGGCAAAAAGCGGAATCATTATTGAAGATGATGCGGCTTTCCCACCGGCTTCATCATCTCCCCGGCCAGCTTTCGGGCGGCGAATGCCAGCGGGTGGCCATTGCCAGGGCCTTGGCGGCTGATCCGCCGTTCCTCCTGGCGGATGAACCGACCGGCAACCTGGACTCGGAAAACGGCGCGCAAATCATGGCGATTTTTGACGAACTCCACAAGCAGGGCAAAACGATCGTGATAATTACCCATGATGCCAAGGTCGCATCCCGGGCGCACCGCATCGTCCAGATAAACGATGGAATACTGACGGAGGATCCCCAAAAATGAACATTGCCTGGTTGACTGAACTGGGGCGTGAAGGAGCGCGCAATTTATTCCGGCACAAAGTGCGTTCCCTGCTGACTTTGCTGGGAATTGTCTTCGGGGTGGCCGCCGTCATCGCCATGCTGGCCATCGGCGAAGGCGCCCAAAAATCCGTCTTGCAGGAAATAGAGGGGCTTGGGCTTAACAATATCATCATTGATTCAACCCAGCCGGAGGCGTCACAGCGCAAGAAACAATCGAACGACAACGAAGACACGCTCTTAAATTATGGCATTACCTGGAAGGACATGGAACAGATAAGCGCTTTGTTCCCGGACGCGCGTCTTTCCGCCGCTCATCTTGTGAAGGGCAAAGTTCATTTTCGCGGCATCCGGCAGGATGCAAAGATATTGGGCGTTGAACCGGATTATTTCAGATTATTCCGGACTGAAGTTATTCGGGGCAAATTACTCTCCGAACTCCAGAATCAAAACCAAAACCGTGTGGCGGTAATATCCGAGCAGATCGCCCGGGAATTGCCGGCGCTCGGCGGCCCCATCGGCCAGACGATTCAAATCGGCAAATACGCCTTTGAAATCATCGGCGTGGTAAAGATGGCCGGCGTTGATCGCCAGATATTCATTCCATACAAAACGGCAAAATTTCAATATGGTTCAACTTATATCGCGGCTGAAACCGGAGGATTTGAAATGTCCCGCACCGAAATCGGCCAGCTTGTGATCCATATTTCCCGGATCAAGATGGCGCCGGAAGCCGGGCGGGTAATAAAACGGATATTAAGCCAGAACCATTCATCTCCTGATTTTACGCTTAAAGTTCCGCTGGAACTGCTGATGGCCAGGCAAAAAACACAGCGCATCTGGAACGCCGTGTTGATCACGATCGCGAGCATATCGCTCCTGGTGGGCGGGATCGGGATCATGAACGTCATGCTGGCGATCGTGATGGAACGCGTGCCGGAAATCGGCATCCGCCGGGCGGTCGGCGCTTCGCATTTTGATATTCTCTGGCAATTCCTGGCGGAGGCGGTTGTGTTGTCAACACTGGGCGGAGTGCTGGGTTGTTTGATCGGCGCGCTGGCCGTGCCGCTCGCCTCACGGCTGACCGGCTTTCCCGGGATAATAACTCCTTCCGCCGTGCTGATTTCAATCACCGTCTCCTGGCTGGTGGGCGTGGTTTTCGGCCTGGCGCCCGCTTCGCGCGCCGCCGATCTGGATCCGGTCGAATGTCTTAGAATTTCTTCCATTTAATTCCAAAGCGGGCTATGCCCGCAACCCAAAAAATCAACCACTGATTACACTGATAACACGGATGGGGGAAACCCGCCCCATTCCATATCAGTGCTATCCGTGCCATCCGTGGTTAACATTCTTTTTTTTTATCGCTGTTTCTCGTACATCAGGTACTATTCCAAAAAAACAATGACCCATAAAAATAGTCCAAAAAAAACGCCAATCATTCATCTTGCCCGGACGGCCGGATTCTGCTTCGGCGTCAAACGGGCGATTCGCATGGCGCATGAACTGGCCAAAAGCGGCGGCACCACCCAGGCTCCGCCGGAGGCTTCGCCGAGGCGAGTTCACATGCTGGGCGACCTCGTGCATAATCAGGCGGTGATTGCCGGGCTTGAAAATGCCGGCATAAAAAAAATCACCCGCCTCGGCAACGGCCGCGGCAAGACACTTCTCATCCGGGCCCATGGCGCCGGCCGGCGCCTGATGGCGCAAGCCGCAAGCCACGGATATAAAATAGTCGACGCCACCTGCCCGATGGTCCGCGCCATCCATGAAATCGTCAGGAGAATGGATGGCAAAGGATACCGGATCATCGTGCTTGGCGACCGCCGCCACGAGGAGGTCCAGGGCATCGTCGGCCAGATTGCCGGGAAAACGCTGATAATTGACAAGATTAAAAACATCCCCTGGCCGCAAATTAAAAAAATCAGGAAGGCGGCGATTGTCGTCCAGTCAACCCAAAACATGGATCATATCCTCCCGATTGTCACAGCTTTGAAAGGAAAGATTAATGAGATAAAATTTTTCAACACCATTTGCCGGCCGACCAGGATGAAGCAAGCCGAGATGAAAACCATGCCGTTGCAGCATGATGTTGTCATTGTCATCGGCTCGCGCTCCAGCGCCAACACAAGACGGCTTCACGAAATTTCCCGCGCGCTTAATCCGCGCACCTGTCGGATCGAATCCGCCGCCGAAATAAAGGCGGACTGGTTCAAAAAATCAAAAATGATCGGCATTACCGCCGGCGCATCAACGCCGCAATCGGCGATACGCTCCGTGATTGGGCGCATCAAGGAACTGACCCGTTGAATCGGATTGCACAAAAACAGGGAAAAACGCCAATGGCTGATACAAACATTTTAACATGGGACCAAATTGCCCCGGTTCCGGACGTTGTCGGTTGCTGGCAATTTGAAAAAGACATGCACTTTACTTACCGCGTGCCGTCACATCATCTTCTGCTTGTGGAATCGGGGCATATTGCGGGAATCACGCCGCAAGGTCATTTTGACGCCCCGCCCGGGACCATGTTGTGTTTTCGGCCGGCCGAAAAAAATGAATATCGCGCCGCGGCCCACACCATCTATTATCAGGGCCATGTCAGCTTTGCGCCTTTCCCGCACCACCGCCATACTCCTTTTTTCCCGGGACTTGGAATTCTCCCCGTCCGAATCCAATTGGATGACGCGTTTGATGAAATGCGCGGGTTGTTTGAAACCTTGTTGTTAATGGTCCCGGGCAAAGATGCGGCAAGCCATTTTCGGGCTCAAGCCGCCGTCTATAACATGCTGGCGCTGATTGCATCCGCCATGAAGCCGGCGGATGACGAGTCCATACGGCTGGATGCATGGGAACGCGTTCGGCTCAGACTGCATTCCATAAGTGGTTTTTCCGCCAAAATCAACGATCTTGCCGGAGAAATGGGGATAAGCGGGCAACATTTCAACCGGGTTTTCCGCCGGCGCTTCGGCTGTGGACCGAAGGAATACCAGACGCGGGCGCGGCTGAATGAAGCCATCCGCCGCATTCGCGGGACGGAACTATCCATAAAAACGATCGCCGGCGATCTTGGATTCGACAATCCCCGAAGCATGAGCCGGCTTATTCACCGGAAATTTTCCGTCTTGCCGCTGGAACTGCGCCAAACCATGCCGGAAGCATCGTCCGCTTTTGAAGACAAAAACACACCGAAACGCCCCTACCCGATGAACCAACACCTTGTTCCTCCGGAAGCTCCCGCCGATTGGGCGAAGCAATATCTGATTGCCAGGCCAAATCCATCCTGACGGGCTGAAAGTTCATTTTAGTCACCTCTTTGTCCGTATTTGGCCCTTGATTTTCATTGAGCTCCCATGCCTTTGCGCCGATACTGTGCTCATATTGAAATATGAATGTTGTAATTTTTGATAAAAAAAACCGACACCATAAGCGGAGAATCAAACCATGAAAGTTGCCGGCGATCATTTGGCGGATTATTCATTCACGCACGGCGGGTTGAAGCCTTTCCAGCATCCACGGCTGGGGGTTGAAGTGCAGGGCGAGACGGCAATCCGGTATCTCAGGTTCATGCGACCCGTCAAAATTGACCGGCTGGAATTGGGCCGGATCCTCTGCGGGCGCTGCCTTCCCAACGTGCCCTCGCACCCGGCGCACATCATCATCTCAAAACTGAACAGAAATAATCATCGCTGGGAAATTATCCGCGAGGCGGATTTGCCGTTTGATTCCCGGATAGCCGGCGAAGGACTCTCATGGGAGATGAGTCACGAGGAAATGAACGCTCATTTCCAGAAAGTTTTGAATGAGCCGCCGCAGATAATCAAACTGGAAGGACTGGAGACGGATCATTTACGGGTGGAGTGCGACCGCGAGCATCCGGTCTGGTCAAACCAGGGTGAAAAATCGGGCGGAACGCACAATGTGCCGTTTGGCATCCTGAATTCATTACGGGCCTATGGCACGGCAACCAGGGAGACATTGGGAATGGCGCCTTACAATCCGTTATTGCATCAAGGCGCAATAAAGCCAAAGGCGCCCGGGGGGATGAAAATAAAAAGGGACGCCATGATGCTGTTTTATGAAAGCGGTGAATTTTCGGTCGGGTTTTCATTGCGGCGTCCGATGATTATGCATTTGGGATGGGATGCTTTCGGCGGGGAAGCAAAAAGAAACAATCGCCTGATGCTAAGACGCACAGCGGGGTATTGGTGGGACATGCAGTTGAAAGGATTGAACGGGCCGTTGCTTGCCACGGTTGACATGGATATTGGCGCGCACTTGTGGACGGGGGACGTGGAGGTGTCGGGCAACAGGGTGATGTACCGCGGATTGCATTCCATAAAAGGGCTGATGTTGGACGCAACATTTACCGTTCAGCCGGATGGAATAATAATGGAATTGCACCAGGATGTTGAACGGGATATTCCTGTCCTGGAGTATGAAGCATGGCGCTTGGCGTGGGATTTAAGGAAGGGCATTGTCGGCGCGGCGGCCATGCCGAGCGCCGAATGGGGCCGCAACGGCGACGTGTGCTGGCCGGTATGCTTTGCGGTTGACAACGGCGCCGGCTGCCTGGCGTTAAACCTGCGGGAGGGAAAGCCGCGCTGCCAGGTTGAAAGTTACCGGTCGGCGGCGGCAATAAGCGGCGGCGTATCCCTGATCAGACGCGGCGGGGTGAATGAGGCCATCGTGATTCCCGCCGGGAAAAATCAGGCGGTTGTGGAAATGAAAATTGAGAATTTTGAACCGGCCTTTACAATCGGGAAAGGGAAGGAGGCGGAAGGCGTCAAAAGGAATTGGGGAACGGTTTTTTCATGTTTTCGACCGGAATGGCGCGGATTTTCCAACCATTCGGCGTCGGCAAACTGTCACCTCTCACAGTCGTTGCCGCTGGAAGTGGCAATGAGAACAAAGAAGCCGCAGCATGGCCCCGATCCGGCGGAAATGACCCGCTTCACTCTTCAACGGGCCTTGCTGGATGGCGGCGGATATGGATATTGGCGTAATCTGTTTATGGACAGCGACCCGAACCTGGTATGCGCGGCCGGACGTCTCCATCAGATGTTTCCGGACATGAACTGGCTAAAACAGGTGGACCCGGGACTGGTCGAAGCGCTGGAAAGAATGGGAGGCAACATCGGCCCGGAAGGCCTGGCCATATGCCGTGATCTTTCCGGCAATACCGGGACATGCCGTTACAGCACAAATTCCTGGGATAACATCGGCTTCGGTCATCTGGACGCATATTCAAACGCATGGATTTACCGCGCATTTAAAAACGCAATGCCGCTGATGCGGGCGCTGGGACACAAAACGTTGGCGGACCAGTGCCGGCATTGGTCGGAAGGGATGTTGAAAAGCTATGAAAAGACATTCATAAACAAGGAAACCGGATGGATTGCGTGCTGGATCAGCCGTGACGGACAAATCCACGATTATGGCGCATTGTTTGTAAATGGAATAGCCATCGCATACGGGCTTTTAAGCCCGAAGGCGGCGAAACGCGCGTTGAACGGCCTGGAGAAATTGCGCAACGAATTATGTCCTGATTCGGAAATTTTTGGCGTGCCGTGCATGTTGCTGCCTTTGCGGGATCGCGATCATATCCTGGGAATTGGAAATCCGCCCGCCCGCATTCAACCTAATTTTGAAGTCTACACCGGGGGCAGTCTCAATGCATGGTCAGCGCCTTACTATTTACGGGCATTATCGCTGAATGGATTCAAACGAGCGGCGCAAAAACTGGCGAAAGGATTGGCGAAGGGTTATCTTGCCGGATATCATAGCGGCGGCGACATGTCCGGAACGGAATTCAGGACGTGGGAAGGATTGCCCTGCGCCTATGAGGGAACATTAATCGGCAATTTCGGGGCCCTTTACAGCGTCGCGGTGGAACTGGGGTACCTGAAGCCCACCGAACCCGAATGGTGGCCGGACAATGGATAAAAAAAATATGTCAAATAAACAAGAATTGAAATATTATCCGATCACCCATGCGCATCTGAACCCGGCCTTTCATCCCGGGCTTAAAACAGAAGTCATGGGGCGCAGTGTGGTGCGATATCTCCGGTTCCTGCGCAAAACGCGCGTTGACCGTCTGGAATTGGGAAGAGTTGTGGCGCGTAAAATACCGGCAATCCCCGCCCATCCCGCGCATTTGATAATTTCCACGTTGGATCAAAAAACATGCAAATGGCGGATTATCCGGGAAATCAGCCTGCCGTCTGATCCGCGCATTGAAGGAAAGGGTATTTCCCCGAAAATGTCTTATGAGCAAATCGAAGATTTCTTCAGGAAGGTCATGCAAACGGAGCCGTGGAAAATTGATCTTGGCGGAATAGAGACGGATCACCTGCGCATTGAATGCGATCGGGAACATCCGGTCTATCAGAGCCACGGCGAATATAACGGCGGACTATTCAATGTGCCGTTCAGCACGCTGGATAATCTGAAGGCTTACGGGGAATATCTGGAGGAAAAGACCTCTGATCCTTTGTATGCACCGCTCTTGAAGTTGAATAAATTTGCGGCCAAGGCTCCCGCCGGGATGAGAATAGAGGACCGGCCGGATATGATTTTATTCCAGGGCAAAAAGTTGTCCATCGGATTTTCATTGCGCCGGCCGTTAATAATGCATCTGGGCTGGGATATTCTGGGTGAAAAGGCGACAAACAACCGATTGCTCTGTTTCATCAATTATGGCAATCCGGTCGGATTATCCGGTCCATTATTGAGGACGCTCCAATATGATTGTTATCCGCAATTCTGGACCGGAAATGTATCCGTTATTGGAAACAAGGTGGCCTATTCCGATTTGCAGATTATTCCCGACCTTACCATTAACGTTTCTTTCACGGTTGAAAATGAAAAAGTGACGATGGAGCTTGAGCAAACGTGCAAACGGGATATACCGGTATTGGAAACGGAAGCATGGAGATTCGGCTGGGATTTAAAGGCAGGGATTACCGGCACGGCGGTCAAGCCGAGCTTGGAATCCGGTCGTTCAGGTGACGCGGCGTTTCCGGCCATGTGGGCAAGCGACGGTGTGGGATGTCTGGAATGCCGTCTTCTGGAGGGGAATCCAAAAACAGCCCGACTGCAGGTGGAAAGCTACAGAACGAACAGTTACGTAACGGGAGGATTTTTGCTGTCGCCACGCGCTAAACCGGATGAGATCATGGTTCTTGGCAAGGGAAAATATCGCGCTGTATATGAAATCAGGGTCGCCAATCTGTCGCCGAAAGGAACCATTTCGGACAATAAAATTCCGGCGAAAGTATCGGAAGCGTTGACTAGACATTGGGCAAGCACGTTTTCCTGTTTTCGGCCTGAGTTTCGCGGGTTTTCAAACCATTCGGCTTCGATTAACTGTCATATGGTACAACATCTTCCCATAGATATAGCTTCATTTACCGACAAACCCAAGTTGGGAATCAACCCCGTTGATTTGGCCAGGTTTACGATTGAAACCGCATTGCTGGATGGCGGCGGATATGGATATTTCCGCAATCTTTATCTTGATTCAGATCCTTCTTTGATAAGCGCCTCGGGCAGAATTCATCAGGTGGAACCGGATTTAAAATGGCTGAAAAAGATAGCGCCCGGTTTGAATGCGGGCGTCAAGAGAATATTGAATTCAATCGGCGACGAGGGATTGGTTGTCTGCAAGGATTTGACCGGCAATTCCGGGTCATATCGCTGGAGCACCAATGCCATGGACATAATCGGTTTTGGTCATATAGACGCATATTCCAATGCCTTTGCCTATCGCGCGTTGCGGAATGCCTCCGCCCTTTTTGCCGAGTTGAAACGGAAAGATTTATCCGGAATATGCCTGGAAAAGGCGTTGAAGCTCAGGACGGCTTATGAACAAAAACTGGTCAATCCGAAGACGGGCTGGGTAGCGGCCTGGTTGAGCAGGGACGGCCAACTGCACGATCATGCCAGTCTTTTCGTGAACGGGCCGGCGCTGGCTTTCGGGCTGCTTGGGTCGGAGAAGGCAAGGAAAGCGGTCGCCAATCTGGAAGCGTTAAGAAATAAAGTCGGACTGAAATCAGCCCGGCTCGGTCTGCCGGTGAATCTTTTGCCGATTCCCGATGCGGACCACATGTTGCCGCGAATAAGCGGCGCGATCAGCCAGACGTTTGAAATGTACACGAACGGAGGGATATTGGGACAATCCGCGACGTATTATCTGAGAGCGCTCTCCCTCTATGGATCGAAAACGGTGGCGAGAAAAATGGCTGAAGAACTGGCGGAAGGATTTGCCGCCGGCATGTTTACCGGCGGGGATAAAACCGGTCGCGAGTTTTTGGTCTGGAGCGGAGTTCCCTGTGGTTATGAAGGCACGCATATTTGCAGTGTTTCCGCAATGTATTCCATTGCCATTGAATTCGGGATTATAAAACCGACCAATCCCGAATGGTGGCCGGAGATATAAAGCGGCAACCAATCAGTCCACCCTGCGGCAAGGGCGAATTACGCCTCAACATCGTTTGATTGTTTCCATTCGGGGGACGCAATTAAGGGCTGACGCAGCACCTGGCTGACGACGTCTTCCACCGTTGCCCCCACCGGAACTAAATCCTGTTCCCGGCATAATCGCCCGATGGATTGAAGCGCCAGTTCAAGCCGCCGGCGCGATTCGCTGGCGGCATCCTCAAACGGCTGGTCATTATGCGCAACCAGATGAATCACCGGGACGGCCGGTTGCCCCTCGGCCAGCCGCGCGATAATATCCTTCAGCACCTGTTCCGTGCTCACGCCCCGCGCCGTGGGCCGCAAGTCCTGGTAATAGAATGTCCCCCGGACATGCATGGGCATTTTAAAATTCACGCTCAGCGGTATATTGGCAAATTCCAGGTCGCCCCGCACCTGGCGAAAAGCGCGATGCGCGCGGTGCGGATCAGGCTCGGCCCCGGCCCAGACGCAATAACGCTCGGGCCAAATCCGGCCCGGAACGCTGAGCGATCCCCCGGTAAACCCCATTTCCGCCAGCACCGGGAAAGTCGCGTCGTTGGCGCTGAATGCCCCCGGCCGGAAATATCTGGGATACTTGCCGAGCGCCTTGAACCATTCTTCCCTGCCCTCCGAAAGGATATTTTTCTGCTCATCCGCCGAATAATACCCGAACTCATATTTCCAGAACGGGTAGCGGTACTTCATGGCGTGAATATGCAACCCCAAACACGCCCCCTCGCCTTCAAGTTTCCGGAACAGCTCCTGATGCGGCCGGGCAATCTCCGGATGAACGAAAAAACTGATGGGGAACCCGCTCTTTTGCCCCAACTCCCAATAAGCCCGGATGGCGCGCTCTGATTCAGCCAAATCTTCCGGTCCGGTCCAGATTGGATTCATCTTCACCGGTTCCACATCCATCGTAATCATGACAAACACTTTTTTCATTTATACTCTCCTTGTCCGGCGGATAGAATTGATCAGTCTCACAAAACATCGGCAAAACATGGTTTTAATTTCCGGAAAATAATCCTGCCCGCCACCAGCAACAGAATCGTGATCATCCAGAAATAAGCCGCCCCGCCCCATCCGGCGGCAAACGGCGAGTTAAAAAGCAGGCTGTTCCGATAGCCTTCAACGATGTAGACAACCGGATTGAGCCGGAGCAGTTTGACTAAAAGAGAATGCTCCTGAAACATGGTAAAATTCCAGAATACCGGGGTTACCCAGAAGCCGAACTGGAGGCCGACATTGACAATCTGGCCGACATCCCGCGAAAAGACATGAAGGGTGGCCGTAATGTAACTTAACCCGGCCAGGAGAACCGCGGCGGCAAACAAGTAATAAAACACCGCCAGCCAGCTCCATGAAACGGATACTCGGCTGAAAAGCAGGACCGCGGCCACAAGCAGCAAAAAGACGACATGCACAACCAACGCCGCCAGGATTTTTATCAACGGCAGGTTAAACAGCCTGAAATTGACCTTCCTGACAAGAAAAGCGTATTCGCAGAAAACGTTCGTGGCCTGGTTCAAGGCATCGGAAAAAAAAGACCAGGCGCTCATGCCGGCCAACAACCATGCAATAAACGGCACGCCCTGGACCGCATTCGCCTTGAAAGCCACGCCCACCACAAACCACAAAATAATCGTCATCACGAACGGCTGGATAAAAGCCCAGACAAAACCGAGCATGGAACCCAGACAACGATTGCGCAGGTCATGCACCGCAAGGCGTAAAACAAGATCAAATCCCATCCGTATATCGCTTAACCATTTCATGATTTTTATAAATGTTCAGGACACTGGTGTTGACCTTCAGTCTATCCAACGGTCTGACAGTATCCGTGCCATCCGTGTAATCAGTGGTATAATTTTAAGCTTCTCTGCTTTGAATCAGCAGACGTGATAATCGCGATACCATTTAACAAACTTCGGGACTCCTTCGGAAAGCGCGGTCGCCGGATTGAATTTAAGGGCTTTTTGTGCCTTCCGGATATCCGCATAGGTATCTTTCATATCCCCGGGCTGAATCGGCAGAAATTCCATTTTCGGTTCCTTGCCAAGGCAACCGGCGATTATGCCGATAAGGTCCATGAGTTTTTCCGAGCGATGATTACCCAGGTTATAAACATCATTCTGCGGCAGGCCTTTGGCAAAAAGGGCGCCCTGAATCCCGTTCACTATATCATCAATAAACGTAAAATCACGGCGCATATTGCCGTGATTAAACACCTTGATTGTTTTCCCCCGCGATATCGCCTCGGTGAACAGCCAGATGGCCATGTCAGGACGGCCCCACGGCCCGTAAACGGTAAAAAGCCGCAATCCTATTGCTTGAATGCCGTACAAGTGGCTGTAAGCATGGGCGGTGAGCTCATTTGATTTCTTCGTGACCGCATACAGGCTGATCGGGGCATCAACGCGGTCTTTTTCACTGAACGGCAGATCACGGTTGCCGCCGTAAACGCTTGAACTGGATGCATAGACGAGTCTTTTTAATCCCGTCCGGCGGCCGGCCTCAAGAATATTTAAAAAGCCCTCGCTGTTGGACTTGTGATATACAAACGGATTGACCAGCGAATAACGCACCCCGACCTGCGCGGCCAGATGACAGACAACTTGAAAACGGTGTTTCTTGAAAAGTCCCTGCAATTTCTTGAAATCACACAAGTCGCATTCAATGCCGGAAAAACCGGCCCGTTTCCGCAGGAGTCCGTCCCGACGGCGTTTCAGTTCCACCGGGTAGTAATCGTTGAAGTTATCCAGCCCGACAACTTCATGCCCGTCAGCAAGAAGACGGGAAGCGACATGGAACCCGATAAAACCAGCCGATCCGGTAACAAGAATTTTCATTTGCGTGCGACTATATTACACATTACTATCTTTGACAAGCGTGAATAGAAACATGTCAATTGAAGGACGTTGCCGATGATTACCGCTGTGGGCGCATTTTTCTGGCTGATTGCTTTTGCCGCCGTATTGCGTCTCGTGCGCATCGGCAACGGGACAAGCCGTTCCAAATGGCTGGAACTGGCAATATTAATCTTCTTTGCCGGCCTGCTTCTCTTCCGTCCGCATGAAGACATTTTCGGCGGCCAGGATCCGGGCTCTTACATCAATTCCGGCATAACCTATAACCGCCAAAAGCAATTGGTTTATGTGGACGAACTTCTTTCAAAAGTTCCGACGGAAATTCGCCCCTCATTTTATTACCAAAAGGGCCACCCCGGATATGGACCGACCAAAGACGCCTGCCTTTGGATCCGCAACGCCGACCTCGCCATGGTCGGCCCGCATTTTCAACCCGCCTATCCCCTCTTGATCGGCGTTGCTTCACGCCTTGGCTCTTCATTCTGGGCGCTTTTCGTCGTGCCGCTCTTTGCCATTTTCACCGCCCTGGCCCTGCGCGCGCTCGCTTTCCAGACCATCCCGAACCGGTGGGCGGGAACAATCGCCTTCATTTTGTACATTTGCGCTCCTTTGACAATCTGGCATGGACGCTGTGCGCGGCCTGAAATAATCGCCTGCTTCATGTTTTTTGCCGGTTGCGCACTGACCCTTCAGGCCTGGCAATCCCGGCCCTGGAGAAACCTCATTGATCTTGCGCTCGGCGCCTTATGCATCGGCGCCGCCCCGTTCTTTCATATCACCGCCTGGCTGTTGGTTATCCCAGCAGTCTTGGCGGTTGTTACCGCCCTGGTTTTCAAGGGACGGGTTGATTTTCTGCCGCATTTGCTGATTGTCGGCCTGATGACATTCGTGTTTTATGCTCAGACAATATATATAACCGATTACTATACGGTCAAACGCTTCCTTGATCTGATTTTCCTTCACCCGCTGATCATTGCCGCCGGTTTTATCTTGCTGACGGTTTTAACGTTTTTAATCAAAACAAAAAAAATACGGTTCCGCCCCCAAACTGAAACGCCGTCGAAATCTTCTCCCCTTTGCCAGGACGAATCGGCCGGGCAACTTGGCCCGGAACTTCCTCCGCCGCCGACCGGCTCCGGCGCGACCTGCGCCACGGTAAACTTCGTCACAGGTTTATTGATCGGGATGGTGTTGATCGCTTTCCTGATGAGTCTTGTCTTTTTCCGTCAAATATACGGCAATTTACCGATCCTCGGCCGGCCGATCAGCCATTATCTTTATCTCACTGATTTCAGGGTCGTGGCCAATATGCTTTCCATTCCCGTCATGGTTTTAATTCTCGCCGGCCTGGTCGCCTGGTTGACGGGCCGGGACGATAAAAGAGATTTCCGGATTGTTTTGCTGATGGTTTTATTCCCGGCGGTCATGTTGACCGGCAACATAAATGATTTCATGATGACGCGCTATTTAACGGTGGCTTTCATTCCGCTCTCCGCCCTTTTGCTGACGGCGCTGATTTTTTCAATACTGCCGAAGGAAACGGGAATTTGGAAGCCGCTCATCCTTTGCGCTTTGTTATGCCTGATGGCCGTCAACAAGCGGTCCCACCTGGTTACGACAACGGAGCACAAGGGCTTTTGCCGTTTCCTGCGGCCTTATGCCGAAGTCGTCAAAAACAATAATGGCATGTTATTATGCGAATATTCGCGCATCGCCGCGCCGCTTGAACACTTTTTCGGCGTGCCGACGCTTGGCCTGGATAATGAAAGGCAGACTGATTACGGACCGATGGAAAAGGCGTGGGCTGACATCATGAAATCAGAACCGGAACGCCCCGCATTCTTTATTACCCCCTGGCACAACATTCCGGCCAGCGCATTTTTTGATTTTGAGCCTGTTTTCACCGATTCATTTCAAGATCGTCGCCTGGAGCAGTCCCGGCAAAGCCTGCCGGTCAAGGTCGGGGAATCAGAACTGACCCTGAGTCTCTATCGCATGAAATTAAAACAACCCAAGCCACAGATTAAGGCAGTCATTCCGGCAACAATCATCAAGCCCGACGCCGGCAACATGGGCTTGCGCCATTTTGCCAACATGCGCAATGAGCCGTGGTCAAGCCCGACCAACAATCCCGCCCCATCCATTTTATCAAAGTACAGTGCTCTGCCGGAAAATATCATCCCAAGCGCCGAAGCGCTGATGGTCATGCCCCCGCAAAATACAATTCAAGCGCGCTGGGCCCGGGCGCACGCCGAAATCCTGCTCCCCGCCTCGCACCGGTATTCCTCCCTGCTGTTGATTTATTTCAAGGCGCCTGATCCGGATGGATCCGGTTTTGTTTTGTTGCAATTGACACGGGGTAAAGAGGATAAAAAAAATATCGGTGAAAAACGCGAAATAAAATCCGATGAATGGCAATGGCAGGCCTGGCTGATACCTCCCAATTTCTCCGACCCGGCCGGCGATCTGGAATGGCTGGCATTGGAGATAAATCCGCCCTGGAACCCGGGCAAGCCGGGTTTTCCAACCGACCTGGGCATTCTCATCAGCCAGATTATTGCCCTGCCGATTCAATGACAACGGATGACAAGGCATGTAATCCTTCAGTCTCGCGGGTGGATTTTTGGAGACGGGACGACCTCGTCCCGTTCAGAGCGGCCTGGGGGCAGGCCGGCTCCACCGAGACTGAGGCCTTGCCAAGGCATTGATAAGGCGCTTGCCTTAAAGTCAATTCTCGTGTTATATCCTATTTCATTTTGCTACTGCGGGGTGTAGCGCAGCCTGGTAGCGCGCCAGCCTTGGGCGCTGGAAGTCGTGGGTTCAAATCCCACCGCCCCGACCCACCAAACCATTGTTAAACATAGCTTATTTACTCATCAGCATAATTAGCGAACTTCCTTATACCGTGTTTAGGGTACAAAAATGGGCAAGATCAGATGCAGGATCTTCCCGATCCGCTTGGCGCCTGGACCTTCAACATTCAAAGCTATGCTTGATCTGCAGGGTATCAGAATTTGCAAAAAAACGCGCGCCGCTGGCGGACTTGGATATCTATTCAACCGCCGGTCGCTTTTAACACGGCTTCCAGTTCCTCCCACTGACGGTAAACGGTTTCGATCTCGATGGCCAGCGCTTTACTACGTTGCCTGGCGCGCGCAATGCTCTCGCCATCCTGGCGGTAGAAATCCGGATCGGCCAGGCGGGCATGCCACTGGGCTTGTTCCGATTCCAGCGCTTCAATCCGGCTGGGCAATCCTGCCAGCTCGCGCTTTTCCCGTTCTGAAAGACGCCGCTTCTTTGCCGCAGGCTCACGCCGGGGATGCGCTTGCTTCTCCGCCGGCTCGGGCTCCGGCGGCAAGAGGCGATGCTTTGCCCAGTCGTCGTACCCGCCCACGTAGTCATTGATAAACCAGCCGTCCGTTAATCCGAGCCATTGGCCCGGCATATCGAGTGAATACTTTTCGAAGACCAGCGTGCCGGTCGCAACGTTGTTCAAAAACGTTCGGTCGTGACTGACAAGCAGCACGGTGCCGTTGTAGGCGGCCAGCTGTTCCTCCAGCAGTTCCAACGTATCGAGATCGAGGTCATTTGTGGGCTCATCCAGCACCAGCAAGTTGGACGGCTGGGCGAACAACCGGGCCAGGAGCAGCCGGTTGCGCTCGCCGCCCGACAGGACTCCGACTGGCTGGCGCGCGCGGTCGGGGGTGAACAGAAAATCCTGCAGATAGCCGTAGACATGCCGGCGCGTTCCCTGGATCGTCACAAATTCCTGGCCTTGACCGATGTTTTCCGCCAGTGACCGCCGATCGTCGAGTTGCGCGCGGAGCTGATCAGCATAGGCGATCTGAAGGTTCGTACCGTGAGTTATTCGGCCCGACAGTGGCGCAAGGCTGTTTCCCTCGCCGGCGGGGTCTAACCTGCTTATCTCACAACCTGAATCAGGTTGTGAGAGAGGCACCGGACTGCCAATGCCTTGGGAAGGTATTGGCGCCGGCCGAAGCAGACGGAACGTCGCTTCGGGGCAGCCCCGAAGTGAAGCACCATGCGCTTCTACTTCGGCCCTTCGGGCGCATTTCTCACGGGGCGTGTGAGAAATGCGGGCTAAAAGCAGGCGCAGTAACGTGGTCTTGCCGCATCCGTTCGGTCCCAGGATGCCAACTTTGTCGCCGCGCGTTATGACCGTTGAAAAGTCACGGATCATTGGCCGATCCTCAAACCCAAACGACACATGCTCGGCCTTGATGACGACCTGCCCTGTCCGGTCCGCCTCCTGGATGGCCATCTGCACGGCGCCAGTGCGCTCCCGGCGCCGAAGACGCTCAGCACGCAGGTCTTCCAAGGCGCGGACGCGGCCCTGGTTCCGCACGGTACGCGCCTTGACACCCTGCCGCCGCCACTCCTCCTCCTGTTTCAGGCGGCGGTCGAGCCCTTTCCATTGCTTGGCTTCGGCATCGAGAAACTCCGCTTTGCGGCACAGGAATGTGTCGTAATCGCAATGCCAGTTGCTGATCCGGCCACGATCCAGTTCGACAACCCGCGAGGCGAGCCGGCGCAGAAAAGACCGGTCATGCGTGACAAAAAGTATGGTGCGGCAGTAACGCAGCAGGAAAGTTTCGAGCCACGCGATGGAATCCAAGTCGAGGTGATTAGTGGGCTCGTCAAGGAGCACCACGTCCGGCGCGCCGCTCAAAGTCCGCGCGAGCAAAACACGCCGCTGGGTACCGCCGGAAAGTGTTTCAAAATCGGCGTCCGGATCAAGGTTGAGCCGGCTGATGATCTGCCGGGCATCGAGGTCCTGCTGATCCGCCGCCGCTGACGTCGCGCCGGCACAGACAATATCAAGGACGCGGCCCTGTAAATGGGACGGCACCTGCTGGGGCAGCCGGGCCAAGCGCAGGCCGGTGGAACGGATCACCTGGCCGGAATCCGGTTTCGTTTCCCCGGCCAGGATCCGCAGCAGCGAGCTTTTGCCCGTGCCATTAACACCCAGCAGGCAAATGCGGTCGCCTTTCTCGATATGGAGTTCCACATTATCGAGCAAAGGGTTCCCGCCATAGTTCAGGCTGACATTTTTAACGCTTAAGAGCGCCATGAATACCTACGTCACCAAGTTTACGAAAAACGCACGCGAGTCTTTTACCGGTATGCGAGGCAGTAGCAAGCCCGTCCGCAGATGATCGTTTTGACCAGGCTTCCGCGCGGCAGTTTACCAATAGTGTGCCGGTAATCCCGCTCCATGCGGAGCGAATTACCCAACTCTTCTTTCAGCAATTATTTGATCGCCATAAAAACCGCTTACCTAACATCCTTATCAATAAACATATTCTGTTTGGTAATAGGCGTCAAGTTGCCAAACATAGTGTCCGAGTCAGTTGCAAAACTCCAGAAAGCTTGCCCGACACTAGCCAGGGAATCGGCTCGTCGGTGCGAGCCTCCTACATTTCTTAGGAAAATCACGATTGTAGGAGCGCCATACCGTTGGCGCGATGAGTTTTGCAATTAACTCGTCTGTTTATCATTATATGTTTGGTAACACCACAGGCGCAATGGTCGCGTCACGGCCTGCGGCAATTAAGCATTTGCGAACGGAGTCAGGCGCCTGTCCATGCCGGCGGCGGTATTCAACTGTTGCATTTTTTGCAACAGTTCAACATGAGGAATTGGTAGCGTTGTGAGATCACTGTGCGCCCGTATAACTTGCCTACGGAACCGGAAAGCCAAGCGGAATGGACTACTGAAAATAATAAAAAAATAGGGATTGATAAATATATCAATTCTGATATAAGGTAAAAACAATGAAAGAAGGAAGAAAGCCAGCTTGGCTGGCTGCATGGTGAAATTAAGACACCGCCTTTTTCCGCCGAAGCGCGAATTGAGGCGGGCTGGCTGCTTGGCAGACTGCAACGCGGCGAGTTGTTGGCGATGCCGTATTCTCGGCCTATGCCGGGCATTGGGCCACGCTGTCATGAACTGCGCGTGAAGGATGCGCGGGCCGAATGGCGAATTATTTATCGGATAGACCAAGATGTAATTCTGGTTGTGGAGGTATTTAACAAGAAGACACGGGAAACCCCCGATCAAATTATCAAAACCTGTCGTAGGCGTCTGCGCGAATACGACATAACAACGGGAGAATAAACACATGAATCCGGAAAAACAAAAACGGCTTGAAAAGGCGGGGTGGAAGTTCGGGAATGCGGACGATTTTCTCAATCTGACCCCTGACGAACAAGCCTATGTTGAAATGAAACTGACTTTGGCAAAAACGCTGGAGGAAACCCGGAAGCAAAAGGGGCTTACGCAAAAAACACTTGCGGATAAGTTGCACACCAGTCAGCCCCGGGTAGCCATGATGGAAAAGGGCGATCCGTCTGTTTCCCTTGACCTACTGATCCGCGCATTGCTGATCCTTGGCATCCCTCCAAGGAAACTGGCCGTAGCGGTATGATCAGACAAGTTTAACGTATTAGATTTACCCAGCCTTGTCCTTCGTAGCGCTTTGGCGCAGGAGGGGCCGCTCCAGCGGCATCGGTTTGGATTAGTGTTGATTTTGTAAACTATTAGTTTACATTAGAGGGGTCAAATCAAACCAGATAGTTGGCTCACTTTCCGTCGGCTACTTGCGCTATTCTCAATTCGCGAATTGCGTATCTCATTGTCAATTAAGCCACAAGATATCTATGTCGCCCAACCTCTTCACGAGGAGTTCAGGTCTTCCAGTTCATCTTCTTTAGAAGGCAATGACGGCCAGGTTAATGCAGACAACGGACAAAACAGCCGTGCCTCTTCTTTTCGCTTTAGGGATATGCGGCGACATCGTCCTATACAAAACGAAGGATGGTCGCGTGGCCTTGGATGTGCGGCTGGAGCAAGAAACACTTTGGCTGAGCCAGAAGCAGATGTCCGCGCTGTTCGATAAGGATGCCGACACGATTGGCCTTCACATCCGCAATGTCTTCAAAGAAGGTGAGTTAGGGAAGTCGGCAACTACCGAGGAATACTCGGTAGTTCAAAACGAGGGCGGGCGTTCAGTGAATCGTTCGGTTCGCTTCTACAACCTTGACGTTGTTATCTCCGTAGGTTACCGGGTAAAGTCCCAACACGGTACGCAGTTCCGCAGCTGGGCAACGCAAGTCCTCAAGGACCACATTCTCAAAGGTAACTCCTGAAAAGCCCCTGTTTCCGCCTTGCCTCCCCCCCCTTTTTTATCTTATCTTTCTCAAATCATTGAGATTTTTTCTCAAACCGGGCGAGAAAATACTCGTCTGCGGGTTAGAGAAATCTGATAATCCTGGATAAACAGACCGAAAGCTGCATCATGTTAAGAATTATGCGGTAAAGATTGCCAAGAAGGAAGAACACATGAAAGTCATTTTTTTTACATTGCTCGCGATCGGTTCCTTGCTCATCACTGGCTGCACGACAATAACATCCACCAACAATCAAGCATCAACGGGTTGCGCGGAAACCCGCACGGCAACGACCGAACAAGAAATCGCATCATTGTTTGACAGGTGGAACCAATCGCTGCAAACCGGTGATCCGCAAAAAGTCGTCGCCAACTATGCTGAACGATCAATTCTTTTACCCACCGTCTCAAACAAGCCTCGCCTCACGCCGGCTGAGAAAGCGGATTATTTTTACCACTTTCTTAAAAACCAACCGTCGGGAGAAATCAATATGCGACAGATAACGATCGCCGGCAACATGGCGGTAGACTCCGGTCTTTATACCTTCCACTTTGCGAAGACGGGCGATAAGATCAGGGCGCGATACAGTTTTACTTATCGCTGGGATGGCAAGCAATGGCTCATTATCAGCCATCACTCGTCTGCAATGCCGGAAAAGTGAACGGCCAGCCATGCGATCAGCATAAGAACAAGACAGAGATCAAAGGATCCGGCGACAACATCACCCCCTGCCGTTCGCCTGAGGCCAGGCGATTGAAAGATGTTATTGCCCGTGATAAAAATAAGTGCCGAGACCGATCGTGAACACGAAACAGCCATAAAGAGCGTGTTCCATGGAGGAAATTGCCAGGGATTTTGTCCGGAGGTAAGTTTGCGCAAAGATGACTCCGCCGATAAACGAGAGCCCCACCGCCAACAGGTTGCCAAACACCAGATGAACCATGGCAAACGCAACGGCGCTCGCGATTATCATGACCGGCGGCGTTGAAAACAAATCACAATATCGGTTAAAAATGAAACTCCGATAGACGATCCCCTGCGGATACACGGAAAGCACGGGATACAGCAACATGATAATCAACCACAGGACCGGACGAGTCTGAATCAAATGGAATAGTTGGCCGGGGGCAAACCGAGCAACGAAAACTCCGATAATGACGGCCAATATGATGAATCTTGCCAGGATGCGGAAAATATTCTGATCCTGCCTTGAAAACGACCAGAGTTCCGAACGTTTAAATGCCGGCTTACGCCACAGCCAGGCAAAACACAGGACGGCCGCAATCCATAGCAACGGCAGTAAAAAACGTCCCGGGAAATACACTCGCAAACATACCGGCAAAAAGATAAACACCGATACAAATTCCATGCCAAGATATGCTTTTCGCGGTAAATGCAAGTTCTGCTCCGATATTAAACTGCCCGCAGATTTTTACGGCAACAGCCGTAAACCGGGATCATGCTGATTTCACCTGTGGAAACGATATCATTTCCGGCGGATATTTACCATTATTTCGATAACATGCGGTCTTCATGTCAGCACCGGTCCAAAACGGACGATTTTCGCCGGTTTGAAAATGGATTAAAAATACACTATGGCGCCGCCTTTGGCGGCAACTGTTCTACAGGTGGGGCGAACCCTCCGGGTGAGCCGTTCTTTCCGCCCAGGCGGATATGCCTCTGGCACGACATCAGACGGCTCGGCAGGGACGCCTCGCCCTACCATTGCGGTAATCCTATGAGAAAGCCATACCGAGCGAACCAAATAAGAATATCTTTAAAAAAAGGTTCCGAACTATATCCATTTTCAAACCGGCCGTTTTAGGTAGAATTAGAACGGCGTTTGCGGTATTCAAGTTTCCGAAGGCGCTGAATGACCGGCTGGAAGGCTTTGGTCTCCATCTGTTTGATGGGCTTCAGAAGCAAATGCTCGCCATCGCAGATAATGATCATTTTCGATCCGGCGGAAAGCCGGAGCAGGTCGCGGAACTTGCCGGGAATGGTGAACTGTCCTTTCGAAGTCAAAGCGGCAATATCAATATGCATAATCACCTCATCGCGTAAGGATTCCTTACGCGATTAAAATACAATCAATGGAGTGAGAAGTCAATTCTGTTTTCAAGTAATAATGTTTTCAAATAATAAAAAGGGAGCGCGAACGGCCATTTTGAAAATTCCGTCCGCATCCATTTGTAGAAAAACAAGCCTCTACTCCGCCGACCATCCTTCGCCCACCGAAGCTGGGCTTCGCGAAGGCGGGGAGCCATAGGGCTTTCCCTGGCCGAGCTCCCTGGCCGAGCTCCCTGGCCGGCGCTCCCTGGCCAGCGCTCGGGCATAGGCGGACACAGGCGGGCAGGTTGGCGAAGAAGGGTAACCGTTATTACTGTAACACCGTTTACTCTAAAATCAAAACAAGGCCTGAATTTTAACGCCACAGGAAGGTGCAAGGACTATAGTTAGCTGACATTATTCTTTAGAAGGCTGATTTTAAGCTTGCATTTGTAAGGAAATGTAGTCATATTTCCTTACAAAGGGAAACGATATAATACTATGTTAGACATTGAAAATAAGATACTTAGGCGTATCCGTGCCAACAGGGATGGTTGGTGCTTTACTTCAGGTGATTTTGACGACTTTGGCGGCAAATCTGCCTTATGGACGGCATTGCACCGCCTGGCCAAGCGGGGGACCATTCGCCGGTTGGCGCAAGGTCTTTATGATTATCCCAAGACGCATGCGGAATTAGGTATACTTTCGCCCGATCCTGAGGTGGTGATGCAGGCTTTGGCCAGGGAAAGAAAAATCCGTGTCCAGTCAACCGGCTCTTATGCGGCCAACCTGCTGGGGATGTCAGAACAGGTTCCGGCGCGTATTGTTTTCCTGACCGATGGGTCGCCGCGTCGGATTCGAATCGGCAACCAGGAGATTATCTTGCGGCGGACGACGCCCCGAAATATGGCTACGGCCGGACGAATCAGCGGTACGGTCATCCAGGCGCTGAGGTATATCGGCAAAAATCGGATCACGCCCGCGCACCGCCAAATTCTCACGCGGCGATTGAGCGCGTCCGATAAAAAACAGGTTTACAAGGACCGGTTGTATGCGCCGGAGTGGATCCGTCGGTTGATGGAAGAAATTTCCGGGGAGGGATCATCGCATGCTTGAGTTCGCTCGGCGACCGTCTGAAAATCGCAAGGACATTTTCCGCCAGGTGGGAATACAGCGCACCATTGGTCCGCACATCATTGAAAAGGATTTCTGGGTTTGTTGGTTGTTGCGCTTGATCTTTGCCGACCCGGAACTCGGCGGACACCTGGTGTTCAAAGGCGGCACATCATTGTCAAAGGTGTTTGGGATCATTCAGCGGTTTTCTGAGGACATTGATTTTTCGGTGGACCCGGATTGGCTTGGGTTTGGTGGTGATTTGCGCCTGGAAGCCTCTGCCAGCCGTTCACAATTTGATAAGCGCACCAAGGCGCTTGAAGACGCTTGTATTGCAGCGGTTCGCGATCGGTTTCTACCGGCCTTAAAACGTCATGTTGCCATAAATCTCCCTGGTCATACAGAGTCAGCGCTGACTTTTGAGGTAGATGAATCCACTCATTCGCCAGTGCTATTGTTTGCCTATCCGCGTGAGGAGCAGACCGGTTCGTTGCGTCCGCAGGTGAAGCTGGAATTCGGATCGCTTTACGACCAGCGGCCAACCGGCGCACATTCGATTAAATCACTGACGGCAGAGGTGTTCCCCGCGCTTTTTCGCGAACCATCCTGCCAAGTTGTGGCATTGGAAGCGGAAAGGACATTCTGGGAGAAGGCCACAATTTTGCACGCCGAGTATCACCGGCCAGCAGGAAAACAGTTGCCGGTCGGAATTTCGCGGCATTATTATGATCTGTATTGCCTGAGTCTGACCACAATTGGAGAACGGGCGCTGACCGATACAAAACTACTGGATCGGGTACGCGCACATAAACAAACCTATTTCCGCTCCGGTTGGGCACATTACGAGACCGCCGTTGCCGGTGGCTTTCGTCTGATGCCATCATCTGAACGGCAAACCCAGATTGAGCGCGATTACCGCGGCATGGCGGACATGTTCATGGCAACTCCGCCAAAGTTTGATAAGATTATGGCGCAGTTGAAGATTATGGAGAAGCGAATCAATGGCGCATAATCATGCTTTAACAAACCGACATTATCGCCACAGAACTCTTTATGTTAAGTATTAAAGTTAGGTTTTCTCTGACCCGAATGGCGCTAAGTTAAGCGTTTTTGCGCCATGCATTTAGCGGCTCAGCGCAGCTTCGCCCTCCATTTTGCTTGGCAAATACGGTTAGTGGAGGGCGAGCCGGGGCTTATCTTAGCGCCATTTAGGTTTGCCCCCGATTTTCGGATAAGAATTGCATGAACGCCAGGAAATGGTATCATGATTTTTACACGACCGACATTTCGCACAAATAATTTAAAACAGGAGGTCACATGAAAGTCATCGGTTTTTCGGGAAGTCCCAGGAAAGACGCCAATACGGATCGGCTCGTACGTCAAGTGCTTGCCGGAGCCAAGGCGGCCGGCGCCGAAACCAAATTCATCCGGATTGCGGACCTTAAAATATCGGGCTGTACAAGCTGTTACTACTGCAAGACTCACGACACGTGTTCCATCAAAGACGATATGCAGGATATTTACAAGGACATCCACGCTGCGGATGCGTGTGTAATCGGATCCCCCGTATACATGGGGCAGGTTTCAGGACAAACAAAACTCTTCTGGGACCGGTTGCTCCCCCTGTTTAATGCCGACTTTTCAACACGACTGAAAAAACACCCGGCGCTTGTACTGGTGTTCACCCAGGGACAACCCGACGCCGGCATATACAAGCCTTACATGGAAAACACAAAGAAGGTGTTTGGCTTCATGGGATTCAAGCCCGGTGAAATAATCGTTGCCGGCGGCACGCGGGAGAAAGCTGACGTGGATAAACAGAAAGATTTAATGGCCAGGGCAAAAGCAACCGGGGCTGGACTGGTAAAATGACTCCTCGCAAAACCCGCTGACTTCTCCATAACCTTGCCAAAGGAGGGTGAAGATACGGTACTGATTTTTACCTGAGGCCAAGTAATTGATGAGACACAACCTGATTTAACGTTAAGTATTTCCGCCAGAGGCGGATCTGCCTGCTATGGCATGAAAAGTTAGGTTTTCTCTGACCCCGATTTTCTAATGGCTTTTCTGGATTTGCCCTGCTACATTCAAAACCGCCGGGAATGTGCATGCAGGGTAAGCACAGAAAAGACTTGGTTGCGAACTCTTTTGATAAAGGTCAATATGGCAAGACAGAATAGAACGCCGATAGAAATAATTAAAAAAGAATTAGTTAAGCTGTTATGGGGGATCGTTGTCGCAGCGGTTGGCTTACTAATTCTTTGGTTTGTCGCGAGGCCAATCCTTCAAAATCTATTCCAAAATCTGGGTCGCGATATTAGCGCCACTTCTTCACAATTAACGAATGACCATAAAGTGGCGAAATGAATAATAGGCAGTGAAATGTGAAGACATGACGCCATGCACAGAGACACGTCCTTCTTCTCCGAAAATTCCATCCGCATCAATTTGTAAAAACAAGCCTCTGTTAAGCATTAATTCGCCCAAGCGGATCAAGTTATACTACCCCATCCACCGCAAGCAGACAGGTGGTTGACACCGTTTTTTATACAAGAAAAGCAAAATATTGATTCCGCTGCATTTTCATCTATAATGTCAGACAGGTCAAAATATGCCTGTTCCGCAAGAAATTATAAAATTGGTTGAACGCTTTGAATCGCAACGCGAGGCGTATCAATCCGGCAAGTATAACGAGGCGCAAATCCGCGCTGAATTCATTGATCCGTTTTTCAAAGCCCTCGGCTGGGACATCCACAACGAACGGGGTTACGCCGAAGCCTATAAGGACGTTGTCCATGAGGACGCGCTCAAAATGGGCGGCGCTACCAAGGCCCCGGACCTGTGTTTCCGTATCGGCGGCACGCGCAAGTTCTTTGTAGAATGCAAGAAGCCCTCCATAAATATCAAGGAGGCCGTTCATCCTGCCTACCAGCTCAGGCGTTATGCATGGTCGGCCCGGCTTCCCTTGAGCATTCTGACCGATTTTGACGAATTGGCTGTTTACGACTGCCGGGCCAAGCCCAACAAGGACGACTCGGCATCGGTCTGCCGCCTGATCTATATGACCGGCAAACAATATGCCGAAAAATGGGATGAACTGGCGGCAATTTTCTCGCACGAGGCAGTCCTCAAGGGCTCGTTTGACAAATACGCCGAGAGCGCCAAGGGCAAGAAAGGGACAACCAGCGTTGACGACGCTTTCCTCGAGGAGATTGAACGCTGGCGCGCTTTGCTTGCTCTCAATATTGCCATTCGGAACGAAAAGCTTTCGCAACGCGAATTGAATTTTGCCGTGCAGCGCACGATTGACCGGATTATTTTCCTGCGCATCAGCGAGGACCGCGGCATTGAGCCCTATGGCCGCTTACTGACCTTGAAAAACGGCGAGCGGGCTTATCCACGTCTTTGCGAATTATTCCGGCGAGCCGATGAACGCTATAATTCAGGCCTGTTTCACTTCCAGCCGGAAAAGGATAGACCGGAAACACCGGATGAATTGACCTTAAACCTCAAAATAGATGACAAGGTTTTGAAAGATATTCTTGGCAATCTATATTATCCCGAAAGTCCCTATGAATTTTCAGTCCTTCCCGCCGATATTCTCGGCCAGGTGTATGAACGGTTCCTCGGCAAGGTGATAAGGCTTACGGCCGGACACCAGGCAAAAGTAGAAGATAAACCCGAAGTCCGCAAGGCGGGTGGAGTTTATTACACACCGACCTACATCGTGGATTACATCGTTAAAAACACGGTCGGGAAACTGCTGGAAGGCATAACTCCCAGGCAGGCGGCAAAGTTGAAAATTCTTGACCCGGCCTGTGGCTCCGGCTCATTCCTGCTTGGCGCGTATCAATTTTTGCTTGATTGGCACCTTGTGCAATACATGAAGGAGCTGGAAAAGTGGACAAAAGGCAAGGAACCAAAACTTTATCAGCATCACAAAGGTGGATGGAGACTGACCACCGCCGAACGCAAGCGCATCTTACTAGCGAACATTTTCGGCGTGGATATTGACTCGCAGGCAGTAGAGGTAACCAAACTTTCGCTCCTGCTGAAAGTTTTGGAGGGCGAATCGCAGGAAACGATCATAAAACAATTTGAACTTTTCCATCAACGCGCCCTACCCGACCTTGGAAGTAACATCAAATGCGGCAATTCATTGATCGGCTCGGATTTCTACCAACAGCAGGAACTGAACTTGCTGGACGATGAAGCTCGCTACCGCATCAATGCCTTTGATTGGCATGCCGAGTTTTCCGAAATCATGACCTTCGGAGGATTTGACGCCGTCATCGGCAATCCACCGTATGTCCGCCAAGAATCGCTGGGCGATGATTTCAAAGCCTATGCGAAAAATCATTTTCAAACTTTTGCCGGCACGGCTGATTTGTATGTCTATTTCTTCGAACAGGCGCACCGCCTGTTGCGGCAGGACGGCTATTTCGGCATGATTTGTTCTAACAAATTCATGCGCGCCAATTACGGACAGGCTTTGCGTAATTTTCTATCCAAGAAGACAGAACTGATCCAGATTATAGACTTTGGTGAATTGCCGGTTTTTGTAGGAGCAGCCACGTTTCCCGCCGTATTTCTTACAATAAACAAGCCCGTTACCAACCAAAATTGCCTTTACGCTCCGATCAAACGCTTAGACTTTCAGATGCTCGAAAATGAAGTCCAGTCTGTCGGATATATTCTTGAAAATGTTTCTTTAGGCGACACAAACTGGACTTTGGCACACGCTGAAAATGCCATAGTTCTTGAAAAAATCCGCGCCGCCGGAAAGCCGCTCGACGAATATGTGAACGGGAAAATATACAGAGGCGTTTTAACAGGTTTTAATGAAGCTTTTGTGATTGATACCAAGACACGTTCTGAATTGATCAAAGCGGATAAAAAGAGCAGCGAGTTAATTAAACTGTTTGTAGTGGGTGATGACATTCGAAAATACCATATTCGTTTTAGTGATACATTTTTGATTCTCATTCCAAAGGGTTGGACTAACGAAAATGCGGGCGGCGCAAAAGATGTTTGGCGCTGGTTTCAGGACAACTATCCGGCACTAGCACGTCATCTGTCCCCCTTCGCGGATAAAGCCGAGAAAAGATGTGATAAGGGTGATTACTGGTGGGAGCTTAGAGCCTGCGATTATTATGATCTTTTTACCAAGACTAAAATTCTTTATCCAGACATCGCTAAAGAAAGCCGTTTTACTATTGACCATAATGGAATCTATTTTGGAAACACCGTATATTTTATTCCAAGCAATGACCTTTATTTGCTTGGCGTTCTCAACTCTCGTCTGATTTGGGAATACTATAAAACGATTGCAAGCGTTTTAGGAGATGCTAATAAAGGTGGTCGTCTCCGTTGGTTTACACAAGATGTCCTGAATCTGCCTATTCCACCCCCAGATTTAAATCCTTCGCTTGCCGATCGCCTACGGCGTCTGGTTGACCAAATGCTTGACCTGCAAAAGAAACTGGCGGAGGCAAAAGCGCCGCACGACAAAGAATCGTTCCAGCGTCAGATTTCCGCCACCGACCGCGAGATTGACCAACTGGTTTACGAGCTTTATGGACTGACAGATGAAGAAATTAAGATTGTGGAAAACAGAAAATAAAAGTTTGATGTATAATAGCGAGGCGGAAAATTAAACATGAAAAAACGAGCCCAGCTTGTCTGCCAGCATCTTGAAAACATCTCCCGCGAGGCGTTGGAGAGGAATCCGGAAATTATTTATCAATACGTTCGCGGACGACAGGGTGTGTATGCTTTGTACCGGCACGGAAAGTTGTACTACGTGGGACTTGCCACAAACTTGCGCAACCGGCTGAAGCATCATCTCAAGGACCGACACGGGCATTCATGGGACAGGTTTTCGGTGTATCTAACCATCGGAGACCATCATCTGCGAGAGCTTGAAGCTTTAATTCTGCGCACGGTCAAGCCCGCTGGTAATAAGCAGAAAGGCAAATTCGCCCGGTCGGAAGACCTGCATCGCCGATTCCGGCGCGATAGCAAACGAAATGCCCTGGCGCAGGTTGACGGGTTGTTTGGAGAATACCGGCCAGCATGGAGGCAGAGACCGAATGAATTAGAGGAAAGCGAACGCAAACCAGCGCTTGTGGCATATATCTCCGGTCCTATGAAACTCAGAGCATTCTTCAAGGGAAAGAAACTCACAGCCCGGGTGCGCCGTAATGGCACCATCCGCTTTGCCGGCAAAATCTACAACTCTCCATCTGTAGCCGGTGCCGCCGCCGTCAAACGCCGCTCCTGCAACGGCTGGACCTTCTGGGAATACGAACGCGCCCCCGGAGATTGGGTGAAAATTGACAAATTGCGGAGATAGATGGAAAAACACGGTAATATTAACACGCCGAGCGTCATCGCATGACAACGAATTGGTAAATCACGAATTATGACACCAGAAATAATCACTGTTTGGGCATCAATTATTATCGCCTTGGTCGCGCTGTTTGTCGCTGTCTGGCAAGGCTACCTGATGAGAAAGCACAATCGCCTCAGCCTTCGACCCCACCTTACTTTTCTACATAAGCTATCCGATCAAGATCCTCGCTTCTTTCTGGAAATCCAGAACAATGGTGTTGGTCCTGCAGAGATTCGTCAGTTCCGTGTATTCCTCGATAGTAAACCTCAAGAGCACTTTGAACCCGCATCATGGATTCCGATGCTAAGTATCATCGGACTGAAAGGCAGAACGTGTGGCACATCTCTTGATTCGGGTGAGTTCATTGCCGCCGGACAAAAACTTCAAATGCTTAAGTATGATTCCGGGAATGAGCCGCTAGGCTCTCGGCAGATTCGACAAGCCCTACAACGCATTATGGTGCAAGTCACATATCGATCTGTTTATGGAGAGTCGTACGAGACGAGCTTCTGCGTGCGTCCATCTCTCTTTGATTGTTATGAGACTGGTTCGCCAGATTTGTAGTGCCTAATAATGCTGCTGCTTGGTATCCGGTATTTTACTTAGGAAAGGAATTTGGATAACATCGTTGCGCTTTCTTTCACAATAAGATTTGACAGAATTGCCCATCAGAATAAACTATCCCAGAGGTAGAAACGCAATTGTTTCTGACGATTGAATTAATAAAAAGTTTAGTAGCAAATCTCAACTTTCCAAATGAATTGATAAATTCAAAAATATTTACATTCGTTTTTAGAGCGAATTATTGAAAATTAAGACACTAAATGTTTCCAATAAGTTGAAGAACAAAGGACTTTTGATGCAACTTTTGGGATTCTTGATCCTGCTGGCGGAGACAAGATGATTTTTGGTATTCAAAGGAACACCTTTGTATTTCCCGGCGTTGATCACAGGTGTTGTAATCTTCGCCATTTACCTGTTCTGGGGCAGCTCTTTGGTCAACAAGAACAGATAAGAGTGCGAGAAGTAAAGTATTCTTGGGTGAAGTGTTGAACGGTAGGTGATAGTAACAATGTACTCAGAATTACTGAAAAAACTGGACAAGCTGAGATGTCGGACAGCACGTTTTCGTCGGGTCATACTTCATCTTCATTCTCCCCAGAGTTTTGATTGGGCTCGATCGGCCTCTGCGGATAAAGTCAGAAACGACAAGAGTCGCTTTCTTGCCGATAAAGGCACGGATTCATTCATACAAGAACTGAAACCGCATTATGATCTGGTTGCCATTACTGATCATATGCGGTCAGGATATGCTTCAATACTTAGCCAAACGACCTCTCCGGCAGACAATTGTATCATATTGCCGGGTATGGAGGTCAATTTCATACCAGAATCCGCCTTAGGAATAGCGCGAATTCACCTGGTCGTCATTTTACCAGAACACGCTTCTGTGGAGGATTTTGCCCGCTTGTTCTATGCGCAGAATCACATTCCTGCTGACGACAGCAGAACGGGGCAAGAAGATGTAAAAGGCGTTAACCTCAAAGATTGGGTTGATCGTGTAAAGAAGCAGAATGGTATTTGCATTGCTGCTCATATCGATAATCAGCAGGGCATTCGTTGTAGATTCAGGCAAACGGCGGTTGAGACCTTAAGACTTTTTGCAGATGCGGATAAGGATGGTCTTGAGAAAGAAAATGAAGTTCCTGAGGCGCTCAAGAAATATCTGTTTGAGTCCGGTCTTACTGCTGTTGAGATTCAACAAGCATCACACGCTGAGCACTATAGATGGGAATCAGAAGTGGATGGCAAGACTCAGTGGCTTCCCACCGTTCTGACCTCTGATGCACATTGCGTTGAGGATTTCACAAAAAAGGACCGCATAACATATATCAAAATGACAGAACGGTCTCTTCAGGGCATCAAAGATGCATTTTCCTTCCCTGATACACGAATCAGATTTCCAGATAATCTGCCTGAAGCCCCAAACCCAAGATTGCTTGGAATACAGATTGCTGGCAATGACACATCTTTTTTCAAAGACGTGACAATTGCGTTTGCGGAAAACCTTAACTGTCTTATTGGTGTAAGAGGTTCGGGTAAATCAACGCTTGTTGAGGCCATGCGCTATCTATTCGGCTATAACAGGACATTGGCCGAGGTCGGCGAATCTCTAGAAACTTCAATAAGAGAGATGCAACAGTCAAACCTAACCGGCTCGGTCATACGCTTGGTCTACAGAACGAAAGAGGGAGATGAAAGATTTCTCCAAGCGACCTATGATAGTAAAGAAGACTACGCCACCAAGATCTATTCTGCTTCTGGGGATTTCATAAATGTCCCTGATGTTGAGAAAAGTGGGGACTATCCTCTCAGACTCTATGGCTGGAGCGAAATAGAGAACCTCGGAAGAATCCCCGCCAGGCGTTAGGCGTCAGGTCTACACACTACACATTAAACATTTAGAGTAATTGCGCTGCCGGCAATAAGATTTGACAGGATTGCACATCAGGATAAATCACGCCTTTCTGCCTTTCCGCCTCTGGCGGATCTGCCTCTGGGAGCCAGGGGCAGCCCTTGATTTAGGACTTAGCCATCTTAGGCGGACAAGCGGGAATATTTCCATCTTTCACAATAAGATTTGATCCTTCTTCACCAGTCCAGCCCACCTCCCCGTCAACTGACGGATCAACTGACAGCCGCAATATTGCGGGCATGGTAAATTCTTGCCCGCATTCACAACAGCAATATTCTTTAACAAGACGACAACATGATGAAGTAAGAATTTCTTACTTCATGACCTTTATCAACAAAGTTGATTTTTTACAATGATCTATTATGATCAGGTAAGAAATTCTTACTTGATCATAACCGGAGGCGAGCATGAACTATTTTGAAGTTGCAATTGTTTCATCCAAGGGCCAGGTAGTCATCCCGCTGGACTTCAGGAAAAGACTCGGCATCCGACCAGGCACAAAACTCATGGTGATTTCCGATGGCCACAACCTGCTGCTCAAGCCGCTCGAAGCGCCAAGTTTAAACCCATTCCGCCGGTTGCTGAAAAAATCCGTTGCCTTATCAAGCAAGCAAGGTTAACCCATAAAATCAGCGCCGCATCTTCACTTTTCACAAACCCCAAAGCAACATCCCAACACATATCCGCAATTGGCTGATTGCACAGCGAAACGCAACACGGATTTAACCGGATAATATTGCTTGACTTTATCGGTGTTCATAAATATATTTGTGAACATAAATAACTTAGTATTAATTGAGGCGCCATATGGATTCCAAGGAGAAATATCTTGGCAAAAAGGTCGTGGAACTCCTTTTGAAACGGGGCTTTAAAAAAGGGAATGCCGAAAAGGCCGTTATCAACGGGGTAAGATGCGAAGCAATATTTCGCAAAGGGGCGGATTTTGCCCTTCTTGTAGAGTGTAAATGTGTTAATGCCTATCGAGCCCCGGAGTTTCGTTCCCTGATTGGCGATGCTATCCTGCGGTTTCAATACGACATAAAGAGCGGCCATGAAGCCAACAACCGTGTATTGCTGGCGATTTTGATGGGCCGCCTGAGCAGGAAGGCAGAGGCCGATCTGCAAGAGTATGCGCAAAAATATTTACCTGATCTGAATTGGATTTTGCTCGATGAGTTCGGGGCAGGCTTTATGCACATGGACGGTAAAGACGAAGAAGTTGCCGTTTCCGATCCTTTGAAGAAAGAGTCAGCCTGTCATCCGAGCCCAGCCCAAGGAAGTCTCTTTTCTCCCAAGAACCAATGGCTGCTCAAAGTATTGCTGCTACCGGGGATTGATCAACGATATTGGGGTGGACCCAATCAGAAACCACGAAGCGTTGGTGAATTGGCTGAGGTATCCGGCGTTTCTCAACCATCCGTCTCTGCTTTCATCAACAGGGCTGAGCAGGCCGGATTTCTAAAACGTTCTTCAAAAGGATTCATTATACAACGCCACCAGGAACTACTGGAAAATTGGGCCTACGCACTCAAGCATAAAGGCAGAGATCAGATTGGATTGCGATTCCTTTATGAAAACGACCCGGAAGAACGTTTCCTGAAAAGGATCCGTGATTATTGTAAAAAGTCCAAGGGGCCCAAAAAGGGGTTGCCGATAGTTATAGGCCGGCACCTGGCCTGCCATCTGATGGGTATGGGGCGGTCAAATGTCCGCTCTGCTTTTTTGTATGCAAACCGTCCGCAAGAAGAAATTTTATCCGCGCTGGATCTTGTGGTAGACGAATCAAGATCGGCAGCCTCTTTGGTACTGGTTAGGGCGCCATTCCAAAAAGTAATCTTTGAGAGTTCCGTATTGATTAACCATGTGCCCGTATCGGATATTGTGCAATGCTATTTGGATGTATATCCTTTAATGGACCGCGGACGGGAACAGGCGGAGTATATTTATCAAAAAGTGCTTGGTCCATATTTTGAAAGGGACCATTGATGTTGCTGGACAAAGAATTTGATCGCTTTTTCCAGGAGGTCATTCAGTCATTGTCCCCGTACCTTGACGACCTGATCTGTATCGGCGGATGTGCCAATACCCTTTATCGCTTCCACGAGCTGGCAAGCTCCACTTCACCAGCTTACCTTGGCACCAAGGATATTGACTGGGCTGTTCCTCAAAAATTACCACTACGGGATCGTAAGCCTCTTTCCTGGTTCATGGCTGAAGCTGGATTTATTGAAAAATATTTTGGCAGTGGTGATCAGGCGGTAATTAAATATTGCCCGACCAATCCTGCCCTTTCAGCCGACTTGGAATTTCTTTGTCCCTGGTCAGGACTGCCGGGAAACAGGCGTAAAGCTTCATCGTCCGTGTCGCATGCAGTCCAGGCCGGATTAATGGCGCAACCGCTCCGTTATCTTGAAATCCTGTTCCGAAAGCCCTGGCTTGTTGATCTCGGCCGGATTCATGAATTTAAAGCATTACGCGGCAAACGCGTCCAGGTGCCTAATCCCGCCGCCTACGTAGTCCAGAAGGTGCTGATCCGAGATCAACGGCGGGGATTACCATCATTTGCCAAGGATTGCTACTACATGTATGAAATCTCCGTCCTCTTTCACGAAGCCCTTGACGCCATGGCCAAGGAGTATTCAAGTCTCAAATCCGGATTGCCTCAAGCCTGGATCAAGCGATTCAGAACCAAGGCGAATCAACTCTTCAAAAATGAACATGCCGAGGGGCCCACGTCAGCCCTGCGAGTTTATGAAGAAGCCATAGCAGGCGGACGAGGAAACAGCAGTAAACTGAATACGGACATGATCTTCCATGCCGTAAACAAAATGCTTGAGAGGATGCTGTAAGTGGACCGGGGTAGCTAGCCCTTGATTTAGAACTTAGCCATCTTGCGGACAAGCGGGAATATTTCCATTTTCACAATAAGATTTGATCCTTTTTCGCCACTCCAGCCCACCTCCCCGTCAACTGACGGATCGGCTGACAGACGCAGCATTGCGGGCAGAATGATTCAGTCGATCCAGGCCTGGCGGGTGCGCGGGCCATCGAACTCGCAGAAATAGATCGCCTGCCACGTCCCGAGTTGCAGCCGGCCGTTTTCCACAAGCACCCGGACTGATGAGCCCATCAAGCCGGCCTTGATGTGTGCCGCCGAATTGCCCTCGCCATGCCGGTAATGACTATTCCAAGGGATAATTTTTTCCAATCCGGCCTTGATGTCGGTCACGACATCCGGATCGGCATTTTCATTGATCGTGATCCCGGCCGTCGTGTGCGGCACAAAGACGGTGACCGCCCCCGCTTTCATGCCGAGTTCCACCAAGACCGCCTGGATCCGAGCGGTGATATCCACAAACTCAGTCCTTTCCTGCGTCTGAATCGTCAGCGTTTTCATGTTTTGGAATATAGCACTGAGTATCCGGTATCGCCAGCGAAAACGGCTTGGGCAGAACAGAAATCCAGGAAAATCAGCCTGCTTATCTCACGGGGCGTGTGAGAAATGCGGGTTAACGCTTCCAGTCCGAGGGGAAGTTTCTGAAGAGAGGTGAAGTGCATCATTCCGATACAGGCCTGTCAGGCAATCCACGGGCCGCCAGCTTTCCAGTGACCGAGGATAAGACCTTGGCCGGTCGCAGCATTCATAACAGGGAGGAGGAATTCCCTGAGCAACGACAACACGTCCAAAAATGCCGGCGCTTTTTGGGAAATGCCGCTCTTACGGATAAACGCGTTCCATTGCGTGCTTTTCGTTTTGTCTCGACCGAACTCTTCCGTGAGCGCCATCGGTGGCACGGAAGGAATCGCCGTTTTGCGCCTTTGGAAAGTTGCCTTTACGGCTTTGATGAGAATCGGACCGTCGAACACGAACCGGCTCGCCAACGCGTGCAAGTCGTAGAAGTCTTTCATCCGGCTGTTGGCGATACCCAAGATGACCATTGCGTGCAACTTCTCTGAGATGACCGTGGGTTGCGGACATGCCCGGATTCGCGGGGCAGGCATATCCAAGAGCGTGGGATAGACGATCAGTTCTGCCTTGGGCGTGATCACGTCGCCGAATCCGATGTCCACCTGAACCGGAATGCGCGCCTTGCCAAGATACGCCAGGAGATTGACTCTGCGCCCATGGTATTCCGCCTCTTCACGAATCGCCACGACTCGGATACTCTTTTCATCGAACGTCAGCCCGTCGTTCGCGACATCCATTCGGCAAATCCGCCGGAAGATATTTTCCATCCGTTCGCTGGAATCCTCGCCGTGTCCAAAAAGGTCCAGGTCCATCGTTGGCCGGTGAGGTTCCTTTGACCAGACCATGAATAGGGCCGCTCCCTTAAGCACGAATTTCCCCGAGAACTCTGAGACGGACAACCGATAGAGCAAACGTTCCGCAGCATATCGTGACCAAATCAGGTTGGGATCATCACCGGTCTTGGCGGCAAGGTTCAGGAGTTTCTGACGGATGGATGCCGCAATATTTGTCGGCAGGCCCTTGGTCATACCATGGCCTCCATGTAGGGTCGCATCACCTTGGAGACCCGGCAAATATTCGCGTATCGCCAAAGATCGTCCACGGTGCATTTGTGTTCCCGAAGCGTTTCTCGCAGAGCTTCAAGCGCGACATCGAGGCCGATCTTGTTCCGATACTTAAAGCAGTCCGCCACCGTTTTGGCGGGGTTGTAGATGCGCACTCGCACACCCGCAATGTCGTGTTCCACAATACCCGCAATAAGGGATTCACCGGAGAATCGCACTACTTTGATTTTCGGACGCGCCAGATGGGGGTGGGCAGATCTCCGATCCATCGCAATCCAAACCTGATGGGGAGCCTGGGTCCCGATTTCATGGAAACGCAAGGCCGAGAGCAGACAGACCACGCTCTTTGGGATAGCCTTGGCGACCTGCGCCAGCCCAATATGCACAGTCTCGGGGCCACCGGAAGTCATATACAGACCGTGGTCGGTTTTCACAAGGAACCCCTCGGCGCAAAGCCTCCCGAGGTATCGCCGGGGGATGCCGAACGGGGCCAGATCACGGGCATGAAGAACACCGGTTTGTCGCGCAAGCTCCCTAAGGCGCTTGATTTTTGTATCCCCTTTTTTCATGTCCACTAATATAGACAGAAAATCGTAAATGTCAAGAGATGTGGACAACCGATTGAAATACCGGGACCATTTCATTTGGGTCAATCATTAAAGGCTCGTTGTCAATAGACATAATACCTCCCTTCCGCACGGAGTGCGGATTTTTTCTCTTTGATAACGTTTTACCGCGCGCTGAAAGGATGCCATTTCTTATTCCGTCCGATCCCGACTTAATTACGTTCAACCGGAAGCAAAACGTTTAACCGTTTCGTTCAGTCACGCATCTGGTTCTTACGTGCGGAAAATTAGGACCGCATCTTCACTTTTCACAAATGGGAAACGAGGGTGTGGATTGAGAAAAGACGGCCACGATAACACGTGGCCCTCCAATATCAAGGAAAACCGCCTGTTTTTGGCGGTGGAGGGACGCGCGCCGTCGCGTCCGCAGGACTTTTGCAATCGACTCGATTGATAAATGATAATTGAAACGGCGGAAAATAAATCTGGATTCCCGTTTTCACGGGAATGACAATCTCAAACTTCAGCGAAGCATGTTTTAAACATGCCGTTGATATTTGCAATCGGGTATGGTATAAGACAATCATGAACGATAAGGATCCCACCGATGCGATTGAGCCGAAAGAGCGGCCGCCGTTCAACGAGGTGTCGGTGTTGTTTCCCCTGCTCTCCATTTACACGTCCGGATATCTTGGATTGATGGTCGCCGATTTTTTCCTTATGCATTCGCTTTCCCTGCTCGACGGGCTGATGACCATTTATATCGCGCTCCTGGGCGCCTATGCCGCCGACAAGGAAATCCGGCGTTGGATGGGCACGCCCGAGCCGCCGCGGAAAGGTTCCATCTTTGTCTATATCTGGACTCTGTTCGCCCTTATGGCTTTCATCGTCCACAGTTTCCGTCCGGAATATGTCCTGCCCGCTAACCTGGTAACGGTCTGCTTGCAGGTGCTCGGCATCTTTTTCGGCAGCAAGGCCTCAAAATACGTCTATGAAAAACGCTCAGGATCCGGAGAGTTTGACCCCGGACGAGAAAAGCTGGTGCTGGATATGATTGCCGCCAAGGGCCAGGTAACACGGCAGATGGCGGTCGAGGAACTCAACGTTTCCCGCGCCACGGCCGGCCGCCTGCTGGCCGGGCTGGAAATCAGGGGGCTGATTGTCAGAAAGGGAGAAGGCAAAGGCGTTTATTATGTCACAGCCACCCATTCTGCCCCTGACAAATGACATCTCATTGCAACTCATTACGACTCATTACGGCTCATTGCGGCTCATCCGACGCTGTTGTGCCGTTTTCAGCGGCTCATTGCGGCTCAAATGCAGCTCAATGCGGCTCATTACGGCTCAGTACCATCTATACCAGCGCTTGACTAATAACTTGACTAATGCTTGACTAATGCGGTATAAATGATGGCATGAGTTACGAACCACTATTTACCATTACGCCAAATCTGTTAACTCGGATCGAGAGTATTGCCGCCCTCCGGGAACGGATTATGACCGCCACGGTGGACGTGGCTTGGATGCCCACCCTGCAAATGGACGCGCGCGTGCGCAACGCACATTCTTCCACCGCCATTGAGGGCAATCCGTTGACACTGGAGCAAGTCCGGGCGGTTGAGGAAGGCCGGGATATGCCGGCCATTTCTGATCGCGCCCGCCAGGAAGTGGTAAATTATTTTGCCGGCCTGCGCTTTATCGAAAAAAACACCAGGAAGAAAGCGATTGGGCATGATGGTGTTCTGGAGCTTCACAGGATTGTCGCCGGCAAGGTCATGGACCAGGGAGAAGCGGGGCGCTACCGGACTATGCGGGTGCGGGTGGGGCCATACCTGCCGCCCCCGCCTGAAGATATTTCCGGCCTTATGTTTGAATTGCTGGAGTGGTGGAACAAACAGGCCGCTAACTTTTCACCCGTCCTCTCGTCGGCAATTTTGCACTATCGTTTTGAAGCGATTCATCCCTTCGCAGATGGAAATGGCCGCACGGGACGGGCGTTGGCACTGTGGGAGCTTTACCGGCGCGGATTCGATACCCACCATATATTTTCCGTGGATGAATTCTACTGGGATGATAGAGATCGCTACTACGAAGCATTGCAATCTGTCCGCAAAGCTGGTGATTATTTAACCGCGTGGCTTGAATACGCGGCGGAAGGCATCGAAAAGACTCTGACCGCCGTATGGAAGCGGATCGAGCGGTTTTCAGTCCAGGCCATCGCTCCAAAACTCACGCTGCGTCCGCGCCAGGAACAACTTTTGCACTTCCTGCGCGAACGAGGAGCGATGACACCTGCCGAGATATGGGAAGCTATCGGCGTTTCCAGACAAGGCGCGATGGATTTACTCAAGCCCTTGCTTAAAGCGGAGCTTGTGATTCGTGAGGGCAGCAAAAAAAACGGGCGTTACCGGCTTGCCGACAGGAACATATCAAAGACACGCCCGAGCCAATAAGTAAACGAAAAAGACTCTGGCTGAAAAAAGCCGCAATTCGCCCCACCCTTCCCGACACGTCGCTCCTGCAATAAAACGCATCTCAGAACTATGTTGACCTGAACGTGGTAAAAGTGTATTAGTTTTGGTAAACTTAGGAAAAGTTTATCATTCAACAAACACAATACAGCCATGACGCAGAAAGGCAAAACCAAAAAAGCGCCGCAAAAAACGGCTATGAATGCCCGCAAGGCGGATATCCTTGATAATGATCCCCTGGATGGTTTTCAAAAGGAGGGCGATTTATATCGTATATTTGCCGAAGCGTCGCCGGACATGATCTATTTGCTTGACCGGGATGGCCGTGTTCTCTTCGGCAATCTTAACGCGGCCCGGCAGTGGAATTATCAAGAAGCCGAAGAAATAATTGACAAGCGCCAGGAAGAATTGTTCCCGCCGCATATTGCCGAGCGCCACAAACAGGTTATTCAAAAAATATTTGATACCGGGCAACCGGTATTTTTTAACGATCATGAAAAGATCGGCGAGCAGCATTGCTGGGTGGATGCGCGCATGATCCCGGTCCTCAACAAGGATGGCCGCGTAACGGCGGTCCTGGGCATTTCCCGCGATATCACCGAGCACAAGCGCGTGAAGGAAACGTTACGGATAAAGGATGTCGCCATCGCATCCTCCCTGAACGGGATGGCCATTACTGATCTGGGCCGCAAACTGATCTACGTTAACGATTCTTTCCTCAAACTTTTGGGATATGACAGCGAGCAGGAGGTTATTGGCAAATCATATTCTGCGTTTTTTGAGGATCCGGCGCAGGCGCGGGTTGTTGCTGACGCCATCCAGCAAAACGGGCAATGGTCGGGAGAATTGAACGGGAAAAAGAAGGATGGCGCCATCATCACCGCCCAGTTTTCTGGCAATATCCTGATGGACTCAGCCGGTAACATTATCGGCATGATGGCAACATTCATTGACATCACCGAACGCAGGCAGGCGGAAAAGGCCCTGCACGAGTCGGAGGAAAGATACCGGGAGATGTTCGAGCAGATCGCCGTCGGCGTGCTGATGATCAACATGGAGACCAAACAGTTCGGCTACGTCAACCCGGCCATATGCCAAATGTTCGGTTATTCAAAAGAGGAATTTATGCGGCTGAGCATAGCGGATATTCACCCGAAGGGTGCACTGGATCATGTCGCAGCCGACTTTGAAGCCCAAGTGCAGAAGTTGTTGCCGGCCTTTCCCTGCCGGCGGAAAGACGGCACGGTCTTTTACGCAGATATCACCGGCACGTCAGCCATATTGCAGGGAAAGAAATTGAACATCGGCTTCTTCGTCGACATCACCGAGCGCAAGCAGACGGAAGGTTTGCTACAGCAAGAGCGCGCCATGTTGAACTCCATTATTGACCTGAACCCCTACGGGATTCAAATCTATGACGCCGAAGGCCATCATGTCCGGGCGAACAAGGCGTTTCTCAACATGTTCCAGGCGGTGCCGCCGGCCGACTATTGTTTTTTTGACGATCCCATTGCCGCCAAGGCAGGATTCCGTGAAGCCAATCTGGCCGTCAAGGAGGGCAAAACGCATATGGCGCCCGAGATTTGGTATAATCCCCATTGGTTGCATCCGGAACTGCCGGACAAACTGTCATGTTTCCGCTCCACCGTGTTTCCCATCATGAACGCCGAGGGCAAAATGAAATATTTCGTGGTGATGTTTGAAGACATCACCGAGCACAAGCGGGCGGAGGAGGCGTTAAAGGAAAGCAACGCGAACTTCCAAAATTTTGTCATGGCGGCGTCGGACCCGATCCAGCTGCTTGATGTTGACGGCACGATCCGCATCTGTAATGAAACGATGGCGCGGGCCTTTGGCTCAACCGCGGCGGAAATGATCGGCCGGAACGTATTTGTCGGCATTCCGCCGGAAATCGCGGCGGAACGAAGCGCGCTGCTGGATCAAGTCGTCAAGACCAAACAAGCGATTCATTATGAGGAACAGGTCGGAGATTTCGTCTACGACACCGTATTGACTCCGATCATGAACTCAAAGGGCGAGGTGGTCAACATTGCAGTCTTTCCGCATGACATCACCGCGTACAAGAAGGTAGAGGAAGAGCTAAAAAGCATAGATCAAATGAAGACAAACTTCATCACCACTGTTTCCCACGAGCTGCGCACCCCCCTTTCAATTACCAACGAGGGGCTAAGCCTTGTCCTGGACAGGATCGCCGGCCAGATAAACGAAAAACAGGAGGTCATTCTTTCCGCGGCGAAAAACAACGTAGAGCGATTGGCCAGGATAATTTATGCCGTTTGTGATATTTCAAATATTGAGTCGGGGAAAGTTAAGCTTAAAATGGAATTGGTGAATATTGTGGACAAGGCAAATGAAGTTGTTGCTTCCTTCGCACAGCAAGCCAAAAACAAAGGATTAGAATTAAAGACCGGTTTTTCAAGCCCGGCGATCAATATTTACCTTGATCCCGATAAAACAATCCGAATCTTCACCAATCTTATAAGCAACGCGATCAAGTTTACGCAAGAAGGCCATGTTGATATTCGGATCAAGGAAATGGAAAATGAGGTGGAATGCCTTGTGGCCGACACCGGCATCGGCATCCCGGAAAATGACCTGCCCAAGGTATTCAGCAAGTTTCAACAGTTTGACAGAGTTTACGGGCCCGGCGAAAAGGGAACCGGCCTGGGCCTTGCCATCGTCAAGGATCTCGTGGAAATGCACGGGGGCAAAATCCGGGTGGAAAGCAAGCGGGACAGCGGAACAAAATTTATGTTTACTTTTCCAAGATCCAAAGATCCGGGCCAAGCATAACGACTAACCTCAGAAGCTGTGAAAAAATCGGCAAAGATCGCCGAGGCGGGGCTCGGCTCCTACATTTTTAAAAATTATGGGATTTTTTGTAGGAGCGCCACACCTGCCCGCAATGCTACGCATAGCGTTGCAGGCGGGCCGTTGGCGCGATGATTCTATTTTTTTCGAATATTGTAAACCGCTCCCGGCTCAGCCAAAGGCTTCGCCCTGCCTTCGAAAATTCGGGCATTTTGGCAGGGCGAACATCGCACCTTGCTCGTGAAATGTTCGGGCTAAAACTCCACCTTTGGCGCGGTTTTCGCCTTTTCATCAGCTTCAAAATAGGCATCCCGCTTCACAAATCCCAGCGTGCCGGCCAGCATGTTGGCCGGGAAACGCCGGATGGCGACATTGTACTCCCGGACCGCGTCATTATATCGCCGACGCTCGACGGAAATCCGGTTTTCCGTGCCGGCCAATTCATCCTGGAGAGCGAGAAAATTCTGATTGGCCTTCAAGTCCGGGTATTTTTCCACCACAACCATCAAACGCCCCAGCGCGCTTTCAAGTTCGGTCGCGGCTTTGGCCTTGGCTTCCGAACCCTTGGCCGCGCCCCACTGGCTGCGCAGCCGGGTGACTTCCTCAAGCAATCCGCGTTCATGCTGGGCATACCCCTTGACCGTGTTGACCAGGTTCGGGATCAGGTCATAACGCCGTTGTAACACGGTTTCAACCTGCGCCCAGGAGGTATTGACACCCTCATCGAGATTTACCAGGCTGTTATAGACGGAAATACCGCCGATCACCATCACAACCGCAACAACCACCAGAACAATTAATCCTTTTTTCATTTTTTTCTCCCGCGTTTATCCATGCCTTCGAAAATTGCAATTACCACAGAATCAGTTGCAAAAGTCCCGGAAAAGACGGCCACGATGAAACGTGGCCCTCCACCGCCTCGGAAAACAGCAGGACTTTTGCAATTAGCTCCAAATTTACCCTTCACCATCCCCGGCTCGCGCCTCCGCCGCCGGAACTGCCGCCTCCGAAACCTCCGCCGCCGGAGCTGCTGCCGCCGGAACTGCCGCCGCCAAATCCACCACCGAATCCGCCGCCGGCCGAGCCGTTTCCTCTTCCAGAACGCCCCTTCCCCTTGCTAATTGCCCAGATAAAGAAGAAAATAAAGATAGCTATAACAAATATAAAAAAAGCCGATTCCACCTTGCTTGCTTTTCTTTCCGGTTCGACAACCGGCGTGACGGCTGAGGTCGCCATATTCGTCAGCGTCACCCCCGCGCTTTGCGCGATAATCCCGCCGATAGTCTCAACCACCTTAATGATGCCCTCGGCATAACGCGCCTGGCGGAAGAATGGCAACATGACTTCATCAAGAATCCGTCCGGCCTTGGCATCGGGCATGATCCCCTCGAGGCCGTAACCGACCTCAATCCTGGCCTTCCGGTCCTGGATGGCAACGAGGATCAGGATGCCGTTATCCTTCTTTTTGTCACCGATACCCCATTTCTGGAAAAGGCGGCTGGCAAAATCATTGATTTCCCCGCCTTCCAGCGAAGGCAACGTTACCACGGCCACTTGGGCGGCGGTTTTCCCCCCGATCTCGGATAAATAACCGGCGCAGGTTTGTTTTTGTGCGGCATCGAAGACCCGCGCAAAATCGCTCAATTGTCCTTCCGGACTAAGTTTGTTTAACAGGTCGTCAGTCGCCGCCCGGCAAATATTGAGCGCCGCGAAAACACAAACTGTTATGATTATGATTCGTTTCATTAACATGGCTTCCCGACTCCGCATGTTATTTAACTTGTTTTATGTAAAATTCACAAGATCATTTTTGGAACTTTGGATTAATGTTGATTTTACGGACGATTAGTTTACATTACGAGCAATTCGTATCCGCATTTTTCGATTAAAAAGCTAAAAATCATAAACCGTAGGATCAAAATCATCAGAAAGGTCGTGCACAATGGCGGACAAGCTGGAAGAACTATTCAAACTGCAGGGCGAACTCAACCGGAAAATCGGGATTGACACGCTGAGCGTGCCGGAGGGTAAAAAGCCGGAATGGATTTTAAATTACTGCCGGGCGCTTTCGCAGGAAATCGCGGAACTGACCGACAGCGTCCCCTGGAAATGGTGGGCAAAATACCAGACCTTTGACAAGCAGAACGCCCGGGTGGAAGTGGTTGACATGTTTCATTTCCTGATTTCGCTCGCCCAGGTTCTTGACATGTCCGCCGAAGAAGTGTTCAACACCTACCAGCAAAAACACAAAGTGAACGTTGAACGGCAGGATTCCGGCTACAAGGTCAAGAACGAGAACGACAGCAAGCACATCTGACATCTTGCGTCAGGTATACCGCAGGACTTCGTCGGCGGTGGTGTAACCGTCAAGGATATTCCGGATACCGTCATCGCGCAGCATCCGCATGCCCTGTTCAATGGACTTATTCCGGATTTCAAGCGTCGGTTTCTTCTCGTTGATCAAAATACGGATCGGCTCGGTAATCGTCAAATACTCGTAGATGCCTTTGCGGCCCCGGTAACCGGTTTCATGGCATTCGGCGCATCCTTTGCCGTAATAAAAAGGCCGGCCGCCGACGGTTTCTTCAGTCAAGTTCAGGCGGTCAAGCAAAGGCTTGTCGGGCTGAAATTGCAACTTGCATTTCTGGCAGATTCTCCGCACCAGCCGCTGGGCAAGAACGGACTCCAGGGTGGATGAAATCATAAAAGGTTCAACGTTCATATCTATCAACCTGGTAACGGCCCCGGCCGCATCATTGGTGTGCAGGGTCGTCAAGACCAGATGCCCGGTGAGCGAGGCCTGAATGGCAACCTGGGCGGTATCAAAGTCGCGCACCTCACCGACCATGATGACATCCGGGTCCTGACGGAGGAAAGCCCGCAGACACCGCAAAAATGTCACGCCGATGGCATCGTTTGTCTGGACCTGCACCAGCCCCTCAATGTCATATTCAACCGGTTCTTCGACGGTCAGGATTTTTGCCTCGATGGAATTGATCCGGCGCAGAGCGGAATAGAGCGTCGTCGTCTTGCCCGAACCGGTCGGTCCGGTAACGATAATGATCCCGTTCGGCTTGTGGATATCGGAGCAAAAGGAGTCATAAACATCCGTCGGCATCCCGAGATTTTCAAGCTCCAGCGACACGGTTGAGCGGTCCAAGATACGGAGCACAACGCTTTCCCCATGCTGGCATGGCAGGGTGGAAACACGGAAATCAATCTGCCGGCCGAGCATGGTCATCTGCAGACGGCCGTCCTGCGGCAGACGGCGCTCGGCAATATTGAGGTTGGACATGACTTTTATGCGGGAGATGACCGGCAGGGCCAGTTTCTTCGGCGGCGGCGACATTTCATAAAGCGCGCCGTCAACCCGGTAACGGATTTTAAATTCATTTTCGAACGGCTCAAAATGGATGTCCGAAGCCTTGGCCTGGACCGCCTCGTACAAAACCACGTTGACGAAACGAACAACGGGCTTGGCGTTGGCCGCCTGCTCAATCCCCGTTTCGTCTTCCTTGCCCTCCTGCAGTTCAACCAGGTCGCCCTCAATATCGGATTCAAGGGAAGAGAGCATGTCGTTCATGGAATGACTGTCCTCGCCGTAAAATTTGGCAATCAGGTTTTTGACATCTTCATCGCGGGCCAGGACAAAGGTGACATCCTTGGTCAGGACGAACCGGATTTCATCCACCACTTCCGGCGACAGCAACTGGGAGACGGCCAGCACGACCGAATTTGAATCAACCGAAATCGGCACGACATTATACATGCGGGCAACGCTGGCCGGGATTGACTTGACCATCTCCTCGTGGATTTCGCGTTCCGCCAGCTTGACGACCGACGTGCCGAGATGGCTGGCGATCAGGACAAGCAGGTCGTCTTCCTTGATGATGCCGAGATCAATCGCAATCCGTTGCATCGGGTTGCCGGTGCGCTTCTGCTCCTCCAGCATGTCCCCGGCCTGCTCGTCTTTGACGACATGATGATCAACCAACAGCTGCAATAAAGGCTCGTATTTTATCAATTCCGCCATCGCGCCGCCTTTCGTGTATTATTTTTTGCCGCCCTGTAATTTGGCCGTGATTGAATCAGGGTCCTGCGCCTTGATGATCATATGCTCGTAACTGATCATTCCGCGTTCAAAGAGCGAAAGCAAATAGGCATCCAGGGTGACCATCCCCCACTTCGCGCCGGTCTGGATATCGGACACGATGCGGAATGTCTTGTTGTCGCGGATGAGCGACTGGATGGAGGGGGTCGTGATCATCAGCTCAAACGCCGCGACCCGGCCGGGTTTATCCTTGCGGACCATGAGCAACTGGGAAATGGCCGCGACAAGAGTTGAGGAAAGCTGCGTCCGGATCTGCTCCTGCTGATCGGTCGGGAAAGCATCCACGATCCGGTCCACGGTGCGCGCGGCGCCGGTCGTATGGAGCGTGGCAAAAACAAGATGGCCGGTCTCAGCGGCGGTGATCGCCGCCTCCATTGTTTCCAAATCGCGCATTTCACCGACCAGGATGACATCGGGATCCTGACGCAGGGCACGGCGCAGGGCTTCCTTGAAGTTGGGCACGTCCACGCCGATTTCACGCTGGGTGATTATTGATCGCTTGTGCTGGTGATAATATTCAATGGGGTCTTCAACCGTGATGATATGGCAGTCGCGCTCGGCGTTGATCAGGTCAATCATGCTGGCCAGGGTCGTCGTCTTGCCCGAACCGGTCGGCCCGGTAACAAGGATAAGGCCGCGTTGGCGGTAAAGCAAATCCTTGACCTGCGGCGGCAGCCCGAGCTGGTCAAGCGACATTAACTTGGAAGGAATCTGCCGCAAAACCATGCCGATATTTCCGCGCTCCCTCAGAACGCTTACGCGGAAACGAGCCTGTTCGCCGAACGAAAATCCAAAATCCACGCCGCCGATTTCACGCACCTTCTGCTGGTTGCTGTCCGAGGTGATGCTCTTCATCAGCTTTTCCGTGTCTTCGGCCCGCAGGACCGGACAGTCCACCGCCTGGAGGGCGCCGTGCAGTCTCAGCATCGGCGGCAAACCGACCGTGATATGCAAATCCGAAGCGCCCTCTTCAACCACCACCGACAAGAGCTCATTCATGCCATGCGTGAACAATTTATTTTCCGTCATTCGGTTAATCCCCCATTGTAACGCCAATTACTTCTTCCAACGTTGTTATTCCGGAAAGCACCTTGCGCAGGCCGTCCTCGCGCAGGGTGCGCATGCCGAGTTCCCGCGCCTTGATGCGCAAATCAGACGCCGGCAACTGCTTGTAAATAAGCGCCTGAACATCTTCCGTAATGACAAATATTTCATAAATACCCCGGCGGCCCAGGTAGCCGGTTTGCCCGCAAGCGCCGCATCCCTTCCCCCGATAAAGCTGGACATTGGCAAACTGCGCCGCCGCCGCGCCCAAGCCCTTCAACTCCGCCTCCGTGGGCGTGTAGGCTTCCTTGCATTTCTCGCAGATCACCCGCACGAGACGCTGGGCCATGGTACAACGCAGGGAAGACGAGAGCAGAAAGGGCTTGATCCCGAGGTCAAGCAGACGGGTAATGGCGCTGGGCGCGTCATTGGTATGCAATGTGCTGAAGACCAGATGACCGGTCAGGGATGCATTAATGGCTATTTCCGCCGTGTCAAAATCGCGTATTTCACCAACCATGATAACGTTCGGGGCTTGGCGCAAAATTGACCGCAAAACGGCCGGGAAAGTCAGGCCGATGTCCTCGCGCACATGGACCTGGTTGATGCCGGAAATCTGGTATTCCACCGGGTCCTCAACCGTTATTATTTTACGGTCGGGGCGGTTAAGATGATTGAGGCAGGCATACAAGGTGGTTGTTTTTCCTGAACCGGTCGGGCCGGTGATCAGGATAATGCCGTCGGGCATTGAAATCATTTTTTCAAATATCTGCTGGTCATCGGCAAACAAGCCGAGCTTGGCCATACCGAGCTGAAGACTCTTTTTTGAAAGCAGACGCATAACGATGCTTTCGCCGTGCGAAGAAGGCACGGTTGACACGCGCAAATCAAGGTCCTCGCCGGCGGCATTGATCTGGATCCGGCCGTCCTGCGGGATGCGTTTTTCGGCGATTTTCATCCCGGCCATTAATTTAATCCGGCTGAGAATCACCGGTTGCAGCCTTTTGGGCGGATTCTGAACTTCGCGCAGGACGCCGTCAATGCGGTAACGGACGCGGAAACGTTTTTCCATCGGTTCAAGATGGATATCGGAAGCCCGGTTTCTCTGCGCTTCAAGGATGATCAGGCTGACAAGCTTGATAATCTGCGAATCGGCCTCGGTGGCCGGCGTCCCGTCATCACCGTCGCCCGTCCGCACAGTGAGGCTGTCGCCGGAAGAGGAGTCATCTTCCATGATTTCCTCAACCGTTTTTTCCTCGCGCCCGTAATAATGATCAAGGGCAATCGCGATTTCCTCGTCCGAGGCGACCACCCCTTCCACGTTGCGTTTGAGGATGTAACGCAGGCTGTCGAGGACTTCAATGTTGACCGGGTCGCTGATCGCAACCGTCAGGGCGCCATCCGAGTCAAAGAGGGGAATAACCTTGTAGCGGCGCGCGATGGCCGCCGGCACCTGCTGAATTATCTCCCGGGCAATATCATGATCGGCCAGGACCACAACATCCATCCCGAGCTGCATTGCCACGGTCTTCAGGACTTCCATCTTGGAAAGCACGCCTCTTTCAATCAGCACGTCCAGCAGGCTGCCGTGATGCTCCCCGGCCATGGCCCGCGCCTCTTCAAGCTGTTCAACCTTGACAAGGCCGACGTCCTTCAGGATCTCCAGAATATATTCATCATTTGAAGTCAATTGATCAACCCTCCCCCGAAGACCCAGTCACAAAGGGACAAAGGCAGAAGGCCACGCCATGGCGTGGTGAACACAAAGCTTGCCCCGCAAGGCGGGGTGACAAACAAGAATAAAACTATTCGAACATTCTTCATTTCCGCATCTTCCCCTTTGTGCCTATGTGCCTTCTGCCTTTGTGCCTTCCTTAATCAACTCTTTCTTCAGCAATTCCTGGGCAATCTGCGGGTTCGCCTTGCCGCGGCTCAGGCGCATAACCTGTCCGACCAGATGTTTCAAAGCCACCTCCTTGCCGCCCCGGTAGTCGGCGACGGATTTCGGATTATCGGCAATCGCCTGTTTGGCAATCTTCTCCAATTCCGCGGTGTCGCTGACCTGAACAAGGCCCAGCTCGCGGATTATCTGTTCCGGACGGCCGCCCTTTTCAAACATGACCGCAAAGACCTGCCGGGCGCTGTTTGAATTCACCGTTCCCCCGTCGGCCAGCTTGACCAATTCCGCCAGGGCCGGCGGCGTAATTTTTGCGGCGTTGATCTCCAGTTCTTTCTCGGACAATAAACGCAGCATGTCGGTCATGACCCAGTTGGAAACCGCCTTGGGATTGGCCGACAAACCGGCCGCCTCTTCAAAAAAGTCGGCCACGGCCTTGTCCGCCGATAAAACCTTGGCATCATACTCCGGGATGCCGTACTGACTGATAATCCTTTCGCACCTCTGCCGCGGCAGTTCGGGAATGTCCTTTTTCCAGAGCTCAACCTGTTCATCCCGCAACACCACCGGCAAAAGGTCGGGATCGGGAAAATAGCGGTAATCATGGGCTTCTTCCTTGGAACGCATGCTTTCGGTCAGTCCCCGGTCAGAATCCCAGCGCCGCGTTTCCTGCACGATCACGCCGCCGGATTTCAAAACTTCGGTCTGCCGTTCAATTTCATGCTGCAAGGCCTGGAAAACGCCCTTGAAAGTATTCAGGTTTTTTATCTCCGATTTAACGCCCAATTGCTCCTGGCCTTCCGGCCGGATACTGCAATTAACATCACAACGGACATTGCCATCCTCCAGGTTACAACCGCTGACATGGCCGTAAACCAGGATCTGCTTGAGGGCCAGGAGGAAGGCAAACGCCTCTTCGGGCGAATTCATGTCCGGGTCGGTGACAATCTCCATGAGCGGATGGCCGGCGCGGTTAAAATCAACACTGCTTGTGTCCCCAAGATGCATGTTTTTGCCGACATCCTCCTCAAGATGGATGCGGGTTAATTTCACTTTTTTTGCGCGGCCGGCGCAGACAATTTCAACTTCGCCGCCGGAGCAAAACGGGCAGTCATACTGGGAGATCTGGTAATTCTTGGGCATATCCGGGTAAAAATAATTTTTCCGGTCAAATTTGCTGAAAGCATTGATTTTTGAGCCAAGCATCAAGCCGGTCAAGACCGTCAACCGGACGGCTTCCTCATTGATCACGGGCAAAGCGCCCGGATAGCCGAGGCAAACCGGGCAAACCTGCGTATTGGGCGCCGAACCGTAATCGGTTTTGCAGGCACAGAACATTTTTGTCCTTGTCAGCAGTTGAACGTGAACTTCAAGGCCTATGGTGGCTAAGTACTTCATAAGTCAATATCAGCTATCTCTCACCCGCTCGCAAAGCTCGCTAGAGCTCACAGAGAGTACGGAGAAGAACCTTGGATTTATTTTTTGCGCTTTCGCAAAAAAATAAGGCCAACACTCTGCTCGTTTTCTCTCTGTGGACTCTGTGTGCTCTGTGAGAAACATCCTTCTTTTTATCATTTCAACATTTCCAATAGTGGTTTTTGCAAATGCCAATCGGTCGCCTGTTCATAGGCGTATCCCGCGCGTAAAACAAGGTCTTCCCGGAAGGCCGGCCCCAGGATCTGCAGTCCGACCGGCAATTTGGCCGCGGTAAACCCGCAGGGCACGGAGAGGGCGCAGATCCCGGCCAGATTGGCGGGAATGGTAAGGATATCACCCAGATACATCTGCAGCGGATCGGCAATTTTTTCGCCTATTTTATAGGCGGCGGTCGGCGCCACCGGCGCCAGGAGCACGTCGCATTCATTCGCAAACACCCGTTCAAAGTCACGGCGGATCAGCGCGCGCACTTTTTGCGCCCGTAAATAATAGGCGTCGTAATAACCGCTGCTGAGGACATACGTTCCCAGGATAATCCTGCGCTTGACCTCGGCGCCAAACCCCGCCGCCCTTGTCCGGCAATACATTTCATAAGGATCGGCCGCATCCTTGGCCCGGAAACCATAGCGCACGCCGTCAAAACGCGCCAGATTGGCGGAAGCTTCCGCGCAGGCGATGATATAATAAACAGCCACCGCATGGGGCGTCATCGGCAGGCTGACTTCAACCGCCTTGGCCCCCAGTTTTTCACACTGGCGGACGGCCGCGGAAATACTGCTTTCAACTTCCGGGTCCATGCCTTCAATAAAATATTCCCGCGGCAATCCGATTCGCAAGCCATCAAGATTTTTGTCAAGGCAAGCCGCATAATCCGGGACCGGCTGATTGGCCGCGGTTGAATCCATCACGTCCCGCCCGCTGATAATTTTCATCAATACGGCGGCGTCGCGCACGCATTTTGTCATCGGCCCGATCTGGTCCAGCGACGAGGCGAAGGCCGTCAGGCCATAGCGGGAAACGCGCCCATAGGTCGGCTTTAATCCCACGCACCCGCAGAAGGCCGCCGGCTGGCGCACCGATCCGCCGGTATCGCTCCCAAGCGCGGCAAAAGTTTCATCGGCGGCAACAGCCGCCGCCGAGCCGCCGCTTGATCCGCCCGGCACACGCGCCAGGTCCCAGGGATTGCGGGTCGGCTTGCACGATGAATTTTCAGTGCTGGATCCCATGGCAAACTCATCCATGTTGGTCCTTCCTAAAAAAACCACGCCTTCCGCCCGCAGGCGCGCAATGGCCGTGGCGTCATAAGGCGCGACATAGCCGGAAAGGATTTTTGAAGCGCAGGTGCAGGGCTGGCCCTTTACATTAATGACGTCCTTGATTGCCAGCGGAATGCCCAGCAGTTCGCCCCCGCCGCCCTTCTGGCGCGCCTCATCAGCCGACCGCGCCTGCGCAAGAGCGTATTCTTCGTCCAAACTGATATATGCGGCCACCTGCGGGTCCCGGGCGTTGATGACCGATATCAACTGCCGGACAAGTTCAACCGACGAACATGAGCGGCTCTGCAACAAGCCTCCGACTTCGCCAATATTTTGTCCGTTCCACGCTGTCATTTTTATTCCTAATCAGGTTATTTTGAAATTGGAAACTGGAAATTAGGGAGAAAAAATCCGACTCCGTGCCAATTTCTAATTTCAGCTCACATTCCTCATACAATTTTTGGAACGAGAAAATTCTGGCCATCACTCAGGGGCGCATTTTTTAAAACCGTCTCCCGCTCCAGGCCGGGCCGGGGTTCATCAGGCCGAAACACGTTTTGACTCGCTGTGGAGCGCGCCATCGGCTCGACGCCGGTCACGTCCACGAGGGAAATATCATTCACATAGCCGACAATCTCCTCCAACTGCTTCTGGAAAAGCGCCTGTTCCTCCCCGCTGAGCGACACCCTGGCAAGTTTCGCCACGTATTCCACGTTGATTTTTTTTACTGCGTCAGTTTTAGTTGTCATTCTTCCCTATCCGCTACCCGCTCTATGCTATTCTATTCACATTATAACCTAAGGCGGCATTTTAGCCGCAACCAAGTTCCTGTTATGGAGGGCGAACCTGCTTGCCAAGCCGCAGCTTCCGAGCGAAGGCTGGAGGTGAGCCGATCTCAGAAAGGCTCGGCACAGCCTCGCCCTCCAACTTCTCCGCAAATATGTCATATGTCTTAACGAAACGATCTAAACTACCTATCCTAATAGCGCGGTATTGGTCCATTGTCAATTCCAATTCCCCGCCAATCAATAATTTCAAGCCCAATACAGCAAAACCGCGAGGAAAACAAAAACACACCCCAGTGCGCATTTGGCCCAAAAAAAATCTTTTTTACTCCATTCAATAAAAGCCCGGTGACTCGCGCCGTAATATGCCAGGCCGAATACCGCCACAAGCGGCAGGACAAACATGATGTTATACAGCGCCAGGCCAAGGACCGCCTGGATTTTCATCGGCGAAGCGCGCGCCAGAAATGCAAGGGCCGGCACATATAACTGACCGGTGCATACGCTCTCCAGAAGGGTAATAGCGCATCCCAGCAGGAAACTGCCCGCAAAATAATGCTTTCGCGGCAGATTGGAGCGGATAACCGCATGAACAAGCCGGTTGATCGGTCCGGGTAATTTCAGGACAACATCCTTCGGCCGGCCCGTGCGCCGGAACTGCCGGGCATCGCGGAATGAAACAAAGGCCATGACAAGGAGCCCGGCAATCAACAGCCAGTTCACAATATTGCCCAGCCAGAGGCGCATAAAGCTCAGGCGAAAAACCTGGAACAATCCCAGGCCGAGCAGGAAATAAGTCAGATAAACGGAAATACAGAACCCAAGCCCGATCAAAAAAAGGTTCGCTCTCCGGCCCCCACCCGCCAGCAGACTGCTTATCAGGAAAACAATCGCGGCAAAAGCGCAGGGATTAATGCCGTCTACAAGCCCCGCGATCAACAAGACCGACAGGGAACACGGGAAAGAATAACCGCCGCCGGCCGGAGACTCCGGGCCGGGCGGCGTCAAACCGGGACCGGACAAGAGCCGTTCTTCAACCGCCGCAATCAGGTTCGCGCGAATATCCTTGAGCCCGCCGACATAGACGCTTCCGTCAATAATAAAGAAAACATTATCATCCCTTTCAATCCCCAGCGCCGCGCGCGTTTTGAGCATTTCGGCGTACTCACCAGAATCATAAAGATTATGTTGCCGGATGCTCACCCGGTCGCCGAATAGTTCCCCGATTTGCGAGAACATGTTTTCCCCGACCTGACGGCATTGCTCGCACCCCGGGGTATAATAAAAATCAACCCGGCATTGCGAATCATTGGTCTGCCCGAACACAACCGGCAGGCAGGCGGCCGCCGAAACCGCGCCCAAAATGAATCGTAATAAAAAAGAATTGAACATTTGGCCGAATTTTATAATAATGCCGCTGGAAAATCAAAACGTATTCGTTATAATCTCGGAAAGACGGCAAACGATGCCAAATAACGATCTAAGCCCGACCGAAGCGGAAGCATTGTTAAAACGCAACGAGCGTCTCCTGATGGCCTCGTCCGAGGCCGTCAATATGCTTCTTTCCGAGACGAATGTCCCGGCGGGTATTTTGCATGCGCTCTCAATTATCGGCCAGGCGGCCGAGGTTGATCGCGTCTACATATTTGAAAATCATGCCGATCCCAAGACAGGCAAAGTGCTTGCCAGCCAGCGCCATGAATGGGTGCGCGACGGCATCACGGCGCAGATCGCCAATCCTGTCATGCAAAATGTTGACTATATGCAGGGATTTCAACGCTGGTATGAAACATTCTCTTCCGGACAACCGATCAGCGGATTGACCCGCGATTTCCCCGAACAGGAAAAACCCATCCTTGAATCGCAGGACATCGTATCCGTCCTGACCGTGCCCATAAAAATCAGCGGAAATTTATGGGGATTCATCGGCTTTGATGATTGCCGGAGGGAACGCATGTGGACTCCGGCGGAAATAGCCATTCTCACCACCATTTCCGCAAATATCGGCCATCTTCTTCTTCAAAAACGATCCGATCAATCGCTCAAGCTTTTTCAGGCCGCAATGGATGGATCCGGCGACCTAATCGGCATGTCGGACATGCAAGGCCGTCATTTTTACCAAAACAAGGCTTTTTTCAATCTTTTAGGATACACCGTTGATGACCTGGAAAAGGCCGGGGGCCCCATCTCTGTATTCCACGACCAATCCATCGGCCGGGAAATTTTCGATTCAATCCTTGCCGGCAAATCATGGCATGGCGAGGGTGAAATGCGCAGCCGTTCCGGACGCGTCATACCCATGCTGATCAGTGCCGATGCAATCAAAGGCGAAGACGGCGCGCTGGCGGCGGTGGTCGGAATTTTTTCAGACATCACCGAGCGGAAAAAAGCGGAAAAAGCGCTCCAAGAAAACGAACTGCGCTATCGGCGGCTGGTTGAGGCAATCACCGACTACATTTATACCGTCAAAGTTGAAAACGGGCGGGCGACAAGCACCACCCACGCTCCAAACTGCATCTCAGTCACCGGTTATTCTTCCGAGGAATTTCAGGCCGACCAGAATCTCTGGCTTAAGATGGTCTATCCCGACGACCGGCAGAATGTCGTCCAACAGGCGCAACGCATCCTGAACGGAGAAACGTTCCAGCCGATTGAACACCGGATTTACCATAAAAACGGAACAATCCGCTGGGTCAGGAACACACCGGTTCCGCATTTTGACGCCGCCAACAAACTTGTCTCCTATGACGGCTTGGTCCATGACGTTACCGACCGGAAAAATGCCGAGGAACGCTTGAAAGAACATGCCGCCAAGCTTGAAATCCTGAACCGGATCATTACGGCGGTGAACCGGGCTGACAACCTGAACATGCTTCTCAATGAATCACTGAAAGCATCCATGGAGATGATTTCGTTCGGCAGCGGCGGCATTTATCTGGTCAACTCCGATGCAATCGCCGAAATTGTCTGCCAGCAGGGACTGTCGGAGGATTTCATCAGGAAAGCGGGAACGCTGCAAACCTCCTCCGCCGACTGCCGCATGCTGTTTGTTGAAGGCAACCCGATTTTCACCGACAACTACTCGTTAGTATCATCCGAACGCTCCGCAAAATGGAACATTCACAGTGTTGCCCGAATCCCCCTTATTTCCAAGGATAAAATTATCGGCGCGATGGCGCTGATCAATTCCGAGCGGCATACATTTGACAAAAATGAAAAAGAATTATTGCTCGCCATCGGCCGGCAGATCGGGACCGCGATCGCCAAGATGCGGTCAGAAACGGCGCTCAGGGAAAGCGAAAGAAAATACCGCACCATCACCGAACAGTCGCTGGTCGGCATTCATATCATCAAGGACGCCTTGATGATTTTCGTCAACGACGGCTGGACAAAAATCACCGGTTACAACACCGATGAAGTGAAGGCCTGGAGCGTTGAGGAATATTTAAAGATTATTCATCCCGAAGACCGTTCCTTGTTCCTGCAACAATCCCGCATGAAGCAAATGGGAATCACCAAAGGCACCCTGCCCATATATGACTGCCGTTTCCTTTCCAAAACGGGCGACGTCAAATGGGTTTCCATTCATTCCAAGAGCGTGGAATTTGCCGACGGCCGCGCGATTGTCGGCATGCTGGTTGAAATCACCGACCGCAAGCTGGCGACCACCGCGCTCGTCGCCGCCAACAAACAACTGACAACTATTAACGAACATCTCAGCCGGCGCGAGCAGGAACTGCTGAAAGCCAACGGTGAAAAAGAAATATTGCTGAAGGAAATCCATCACCGTGTAAAAAACAACCTGCAGATAATCAACAGCCTGATTAACCTCCAGATTCATAATATCGCCGACCCCAACGCCGTCAGCCTGCTCAAGGAATGCCAAAGCCGGATCAAGACCATCGCCATGGTTCACGAAAAAATGTACCAGATCGGCGACCTGGTGCGCGTGGACATCGGCAAATACCTGGACAGCCTGCTCCACCATATCAGCCAGATGTATCTGGCAAACACTTCCTCGGTGGCAATCAAAGTGAACGTCAAAGGCATTTGCCTGCCCGTTGACCAGGCCATCCCCTGCGCACTGCTGATCAACGAACTCGTCTCCAACTCCTTGAAACATGCCTTTCCCAAGCATAAAACCGGAGAAATTAACATCAGCATGCTGGCCGATGGAAACAACAATTATATCCTTACCGTAAGCGATAATGGAATAGGCCTGCCATCCGGGACCGATTACCACAAGACAAAGTCGCTGGGGATGCAGCTGGTGACAACTTTTGTCAGCCAATTGCACGGCACAATTGAGCTGGGGAACAAGCCCGGGCTGCGAGCCGAGACGAGGCGAACGGGGACCAGTTTCACGATCATTTTTGCGCAATCCCAGGCAATCCCGGAAAAACGCGCCCAAGGAGAGTCGAACTCCTCTTCCCAGGATGAAAACCTGGTGTCCTGACCGATAGACGATGGGCGCCGATGGTCGCATCCGCCCCGGGCGGATTTGCGCGTGGCATGATTTATAAATAATCCGGCCGTAAAGATCAACCTATTTATTTCCTTAAATGCAAGGCCTCCGTCTCGGGGTGGGACGGACTGTGCTGGCCCGTATTTCTCACACGCCCCGTGATAAATGCGCCCGAAGGGCCGAAGTAGAAGCGCTTTGCGTTTCACTTCGGGGCCGCCCCGAAGCGACGTTCCGTCTGCTTCGGCCGGATTATTTCCCGGCCTTGCCAGATTCGGGGAACAGTTCTTTCAAGATGATTTCCGCGCATAATTGATCATATTCGCGCAACGCCTCCGATGAGCGGTCAAAACCACGGTTCAATTTATCAAAACGCGCGCGCAGTTTTTCGTCTGCTTTCGGATTATCCTCAAGCCATTTTGCCAAAAACTGTTGTTGTTTTTCGCATTCCGATCTTATCCTACCCGCGGATTCGCAGGTAATCCCGATTTGTTCACGTCTCTTTTGCGCCGCCGCATCGTCGTTTTGCCAGGCCGGCGCGCCGTTTATTTCCCCGTGATTCCCATTGCCTGACTTGTCCCGAATCACAACGACATCGCCGGCCGGCATCAATTCCGCATTTTTGTCCTTCATGGGATACCACGCCAGCATCCCGTTCGTTACGCCGTCAAAACCTTCCCCGCGATACACCGCAAAAACCTCCGCAGCCGTCAAGGCCCTGTTATAAACCCGAAAATCCTCCAAGGCGCCCTTAAAGGGCCCGATAACGTGATTGAACCTCCCCGCCAGAAACAAAGATCCGCCCCCAAGCCCCCCGTTGGTTCCCCCGGCATATTCCAGTTCGTTTTGCTGCTTGATCCCATCCACATACAATTTCATCCGGCCGTCGCCCGCCGCGGGATTGCTCCACACCGCCGTCAAATGCCGCCAATTCCTGCTTGCAGTCACGTCCGCATCCCAATCAAGATAGCCGCTGCCCGTCCCGCGGCGGGCTTTTAAAGCAAATGCCAAACGATAAAAATGCAAGATAATCGGACCGGTCACCAAATTGCCGGGCTTGTATTCCCCCTTGACCCACATCGCAAACGTGATGGCAGTCATCCCGTCCGTCACGGACTTTTTTATCACCACCCGGTCATTCTTGCCGTCAAACCTCAGCCCGCCTTGCGCAAACATGAGCGGCATGGCCAGCGCCGCAAGGCCGGCAATAAAAACTTTCTTATAACATCGCATTTGCACTGGATATTCAATCCTTAAACACCATTTCCAACGTCATCCGCGCGACGCAATCATCGCTGTGCTGCGGCAAATTCGTGATGACATGGCGCGCCGCCATAAGCTCCCGCCAATCAGGAGCCGACTGCGCCGCCAGCTTTGCGACCTGGTCCCATATGGCCAGCAGGTTTTCCGCCTCAACCCGCTGATTTTCAGATTTTCGCGCATTGATCAAATCCTGCCGATAGCCGGCCGCACGCCCGGCCAGCTTTCTGATTTTTTCATGCAGATCCTGGAAATAAGATCCGTTGAGCGCTTGCTCCTCATCGGCAACCTTGTCCCCGGACATTCCCTTGAATACAAACCGCCCGAAGTTCGGCACGTCATGGAAGTTTTTTTTGAGAAGCGGCCAACTGCTAAACCGTTCGTCGGCCGGGCCCGTGAGAAGGTTCCGCGCCAGATTCACCGGCCACTCATCCCCTTCTTTCGGTGTTTTCGCCATTAAAACCGCAAATGGAATACGCAGTTCCACACCCCATTCCGTCTTCCCCACCGTCGCCTTTGCGTCCCAATCCATCACATCCAGCTCCCGCTCTCGCTTATTCCCCCGGCTTCCCACGCTGTTGGCCGTCAACTGGGTATAGGTCGGCGCACCGGAAGGCAGGAAGAACAACTCAATGCTGTCTTCTCTCCAAATTTGAAGGCCGTTTTTCGCCGTCGCAACAATTTTTTCCGGCGTGTTCTCCTCTAAGCGAACCGCCAGATAAACGGCATCATCAGTCCACCCGGCCTTGAAATAAGTCTGTTTTTCAACGGCGTATTTTTCACCTCCGCCGTAAACATAAAACCCGGTCGCCTCGGGTATGTTTTCCCAGGCCTTGTCATCCGTCTTTCCATCAACCACCGGCGCCTGCGTTAGACGATGGCACGGATAAGTGCGCCGTTCGCCAGCATCAGCGCATGATAGAACCGCAACGAGAACAACCGCCGCAAACATCATCTTGATTATGTTCATAAAAAACTTTCCTTTCTTATTTCGCGTATTTTCGCGGGAGATATTTACTGCTTTTTCTATTTCCGCTCTTCTACCGAAAAACTCTGTTCCGCAGTCGCGCCGGTTGCCACATCCCGTATCCGGATCGTCCACTTTCCAACCGTCTCGTTGAGCGCCAACGCAACGGAGCCTTTGCCCTTTCCGGTTTCGCCGACAATATTTTCGGCATAATAAGACATGCCATCACCTTTCGGCGACACCAACTCAACGTGAAACACATGCCGGCCCGGACGCTCCGTGCCTTCAATTTCCGTCTCGTATGCCAAAGATTCGCCCTGCCCGATCCGATCAGGCGCATTGAGCTTTATCCCTTTCACCTCATAAGGCAGGAGCGCGAACAGCATGCCCTTTGCCGGCTCAATCATGGTCTTTATCCGGTCGGAACAGCCAAGATATTTCCCCTGGCGCGAATCATAGATGTGCCTTTTCTCCCATAGCTTCAACTCCGCCTTTTTGGCAACGAGCGGCTTTGCCTCGCCCGCTTCATAGGCCATATTCGGCTCCGGTAATTCCTGCAGGACGCCAAGATATGCGATTGCATCCATCCGGCCAAACCGATACAGGCGCACGCGGGCAAGCTCCGGTTCAATCCTCACCGGCTCATCCATCCCGGTCCGGGCCATCAGCGCCTTGAATAATTCCCTGATTTCCGCCGAATCATCGCCGATCTTGACCGCGCTGTTTTCCAAATCCCCCACCACGCCGGCATAGTTCGCCAGCGAGAAATTAAGCAGGATCGCCTTGCCTTTCTCATACCGGTTGATGATCAGCGCCGGCTTTCCTCCCGCCAACGCCGCAAATGCCTCGCCGGTCCCCAGGCCGACCGACAAGTCACAATCCACCTTGTTCAGCGTTTTTGCATATCCTTCCAGTTTAATATTCACATCGCAGTTGGTTGTGACCGGAGCTGACGTCATTTGTTTCACCCCGAACACTTTGTCCAATATGCCGCCGCCTTCATACGGCTTTCCATGCTCATCCCTGACGCCCGGCCGCAAATCCGCGATAACCGTTCCGCCGGCGCGCACGAAAGATTCAATCTCCGCCGCCTCTTTCCGTGAAAGCGCCTGGACATACGGCATCCACAATATTTTATATCCGCCCTTCTGCAATTCCCCGTCCGCCGCCTGTTCATAGGAAACAATCCTGAACTGATGCCCGGTATCCTCAAACAAAGGCGTCAGCGCATTCAGCACATTCGCCATCTGGGGCAGTCCTTCCGTCAACGTGGAAACATGCACGCTGGCGGCCGAATATAATATTGCAACCCCGACATCGGCCCTATTGGCCGTCATCAACAGCTTGCCTATCCCGCGTTTGATCTCTTGCACCTCCGCCACGTTGGCCTTGAAGAAATCATACAGGGAAAAATCCGGGGCCATGCCGCTTTGTTGTTCTCGCGCGCCGACGGTATAGATCCAAAACGAGTTCGCACCGCGAAACAATTGCCGCCAGGTTGTGTAACGCTGATATTCCGGAGAACGGCCACCATTATATCCGCCGTACCAGCCGAGTCCGACCAGCGTCCCCGGTTGGGCAAACGACACCACCGCATACGGAACAAACGCGCCGTCATAAGTCCCGTTCACCCGCATGGCCTTCATGAGCTTGTAAAAATCAGCGGCCCGGTAGCTGTTGACTTGCGTATCGCTCCCGTTGTAACCCATCTTGCCCTCCGGCACAATTTTCCGAATTACATCCGATGCGTACGCATAAATGCCCGCCCAGGTGTTTTCCATATGCCGCCGGTAATCAATCCAAAGCGGCTGGAGATTATTTTTCTCCTTGGCTTGATCAAAGGTGACCGGCTGGACCTCGGCAAACGACTTATATTGCGTCCCATATTCCCGGTTCATGGCTTCCACGGTCCGATACTCGTCCGCCAAAAACACATGAAAGGCCGCCACGCAATTGGGGCAAAAACAGACTTCATATGCCCCGCCCACAAAATTACACTCATCGCCCGTGGTAAATTCCGTCGTGGAAAACGGCCGCAACTTTTCCGCGATTTTAATCCAGGTCGCGCTCAATTCCTTGCGATAGGCCGGATCCATCAGGCACGGCAGGCGTACATGGTCGTCCTTGGTGCGATTGGGAATATCCGGATGCGGATACCAATCCGACTTCCGGTCAAACAGTTTCCCGCACAGGGGCACATGCCGGATGTTGTTTGGAATCAAGCACGCGCTGAAATGCGTATAATGCGTGTCAAACCCGGCCTTGGCCAACTCGGCAAACATATGGTAGCCGGCATAGGGCGGCGCCCCCCAGACGGTACACCAGGCGATATACCGGATATCGTCCCGGGGCGACAGGTTTGAAATCAAAAAAGCTTTTTCTTTCCGATCCAGGATCTCATCCCCGTTGCGCAACTCCGCTTCCAGGTACTGGGCAATTGTCAGCGGTTGACTGCCGGAAAGCTCAAAGCTCACATCCTGGGTCATGTTGGCCGGGAACGCCGGAACTTTCACATGCGTTTCCGCCGTCATCCGGCCATAAGTATCCCTCTGGCGGAGAACCAGGCTCATCCCGTCCGCCGCCGTCCGGGCGGTGATTTTTATTTTTCCGGCCACCTTGTCTTCGCAACGATAAGCCTGATTCAAATCAATGTCCGCTATCGTAGAATCACCGGTTAATTCCGCGAAAGAGGATCCGAACGCCAACACCTTCCCGCCCTCTTTCACCCATAAATCCGCAAAATACCGGCCGGCCGGGACGCGCGGAACATCAAAAAATATCTCCGTTCCGCCGGCGGAAAGTTTCAACTCCTTCTCCTGGTTGTCCGTTATCTGATTCTTGTCGTTGCGGAAGGCGAAAGCGCAGGTCACCGTCTGACCTTCCGCTCCGGAAACCAGATATTTCACCTTGCCCGGATTGCCGCGGTCCGCCGTCATGCAATCGGCGCCCGATATCCGCGCCGGCGTCCTGTCCGCCGCAAACCGCAGTAACTGCCCGATCCAGGCCAGATAATAGTCATATTCCACAAACTTCGGTTCCAGAAAGTTCTCGTCCGGACCGGGACTCAAAACCTGCAAATTGGGGACCTTATATCCTTTCAAGCTCAATATTTTCCCCTTGCCGAACACGGCATAATCCGTCGTGGCGCTGAGCCAAGCAGCCGCATCCTTATACTTGGCAAAGACCGGCAGGCCCTTGAAAGGAACCAGGGCCGGCAAATCCAATTTTTCTTTTTTGAACATCGCCCGCTTGAAATTATCATCCTGATCTGGCACAAACCCGACCAAAGATGTTCCCTCTTTCACCTTCTTCAAAATGGTCGCCTGAATAATCAACGGAAACGAACGCCACGCCACGTTTCCCAGCACGATCACGTCGCAAGGTTCCTTAAGTTTCAGTTTAAGATCATCCGTGAGCGCATCCGGATCGCGGGTGCGGACAGGATCAAACTTATCCGTCCCGCAAAACGAATTCTTGGAACCGCCGCCGCAGGCAAAGACCGTATATTGAATATCCATCCGCTGGGCCAATTCCACCACCTCGCGCATTCCGCCCCGATAGACGATAAAAAGGACTTTTATCGGTCCGCGCGCGTCCGGTTTTGCCCACTTGATGTGCGGCGTCACGACTTCCTCCGTCGGACTCCAATATTTCGGCCCATAATCACCCGGCAACGCCCAGGCCGTCGCCGATATGGCAACAACAACCAATGCCACGCACCACGTTAATGTTTTATTTCTCATTGCGTTTTCCTCTTATGTTATTCCGACTTGATATCCATATCCCGATTATTTCCAACTACTGTTTTCCTGATTTCATCTTCTGCAGGTGTTCGTTAATTTTTGTTCCCGCCGCGTCAAGACCTTCCTTGGATATGCCATGACCGCAGAGCGGCATGTTTATGATTTGCTTGGAACCTTTGATGTTATTGTATGCGGCATAAACGGAAGACGGGGCGCAGGTGGTGTCAATAAAACCCACGGTTATCAACGTATCCGCTTTTATTTTGGAGGCAAAATTAGCGGCATCGAAATAGGGGACGGTCCTTACAATGTTTTCGTTTTCCGGTTTTCCGTCTTTCAATTTTATGAAACGCGGCCAGCCGCTGGACTGATCGGCCAAAATCCCGGTATGGTCACACAGCGCCGGAACATGCGCGATGCACAAAGTCACCCGGGGGTCCAGCCCCGCGGCGACCAGGGCCTGGCCGCCGCCCTGGCTGCTCCCTGATACGATCAATGTTTTTCCATCCCACTCCGGCCGGGACTTGATGAAATCCAAGGAGCGGATTAACCTCAAGAACATGCCTTTGAAATATATTTTATCACTGTCGTCACTGTTAAAAAAAGGATATCCTTTTAATTTTCCTTCAGCCAATTCCTTATAGAAATTTTCCGGCTTGCCGTTTTCAATCCCGTGCGCGTTGATATCCAGCGCCAGCATCCCCCTGGCGGCATAGCCGAAGGGCTTGCTGGAACTCCTTACACCCGCCGCGTGATAAAAGACGATCGCCGGCAGGCTGCCTTGCGCCGCCTTGCCAGGCTTGGCAAAATAACCGGAAACAGGCATTCCGCCCGCGCAGTCTATTTTGACATCAAAACACTCCACCTTATCCTTCAGGTTGTCGGGAACTTCGACCGGTTCCAGGGAAGATTTCAGGGGCACTTTCGCCAGCTCTTCCCTGCGCTCCTGCCAGAACTTGTCAAAGTCTTCCGGCGCGGGGCGGCTTGCTTTAATATTCAATGGATCAACAGCGGCGCCGGCGACGCCCGTGATGTTTTCCCCGGTTTTATACTCACATGAAACCCAACAAAGCACAAAACCGGGTTCTTTTAATTCCGTTTCGATCGCAACCGGTTCCGTTTTTGAGACCACAGTGCCTTTCTGAGTTTTTTCTTTATCTCTTGTTATGGTATATTTAACTGTTTTCCCTTCAATCGGTTTGTTATCTTCGCTGAGCAGGACATTGAACTTGATCTTTTCGCCTTTCCGGTAAATCGCATCCGGCTTGTCGGTGACGGCTTTTATCTGCGCCTTCCCTGTTTGATCTTCGGCCAATGCCATCTGTATGGCCGCAATCATCCCAACCATTAACATTAATTTCAACTTTTTCACTTCCTCGTCCTCCGCTTTGTTTCATTCATTTCATAATCCGCGTTAATTCCTTGATGGTTTTGACCGTCCCTTCACGGTCGCTTCCACCAGCCAGGATTGCATCGCGGGCTTTGCCTGTGGCGTCATAGGAAACGTGATTTATGCTTTCCACCAATTGAATTATGCCACGTCCTTTCCCGGGATATTTTCCATCAACTATTTCCGGCACCTTGTTGAACACGTAATTTCCCGCCGTCTCCAGATGTTTTACTACGTTATTCTCCGAGGCATTGCCGATCACAATCAGGTTGGCATCATCGTCAATCACCTTATGAGAATATTTCTCCAATTCATATCCATCCTCAACTAATTTTCCTTCCACCACTCTGGTCTTAATCTCATTATCCTTGACCACTTTTACCGTCAATCCCTTGTCCGTTAATAGTTGCCTTAATTCTTCTACTTCTTTCTGCTCATCGCCGTTACTCCCATACCCCGTTACTATCTTCACCGGCTTCTTCAGTTCTACGTACGAACGCAACGCTTCTTTTGTTGCGTTCACCCAGACTTCAGCTCCCGCCGGACGCACCAGCCAGACCTTGCTCATATATTTTTCCACATCTCCCGTAAACCCGTTCTGGCCCAAGTCTTTCCCGCTGATTTTCTCCGTTACGTATTTCGCCTTAGCGCCTTCCGGATCGGGTTTCATGTGATTATTCCCATCTTTTCCCTTCTCAAACGTGAATTTTTCGCCACTTATGTCCACCACCTCGTACTCGCGTTCAGGTATCCCATTGACCTTTATTTTCAACTTCTGCCCCTGATCGTCAAAGTTATTTACCCCAACCAGCCAGTATCCTTCCCCTTCCAGCAGACCCGGAATAGCCTTGCGACGGTCGGCCATCCCTTCTATCTCCACCCGCTTTTCCACCCCGGCTGACTTCAATATGCCTTCAACCAGTTGTGCGAAGCGTTCATGTTCGTCATAACTTTGATAATAGGTCAAACCAAGATACCCGCCAAAATACCAGGCCTTGCCGTTCGCCCCTTTTACCAATACCGGCTGGCCGTCTTCAGTCGTGGCCATGACTTCCCCTCCGGTTGACTCAAGCTTGACGCCGTAATACCTGTTGGTCATCACTGTTTCCCCGGCCTTGTATCCGTTTATCTCTTTTTTGACGACTATCCCGTTTTGGTCAACTATCTTCCCATTATCAATTCTGGCCCCGCACAGGTCGCTCAGTCCGAACCCGGGTGATATTTCCTTGACGGCCTTGTCTTTCTGGAAATTAACGCTGTCCCACGTGCCGCCTTCCGGATAGAAAATGACCGTCCCACCTTTCTTTACAAAGTGAATGATCTTCTCCGCCGTCTTCCGGCTCATCACGTTGGCCTGGTAGCCCACGATCAATACCTTGTATTTAAATATTTCATCTATAACCCGTTCTTCCACATAGTCAAAGGTCAGGTGCAGGTTATCAAACAAACTACCCAGCAACCTAAAATCATGTCCCGCATTATCCATCCATCCCCGGATAAATCTTTTGGTTAATGACAGTTTGTTTTTCGGATCATGTCCAATCATCCGTGAGGCGGTTGTCATCAACACCGCCACTTCCGACTTTGGCACGTTTGCCGGCAGAACCAGCGAAACGTTGCGCATAATCCACTGCTGGGCTCGGGCAATTTTCAGAGTCCGATCCTCAATCACCACGTCCGCAGTGCCGGCGCTGTCAAATCCAATCACCCCCCCCGTCGCTAATGCCATGCCGCCGTCATACCATCGCTTGTTGTAATGGATGAAATGAAAGCGTGCATCGTATTTCAGATCATACATTTCCCAATGCAGGGCTTTATTGCCGTTGAAGACCATCTGCATTATATACGGATGAGCCGCATTGCCTTGCAAATCCAACAGATTATGCCATTCGTTGGTGCTGTCCCATTGCCTGAACTCACAGGCTGAAAAACAAATGTCCGCCTCCATCGCCTTGCCACCATATGCCAGACACGACGCCCGGCCAAGATGCGCATAGGAAGCGTCTGAACTGTATTCCCGCGACACATCCGTCCATTCCGTCAACGCCCAATTATCAACATCGTGCGTCCAATATCCGGCGCTTGCCCCGATATCCCCATACGTTTTCTGACCCATCACAAGCTGGTTCGGCGCAGCGCCCTTGAAGGCCTTGTACATAATCTCGGCACATTTCACCGTTGCCTCGCCTCGCCATGACTGGAAATCAGCGAAATTGGCCGTTTGTTCCTTGTATTCCGGGAATTTGACATCCTCAAAAGCCTTGTAATCCACCCCCCACTTCTCGTTGAGTTTTCCGATCACGCCATATTTATTTTCCAGCCATTTCCAATATCGTTTCAGGTCTTCCGGCCCCTGGGGAATCAGCTTCTTATTACCCTGTGATACCCGCCAGCCCATTTCCTCCCAAAGACTTCCGCCAAAAACGCCCGGATGATTCCGAAATTCCCGGCCAAGCACAGTATAACTCTGCTTTAAATATTCCTGGAACAACGGATCGGCATGGTTGCCAAAATTTTCATCACCAGGATTTTTCGTCTTCATTCCATCCGCGGTTTGCGCGACTACTTCAGGATAATTATCCGGCAGGTAAGAGCTCAAGAACCCATACGGCTCCAGGCAATACAACATGGTCAAGATGCCCTGATCATAGTTTAACCGCGTCTCGTTTAAGAGAGTTCCGATTTCCCACGGCTGGGGACGATATTTATCCCACCCATCCTTTAACCAAATCGGCAGACCGAATATTTCCTGGGACGGCCGGCAGCCGGCGCCTGACATTCTCACGTTGATTAACCCGTAATAATTATAGATATTCAGCACACTGTCGCGGCCAGCACTAAAAGGATTTGCATAGGCCATGAAAAACGGTTTGGCATCCCGACAGATTAATCCATTATTGACCTCAAACGTCTGTACCGCGTCCTTTGGGATTTCAAGATTATACTTCTTTGTAATGATTTTTTCCCAGCTCAATTCGTCGGGATCAATCTTGATCTGTTGCTTTTCATAGGCCGCCACGCGCTGTTTCATGTCTTCCAGATTTCCAAATCCGAGCGCTCCCACCATGAATCCATCGTAATATCTTGATTTCCATGAACCAGGACCGACCTGTTCAGTCAGCGTTATCCGATTTTCGCCGTTAGTCGCAATCCCCTTGACGTTGAATGCATACCAGTGATTGAGATCAAGCGTAGTGTAGGTTGAGAAACTGCTCGTGATCGCGCACCCATTATTCATAATAAAATCAACGTCAAATTTAAAATACCAGCCCTTGTTTTTCTGGTCGTCTGTCACGTCATATTTCTTGATCATCCGCTGCCTTGTGGACGGATTCTGACTGACCGGCATTCGGAAAGTTTTCCCCTGCAGCACCGACCGGTCCGGCCCGATCTCCATCCCGTTGACTTCAATCTTTAATTGCCCGCCGGGCGCATGTTCAATTTTCCGATTGTCGCACGCTCTTGCCATTACCCACAAATACGGCTCGTCCGCATTATTTGTCAGCACAAACGCCACGGCCGGTTGATTTTTTTGCAGATGATAACTTACAACCTCATTGGTTGCGATGACAACATCTCCCGTTCCCGCGCCGGACACGCAAACAGACCCAAACGCCATCTGCAGACCTGCAATCAGCCCAACCGTCAACATCAGTTTCATGTTTTTCATCTTATCATCCTCTAAGCTTTCCATCGTGCGGAAAGGGTTAACTGTCCATGTTTAATTACTTATGCAAAATCATCGAAAACCGGCCACGACAACGCGTGGCCCTCCATTTTTAACCTTGGAGGGACGTGCTCCCTGGCCGACGCTCCCTGGCCGGCCCGAGTCCGGCTCGGGCACAGGCGGGCAGGCCGTCGCGTCCGGATGGTCATCAAACTGTAAAAGCTTCTTCCATAACGAAGTCCTTCGCGGAGGATGGAACGCTCCTGGCTTAACATGACTTTTACTAAAGCGCGACATATCCCGTGGAATACGCCTGGGAGGCCGAGCAAATATATCCCGGTTTGTCATTCATTAATGTTCCCCATTGTTGCCCGTGAATGATTTTTTCTTTTCTCTCCTCCAGTTGTTCTATCTTATCTATTTTCCCCTTTAAATATGCATCCAGCATTTCTTTTGAATATTCCAGCATATTTAAAAGCGAGCCATAGCGTCTTTCCAGAACCTCCCAGCCCAAAGCCTTATAATTCTTGTGCCACATTTTTCGGTGCGCCTTGTTGAGTTCCACGGTTTTCCGGATTACAGCCGGGAGGATCGTCAGGGATATCTCCTTCAATTTTCTTATATCCCTTCGCCGGTATGCCCCCTGGAGAATAGCCGGCAGGTCACCCTTCAAGGCGAGAAGTTCTGACAAAAGAAAAGGCACACACAGGCGTTCATTCCCTTTCTTTTTTACGATTTTTTTCAGATCAGCGCTTAACTTTTTATAAAACCCGTTTACGCTTTCTCCGCAAAGTTCCGGCTGCCAGAGTCCAAGCAGCGGGTCTTCCCAGAGAAGCCCCTTGGATATGTTCACAAAATAATTTTTATGTTTGCTTGCAACGGGCGGCTGGTCAATGAGCGCCGCTTTCCTCCAGTCGCTGAAATCTATTCCAAGCGTTCCTTTCAGGTTTTTTTCCGTGTATTTCCTGTCCGCTTTGCCGGTGAAGTTTATATCCGCAGCATACTGGATCATGGGCATGGCCGAGAAAAAGTCGCACTCCGTGCCATCATCGCCCCAGATTGTCACAATGACATCTTTAACTCCTTTTTTTACGGCGTTTTTGAGTCCCGGCCCCATGGTTTTTTCCGCTTGCTCATAGGTTGTCCAAAATCGTCCCCATGACCAGATCCCGGTCGCGAAAACAGGAACGCCGCCCAACTCGATATGTTTATCGGTCATGACCGCGTATTCCGACTCCTTGAAACGGGAATAGCACCAATATACCAGGTCAACATCAGCGGGAATCCGTTTTTTCATCTTCTCCGTAAAGACCACATCCGGGGCGTGATATACATGGTCTTTTGACAGGGCGCGAAAGAACATATCGCTCCACATCATGGGTTGCAGTCCAAGTTTTCGTGTGATTGCAAGCACCCGGCCGAGATGCCCGGTCATAATATCGAAAGGCTTCTCGTATCCGTAACGGTCAAGGAATGCCCCCCGGCCGAGGTCCCCGGCTTCGTCCATGCCGATGTGGATCCGTCGGGAACGAAAAGGCTTTACGGCCGCCTTGATAATTTTCTCTATGAATTTATAAGTTTCTTCCTTTTTACACAGCATAACAACCGAAGTATCCTTGATTTTCCGGTAACATTCATAACTGAGTATTCGCGCGAGATGGGCCAGGGTCTGGATGCACGGAATCAGTTCTATCCCAAAATTTGCGGCCAGGTTGTCATATTCCTTCAATTCTTTTATGGTAAGTTTCCCGCGCATGTAACCGAACATTTTTTCGCCAGGCACTTCGTAGGTATCCTCGGTATAAAACATAAAACCGTTTACTCCGGCAAGCGCCATGAACTTGAAAAACCTTATGACCGAATCCCGGTTAAGGACGGCGTTGCGCGACGCATCCATCATTAAATAAACGTTTTTAAAACGCCGCCGCTCCTTAATTTTTAAATTCTTTAATTCTTTATCCGTGCGCGAATTAATGATGCCGAGCGAACGGAAGGCATCATTTATACTTTCATATTTTATATTTATTTTCCCGGCGCAACCGGATATCGCCAAATCTCCGCCGGTTTCCCTGTTGAATACAAGTTCAAAACCGTTTTTTTCGCCGGAAACATTCAGCCAGCCATCCGCCGCAATAATCTTCAAACCGCCGGCCAGCTCTTCAGGCGCTTTTTTCGGGTCTACAAAAAACCGTGCCATCTTGTTTCTCCTCCTGATTTTTTCACAAGTCATGGTCCCTTCATTTTCCATTCCGTTTCCCATTCCGGTATTTTTTCAATCCCGCCTTGTGCGCCGAATAACCGGAAACGCATCCTGCCGGCGGATATCCCTTCCTTTAAGGAAAACGTCTCGCGGTTGACGTCACTTTTTGTCTGTTCCAGCAATATTTTCTCCAGGTCCGGCACATCAAAGAATGCGGCAAGAATATGACAGGAAGTCTTGTCCTCAACCGCCAGCCATGGCCCGGCAATTTCAGCCGGCTTGTGCTCTTCTTCTTTACCGCGACTTTCCCATTTCAACTCCCGCACCCCATTCTTCAGGGGCACATACATGATATTATTTGTGCACGCGTCATTCTTTGACATCCGTGAACTCAAGGTGATTTTATCATTATTCATCAAATTTGTTCCCTTCAGATCATAGCTTACGTCCAGGAATTCCTGCCCGGGCTTAAGGGTCGCCGTCATGCCGGCCGTCTTTGACAAAAGCGTTATCTGCCCCGCTTCCATCTTCTTAAGCTTCCATCCTCTCCGGTTATACCAAATTAACCCGCACGAATAATGATCCGGACTCAGCAGTTCCATCCCTGTCCGGCGCACGATCAAGTTATGCAGATTGCCGTTGTCAATCATAAACCTGGCAATCAAATGTTCGTTCTCCAGGCAGACAAACTTTATATCCAAAGCATCATTCAGCGTATTATAGACCCGTCCTCTTCCGGTTTCACGGTACGCGGTCGTTCCGGCGGTAACACGCAAAGGTTGTGACCATTCGCGTTTTGTTCCGTCAATAAAATCGCCGCGCACGATCACCTTGCCCACCTCTGTGATGTTGTTAGTCTGCGGAGTCTTGGCGGTGAAAACAAAGGCATGCTCCTTTGCGCCGTCCAGGGGCCATTCCTCCTTGTTTTTTACAAACTCATGTTTCGCAAAACCTTCAAGTTCAGCGCTGATTACGCCCTTTATTTTATCATCGCGCAGGACGACTTTTACCTCCATTTTTACCGGCGCATCCGGCTTGACATAAAGATAGCCGTTTTCAGGCTTCATTGTGATCGTGACCGGTTCAAGCACCCGGACTTCCAATCCCATGGATTCCGCGACCGCCCCATTCGCGCCGATTGCCTCCGCCTTGAGGTTGTAATAACCGATTTTTATATCGGCCGCCACCGCAAGACTCATATCAGCAGTTTTTGTCTCGCCCGGGCGCAGTTCATAAGCGACCGGCACGGGACGCTCCTTGCAGAGACCATCCTCATCCTTAAGGCTTAATTCGCCCTTGATCGTCTCGGCCGAAGCGTTCAGCAGCGTCATTTTTACATTGACGCTCTTTGCTCCCCGGGCTATTTCCCGATGTTCAATTTCCATTCCGGCAAGCGGCTTATAGCTTGGGGACAATACCACCGCGGCCCAATCGTCAATCCTGCCAAGCGTGAACGTGGCCGATTTCTCCCTCCCCGTTTTTACAATTTCCGCCGGCAGTTCTTCCGGCACGGCTGTAATCCGTTCACCAATCACCTTCATGTTCGGCATAAGATAACATTTTGCCGTGTCAGGAAAGTTTTCCGGCAACCTGACGCATACCACGGCATTCGTTATCGGCACATGCAAATCAGCCGGCCAGGCGCCGCCATTCTCTGGATATTTCTCGGTGTCCCATTCAAATCCTTTCATGCTCTGGCCCTCTTTAACCACCCTATTCGCGATACCCACCCAAACATCAGGACCGGCGGTGAATGATTCGGCATGAAGCAATCCGGGCGTTTCACGCCCCCTCACAACAACACCGGGCGTCACCCGCCGGGCCGCCAGAAAATCCTGAATCCAAGCGGCAATCCGGCGTTGCGGCTGAAGACCGGCCGCCACATCAAACTTTAACAGACTGCCCGCATCAGCGCCAAAAGCGTTTTCACGCAACGCCGCTTGATCAGAATCATCATTCCCCACGTCAGCAAAATCATAGGACCAAGTCTGTTTGTAAGGAACACCAACGTCCCATCCGACGAAAAGAGTCTTTCCGTCCCCGGAAATTACCGCGGCCGCCTCATTGGTCCGCCCGGCAGCTTCACTCTGAGGCTCTCCTCGCCCTGAGGCTTCGGAACGGGTCGGAACGAGTATCCGCGCCAAAACCTTGTCACCTGATTTGACCTCCACCGGACAGACATTCGAAGCGTTCAAAACAGGAATTTCAACCCCATCGGCAATCACTCCTTCACAGGGAACCGGTTGGCCGAAACGGCCTGAAGCCGGGAAACGATTTGTCGAAGAAGATTCGTTCCATTCATTCTTTTCAAACGCCCCCGGCATAAGAATCACCGCGCCGCCGTCCTGGACATATTTATTGATGGCAGCCACCATTGCCTCCGAAGCCAGTTGCATTTCAGGACCGATAATCACGGCCTGAAAACGTTTCAACGGAGCATAATTATGTTCTGACACAACTTCAAAATTAAGATTGAGGTCAGTGAGAATTTCCATCATCCCTGCTATGCCGTCCGCATTGCCGCCGGCAATGGTAACCTTTTGGTCGCCCACCAGATATCCGACCTGCGGCGGGCTGCGTTTTGAAGCAAGATAAGTATCGCCCAGGTAATGTTGAAGCTGAATGATGCCCTTGGCCGGAGTATATTGCGGCTCGCGGCGGCGGAATGCATCCTCGCTGTCGGCCGACCCGCGATATCCACCAGATGTAATACTTCCCGCCGGACATACATATGAAAGCCCGACACGGCCCGCGTCCAGAAGTTGCATAAACCGGGTGAAAGAAGGACTGCATCCCGGCGGCATGCACAAGGCGGCGCCCGCCTTGCCGGACCATTCGGCAACGTCGCGGAGAACCAGGAAATTAAATCCAAGGGAATAACCGATCCCGTGCCGCATGAGAACATCCATATAGGGCGGCTCAATCCACCACGAAGCGGCGGCAACCTGATATGGCCAGTAATCCATGGAGTTGATGATTATATGATTTGGATCAACTTCCTTGATCGCCTGGTAACAGACCCGCAACAGGTCGGTGTAAGCCCAGCGCCGGAACAACTGCCAGTCCGCCCAACGCCGGCCGGCTTGCTCGTCGGGCTTGGGCGGAACAATATCTTCCTTATTGGCGTATTTCGTTCCCCAGGCCGCATTGAGTTTCTCAAGGGCGCCGTATTGCGTCATCATCCTGTCCCGGAAAACATTCACGGATGCCGCCTCATACCCTCCCCATCCGGGATACGAAAACTCGTCCTGCAAATAATATCCCAGGAAATACGGCTTGTCCTTGCAATGTTTTCCCAGGTCCCTGAGCGCCTTTACCAACGCATCCCGGTACCCCTCATGCGTGAAACTGGGATATTGTCTGTGAATTTCGCTTCCGGCGGGGCCTGTCATCGCCGCATTAGTATTTATCATTGCATATTGACGACCAAACCCTGCAACAAAGGGATTAACCACCGAATAAATTCCAAATTTAGCGGCCCGGTCAATTACCAGGTCAATTTTTGTGAAATCCTGTTTCTCAACAGGACGAATGGCGGGGGTCAGAACGTAGTGACACGTCCCGCCCATGCGCGACCAGTAACGAAAGAATTCATCGGTCGGCCCGGTGCTCCACGTAAAATCCATGATGAGCGGAAACGGCTTACCGTCGGCATAAATGACGCTGTCTTTTACCTTGAATTCCCGCGCATAAGAAGCCTGGATATTCCGGGCGTTTGTATGGCATACCGCATACATGCCCGCAATCATCCCAACCGCCAATACCAGCTTCAATCTTTTCATTTTATACTCCTGATTCCGGAACGGGATTTACCGCCCTGGTTTAAAATAAAACTTCATTTATCCAGATAAGCCCGCATCTCATAAATCCTCGCTTCAGGCGCGCCCCAGGTTGATTTTACCGATACACGAAGCCGTGAGGTTTTTACCTGTTTAAAACAATGGACTTTTCTCCGGTCAATATTATCCGCGACCGACAGGACTTTGCGCCACGAACCATTGACAAAAGCCTCAAGATCATAATCCCGGACGGTAACCGGCGAAGGCGTCACGGACGGACGGAAGGCGTCAATGTCATTGTCAAAAATCAGATGAATGCAATTGAAGGTTTGTGCCGTTTCCCATTTCAAGACCAGGCTTTGAGGCATTTTTTTCTTCTGATCGGAAACCCAGAGATTTGGAAAAACTTCCGGCCGGCTAAGGCCGTTGTTAATCATTGCCGCCGCATAGGCTTTGCTGGATGGCGTTAACTTAAAACACGGGCATGGCAGCTTGATGATTTCCGGTGCGCCGCCGGCGTGCCAGACTGTATTCCGTTCCCAGCCGGTCTTCAGTTTGCCGGGATTTGGCGCGAGGAAACCGCCGTTCTTATCAAATAAGCCATCCGAAGCTTTCGTGTCCGTCATCCATTTCAATGTCTTTACCCCCTGCGGATAAAACGGCGCCAGCTTTTTCAATTCATCCGGATTCTGCTCGCCAAAATAAACGCCGACCGGGTATTTCCTATTGGCAGCCCAGCTGATATTTTTTTCGGATGGAAGGGAAACCCAATATAACCCCGGCGTTAATCTACAAGCAAAATTGAACGCAATCCAACCGGTCCCCGGTTTGACCGCCGCCGGCGCCTCGGCCAGGATTTCCTCCTGATAGAAATCGCCGGGATAAAGAGCTTTTCGCAATTGTGCGGTTAAAATCACCTCTTTTTCACCGCCATTTTTCAACGACAACTCAACCGTATCAATTCTGCCGGACGTTACCGGGAACATTACTCCCCGTGGTTTATTTAGTTCCAGGAATTCATTGCCCGATGTCAACTCACAAGCCGCTTCGCTCGTTGCTTCGGCCACGGCCATCCGCGCCAGGTCGCGCGGGTCTTCGTTTTTCTTCCATGGAATATACCCGCCATTCATCAAAATATCCTGCTGGACTTTCTGATAATCGTCCTTTGCCGCCCGGGAACAGGTTTTCTTCTTTTTTACGGCGATGCCGGCGGCGTATCCCGCCGCCTCGCCGCAAATACCCAATGTGGCCATGATCCTTGTGGAGCCGAACGCGATCTTGGAAACACTGATATTCCTGCCCGCCAGCCATAAATTATCAAAATCCTTGCCATACAGGCATCGCAACGGGATGGAATAAATCCAATCATGCATGCCATGGAAAGCATAGACCCCCTTTCCCTTGAATCCTTCGGGATCATGAATATCAATCGGCCATCCGCCGTAGGCGATGGCATCATCAAAAGGATTGATTTTCCGCAAATCATTTTCCGTCAAAACGTACTCCCCGATGAAACGTCTGCCCTCCCGCTTTCCCGGAACCAGGCCGACCCAGGTCAGCTGGTAATGTTCCATGTCATGTCCCGGCGTGTTTTTCAGATGATCCCACACGCCGTAAAGGCATTTTAGCAATTCCTCCCGGATCTCCTGCATGTCATGGACCGAATCAATCACCCCGCCGTATTCCATCCAGGCGAATCCGCTTTTTTTTATTCCAGCAACAAAGTTTAACTTAAAGGGCAATGAGTTGTCGTCCGGATAATGATAGGCCCACTCCGGCCTGACAAACGCCACCGGATGCCCCATGTCTTCCGCCTGAAAACACAAACTTGCCCCCATGGTCAGATCATTGGCCTTATCCGGCGCCAGGGATTCTCCGTACTCGTGTTTTGCCTCAAACCCGATCCGGTATCCTGCCCCGGCCGCGGCCGCCACAATACCATCGCCGGAGGCATCAATAAAATGTTTTGCCTCAAATCTGTATTTCTTCTCGGTTGATAGTTGGACGGCCCTGACCGAATTGATGACCCTTTTATTTTTCTTTTCTATCTCATAAACGCAGGTATCCAGGAAAAGCGAAAGTTTTTTTTCATTTTTACACAATTCCCACATCACGACGCTGATGCCAGCCTCGCGGTTTTCGGGGTTAAATCTTATGGATTTTTCAATAATTTCGCCGACAATGCCCTCCTCCCTGGCATTGGGCAGCACTCCGCCGCAGGCGGCGCCGGAAATCCGAACCCGAATCTCCGATGAGGCATTGCCGCCCAACACGGAACGATCATTGATCAATGCGACCTGAACGCCTTTACGCGCGGCGGCGATTGCGGCACAAACACCGGCTATCCCCCCGCCCACGACAACAACGTCATATTTGCCCGTTGTTTCTTTTTTTATATAATTACCTTTTGATTGTTTTGCGCGTTTTTTGATATCAAGTCTCATCTTGTTTCATTCCCCTTAATTTCCATAAGTAATCATATCCTGATCTTCATCCAATCATGCCAGCATAATGTCTTTCCGGCTCAGTAGCCAGATTGTTCCAATTTGTCGGGAACATACGGTCGGTTGTTCTCAATTATAGCCTGTAACGTTGAAACAATGTTGTTCAAAATCTGCGAGACGGCCAATAACGATTAAGTGCTCTCCCACGCCAGCCCCCCGATGTTTGTCAGTATCTTTTTCATTATGATATATCGTTTTAGCTTAACAATAGTACACAAATCGACGGGGACAATGTCAAACATTTTTACAGTTGAGTTCTTTTAGAAAACGTATCGCGCTTGACATGCCGAGACGGGAACCTGTGTTGTAGTCTTCCATACCATTCAAAATCCAACGAGAGATAATCATTGCAGCCGGATTCATAACCAATAACTTTGGAAACAATCCTCGTGTCTATTTGTCATTTTTGCATATAGAGCATTTGTTTTACAGAATCTTTAACGGTAAAATTCTCGGGTTAACGAACCCGGTAAATATTTCCCTGCCTTAAAACCGCCTCATAGGCGCCCATGTCAACGATGCCGTAACGGATGCGCGCATTCCCCTGCAGGTCAACCGCATTCTCCATCCAGGGCTGGTTTGTCCCGGCATTAACGCATGGCGAATTCATGCGCAGACAATAATCACCCCCGGCTAAATCTTTTAAAAGGGGATTATTGGTGATGTTGCCCGTCCCGCCCACCGCCGGAATCACGCAGGAACAATTCAACCCCGTGGCGCCAACCGTATCATTAGTGAAGTTCGCTCCATCCGCCGCCGCGTTAAAATAAACGATGTTGTTTGTCCCGCTGCTATCTGAACCAGTAACATAAATCCCGCCGCCGGAAACCGCGGCATAATTGCTCACGATTGTACAGTTTTCAACAACGCTATTAGTCATCCATATTCCGCCGCCGGTATTCGTCACGGAAATATTACGGACAATCAGACAGTTTTGAATTGTAGCGTTTGTCCCCCAAAGACCCCCGCCTTGATTAGTGGCAATGTTCCCGATAATGGAACAATTCCTGACGGTCGTGTTCCCTCCACATCGTATTGCCCCGCCGTATTGCTCCAATGCCCCACCCACTACATTTCCGGCAAACGTACAATCCACAACAATATCATTCGTTGTAGTTGAGCTGAGAAAAAGCGCGCCGCCATATACTTTTGCCCTGTTATTTATAAACACGCAATTTGAAATAACATTATTACTGGTGCCTCGGATATCACATGCGCCGCCATAATTTGCGGCGTAATTGCCCTCAAAATGACATCCCACAATCGTTATCCCACGTGCGCCAGATGTATAGATGGCTCCTGAATAGACGGTCGCTATATTATTTTTAAAAATGCAATTGGTAACGGAGAAAGGATATGCCAATGCCCCGCCCCTTACCGCATTGTCAACAAAAAGACAGTTTCGTACCGTGCTGATTGATAACAATCCAGTAATTTTAGTGCTATTGCAGTTCGTCACCGTGAAGCCGTCAAACACAGACCCGATTGCCAAAGACGCGCAGATGTTTGTGTTATTTTCCCCGTCTATGATCGTCATATCGCGCCCGATTACGCTCCGGAGCGTAATCGTGGAAGCGTTGTAGATGCGTTGCGTGGGATAATAAACGCCGTTCGTCACCAGCACGGTATCGTTTGCTCCGGCCGCGGTGACCGCCCAAGTTATGTCAGTGGCCGCGTCCTCCCATGTCAAATACGGTGAATTATTCGTACCCGACAAGGAAACATAATGCGTGTCGGCAAAACCTTCCATTCCGACAAGCGTCAGAATCGCCAGAATAAACAATAACAGTTGTTGCCGTCTAATCATCCACTCCTCTTATTGTATGGTTTTGACCATCTTATGCGCAATGAAATGGAACGCAATAAAAATGCCACAACAAAAACCTGGGATTGCCATTCTTGCAAATCGCGGGAAGGGCGAGTGATCAGTCTCATTGCCCTGCGCCTTTCCATACTTTTTCCCATTCCTTGATTTTCTCCGTCCCGCCTTGCGCACCGAATAACCGAAAATATATCTTTCCGCCGGACACCCCGTCCTTTAAATAAAAAGTTTCATAATTTAATCCATTTAGTCCGGGCGCCAGCGATATCTTTTCCAGGGCCGGCACGTCGAAGAACGCGCCGAGAATATGACAGGAAGCCTTGTCCTCAACCGCCAGCCACGGCTTGGTAATTTCATCCGGCTTATATTCTTTGTTCTGACTCTTCCATTTCATCTCCCGCACTCCGTTCTTTAAGGGAACATGGATGACATCCTGCTTATAGTTTCCTTCCGTTCCTATGCGCGATATCAGAAGGAAACAATCCTTGTTGGTCAGTTTTGTGCCCGCGAAATCATAACTTACATCCACGCATTCCTGTCCGGCTTGAATGGATGCCGTCATGCCGATCTCGCCGCAGGCAAGTGTAATTTGCCCCGCTTCCATTTTCTCAAGCGTCCAGTTCTTTTTCCGGTTATACCACGTCAATCCAAACGGATACTTATCCGGGCTCAGCAGCTCCATCCTCGTCCGGCGCACAATCAAGTTATGCAAAACGCCGCTGGCAATAATAAATCTGGCGATTAAATGCTCGTTTTCCAGACAGGCAAACTCAATGTCCGAAATTTCGGACGAACTGTTATCAATCTTACCTTGCCTGGTTTCACGATACGCCGTCGTTCCCGCGGTAACGCGCAATGACTGTGACCATTCCTGTTTTATTCCGTCCGTAAAATTGCCGCGCATCGACAAATTCCCCGCTTCGCTTATATTGTTAGTCTGTGGCGTCTTGACCGTGAACATAAATGTATGATCTTTTGCGCCGTCCAACGTCCATACCTCCTTGTTTTTTTCAAACGCAAAATTCGTGAATCCTTCAAGTTCAACGCTGATCACGCCCTTTATTTTATCATCGCGCAGGACAACTTTTACCTCCATTTTTACCGGCGCATCCGGCTTGACATAAAGATAGCCGTTTTCAGGCTTCATTGTGATTGCGACCGGTTCAAGCACCCGAACCTCCAATCCCATGGATTCCGCGACCGCCCCATTCGCGCCGACTGCTTCCGCCTTGAGGTTGTAATAACCGATTTTTATATCGGACGCCACCGCAAGACTCATATCAGCATTTTTTGTCTCCCCCGGGCGCAGTTCATAAGCGACCGGCACGGGACGCTCCTTGCAGAGGCCGTCCTCATCCTTCAGGCTCAATGCGCCCTTGATCGGTTTGTCCGAGGCATTCAGGAGCGTCATTTTTACATTGACGGTCTTTGCTCCCTGAACTATTTCCCGACGTTCAAGTTCCAATCCGGCCAGCGGCCGGTATCCCGGCGACAGCACCACCGCGGCCCAATCGTCAATCCTGCCAAGCGTGAACGTGGCCGATTTCTCCCTCCCCGTTTTTACAATTTCCGCCGGCAGTTCTTCCGGCACGGCTGTAATCCGTTCACCAATCACCTTCATGTTCGGCATAAGGAAACATCTTGCCTTGTCCGGAAAGTTTTCAGGCAACTTGACGGATATCTCGGCGTTCGTTATAGGAACATGAAAATCGACCGGCCATGCGCCGCCCTTTTCAGGATATTTTTCCAAATCCCATTCAAATCCTTTATGATTCTGTCCCTGTTTGATCACCCGATTGGCTATGCCCATCCAAATGTCAAAACCGGACGTGAATGATTTTGCATGGACCAATCCAGGTGTTTCCTGTCCTTTCACAATGACACAGGGTGTCACTTGCTGTGTTGCCAAAAAATCCTTAATCCAGGCGGCAATCCGGCGTTGTGACCGGACGCCGGTTGCCGTCTCAACTTTTAATGAATCACGCGCGTTAGGGCCAAAAGCATTTTCGAACAAGGCCGTTTGAACGTCATCGTCTTGCCCTACGTTGGCAAAATCCTCGGACCATGTTTGTCGGTAGGGAACTCCGGCATCCCATCCCAGGAAAAGGGTCTTCCCGTCTCCGGAAACTACCGCGGCCGCCTCATTTGTCTGCCCGGCCGCCAGCCGCGCCAAAACATTGTCATCCGGCTTGACCTCCACCGGACAAACAGTCTTGGCGTTCAACACCGGGATTTCACCACCATCGGCTATCACGGTTTTACAGGAAACCGGCTTGCCAAAACGGCCTAAAGCCTGGAAAAGATTTATTGAAGCCGGTTCATTCCATTCATTTTTTTCAAACGCCCCCGGAATAAGAATCACCGCGCCGCCGTCCCGGGCATATTTATTAACGGCCGTCACCATTTCATCCGATGCCTGTTGCATCTCGGGTCCGATGATAATTGCCTGGAAACGTTTCAACGGGGCAAAATTATGTTCGGATACTATCTCAAAATCAATGTTCAAATCAGTGAGTATCTCCATCATTCCGGCTATGCCGGCCGCATTCCCGCCGGCGACGGTAACCTTTTGAGCACCGATAAGATATCCAACCTGCGGCGAGCTGTTTTTTGAGGTTAGATAGGTATCGCCCAGATAATGTTGAAGCTGAATAATTGCCTTGGCCGGAGTGTATTGCGGCTCGCGCCGACGGTATCCATCACTCTTATCGGCCGCGCCGCAACAGACACCATCCGAAATGACTCCCGCAGGACACACATAGGAAAGGCCGACACGGCTCGAGTCAAGCAGATACATATAAAAAACAAAAGAAGGGCTGGATCCCGGCGGCATGCATAACGCCGCCCCGGCCTTGCCGGACCATTCCGCAATGTCACGAATAGCAAATAAATTAAATCCGATTTCGTAACCGATCCCGTGCCGCATCAGAATGTCCATATAGGGCGAATCATTCCACCATGAAGCCGCACAGCTCTGATATGGCCAGAAAGACATGGAATTGATGACAAGATGCTTGGGATCAACTTCCTTGATTGTTTGGTAGCATAAGCGCAACAGATCGGTATAAGCCCAACTCCGGAACAGTTGCCAGTCAGCCCAACGACGTCCGCTTTGCTCCTTGGGTGTAGGCGGAACAATGTTTTCCTTGTTGACATATTTCGTCCCCCAGGCCGCGTTGAGTTTATCCAGACTGCCGTATTGAGTCATTATTCTATCCCGGAAAACATTTACAGACGCCGCCTCGTATCCACACCATCCGGAATAAGAAAACTCGTCCTGCAAATAATATCCCAGGAAATACGGCTTATCCTTGCAATGCGCGGCTAGTTCCCTGAGCGCTTTCACACACAACGCCCGATAACCTTCGTGCGTGAAACTGCCACACGACTTGGGCGCGTCTTTCCCGTCGGGGTCTTTTGTTGCCGCCGAGGGATCAATCCTGGCATACCCCCACTTACCGCCAAAATATGATATATTGGGGGAAACCACTGAATAAAGTCCATACTTTGCCGCCAGTTCAATTTCCTTGTCAATCTTCGTGAAATCCTGTTTCTCAACAGGTTGAATGGCGCGAGTCATAATAATATGGCACGTACCACCCATGCGAGCCCAGTAACGAAAAAAATCATCATTCTGTTCAAGAACGATCCAATTATAATCAGTGATTAGCAAAAACGGCTTACCGTCGGCATAAATGACGCCGTCTTTTACGTTGAACTCCCGCGCATAGGATGCCTCCATGTTTTTGGCGTTTGCATTGAATACTGCTTGCACGCATGCGATCATTCCAAGCGTCAATATTAATTTGATTTTTTTCATTTTCACTGTCATCCTATGGTTTTGTCGAATGTTTTTTATCTTTCGCAACCAACCTCATGGTCTCGTCAAAAGCCGGAAGATACATGGGATGAAGAATTTCTTCCGTAGCACGCTTTGAAAGATCAAGCCGCTCAAATCGCAAGAAGATACCATCGGCCTTACCGCCATTTGAATCAAGCACAATAAGCACTTCGTGTTTCCCCTTGGCCGCGTTAAAAATTATCTTCGCGGCATCAGGAATAGCCGGATTAGTCCCGTTTGGATCGTAATACACCTCCTTGCCGTCAATCCAGACTTTTACCGGACCGTCGTAGCCGAGCAGGAGCTTGAGTTTCATAGCGGCGGCGCAACGGATGTTGGCAGCATAATAAACCAGCACGGAGCCCTCCTTCTTCAAGTCAACATGCAAACTTAAAAAGTTGCCGCCAAAAGTTCTCGACTTCAGACCGAGCGCCTTTTTGTTTTTCGGAAAGGCAAGCTTTTCCAGTGATGAGTGAGGAAGAAATTTACTGACAAATGGCGATTGAATATAATCCGTCAACGCAATTGTTTCCTTGGTTTTTTCCGGCGGCACGGTCTTAAATGGCCGCCCCTCGGGTTCATCATCCGGAAAGCCGACGACTTTCCAGAAGTCGGTATGAGTGAAGGCGTTCCGGCGCAGGTCAGGGATGGCAATCGGTGCCCCGCCCAAGTCGGCAGACTGCGCGGCTATAATGCCGGGCAGTGAATATTCAATGCTCCGGTAGACATCAATGGGCACGGTGCCGTTCTTGAGCAGGCAACGGACGAAATGTTTCGCCATGGTAATATCAGTGCCGCCATGGCCGGCATGGGGGTCAACATCGCGCGCGGCCAGCCCGATATCCACAACCTCCCATCCATCCGATTCTTTGCGTTTTTTGTCAAAGCGCCGGCAAAACTTCTCGTATAACGACCATTCCAAACTGCCCTCAATACCAAACAGCCGGAAACGATGCTCGCCGGGGCGCAATGTATTGAGAGTGACCATGATTTGAATGAGCATACCCTTGGCGGTATGGAACAATGCAATCTGGCCGTCAGACCGCAGAGGAGCTTCCTTGCAACGCCAACCCGCGTTACGGCAACTGACGGAAACCACGCGGTCATCGAGAACTTCCAACAAGGGACCCAAATCATGGGTCAGATAACAAATCGGCGGCATGTCGGCGCGCCAGGTAGGCTTTACATTTGTCAATCCGCGCATTTTAACTTCACTGGGGGTAAAAAAATCCCCCGCCTTATTGGTCATAGTCTCCGGCAGGTAGTGAATATATTCGGCCTCGGCAATGGACATTTCGCCATAGCGGCCAGCCTCAATCCACTTGCGCCAGTAACGGATAAAGTCCATGAAACACAGGTTCTCACCCATCATGTACTGTAGGCCGGTGCGCTCGACAGTGTCACGAATTTTCAGCCATTCCTCAAGACTGAAGGCGCCGGGCACTTCGGAAAACACATTACAACCGGCATCGAGGGCTTGTACCGAGTGTTGGCACTGCAGGCGGCCGTTGCTGGCGACAACGACAACATCAGGCTTCAGGGCAAGCAGATCGTCATACTCGGCAAGAATGCTGCCCTTGTTGCCGCCCTTGCGCATGACTGCCTCAGCATCGGCCCGCCGATTCGGCAGACGGTCGGCAATGCCGATTACCTCCACATCCTTGATAGCCAGAAAACTATACAGGTGGGTCATACCCCGCCCCATCCCAAGAATTCCTACACTTAACTTATCCACTTTCATCCTCCTTTCCATATCATGCAAAAGACTTACAGTTGAATTTTCATCCCGTCATGCGCCAATACGATCCCTTTTCGGCTTAGGACCGGAGCAATCTTGTCATGCACCGGCGTGGCATGCGGACAAATGTGCGATGTGCAGAATTTTGCCCCGGGTTTCAAGAGCCCATCCTTTGCAAACAAGGCCCTGGCTTTTTCCAACTTCGGAAAATTGAAATGCTCCTCCGAATCCACCCCGTTCCCGAAGGTGCCTTCAATGACAACCAAATCATATTGATACTGCCTGATTTTTTCGTAGGTTTCCGGGAAAAACCAGCCCGTATCCAGCGCATAAAGGATTGTCCGCCCGTCTGTCTTGATAATATAATTCAACGCCGGCTCGGCCGCCTTTTTCAGGTGGTTGGCCTTCAACGGCATGAGATCAAGTTTTCCCAGCCGGCAGGCTTGGAACGGCGCAACCTCATGCAATTCAATATCCGCCGCCTTGACGGGCAGGTTGATTTTCGCAAACAACTCCCTGACCATCTCCAGCACGCGCTTGTTCCCGATGATGTGCAGGGTTTTCAACGGTGTGAACCGCGGGCCGCCCATTTCGACCATCGTCTCCTTGACCGACCGGCCTTTCCGGACCGGAATGGGATGACGCCAGAAGAGCGGCCAGGGCTGCCAATGATCCTCGTGCGGATGGGTGATTAATAAATATTCAACATCCAGCATTGAAACGCCAAAGCGTTCCGCCTGCATGAAAATTTCCGCCGGGAAATCTATGAGCACACTCGGATGAATTATGGCGCATGAATTTTTCCGGATATTTTTACCGCCCAGTCGCCGCGCTTTGGCGCAATATTCGCAGGCGCACCAAAACCCGGGATATTGTTCGCCCGCCGATGTTCCTAAAAATTGAAATGTCATTTTGTCCTCTCCAGTTATGATTGAGCTACTAAAAATATTTTTCGCTCGGACCCACCCCCCACTTCGTGTACCCCTCCAAGGAGGGGATCATAAACTATTGTCCTTTAATTTCTTTCCGCCAGAGGCGGATCTGCCTTTGGCAGAAAGTTCCCCTCCTACGGAGGAGTGGCCAGAGGCCGGGGTGGGTTCCGGACCAACTTTTGTAATTGACTCGATTTTACGCATATATGCTCTTATATTATTCATCCTACAGTCTAAACAGCTACAGCCTATTCGTGCACATCCAGTAATTCCTCCAATGTTTGTCCGAGTATATATTTCTTCTCTTCTTCGCTGATCGGCCAGTCTTGAATGCGCTCCAGGTCTTGCGCCACCGCTCCCGCGCCGTTAAACGGATAATCCGCGCCATAAATTATCCTCCGGGCACCCAATTTTGCAATAAGCTCGCATATTTTCTCCGCTGAAAGATAACTGGAGTTTTCCACGGGCTTTGCGACGTCCGGCCGCCCGGCCTCGGTTACCGCGTGCAAAGTGGAAGTCAATCCCGCGTAACAATTTTCACATCGTTCAACCACCGCCAAGGCTTCTTCAAAATAATTCCGCCCGCCCATGTGCTCCACGATGATTTTCAACCGCCGGTATTTTTCGGCCAGCAGGCCGATCAGGCTCGGCCGGTATCTTTCCGGATGCCAGCCATGCGAACTGGTATGGATCAATAATGGCAGTCCGATTGCTTCCGCTTGGGCGCACAACCGCGCCATGACCGGCTCATCCAATCCGACCTGAAAAACCGGCGGATGGATTTTAATCCCCTTGAACCCCCTGCCGGCATAACGTTCAATGATTTTTTCCGCATCCGGATTCTTGGGATTGACCGTCACAAACCCGACTATCCCAGGATATTCCGGGAGCATATTGCAAAGCCACTCGTTACAGGCAGCCTCATCGGGCAACGGATTCTGATACCAGGCATCGTTCGGCATGCAATGCATGAACGGCGCCAAAGCCACCGCCCTGGTTATGCCGGTTTTCTGCATCAATTCCGCCAAGCCGCGCAAGGAGCCCATGGCCGGATCGCTCCGGCTACAAGTTCCCTCCGGCGCCACATGAGAATGATTCAAGAATATTTTCATGGATTTTTTTTCAGTGTCATCCTTAAGTTAAATTTTTAAATTCCGGCTCGGCGGCGCAGCTATTCAAATTCAAGCGTCCCAAAACCAAGCGGATTGCCAAAGCCTCCTTCGTCCAGATTCGGAGACCAGACGGAATATTCCACGCCGCTTTTACCGGTCGCCTTGTCCTGGTAATAATGCTCGCGGGCGACATTCATGGTCCAGGCCGCCCCCGAAGCCGGCCTGGACACGCCGAGCGTGGCAAAAGGAATTTTTACCTCCGCGGTCCAACGCCCGTTTTTCTCGTCCACCCTGACCGCATATTCCCAATCGCCGTTCCATAGTTTATCCTCCTTTCCAACCAGAGGATGCTGGGGATCATCAATGAATCCAGTCCGGCCGTCACAAAAAGAATTCGCGACAGGGTTGAAAATAAAATGATATTTTTTCTGGCGCGTTCCAAACGGATCAAGAAAGATTTCAAGACACTCCATATCCCAGCATTGTCCGTCCCGGCCATACGGCGCAAAGTCAGTCTGCTTGATACCGGCGAATTCGCAGGTAAAAGCGAAATAGATATTCTTTTCGTCATACGCAGCCTGAAAAGCCGTTTTTTCCCCCAGGGCGACTTTCATGTCCATTGCACCCAGCTGCTCCACGGTAATATTCTTCCAAACGCCATCATCCGGAACGCCATCCATGACCGGAGGCGTTACCGCCTTGACGGCTTTAAGCAGTTTTGGGCCGACCGCCTGTCCGCCCTCTTCTTTCATTTTTCTCATTTTCTTCATATCCCATGTGAACGGGGCGGCAAGCGTTCCAAGCAACCGCCCGCCCGCCTTAAGGGCATCTTTGTCGAAAGGGCCGAAAGTCGTGAATCCGTCCTCCATTTTCTTTTTCCATTTCGGTCCCTTGGGATCATTTTCCGCCCGCTCGTTCACAAACCAGGAATCAATGAGCGCATTGCGCTTGTCAAGCTCGGCCTCCAGCAGGTCAAATACCGCCCATGACCCGCTCAGGCGGTACGCCCGGTAATAAGTGAAGATTGAAACCATACTCTTGAGATAAACGAATTCGCGCTGAACCAGTTTCATCCTGGCCTGCACGCGCGGATCGTTGTCCATTTTCAACGCCTGTTTCAAACTATCCTCCATACGCAGAATAACGGCGGGCGAAAATATATAACAAATCAGTTCTTCGGGACTGCGTTCCCATAAAATATCCTGCGCGTTGGCGCCGCCCCCTATGAAAACAGGCCTTTCGCCATTCTTAAAATCAAGGCGTTCATGCAGGGCGTCAAAAAACGCTTTCATCGGCATGCAAGCCTTGCCATAGGCGGCGCGATAAAAGTCGTCCGCCAGCTTTTGCGGGTCGGCGGAAGGATCAAAAAGAAGCTTGCTGTAGACATAATACACCGGGCCTTCCAGGCCGAAGGATTCGCCAAACCAGCATTTAAAAATGCCCTTGACATTGTTTTCCGCGAAGAGCCGGAGTTGTCGCGCCGCGAAGGCGGGCGAACGTTTGGGCAAAAAACCGACCCGGTGATATGTTCCCCAGTTATAGACATAAACCAATTTCTCGCAGGAGAACTTCTTCCACATTTCAAAATCTTCCGGCGAGTAACGGCACATCTCAATAACCACGTTATCGGGAAATTTCTTGAATGTCCTGGGGGGTTTGCAGGTGGGACCGTAGGAAAGAATCACCACTTTTTTGCCCGGCCGGCGCTTTTGCATCTCCTCGGCCAGTTTGCGATGCACAATCCACAATGCCTCGGGATTAAGATATTGCGGCAAATCGCCGGTGCCGTCATATTCCCGGCAACCGGCTGTAAGCGCCTTGCATTTGTCGCATTCACAGGCGCGATATCCGTCGGTCTGGGCCAACTGCACCCGTTCATATCCAAGGTCAAGCTGTTTTTCCATTTCTTTCAGCATAAGCTCCTGCACCTCGGGATTGGAGATGCAAAGGTGCTTGCATTTTTCCCCGGGGCTGCGTTTCCCGCCGATGAGCGCAAAATACTCGGGATGCGTTTCGGCATACTTTTCCACCGGCACCGCGCTATAATAGGAATGTCCGCCGTAACACGCATAAAACACCATATCAAAATGATTATTGGCGATATCAATTGTCTGGTCGCGATAACCAATCGCCGCAGGCCGCCTCTCCTGGCCGCCATAGCAATATGGAATTTTTGGGGCGGCGATAACGTTCAACCCCGCATCCACCGCGAGCTCCGGCAGCTTGGGAACATATAATCCGTTTGTGCCGGGAAGAAGAAACCGGCCCCCGACCTCATCCTCAAGAAAAGACGTAACCGCCTTGAAAGTGCCCAAATATTCTTTATCCTCCCGGTTGGTGATATTGGCCGAGGCATCCAGTCCGGCCAGAAAAAGGTCTTTCCCGGCCACCCGCTTGCAAAAAGTCCATTCTTTCAACTTGTCCACCGGCACATCGGCGCCCAAGGCCGCCTTCGTTTTACCAAGATAGATATGCGGCTTATCAAGCGGCGCTTCCGCCTCTTTGCAAACCGGCAGTTTGCATCCCGCGGCCTCCTCCAGGATTGTTTGCAGAAGATCGGCGGCCTTTTTTACGCGATCCTGGGGATCATCCCCGTCCGGAACAACGATGACATAGTCCGATGCGCCGTTCGTTGCCAGGATGATTACGGGTTTGGCAGTATCTTTTTGCCCACTACCGGCAGTTCCGCCGGCGTTATCGGCCTGCGCGCAAATGCCGGCGCAAAATGCGAAAATCAAAACAACGAGTTCACACCAATAACACTTTTGTCGCATCGTCATATCTTCCTCCTGATTCCGTGACGGCTTTCGCCGTCACGCATTTTTTCCGGATAATTAAATTCTGATCGGCATCGCTCCGGAGTTCACGAAAGCCGAACTTTTTTTTACGATTTTCAGTCACTGCGGCAACAAACCAATGCATATTCCTCATCCCCGGGTCGCTCCGGTCATAAACGCCATCCGGCGCAACATGACAATGATTTAAAAATATATTCACAAGTATGATGAAATTTCCGAATAAATTTTATTTCATTCTAAAATCAATTCTTGCCGGGGGCGGATGAAGACGGCACGCCTCCGCCTTCAAGTTGTCGTCTATTATCCTCCCCGTCTCCAACGCCAATCGCTTTTCCCACATGCCGAACCATAAATCCGTCAACGCCGTCTCGCCTTCCCGGATCACGGCATACTCGCGCCGCAAGACGGCTTCCACCACGTCCAGTTCCCCGCGGTTCAGCGCGATCTTGCCGCGGATAATCTGGATCCGGTCAAATTCTTTTACCGCATCGGGCAGTTCATGATAAACCAAGCCGGCTTGGTCGTATTCTCCCGAATCAAACAGCGCCTGCAACAATTCCTGGGCCAACGCCGTTTGCGCGCAGAGCGAACCGGCCGTCATGTCCCATGCTTTTTTATAATCCCGCAAGGCGTCGGCATTCCGTTTCTGCCGCATGGCCAGCGCCGCCAGGTTGCGATAGGCCCAGGCCGATGGCCGATGGCGGATGGAATCCTCCCAGGCCCGCCGCGCGCCGGCTTCGTCAAAATTTTCCATGCGCATCACCCCGGCCTGCAGCAAGGCGTACCAATTCCCGTCATTTTTCAAACTCTCTTCCAACAACTCGAGCCATTCCTCCTGAATCATCCATTCGCCCGGTTCTTCCGCCGGATCCTGCTCGGGCAATCGCCCTTTTTCCAGCAAATGAATCCATTTGTTTTGCTCGATCCCCAGCGTGGATTCCGGAAAAGCAAATGATTCAGGCAGCGGACCAGCGTTTTGGGCCGTTTTACGGCGCCGGATCTCCAGGGCGCCCCATCCGCTCCCTTCATGCATAATTTTTTCCGGCGGACGATCAGTCATCGTGCCGCAGGCGGCGGACAATTCATTCAACTTGCCCGGCGAAAGATATTTTTTCAGTTCCTTATCCACCCCCTGCCACGCCGTCTGCCAATCAGGATTATGCGCCAGGCAAGGATCAACCTCCATATACCCGAAAGCCTCCAACCACTTGTATTCCCCGTTCGGCGGCATCTCCAGACCGTGCAATTGTGTCGGCGCCAACCCGGCCTGAATTTCAATATATGCCTCTCCCGCCACGGAAAGATATTCCTGCCATCTCCGCCCACCGACACCATGCCCCCAGCAAAACAGCTTTCGGTAATTCAACGGCCTGGTGGAACCCTCGATAAAACCAGTCCCGTTTTGGTCCAGAGCCGCCTCCCATAACAGATCGGCTTTTTCAGTCTGGAAAAAATATTCATCTGAAAAATTGAAATTCAAGGGATAACTGGCATCCTTGCCGGGTAATATGGAAAGTTCCGGCAGGTTGGCCATACCAATGGAGGGCATGGTATAAATGGCATGGCTGGCCGGCGCCAGGACACGCGTTCCTTCTCTTTCTGGCACTGCCATGTTCGTCCACCAGAACATCGAGGACGGCCGGTTAAAGGGATTCAATACCCGGACCGACGCGAGCAGAAACGGAAAGTTTTCCGGGAGGAAAAAATCTATCTGCCAGAAATGGCCCTTGCAACGCTCGAACTCGTAAATGCGCAGCCCCGGCTCGCCATGCGGGCCGCAAATTTCAGCCGCAAAAACCGGAGAACAAGTATGAAAGGCATGGCCGTACTGTCCCGTGTTCCATTCTATCCCTCCCGAAAACCAGGCGTTGCGAAGGGCAAGATTGGCCGGCTGAAACACCGGATTGCGCGCCAGCAATTCCCGTTTTAAGGGCTTGTGGAAAAGCGACACCAGCCGGCCGCCTAGTTCCGGAAGAAAAACCGCCCGAAGCATTTCATTCTCCAGGACGGCGGACTTGAAGGTCAGCAGCTCTTTTGTACGAGTGTAGCGGTCCTGCAGGCGGTAGGGAAGCGCACGCCAACCCGTTTGCCATCCCAAGCGTTCCCGCTTTTCGGGCGACAGCGACTGATCCGGAGACGGCATCCCGTTTCGCGGACAATCCGGGTCGGCCGGCCTGAAAATCGGCAGAGGATTTTCCGCCCCAAGCCGCGCCCCCTGAATATGATATTTTTCAGATCTTAGTTCAGTCATGATTCATATCCCGACTTTATTCTCAATGGCGGATTACTCCGCAATTAATTTTGAAACCGACTCTTCCGACAAAAATCCTTTGGGATCGATCTGGTCAAGCTTGTGCGCGTCCGTGCCCAGGTAAAATTTTACACCAAGACTTTTGCCGAATGTCAGGTAACGGCGCATAAAATCTTTATCTCTGGCAATAACGTTCGTGTTTATTTCCCAGGCCACACCTCTTTCCTTTCCCAACTTCAGAATATCGTTCAGTTCTGCGTCCGTGACGGACCTGGTCACCACGGTCGGGTCTTGAAACTTTTTTTTCAAATAGGCCGTGGCAAACGGATGGGCAATGCAGTCCGCCCTGCCTGACTTGATCAGCTCGTGCGCAACAGCCAGCATGTGCAGGGCATAACCGCGCGGCGACCTGTCCCGCGGCTGTTCCCAGTAATCCAGATTATAATGCGTGCAGGCGTAAAGCCGGTAGTCAATCTGCCGGTTGACTTCCTCACTGTCGGAATATTTCCCTATGCCGTAGGCCGACAATTCAGCCCCGAAAATAACCTTGATATCAGCATCGTCCTTCTCCATTTCATTCTTCAGGCAACGAATATCGCCAAGAAGCGGAGCGCCAGGATGATTATGATCGGTCAGCGCAATTATTTTAAGGTTAGCTGATTTGGCCCGCGCGAGTATGTCGGCCAGCGTCATGTCCCTGTCCGCGCATGCGGAAAATATGGTATGAATATGCATATTGCTGTTGAGCAACGTTATTTCATTTCCAATATCTCTGATGTTCATACGTCGCCATTAATCAAGCAATCAGTTTTTCAAAATTCCCGCCCAGAACCTTGTTCTGCTCATCCTGCGTCATGCCCCAACCGGAGATCCACCGAATATCGTCAAGCAATCCCTGCTTGTCGCTATTCCAGGGATAATCCACTCCGTATATCATCCGATCAACACCGACTTTCTCAAGCAGCAGATTTATCTTCTCACGCTTCAAATGATACCTGGCGCACCGCCCGGAGTTTTGCGTCAGGCCGGCATAACAGTTTTTATTATTGACCAGCACGGACAAGGCCTGTTCAAAATAATCATTACCGCCCACATGTTCCAGTATCATCTTCAGTCCGGGAAACTTTGCCGCCACGTTCCCCAGCAGCGCAGGAACATAATTTTCCGGTTTCCAGCCGTGCACGCCGGTATGTATCGCAAGCGGAAGACCGGAACGCTCGATAACGCGGTAATACTCATCATAACGCGGATCGTCCAGCCTTATTTGGCAGCATGGCGGATGGAGTTTTACCCCCCTGAATCCCTTTTCAAAAAACTCATCGAGAATATCAACGCACTCCGGATTTTTGGGATTTACATTCGCAAACCCAGTGATATTCCGATGTTTCTTGAGCGATTGATACAGCCATTCATTGCATTCACGCTCGGTACTGTATTTTATCTTGTACCACGTATCCTCCGGCATGCAGGCAATGCCAGGCGCAAAGGCCACTGCCCGCGCAACACTGGCACTTTCCATTATCCGCGCCACCTCCTCCAACGTGCCATCGCCCCGGACATAAGGCGCCTGCATCCGGTCTATCGTGCCTTCAGGAAACACATGCCAATGATTGATGAACATTTGAGATATCTCCATTAGACCCCGCAAAGCGGGACAACTGAAAACTATTTTTCACCGACCGTTTTGCAACTGTTTCTAATTATCAAAGAGGTTTGCACAATTTTCTCCTCACCCTTGTTTCTCTCCACACGCCCTTCAATTCGTTCCAATAACATTCGTGCCGCTACTTGTCCCGCAGTTCGTCTCGGCAGACACACCGTCGTCAACGGCGGATCGCTATACTCACCCCAAGTTATTCCGTCGCAGCCGATGATGGAAATGTCTTCCGGTATTTTCATTCCGGCTTCACGGACAGCCTTCATCAGTCCGATGGCCATAATGTCGTTATACACCAATAAAGCCGTGAGTCCCTGCAGGAACTCACGATGCCCCCGACCGGTTTTATACCCCATTTCCGTATTGTAACCATTAACATCTAAAACACGGTTCGGCTCAACCGCTACCCCGTGTTCCCGTAATGCCTTTATGTATCCATCCTTTCTCCTGCTGACCAGCAATCGGTCAAAATACCGATTCAATAATCCGATGCGAACATGTCCAAGCTTAATCAAATAATTCGTGGCCTTGTAGAAACCGCCCGCCACATCAAACGACACGCTGTCAACCCGAATTCCACTGCCAGTGGTACGCAAACCCGAAATACGCAACAGCGGTAAAAGGCGCGCGTATTTACCGTAATATCCCGGATCGTTCATCGCCAATATCACTACGCCCTCGACCCGGCGTTCCACGGCCTGCTTCAGCAGAACCTGTTCACGATCCGGATCACGCCCACAGTGTTGAATCAAGGTATCATAGCCCCGCGTTGCCAGTTCCTCCTGTACTCCGACGGCAATATTCAAAAAAGAAGGATTTGAAAGGTCCGGCAAAATCAGGCTCACGGCGGAACTGCGCTGGCGCCGCAGGGCCAGCGCCACCGGATGGGGCCGATATGCAAGCCGGGCGGCGCACGCGGTGATTTTGGCCTTGGCCTCGTCACTGAGCCGCATGCCGGGCATCTTGTTCAAGACCTGCGAGACGGCCGACACCGAATAGCCGCTTTCCCGCGCCACGTCCCGGATTGTGATTGTCATAACATATCCCTTTGATATATCGTTTTAGCAATACCATATCACCCCGGATAATTTATGTCAATTTTTATTTGATAAAAAATAACCCCCGGTTATGTTGGTGGATTTATGGAGACGGAACCCGACTTCGCCCAAGGGCTACGACGGGCAAGCAGACCACGTCCCGCTTCTTACGGCCTGTGGTCCCTGGCCGAGCTTGGGCAGGCAGGCCGTCTCCACCCAAGACTGAGAACGTGTGAAAAAATTAGCCTGCTTATCTCACAACCTGAATCAGGTTGTGAGATAGGCACTGGCCTGCCAATGCCTTGGGAAGGCATTGGCGCCGGCCGAAGCAGACGGAACGTCGCTTCGGGGCGGGTTAGAATCATCGCGCCAACCCAGGCTTCGCCGAGGCGAGCGGTGTGGTCCTTCGACTCTGCTCAGGACACTGAGCCTGCCGAAGTGCGCTCCTACAAAAAAGCCCCTTATTTTATGAAAAAATGTAGGAGCCGAGCCCCGTCTCGGCGATCTTTGCCGATTTTTCAAATGTTCTGAGGCCTTTTTAAAAAAATCAGTAGCCGCACAACACCTTGAAGTGCCGGTCCAGGTGGGCGGTCAATTCGGTTTCATACTCGGCCAGGTTTTCGCGGAGCGTTTGCTCCATTTTATCGGCAAACCGCGGCCGGGCGTCATCGCCCCGCGCGGTCAGGACCGACCCGTAAGTAACGTGCAAAACCTGGCGTAAATCATCATTGCCCGCGCCGGATTGAAGCAGCCTGGCGATCATGGCTCCATCCAATTTTGACAAATCCGGGATCCGGGCGGTATCAACGCTTAATTCATAGGTGGCCCGGTCCTTTTCAAACTGGGCGAATGAAAATTTATAAATATCCATGAACAACGCCAGGTTGTGCCGGGCCACAATTTTCAAATCTTCCAGGTAATATGTTCCGGCGGTTTTCAGGTGAAAGTTGTTTTTCAAAACCCTGGCGATAATGGGATAGATCGTGAACTTATCGCTCCCCGAATGGATGCAGACCCGGAAGTTATTTTCCCGGCCGGCTTCGGCAATCTGCTGAAGATAACGCTCAAAATCGCGCGTGTCATTGAATCGTTTTCCATCCTTGATGGCGCGGTAATAATCAATCGCCTTTTCAAAATAACCGGGAAAACGGGGGGCGATCTCGTTGATAATAATTCGCTTTCCTTTCAGGACCGACAGGAGCTTGGCCGTTTCCTCAATGCTTGTCGTGCTCTCGCCCTCGTCCAACGAAATCTCCGTCGTAAATTTTTGCGCGCCCTTGATCCCGCGCGTCAAATTATAAAGCCGGACAACCTTATCCGCAACGGCGCCAAAGCCTTCTTTCAACTCGGCGGAAACATCGTATGTGAAATGCGTGCAACCGGCCTGCGCCGCGGCGGTCACTTCCCGGTCGTTGCGCAGATGGTCGCCATCGGCCCCCCAGGGCAATTTCAAATCGGCCTGGAAGGCGCTGATCGTGGCGCTGTCAATGACGTCCTGGAATGACCGGCCCGTGCGTTCAATTTCCCGCGCCGATTGCTGGGCCAACATGACGCGCAGTCCATGCTTCGCGGCCAAGCGGGCCTGGCAAACATTGCCCAGCCGCCACGGCGGCCGATATCCCAACCCGATGATCGGCCCCTGGGAAATGACGGAGGGCCTGGTGAACGGATGATCGTTTCTTAATTCTGCCGCATTTTTACTCATTTTTATTTTATCCTTTTTTGTCTTTTATTTTCAGCGCCTCATTAATCATGACAAGCGGCATTCCCTTGGATTGACCTGGAACCGCACGCTTTTTATCACATCCGCCCCGATTTCACCCTGAATTTTACGCAAAATATTGCCGGCATGATAACGCGTAATCTCAGTCAGCCACGTTGAGTTATCAACATACACATAAAGAACATTTTCGTTCAGCCGGCCGGGACGGGAATGAGCGGCAACGTTCTCACCGGCGATAACTTTCCAGTTGCCGCATATTTTCCGGATAACCGCCCCGGTCCGGCCGTCCAGGCTCTTAAAAAGACCGGAGATCGCGCCGCGCAGGGACAAATCAGGCTCAGAATGCGGCGGCGCAGGATCGGGCAACCGGAACCGGTCCCTTGCAACCATCCACCTGGTCTGATCCGATTTACTCCTTGCTCCCATTATTTTTCACCGGTTGCCTGGTCACTGATTGTTTAATCACGGCCGCCCCGCCCAGGTCGCCGAGACGCGCTTTTTCAAGATCAGTCCATAACGTGCCTTCGCCGGCATGCAGGATGGTGATGTCAATGTCATCATTTAAGCATGAGGCAAATTCCCAAAGGCTGTAAGCCGCCGGATCATTAAAGGCCTGCGCCTTGAGCGTTTGTCCTTTTGCCTTCTCCCCCTCAACCAGCTGGACAACCTTGGCTTCCGCCTCGCCGATTTTTCGCGTTTTTTGCGCTCTTATAGAAGCCGTTTCCTTTTCGATTTCCGCGACTGTTTTCAAGGCCAAAGCGCGCGTTTCGGCCACCTGTTTATCCTGGTCAGCCTTGATTTCCGCCTTGAGCTTTTCGGTTTCCTGGATAACCTGTCCCTGTTTTTGATCAATCATGCCCGTTTCGGTGTTGAGATCGGCCTGTTTGCGGGCGGTGTTTTGCATCTCCTTGTTTGTCAAATCCTGCTCAACCGCGATGCTGGACTGCTGGATGGGATCAAGGATTTCGTTCGGAACCGAGACATGCCGGATAAGCGCCTCATGGATAATGATGTTCCGCTCCTTGAGAATTGCCGCAAGGGACTCGGTCAAATCATTCTGGAATTTCTCCCGCCCCTCGCCGACAATAAAGTCCTTGGCGCGATAGGCGGATCCTTTCAAACGGGAAACGGAAAGGATCTGCGGCAGAATAATTTTATCCACCACGGCCGGCAAATCGCCGTATGTCTTGAAGACCGTGGCGATTGCCTCCGGCAATAATTCAAATTCAACGGTCATGTCCAGGCTGATATCAAACCCGTCCCGCGAGGGAAATTCAACGAATTGCGACAGCGCAAAAGTTGCCAGGCTATCCTTCTTGCCCTCGGTCTTCGGCTTTAACGGCGCAGCCTGGGACGGCATTTTCCCGCCCAGCACGCCGGCGGCCATCTTTTTGTCATGCTTGCGAATGTCCTGGGGCGATGCCGCAACCTGGGAGCGTTCCAGATATTCCTCGCGTTTCTGGCGTTGTTCCATAAGGACGTTGCTCTGCAGCTCATCGGTCGCCTTATTCTGGGTGGTTATCCGCCGCTTGGTAACGATCTCGCTGCCTTTCTCGCCGAGCAATGAGACCTGGTTCAGGCCAACCTCCAACAGGTCAACCGTATATTCTTTCGGGTTGATATAATACAATCCCGGCTGAAGGATATCGCGGCGGACGCCCTTTTGATTATCACGGGCAAACTGCCCGTCGGCCGCTTTTTCGCCGGACAATGATGTAACCACGCCGACATAACCCACCGGAATGCTGACGGCGTCAATCACGTCAATTCTATAACCGTAGGGATTCAAGCGATATTTGCCGGGACCAAGGACAGAACGCCATATTCCTTTCTGCCCCTGATTGGCCAAAAATTCACCCGGCGGCAAATCAGCGCCGACCTTGGAGGTAACCAAGCCAACCTTGGCCGGCGGAATAATTGTAACCGGGACTATTTCCCAATCGTAAAGCACGGGATTCAAGAAATACCGGCCTTCGCCAAGGACATCTTCCTGGATGCCCTTTTGTCCCTTTTGGGCGAGAATTTGTCCCGCGGGCAGATTAGCGCCGATTTTGGCGGTAATAATCGCCAAATGATTTACCGGAACGTAAAACCGGCAAAAGAACCACATCCAAATAACCCAGCAAACGACCATAATCGCAACAACGGTCGTCACAAGTTTAACAATATTTTTCATATTTTCCTTTCAGATGAAACGGTTGCAAATCATTTTACCGGCAAAAACGGGGTGAAAAGCGTTCCCAAGCCGCCCGGCTGATCGCCGCTCAGGATGGTTTTTATTTGCGGCCCAATCCGCTGGTAAAAGACATATTTCGCGTAGTTAATGCCCGATCCAAACGCCTTGACCTGCTCGCCGAAAACATCGGCCTGGGCCTTGTTGGTCAGCCGGATCACGTCCCGGTCCGCTTCGGCCTTGAAAAGCATGGCCTGCGCCTGAAACGATGCCGCGTCATTTTCCAGTTTTACAACCTCAAGTTCCCGGTTGGCGGCAACGGTTTTTACCGCCTGGTCCTGTTTCGCCTCAATCACCGCGCGGATGCGCGCCGTATCGGCGGCCACCTTTTCCCGGTTTTGAACCGCCAGCGTTTCCTGGCGGGTCAGTTCGGCCTTGGATTTTGCCTGTTCTATCTGCTGTTCATATTTTCTTGCGCTTTGCACGGCAATTTCACGGTCACGGATGATGCTCGCGATTTGTTCCGGGACGATGATATTGCGAACCAGGGCGGATTTGATCGTTATGCCCCACGGCCGGCATTTTTCCTTAAGATGGGTCTCAAGGTTGTTTTGGAACTTCTGCCTCGTCTCGCCGACAATATAATTGATGGCCGGACTCTTGCTCCCTTCCAAGCGGCTGAATCCGCGCGCCCGCGGCAGGATAATTTTCTTGATTATATCCTCCATGTCACCCACGCGATGAGTAAGCAGGGCGGCCGAGTCGCGCTCGATTGCGAACTCAAGAGTCCCTTCCACGTCCACCGTAAAGCCATCCATCGTCAGGAATGTAATCGCGTCATCGCCGCTCATCACAAATCTCTGGCTCTGTAAATTAACTTCCACCACGTTGAAGATATACGGATTCAGGTAATATGTTCCCGGATCAAGCACCAGCGGCAAAACGCCCTTCAATTCATTGTCCACCAGAAAAGTATTGCGCTTATTTTCCGGCAGCTGGCTGTTCAGCGAATCCAGGCCGATTTGAGATAAAACCACGCCAACACAGCCGGCCCGGATTGAAATGGCTTCAAACAAATTGATTTGATAGGCAAACGGATTGATGCGGTATTTACCCGGCCGGAGAATATCGGCAACGATCCCCCTGCTGTCTTCATTGGCAATGATCTTGCCCCGTTCCAGATCTTTCCCGTAAAGACGGGTTAAAACGCCCACCTTCCCCGCCGGAATATCGGTAATGGGCGCGATGATCCATCCCCAGTTATATGGATTGCGAAAGTAACGGCCTTCCGGCAAGACTTCCAGGATAATGCCTTTTTGACCGGGCTGAATTGCGATTATCTGGCCGGAAGGCAGGCTTGCGCCGGTTTTATGGACAAGCACGGCAATTTTATCCGATCCGGGTTCAATCCGGCAAAAAAACCAGACAAAGATAAAAGCGCCAAATACCAGGCAAAGCAGGCCGCCCCACAAAGCGGATATTTTCGGGAAATAAATATTCAGGGGCTTTTTTGCCCCCCGGTAATTAAGCGGCGGCGATGAATTATTCTGATCCATATTGACTCCTATCATTCATAACTGTTAAGGTTATTCAGACTGTAGGCTGAAGACTGTCAGGATTTTCCCGCCCAGACGGATCCGCATCAGGCGAAAGATTGCCGATTTTGGTTTTCAAAACAATCAAAAATCAAGAAAACCTACAGTCTAAATGCCTACAACCTATCCACCTTATGATTAGATTGACATTATTAACTTGGCAGGTATTATCTTAAAAATGTCAACCAGCTCAAGCAAATTAAGAGTATATTTCCTGATCATCTTGGCGACAACGCTGGCGCTGGTTGTCATGCTCGGCATCAGCCGCTATCACCGGATGCACGCCTATGACGATCTTATCGCCAAGAACGCCGCAAGCCGCGGCCTTGATCCTAAATTAATCCGGGCGGTTATCTGGCGTGAAAGCCGGTTCAAGTATAATTGCCGCGGGAATCGCGGTGAAATCGGCTTGATGCAGGTCACGGAAAACGCGGCCAAGGAATGGGCGGAAGCCAACAATATCGTCAATTTTCACAAAAATGATTTATTTAACCCGGAAACGAATATCCAGGCCGGGACATGGTATCTGAAGCGTTCCATTTCACGCTGGTCCAACAAAATCACCCCCCTGCCCTATGCGCTCGCGGAATATAATGCCGGCCGCTCAAATACTACGCGTTGGGCCGCAAGCGACGGCGACGACGCAAATAAATTCTGGAATGGAATCACTTATCCCTCAACAAAACGATATGTCCGCGATATTCTCACCTATTATCGCCGGTAGAAATAAAAAATATTGAATGCGGCTCGCCCCCATGACCAATTCAGCGGATATCGGCTCACCGCCAGCCTTTGCTCGGAAGCTGCGGCTTGGCAAGCAGGTTCGCCCTCCATAACCGATTCCATATCCAATCTTGGAGGGCGAGGCTGTGCCGAGCCGCTTGCTGTAATTCGGCTCACCGCCAGCCTTTGCCCGGAAGCTATGGCCTGGCAAGCAGGTTCGCCCCCATAACCGATTCTGTATCCGATGGAGGGCGACGCTGTGCGGAGCCGTCCAAACGTTCACCAGCGTAAGGAGTGCAACTCCCCCTGCCAAGGCCAATCTTCAACCCGATTGACCAATCCCTTGCGGACAGGGTTCTGCCGCACATACTCCCATTTCTGATGGTAATGATCCTGATTCCGCATTTGTGTGTCCCAACAGTCCGATTGCCACTTCCAGCAGAAACGGTTCGTATCAACCAGGCTCACCACAGGTTCGCCCTCCATTACCAATTCCGTATCCGATGGAGGGCGACGCTGTGCGGAGCCGTTTGTCACAATCAGGGCACCCTCCATTACCAAGTCATTCAGCGGATCTCGGCTCACCGCCAGCCTTTGCTCGGAAGCTGCGGCTTGGCAAGCAGGTTCGCCCTCCATTACCAATTCCGTATCCGATGGAGGGCGAGGCTGTGCCGAGCCGTTTGCTATAATTCGGCTCACCGCCAGTCTTCGCCCGGAAGCTATGGCCTGGCCCTCCACGGTCCTGGACAAGTCTGGGCCGAGCCGCTTCTTCAGCCTTTTCGTAATTCTCTCCTTCAAATATCCGACCCATCGCTTGATCGAAACCAGCGGCCATTTGGCTGGCGAACAGAACAAATGAATATGGTCGGGCATAATCATAAAACGCCCCACGCTCCAGGCATCAGCATCGGCACAAGCCTGACTGAATGCCGACAGTAACCGAATATTCGACAAGGCCGGGAATCTTGGTTGAATCCCAATCGTCACAAACACAATGATCGGATCGTTGTGACGTTCCATCGGCAGCATGTGCACAGGATGTTTGCGCTGAGGCAGGGTGTTACTCATGCAATATTTTACCATACATCTTCGGCAAGCGGCTCACCACAGGTTCGCCCCCCATCACCAATTCCGCATCCAATCTTGGAGGGCGACGCCGCCTGCCATGAGCTGAGTCGAATGGTGCCGAGCCGTTTGCTGCTTCATATCCAATTCATTTGGATTCCGTCTGGATATTCGCGAACTGCAGGTCGTAAAGCCGGCGATAGACGCCGTTTAACTTCAGAAGTTCATCGTGCGCGCCCAGCTCAACAATTCCCCCGTTCTCCAGCACGATGATCTTGTCGCAATGCATGATGGTGGAAAGACGGTGCGCAATCGCAAAAACGGTCCGGCCTTGCATCAAGGCGTCCAGCGCGGCCTGCACCAGCCTTTCCGACTCGGTATCAAGGGCGCTGGTTGCCTCATCCAGGATTAAAATCGGCGGGTTGCGCAAAATGGCGCGCGCAATCGCCAGCCGCTGGCATTGGCCGCCGGAAAGACGAAGCCCGCGTTCACCGATCACGGTTTCATAGCCGCTTGCAAGCTGTTGGATAAACTCATGGGCATTGGCCCGGCAAGCCGCCTCTTCAATCGCGGCGCGCGAGGCCTCCGCATGGCCATAGGCGATATTCGCCGCCACCGTATCGTTAAAAAGAATTGTTTCCTGGGTCACCATGCCGATCATTGAACGGAGGGATTGGACCGTGAACTTGCGGACATCGGTTCCGTTTATCGTCAATGCCCCCGCGCTGACATCATAAAATCTGGGGATAAGGTTGACCAAGGTTGTCTTGCCCGCCCCGGAACCGCCGACAATCGCCACCCGTTCCCCGGCATGAACCTTGAGGCTTATATTCCGCAAAACCGGCGCATCGTCATAAGCAAAACTGACGTCCTCAAAACAAATTGACTCCAGGTCGCCCTTGAGATCAACCGCATCGGGCCGGTCAAAAATCAAGACCGGCGTGTCAAGAATTTCAAAAATCCGGTCGGCCGAGGCGGAGGTCTGCTGGATGTTAAGATGCACCTTGCTGAGCTTTTTTACCGGCTCATAAAGGGCGATCATGGCAATTGCAAATGTTATAAAATTTTCCGCCGGCATCTTCATCCAGCGGGCATAAACCAGCACCAAGGCCAGGCCGATGACGGAAACAAAAACAATCAGCGGTTCAATAATGGCCTTGTCACGCGCAACGCGCATGATCCGGTTGAAGAAATGATCGCATTGTTCTGAAAATCTCCCGATTTCATACTGTTCCATGCCGAACGCCTTGACAATCCGGATGCCCACCAGCGTTTCCTGCATGATGGACACCAACGAAGCCAGCCGTTCCTGGCCATGCCGGGAATAACGGCGCACCCGCCGGCCGAACAAGGCAATCGGGATGATACAGACCGGGAATAAAACCAGGCTCGCAAAAGCCAGCAGGGGATCAAGCCAGAACAAAAAACCAACCGCACCAAGAAAAGCAAACGGCTCCTTGACCAGGTCGCCGAGCACAACTGAAACCGCCCGCTCAACCATCATGGAATCGTTGATTGTCCGCGACATCAGTTCCCCGGTCTTGCTTTTTGTGAAAAAGCGCACGGATAAATCCTGCAGATGCGCAAAAGTCCGGATACGCAAATCCATCACGACGCGGTTCCCGACCCATTGAATATAATAATCGCTTAAAAACTGGCCGATACTGCGCACCAATGCCACCAAAGGCAGCACAAGGGCAACCAGAACGACTTGATAAAAGGCGGCGTTTTGAAAAACCTGCTTTAAAACTTCCTTCGCCCCCAGGAGCAAACCGGCAATTGAAAAACCGAAAATAATGCCGAAAATACTGCCGACGACCAGCCGCCAGATATACGGCCGCGCATAGGCGATCAAACGCTTATAAGTCTGCCACTCTTTTGTCCATTTTTTCATGTGATGTTAATCTTAAACCGTTTCTCACCCGCTCTCAAAGTTCGCTAGAGCTCACAGAGTTCACAGAGGGAGAATATGGCTGGAAAATTTTTGCGCCACCCAAAAATCTTCCAGCCACGTCCGCTCGGCTTTCGCCCCTCTCTCAGTGCTCTCTGTGGGCTCCGTGAGAAATATCTTCTTTCCTTATCCTTTCGCCAGGAAACGTTCCGCCTCAATCGCCGCCATGCACCCCGAACCGGCCGCCGTAATCGCCTGCCGGTAGAAATGATCCTGCACGTCTCCGGCCGCAAAAACGCCCTCCACGCTGGTCCGGGTGTTATTGGCAACAAGATACCCCGTCTCGTCCATTGCCAACTGCCCCTTGAAAATCTCCGTCTTCGGCCTGTGGCCGATGGCAACAAAAAGCCCCGCCACCGGCAAGCGGCTGATTTCCCCGGTTTTGACGTTCTTGATGCTTAACGCTTCCACATCCATCTTTGAAACGTCAAAAACTTCGGTCACAATACTGTCCCAGATTATTTTTATTTTTGGATGTTGAACAACCCTTGCAGCCATGATTTTTGAGGCGCGGAATTGGTCGCGACGGTGAATCACCGTCACTTTGGACGCAAACCGCGTCAGGAACAAGGCGTCTTCCATGGCGGTATCGCCCCCCCCGACGACCGCCACCTCCTTGTTCCGATAAAGCGCGCCGTCACAGGTCGCGCACCCCGACACGCCGTGGCCGATAAGTTTTCGCTCGGAATCCAAACCCATATACACCGCCCCAGCGCCGGTGGCAATAATGACACATTTCGCCTCAAGCGCCGGGCCATTGCCAAAATTGACAAGAAATGGCCGGCGGCTAAAATCAACTTTTGTAACTTCGTCCGCCATCATTCTGGCGCCGAAGCGCTCGCACTGGGCGCGCATCAACTCCATTAATTCCACGCCGTTGATTCCTTTTGGAAACCCCGGGAAATTCTCAATTTCCGTGGTGGTGATCAACTGGCCGCCGGTCTGCATTCCCTCAACGACCACCGGCTTGAGATTGGCGCGCGCGCAATAAATCGCGGCGGTATATCCCGCCGGCCCGGATCCGATGATTACGACCTGTTCCATGACTTTTAGCCCCGTTATTTATCGCAACGTTATAAAATTGACTCTCAAAAAATAATTGCTATACTTTTCCTTATTCTTGAAGAATACAACATGGAGGGAAAGAATGCAAAAAATATTGTTGGCAACTTTATTGAGCCTGGCAGTTTCGGCAAATCTCCGCGCTGGAGACGCAAACAGCGGATGGATAACCGACTTTGAGGCGGCCAAAAAGACGGCGGCCGAGAAAAAACTTCCCATCCTGGCGGATTTTTCCGGCTCGGACTGGTGCGGCTGGTGCATAAAACTCGACCAGGAAGTATTTTCCCAAAAAGAATTCAAGGAATTTGCCCGGGATAATTTTGTGCTGTTCATGGCCGATTTTCCGCGCGCGAAAAACCAGGACGAGAAGACCAGGAAACAAAACGCCGAGCTGATGAAAAAGTATGACGTGGAAGGTTTTCCGACCGTGCTCCTGATGGACGCCGAAGGCAAGGTTTTGGCCCGTACCGGATACGAACGGGGCGGCGCCGCGGCGTACGTGGAACATCTGAAAAAATTAATTTCGGGCGGGAAAAAGAAATAAGGATACTTGCATGGCGCGTTTACTGCTGATTGATGATGAAGCCGACTTATTGCGCGCCCTGACCATGATCCTCAAGAGCCGGGGACATGAGGTTACCGCCATCGCGGACGCCCTGACGGCAAGCAAGATTGTCCAAAATGATAATTTTGACCTGATCATATCCGATATCCGCATGCAACCCATGGATGGGCTCCAACTCCTGGATTTTCTCCACCAACATCACATTAAAACGCCGGTTATCATGCTGACCGCCTATGCCACGCTTGATGTGGCCCTGCAGGCGATAAAGAAAGGCGCCTTTGATTTTATCACCAAGCCATTCAAGCCGGATGCCCTGCTTGAAATGGTCCAACAAGTCATGGAACAACCGGTCATCAACGGCTCCGACCTTTCCCTGGACGAATCGGCGCACAGCCAGTGGCTCTGGCACGGCATCGTTGCGCGGAGCCATCAAATGCAGGATGTCTGCACTTGCCTGCGGCAGATCGCGCCCACGAATGAAACCGTTCTCCTCATGGGAGAAAAAGGGACCGGCAAGCGGTTTTTAGCCGAAATTATCCATACTTTAAGCCAGCGCGCCGACATGCCATTTCAAAGCCTGGATTGTTCGGCATTAGACAAAGACGGGGCTTGCTCCGCATTGTTCGGGTCAAAACCGGATTCCAGGGGAATAATTGAAAATAAGCCGGGCGGAACAATATTGCTGGAAAACATAGAATACTTGTCCCCGGCATCCGGCAAAAAGCTGGCGGAAATTATCCAGTCAAAAAAATTATTGCCGCCAAACGAGCAGCCTCAAGACATTGACGCGCGGTTTTTGTTGACTTGCCGGGAAATGAATGAATCCATCAACTGGGTCCGCCCCCTGGCCGCTTTTACCGTATCCTTGCCGTCTTTAAGAGACCGCATCCAGGATCTCCTGCCGTTGATCAGTTACCTGATCCAAAAACATGCTGATAAAACCCCGGCGAATGCGGCCTGGACCATTTCAACGGATGCCTATAAAATGCTTGCCCAATATCTCTGGCCGCGAAATGTGGACGAACTGGATGAGATCCTCGATTCCGCCATGGCGGCCGCCAAGGAACGGAAACTGACCATCAAGGAATTCCCCTCCGGGCTCGTTCCCGAAACAACCGCAGAAACGCGTTCCACCCCCCGCTCTTTTACAGTTGAAGAAGTGCGCGGAAAATCATTCCGCGATTACGTGCGCCGCAAACAAATGGAAATGAAGGGGAATTGAAGCAACGCGCGGAAAAATTACGGGGAAACCACTCGTTTTTTTTCTTACCTTTAGCGTGTTTAGCGGGCAATAGCTTATCTTATCGCGGGCTATCATGCCGGATTTCAGGCAAGCAAACTCCTGACCTTGTCAACAAATTGCTTGAAATCAAAAGGCTTTGCAAGGCAGGCGTCGCAGCCCATGGTCATTATTTCCCTGATCTCGTCCGGATACCCTGACACCGCAAGGAATTTCATCCGGCGCGCCGGATCGCCCTTGCTCATTGACTGGAAAACTTTTTTGCCGTCTATATCGGGCAGATGCAAATCAAGGACAACCAGATCGGGCCGCCAATCGCCGAAATGGATGCAGGCGTCATAACCGGAGGTGGTTGACCTGACATCAAGTTTCTCGTCCACCTTGGCAAGAAGTTCGGTCATCATCTTCAAGACCGGGGCATCATCGTCAATCACCAGCACCCGCTTAACCCGCTCCGTTTCGCGCGAAATCGGCAAGGATTCCAGCATGGCCATGGCCCGCGCCAGATATTCTCCCGGGGAACCGGCCTGGTCCGGCTGGAAGCAGGCAAATGACACCGAAAAATTCCCGGCATGCAGTCTCGACTTTATTTCAGCCTGAAGACGGCTGACAATTGTTTCCCGGTTGAGATCAGACCGGTCGGTCAGCGCCACGATTAAATTCCCCGATTCATACAAGAACGTCTGTAATTCCACGCAACCCAAAGCGGCCGCGACCGCCGTCCGAAATTGACTCATGAGGGGCGGCCCGTCAGTTGCCGCATCTTTGCCGGCGCAGCCGGCAAGCTCGCAACGCACAACAACCATCATCGGCTTCCGGTTCCTGGCCTGCATAAACCGCAGGCGGTCGTTGACAAAGGCCTCAAAGGCTTTTTGCTCAACATAAAGCGGCAAGGTGAAGAAAAAACAACTGCCTTTCCCGGTCTGGCTTTCAACCTTCAACGCCCCCTCATGGGCTTCAACAATCTGCTTGCTGATCGTAAGCCCCAACCCGGTGCCTTTACTGCCTGACCCGCCTTCCGGCCGGTCAATTTGCGTGAACGCCTCAAAAAGGCGCGACTGATCGTCGGTGGCAATCCCGGGACCGTTATCAACCACGTCAATGCGGGCATTTTCGCCTTCGCGGCCCAGGCTGACCGTAATCTCACCGCCATCGGGAGTGAATTTATTGGCGTTGCCCATCAGGTTCGTCAAAACCTGGGCAATTTTATCAGGATCGCCCAAGGCATCCGGGAACGCCTCTTCATTTATTTCCAGGTTCAACTGTTGATGTTTCAGGAGGAATTTCGGCAGAAAGTCATGATGACATTGCCGCAGCAAATCAGGCAGACAGAGCCGGCGGCGCTTGAATTCCTCCCGGCCGGACTCAATCCGCCCGAGGTCCAGGACGTCGTCAATCAGGTTTGCGAGACGGTCGCAATTGCGCAGGACCGTCGCCAGGCATTCTTTTTGCTGGTCAGAAATTGCGCCGGCAATCCCGTCGTGGACCAGCGAAACAAACGAGTTGATGATGGTCAAGGGCGTGCGCAGTTCATGCGACACATTCGCCACCAGGCGCGACTTGGCGTTATCCAGTTCCTTTAATCTTGAAACCGTCTGAATCAGTTCTTCCTCGGCTTTTTTACGCCGCGTAACATCCCGGAGGAAAAAGCATAAATGGCCTTCCTTGGTCAGCACCAGCCGGTTGGTGGCGATTTCCGCGGGGAAGGTCGTCTTGTCCTTCCGGATACAATAGGCATCTATCAGGGTAAACCGGTTGGTTTCTATGTTTTTGCAAATATTCTTAAGCAACTGGTCATTGGCGCCGACGATGATATCCAGCACGTTCAGCCGGCTCAGTTCATTCTGATCGTATTGCAGTTGCCTGATTGCCCGCGCATTGACATCCACGATCTGGCCCGAAGCCTTGGTTATCAAGACGCCGTCATAAAGGCTGTGAAGCAATTCCTGATAACGATCGGCGCCCATCTCTTCGGTTTGCGTCACGATCCACGAGGTCTGGCCGGCGACATGCGCCTTTTTGACGATTTTGGGAACCTTGGCCGTGGCGGCCGGTTCTTCCTGCAAAGGAATGGCGATTCGCACCGTCCGTGAAAATTGTTGATTGTCCGTCACTTTTTCACTTCACTATTGACTTGGCGCCGCTGGATTCTGCAGACATTTATCAATGGCCGACTTCAAATCCTCGTCTTTATACGGTTTTTCCATATAGACCGAAACACCGAGCTCAATAACCTGGCGTTTGACCGCCTCATCCTTCATACCCGTCAAAATGATTACCGGAATAAAACGGACCCTGGATGAGTTCCTTATATTTCTCAGGGTTGAAATGCCGCCGCCGGCGGGAAGCATAAGATCCAAGATCACCAGGTCCGGCTTCTGGTCCATCGCCAGTTTTGTGCCTTCGTATGCGTCAATGGCGACAATCGTTTCATACTTCCAGTCGGCCAGCCTCATTTGAAGCGCCTTCACCAGGTCCACTTCATCCTCCACGAGAAGTATTTTTTTCATTTGTGCAACCGATTGATGTCATGCGCCGTGAAAGTCACGGATACATGGTTCACAGCCGAAGATAAGGGCCAGCAAGGCCACCCTGATCCACATGCCGTTGCGCACCTGGCGCCAATAAACTGCGCGCGGATCACGATCAACCTCAACGGCGATTTCATGGCGCCGCGGCAAGGGATGCATGATCACCGCCTGGGCCGGCAAACGTTTGAGATGCTCCGCCGTGAAATAATATTTCTCGGTGTTGATTTTTCCGCTTTCGCCCTTCGTTTCATCCCATTCATCCTGGATGCGGGTCATGTAGACCGCATCGGCTTCCGCGATATACTTGTCCATGTCCGAACCCAATTCATAATCAACGCCGGCTTTGCTGAGAATATCCTGGATATCCTGGCCGATTTGCAGTTGCGGCGGCGCGATAAAACACTGCTTGACGTTCTCATAGTTCGTAAGGAGATATGCCAGGGAACGGACCGTCCGGCCGCGCGCCAAATCCCCGACAAAAACCACCTTCTTGCGGTCTATCCCGCCCCTTTTTTCAAAACTGCGGTGCAGAGTATAGATATCAAGCAAAGCCTGGGTGGGGTGTTGATCCTTCCCCGAACCGGCGTTGATAATCGGCACGGGCCGCTCCGTGTTGGAAAGGACCCAGGCCATTTTCTCGGCCAGCCCCCCGATGGCGCTGCGCATGATAATGAGATCGGAAAACGAGCTGAAAGTCCGCACGGAATCCTCCTGTGTCTCGCCCTTCATTTCACTGGAGGTGGAAGTATCGCGCACTTCAACCGTGCGCATGCCCATGATCTGGCAGGCGGAATGAAAAGAAAGAAAGGTCCTGGTGCTCGGCTGGGAAAAATAGAGCATGGCCGTCCGATGGGACAATTGATTGCGCAAGAAATCCATCCCGGACTTCGTCTTGGCAATATGCCGGATAATCGTGGCCAATTCCCCCAATTCCTCCAGCAGTTTCCGGTCAAACTGCTGGGCAATCAGCACATGATAAGGCTTGTGGTCCAGGTTGAAGCATTCCGCTTTCTGTTTCAGGCCAAGCTTCTGGAACGCATCCCATTCCATTTCACCCAAGGCCGCATTTTGCGCGCTCATCATGTTATTCTCCATCTGTTAACGTCGCCACCATGATCGCCTTGATGGTGTGCAGACGATTCTCCGCCTGGTCAAACACCCTTGAAAACGGCGCCTCAAACACTTCCTCCGTGACTTCCAGCGCGCCGGTCTTCCTGGTCACTTCCGTTTCCGTGTTATGAAAAGCCGGCAGGCAATGCAAAAAAATCACCCCGCCATTTTTCAGCCTGCCGGTTTTATTCATAAGATCCATGTTGACCTGGTAAGGCGTCAGGAGCTTGATGCGTTCGTCAAACCGCTTTTCCTCGCCCATTGAAATCCAGACATCGGTATAAACCACATGGGCGCCTTGAACGGCGGCGAGCGGGTCATGGCTGATTTGCAGGGAACAATCATGCGTCCCGGCAATCTCCTTGGCGCGGTTAATAATTTTTGCATCCGGCATGAGTTCGCGGGGCGTGCAATCCACGAAATTTATGCCGGTCTTCAAGCAACCCATCATCAAGGAAACACACACGTTGTTGCGGCCATCGCCGATATAAACCACCTTGAGGCCGCGCAGGCCGTGAAAATACTCGCGAATGGTCATCAAATCGGCCAGGGTCTGCGTCGGGTGACTATCATCCGTCAGTCCGTTCCAGACCGGTATGCCGGCATACTTGGCGAGGGTTTCCACCGTTTCCTGGCTGAACCCGCGAAACATTATGCCGTCAAACATCCGGCCGAGCACGCGCGCCGAATCTTTGATTGATTCTTTTTTCCCGAGATGCAGGTCATGCACGTCCAGATATTCAACGCTCCCCCCCTCGTCCACCGCCGCCACCGTGCAGGCCGACCTGGTCCGGGTTGAAGGCTTTTCAAAAATCATGGCAATGTTCTTGCGGAGCAGGTTATTGCCCTGGACATGGCGCTTCTTCATTTCCTTCAGGCGATCGGCCAAATCAATAAGATAAACAAGCTCCTCGTCGCTCAAATCGGCGAGCTTTAACAGGGAACGGCCTTTAAGATTTATTTTCTTCTTGGACTCCATATCTTCTTTTTTGAATTTATCACATTTTCAGGCCACAAAAGCAAGTGAATTTGCATAATGAGTGATCGCCGCCGGCTACCCCTGATATGTCACGGCCGATCTTAACCATACAATGGCCGGACTAACCCTTTGGGTGCATTTCTCGCACAAGGCGTGAGAAATGCGGGCTAAGAAGCCCGTCATTCCTTGATTTCTTCAAGAAGGACGCTGACGCGTTCCCGGCCGACCTGCACAAAACCGGCGCCGGCTTGATAAACGGATTCCTTCCCATCGCGGGTGATCTTGAGCCTGCCCGGCGCCAGCCGCGCAATCAACGGCGCATGGCCGGCCAAAACGCCGAAGCAGCCGGTCGCGCCGCTCAGCACGAGCGCCTCGGCTTTTCCAATGTAGACCGCCTTCCGGGGAGTTAATATTTCCGTCTGAAATGATTTCATGGTCTTGAATTATGAAAAGCACAATTTGACGACATCATCGAAAGTATCAACAAAATGGATTTTTATTCCCCGCCGGATATGCGCCGGCAATTCCTCATAATCCTTCCGGTTGGCGGACGGGAAAACCAGGTTAATCACTCCCGACCGCTTGGCGGCGATGGTTTTTTCCTTGATCCCGCCCACCGGCATCACCAGGCCGGTCAAACTCAACTCGCCGGTCATGGCCCATTTCGGTTTAACCGCCTTGTCAAGGGCAAGCGAATAGAGCGCGGAAGCCATGGTAATCCCCGCCGAAGGCCCGTCCTTGGGCGTGGCGCCGGAGGGCACATGCAAATGAATGAAGTTTTTTTCAAACACCGCCGTGGCCGCCGGATTCTTGTTTAAAAACGCGCGCACCATGGTATAGGCAATTTCCGAAGATTCAACCATCACGCTGCCCAGCTGGCCGGTCTGCTTGAAGCCGGGCTTGTCGGCCGCCACCCTGGTCGCCTCAATATAAAGCGTTTCACCCCCCATGTTTGTCCAGGCCAGCCCCATGACCACGCCGGGACGCGGTTTTTTGAAGAGGTCTTCATTCAAGAATATCCGCTTGCCGAGCAGTTCCGGCAGGTTTTTATTATCAACGGCCAGCTTTCTTGCCTTGCCGGTTGCAATTTTACGCGCCGCCTTGCGGCAAATCCGCTTGATGTTGTTTTCAATCCCGCGCACGCCGGGCTCGCGCGCATAGCCGTCAATTATTTCGCGCAAGGCGCGGTTGGTTATGGTCAACTGGCGCGGTTTAAGCCCGCCGGCCTTGAGCTGTTTCGGGATGAGGTATTTCCTGGCGATCTGCAGTTTTTCCTCAAGGATATACCCCGACAATTTTATGACTTCCATGCGGTCCAGGAGCGGGCGCGGGATTGTATCCAGGATGTTCGCGGTGCAGACAAAAAGGACCCTTGATAAATCAAACCGGACGTCAAGGTAATGGTCCAAAAAATCACGGTTTTGCTCCGGATCAAGAACTTCCAGCAAGGCGGAGGCCGGATCGCCCTGGAAACTGGCGCCGATTTTATCTACCTCATCAAGCATGATCAGGGGATTGGCGCTTTTGCAGAGTTTCATGGCCTGGATAAACTTGCCCGGCATGGCGCCGATATAAGTCCGCCGGTGGCCCTTGATTTCCGCCTCATCCCGCATCCCGCCCAGCGAAAAGCGATAAAACTTGCGGCCGATGCTGGCGGCAATTGACTGGCCGACCGATGTTTTGCCGACGCCCGGCGGCCCGACAAAACAGATGATGGAACCGGAAACGCTCCCCTTGAGAATGCCGACGGAGAGAAACTCAAGGATGCGTTCCTTGACGTCTTCCAGCCCGTAATGATCGCGGTTCAAGACCGCCTCCGCCCTTTTTAAATCATAATTTTCGGGCGTATAAACGCCCCAGGGCAGGGACGTCAGCCATTCCAGGTAAGTGCGGGTTACGTTGAACTCCGGCGAAACCGGCTCAATCATGCTGAGCTTGTTCATTTCCTCTTCAATCCGTTCCCGGGCCTCATCCGTCAGGACAAGCGATTTAAGCCGCTCGCGGAATTGATCAAGATCGGCCTCCTTGCCTTCCTTGGCAAGGCCCAGCTCCTTTTTAATGGCCTTGAACTGTTCGCGCAGGAAGAAATCACGTTGTTGCTTGGAAAGCTTTTCTTCTATCTGCTGGTTGATTTTGGCCTGAATCTTGGAAACATCCAGTTCTTTTTTGAGGAGGACCAGCGCTTTTTCAATGCGCTGGCGGACACTGATTGTTTCCAGGATTTCCTGGAGCTCCGCGGCCGAAGCGGTTGTCATGGCCGAGGAAAAATCTGCCAGCCGCCCCGGCTCGTTCAGGTTGGCGCGGGTCAGGAAAAGATTGAGTTCGTCCTTGAACAACGGGTTTAATTTAATCAGGTCCTTGATGGCGGTGACGATTGAAACCGAATAGGCCTTCAATTCCTCATTCACCGACATTTCGGTTTCAATCAGATATTTTACCCGCGCCTGGATGACCGGCTCTTCGGTGATTATTTTTTCTATGATAAAGCGTTCCAACGCCCCGAGCATGATCTGAACCGGGGCTTCCGGGGAAGACTGGGTGACGCGGATGATTTCGCACGCCACGCCCACCGAATACAAATCAACCGCCTTGACAATCTCCCCCTGTTCCTGGTGCTCGGCGCGCGGCCTGACCAGGACAATTCCCACATATTTTGAATTGGCCCGCAACGCCTCTTGAACCGCCTTTTTGCCGTGCGGATCATCAATGACCAGCGGCACAATCATCTTGGGAAAAAGCGGCCGGGCGACAATCGGGATAATGGGCAGATGGTCCGGCAGGATATCGCGGGCAAGGACAAGCTGTTTTTCCGCCGGCCGGGAATCGTCTTTCCCCGGGGCGGGACTGGCTCCATTTTTTTTATTATCGCCGCTCATAAGCTATAAGGCTGTTTCGACTCGTGCTTAGCGTAGCGAGACTCCCTGTCGGCTACGAAGACCGGGAATGCTTTGCGCAGAGCAGCACTGCAGGCTGAATGCCTAAGCCTTTCACCTTACGTTCTTATTGACCGACGGCATACGCGGGCCCAGCCCCTGGCCGGACTGCTGTTCGCGAGGCTTGGGCAAGACCGGCATGGTTGTCCAAAGGATATCGCGGTTGAGACGCATATCGGCAAGTTCCTTGTCGGTTTCCATGATCTTGTTGATCTGGCCTTGCATTTCAATCATCTGCCCGCGGTAAGCCTTTATCTGGGGATTTGATTCATAAAGATAATTTTGTCTTTCGGCAATCTGCTTTTTGCATTCCTCAATGCGGGCGCTGGTTTCCATCACCTTTTTTATAAAATCCGCGCTGATTTCCGCGGAAAACGGCGAGGACTTCGGCTGACCGGCCGGCAGGTTGGTGGAAAATAAAACTCCCGCAGGAGACGTCGCGTTTTTTCCGCCTTTATCCTTGTCATCCGCCGCCGAACAAAGCGCGGCGCCCAAGGCAAGCATGACAGCCAATCTCATTATTTTAAAATTAATCATAGCCAACCCTTTCTTTATTGTGTTTTTTTAAGGAAAGTAATATATACAAAAAAAAATGCAAGCAAAAAAACGGCCGGACGGGGCCGACGGGGATAAACGCCGCGGAAAGCCTCACTTGATCAGATATTCGGCAATCTGGACCGCATTGGTTGCCGCGCCCTTGCGGATATTGTCCCCGCTGACAAACAACGCCAGGCCGTTCTTGACGCTTTCATCAAGACGGATGCGGCCGACAAAGACATTGTCCTGGCCGGAAACTTTAATCGGCATCGGGTATTCATCCGCCTGGAGATTGTCATAAACAACAACGCCCGGGGTCTTGGCAAGGATGGCGCGGGCTTCATCCACGTTCACCGGCCGGTCAAATTCAATATTAATCGCCTCGCAGTGCCCGTTTATTACCGGAACGCGGACACACGTGGCGCATACCCTGATTTTCTTGTCCTCAAGGATTTTACGGGTTTCATTCACCATTTTGACTTCCTCGCTCGTATAGCCCGGAACATCCTGCTTCATGCCGCCGATTTTCGGGATCAGATTGAAGGCAATCTGGTGAGGATAGGCGGAGTGCTTTAATTCCTTGCCGGCGGCATAATCCTTCACTTGCTGTTCAAGCTCCAGGATAGCCGGGCGCCCCGTGCCGGACACGGCCTGATACGTGCTCACCACAAACCGGCGGATGCGCGCCACCCGATGCAAGGGTCCCAAGGCCATAAGCGCGATGATGGTGCTGCAATTCGGATTGGCAATAAATCCCTTGTGCCCGGCCAACGCCTGGGGATTAATCTCCGGGATGACGAGCGGTACGCGCGAATCCATGCGATAATCGTCGCCGTTATCAATAACTATCACGCCCTTTTCCGCCGCCTGCCAGCCCAATTGCTGGGATGCGCCTTTCGCGCCCTCGGTGCCCGCAAAAAATGCAAACTTCAACCCGTCAAACGCTTCCGGAGCGGCCGGGATAACGTGATACGTTTCGCCGTCAATCACTTCATCCCGCTCCGACCGCGCCAGGATTCTTATTTCCTCAGCCGGAAAATTGCGCTGACGGAGCACGCGGATCATTTCCGCCCCGACCGCGCCGATCCCGACCACGCCTACTCTATATTTTTTCATTTTTTACCCCAAATTTTTCTATTCTATCCGAATAAATAAGGTCAACATTTATTATTCAGAAGAAACGTTCAACTTCCAACATGCAACTTTGAACATTGGACAAAATTAAAACGCTTTTCATTCGTTGAAAGTTGGACGTTGAATGTTCAACTTTTTTTAATTCGCCAAGTTATCCGGCCACTTTTTTGGCGACCAAATCGCCCACCTCGGTTGTTGAATACCCCATTTTGCCGGCGGCAAGGCTCTTCAGTTTATTCGCCGTGACATCCATGACCGCCTTTTCAATCGTGTCCGCCGCCATGGTTTCGCCAAGATCGCCTAACATCATTTGCCCGGCGCAAATAGCCGCGAGGGGATTAATGACGTTTTGGCCGGTGTATTTCGGCGCCGAACCGCCGATGGGCTCAAACATGCTCACGCCTTCCGGATTAAGATTGCCGCCGGCGGCGATGCCCATGCCGCCCTGGGTCATTGCGCCGAGGTCGGTGATGATGTCGCCGAACAGGTTTTCGGTGACAATCACGTCAAACCATTCCGGATTTTTCACCATCCACATCGTCGTGGCGTCCACATGGTAATATTCCCGCTTGATATCGGGATAATCCTTCTCGCCGATTTCGTGAAAAGCCCGTTCCCAGAGGTCAAAGACAAAAGTGAGCACATTGGTCTTGCCGCTCAGCGCCAGGGTCTTGCGCTTGTTGCGCTTGCGGGTGTATTCAAACGCGTAACGCAGGCAGCGCTCAACCTGGAAACGCGAATAGAGCATGTTCTGCACCGCCACCTCGTTGGGCGTGCCCTTCATCATTATGCCGCCCGTGCCGGTGTACATGCCGCCCGAGTTTTCACGGACAACCACATAGTCAATCTGTTCCGGGCCTTTGTTCTTGAGCGGACAATCCACGCCGGGGAACAGCTTCACCGGCCGCAGGTTGATATACTGGTCCAGCTCAAAACGAATCGTCAGCAAAATCCCCTTTTCCAGGATGCCCGGCTTAACATCCGGGTGGCCGATCGCCCCGAGATAAATCGCGTCAAAGGCGCGCAGTTCCCGGATCACCGAGGGCGGACACGTCTCGCCGGTCTTTAAATAACGGTCGCCGCCGATATCATAATTGGTCAAATCAAGTTTAAATCCGAACTTGGAAGCGGCCGCCTTGAGAACTTTTACGCCTTCGGCCATCACTTCCGGACCGGTCCCATCGCCTGGAATCACTGCAATTTTATATGTTTTTCCCATAAAATTCCTTTCTTGAATCAAAACAAGGCCATTAATTTAACAATATTTGCAGTCAGCGCAATCTTTTTTTTGCGGATTGTGCATTCCAATGCAAAACAATCCATCCAAACATTGACAAACCGGAAGGACCCGTTAATATGACCTGGCAAAAAACAAATATCATCTGTTTTTCAGCCGGCATGCAATTATCAACCCCACATTAAGGAAGATACATAATGCAAACATCATGCAGTTCATGGAGTTATCACCGGACCATTGCGGCCGGCAAAATGGACCAGCTCGGCTGGATACGGGAATGCGCCAAGCTCGAATTGGATGGCGTTGAGTTGCTGGGCTGTCATTTCCCGAGAACCGACCGCGAGTACCTGGTTGAACTCAAAAAAACCTGCGCGGATAATTACCTCACCATCGCCATGGTTTCGGCCAACGGCCATTTGACGGTCGCCGATGATGCCCAGCGGGAAAAGGAAATAGAAGATATCAGGAAATGGGCGGAAATAGCGGAGTTCATGGGCGCGCCCCGCGTCCGGTTCTTCTGCGGCAGCGGCGCGGAACTTGAGGCCGGCGGCCGGGAACTTTACGAAAAAGTCAAAACCGCGATGCAGAAAATAGCCCGGTTTGGCGCGGACCGCGGAATCATCATGGCGCTGGAAAACCACGGCGGCACAACGGCCAAACAACTCCTCTCGTTCATCAAGGACGTGAACAGCCCCTGGCTTAAATTCACGCTTGATACGGGCAATTTCCCGCCGACCAGCCAGGTCGGACCCGACACTTACAAGAGCATAAAAAAATGCGCGCCCCATGCCGCCATCGTGCATGCAAAGTTTTTTAACGTGGACCCCGACGGCCACGATCGCGATTTTGACTGGCCGAAAATCAAGCGCATCCTGAAAAAAGCGGGATTTAAAGGATTTTTGTCGGTGGAATACGAAGGCGAGGATGCCAACGAAGTTGAGGTCATGCAACGAATCGCATGCTTCCTGAAAAAATTGAGAAAATGATTTAAACATAACAAATTCCCAACAAAAGGAACATCCATGCATAAAGACAAAGTAAAAGTCGGCATTATCGGGCTTGGCGCCATAGGCGCCGTTCACGCGGACGCTTACCATGCCACGGCCGGGGCTGAAGTTGCGGCTATTTGCGACATTTCCGGCGCCCGACTGGCCGAAATCGGGAACAAATACAACATCAAGCAGCGTTTTGAAGATTACCGCGACCTGCTTAAAACCGATGTTGACGCGGTCAGCGTCTGCGTCGGCAATGTTTTGCACCGTGAAGTTGCGATTGCCGCGCTTCAAGCCGGCAAGCATATTCTTCTGGAAAAACCAATGGCCATGAATGCCGGCCAAGCCGCCCAAATAGTGGCGGCCGGGAAAAAGGCAAAAAAGGTCATCCAAATCGGAATGGTAAATCGTCAATCACAACAGGCAAAGGTCGTCAGGGATTACGTTCAAAAAGGACTCTTTGGGGAAATTTATCATATACGCGCCGTATTAATCCGCCGGCGGGGCATTCCCGGCCTCGGCGGATGGTTCACCACCAAGTCCGCTTCCGGGGGCGGTCCGTTAATTGATATTGGCGTGCACTGGTTTGACGCCTCGATGTATATCAGCGGGCTTTGGAAACCAACCCACGTCAGCGCCATGAATTATGCCAAATTCGGCCGGGACATGCGCAATTACCGCTACGTCAGCATGTGGGCCGGTCCGCCCAAATACGACGGGATATGCGATGTTGAGGATTATTCCGTCGGCCTGGTGCGGTTCGGCAAAAAAGCGTCAATGGTTTTTGAGATAACCTGGGCGGCCAACACGGAAGACACCGCGTTTATTGAAATCCTTGGCGACAAGGGCGGCGCCCGGCTGTTTGACGGCAAACCGCTGGCCATTTACACCGAGAACAACAACCACGTGGCCAATGTTTCGCCGCTGATAGATGATTCCGCCAACCGCTTCCACAAGCAGGCGGGTATATTCATCAAAGCCTGCCGGGGCGAATGCCCGCCGGCGGCCACGGCCGAGGAAGGCCTGACGGTCATGAAACTGATTGACGCCGTTTACGCCTCCAGCAAAATCGGACGGGAAGTGGCTATTTAGAGCTTATCCGTAAATTACTTTGACCATGACATCGTGGATTTTGATAAATCCGCAAGGCGCTGGCGAGGGAGCAATGCCTGAAAGGCCTTGCCCCTCGCCAGGAACGCCGCGGATTTACAAAAGCCACGATGCCCGAACGGGTTACGCCAGGTTTCGCACGTGGCGGCGTTGGCCGCGGAAGGACATACCTTTCAGGTATGCCACTTCCGCAGCCGCCTTGCCATGCGCGAAACTGAACAGTAATCATGGTTCAAATTAATTTACGGATAAGCTCTTAGGCAGTTTCTGTTTGGCCAGGGCAAGCTTTTGCGAGAATTTTCCCTTTTTAAAATCGGAAGACCAGCGCCGCATGGTAAGCCAGCCGCCGAAGCGGATGATGGAGTTCCGCCAGCTGCGATACCACTTGCGCCAGCCAAAGGTAATATTGCCGAGCGAAAAGATCATCGCCGGGAAAATCAATATGTTCAGGCCGATGACAAAAAAGTACCTGAACCGGTAAAAGCGCCCCATGATCTTTTGCAAGGCCGCCTGCATATCTTCCGGCGTAAGCGGTTCATCCGGCCAGAACAGCGGAAAGTTGCCGTCATAATATTCCCAGCCAATGCTGCTCAGCGGAAAAACCCGGTTCCGGGCGGCAAGGCGCGCCGTCATCTCCGTTCCGGGCAACGGAATGGGCAGGAGCAACTGGAGCGTATCAAGCCTTGCCTTCCTGATAAATGTCCTGAAATGTTTCACGCGCTCTTTAATCGGCATAACCAGCCGCGCGCCTTCGGGAAGCGGATAGCCGAAGATGAACATGCCGTGAACAAGGAAACCGGCCTGATGATACAACCGCGTCATTTCAAGCATGTCTTCCGGCTTGATGTGTTTATTCATGGCCGCCAGCTCCGCGGCAATCGGCGATTCAAACCCGATGCAGATTTTATTGACGCCGGCCATGCGCATCGCCTTTAACAATTCCGCGTCCTTCGCCCGGTCCAGCCTGATTTGAATGGTGATATCCAGGTTTATGTCGATCGCCTTTTGATAATCGGCCAGCATGCCGCAAAGCCGCAGGGTGTCTTCGCGCTTGTTCCCGAACAAATCGTCCACGATGAAAAAATGCCGGGCGTTGTGCTTTTCCAACGCGGTGGCAATCTGCTCGACAACCCGTTCAACCGGCGCGGAACGGGGTTTCCCCTTGACCGTGCAAAACTCGCAGTTCATCCCGCAACCGCGAATCCAGCCGACCGGATAAAGATCAATCCTGGCGTAACGGACAAGGTCAAAGTCGGGCAGCGGCAGTTTGTCAAAGTCGGTGATCTGCGGTCGTTCCCCGGTCTGGATGAGCTCGCCATCGCGCATGAATGCCAGGCCGTTAATTTCAGCGGGATCGCGTCCTTCCCGGATTGCGCTGAGCAGTTCGCGGATGGTTTCCTCCCCCTCGCCGATGACAACGTAATCAATGCCGTTCTCCAACGCCGTGCGTATATTTTCCCCCGCAAAATGCTGGCCGCCGGCGATGGTCGTGACGCCCCTTTGCTTATAGAAACGCGCCAACTCATGCAGGCGGGGAACCGTGCTGCTCAACCCCCCATAGAAACCCGCCGCATCCGCGTGCCGGATGGTCTGGAGATTGTTGTGATCGGGCAGTCCCGCGTCATCCCGCGGGCCAAACTTGCGGTAATTGTTTTCATCAATTACTTCAACGTCCCAGCCCTCCATCCGGCTGACAACCGTCGCCACGCAGACCGGGCCAAGGGCGGTCGTCATCCGCGCTATTCGGGAATATATATTGAACGCGGGAAAAGCCGGCACAACCATCCTGAAACGCATTCTGTTCTTTCTTGTTTCCATGATGCTGATCCCCTGTTATTAATATTTCAAATAATAACGCACAACATTCACGGCAATATATAACAAAATTGTCGTAATATTAAAATGAAAATTTTCAAAAAGACCATCACCGTCAATAGGCAGTGAATCCGGGTGTAACCTCAGTCTCGCGGGTGGATTTTTGGAGACGGGACGACCTCGTCCCGTTCAGAGCGGCCTGGGGGCAGGCCGGCTCCACCAAAGACTGAGGTTACATCCGGGTTTGACTTTAAGAAAGTGTTTTGTCATTATAACATATTTATGGTTGTCAAGCAGGCGGCCAGAGGGCATTTTTAATAAACCGCGTGGCGATAAACATTTCCCGGCTTGGTTGATACAGGCAATCCCCAGGACTGATAATGAAAAACAGATGGTTACAATGGCATAGCCGGTTTATCTCCGGATGGCGGGCCGCCATCACTCACCGGGAATCCCTGGCCGCCGACGTGCCCCCATTACGGGCGGAGCTTTTTGGCATGTTACAATTGGAGTCGCATGCCCGCCAGACCGGGGCCCTGCATACGATTGATCCTTCCCATGGTCCTGAAAGGTTGCTGCGCCGGCTGGCCCGGAACGAGGAAGTCATCCATGAGTCTTACCGTGTCGTGGTTGATGCTACGCGCAATAAGCGGTATGTGGCTCCCGCGGCTGAATGGCTGCTGGATAACTATTACCTGATCAAAGAACAGATCCGCATGGCGCGCTTGCACCTGCCGAGCGGTTACAGCCGGCAGTTGCCCCGCCTGAAAACCGGCCCCGGCCAGGGACTGCCGCGGGTGTATGACCTGATCCTGCAGCTCGTGTCTCATACCGACGGACGCGTGGACGTTGAAAATCTTTCCCGTTTCGTGGCTGCTTATCAGTCCGTGAATACGCTCTCCCTTGGCGAACTCTGGGCGGTCCCGATCATGTTGCGCCTGACTTTGATCGAGAATCTACGCCGCGTGGCCTACCGGATTGCCTGGCGCCGCCGGCTGCGGGACCAGGCGTCCGAATGGGCCCAGCGCTTCCTGCGGGCTGCGCACGACGATCCGAAGCACTTCATCATGGAGCTGGCCGATTTTGTCCGCTCCGATCCGCCCGAGGCAGGCCCCTTTGTCGCCGAATTGGTCACAAGCCTTGAAGGGCACGATCCCAGCCTGGGACTTGTGATCAACTGGCTGGAACAGCAGTTCGCCGCGCATGGTCAAACACTTGAGCTTGTCCACCAGGCGGAAAACCATGAGCAGGCAACCGACCAGGCATCAATTGCCAACACGATTACCAGCCTGCGCTGGATGGACCGGATTGACTGGCAGGAGTTCACGGAAGACTTGAGCGCGACGGAAGCAACATTGCGGCATGACCCGGCGGACATCTATCCTCGCATGGATTTTGCCACGCGGGACCGTTACCGGCACATCGTGGAGCGCCTGGCGAAGGAGTGCCGGCAAAAGGAAGAAGAAGTTGCAAAGATGGCCGTGCATCTCGCCCGACAAAATGCCGGCAATTCGCCGGCGGGTGACCATGCCGGGTATTACCTCGCCGGTGAGGGCCGCGATGTCCTGGAACGGGAACTCGGGATCCGTCCGCGTTTCACCGGTCATATCGCCCGTTGGTTACAACGGCACGCTCCGGTTATTTATCTTGCTTCCATCGCCGCGCTGACGGCGTGCCTGACGGCGCCGATCGCGTTCTTGGCGTTCACGGCAAATGGCCCCCCACCCTGGATGCTTTATGCGGCAGCGGCCGTGCTCGCGCTGGCCTTGTCGCGCCCGGCAATCAGGTTCATCCAGTGGTTCTGCAGCCTGATCGTGCCGCCGCGCAACATGCCGCGGCTTGATTTCTCGCATGGTATTCCCCGGGAACACATGACGGCGGTCGTGGTGCCGGCCCTGTTGACCGCCGCGAATGTCCGCAACTTGCTGGAGAATATCGAAGTTCATTTCCTGGCAAACCGCAGTCCTCATCTTTTGTTCGGGCTGCTCACGGATTTTCCCGATGCAGACCAGGCGGTGCTTCCCGGGGATGAGGAACTGCTTCGTACGGCCGGCGATGGCATTCGGGAGCTGAACGCCCGCTATGCGGATAAAGCCGGCCCCTTGTTTTTCCTGTTGCACCGCCCGCGCCTGTGGAATGCATCCGAACGGGTTTGGATGGGGTACGAGCGCAAGCGCGGCAAGCTCGAACAGTTCAACCGGCTTGTGCGCGGGGGAGAGACCGCCCCGTTCGGAACCATTGAGATGGACATGCGCGCCCTGGGCGCGGTCCGCTACGTGATCACGCTCGACACCGACACGCAGTTGCCGCCAGGTTCCATCTGGAGAATGGTCGGCGCCATGGCCCATCCGCTCAATCGTCCCCGCCTGGACACGACCAAGCGGCGCGTCGTGGACGGGTACGCGATCTTGCAGCCACGCCTGGCCGTCAGCTTGCCGGCGGCCCGGAGATCCATGTTCAGCGCTGTTTTTGCCGGCGAGGTCGGGCTTGATCCGTACACCCGCGAGGTGTCCAACTTCTATTACGATTTGTTCGGCCAGAGCCAGTACGTCGGCAAAGGAATCTATGACGTTGAGGCGGTTGACGCGGTGCTTGGCAACCGATTCCCGGAAAACCGCATCCTGAGTCATGATTTGATCGAAGGGTGCTATGCACGGTGCGGATTCATGAACGACGTCGAACTGCTGGAAGATCATCCCGCCACGTATACGGCGGACGCCCACCGGCGGCACCGCTGGGTGCGCGGCGACTGGCAAATCGCCCGCTGGCTGTGGCCGGGCGTCCCCTCAAGGACGCTTCGATCGGTTTCTAATTCTCTCTCTCTCCTTTCGCGCTGGATGATTTTCGACAACCTGCGGCGCAGCCTCGCGCCATTCGCAATCGTTCTTGCCCTGGGATTTGGCTGGGTCGCATTGCCCCGGGCGGCGGCCGGTTGGACAATCTCCTTGCTCGGTCTCTTGATCCTGCCGGAGGTGGCGCGCACGCTTCGAAACCTGGCGACAAAAAGCCGCTCGGTCGCCTGGATCGCCCATCTGCGGTACGTAATCCGAACCGAAGCTCGCGCCTGGTGTGCCACGCTGTTTGAAATCATAAACCTGCCTTATGAGGCTTGCATGCACATGGATGCGATCGTGCGGACCCTCTGGCGTTTATGGATAACCCGGCGCGGCCTGCTTTGCTGGCGCACGGCCGCGGAACAGGAAAGCGCATCATCAGGCGGCCTTTTCAGCGCCTTCAAGGCAATGGCGTCAGCGCCGCTCCTTGCCGCCGGAACCGTCATGCTGGTTTATGTTGTTTCCGGATACGGCAACTTGCCGGTGGCGGCCTTCATGGCCCTGATATGGTTCTGCAGCCCGCTCCTCATGTGGTTTTTCAGCCGGCCCATGACGCGCCGCATGATGCACCTGGCCGAACACGATGAAACCCTGGTCGGCGCGTTTGCGTTTCGCACCTGGATGTATTTCAAACGTTTCTCGGGAGCGGAAGATAACTGGTTGCCGCCGGATAATATCCAGGAAACCGAGGGTGAACTGATGATCACGCGCCGCACCTCACCCACCAACATTGCCATGGATTTATTGGGCAGCCTCGCGGCCTATGACCTCGGCTATATTCCCGCCGGCAATGTATTGGAACGAACCGCGCGGAGTTTCGCAACCTTGGAAAAACTGGAGCGCCATCACGGGCACTTCTATAACTGGTACGACACCCAGTCGCTCCAGCCGCTGCGCCCGCGTTATGTGTCCACGGTGGATAGCGGCAACCTGAATACGGCGCTTATCACGCTGCGATCGGGACTGTTGGAACTTGCGAACGCGCGTTGTCTCTCGCTGCGCTGGCGGAAAGGATTTGCGGAAATGGCGGAGAATGCCCGCATGGAAAACCCGGCCGGGGATTTTGGCGCGTTGCGGGAATGTTTTATTGAGCCATCAGAAACCGTAACCGGAATCCATGGATCTTTGATAAAGGCGCATGAAACCCTGAAGCGGCTGAAATCCGCGGGGACGCATCCTGAAGCGGTCCGGTACTGGCTTGAGGTGATTGAAGACCACGCGGAAAACGCGCTGGGGGAAATATTGCATTTTGCTCCCTGGTTGTCGGATCAGGACCTCTTGCACCAGGCCGGCGCCAACGGCTCGGATAACGAATTAACAACATTTCTTGAGCAAGCAAGCGCCGCCCCGCTCGCGGATTTGGCGAAATCGGAAATGTTCTGGGGGACGGATCTTGACGTTTTTATCCGGCGCGCCGGGCTTGAACCGGAAGCGGCCGGCCGGCTGAGGGCAAGCCTGGTGCTTGCCTCGCGCCGGGCGGCGGAACGGCTGGACCTCATCCGCGAATTAACGACACGTTGCGAGGAACTTGCCGAAGTGGACATGAAATTCCTTTATAACCCGGAAGTTAAACTGTTCAGGATAGGTTTTAACGCTGACACGCACGAACCGGATCCGGCCTGTTACGATTTGCTGGCTTCCGAGTCACGCCTCGGCAGTTATGTGGCGGTGGCCCGCAGGATGGTACCCCTGGAACATTGGTTTCACCTGGGCCGCACGCTTGCGCCGGGCGGCAGCGCCCCGGTGCTGCAGTCGTGGAGCGGGTCAATGTTTGAATACATCATGCCGGAACTGTTCATGCCTGTTTTCGCGGGCACGCTCCTGGGCGAGTCGTCCCGGAACGCAGTTACACGCCAGATTGCCTATGCCCGGACACACCGGATTCCGTGGGGTATCTCCGAATCCGGTTACAACCAGGTGGACGCGCAAATGATCTACCAGTACCGGGCCTTCGGCATTCCGGACCTGGGCTTGAAGCGCGGACTGACCGACGACCTGGTTGTTGCGCCTTATGCCACCGCATTGGCATTGATGCTTGAGCCGTTAAAAGCCGCCGCCAACCTGCGGGTTCTCGCGCAGGCCGGAGCCCTGGGGCGTTTCGGTTTCTATGAAGCCCTCGACTATACCCCGGAACGGGTGCAGAATAATGAACGCCCGGCCATTGTGCGTTCGCACATGGCGCATCACAGCGGCATGAGCCTGCTGGCCTTTGCCAGCGTGCTATGCGATCAGCCCATGCAACGGCGTTTCCGGGCGGACCCGGAAATGCGGGCGAATGAACTGCTTTTGCAGGAACGTATTCCGCCGGCCAGGCCGCGCCTTACTCCTGAAGAGCTCCAGACGCCTGAAACCCGCCGGCCCGCCCAATCCGGCGAACCGCCGACCAGGCTGATCGAGTCCGCCAATACGCCCATCCCGGAAGTCCACCTCCTTTCCAATGGACATTATTATGTCATGGTAACCAATTCCGGCGGCGGTTATAGCCGATGGAACGATTTGGCCCTGACCCGCTGGCGGGAAGACGCAACGCGCGATGCTTGGGGCACCTTCTTCTATCTCCGGGACGTAAAATCAAAGGACATCTGGTCCGCCACTCCTCAACCCACGGGCGGCACATTTGAGCGTTATATGGTCAACTACGCCCAGGGAGTGGCGTCGTTTGACGCAGTCCGCAACCAGATTCAGACCTTGCTGCGGATTGCCGTTTCCCCGGAAGACGACCTGGAACTTCGCCGCCTGACGGTCAAAAACTTGTCAAATACCAAGCGCACCCTTGAGGTCACCAGCTACGCTGAAGTCGTCCTGCTCCAGCAGTCAAGCGAGGCATCCCATCCTGCCCTGCAGGGACTCTTCGTGGAAACCGCTCTGATTCCCGGGAAATCAGCCATCTATTTTACGCGGCGCCGGCGTTCATCCCTGGAAAACTGGCCGGGACTGTTTCACATTTTTCTCCGGCGCGGCGATCACCCGGCCGCGCCGACTTTTGAAACCAGCCGCGAACGTTTCATCGGGCGCGGAAAAACCACGGTCCATCCCGCGGCCGTTTCAGCCGGCGGCGACCTGGCAAATACCGGCGGCGCGCCGCTTGATCCGGTTGCGGCGATCCGTCACCGGATTGTGCTCGCGCCGGGCGAGACGGTTATTCTTGACTCCATCATGGGCGTCGGGCGGACGCCGGAAGACGTCACATTGCTGGTGGATAAATACCAGGACAGCCGCCTTGCCGAGCGGGTCTTTGATCTTACCTGGACCCACAGCCAGATGCTTATGCATCAATTGAAGGCTTCCGAAGCGGATGCCCAGTTGTATGGTCATCTTGCCGGATCACTGCTGTTTGCCAACCGTCGTTACCGGGCCAATCCCAGCCTCATTGCCCGGAATCGCAAGGGACAGTCCGGCCTGTGGAGTTACGCCGTCAGCGGCGACCGGCCAATCCTGCTGCTCCGGATCAGTGACGAGGCAAATTTGAACCTGGTCCGCCGCATGCTCCAGGCCCACAGCTACTGGCGTTACAAGGGACTGGGCGTGGACCTGGTAATCTGGGCGGAAGCTTATGCGGGTTACCGGCAAAGCCTTCTTGATACGATCATGGGCATGATTCACGCCGGCGTCGAGGCCAAGGAGTTGGATCAACCCGGGGGAATTTTTGTACGCAACAGCGAGCAGGTCACGGAAGAAGACCGGCTGCTCTTCCAGGCCGCGGCGCGGGTCATCATCAGCGATCGCGGGGGAACGCTCGAAAGTCAATTGGAGCGCCAACGCCCGGTTGCTCCTCTTCCGCCGCGCTTGCGGCCGGTCCGCGCCCGGGACCATGTTGTACCCGAAAAAGCGCGGCCGATGCCACGGAAGCTTGCGTTTCCCAACGGAATCGGAGGGTTCACCGAGGACGGCCGGGAGTATGTGATCGTGCTCAAGCCCGGCGCGGCTACGCCGGCGCCGTGGGTCAACGTGCTGGCTAATCCGCTTGGTTTCGGCTCCGTGATGTCGGAAAACGGGGGAAGTTACACTTGGGCCGAAAACGCCCACGAATTCCGCCTTACGCCCTGGTACAATGACCAGGTATCGGATACCAGCGGCGAGGCCTTCTATATCCGGGATGAAGAAACAGGCGCATTCTGGTCCCCTTCGCCCAAGCCTGCAACCGGCCGGACAACCTACGTTTGCCGGCATGGGCTCGGTTACTCCGCCTACGAGCACACTGAGGAGAAGTTGGTCAGCGAAATGCAGGTCTTCGTTGCTTCCGACGCGCCGGTGAAATGCAGCATTATCACCCTGCGCAACATCTCTGACCGCCCGCGCCGGGTGAGCGTTACCGGATTTTGCGAATGGGTGCTGGGCGAGCAGCGCGGCCAGCAGGCCATGCATGTTGTGACCCGCTTGGACGCGCAAACCGGCGCCGTGTTTGCCACCAACGCATTCAACTTTGACTTCCCGGGGCGCGTGGCCTTCTTCCAATGCAGCGAGGTTGATCGCACAATCAGCGGCGACCGGACCGAGTTCATGGGGCGTAACGGCGACCCGGCCGCGCCGGCAGGGCTGCGGCGCGAAGGTCTCAGCAATAATGTCGGCGCCGGCCTGGATCCCTGCGCGGCTATCCAGTCCTACCTGGAAATCCCCCCCCAAGAAGAGCGCCAGCTTTCCTTTGTGATGGGTTGTGCAAAAAATGAGGATGAAGCCCACGGATTGTTGCGGAGATTTGGCGGTCACGACGGCGCACGCCAGGCCCTGGAGGGTATCTGGCAGTTCTGGAAACACCAGCTCGGGGGCGTGTACCTGGAAACGCCGGATAGCTCCCTGAACTTCCTCGTGAACCACTGGTTGCTCTATCAGGTTTTGACTTCGCGTTTTTGGGGCCGGAGCGGATTCTACCAGTCCGGGGGCGCCTATGGGTTTCGTGACCAGTTGCAGGATTCGCTGGCATTCCTTTATGAATGCCCCAGCCTCACGCGTCAACACCTGCTCCTGTGCGCCGCGCGCCAGTTCAAGCAGGGTGACGCCCAGCATTGGTGGCATGTTCCTTCCGGCCGCGGCGTTCGCACGCGAATTTCGGATACGGCCCTGTGGATGCCATACGTCACCAGCCGCTATGTGGAAACAACCGGCGATGTCGGCGTGCTGGATGAACCGGTTCCGTTCCTGGAAGGCCGGACGCTCAGGCCGGACGAGGAAAGCTATTACGAACTCTCACGGGTCAGCGAAGAAAAAGCCTCATTGTACGAACACTGCGTTCGTGCCATCCGGAACTCGTTCCAGACCGGGGAGCACGGCCTGCCGCTGATGGGCGGCGGCGACTGGAACGACGGGATGAACCGGGTCGGCCACGGCGGCAAGGGCGAAAGCGTATGGCTTGCTTTTTTCCTGCACGATATCCTTAACCGGTTTGCCAAAGTGGCCGAACAGCGCGGCGATGAAACATTCACGCGTGAATGCCGCCAGAAGGCAAGCGCGCTTGCGCTGGCCGCCCAGGGCGAAGCATGGGACGGCAATTGGTACCGGCGCGCCTTTTTTGACGACGGCACACCGCTCGGTTCCGCCCAAAACGATGAATGCCGCATTGATGCGCTTCCGCAAAGCTGGGCCCTGCTTTCCGGCGCGGGTGAGCCGGAACGTTGCGCCCAGGCCCTGCGCGCGGCGCGTGAATATCTGGTGGATGAACGCTTGCGGCTGATCAGGATCTTTACGCCGCCCTTCAGCAACGGTCGCCACGATCCCGGCTATATCCGCGGCTACGTGCCGGGGGTGCGCGAAAACGGCGGCCAATACACCCACGCGGCCATCTGGCTTGCGATAGCTTTTGCCCGTGAAAAAGACGCCGCCACGGCGTGGCAGCTCTGTTCGTTTCTGAACCCCATCCATCAGGCCAGCGCGGAAAACATCGAGCGCTACCGCGTGGAACCATATGTGATTGCGGCGGACGTGTATACCAACGAAGCCCATGAAGGTCGCGGCGGCTGGACCTGGTACACCGGCGCGGCCGGCTGGATGTATCAATTGCTGGTGGAACACCTGCTGGGATTGCGCATAAACGTGGATACACTGGGCATTGAGCCCCTTTTCCATCCGGATTGGAAGGAATACAAAATGCACTACCGTTACCGCAACACTTTCTACCATATTCAGGTGCGCAAAACCAGTCCGGATGCAAACTCTAAAAAGGTTTTCGTGGACAACGTTGAACAGCCGGACAAACTCATTCACCTGGTTGACGATGGCCGTGAAAGAAACATCGTGGTGGAAATCGGATAAAAAAAATGTTTTAATCTCAACGATCCAGGATAAACAGCAAGAGGGTTGACAACCGGGGATCATCATCTTAAAGAGAAGAAACGTCCGGGTTGAAAAATTAAGATATAATAAGAGTCAGTTGCAAAACTCCAGAAAGCTTGCCCGACGCTAGCCAGGGAGTCGGCTCGTCGGGGCGAGCCTCCTACATTTCTTAGGAAAATCAAGATTGTAGGAGCGCACTTCGGCAAGCTCAGTGTCCTGAGCAGAGTCGAAGGACCACACCGCTCGCCTCGGCGGAGCCTTTGGCGAAGCCTGGGTTGGCGCGATAAGTTTTGCAATTAGCTCATAAGATATGGAATATTTCTCGATGGTCGCAAAATGGATTTCCAATAAAGCCGCGCAGCCACTTGCGTGCTTTTTTGCATTTCTTATTATTCTGGCTTGGGGCCTGTTGGGCCCGCTTCTTCATTTCAACAATACGTGGCAGCTCATCATCAGCACGCTCGCTGCGGTTATTTCCATCCTCATGCTTTTTATAATTCAAAACAGCCAGCACCGCCACACGATCGCAATCCAGTTAAAACTTGACGAAATCATCCGCGCCACCAAAGGCGCTCACAACGAAATGATGGACATTGAAAAACTGACGGACGAGGACCTGGAAAAGATTCAGAAAAAGTATGGCTTACTGGCGGAGAAAACCAAAGATGATTTGAAGGAAGGCAAACTGGACACTCACACGCCCGATATTGATAATACAATCATCAAAAAATAACTTTTACCGATAAACGCCAAAGGCCCAAGAAATCCCAAAATTCCGAGTGTGCTTAAAATCTGTTTGAATCTGGCCGGGCGGACAGGCCGTCGTGTCCGAATAATTTTTTCACACGCTCTGAGGCATTCCGGGAATATTGACATTCCATCAGGGATCAGGTACAAAGAATTTCGTCATTACAATTTAAGCCCCTGTGGTTTATATGGGAACGACTTACAGGCACGCTGAGAATAAAAGAATTACCAAAGACCTGTCGCATTGAAAAAGGAACTTAACATAGCGGTATCGCCGGCCCAGGCGCACGACATTTCAAGGCTGAAAACAATTGTTTCGGAAAACCTGCAAATTGAAAGCGCGCGCATTCATGATCTTGTGGTCCGACACCGGTCAATTGACGCGCGAAACTCTAATATTCGCGTCAATCTGGGCTTGGACGTTTTTATTGATGAAGCGTTGCCCTTGGCTGAAAAACCCGCTTTCCTCTATCCCGATGTTTCGAAAAGGCCCCCGGTAGTGATTGTCGGCGCCGGTCCGGCGGGCCTGTTTGCCGCTCTCCACCTTATTGAGCTCGGTTTTAAACCCGTGATTTTTGAACGGGGAAAGACGGTGAGCGAGCGGAAGCGGGATATCGCGGCCATTCATGGCAAACATATCGTTGATCCTGATTCCAATTATGGATTCGGCGAAGGGGGCGCAGGCGCTTTTTCTGATGGCAAGTTATATACCCGGTCGAAAAAAAGGGGCGATGTACGGAAAATTCTTGAAGTGCTCAATTTCCATGGCGCCCAGGATGAAATCCTGGTCGAGGCTCATCCTCATATTGGCACAAACGTCCTGCCCCGGGTGATTGTTGCCATCCGTAACAGCATCCTCAATGCCGGGGGCGAGTTGCATTTTAATTCACGCATTACAAACCTGGTTATCCGGAACCAGGAAGCAAAAGGGGTGGTGCTCCGTGATGGTTCAATTGCCGAGGGTGTTGCAGTTATCCTGGCTACCGGTCACTCAGCAAGGGATATTTATAGGATGCTTCATGAAAACAGGATTCTCCTCGAAGCCAAGCCATTTGCGGTCGGGGTCAGGGTGGAACATCCGCAGGAACTGATTGACCTGATCCAGTACCACGGCATGAAAAGAGGCGATTATTTGCCCGCCGCGACTTATTCGTTTGCGGAGCAGGTTCACGATCGCGGCGTTTATTCATTTTGCATGTGCCCGGGCGGGATGGTTGTGCCTGCCGCAACCGCGCCCGGGGAACTCGTGCTGAACGGCATGTCGCCATCCGACCGGGGAGGTCGTTTTGCCAATGCGGGCATGGTGGTTGAAATAAGGCCGGGTGATCTGCCGGTTAACGATAAGCTTCCCGGGATGTTTGCCGGTCTTCGTTTTCAGGAAGACATCGAGAAGCTGTGTTTTGCGATGGCAGGAAACACACAATTCGCCCCGGCCCAACGTCTTGCCGATTTTGTGAGTGGTCATAGAAGCGCGAACCTGCCGGAATCTTCTTACCAACCCGGATTAATTGAATCCCCGCTTCACGAATGGTTGCCCCGTTTAATAGGATCGGGTTTGCAAGAAGGGCTTAAACTTATCGGGCGTAAAACCAAAGGGTATCTTACCAATGAGGCCATTGTGCTTGGCGTTGAATCGCGGACTTCTTCCCCCGTCAGGATTCCAAGAGACAGGCAAACGCTTGAGCATGTGCAGATCAAGAAGCTTTTCCCTTGCGGGGAAGGATCGGGATATGCCGGGGGAATTACGTCTTCAGCCGTGGATGGCGAACGGGTGGCCGATATGATCGCTAACCTTTATAAATAATTTTAACCCTGTCGGCGGGCAAAAGCCTGAGCGGAACCCCGAGAAGCACACATTGATTAACAAGCAATTTTGCCTTTACATGTGATGAACGAACTCTTCAACCGTTAAATCGGCAAGGCGAATCAAGGCGCGCAGTATTTATTTCGTCAATCCGCCTTTGGCATACGAAGCAACTCTTTTTGCAAACGCATTTTTATCCAGATGTTTTTGCCAGAGCTGGTGCCGCCGGACCGATTCCATTATATCTGAACGACATCGCCGGGTAACTTGCGCCGGCGCGGAGTGCGGTCAAAAGATTCGTCAAAACTGATCAGCTCCAGGCCATATTTGTCGGCGGCCGTATATTGATAAGCGTCGTCAAAATCAAGCCGATACGTTATTGCCGCATGAGCAATGGAGCGCATATCATGGGGTTCAAGGCTCAGAAGCGTGATTTCGCCTTCTCCAAAGAGATCATCAGTAAAACGGATTAACTCCTCCGGCTTGCCGAGTTTCAGCATAATTACCCCGATAGAGTGAAATGCAAAATCCGTGATAGCCAATTCTGATTCCGGTATGGCCGCAAGAAAACGGGATACATCCAATGCCCGCTCCTGCTCAAGCAACCGCTCCAGCCAAATGTTGGTATCCAGCAAATACATGCGTTTATCCCGCCCGCCACTCTAACACTTTCTTTTGCAAGGCCACGGATGTAAACTTGTCGCGGTATTCTTTCAACGCTCCGGCCCAATCCTGCCGTAACGTGCGCGTTGAACAAGGTTTCTCCTGTTTGGTCAGAAACAAGGCGAAATCCTCAACTTCTTTTTGAAGCCGAGGCGGCAACTTGCTGACGGTTTCTGCTATCTGCGAACTCATAAATTTAGCTCCTTTTGCTAACAGTATTTAATTTTATATTCAGCGAATAAAGCACACACAATAACCATATCTTTATAATCAAACGCTAACATAAATTCTTACGATGTCAATTTTTTAAAAGCCGTTTCAAAACTCCCGGACAAGGTGTTGTTTAATTTGCGCTGGGTCATGTTTTTGATATTGATAAAGTTTTCAATTCATTTCTGACGGCGTGCCAGTTTTGCGCGTTCAACTTTTCGACCAGGGCCCGGAACTTCTCCCCCTATGCCGTCTGGTAGCCGGCAATTGATCTGATAACCGGCACCCTCCGCTGAACTGTTTTTTTTATCTTGCCATTGATAGTCTCTTGTTCTAATTTTCGTCCATGACGTTTTGGTCGTAACAAAGTGGAGAGGTGGTTGCCTGTCCGGCGTAGCCCGAAGGGCGAAGGCGGAACCCGCCTTCGTTTGGAAACTACGGCGGGCAAGGTGGCTTGCCACGCCACGTCGGCCCGAAGGGCCAAGTGGTCCCTTGCCACGATACGCCAATGTGTATCGTGGCGACGGGAAAGACACATCGCAGTGAAACGGAGAGGTGGCTGAGTGGTCGAAAGCAACGGTTTGCTAAACCGTCGTACCGCTAACGCGGTACCGGGGGTTCGAATCCCCCCCTCTCCGCCACGCAGTAGAGTTTACTTTCTTATCAACCGGTTTGAGAATCCTGAAAGAAGCCGAATTATCCTAAAACAAACTGAAAATCAATGACTTATGAAGATTATGCTGGCTGAGGGTGGTTTGAGAATAAAAAAGCCTAAATCGGCAGAATCTCAACGGTTTGAGAAAAAAAAGAGCCGGGTTTAACCGGTTTGAGAATGGATTTCAAAGGCCGGACAAGAGGTTTGCAAACCCCTCCTGCCCGGCTTTTGTTTTTACCGTCAGGCCAAGTTATGGATCAGGAGTTCAAAACGTTCCTTTGACCTGGTGTCGCTGCAGGTGCGACTGTTGCCGGAACTATATTTCGTGGCTAATTTGACCTGCCGGAACTGTTTGAACATCTTTCTGATGTCTTCGTGATCGTTCAAAGACAGGATAAATCGGCCTTTTATAGCAGTTAAAGCCTCGTAAAGACGCAGGAAATCGGCATCCTCAAACGGCCGGAAGTAACTTTGGGAGGTATGATAATATGGCGGATCAATATAGAAGAAGGTGTCTTTCCGGTCATATTTATCAATGCATTTACAGGCGTCGAGGTTTTCGATCGTGACGCGTTCCAGACGCCAGTGGGTTTCCAGCAATGAATCTTCCAGCGTGGTGAGGTTGAGATTCGTTGGCCGCATTGCGCCGGCGCCGAAGGTTCGGCCGGATGTTTTCCCGCCAAAGCCAAGGCGCTGGAGGTAATAATAACGCACGGCGCGTTGAAGATCGGTGAGGGTTGTCGGATCCCGGCGATTTTCAAGTTGAAACAACTTGCGCGAAACGACGGCATATTTGAAATACTCAAGAAACGGCTGGAGATGGTTCTGAACTATGCGCCAGAAATTTACCAACTCGCCATCCAGATCGTTGATCACTTCTGTAATGCTTGGTTCTTTTTTGAACAAAATCCACGCGGCACCGCAGAACGGCTCGCAATAACAGGTGTGCGCTGGGATCATGGGAACGATGCGTTTGGCCAGGCGGGATTTACCGCCGGAATATGAGATTGGACTATTCATGGAATTATCCTTTGATATGATGCCGGACTATTCGGCTGGGAGCCAGCTGGAGGATAGCCTTGGCTAGGTGGGTCCGTTGATAGCGGATTCAGTGGAGGGGAAATAGCCCTTTGTTTATTCTCTGGCACTGTTTATCTTATGGGCACCTCCTTTCTGATGAGTATACATTCTTCAGATTTTACCTTGTAGCCACTTCTGAACTGACTGTTTTTTGTTGCTTCAATTCGTTCCCAAATCCAACGGTTATCCGGATATAATTCCCGGATGAGCGGCGAGTCATAATAGGTGCAAACGACCTTTGCGCGGCAGTCGGAGAGTTGATGTGCCAAAAAAACATGATCCGCCCGGGAGAAAAGCATTGAATAATATCGTTCAGTTCCGTCATACGGCGGATCCACAAATAAAACGACATTCGGTTTTACCCCATACAAACTGATGATTTTACTGTAATCCTTATGCTCAATCATGGTCTCGCGGAAAAAATGTCCGATTGAAATTAATCGTCGCAAAGTATTATGATAACGCACGATCTCTTTGATGCCGTGCCGATTGCCGGTTGATACCGCAAATCCTCCGTTGTGAACTTTTCCTCCGAAAGAAAAGCAATGACGATAAAACACCGCGCACGCGCGCTCGACCGGATCCTTAATCAGACTTAACGAAAAACAACCGCGAATGTATAAGTCATGATATTGATCAAATATCTGACGGCTCGGCGGTGTATAGCGAAGACGTCGAATAAGAACCCGGCGATTAACGTCATCCGCAAGTACCTGGAAGAATACGACCAGATCACCGCTGGCATCATTATAGATGCGCTTTTTGAAACCGGCATTTAACAAAACGGATGCTGAACCCCCAAAAACATCAACAAGGGTATCCGCGCCGGTCGCGTGAAGCCGTTTGGCAATTTCGCGTGCCGCACGATGTTTACCACCAATATACGGGATTATGCTGTTCATTTGATTCCTGCCATTAAGATTTGGCCGGTGTCGCGTTCAAAGACCAGGGACGGACGGCGGAGCTGGCGGGTCAGGGTCATGCGAAGTCGGCGCTTGGCTCGGAGGTTGACGAGGGCCATGATGTTATGTTTGCGTTCGCGCATGTAATGCTCTTCCCATTCCGTCGGCGTGGCCAGGGAAATGTGTTTGAATCCCTTATTCCCGCTGATTGCAATCATGGTGCAAAGCCCGGGGCGATCATCAACGGCCCGCATCTGACGTTCGGTAACGCCGAAGCGTTCGCACAACTCGCGGGATTTGACCCAGTCGCCGCGCTCTAAAAGATAGGATTCAATTTATGGGGACAAATTCATTTTCAATTTTCGATTGCCGATTTTCGATATTCCACACTTACACCGTCAAAATCTTCCGAAGGCGGCGCTCAATGAACTGGCGGACGGTCTTCTGCGTATCGGGGCATTCCAGGCATTCCTGCAACTTGGCTGCGTTCATCTGCTTCGCGGCGTCGATCCGACTTTTTGTGTCGCACCATGCCGGACGGATGCCGTTGTATATATTTCCGGTTTCCCACGGATTTCTCATGACTTAATCCTCTTTCCAACACTCGGTTATGTTGATCGGTTTCATTCAATCACTCCCGCATTTCATCCCGTCTGTAGTGGTTCTGAATCATTACCTTTAGAACATTTCTCATGCCTGAACATTGTTTGGCCGTTGTCAAGTTCTTCAATATCCACCGGAGACATCGGTAATATTTCACATCTGCATTCTGGACAGATGGGATGGCGGATCTGTATAAATAACCAATGCTTGGGATGTAATAAAAGTTGTCCCATATTTAACCTTTAATCATTCAATCACCCCAGCCTCTTTCAGTTCCTTGTCAATCACGGCCTGATTCCGCTCGATGTATTCGACCACGACCGGCCATGAATCAATCCAGTCCTGCCCCATCAGCCAGTCAAGATATGGCCCTGGCACTTTCTCCATCGGCGTGCCTTTATATTTTCCGAAGGGAAACGGATCGTTGTCGGTTAAGGGTTTCATTAAAGATTCCTCTCCCACGGCTCTTTCCATGGAACACCAATCAGATCGAAGAGGTCGCGTTCTTCGCGGACAGTAATTCTCTGGACGCCTTTGAACAGGCAACCCTCAAAACTATGATAGCCGGCGCGGCACCAGCCGGCGGCAAGGACGTGGTGCGAGAACGCCGCGCTGCCGGTCCGAATGGCGAAGATCAGGCCCCAGTTATCCGTATCGGCCATGAAGAGATCGAGGTTGATTCCTTCCGGCAGGATCCGCTGAGTATATTTCCCCGTGGGTTTCCCTTTTACGGCTGGCCAGCGGTTGACAAGTATACAGAATTTTGGATGCGTCACCATATTGCTGAACAGCATTCCTTCCTCAACGCGCTTAGGAATTGCCACGATTTCAATGTCGCCGACCTCCGGTTTGCGCCGGCGAATGCTTCCCGCGATCTCGATGCGATCGCAGAATGGCGCAAGTTCGGATTTGATTCGTTCAGCGATTTCTGTTGCTTGGTTGAGTTTCATGATTTTAATCTCTAACAAACTTGGGACACCGTCCATGATGGTTTCACCACATCCTTAAAAAGAACGGGGCAAAATTTCCGACCAGAACCCGCTTCAACCACGTGGCCGCGCGCGCCTTGTACGTCGCATTTGGCACATAGACCGAGGTCGCGCTCCACCACATCGCATACCATTAGGTCAAACACATGAGCCGGGATCAAACCAGGCAGAAGAGAATCTTGATATATATATGGATCCCCTCTCTTCTTCTTTAACCAAAGCCAATACGTCATTAATAATTTCCTTTCATGCGCTCGCTAAAACCTCTTCTTGTTTATGCCGTTTATTGTGGCGGATTAAAGCGTTCCAGATGCGCCAGAGGTGATCTGCCGGCAAGGTGTCCAGGTCTTCGCGGAAACCCATGTTCCGGGCGATGCCTTGAACATACGCCTCCGTGACAACGCCCTGTTCAATGGATCGCCGGATATTATGCAAGTGCCGGCGCTCAGCGGCGCTACTGAAATAATCAATCAAATTCTGGTCGCCGGCGATGATGGCGAAGTGGAGCATGAGCTTGTCATAGTCGGCGATCGGATCCGCCTGCTTGGTCGTATAGATTCCGCAGGCATCCAGCAACTGCCGGCGATACCAGGTCTCGCGGGCGCCATCCAGATCGGGATGACACCTGGACCGCAGACATTCCGCCTGCCAGGCCCTTTCTACCAAGGGGCGGTATTTCCACTGCTGACCTTTGCTAAATCCTTTTTTCATTTATTCCCGCCTTCCTCCGTCGCTCCAGGAGCTATGGAGGACAAGCCTTCTTTTTTAATTGCCTTCATCATTTCCTCAGCGGAAATTCCGTCGTGATAAAGTTCCGCAAACTGCGCCGCGAATCCTTCCTCAACCCAAATTTCATACGCCTTGCGCCAGCCGATATCCACGCCGACAATCTGACTGCGCTCCCACTTGAACGCCTCCACGCATTTGTGCTGGATCAGTAGACGTTCCGACAACCGCACTAGCGGTTCAAGAGGGCAATATTCAATACCCGCGCACAAACATTGCGCTCGTAGTTGACGTAGGACTTTTTCAGTCATTCCGATTTCTCTTTTGTCTCAAAGCTCACGCGGGGAGAGCTATCGGTTGAGCAAAGTTTTGATATTTTACGCGCCTCCGGAACACTGAATAAAGTGTCCAGGTTCTTGCGGAAGTCCGGCTTGGTCTTCCAAGCTGGGGCCTGTTCAAAGAGCATGGGGAACCGATTGCCGCAGATCTTCATAATCGTTTCAATGGCTTTGCCGACTCCATTGATTTTGTCTTTCAACGCCGGCACGGGGAAATTCACACGGGCAATGTTTCCCTCCGCATCTTCCGCCGTCCAAGCCTGCCCGCCACCCTCCGTGGCAGTGCATTCCTCGGAACGATATTCCGCCTCTTTGATAAGTTCGGCCTTGATCTCCTTCAGCCGGGCACTGCGTTCGGCAATCAGGCGATCAAGAACGACCGCCTCCGTGACGAGCATTTTAAGTTTCTGATTATGCATGGACTGTCTCCTCAATTAGGTGTTTTTCGACATGAGAAATTAAAGGGAACTGGATTCCCGCCTTCCGGCTTCGTTCGGAAACTACGCCGGGACAAGTCGCGGGAATGACAGAATCGGATTTCTGCTGACGGATGATTTCGGCGACCTCTGCCGCTGAAGGCAATCCGAATTCCTCCATGACCTTTGCCAGTTGTTTCAATTCACCGAGAGTTTCCAGTGACGTAATAAACCGCTGTAGTTTGTATATGAATTTTTCAAACAACCGGTCCTTGATAGGATCGGCATACTCCAATTCCTTATGCAGGACTTCTAACTTTACCTTCAGATCCCCCGCATAAAATCTGATCGCATCCAGATCCATCTCCAGCAGCGCCGCCGTGGAGCGCACCTGCGCGTCGTCTATGGTTCTTGTTTCTTTGTTCATTGTTCTCCTCCTTTTTCCCGGCATAATTGCCGGTAGTTATTTAATCCGTCTCCATCCATCATTTCTGACGATGTATTTTCTATCATCGCTGAAATACGCGATTCCGTTCCTTATGACCGGAAAATAACATCGTCTGTTCATCCAGTTTCGATATCCTCTTGTTCGCTCGTAATTCATGCTCCTCCTTAATTATTGTTTCTTTTCGCTCTTCTCGCTCAACCGCTTAATGATGTCATGGGCCGTGATAAAATGATCCCAGTTCATTTTCTCTCCGCGTTTGAACGCCAATTTGCTGGCCGCCTTCAGGAACTTGTGATATTTTCCCAGACCGTTTTCGTGGTTAATATCCATCATTAATTCCAAGGCTTCGCCCGTAGCCGGTTGCAACCCGAACACCTTTGCGATGGCGTCCAAGTCCTTTTTTGGAGCGTAGTCCGGCAATTGTAATTTTACGATTCCGCGCCGGTTCAACTGTTCCAGCATCTTGTGTTCTTTCCCTTCTGCGAATTCATCCCGCATGGTATTTGTGCCGCAAAGGACCATGCCGCAGTTAGTCCGGTCATGGATCTCCCGCAACATTTCAAGCACCATAATTCGACCTTGCTTGTGATAGGTTTGAAATGCCTGATGAATTTCATCCGCGATGAACAAGGTATATGGGTCAATCGCATTCAGAACGCGCTTGCGTGTGTTTTCAAAACAGTTTTTCTGACTGAGCCGACAAGCCTTTGCGATTTCCTTCATCACTAATTGGACGCCGGCGGTGCAGGGCATTCGGATGTATTTTGTTTGACCATGATTATGCCGCCGGGCAAATTCCATCAATGCTATGGTTTTTCCGATCTGAGACTCACCATAAATGAACACCACAGAATTTGTATTCAGCGCCCATTCGCAGCATTGCCAAATTTTTTTCATGATGGAAGTCATGACAAGTTCAGTGGCGCAGAAATTTCCCGGTTCGTCGGACAACTTGTGATATTTCTCGATCGCTTGAACCACGTTATTAATATTGCCTTCGTATTTTCCGTGAAAAAGGCGATTAACAACGGTATGGTCGTATCCAATTCTTTTTGCCGCTTCCGAAAGGGTAATTTCTTCCTCAACGATGTGACCAAAATACCAGCGAATGGCATTGCGTTGATTTTCCGGCAGTTCAGAGGTTTTACTCCAGACCTCATCCCCGGCGATATTTATTTGATAACCCGAATTTTCTCTTTTTTCCAACGCCTGTCCTGAATCTTCCGAATGGTCCGCTTCTTCGCCGCTTGTAATCAAATTTTCCGGCATATCTGTTCCTCCTCTATAACAATTCGCTCAAATCCCCGTCGTTTTTTGCTTCCGATTCCGCAGGGGTTTCGTTCGCCAACCCTGCAGGAACACCAACCAATTCTTCGATGTCGCCATCCGCGTTCCTGATCCGCTTCTGGATCCGCGCCGCCTTTTCTCGTTCTTCCGCCGTCACCGGTTTCCCGGCCAGAACCGACGTGTTCCACTTGGCGTCCGCCGTCCGCCGGCGCATCTCTTCCGTATGCCGCGCCTGGTATGGCATAAGCCGGCGCGTCTCTTCCTTCGCCGCCGCACCCATTTGCCGCTTGAGGGCTTCCACGTCGTCACGCCTTATGCTGTTCCAGCGCGCACACGCGCCTATGTATGAACCCTTGATTTCCCCGCCTTTGCAGACGTATAGAACGTCCGGTTCAAAGGGGTTGCAAAAGGTCAGGTAAGTCTCGCCTTCCGCGAGTTGTTCTTCGCTTCCATCAATCTTCCGCGCCTGGGCAAGATAGCGGTATGTACCCGGCCCGACGTTGCTATCCTCAAATTCAAATAAGCCGTTCTTACCGACCTTCCGCTCAACGCCGTTTTCCGGTCCGATAATCTGCGGCGCAAGATATCCCGGCAGTCTGACCAGCCGCCCCCGCCCCCGGGAAAACACCTCCGCCGGACTCATCTTCCTGACGCGCGTGTATCCCGGCAGATTAATCAATGCGTCAATGGCCTTGCGCTCATGTTCCGGCGCCGTCAGCAACCGTTCCGTGTTCATCCAGGACAAATCTTCACCAAGGCGGAATTCGCTCGCCGTTAAGCCGGCCTCCAGCCATCCCTCCAGATTATGCCAGTCGCGGTTATTTATTTTCTCATAGACTTCCGCCGCGAATTTCATGAACTCGTTAAATTCCAAGAATGGCAGTTTCAGTAAGGCCGCCCTTTCAGGGGCTAAAAATGATGCCGCCTTAATAAGCGCGTTATTGTTTCTTTCTCGCCCATGAAGTTCTTCAGGTGAATGATCGCGGTCCTTGCCCATCTGCCCGGATAATGCCGCCAGTTCATTGTGCGCAAGATTATGCGAACTCTCCAACCCCGCCTTGAACCGGAAGTTGCCTTTCCCACGTCCCTCATAAACCAGCGAGGCCGCGCCCTCCATACCGGAGCGCGCGACCTGGATTGCGCCGTCGCTGGATTCATCAAGAATTTTCTCAACATCTTCTGATATCGCCGCTGTGCCGTGTTCCACGCATAACGTCGTCCCCGCCGGCCGATATCCGATCTTCGTCAAAACATAAGCCAGTAAAAAACGCATTTCATAGTCTTTGAGTTTCCGTTTGATTCCCTCGTCATCAATCGTCGGCTTCATCCCCCAGGCAATCTTGCATCCCGAAAACAAATCCATGCACCCGAGCTCAAGCGGCCGCATTGCCTTCCGGTTCACACCAAGAAAATTGACCTTTACGTCATGTTCCAAATCGTCAAAAAACATAAACTGCCCGACCTCCAGCCCGACCCGCGTCGTGTGCACAAGCGGACGATAATTAGCCGCCGCGCTCCGCCCGATCCGCGCCACGGATAGTTCATATTCGCTTGGCGCATAGCGCATAAGGTTGCCATAACTCCACCCAGCCGGAACGCCATGGATTGCCGCCGGCGGAGTCTGAGGATATCCTGCGATTGCCTCTCCGTGTTTCCATCGTTCTATCAACTCCCTCCATGCCGGTTTGCTTTTGCGCTGGTTCCGTTCGCAAAGCATCTTCCAGAACTCGATAAATGCTTCAGGAAGTTTTTCGTTGTCTTCGCGCGGAAGTTTTGCCCGGTCAACCAGGCAGTGCCAACTGCCGCTTTTTTTCACCTCGTAATATTTCCGGATCATTGACTTCACCGAAAACCCCCGCATGCCCCTGAACCTGCCGCTCATCGCCTCGATCGCCGCCAGCGGCCTTTCCGCCGTGCACACAGCATTCATCACGTCAATCCACAGCCGCGTTTCATCTTTTACCTTGTCAGGAAACTTGGCGATCAAAGCGTTGTCGGCGGATGTCAGTGCAAGTGAAGAGGAAATATTCATTTTTTCAGGGCCTCCATGATTTCTTTTTTGACGTCAATAAGCGTTCCATGGAGTTCTTCCAGTTCGCGCCGATCGAGGTAGGAATAAGTTTTTTTCTCAAGCCCGTTCTCGCGCAAGCCCCTGATCAGGTTCCGCCAAACCGCCTGATAAGTTACGCGATTGAATTGTTCGGAAGTCGGGATTCCGCCGGCGCGCAAATGTTTCTCCCATTCTTTTTTCACGTCCTTCGGCAACTCCCGGAGACTCATCTTCAGGTATTCCGGATGATCCGGATATTTCTCCCTCAAAAACGCGTGCAGTTGATTCGCCCCGCCCTTCGGCTTTTTATCGCGGACCTGAATCCCATATTCCGCAAACAACTCCGCCTGGGATCTTCCGCCGATGAAATCTAAAAGGAGTTGCTCGGTCTTTGCGCACCTATCCTTATAGGCGGCCGTCTCACCGGGCGGCTCCGTCAAAAGCAATAACTCATTCTTTTCAAGTTTCTTTTGCTCAATGAACGCTTCCGCAAGGGCACGGAAATTATATGCCTGGCGTAGTCGGACGGTTCTTACGGATTTATGTATCCATTTAAGATAGTCTCCGTGATCGCACAACTCCTTGGCCACAACCATCGTCACCCCGATTCTTAGGGCAAAGAACATGGCCGCGCGTTCGTGCTTTTCGTATTCGTTAAAATCCGTATCAATTTGTGATGCAAGAGATTGTAAAGTTGCAACTGTTGCAACTTTGCCTTTTCCAATTTTCACCACCGCCTGTTCCGGTGGAAGAATTTCAACCGCTTCAGTCTTCTTCTCGCTCATTGATTCCCTCCGTTTAATTTCGCGTATTTCGCGGGCAAAAAATTCCTTACCTTTGCCCAATATTTCTCCGTACTCGCCTTCTTATGTCCGGCCGGTCCGCCGTTCCAGATCCGGGCGCATATCTCTAATTTTTGAATTTCTGTGAGAGCTGGCTTGCCCCTCGTAGCTCCTTGAGCGAAGTGGGGGCGTGCCCAGTGCCGCAAATACAATTCGCAAATCTCTTTTGCCAGGACGGGATTCAATGCGTCCTCGTGCCGGAAATGCGTCTTGTAAATCCTGTTCACGTCCGCAATCACTTCCTTATGGATCTGCAGACATCCCAGTGCCTGGCCATGATCTCCGACAATCCGTGGACTATGGTCCGTGGACTGTGGGCCTGATTCAACAATCATCATCGCCGCAATCAGTGCCGGTAAAAAATTCATATCGTCCTCAATATTCATTCTGACTTCTTCTTCAGAGTCTTCTTGCATTCCAAAACTCCTCCACGCTCCGCCGCGTGATCCTCAGTGCCGGCTTCGGAGTGATCGCGGATCTCACGTCCACCGCCTCTAAACTTCCCTCTTCCATCAAATGCTCCACGTGTCTGGTTGAGCACCCAAGTATTCTCGCCACTTCATCCGGTCGCAAAGTTGGTTTCTCCGGCATCTCTGGCGGCGTCTCTACTCGCCTTCTTAACATCATCTCCACCATCTTATTTTCCTCCGATAGAAGCGGGCGCGCCGTTCCGGACGGCGAACAATCCTGAACTCCGCCGGTTGCTCCCAACGCACCTGCTGTTTTGTTCTTGTTGATTTTTCACAACGTTGTTATCCTTCCGGCATGGTTTCACTCGCTTCAGTCCATCAGCGATGTCTTGAACTTCTTGCCGACGTGCCGAAGTTCCGTTTCGGGTTTCGGCCGAAAGCCGATCCCCACGGACTGCCGGCAACCGAACATGAGATTTTTGTCTCCCTCCGCGAATTAGATTCCCGCGAACGCGCCAGGATAGATGTATTGACGCGGCAGATTGTCCTCGATTGGAAGCGGATCGAAGAGGCCCCTCAGACCTGGTTTTTGATTGAACAACGAGTTCGAGCGGCCGTATTCTTGCTTGAACACATCCTCGGCACGCTGGGGACGGAAGATGAATTAAGTCTTCATAAAGACTCGGCAGACGAAGCCCTCGAATGGGCGCTTGTGAAACTCTGGCCATTTTCCGGCCCGTTGTGGTTTCATCGCGCTTGCCGCTTGATGCATGCCGGCCTTGATCTTTCTTCACGCGAATCTCTGGGACCTTGATCCTCATTTTTCCCCCGATGTTCCGACATCGCTCTGAGCAATCCGCCGCTGGCGAAGCGTCGAGGGGCAACCTTGTTTTTTCTTCCATTCCGCGAACGCTCTCTTCAAAACAAAACTTTCCCTCCGCCCGGAGAGAACCTTCCAGGCATGCGTCCGGCAGCATCCATAAGCCCGGCAGAAGTTCATTAAGCCCGGAATCCCAGGCCGCCTAATTTTTTTCTTGTGTTTCCTCGTGATTTTCATTCTTATATCTCCTTGATTCATAGTGCGCGCTTCATGGCAAAGAATATTTCACAATTTGTTCACACTGTCAACGAAAAAGTGAAAGAAAAGTGAACATGCTTAAAAGGCTGGAAAATCTCAAAAAAGCTAAGACTTTTTCCTGGGGGGAACTCTGTAATTTATTGGAAATATCCAGGACAATGTTGCATTATATCAAAACAGGGGAACGAGAACTAAGCGCTAAGGCGTTGCGCCGTTTAGCTCAAGCAGAAAAGGAAGCGGGCATAGCCATTGTTGGTTTAATTGAACCAGTCAAGCTCACCCGCCGCACGGTTGGCATATATGGCATTGCCCATTGTAGAACCCATAAACCACAGTTTTACGACGCCAAGCAACCCGACCATTTGGTCCCTCAAGTCGAAGTTCCTCCGGGATTATCCCGCGTCAAGCGTCTTGCAGCCTTCAGGGCCAGCGATAATTCCATGGCGCCTATCATCAATGAAAATGACATTATTTTTTTCTCTCCTGATCATGAACTTATAAACGGGAACGTCTGTGTCCTGAAGTATGATGACACGATCGTCTGTAAGCGGTTCTATAAAAATGACAGTATCGTCTCGCTCTCATCCGATGCCACCGGCATCGCCCCCATTGTGCTCAAGCCTGACCAGATTGACTGGGCCTACCGCGCGTTGGAGGTTATAAGCGTGAGAAAGTTGTAATTCAGGAAAGGTAAATTAGTTTATGATTTTTGTTGCAATATTATCCTAACATGTTAGGATATTGCCAGAAAGGGAGAAACAGGTAACATGCTCTGCCCCGCCTGTAAAAAGAAAGTTAAGCCCAGCCATTTCGCCTGCGCCCATATGCGCGATATTGGCAAAATCATGACGGCAAAAAAGCTTGCCGCCGTGCGGCGAAATGCAAAACTCGGCGGGAGACCAAAGAAAAAAGGATAAAACCATGAAAACATTCAATCTGAAGCTGCTGAACGAGACCGGGACGTTATTCATCAAGTACTTCGTATGCCTTGCAATCGTTTTGCTGTCCTCGACCGTATTTGGGCAGATAAATGTTCCGCCGGTTGTCAATCATCAAATCTCTTTTCAGGTCAAGCGTCAAGCAACCAGGGCGACCAGTAAGACCAATTGGCAAACAGAATGGGGGTCTTCGGATAAGGACACATATCGCCAGTTGACAGTGGCAATCGAAATCCGAAATGTGAATAAAACCAACGATTCTTTTACTGTAAATTGGTTTTTTCTCTCGCGTTCTTTAAATAACCGGGCGCTTAAAATCTTTGATTCCGGCAATGAATATATATCTCTGCAATCAACTGAATCAAAGAAACTGTTGAAACAGTCAAAAGAGATAATGTCGAACAATATTGTTTTCGCCACCGAAGGATCTTCAACAAAGACCGGCGAAAAACTTGAAGGATATATTGTCACCCTGACAGATAAAGATGGCAAACCATTTGCCTTTGCCGCATCCTCACATCCGCTGGAAGAATTAGCAAAGAATACCGAGAAAATGAATCAGTTGATTGATAAAAGCATGTCTGACGAAAAATGAAAGATCATGCGTTCCTGCGCCGTGATTGCACTTCGAATTGATCGCTGACTAATTTGCCTGATATTTTGCTTTCCCCCCAAAAAGTCCTGATTCTTAACGGATCGGGGCTTTTTTTTGTCTTTTCACGCCCTCACTCTGACATTTTTCCGCCTTGTCCGGCGTAGTTTCTGCCTGCCCTCCATAACTCCTTGAGCGACGGAGGGGAACGAAGACGGATGAAAATTTCTTGCGAACCGTGCGAACGGGAATTTCCGGCTTCATGTTATTTTCTATCAAAAGACCGAATTCCGCCCCGGTTATGCAGGCGCTAAGAAGGCGTGCAACATCACGATCGCTTGCCTGCATAATCCACGGGGCGAAAGCCCGTAAAAGTATAAATGAACTGTGAACGGTGAACCATGAAAATTACAAACCCATAATGAATAGTTGCCGGGGGATCGGACGTTGCCGTGAACACCAATTGTGCGCGGTTGATGATCCGAACCCCGGCGGCGCTATTGAAAATCATGAATAATATAACTCCCGATCCGCTTTTCTTCCTCGGCTTCATCCTCTGCGTAATTTTTCTCCTCGGAATCGTTAAAATCATCATTGACATCATTCATTCACTCCGCCGCAAGCCGCCGCTCGAGGACGAATTCGCCAAAAAGGGCGAACTTGAAAAACTGGAAATAACCACCAAGCATGAACTCAGCAAACTTGAATTGGCAATCGGCAGCATGCGCGAAGAAATGCGCGCCAACTACGACCGCGTAAACTCCAATGATGAAATCCGCTCCTCAAAAATCCACCGCCGCATTGATGATGTGTTCGGCGCCGTCAGCGAGGTAAAGGGCATCATAAAAAACGTCCCTTGCCTGCGCGGTGCCAAACCCGGCTGTACGGAGTAAAAAAACCATGAATATTTTACCTGAAGAACGCGAAACCCAACTCCGCCTCGGCATCCTCCGCATCCTTGATCAATGCGCCGGCTACCTCCTGCCGGAATCCACCCTTTTCGTTCATCTCAATTGCGAGATTGCGCCTCCGGTAATCAGCTCCGAATTTAACACTTCGCTCCGTTATCTCGATGGCCTGGGTGCCGTCTCTAATATCCGCCCCGAAATCGGTGGTCCCGTCAAGTGGAAAATCACCGATAAGGGCCGCGCCCTTCTCAACGAGGCTTTGAACGCATGAAGAAACCGAGATCAGATGCCAAACTCCTGAATCTTCCGGAAGAGCAACAAGCTCTTCTTGCGGAACATTTGCTTTCCGGCATGCGCTATCATGATGCAAAGAAATTCGTCCAGGCCGAATTTCAAGTAACAACTTCATTAGCTTCCTTGTCCGCTTTTTGGGACGAGGTATGCACCTCGGCGCTGATCACCCGGCGTCAGCAAGCCGTTACCACGGCCGACGAAATAGCCGCCGAGGTACAAAAAAAGCCGGGACAATTTGATTCCGCAACCATTGACGCCATCAAACAAAAAGCCTTTGAACTTTCAATTTCACCCCGCTCCGCCCCGGGTGAAGTCCATGACCTGTTCTCCCTGATCCTCAAGGCCAAGGATCAGGAACTCAAAAACAAGGATATTGATATCAAGATCAGGCGGTTGGAACTGGCGGAACAGCAATTGGACAAAGTCAAATCGGCGTTGACCGATGGCTCCAAATCCATGACCCAGCGCGAAGCGCGCATGAAGGAAATTTTCGGTTTATGAAATCTCAAATCGTTAAATCTGAAATCCCGTGGATAAATCCTTATCCCAAGGATGATCCGCGTTCCTTGCTCCTGGAATATCAGGACCGCTTCTGGCGCGATGAGTCCCGATTCAAATTCGGCCTTTGGTCTCGTCAGACCGGCAAGGATTTTACTTTGGAAGGCGAGGCGGTCGAGGATTGTTTGAAGCGCCCTAAGACTCAGTGGATGATCGCCGCCCCCTCCGAACGCCAATCCCTGGAATCGCTTGATAAGGCCAAGGATTGGGCCACTGCCTTTAAACTCCTGATTGATGACTACACCGAGCGGCGCGAGTCCAGTAATCCGGAATCCATGATCAGGAGCGCCGAAATTACTTTCCGTAATGGCTCCCGGATCCGCGCGGTCCCCGGCAAGCCCGATACCGTGCGCGGCACTTCCGCCAATATCGGTCTGACCGAATTTGATTTCTTCGAGGATCCCGATAAAACTTGGCGCGCCATCCTACCTTCAATTACAAATCCCCTGCGCGGCGGCCAGAAACGGGCCATCATTATCACCACGCCAAACGGCGTCGGTAGCGCCGGTCATAAAATCTGGACCAAGAAAGACGGCAAAACAAAATGGTCGCGGCACTTGGTCACGATTTATGATGCCGTGCGCATGGGCCTGCCCGTTGACATCGAGGAACTGAAAGAAATCTTTGACGATCCCGATGGATGGGCGCAGGAATTTGAATGCCAATGGCTCGATGGCGTGGCCTACCTATTGCCCTATGATCTCCTTGCCATGGCCGAGAGCGCCGACGCCACGGAATCATGGAGCGGCCTTTTCGATGTGCGCCACGTCAACCCGGTTTTCTGCGGCATTGACTTCGGCCGCCAGAACGATCCGACTGTCTGCTGGACCTTGGAACAGATTGGCGACGTGCTCTGGACGCGCGAGGTGCTTGTCCTAAATAAGATCAGTTCCCCGGATCAGGAACAGATCCTCCGCAATCGCATCGCCGCATCCCGGCGTTCCTGCTTCGATTACACCGGTCCCGGCATTGGTCTGGGCGATTATCTGGTCAAGGCGCATCAGGAATGGAAACCTGAACAGGATAAATTCGGCAAGGTCGAACTCTGTACGTTCACACCAAATTTCAAACGTGAACTCTTCCCGCGTCTGCGCCGTAAATTTGAAGCTCCAGTAAAACTCCGCATTCCGATCTCCCGCGTCATCCGTGAAGATCTCCATGAAATGAAACAGGTCATAACCAACGGCCAGTATAATTACTGGAGTCCGCGCACGCGCGAAGGTCATTCCGACCGTTGCACCGCCCTTGCATTGGCCGTGCGCGCAGCCGGAAAGGCCTCTGGCCCATTTTGTTTCCAATCCGTCTCCAATCCCCGAATTTCATCCGTCCGCCGCTCGCGTAAAGGAATCTTGATCTAATGCCTTCAAAATCCAAAATCAAAAAATCTACGCTCGTCAGCGCCGCGCGCGTCCAATCCTACATCCGCTCCCGTTTCAATCCCATCCGTTCTTTGACTCCGGAACTGCTCTCTCAATATCTTGACGCTTTCAAGACCGGTTATTTGCGCCAGTGCGCCCTGGTCTGGGACGCCATTGAAGAGCGCGATTATATCCTCTCCACCGTCATTCCAAAGCGCAAAGCGGCCGCCGCCCGGCATGGATGGGAAATCCTCACACTGGATTCAGTTGACGAGTCCATAAAAAAAGAGGCCGAGCTTCACAAACAAGCGCTCGAGGCGTTCTACAACAATCTTACCGTCACCAACGCGATTGATGAAAACGAGCGCGGCGAAGTCTCGCTCCTCCTGCGCCAAATGATGTCCGCCGTCGGCTATCGCTACGCGGTTCATGAAATCGTCTGGCATCCTGATGTAGGAGTCTCGCCCCGCCGAGACGATCAGCAATTTAGTCTTTCCGCCGAACTCCGCTTCGTCCCCGTCTGGTTTTTTGAAAACACCAAGGGGAAACTCCGCTATCTCCAGTCCGAAGGCGCCATTGAAGGCGTGGACATGGAAGATGGTTCCTGGCTTGTTTCCGTCGCCCAGGGACTCATGACCGCCTGTTCCGTAGCCTATATCTACAAATCCATGTCTCTCAAGGACTGGGTCATTTACAACGAGCGCCACGGCATGCCCGGGATCCACGGTAAAACCGATGCCGCCAAGGATTCCGATGAATGGAATTCGCTCTTTACCGCTGTCCAAAACTTTTCCCAGGATTGGGGCATGGTCACCAACCAAGGCGCCACGATTGAAAAAATTGACATGGCCACCACCGGCCAACTCCCTTATCCGCCCCTGGTTGAGCTCATGGACCGCGCCATGTCCGCCCTCTGGCGCGGCGCGGATCTCTCCACGATCAGCGGAAAAACCTCCGAGGGCGGCCAGGGCGCCAGCCTACAGGGCGATGAATCAAAAACCTTGGAAGAGGATGACGCCAAATGGCTTTCCGAAACACTTTCCCGCAATCTTGATCGCCGCGTGATTGAATACACTTTCGGCAAAGGCGTCCAGCCGTTGGCCTACATCAAAATCAAGACCGCGCAAAAGAAGGAAATCCCCACGGAAATTCAGGTTGATCAATTCCTCCTCGCCGCCGGCGCCCCGGTCGGCGTCAAAAACACTCTTGAGCGCTATAATCGGCCTATGCCGGATCCGAACGATAAACTTCTTACTCCTCCATCAGCCTTCAGCCTACAGCCTTCAGCCTTTTCTTCATCACCCGCCCCGGCCATCTCCCCGGGGCAACCCACCGACGGGGACGCTGGTAACCGCCCCAGCGAGAAAACGAGGGTATCAACTTCCGCCCTCGGCCCCGTCGGCCTCTCTTTAAGAAATGCAGAGGGTAGAATGCAGAATGCAGAATTTTATCCTCCTGGAAATAGTCAGTTAGTTTCCGCCGCAGTGGCGGAAACATTAGGCGTCCGTTCCGAATGGCTTGCGCCGTTCTTCGCGCATCTTGAGGACATTGCGCAAAACGGCTTACTCTCCGATGCCGAATTGCTGGATGCCATCGAGGACTTTGCCAAATCGCTCCCGGAGATTCTGTCCGCCGATAAAGTGCAGCAAACTGCCGCCGTTCTTAAGAAAATCATCTCCGAATCAATTAAACAGGGGTTGCAATCATGATCTTAATTCAAAATCGCCAACCCGGATTGCCAAAATGCCCTACAAAGCCCGATCGTCGCCATTTTCCCTCCACCCGCACAAAACCTCGTTCGACCGGGCGATCGCCAGATTGCAATGGATTGCAGTCAAATTGCAATGGCATCCTGAAAAAAGGTGGAAAAGATGAAAATTAAAATCCAGAATATGAAATTGAAAATCTTTGGCGCCGCATTGGCCATCTCTGCCTTCCTGCTCATTGGCCTGCCATTTTATTCCTTCGCAGTCGAGCCCGCTCATAAAGGGGCTGAAGTTACCAAGCGCACTTTTTTCGCCACTGGCGGAAAGGCGCTAAGTTTCCCCCTCAAACAATCGCTGTTCTGGTGGGATGGCGGCACGTCGGACCGCAGAAATGCCTCCTCCACCTGGGATTGGATGGCGCGTGATATAAGCGACGCAAAGCGTTCACGGATGTATGCCAAGTTGAATTCCTACGGCATCAACACGATAACATTTATCGTGTTCAATATGGTGGATACAAGCAAGGGTGTCGTCAATCCGTTCCTTGGCTGCCCAAAGGCCGCTCAGATCATGGCCGGTAATATGGCCGTTGATGAGCCGGAACTTGCGCGTTGGAAAGAACGCCTTGAGTTGGGGAAATCCGCCGGCGTGAATCTGATTCCCTGCCTGTTCTGCGGTGATGATTCCGCCACTACACGGAATACTGCCTTTCATGAATTCTTTTTGAAATATGCGATACCCTGGCTTGATCCTTACAGTGCCGGTTATCTCATATCCACCGAAGCCTCCAAGAGTATGAACGCCGTGCAGATGTATAACATGATTGAGTACATCAAGCGTTACACCTCCAAACCGGTCGGCGTGCATCTCGCGGTGGACGATATTGATCTCTTGCCTTCGAACGCCGACTGGCTTGCCATGGAGAACAGTTATAACCCCTGGGATTGCGACGAAAACAGCGTCGCGGATGCGATCGCGGAATTGAAAGCCGCAATCAAGTATTGCTCGGCACGCGGCATCGCGGTCTTTTGGCTTGAGGAAGGCGTCTATTGTGAAGGCAGTTTGTCACGTCAGAAATCCCGGACTGCGGCAGGCATCGCCGGCTGTTATGGCCTGCCCGGACCAAATTGATGAAAGGGAGAACTATGCACAAAATAAAAATCTTCGTCTTCGTTTCCCTGGTCGCTGTCTGCCTTTGTACTTTTCTCCCCTCCTGCGCCCGCTTGAATATTCACACGGCATATTGGGATATGAACGCCAATACGTTTTGCAAGGAAATTCAGGTTCCTGAAACTACCGTGTCTATCGTTACCTCAAAAGCCGGTTATTCAAATACCAGCATTTGCGTGAAAGGTTATCATTCAACAGTCAACGCCGCAGCCTTTGAAAGTATAATGACCAAGGTAATGGAAGATGTTGTTGCGATGGGAATCAAGGCATGGGTAATGAAATGAAAAGACTCTTCGTCAGATCAGGCGGCGGAATGCCCGGACTTGATATTCATGCCGGAATGTGGAAGGCCCTGCATGAAGCCGGCATTGATTCCACCGATTGCATCGGCACTTCCGCCGGCGCAATCATTTCCGGCGTGGATGCCGCCGGCCATAGCTCCACGGAATTTTCCACGTTCCTCGCCTCCCTGGCCGATGACGATGTCCGCCATGAACGGCTTTTTTGGAAAGCTCGCTTTGCCTTAATTGATTACTTTATGGAATCCGACCGTATCTTGAAATTAATCCGCGACTGGACTTACCCCTCGCTGAAGCCGCTTTCCGTTGTCGCCACTCGCGCCCGCGATGGTGCGCGAAAAGACTTTTATTTTAATGGTTCTTATCTGGATGATTTCTCTCTCTGCATCCTCGCCTCCATGTCAATCTGCGGAGTTTTTCCAAAAGTCACGATCGGCGAGGAAGAATACGTTGATGGCGGCGTCCGCGCAAATTTACCGCTCCCGCTGAATTGGAAGGAATACGACGAGGTCTATCTGTTGATCGCCTCCGGCCGCCCGGAAGTTTATCATAAGGAAACCGGTCTCCTGACCAACCTTTTTAAAAATATCGGTTGGCTCATGCAGGACCAGATTCTTGATGTGCTTGATCAATCCACCAATGCCTCCGCCTTTGGCGAGACCTCGCCTTCTTTTGGCGGGCAATACGTCCACGTCCTTTGGCCGCCTCTTAACACTCCCAAAGGCACTCTCCGTTTTGATCACGATCTCATTGACCAAGCGTATCAATGGACCGCTTCCAAAATCGCAGAACTCAAAACTCAATCAAGAAAGGACTCACTATGAAACTTCTAAACACCCTCACGCCGATACTTCTTCTCTGCGTCCTCTGCGTCTCTGCGGTGCAATTATTCGCCGATGGCTTCTTTGTCGCCTCCGACACTTACGTCGTCACCAACTCTTCCACCGCCGTGATCTCCGTGACCAATCATCCGCAGTTTGCCGGCGCCAACAGCGCCTGGCGTCCGGCTGGCATCCTGGCCAATTTCCACGATTCGCCCACCGGCGCGGTCCTGCGTGTTGACCATGTCCGCACCGGAGTTTCCAATCCGCACATCAGCACAAATTTAATCGCCGTCACCAATACGCTCTTTTCAACCAACGCCGCCGGCGCCACGGCCTCCTTTATCTGGATCCCGGGCGCCGCCTATACGGTTGTGCCAGCCACCGATCACTTGCTCATCACAACCTCCAGTACCAATGCCGAAATCATTCTTAATAAAAACGGGGAGTAAAAACTATGACTGAAAAAATCGCAAATCGGCAATCGCAAATCGAAAATTTGAGTTGCCTCTCCAACTCTTTCTCCATTCAAGCCGATTGGCTCCGGATTCCCTACGGCGATCATCCGCATCCTCAAAATGCCGTCCAGCGCCTGACGCGTCAGACCGCTGAAGCTCTCTCAAATAACTTTCACGGCATCGCCGCCCGTCTCGGCCGCTTCTTCGGTGGCAAGCCAATCTTCGTCGGCCATCCCGATGATCCCCGGCTGGCCAATGAATATCCCGATAAAAAATCCTACGGCTGGATCATGGACATGGAAGCCCGCGAGGATGGACTCTACCTGAAACCCAAATGGAGCCGCGATGGGGAGGAACTCATCGCCAACGCGCATTATAAATGGTTCAGCCCGTTCTGGGGCTGTAGCGACCTGGTCCGCGAAAACGGCAAACGCATTGTGACCCCGATGCGCCTCATTTCCCTCGGCCTCACAAATTCACCCGTTATCAACGGCATGATGCCGTTGGCAAATGAAGCGTCCGGCATAGCCGCTGCGGCGACGACGGAACAAACAACACAAAATCCGCCTGAAGCGGAGAAAGGAACAATGAAAAATAAACTAATAACGTTACTCGGCCTCGCCAACGAGGCCACCGAGGAGCAGATCCTCGCCACCGCAACCGCCCTCAAGACCGGCGCCGCCACGGCAGAATCTGCGCTCGCCAATGAAAAAACGGCATCTGCCGGCAAGGATTCCGAGATCTCAAATTTGAAATCTGAAATCGCCGTTTCGACGACCAACCTCGCCAATGAGCGCACCGAGCGCACAGCGAAGGAAACGGCCTTGCAGACCGAAATCGCCAATGAGCGCAAGGCGCGAATCGTCCTTGTTCTGGATAACGCCATCGCCGTCGGCAAAATCACCGCCGCCCAGCGTCCGCAATGGGCCGCCGATTTGGAGAAGGATCTCGATGGCAAACTGGTTGAGCTCTCCAACGCCAAGTCCGTCATGAACACGGAATCCAAGACCAAGGGTCTCGGCACGCGTAATGCCAATGCCGTCGCTGATCGTGACGCCTCAATCCGCCGCGATAAGGTACTCAACCTCGTTAATGAAAAAATGCAGAAAACCGGCGAAGATTATGAAACCGCCTTCGCCAATATACGAAAGGAGCAACCCGCGCTGTTCGCTGATATGAAACAGCCGCAAAAGAAATAATCAACTTTGATTCTGTCCGAAACCGTGAACCCTGAACTAAACAAAAAAAAATAGAAAGAGGAACATCATGATCCGTTACTTAATTCATAAATTGAAAGTGAGAGCATGCGCCAGGCGTTTTTCGCTCTTCGCCAACATCGCCGAGGGAACCCATGGCGATGGCAACATCACCAAAAAGGTTGATGCCGTCCAGGCGCTCCGCCATGCCCTGGTCAAGTTCGGCTCCGACGCCGATCACGTCGCCGTCACGACCGCCGACACGGAGATCCCGCTCGGCATCTGCGACGACGAAGCCGCCACGATTGAGGACAATATCAATGTCCAGGTCCTTGGTCAAAAACCGGGAACCATTCTCGGCCGTGCCCATGCCGCGATTGACGCCGGCGATTTGCTGGTCCCCGCCGCCGCCGGCCGTGTCCAGACGATTGATGGTCTCTCAAGCGTCACAACTTATGTCATCGGCATTGCCCTCAATGCCGCCACAACCCAGGACGACCTGGTGGAAATCGCCCACTGCGTCCCCGTCCAACGCGTCATCGCGTAACCGTGGAGGGACGCGCTCCCTGGCCGACGCTCCCTGGCCGGCCCGAGTCCGGCTCGGGCACAGGCGGGAAGGCTGTCGCGTCCTTTCCGTTAATCCAAAATCCATAACCTGAACCCCAAAAAAATAAGGAACAAGAAAATATGAAAAAAGAACTCATTCTCTCCAACGCCGGTCTCCTGGCCCTCCGCCGGGATGACGGCAATCTCGCCCCCGGTGAAATCTGCCTGGCAAACGAAGCCCGTTTCACCGAGCAGTTTTACTCGGAGCCCCTGACAGCTTTCGGCATCGGCTTCCGGGATCCGGCCGATATCGAGGGCGAGCTTGAATTCGTCGCCCCGCGCGTCCCCACCGGCCGCCGGTTTGAATTCAAAAAGGCCACCAACGCCGAGGAGTTCTACTCCGAAACGGATGACGAGCGCGGGATCGGCGCGGACTTCAAACGCGTTGCATACACCGGCACGTCGGTCAATGAAAAGACCATCAACAAGGGACTGACGTTCCGCGCGGACCTTGACCAGTATGCCGACCAGCCCAACTGGCGCGAATCCATCACCGGCAAACTGATCCGCCGCATCTGGCGCAATGACCTGCGCCGGGCCAAGACGGTCCTCGCCGCCGCCGCCAACAACACGGCCAAGACGTGGGACACCACCGCCCTCAAGGATCCCGATCTGGATGTTCTCAATGACTTGGTGGCCGCCGCCGATGTCAGCGGCATTCAGCCTAACCGGATACTGTACGGCCAAACGGCCTGGGCAAAACGCCTCCTGTCTCTGCGCGCCCAGAACCTCAAGGGCCAGGGCAACAGCGCCACGCTGACCCCGGCTGAACTGGCCGCATGGTTGGGTGTTGATGATCTCCGTGTCTCCAAGGCGCGTTATGCCTCGTCCGCGACCGCCAAGACCCAGCTTGTCGCCAACCTGGTGCTGATGTACTACGCCGAGGCCGGCCAGTCACCGGATGAAGCCTCCAACATCAAGCGCTTCGTCAGCGCAGTTGAAGGCGGCGGATTCCTCCGCGTCTATGAACAGCAGGTCAGCGCTAAACTGGTTGACATCACGGTTGAGCATTACAGCAACATCGTGATCACCAGCTCGGGTAACAGCATTCGCAAATTCACGGTCTCGTAAGCGGATATCAGAAGTCATATTTTCAGAGGTCAGTCCGATCCTGGCCTCTGACTTCTGGCCGCTGAATTCTCGTTCCTGAAAAATAAAAACACGAAAGGATTTTCCATGAAATTTTCAAAAATAAATTCGCTGATGGCCATGCTGTTCTGGCTGTTCATTTTAGCCTTCAGCTTTCAGCCTTCAGCCTTTTCGGACGGCGGCGCTGATTACGGTCGCGGCCCGGAGACCGATCCGGTCGCCATGGCCGCCCTCGCGGGATCTTCGAATGCCATGACCATCGGCACGCTGACCGCCAATAACGAAACAATCCGGACCAACCTCACTATGAGCGCCTTGACGGCCAACAAGGTGGTATTCAGTGGCGCCACCAAAATTCTGACCACCACCGCGCCCGACGAGGTTAAGAAGCTGGCGGTTACGAATGCCACGGCAACTGCGACGATCACGCCGCAAGCGCCCAGCGCGCATACTCCGACGATTACGGTTACGCCGCAATCTCCGAGTGCGCATACACCGACGATTACATTGACACCGGAAACGGCCGATGTGGTCACGAGTATTGGCGTAGTTGATGAAGCCCCCAGCGCGGTTACTCCGACGATCACGGTGACACCTCAGGCTCCGTCCACGGTTACGCCGACGATTACGATTACGTTGTATTCTACAACGTTCTACGATTCAACCGGCGCGGCTTGCACGAATGCGGCCGGCGCAATTGCTGCGGTTGTTACCGGAGTTACAGCTACGTGTTCGGCTCTGCCGGATTTCGTTACGAATGCAACGGCGGCGTGTTCGGCACTGCCTTTATTTATTACCAACACAGTGTTGAGCTATACGAGCGGAGCGGCCGCCTGGACTAATGCAACGGCGGCGTGTTCGGCGCTGCCTTTGTTTGCTACGAACGCGACGGCAACAAGTTCGGCTTTGCCTTTGTTTGCGACCAATGCCACGTCCACAGTAACGATTACACCGGAAACAGATACGTTCTTGGTTCCGTAACTTACCATGTCCTGGACAACCATAACCGTCTCTGACCTCAAAGATGCAAAGGTCTCCGCCCTTGTGGAGGCCTGCCGCACTGCCGCCCTCGGTGCCGGCCAGGCTGATCCCGTGCCGGGAATAATCTCGAACGTGATCACCCGGGTCCGGGCCGAGGTGGCAAGCTGTGAAGAAAACAGTCTGGATGCGGATGTCGCCACGATCCCGGCGGATCTCAAGACTCTCGCCTGCCGGATGATCATGCGCGAGGCGGTTTCCCGTCTCCGCAAATCCCTGACCGATGATGAGCGCGAGGAACAACGTAACGACCTGCGTTACCTTGAACGTATCGCCGAAGGCAAGGTCAAGGTCTCCTCCACTGATAATCCGATCTCCACCGAGGTGCAGAGCGGTGGCGCGATCGAACAAGTCTCAACCCCGGTCCGCACCGCCACCCGCACTAAATTGGCCGGCTTATGAAATCTGTAATCTCAAATCTGAAATTTATTTTCTTCACTTTGTGCCTTTGTGCCTCTGCCCCTTTGTGCCTTTCCCTGGAACCCGCCACGGCGACCATCACCAACTTCCGCGACGAAGCCGAGGCTTACGTCCTTGATTCCACCGGCGCAAAACTCACCTGCTACCACAATGCGCCCCTTCTGTTGACCAATTGCATTGCCTTTGCAGGACCGACCACCAATTCCGCGCGCCTCAACCTTACCGGTGTTACTTCCACTCTTAAACTCGGCACTGCAACTTCAAATTTTTTATACACCGTTTATGCCGCGAACGCCACAAACGGCACCTGGTGGGCGCTAATCAGTTCCGTCCCCACAAATTGGACCGAAGACTACCTTCAGTTAAAATGCACCAACTCCTCAACCATCTTTATTTTTCCGTGGAAAATCTTAAAAACAAAATCTCCATTATGAAAACCGAAATCAGCATGAAATGCCTATAAAAATCACAACTTCACCTTTGCCGGCCGCCGTTGAATATCTCGGCCGCAAATCGCTCGTCCCTTCCGCGATGCGCTCCGCCGACTGGGCGCGGATTCTTCCGCAATTAACCGCCCGCTCGCAACTCTCCGCCGGTGTCGAGGACGTCCGCTTCCTCCAGACCGTCCAGGATAAACTATTGAACGTCGTTAAAATGCAGCGTGAACAGGTCGCCCATGGGGAAGCCTATGTTAACCGCGATTCCTTCATCGCCGATTTGCGCCGGGTTGCCCGCGAACAAGGAATCGGTTTATCCCCCGAAGCCTTGGCGAAGGGGGACGCCGGCACTCTTAAAGATGTCCAATCCTCCGCCCGCCTGGGGCTGATTTATGACATGCAAATTAGCCAGGCACAAAATTTTGTCCGCTGGAAAACGGATCAGGATCCGGATGTCCTCAATGCCTTCCCCGCCCAGGAACTGCTCCGCGTGGAAGAACGCGTCAATAAACGCGACTGGCCATCCCGCTGGCGCGCCGCTGGTGGCAAGTTCTACAACGGTTTTATGATAGCCCTGAAGAACGATCCCGTCTGGGTAAATATTTCCACTTTCAGAACTCCTTGGCCACCCTTTGACTGGGGTTCTGGCATGGGTGTCCGAGATGTTGACCGCCGCGCCGCCATCGCTCTCGGCCTTCTGGATCCCGGGGAACAGATCGCCCCCGACGACATAGGGTTCAATGATAACCTCGAAATTGATATCGCCACGCTCGCCCCGGCGTTCATTGATCAACTCACATCCATCTTTGGAAACCTCATCAAAATTTCAGAAGGTAAATTAAAATGGATGGGCTCTTAACCCTTATAAAAACATGTTATCCATAAACATACAATCACCCGATCTCGCCCCGGAAGTTACACGCCTCATTGCTCTCGAAAAAAGCGTGGAACCGGTGCGCATTCTGAAAGCCGCCGGCAAACAGCTTGAAACGGATCTGCAGGACCATTTCAGCGCTCGGAATTCGGAGCCGAACAAGCGGGGTTTTCCCAAGCGCAATTTCTGGGCCGGCATTCGGCGCTCTACCGCTCTCGCTTCCGTTTCCGATTCCGAAGCCGTAGTATCTATTTCCAATCCGGCCATCAATCAGAAAGTTTATGGCGGAACCATCACTCCCAAGAGCGGTCGTGCGCTTGCCCTCCCCATGAATGCGGATGCCGACAAAGCCGGTTCGCCGCGCGCACTGCCGACAAATTTCCTCCACCTCATCGTCACCAAATCCGGCGTTTATCTGGTCGAACGCGAGGCCACCAAAATCGGCCTGAGTCGCAGGAAAAAAGGCGGTTACAGACCGACGGGTGAAATGGGCGGCCGGTTCTGGTATCACCTTGTCCCATCCGTCACGCAAAAAAAAGATGAACGCGCCTTGCCGGAGCCATCTTATTTGGAAGGTAGTGTCACGGCCGCCATTCGCGGCGTCTTTGAAAAGGAACTTGAAAAATCATAAAGGTAGGGCGGGACAGCCGGCCCCGCCGTCCGGATCCCCTCCATAGGAGGGGTGGCCGAACGGCCGGGGTTGGGTTGTTCCAATCTTAAATCGAAAATGAGTTTACTCCAGTCATTACAGACCGATTGCCAGACCCGCCTGCAGGCGCAGTCCTTTTTCTCGGCCGCGCCAATTATTCCGGTTTATTATCAGATACAAAAAGACATCCAGTCGGAATTGAACGAAACCCTCCTTCGGCTGGGCGTCGGCGTCATCATGCTCTCCGCGCGCTTGGGCAACAAATCCCCGGCCGCCGGCTCTTACCCAAAATGGGACCGTGTCGAAATCGTCGCCCGCGTGATCGAGGACGTGACCATCAATCGCGGTTCTTCCGGTACCGGTCAATCCGCCGATCTCATCGCCGAGGCCGTCGCCTATTATCTCCACTCCTGGGCGCCGGCCTGCACCGGATACAAACTTATTTGCGACGATGTCCACATCGTTGATGACCCGGAAAATTTAATTTACGACGTGCATCTGTTTTCAGGAGGTTTGAGCAATTCCGAACCAGTAAGGATTTAAATAAAGAAAGGAACATATATGAGCGCAAAAACAGAAAGCTTACCTGCCGGTTCTTCAATCGAAAATCGGCAATCGGCAATCGAAAATTCAAAGATAGTCGTCCGCAACAAGGCCGGCATCAGTCGAAGGGCCCGCAAATCAGAACTCAAATGGTTTGCCGACCGAGGCTTCGTTCCGGAGGAAAACCAGAAGTCAGAATCTTAAATCGCAAATCGAAAATAAAGAAAGGATACCACCATGGCAGACAAAGCAATATTATACGGAGCCTCCGAAGGCTTCGGCGCAATCAGCGGCTGGAACGCAAAATCCACCAAGTCGCCCGAAACCCACGAGCGCAAAACCGCCCACGACGATAAAGGTGATGAAGCCGCCTCAAAACTCGTCGGCGAAAAGACGGAAGTCTCGTCCGATTACGAGTGCGAACAGGATGCTAACACCATCCCCTCCGCGATCGGCGCCCTGGTGAACAGCTTCATCCTCACCGAGATCGCCATCAAGACGTCCGCCGAGGCCGCCCAGATGTCCCTGCGCGGACATAATCACGGTGAAAACGCCCATGCCTCCTCGCCCGCGCTCCGGACCGCCACCCATGCCATCGCCGTGACGAAAGCTTTCGGCGCGATTGACTTCCTTGGCGGAACCGCCGGAACAGATGCATCCGTCGTCAGTGGTGACTGCACCATCAAGTGCGATCATCATGATCAGGATGATGGCGACGGCGATCACCTCGTCGGCGAAAATTGCAACGCCATGATCGAGTGCGTCACGACTTGGTCGGGCGTGCCCTCCGTGGTCGCCGAGGCAGGCTGGGATGTCACGGTTGAATCAAGCGAAGACGAAGCGACCGGATTCATTAAAACCGTCGTAACCGGAACCAAGAAAATTGCGATGACATAATCTGAATTCCGCTCTGCTCTTCGGATCCCCTCCTTGGAGGGGTGCCCGAAGGGCGGGGGTGGGTTCTTTCAATCCAAAATCGCAAAACGGAAATCGAAAATGATTATACCAAAGCCCAAATTCCACCGCCTCGCCCAGGAGGCCGTTGACCAGCTCGCCAGGGAAGGCATCGTCTGCACGCCGGATGAAATTTTATGGCTGCAATATATGGCTGAGAAAGCAAGCAGACCGGCACGCTCTGATGAATTATTATTCCTTGACCTGCCTGTTCCCTGCGGCAATGTCCTGCTCTGGCCGATCTCGATTGGCGCGCGAATATGGCTTGCGCAATACGGCAAGCCGTGGTTCGCCGGTACAGGCGATCTCGAGGAGTTGGTCTTCGCCTTCGCCATGGCGCACAGCCGGGATCCGGAAGTTTTTGCCGGCTTGAATTCCTGCCTCAAGGCCCGCATGAAAGTCGCCCTCTGGGCCCGTAAAATCAAGGCCACACGCCGCGAGTTGAACGAGGCCATAAGCCGTTGCCTTACCCCGGAAGATTCCGACCTGATTGAAGTCGAAGGACCGAAACCGAAGAACCCAACCGCGAGCGCTTCCGATTACGGCGATTGCCTTGCCCTGCTTTGCTATTTTTACGGCGAGTCACCGAGCCACTGGTTATGGAAAATCGGCGAGGATGAATGCGCTGATCTGCTCAATAAAATCGCGGGAGTGCTCCCGGCCGATAAACGGGTTGATTCCGCCGATGCGAAATTTATCGCCCTGTCGAAATTCCGCCTGGTGGTAAATCATATCAGGAAGCTTCGGAACGAGTCTGACTCCACCGATCAACCGGAGGGGAATAAATGAGAGGTGTCTTGCATAACCTCGTCGCCCTTTGCCTTCGCGGCCGCAAAAATAGCGGACCCAAAATGCGCGACAACAATCAGGAACGTCAGTTCGTACTGCGAATCAAAAAAGAAATACCATCCCAGCCCCGCCGTAATTATCCAGCATATTGCCGGGAATATACTGCCAAGGAGCAATTGCCCAAGACCGGGGACTATAAGAGAGATCAAAAAATACCAAGCCGGAGAAGTTGGCGAGGGTTGATTTTCGTAATGCGGCTGAGTTGGCGGAACCGGTTTACGGGATTTTATCGGCGGATCCGATCGGCGCCGGAATTCAATTTCTGGACCATCATTAAATGCAACCATTTTTTCCTCTTTTCTGATTTTAAAATAGCATAACCCCATCCAATGTCAACTGAATTGCAATATAAAATCCTTTTCAACGCCGATACTTCCGGCGCCCGCGCCGCCGCCGCTGCGCTTACCTCCCTTTCAGCCGATGGTCGCGCGGGATTGGAAGCCCTGGGGAAAGAATCCGGCGGCACAGGAAATGCCCTGGATGCCATGGCTTCCAGATCCGGATATGCCCGCCAGTCATTCGTGGGCATGGAAATGGCCGCGCGCGGCAATACGTCCGCTATTTTCGGCGTTGCTCAATCTGTTCGCGCCCTGATTCAATCATTCTCCGCCGGCATGGGCCCCATCTCCGTTATCACTCTTGCCTTGACCGCCGGAGCCAAGGTCATGGAGTATTTCACGAATAAATACAACGAGGAAGCCAAAGCCTCGCTTGACGCCGCCAATAAAACAGCCGAATTTTCCAAGGCGTTAAAATCGCTCATGGAAAAACAACGCGAGGTATCCTATTCGCTGGAACAGCAAATAAAATGGCTGGATAAAATCGGCTCCTATTATGACTACGCCGCCGGCGCCACGGATAAATATGCCGATGCTCTCAAAAAATCACAGGCCGCCGAAATTGCCATAAAATCGGCCAGGGTTGACGTGAAAGAAGCCGGAGCTTTATTGCGTTCCGGTAACGCGCCAGGCGCCGCCGACGCCATCAAGCTCCAAGCCGAACGTGATCGCGGAATCATTGAGCGCGAACAAAAAAAGACGGAACTGCTGAATGAGAAATGGGCGCTCCAGCGCAAACAGCAAATCACTGGAGAAACAATCCGTGATCTCGGCGTCCAGCGCGCGCCTGCCCCGGATATCGCCAAGGCTGAAAACCGGCTTTCAGCCTTGAAAGAACAACGTGACGCTTCCCGGCAAAATCACGAAGAATATTTAAAACTCCAGACGGCGATCGTCGAACTGGAAGCAAAACTCAAGGAACTCAAACACCAGGAAAAACAGCGCCTTGAAACCCTTGAAGATCAATTACAGGAAAAGAACAGTCAACTGCTCGCACTCCAGCAGGATCTCGATGACAATGCAAAATTACAGACTGCATTGGAACTTCAAGGCAAGGCCGAGGAAGCACGCCTGAAACAGCAGGAAAAAATCAATGCCGAAAACCTGAAGGAACTCCAGCTTAAAAACCAGGCCGCCGAGCTCACGAAAGCGATCGGTGAACAACAGAATGCAAATGCTAAAGCCCTGGATGCCGCCCGTGCAAAAGAACAAGGGCTCGCCGGAAAAGCGAAAGCCGCCTGGGTACGCGCTGAAACACCGGGCCCGATTCCCAAAACACCGCAAGAACGAATTGATAAAGCAAAAAAGAAGGCCGCGCACGGTATCCGTTCGCCGGAAATTTCCGCTCTCACCGATCCTGAAAATCAGAAAAGAATCGCGGCAGGCGAAAATATTGACGAAGTTATAAGGAGAGCCAAGGCGTTAAACTGGGCACAGAACAGGCGAGGGTACGGAAATCGCCGCGCCGATGCTTACTCCGAAGCCGGCGGACTTCGCGGCGCGGCCGAGGCGGCCAAAGCCGCGCGTGAAAAAATGGAAGCAAAACAAGCCGAGGATATCGGCAAGATGGAAGCGCATTTGAAAAATATTAAAACCGCCATAGAAAAAGGCGCATTCCAAAGGACTTGATAATTATGTCCGACGGCTGGCTAAATACTCCAGTTGAAATCATAGACAACTACCGCGTAGTGGATGAATACCAGTTCATTTACTGGGTGGCCGGCACCATCTCTTACCGCAAGCGGAAACTTACCTATACCACATACCGCTACGTCGGTTGCGGCTACACCGCCGCGCAAGCCAAGGCGGATGAACTCAATAACGATGATGATTTCAGCGATATCAATGTTGCCCCCGTAGAGGGCGGCCAATATCACGTTATAGGAACACAAAAGGTCAAGGGTGAATGGAGCGCGTGGATATACGACTCTTCCGGCGAGGAACCCGAATCATAGGAATAAAAATGTACCCGTTGAAAAACAATCACAAATCCGGTGAGGGCCTGCGCTTTCTTTCCGCCGACGAGATTAACACGATCGCAAACATGCTCAATGGTTTACGGGTTGACGTGGACCAGAATCTTGACCATGCCGAGGTCCAGGCCCCGAACCAGGACGGCCGCGAGTGGGTTATCAGGATTCCTTTCGGCGGTGGAAGCATAACCATTGAAGAAACCGATGGAGATCCAAGCATTGATGCGGTTTCAAAAATAAAATTTGATAAGGATCATTTTGAATTGACCGATGATGGCGATGGCGAAGCAACTGTTGCCGCAAAGGTGGAAGAAAAAACCGTCGTGCTTGATGTGCGATTTGACGCATCCACCCTGCAACTTCAAAAGAAAACACAGAAAATGAAGGTGATTTTAATTGATGGAGAGGAAGAGAGCGAATGGACGCTGATTGAAGGCGGGCAGATGGAGACTTGCCCATGACTATAAAATTAGCAACCCGCGCCGACGGAAGGTTAATGACTCATGCGGTCCGTTATTGGACGTACACAAAATATCCATACGGTAATGCTTGGGAAGGCAATTTTCCGGCAACAATCTACCTTGTAGGATGCAAGCCTGCCTGGTCAACGTTTTTGTGCTGTAGCGACGAACCGAACAAGAAGGTTATTTATCATCGAGGAGCATGTTCCATCATTGCCCCAGCCAGCGAGTATATATATTCCTGGGATAGGAGAGCGCTGTGTTCCTGGACGGATAGCAGGTTTTGCGGAGATTTGGAATATCCGCCCGATCCGGGGAATGTTGCTGACGGAGGTGAAAGCACGCTAGACTTGTGTCTTACGATTGGCAGTCCAGCTGGTTTAAAGGGACCACTGATGGAATCGTATATTTATAATGAGCTGACATATTACAATTTCCAAGGCTTTGTTGAGCCGGACAATTATTTGGATGGCACTGAATGCAAACCAAAAACTTATAATACAGTAGGAACTTTTGGACCGTATGAAGACGGCATAATGTCCGGTGGATCTGCAGGACCATGGCAGCGCGGTCCGGTAACTATAGATGTTGATGGTCATGTTACGTTTGGTCAAAGCTTCATGTTTCCCGCCTCACCAGCTTGGGGATATTTAATTGATTATTCCGGCGAAGCTGATCTTTCTTTAGACCCTGACTCTGATCTGCCGGTTGGAAGCGTCGAAATAGAGGTTTTTGCTATTCGTGTGCATAACGATTATCAATGGTATTGGATCAACAGATTCTGTGAGGACGATACTCCGGAGTGCGGAGCTCCTTGCGAGTGTTCGTCTGGTACTATTAGTATCACCGTCAGCGTTACGGAGGACGAATCGTGCTCGTAAAGGTGTATACCGCTCCGGATAAGTGGCATTTTGTTCAAACCGAAGAACCTGAAAATTCTTTACCGGTGAAGGTCAAAAATATTCAATCGGCTGGTAAATCTGAATTATCAAAAAAACGTTTTGATATCTGCAAAACCTGTGACAACGCAAGTGAAACCGGCTTTAAATGCTCGTTATACAAGGGCTGCTGTTTTGGTAAATGGCGGACAATCGCAACAAATCAATGCCCCCTCGGCAAGTGGCCGGCCATTGAAAAACCGGCTAAAGATAAGGAATAAAACATGTCTTCATCCCGTCAAATAATTCCGGTCTCGTTTGATCAGTCCACAACCCGGCGCGTTGTTGTTGTTGGATCCACGTTGGCCGATCCGGATTCCAATCAGCAAATGACGCTATACTATGGAACAAGAGTCTTATTTCAGGCGACGATCTACACGGCTTTGCCGTCGGTTGGATATAGTCCCGCCAATGGTGCGACCTGGCTTTTCGGGTTTGATGATGTGCCGTTTTCCGATCAATTGGATTATGTTGTAAGCAATAATTCCATGTTTAACGTCGCCGATGACTGGTCAGAAATGAACGTTGCGGCAGGTAAAATCTGTTTCCGCGTAGACTGCGACACTCCGGAACTCAAGGCCCGATTACAAGGTGTTTCTGGCGCCACAACGCCGATGTATGGCAATCTCTGGATGATAACGGCTGAGGGCAATGTCCTGATTGCAAGCTGGCTTATCACGGTTGCTAAAACCTATATAGACCCCACAACGGCGAAGCATGTTGTGGGGATTACCCACCTGACCACCGAAGCCGCCCGTGAACTTTATGTCCCCAAATGGGGCGATCAATCCCGCTGGCGCTGGAATGGGACCGGCTGGGAATATCTATTTTCGGATGGCTACTGGCGCGAAATGATCCCGGACCTGGTTGAAGGCAAACCTGTTATCGGCTGGGGCGAACCAAAGGAGTAAAAATATGAAATCTCAAATTCCCTCAAATCTGAAATCTTTCCTACATGCAACCTTTTCCGATATGCTCCCCTCCTTGGAGGGGTGGCCAACGGCCGGGGTGGGTTCTTTACTCCGTCACGCCGTTACCTTCCTCGTTTCTGCATTCTGCATTCTACATTCTGCCTTTCCCGTTTGTGCAGCTCTTGAAGTCCAAAACGGCGCGGTCTCAAATGTCACCGCCACAAACGCCGCGCTGTCTGTCAGTTTAGTTTCAACGAACAGCACCAATGCGGCCGTAACTGTTTTTTATGGCACAGCCGCCGGCGGAACAAACACGGCTTTTTGGCAATACTCAAACTATTTCGGTGTGGTTTCCACGGGGATATATTCGTTCGTCACGACAAATCTTACGCCCCGGGTGTATTATTATTTTTGTGCCTATGCGAGCGAAACGACCAACACGGATTGGACGGGAATGTCCAATTTTACGACCTTGGCGCGCACTGTCACCAACTGGCCGGCATTAACCAATGATATCACTCAAATGGTTGACACAGACGGCAATTGGAAAACCCCGTCAAAGGCAAAAATAATCGCCGCAAACGGCCTTGCTTCCACGTCAGATCTGTCGGGTTATAACGCTCAAATCATCGTCGTCTCGGCTCGCGTTGACGTTGCGGAAAGCAACATTGCCACAAACGCCTCTGAAATCTCAAATGTTAAATCTGATATAACAACCGTCTCCAACCAAGCGGCCGCCCATATCACAAATAATATCAATCCCCATGGTGTCACCGCCGCGCAGGCTGGGGCGGCATCCACGGCGGCACTCGCCGGGGTACAAAGCAATGTCGGCATTGTCTCCAACCAGGCGGCCGCCCACATCACGAATAACATCAATCCCCATGGTGTCACCGCCGCCCAGGCTGGAGCGGCATCCACGGCTGAGCTCGCCGGCGTGCAGAGCAATGTTGGTATTGTCTCCAACCAGGCGGCCGCCCACATCACAAACAATCTTAATCCTCATGCCGTCACCACCGATCAGATCGGAGCGGTCCCGACCAATGATGCCCTCTATGGCACTATCGGATTGAGCATGACAAATTATGTCCATGTCCCCAGCTCGACCAACTGGCTCAATTATGATCCAGCTACGCGGCTATTTTCAGGATGTGCTACCAATATCGGATCCGGCGGAACAGTGGCTGGTGATTCCGTCGTTTTCACCAACCTTCGCGTGATTTCCGACGGCTGCGTTCCTGTTCCGGACGTGCGCGGTGACTACGTGTGGGGCGGCGAATATAACGGAGCAAATTATTTCAGTTCGACAAACGGCCAGACGATTTATTTTAACTCCGGCATTGAATGGGATATCGGCTCGTCCCTAGGCGGGGGAATGAGTTTTTATACAGAAGCGGCGCAACGGCCGGCTGGGGCGTATTTGGGCGGCACCGATGGCACTCAACTAGTCACGGCAGCATTTTATTATACGACGAACGTTCAGTGGGCGGTTGACAAAATTAAGGTGAACGAATCGGATGTGCAAAGGTCAACCAATGCGATCAGCGCGCGCATGTCTGCCGCAGAATCAGCGACTCAAAACCTTGCCACCACAAAGGCAAATTTGTCCGGCGTGATCTTTACCGGCCCCATATCAAATGCGGCTGGCTACTTCGGAAACGCCGGCGGGCTTACAAATATTCCCGGCACATTGAACACGGCAGAGAAACTCCTTGCCACGAACTCGGTTCAGACTGGCGGCGCGGCGAGCGTGGCGAGTTTGCAGGTGACGGGTGGCAGTCCGACAAATAATGCGCGTTTTGTTTCCACAAACTCAAGTGGGCAAGGCGTATGGATGCGTAATTCAACAAAAACATGGTCTTTAACAACTCAAAGCACCAACACTGCGAACATAACCGTTTCTGGAATCGGGTTTAGACCTTCCGGAGCGATTATTTTTGCGACTGCGAACGGAGCGGTTGCAGGAACAATTTTTTCGCAGGGCAGTATTGATAGTACAGGAGGGGCGCAATGTGTTACACATTTTTTTAGCGTTGGTGGCATCTCGTCACCAGAGCCAAACACAGTTCCGGCAAAGTGTTACATGTACGGCGCGTCGTATGCTTGGAGTTTAAATTGGGCGTCATGGACGGACGATGGCGCGACGTTTACCACAACGTGTCCAGCGTGGACAAATAATATTTATCTTAATGGATTATTTTTCCCATGATCTCCCTCTCTTCACCAGTCCCACCTGCCCCCCATAGCCGCTTCGGCGTCGGGGGGTTCCGCGAAGCCCTTGATTCTCTGAACTCCAAGGGCCTCCTTCCGACTTCCCTTTCGTCCGATCAGATTGCAAGTTTTATTGACCCTTTTACCCCGCGTCTTTTTCGTTACTTTTAACCCTTTTCATTCTTTTCGGTGCGTTACCCTACAAGGGCTGCTGTTTTGGCCTCTGGCACTCCCAACCCACTAGCCAATGCCCAGCTTCCCCTCCCCAAATGGCCGGCTATAACGCCCAATGCACCCCGCCTTGCATACCTCCTGAAAAGCTCCTGCTTCCACCTTGCCTTCCCCCTCCTTTTATCCTATCTTTCTCAAACCATTGAGATTTTTTCTCAAACTGGGCGAGAAAATACTGTTTCGCAAAGCGAAACACACTGCGTGGCTGCCCTGAAGTGTGCCGAGCCACGAGGCTCTACTTCAAGGGCGCCAATGTTTCTAATCGCAGTAGAGTTTCGCAAAGCGAAACACACTGCGTGGCTGCCCTGAAGTGTGCCAAGCCACGAGGCTCTACTTCAAGGGCGCCAATGTTTCCGATCGCAGTAGAGTTTCGCAAGGCGAAACATACTGCGTGGCCGCCAAGCGTAGAAGGGCGAATAACGCTTTGCACCGCATTCGACTTGATGTAGAAAAGTAAAAAGCAACTTTATTTCGGGGGAGTCGAGTGAGAGGGGGAAAATTTATACTGGCGGCAGCAGTGATTGCCCTCACCGCTGGCACGCCGGTTTTCTCACAAAACAACACAGGACTAGACATGAAAATAGAGGATATTGATAAAAATTTCCAGACGGCGAAAGTCGGCAATCTTGATGTCTGTTATTTTAACGTGTTGAAAGCGCCTTTTGAGCTGGAGGGTTTCCCATGGCGCGACCCGGCGCGGATTTTCAACCGCCTGCCGGCGGCATTCACGGAAAAAGATGTGAACGCCGGGGCGCTGTCCCTCGCGCAACACACAACCGGGGGCGCGGTGAGATTCCGGACAGACTCCCCCTATCTCACCCTGCGGACTGTTCTCGCCAACTCCTGCGACATGAACCACATGCCGCGCGCCGGCAGCGCCGGGTTTGACCTTTACAGCGGCTCTGGAAAAGATATTCAATACCGGAAAACCGTTCAGCCCAACAGCGGCCAAAAGGATTTGGAGACGCTGTTGCTGAGCGGCCAGCCCAAACAAATGACCGAATGGATTCTTTATCTGCCGCTTTACGGGGCCGCCTCAAAAATTGAGATTGGCGTTGCCCCCGGGGCAAAACTTGAAAAGCCGACACCGCATGCGGTGTCCAAGCCGGTTCTCTTTTACGGATCGTCAATCACCCAGGGCGGATGCGCATCGCGCCCCGGCAACGCCTACTCAACGATGCTTTGCCGCGCTGTTGACGCGCCGCAGATAAACCTCGGGTTTTCCGGTTCGGGCAAGGGCGAGAGCGCCGTGGCCGAGGCGATTGCCGGCTTGGACCTTGCCGCTTTCGTTATGGACTATGACCATAACGCGCCGTCCCTTGAACACCTTAAAAACACCCATGAGAAATTTTTTAAAATCATCCGCGGAAAAAAACCCGGGCTACCGGTCATAATCATGTCCAAATGCGATTTTCAGGGCTCAAAAGATGATAAAGACCGGCGCGATGTCATCCGGCAGACTTATGCGAACGCCGTCCGGGCCGGGGATAAAAAAGTCTGGTTTATTGATGGGGAGACTTTGTTTGGAGCGGAATACCGCGACGCCTGCACCGTTGACGGCTGCCATCCCAACGACCTAGGATTTTACCGCATGTTCCGCACAATCCTGCCAACGCTTGAAAAGGCCCTGAAAAAGCAAAAATAACCGCGGTCATGTTTTCGTGAAATACAGGCGAAATACTGGGACAGATATAGCTCTTCCCTGTTCCCGTTGCCTGAACAACAGCGGTGCATTTGCTTTTAGCCTGCATTTCTCACACCTTGCGCAAGAAATACACCCAACGGGTTTCGCCCCTTCGACCTTGCTCAGGAACTGCGTCGCGCCCTAAGGCTTGCCTGCCCTGAGAGAAGCGAACGGGCAAGGCGTAATATACACCGCGCCGAAAAAAAAATTACGGAAAATGATTGGTTAAGGAAAAATTATCCATTACATTGCCAGAGCATTGAAGTGCAAAGTGTTGTTTCTTATCAAGGATGCGGGTTTTTAGAGAAAAATCGAGCGGCATATCCGCCCCCGTTTTCATTAACCTTTCCCCACCAGTGGGGAAAGTTACGCCTCACTTTCGGCGCAGAACGCGACTTAAAGTGGCCTTTCATTTCTGTCTTTTCTTTCTCGGCCTTGATTTCTTCGCCACTTTCTTCTCCAAAACCGTTCGCTCTTGTTTCTTCAATTGGCTAATTTGTGCTTCAAGTCTGTCGACTTGTTGTTTTAGACGTGCATGATCCTGCAATGCGATATTGAGGACGTAGACCTCAACACTTGGAGCTTGGTGCTCAACAAGGTGATTGTCCTTGTCAAAACTTCGTATTTCTACACCATCGTTATCGTACGGATCAAATCGTGGATGGAAGAACCTCTGTCTGATTTTCGTCCACCCCCACGCAACCAGGGGAATGAGTCCGACGAGAGAGGCGATAGAACCGGCAGCTCCAATGATTTCCAAGCCAGTTTCGTGTTGGACCAGAATGGCACAACGGCGTTCGCTGTGTTTAACAAGCCATGCCTGTTCACCGAAATCATTCCCCAGCGGTTCAACTTTAACCCCGGGTCGTGTCTTCAAGTAACCATCGATGAAACGGGAGTAGTCTGCACTGGAAACGCAATGTTCCCGATACTTGAACGAGATCAACTCTTGGATTGTCTGGGTATCCAAAAGTGACTGTGCATTTCTGAACCTACGCATGAATTGCTCTATTCTGTAATCCATGTTCACTTCCTTTCTTTCGACCAACAGGGCGAGCTGAGCGCAGGCCCCCCTAAGACGGCGCGCCTCGCCACTCAATGACTGCCCTTAGGGGCGCACGATTTAGTGTGTACCATCAAGGGCTTGATTGGCCATCAAGTTTGTTATGAAATTCTGAGACCAGCTTCCCTATCTTTTCGCACTGATTGCCTTCCATCGGCCAGATGAAAGTATGTGAATGAAGAGCCAGAAACTCAACCGCTTTCAGGATTGTCGTGCAGGCAGTGCGAATACCAGACACATAGATAGTGTAGGACTTGGGCTTGAAATGCATAAGGTCGTTTCGAACGTGATTGTGGAGCCAAACGATGTGCTTAATCTCATCATCGGTCAATTTGAGAGCCTTACTGATGGTTAGACGAGCCATCCAGTACGTCGAATCCTGAACGCGAGCGAGAGCGGTCCAGAAGCCGATAAGGGGGTGTTTGTCCTGCTCACGAAGGATCTCTATCGGGTCACGAGGCCGAGGATATTCATCTGAGACATGGTCTTCAGTAGGTTCCCATTTAATTCGATACGCCGGGCCTCCATCTACATAGACACGGCATGACTTCAGCCACGGACTGCTCCCAATCTGGCAGTAGTGACCTTCATCCTCTTTCTTGCCGGATGATATGACAAAGCCCGGGTTTCCCATCGTGAGAGACGTAATGCAAAATGAACACAAGGAATGATGCATTGCGAACGCGACCCACTTCCATTTGAACGAATCGGTGCGGTCAAGAAGCGAATATGCCGTTTCGAAGGAATCGATAGCGTTCGTCAGTTGGTCAAGAGTGAGGGACTCATACGTCAGTAGCACTGGTTCCTTGTTATTCATCTGTATAGTGCGAACGTTCGCGTTCAACCTTGAGCAACCGCAGGTTGCGAATAGGTTGAGCTTTGTTAGCCCTTTCCTTTATCCCAGAAGGCTTTATCACCAAACATTTCGTAGTCACGCATCATCATTTGAAACAACTCTGAATTTGCCGCTTTGTCGGGATCTTTTTCGAGTGTTTTAATAATTTGTGCCTGCTGAGCATCTGACATCTGCCGATACTCAAGAGTTTCTTTTTCGGCACGTTCTTTGAGATATCCGAAGAACGACTGCGGAACATTAATGTTGCCACCCAATTCGCCCTCTTTCACATGGATTTTAGTCCCCTTCCATTGTTTTCGCACTTTGACATTGATAAAGCCGAGCAAAGTCATTTTGCCCATTTTGATGTAAATGAAATACGGCATGCCATCACGGACGGCCATATTGATGTGCAGTCCGCGCGTTAGGAAGCGGTTAATATTTGGCGGAAAATCGAAACTTCCGTGATGCTCCTCAATGTAATCGAACAGAATGACATGCTGTTCATATTGCTCAGGATGAGTCCTCTTTCCGAGAAGAACATCCATCCAGGTCATCATTGCACTATCTATGGTTTTCCTCCCTTCACTACTGACTGAGAATTTTGGATGAGCAACGTACCATTTCATAGCTCTCCATGAGACAGAAACCGCAAACTTGAGCATCCACGGGCCGTATTGTGGTCGTGGATTCAGCCGATTCGCCCACGGTAAATACACGTTATTTGCGACGGGAGTTTCCCACTCATTGAGCCGTGCTTCACATTCGATACACAACAGCTTGGCTTTTGGTCCATCCTGTTCGCGTTTATTGATTACGGATGATTTGCGCAAGAATCCCGTGGCCGACGTCAACAGATCCTGTTTGACTACAAACTTCGGAATTATGTGGCTCACGCATAGCTCCGCCTCCTTCTCGCAAAGAGCACATTTTTCGGTGGTCTTCATTCTTCAGGACTAACGTCACGCATGAGCCTCGTCTTGCCCGCGGCGGGCAAGACGTACGGCTCCATGCACTTGTTGGCACTTCTATCTTCTCTGTCTATCTTGGCCACCCTCGCCCGTGCGGCGAAGTCGTCCCTTATCTTCGCTCTCCCTGATCAATTGATTCGGAGGTGGCGACGGTTTAGGGGGTGGTGGGTTGGGACGCTGCTCCGGCGGCTTGTTATGGTTGGGGGTTTGGTTTTGATTGCACATGTTTCTGTACCTCCAATGGTTTATTTATGATCTCTATCTTCTGTGGTCCTGGCTCTTTCTTGAAGCACATTATCGGCAGATACGCGATGACAGCCATGATAATACTGTAGATCAATGTCCGTGTGGCTAGATGACAGTACCTCCTGCGGGTAGCGTTGTTGCTACTATTTGTAGCAGTGGCTAAGACATACGCGTTGGTCAGGTATTGACGGAAATCATCTTCGACAGTTCCCTGCCCGGGGTATTGAGCGTGGTATGCAACGAGGTCGGAATAGTACCGATCTATCACTTCGGGAGGAGCGAGATATTCATATTGAAAGTTATGAAATGCTCGAACGATGAAATAGGCAGTCAAAACAACAAACACCACCAGCGTAGCAAGGAAAATGAGCGTTGCAGTAACGGAACAATTGTTCAGACCGGATTTAGCAATCTCGGGCAATAGGGTCTCAAAAAACTGATTTGCGTAGAAAGCAACGCCTGCCAAAACCAGACCATAGGGAATCATCACAAAAGAGAGTGTGTTGAGCAGGCTGTCTCTCTGCTCCAGATGGAAAGAATATTGTTCCTTGAAAAATTTATATCTCATAGTTGCCTCTAATTTATTACCAACATGGATTAGTTTGATGTTTAATATTGAAATACCAAGACAATCTAACCCGAATTGCATACGTGCAATGCAAGCATTTATACGTTAATAAATTTTCCCAAATTGTCAATCGTGGTTCAAAATAATAATGGCGAAAATGTCCCCGCTATGACCCTTCTTCGCCAGAAAGCCCTGTGGCTCTTGACCTCCATAGCCTTGGCGACGGAGGTTGCCACATATCTTGGCTTCCGTCTTCGCCAAGGCTTCGCCGGACAGGTCGCAGGGTTCCGCAAAGATGCCCCGTCCCGACCTCTTCGAGTCGGGACTGCGGGGTGCTTCACTTCAAAGTACAGGGAGTTCAATATTGCACTGGATTCCCGACCTGATCGGGAATCCAGAAAAGTTGCGGCTTTGCCGCCTAATTTAAGGGCGCCAGTTCCCGATTATTTAAGATAGATCCCCGATCCCAGCCACAACGTTTGGTCTATCTTGACAACATAGCCGAGTTTGCGGCCCTCTTTGCCGGTGGCAGGATCATTCCAGCCGAACTCGACAAAACCTTTCCCGTCTTTGGCCGCAGTATCCCGTAAGTTTTGAATTACAAACAATCCCGCGCTGTCTTTTTTATCGGTTAAATCCTTGCCGACCAGCTTCGGCGTATAGCCGTGCGCCAGGCAAACGCAGTTGAAATCATAAGCGTAAATATACAATTCACCGCCCGCGCGCACGAACTTGCCTTTCGGATCGGAAAACTCCCCGAGGGCCGCCTCTTTGCCGACCTGCCTGACATACGCGGCGGCCTCCTCGACAAATTTAACCATCTCTTCCCTGGAAACGAATTGCGCCGCGCCGGTCGCCCCGGCTTCCACCACAGCGGCTTGCTGTTGCGCGGCTACCGCACCGGCAACCAAAAACGACCATGCCAACAATTGTATTTTATTCATTTGAATCTCTTACTGATGATATTCACAGAGGCTGTTTTAAAATATTTTTTGCCACAAAAAAGCACAAGAAGAGCACAAAAAACATTTACCCCTGTCACTTCTTCGCCCGCACCCACGAGAAGCCACAGGGTTCGTGCGGAGAGATGATGTCACGGTCGGCAAGATCCAGATGATCAATCGGGAAGTTACGGCAGTTCGGGGGGCGATACAGGGTATAGAGCCGGCAAGATGGAACGCCATCTTTTTCGCTGAAATAGCGGCACCGCCAGACCAACCGGCAACAGGCCCCGCACCGCTGGCACTCGCCCGAGCGTCGGGCCAGGCTCGCGCGCACGTAACCAGGACGGCACACGCTCCAGAACAGCCGGCGCGGCGTGCCCCAAATCAGTTTCAGCCGCAAGCTGGATATTTTTTTCAACAAACGCATAGTATAAATAAACCAAACAGACAAAATTGCGATGATATAGGCCACATACAAACCCCGTACCGGCCAAAGACCGGCCAAGGATCGCAGACGGTGGATTTTACCCGATGTCAATATCGGGAAATACTGTAGCGAAATTACCGGCTCAGGGTCAATAAAAATCCATCCTTAACCTAATCCATCCTTAACCCAACGTCACATGCGAAGGCCGCTGCGGGACATTCGGGTTAGCGGAGTTTCGGCTTGGGTTACTTCAATACCACAATCTCATATTCATTAATTTTCGGCACAATGAATGTCACCCGGCCGTTCTTTTTCTTGAACCTCAGATTGCGGCCGGAAGAGAGCGACGTGACGTTCCGGCATTTTACCTTATTTACCTTTACCGAGATTTCAATATCGCGCAACGGCACGATTGCCCCCATCGGCCGTTTCATGTCGCCGGTTACATTGACCAAATGAAGCATAAGTCCGCTTTTGTTATTCCGCAGTTCAACCGCCAGGCTGCCGGGGGCGTTGGTTTCCACCAGCAGTTGCCGGTCCGGTCCATAAGCCATCCGGACAAGGCTGTCAATCAATCGCAAATGATCATTGATTGAAAATTTTTTGTAGGTTTCAAACAACGGCGCGCAAACATAGATAACTTTTCCCTTGCCGCGCTTCACCGACATAATTGCCGGATATTTTGAAATCCCGGCAAGTTTCTGGTATGACATGCCGACCGGCTCGTTGAATTTGGCCAGGACTTGCGCGTCAGGCTCCGGAACTATCTTAAGCGCATGATACGTCCGCGGCATCATCAGCCCCTTGGCAAAAGACGGCAATTTATCGCTTGTTATCGTGAGATAATCTTCGGTCCGCGATGGCGCGAAAACCCCTTCAATTTGTTTAATTCCCAAAAACTTCAGCCAGGTCTTCCGCACGGAAGGCCTGCCCCATTCATCGTAGAAACCGCCTTCAAACGTAACGATCAGATTGCCGCCCCCGTGAACATAGCCGGCCAGAATTTTCAACTGGGCCCCGGAAAGACAAGCCGGGTTGGGCGCGATCAGAACCTTGACGCGCTTAAGGCTGTCGGCCGCCAGGTATTTATCCCAGACAACGCGCAAGGGAACATGCGAATAAGTCAGGGCGTCAAAACATCCCTCATATTCGCCGTTGATTATCTCTTCCGAAGCTTTGCGCATGCCCGCAAAATCGGCGCGGAGTTTGCCCGTGCCCCGTTCCTGGACGAGGTTTTCTTCCCGGCCGCTGCCGATATCCTTTGAAATGCCCTTTAACCGGGAAATATAATTATTCAGCGTTTTCCGGGAGGTCAGGACGGCGACATCCGCCGCCGAAGTTGTTCCGGCGATATATTTCTCCTGCTCTTCTAAAAAACGATGGATATTTTCAACACCTTCAAACGATTCCCTGGCCCGGGTCTTCATTGAGTCCATGAAAATGGCGAACCAGGGATTTGAGCCGCCGGCCACGGTCTGCGCCAGGGCGGTTTTCATCTCGGGCGCGCAAAGCGGATTATAATGCCAGGTTGACAGCGCGTGATGGGTAAAGACGACGCCGGGTTTCTTCCCGGCCGACAGAAACCGGGATAAATGCAACGAGCGATACGGCGAGATATAACTTTGCGTACAATGGAAAAACTCCTCGGCGCCGGTAAAGTTTTGGAATTCCTCAAGTCCTTCCGGCTCGCGCCCGTAAATACAATCATAAGTCGAATAATGCCCGCCGTTCAGGAAGATAACGCCATCAGGATTGATTTCTGTCACCGCGCGTTGGGCGTCGCGCAAAAACCGGATCATTGAATTACTGCGGAATTGCAGAAAATGCCTGAACCATGGATCAGACCAGTCGTTGAATGACGGCAGTTTTTTCTGCCCGGTCATTTTCGCGAACAATCGCCGGCAGGTTTCGCAATAACAAGCCCCCGGAAAGGCGACGGGGCCATCCAGGAAACATCCGTCGGCGCCGGTCTTGATGACTTCGCGGATCATGTCAAAGGCAAAATCGCGCCAGCCGGAATTGATGCAAAGGGTCGTGCCGTTGCCGTAAAGCGGATTTTTTACGCCGTAAGCAGTGCCATCCTCAAGCAGTTGCTCCCAGCCGGGGTGCTTTTTGGCAAAATCGTAGGAAAACCAGTGCATGTTGACGTAGGGCACGAGCTTAATGCCGTATTTACGGGCATGCGGCAAATAAGAACGGATCAAATCAAAATCACCCATGCCCGGCATTTTTTCAAATTTCGGCGTGTTGAACGTGGTCAGGTGCGCGGTGCCGGGCGACGCGCCGGGGGTGGCCATCATCCATTCAAAATTAATATGCCAGCGTTCCCTGGCCTCGCGCGCCAGCTGGTTGAGGTCGGCCCTCAGCAATTGCCCGAAATCGGAATTATAATCACGCCGCATCATCCGCACCGGCTTCCGCCACCATTCTGTTTCCTGCATATTTATTGTTCCTTCCAATTCCAGGCATTTACAAGGGAAGATCAAGCAGTTTAATCGCGTTTTCGCGCGCGATTTTCTGGAAGACCTTTTCGCTGATTGTTTTTTCACGACGAAAATCAAGAAGAAGTTGAGCCAGGAGCGACTTGCCATCGGGAGTACAGATATGCTTGCCGTCGGGAACACAAACATCAGTGCCGAACAAAAGCCGGTCCTGGAATTCATTTAAAAACCTGACCGCATAATCGCGGTCGCGATTGAGCGCATTAAATCCGCTATAGGCCGAAAGATCGCCGTAAAGGTTTGGATATCGGCGCATCAGTTTGGGAACAACCCCCTCCTCTTTTACAGGACAATTCAGATAACCGCGATCCTGAAGGTTTTCAAGCCGGCCAATTTCAGCCCAGAACACCTGACCATGGCCAAGAAATATCAGTTTTGAAAAACGTTGCAGACATTTTTCAATCTGTGGCAAGCCGGGCTCGTCATAAAGGCCGTATGCTTTGCCGATTGCGGGGCTCATGTCAAAGCACAGCGGGAACCCGACATCCTGCACGTGCTTGAATAAATTCAAAACAAGCGGGTCAAGAAAAGGCAGGTTCGGCATGAGTTCTCCAAGTCCTTTTACGCCCATATCACGATAATATCTCAACAAGTCGCCGAGGGGGGCGTCGCAAGAATTTGTCAAAGCCCGCGGGTCAATATTACAAAAGGCGATAAACTTGCCGCCGGAATTTTGCGCCATTTCAATAATATCGTCATTGGATTGGGGCAGATAAACTTCGGGGCTGACGAGCGGTTGCAAAACCCCGCGCTCAATGCCTGTTTTTTCATAAAAAGCCAACAGCTCATCCGGAAGGCAGAACCGGTTTGGGAAAGGACAAGGTCTTCGATACACATGGGAATGAACATCAATGAACATTTTTCATCCTTGTGTTGATACGCTGCAAACCTAAAACAACAGCCTGATCGCGGCGGCGGCGGCCAGCAACTGGACGATCAGCCGGAATGGTTTTTCCGCGATCATTTTTAAGATCCAAATGCCCATCACCGCGCCCAGCGCGATCAGCGGGATTTGAATGAGATTACAGGTAACCGAAGACCAGGTCAGCAGTCCCAGCTGAATGCTGAACGGGACTTTCAGCAGGTTGCCGATCAGGTAATACCACGAACCGGTGCCGATAAATTCATGTTTATTCAATCCCATTGCCAGCAGATACAGGGTCATAATCGGCCCGGCCGCATTGGCCAGCATCGTGGTAATTCCGGCCAGGACGCCCATGATGGCCGCAAACCACCACTTGGTAGGAATGGATTGATTCATTTTGAAGCCCAAAACCACGTTTAATCCCAGGATCACGAACACAATCACGGAAATAATCGTCTTGAGCTGAGCATCGTTGATTACGGCCATGATGCGCCATCCGGCCACAATACCGATGACCACCCAGGGAATAAGCCGGATCAGGTGGGGCCAGACGGCATGCCGCCGGTAATAGGCCACGGTCATGATGTCCGCAATTATCAAGGCCGGTAAGACCAGGGCCGTGGAAATGCGCGCCGGAAAAATCCAAGCCATCAACGGCGCCACCACCAGGCCCAATCCGGGCACCCCGGTTTTACTGAATCCAATCAAAAAGCCGCATAGCAAAAGCACAACCAACTGGCTTCCGTTCAGTGTTTCCAGCATTTTATCTCCAGAATGACCCTCAATTTCGCCCCTTCGGGACAGCGTTAAAAAACATGCGGGTCAAAAATCATTGCATGCCACACAAAATAATTTTTCGTCGGCAACCCGTTGCGCAGTCAGTGCTACCCAGGATGATCGCAAGACTTGATCCGTTGTCAAGCCGCCATCCCGTGTCTGCCCCCGGATATCACCCAAAAAATCAGTCCGCCATGATTCATGAACTGATGTTTCAGCCGGCACGCAAATCGGCCGGCGTTCTCCGTCACATGCCATCAGGAGATCGGGCGCGCAATGATAGGCCTCCAAAGCGCCCCGCGTTCCGTGAACGGTAAAACGCCATCCGGGCGGATAAATACGCGCATCATTCTCCAGGCGTTCACAATGATCAGCCGCCAGATAAGACACATCGCCGATAACCCCCCCATTGTTATCCAACCTCAGCATGACCTGCGCGCAATCTTTGAAATGCGGATAAGGCTTGGCCTTGGCGTTCCAATCACGGGCGGAAACAACTTCCACAATTTTATGCCCCGTAATCCACATGAGCGCATCCACCCCGTGAATGGACAAATCATTGATCGTGCCACCATGTTGGCCGGGTTCGAAATACCAGCGCGGACGAGTGTCAAGATACAACGCATGCTGGCCATGGAAAGTAACCGTTTGGATTTCGCCGATTTTCCCGTCTAAAATCAACCGCCGCGCCGTCCGCAAAGCCCCATCCCCGCGAAGATCCAGCACACATCCGATTTTAAGCCCCTTTTGAACGGACAACGCGCGGATTTCACGCAACTCATCCGGCCGCGTACAAACGGGCTTGTCGCACAACACGTGTTTCCCGGCCTGAAGCGCGCGAATGACCATTGCTCCCCGGCGGCCGTATGTGTCGGCAATCACCACCACGTCGCAGTCAGCTTCAGCCAGCATGCGTTCATAACTATCATGCGTCACGCTGAGAAGATTTTCCCCGGCCAACTCCCGCCGCCGGGCCGGATCTTCCTCGCAGGCGGCCGCGATCGTCACCCCCGGACAGGATATTATCTCCTTGACGATGGTTATAATGTGGCCATGCCGGAACCCCGCAAAAGCAAAGCGAATGCTCATGGCAAACATCTCCTGTTTTTCTTTGACGATATGCGGTCAGCGATGGGTAAAACTCCAATTGCCAAGCGAGGGCGGATCGCCCGCGTCATCCTTGAGCAACTCCTTGTAATACCGCGCCGCCTTTTTGAACGCGTTGGCATATTGGGCGATTGCGCGCGGCTGGTATTTCTTGAACCACGGGACCCAAATTGTCCTTGTCCCGATTTTTTCCGAAACCGGCAAGGAACCGGGCGGCTGGCGCAGATCGCGTTTTGAATTTGCGATCCGGGTCGGCTTGCCGTGCCCATACACGTCACACGTGTTGAAAAGAGGATGCAGGTGCAGGGCGGAATTGGCGCCGGGAAGGGCATCCTTGATTCCTTCCGCCCGAACCGCCTCGCAAAACCTGGTTACCGACAATCCCTCCAATTCCTCCGGAACATACAGGCCGTGGGCCGCATACCAGCCGCCCATCGTGCTCCCGGAATCCTTGGCCGGACGATGGGCGCGAATGCCCGGCGTGCCCTCCATTAAATCCCAGAAATGATTCATGGCCTGCTGGATTTCCTTGATCCGCCGGTCATAATGTTTCAACTGCACCCGGCCGACGGCCGAGCTCAACTGGTGCATGCGATATTTGTACCCGCCAAACGGCAGGCCGATAAACGGACGCAAGTATGGCGTTTCAATTGAATCATTGAAATGCTCGTAATGCCCCAGGGCAATGGCGCGTTCATAAATCTCACGGTTATTGGTGGTCAGCATGCCGGCTTCACCGGCGATAAGCGACTTCCCGCTCATCAGCGAATAGCCGGCAACGTCGCCGATCGTTCCCACCTTGCGGCCCTTGTAGAATCCGCCCTGGGCATGGGAACCATCCTCAATCACCTTGACGTTATGCTTGCGCGCAATGGCCATGATCGGATCCATGTCGGCCGGATGGCTCAGATAATGGACCACAACGATCGCCTTGGTCCTCTCCGTGATGCGATGTTCAATATCCTTGGGATCAATACAGAGAGTTTGCGGATCAATCTCCGCAAAAACAACCGTGGCGCCCAGCGAGAAAGCCGGCAGGCATGAAGCCCAATAGGTGACGCTCGGGCATATTATTTCGTCGCCGATCCCGACCTTGCAACCATACATCGCGCACTGCAAGGACGCCGTGCCGCTTGAGCATCCCAGCGCATACTTGACGCCCTGCCAGGCGGCGTATTCCTTCTCAAATTCCTTCGTAACTTCGGTGCCCGACATGCCGCCCCGCCGCAGGACTTCCAGGACCGCTTTTTCATCCTCCTTGGTGATAATCGGCCAGGCAAAAAGTTTCGGATTGGCTGATTTAACCGCTTTCGTTCCGCCAAACAGAGCCAGCTTTGATTCGCTCATTTTAATCCTCCCGGGTTGTTTTTTAATTCAACTGCAATATAGAGCAAGGGGCGGCGGGACACAATGTCAGATACTGCTGCCGAGGTGTGAATTCCTGCTATAGACGGCGGGGGTAATTCCGACCAGCAACTTGAACATCCGGTTAAATACGCCGAAATTTTCAAAACCGACGCTTTCAGCCACGGAAGCCATTTTCACGCCGGGATTTTCAGCCAACTGCCTTCGGGCCTCGGCGATCCGCCGCTGAAGCAGGTAATGCTTGATGCCAAACCGCATATGTTGCTTGAAGACATGCGACAGATAACTTTCCGAATATCCGAACCGGGCGGCTAATGCGGGAATGCTCAATTTCTGCGTAAAGTGTTGTTCAATATAATCGGCAATTTGCTGGGCCAGCGGATTAATAACGGGCGGCGGGGACGTCCGCCCCCCGGCCCGTTGCAACAGCCACAGGAATTCGCCCAAATTGAGCCGGACAATTTCCTTCCAATGTGTCGCCTGACGGTTTAATTCATCCTGCATGCGATGAAGCAACAGCACCATGACAGCCGACTCATTCCCCGTCAGGGGCACCTGGTGCGGAAGGGATGCAAGGGCGCGCCGCAGTGTCGCATCACGCAAAAAAGCGGGCAAAAACATAAGCCGCCATTTTTCCATCATGCATCCCGGCGTCAGCGCATAATAATGCGTCTGGTTGGGGTTAATGGCAAACACCGTGTTGGGCTGAAACGCATGTTTTTTGCCGGCAATGAAATAGAAACCCCTGCCCGTCAGGATAAATTGAAATTCCCATTCCCGATGATAAGCCAATGCCGAGGGTGATGCATTATCGCTGGAACGACCGACGGCGACGGGACATTTTGACGAGGCAGAAAATATCTTTTCGTGAAACGACTTTGTTCTATGGTTTTTAGTCATGAAATGTCCGGGTTAAAACCCATCGGCAATGATATCGGCCCCCGTATTTTTGTCAACGGCCTGCTTCCGTTGAAGATCAATTTGATTGACGCGACGACAAAGAAAGATTATCTTATAATATTATTTTTAATATTAACCAGGATATTTCACATAAATCATGAAAGACAATCTTCCACAGAAAGAAACAGACGCCGCTAAAGACGATAATGAATCATTGATGTTCAGAAACCGATTATTAATGTTGCATCAGATCGGCAACGACCTCTCAACTTCCGATTCCTTTGACGAGTTGTGCCGGCAAGCCGTGATCCGGGGACGCCAGATTCTGAACTGCCAACGGATCGGCCTCTGGTTTCGCAATGGCGACTCAATGCTGGTGGCCGGCTCCTTCGGCATAGATGAAAACGGAAACGTTCGCGATGAACGCGCGCAGTTGCTGACCGCAAACCGCCATTCGCCGATGGGCCAGGTGCTGGGCAACAAGCATCCCATGTTGGTCAACAAAAATTGCGATCTTTTAAACGACAAGGGCGAGGCGGTGGGCAAAGGCGAGCACATCATCGCCGCCTTGTGGAACGGCAAGCAAATCATCGGATGCATTTGCATAGACAACCTTCTGGACCAGAAACAGTTCAACGAGGCGGATTGCGACATATTGGGCATGTATGCTTCCATCATCGGCCATTTGGCTTTCGGGAAACGGACGGAAGATGCGCTCAAAAAGTCGTTGCGCGAGAAGGAGATACTGTCGCAGGAAATCAATCATCGCGTCAAAAATAATCTCCAGGTGATTTCCAGCCTCTTGAACCTCCAGGCCGCTTATATCCAGGACGCGCATAATGCTGAATTGTTCCGGCAAACCCAGACCCGGATTAAATCCATGGCAAAAGTCTACGATGTGTTTCAACAGTCGGAAGATCTAACCAGGATCAACATCCATGACTATATCATGGGTATTATCCAGGACCTGTTTCAATTTTACCAAATTGACACTGAAGCCGTCATCCTGCGCTGGGAAGGCCACAACGAGTCTTTTTCCCTGGCACAGGCAATTCCGTGCAGTTTAATCGTAAACGAGCTTGTGACAAACGCTTTAAAACACGGGCTCAAACACAAAAAATCCGACGACGGCCAACCCAAAGGCGAACTCTCCATTGCCATTCGGAGGACGGATCAATCTTTATCCATCACCATCGGCAACGACGGCGAAATCTTCCCTCCCGATGTTGACATCTACCATCCGCTTTCCCTTGGATTACAGCTGGTGAACGTCCTGGTGGCGCAACTGAACGGAACCCTCACCCTGGACAAGACCCGCGGCGCGCGTTTTACCGTCACGTTCCCGGACAACGCCAACGGCCTCATCCCGATCACGAACGCCATCCATGCTCCCGCTCCCGCGGGGCTGGCGCGCCAGAAATAAGTTGGCCGGTTCAGGATTTAATAACTTCCCGGACGTTTTGGCTGGGGCGCGGGAGGATTCCCGCGCTGGCGCAACCGTTGCTTGTATTCAATCGTTTCGGGCGGAGTTATAAAACCGCCCCCCTTTTCAAGCATCATGATCTTGGGATCGTCAGCGAAATAAAGTTTCCGCACGGGAAGTTTTAACCGGTCGTACAAAAGCAAGTTCTTATTTTTGATGTGCTCCGATATCCGCCATGAACCTTCCAGCATGTTCCATGATCGCCCGCCATTCTCAGACACGGCCAGAATATAGGAATTTAAAATATAGTTTCCATCCTTGGCGCTATAGCAGTGTTTTTCCGGGATGACAACAAACTGCCGCGCCGCCCCATCGGAAACAACCGGTCCCGGCTCTTCCACGGTCATTGTTTCCAATTTCATATGATGAAGTTTCAACGCCTCCTCGGTGGCGTGGTAATGATTAAGAACGGCTATTTTGCCGCCCAAGTCATTGACAATCCCCCCGCCCATCATTCCAAGACAGGTTTCGTAGTCCCTGTGAAGATAAGCCGCAAGATATGATTCCGCCTCTGCCATCAGGAAAGAACGCAGATCGGACGCGGCCTGGACCGGTTCCGGCTTGAGGATGAGGATAAATGCGGCAACGATAATTACCAAAAGACGACACGCGTTTTTCATAAATATCATTTCTGATTCAAAACCGGCAAACTGCCGGTCAACGCCTTAATGCCCGGCGGACAATTTCCTCGACGGACATGCTTTCGCCGCCGCCGGCCGCGGCTGAAGCCGCCATCCGGCCGGCTTCGGCCGGCTTATAACCGAGCGAAACAAGCGCCATGATTGCGTCGGCCGTCTTGATGTTCTGTTTTCCGACCCCGGTCCCGGCCGTCATTTCGGACGAGGCGAGTTTATCGCGCAGTTCAACGACCATTCTTTCGGCCATTTTCTTGCCGATGCCGGTAATGGTGGTCAACCGCGTAATGTCGCCGGAAACAATGGCGGCGTTCAAATCGGACACCGCCAGGCTGCTCAAGGCGCTCATGGCCAGTTTCGGCCCGATTCCGTTGACGTTCATAAGAAGCCCGAAAGTCTTGCGTTCAACATCGGTCATAAAGCCGAAAAGCGAATGCTGGTCCTCGCGGATATAGTCATAGACGAGAACGCGGCAGTTTTGATTTTCAGCCGGCAAGCGGTCGTAACTGCTGAGGGGAATAAAGACTTCATACCCCACCCCGCCGGCGCTGATTACCACCCGGGCCGGTGATTTTTCAATTAACGTGCCTTCCAGAAAAGTAATCATCTTATATTTTCCTTGGATGCAGGATTTGCAAATGCTTGCTGTTATGCGCGTGGCAGATGGCGATTGCCAGGGCGTCGGCCGCATCGCTGTGCGGCTCCTCATCCAATTTCAAAATCGCCATGACCATTTTTTGCACCTGGCCCTTGCCGGCCGCGCCGTATCCGACCACGGCCTGTTTTACCCGGCGCGGCGGATATTCAAAAACGGGCACGCCCGCCGTGGCGCAGGCGGCGATCGCGGCGCCGCGCGCCTCCCCCAGGGCCACCGCGGTCTTAAAATTTTTGCAGAAAAAAATGCCTTCAATTGCCGCCGCCGGCGGCCGGCAGCGTTCCAGGACATCCAGGACCCCGCGGAAAACATGCAACAGGCATTCCGAAACGGGACGGCCGGGAGGGTTTTTAATCACCCGGTATTCAACTGTCTTTAAAACCGGCCCCGCCGATTCAATGACCGCCAACCCCGAAGAACGCAGGGACATGTCCATTCCCATGATCCGTCCGGCCGAAGCCTGTGGCATTTTAAACCTTTCCGGAAGATTCTCCCGCAACGATTGCAAAGAAACCAGACTTTACTTCTGCTCAAGTTCCTTCATGATTTTTTCGTCAACATCCATGTTGGAATAAACATTCTGGACGTCGTCGTTATCCTCAAGCGTCTCAATAAACTTCAGCGCGTTCGAGGCGATGGTTTTGTCGGTGATGGTCACGTAACTGTCGGGGATCAGCGTTATTTCGGCGCTGGCGGTTTTGATGCCCGCCTTTTCCAAGGCATCAACCACGGCCTGGAAACCGGAGGGTTCGGTTACAATGTCAAAAACATCGTCGTCCTGTTGCATATCCTCGGCGCCGGCGTCAAGGACGATATTCATGAGTTTATCCTCCTCCACCGTCGCCGACTCCACCAGGATTTGCCCTTTCCGCTTAAAATTCCGAACAACCGCGCCCTGCACGGCAAGGTTGCTTCCGAATCGCGTGAAAATATGCCGGATCTCCGAGGCCGCCCGGTTTTTATTGTCGGTTAAGACCTTGATGACAAGCGCAACCCCGCCGCCGGCAAAACCCTCGTAAGTCACCTCATCAAGCTGTCCGCCCTCAAGTTCACCCGTCCCTTTCTTGATGGCCCTTTCAACATTATCCGCCGGCATATTGGATTCCTTGGCCTTGATGATCAGGTTGCGCAAGCTGGCGTTCATGTTCGGATCGCCGCCGCCGGCCCGGGCGGCAATCGTCAACTCTTTGCTGACTTTGCTGAATATCTTGCCGCGCTTTGCATCCGCCGCGCCCTTTTTGTGCTGAATGGTTTTCCATTTACTGTGTCCGCTCATATTTGCTCCTATTCTAATTTATATCGCGTATTTCGTGCAACGTATCTCGCAAAGCATATTTCCGGCCTGCGGCAGAACCATCCCGAAGGACGCCTCATGCTTCACGAGAAACAAAATTCATCGCCGGCATTTTAAATCCGGCCAGTTCCGAATCAGGCCGCCCATCATAGTCCTGAATCCAGCCGTTAGTAAATCCTTTTTTTTCAACTTCGCAGCGGACCTGCCGGTATTCATCATAAGAAATCGGCCGGTTCCATTTTTCAATTCTCCTGGCCTTATAGGCCGGAGCATACTGTGCCATGATGCTCAAGGCAACATCCGGGCCGATATTATCGGCCAGCCAGCGGATATTTTCACAGGCTTCATCAGCCAAGCCCGGCAATATCAATATCCTGCCGATTACGCCCGAAAGCGCAATGCCATCCGGCGTCATCCGCAACGGGCCGGCTTGCCGCCACATTTCCAGGAATGCCATGCGCGCCAGCTCCACGTAATCGCCGGCGGCCGAACCTTCGCGTGCCGTGCTCGCGCGGGCATAACGCAAATCAGCCAGGTAAACATCAACCATTCCTTCCAGCGCCCGTAATGTCGGAACCCGCTCGTAACTGCCCGTATTGTAAACTATCGGAAGCAATTTGCCATCCTTTTTAACCATTTCCAGGGCCGCATAAATCATCGGAAGCCAATGGGTGGGACTGACCAGATTCCAGTTATGACAGCCGGCATCCCGAAGCTCGCGCAAAACAGCCGCCAGGTTCTCAACCGATATTTTCGTCCCCGCCCCCTCCTGGCTCCAGGGATAATTTTGACAATAAATACAATTCAGCGTGCAACGGCTGAAAAAAACCGTGCCGGAACCGCGGGTTCCGGATATGGGCGGCTCCTCGCCATAATGCGGGGCATACCGGTATATTTCCGTTTCCCTTCCCGCCCGGCAAAACCCCGATTCCCCGGACAGGCGGTTGACGCCGCATTGCCGCGGACAGAGTTCGCAATGGGATAGAACTGTGTTAAAATCAACGCTCTCCATTGGCATCAATGCTTGAGTTTGGCGCGCTGCAGTCTGAAAACCCGGTCCCTTGCAAGTGACGTATCCATTTAGCCAACTGCAGTAATCGGTTTTGGTGAAATCTTTGCCCTCAATGCGGATTATCCGCCATGCGGATCCCTCGGAGCCCGTCGGCTGACGGGCGAGAATGAGCTATTCCTCTTCCTCTTTTACTTTTTCAGCGCCGGCAATGACCTTTTGCGCGATATTGCTTGGCACAATATCATAACGCGCAAAACTCATTTCAAAGGATCCCCTGCCCCCCGTAATACTCCTTAATTCCGAACAATAACGGAACATTTCAGCCATGGGAACCTCGGCGATTATCACCTGAACTCCGTCATCCACCTCAACTCCCAAAATCCGTCCGCGCCGGTGGTTGAGATCGCCGTTAATGTCGCCCATGAACTGTTCGGGAACCATGACTTTCGCGGTCATGATCGGCTCCAGCAAAACCGGCTTGGCCTTGCTCATCGCCTCGCGCAAGGCGCGGGCGGCGGCGATTTTAAAGGCAATTTCGGAAGAATCAACGTCATGATACGAGCCGTCATAAACGGTAACCTTGACGTCCACCACCGGGTAGCCGGCCAAAACACCGTGCGGCATGGCTTCAAGAAATCCCTTCTCGCAGGCCGGTATGAAATTCCGGGGTATCACCCCGCCGACCACCGCGTCATTAAACCACTCCTCATCCGGTTTCTTCGGGGCAACCTTGCAATAAACTTCCGCATACTGGCCGCGGCCGCCCGACTGTTTCTTGTGTTTATAATGCCCCTCGCTCAACGCCGTGACTGTTTCCTTGTAAGGCACCTTTGGAACGCGATATTCAGCCGTAACATTGCTCCTGCGCTTCATGATGGCCAGGGCGACATCAAGATGGGCGTCGCCCATTCCGGATATGACAATCTCGTTCGTATCAACCCGGTGTTCAACCTTGAGGGTCGGATCATCCTCCGCCACGCGCGCCAATGCCATGCCGATTTTATCCTCATCGCTCTGTTCCTTGGTCAGGACCGCCATGGAAACAACCGGATGGGGAAAAGCTATCGGCGGGAATTCAGCCTTGTGGCCGACCGCGCAAAGAACGTCATTCATGGCCGTATTTTTCAGCTTGGGCAGGGCGATAATATCGCCCGCCTTGGCCTCGCTGCCGGTCCCTGGTTTCTTCCCCTGCGGAATCAGCAAGGCGCCGATGCGTTCCTTGTGCCCCTTGGCCACATTAATCACCTCGGTGTTTTCCTTCAACGTTCCGCCGCAAACACGGACATAGGCCAACTTGCCCGCATAGGGATCGGTGACTATCCGCCAGACATGGCCGACAAACGGCGCATCCGGCGCGGGATTGACGGGCTTGTCCTGCGCATCCTTGACCGGATCGTCTCCCGGGGACGGAAAGATCGCGACGATTTTTTTCAGCAATTCAGCGATCCCCTCGTTTTTCAGGGCCATGACCGCGAACACCGGGATCAACGATCCTTTCAGGACCGCCCGCCGCAATCCTTTTTGAATCTCTTCGTCGGTAAGCTTTTCACCGCCGAGATATTTTTCCAGCAAGGCATCGTCGCCTTCCGCCGCGCACTCAATCAAGGCGTTCCGGCTCGTTTCAACCAGTTCTTTGACCGAAGCAGGAATGTTATTTCCCGCCAATACGTCAACAAATTTTCCCTCTGCAAAAACGGTGACCGGGATGCATTTCGGCCCTAATGTATTTTGAATGCCGGCAACGGCCTTGGAAAATGACGCATTTTCCTTGTCAAGGCCGGTGACCACAATGCCCCTCGGCAATCCCATCGCCAGGCAACGCCGCCACATCTTGGTGGTACCCACCTGAATTCCGCTGGAAGCATCCACCGAGATAAGCGCCGAATTGACCGCCCGGCAGGCGCAGATTACCTGGCCGACGAAATCATCAACCCCGGGACTGTCTATCATCACGATTTGATTCTTTTTGCCGCCATCGGCATAAACACCGGAAAAAACCTTTGCATAGACAGTGCTTTTCCTGCTAATTTCCTCCTCGTTAAAATCGCTCACGCTCGTCCCGGCGCTGACCAAGCCCTGCCGGTCGGTCAAGCCCATTTTAAGGAGAACAGCATCGCACAAGGTTGTTTTGCCGCTTCCCGTGTGGCCCAGGATAACAAATGATCTTACGTCATTGATGGCGATATCTTTCAATTTTCCCCCCTTCTTCCGACGCTCTGGATTAATAAATAATCCATTTTTGTCCGCATGTTTAACATATTATTGCCAACTTAAAGTTTGATATAATACCGGCAACACCGGGTCAAGGCAAATAAAAAAAGCGCGGAACAAGGGGCGGCGGTTATTTTGATATAACCGCAATAACATCCACCTCCACCAGTGCGCCAAACGGCATTTTGGCCTGAACCGTGGTACGGACCGGCGGCGGATCCGCCTTGAAGTATTCGCCATAGACGGCGTTGAACGCCGGATAATCCTCAAGGTTGGAAAGGAACGCCGTCACCTTGACAACATCAGCCATTGCCAGGCCGGCCTTTTCAACTATTGCCTTTATGCTCTCAAAAACGCGGCGCGCCTGAAGGGCGATGGGACCCTCCACAAGTTTGTTTGTTTTCGGGTCAAGGGCAATCACGCCCTGGACATAGAGGGTATTGCCCGCAAGAATGCCCTGCGAATAACGCGCCACCGGCTGGGGGGCGCTGTCGGATATTATTGCCTGTTTGGACATGAATTTTGTAAAATATTATTTTATCTTATCTTCCAAATGGCCCGCCAGCTCGTCAATTTTCAAGCGGATTTGCCTCATTGAATCGCGATCGCGCACCGTGATGGTATTATCATCGAGCGTTTGAAAATCAATCGTAATGCCGAACGGCGTGCCGATTTCATCCTGGCGGCGATAGCGCCTTCCAATGGCGCCCGTCTGGTCCCAGAATACCGGCCATTTTTTCTGGAGCGTGCCAAAAACTTCGCGCGCCCGCGCGACCAATTCCGGCTTGTTCTTCAACAGCGGAAACACCGCCGCCTTGATCGGCGCGATCAGCGGCGCGAACCGCAGCACCGTGCGCGCTTCGTATCCCTGCGGCGCCGGTTTGCCCGGTTCGGCTTCCTGCAGTTCGCCGCCGCTGTTGTCGCCCGCCGGCACCCATTCCTCGCGATAGGCCTCGCACAGCAAAGCCAGCGTGATCCGGTCCACCCCCGCGGAAGGCTCGATGACGTGCGGCACGTATTTTTCCTTCGTATCGGCGTCAAAATACTCCATTGATTTGCCGCTGAATTTCTGGTGCTGGGTCAGGTCAAAGGCGCCGCGCGCGGCGATGCCTTCCAGCTCCTGCACGCCAAAAGGAAAATCATACATGACGTCAACACAGGCGCTGGCGTAATGCGCCAATTCCTTGGGATCATAATTATATTTTGAAATGCTTTCCGGCGGCAAGCCGATTTGCGCATACCATTGCAGGCGCTGCTCCACCCAATAATCGTGCCATTGCTGGTCGGTCCCGGGCTTGATAAAATATTCAAGCTCCATCTGCTCAAACTCGCGCGAACGGAAGGTGAAATTGCGCGGGTTAATCTCGTTGCGGAACGCCTTGCCGATCTGGGCAATCCCGAAAGGCACCTTGCGCCGCGAAACTTCCAGGACATTCTGGAACTGGACAAAAATTCCCTGCGCCGTCTCGGGCCGGAGGTAGGCGGCGGAAGAATCTTCCTCCACCGGGCCGACAAACGTTTTGAACATCAGGTTGAACGACCGCGGAACGGTCAGCTCGGTCGCGCCGCAGGCCGAACATTTAATTCCGGGCGGCAGGGCAAAACCGGTTTCAGTTTTGATCAACTTCTGCCCCTGGTCCTCGCAGAGCATGTCGGCGCGGAAACGCTTCCGGCATTTCCGGCAATCAACCATCGGATCCACGAAACTCGTGGCATGCCCCGACGCCTCCCAGACCTTGGGATGCATGATGATTGAACTGTCAAGCCCGACGACGTCCTCGCGCATTTGCACGACGTTTTTCCACCAGGCCTCGCGGACATTGCGTTTCAGCTCACAGCCGAGCGGGCCATAATCCCAAAAACCGTTTATGCCCTCATAAATTTCAGAACTCTGAAAGATAAAACCGCGCCGCTTGCACAGCGACACCAACTGATCCATGCCGACTTTGTGTTTGTTTCTCATGGCTGATAATCCTGCAGGAGATAAACGGACTGGTCAAGTTGAAAATCCCTAAAAATTGCCGCCGCGCTTCGTCCTCGCTCTAAAACTAAGGCCTCAGTCTTGGATGGAGACGGCCTGACCACAGGCCGCTCTGAACAGGACGAGCTCTGATTGCCCTTCGTAGCCCTTGGGCGAAGTTGGGTCCCGTCTCCATAAATCCGCCCACATAATTGAGGGGGCCCCTCTAAAACTCAAAGAAAGCTTGACTTACGGTATTTTTTTGCGCATTTTATTCCTTACCTTTTTGCGGGGTAAAAAGGAATGATTTGAAGCGGCGGCTTTTGTCGCCGCCGAAAGCGCCGGCAATTAAAAAAAACAAGGAGAACACAGGAATGCCTAACATTAAAAGCGCGATGAAACGCGTGCGCACATCGGAAAAAGCGCGCGTCAGAAACACTGCCATCCGTTCGGCCATCACATCGGCCCGCCGGAAATTTTTGGAACTGCTTGCCGCCAAGGATAAGGAAAAAATCGGCGCGGCATTCAGGCAATACTGCTCGGTGCTGGACAAGGCCGCCAAAAAGGGCGTGATAAAAAAGCAAAAGGCTGTACGGCGTAAACGCCGGGCGGCGGCCAAGATGGCGCTTCTGGCGTAGCTCATCATATCAGGCTAGACACTGGATTCCCGTGTTCACGGGAATGACATAACGGTTTTTCTCTTGCCGCTTTTGCGCCTATGTGACCGTGCCACTTTGCGTATGATTTGTCGTCACCAGGCTTCAATCGCTTTTTCCACGATTCGCTTGGCCAAATCCTCGGCCGCGCGCGGCGTAGCCGCCTGCTTGGCGCTGACCAGGTTGCCATAAAACGGGAACGTGGACTCGCCGATTACGCTGGCCTCGCACAATATTTCCTGATCCCGGATGCGCTTTAACGTAAACGACGCCGAAAGCGTCAGCCGGTATTCATTCGGCTTGGTAACATCGGAGCGATTATAGCGCAAGGGATTCAACGACACGCTGGTAAGGGTGCATTCCAGGATAACATCGGCACTTTGCGCGTTGACCACCTTCAAGGTTCCGTCTTTCTGCAGTTCGGCGATTGTTGCCGACGTGGCGTCGTTTTCAATCAGCGGTTCCCTGGATTTGTTCGCAAAAAGGGGCACATAGACAGTCTTGATGTCCGGCGGAAGAGTGCTTCCCAGGCGATACCCGGTGCATCCGGCCAGGAAAAACATGGCCAGGAAAAAGAAAAGAAAGACTGATAAGCGGTTGTTTTTCATTTCATTTGTTTCAATTGATCATCTATTTGTCTAATTCTGGACCTGGCCGTGTCAGCCCAGCGGGAGCTGGGGTATTCATAGATCAACCTCTGGAAGCCTATTCTTGCGCTCGTGAGGCATTTTTTGACCTCTTCCTGGCTATCAACGGAATGGGTAGCGCTCAAATATATCTGGGCCTGCTGATAAAGCAACGCCACTGATTCCATCTCAAGCTCCTCAAGATAACGGCGCGCCTGGGGAGCCATGGCGCTCCGGGGATACCAATCAAGAAACCCCTTGAGCGTCACGGCGGCGTTTTCGCGCAAATCGGCCGCATTGCGATTGCTTTTGGCATAAGAATAACAGCATTTCGCCTGGCCGAAGAAAGCCTGTTCCGCCAATGGCCCCATCGGGTAACGCTGGTGATAAAGCGCATAGGAATCTATGGCCAAATCATACTGTTCTGTCTTTTCGTAAATCCGCGCGATGCGGAACTGCAATTCCGACGACCTTTTCCACTGCAAGCCGTTTTGAATCATTTTTTCAAACAAGGGAATGGCGTCTTCCGGCGCCTCAAACCTGAACAAGAGAAAATACCGGCGGCGCCCGGCCATTTTATCGGCAATATTATACTGCCGTTCAAGCACCTCCTGGAAAGGGAAAAAGCCGGGATAAGTCTCAATCAGGAATTGGTATTCGTCAAAGGCTTTTTCCGGCTTGCCGCGCTGTTCAAGCAGTTGCGCGTAACTGTATTGGGCCACGGGAGCCTGGGGCGACTCCGGCCAGGCATAGACCAACGCGCGATACTCCTTCATGGCCGATTTAATTGAGCCGGCGGTTTTAAGACTGTCGGCATACGCCAGCTGGGTCTCGGGCGACGCGCCCTTCGGATGCATCCTGTTCCACCAGCTCCGTTCATGCTTGACCCGTTTTGCATCTTTGCCGGCATCCTCGGTCTGCGCCGGAACTGTCGAACCGGTCAGCAAAATGAACCCGATAATATAGAAAAGATAAATTGGCGTGCGCATTTGGAGAAATACTAACCACAACCCGCCCGCAGGTCAATATCAGAAAACGTTAACACAGGGTCAGCCCTTGAATTAGGACTTTATATTTCAAACCGATTTTACCATCCGGTTCTTTTTCTCCTCATCAAGTCGTTTCTCGACCGCTTCTACAATCCGCCTCATCCGTCCATTCATATCTTCGACATGACGATTGAGCTGTTTGCTGATTGCCGCACCGCTTCCGGCATCGAGCAGTCCGGCCACTCCGCGTTGATCCAGGCCGGAATAGCGGATCAAATATCGCGCCGCTACAGCCCGCAAAGGACTGTTGCGACGACGACACCGGAAGTCTTCAACATTAACCTTGAATATTCCCGCAATAATCTCAAGCACCAATATGGGATCCAGGGGCTCTGTTATGCGCCGGAACGAGATGTCTTCAGGTGCACCGTGGCCTTCGACCCGCTTGTCGTACATTTCATCAATCCACGCCCGGAATCTAGCACTGCCTATACTCCGGGGCGACTCATTCAGCGCCGCTTTGAATTCCTCGTCGTCTTCGGCCAGCCCTGTCTCAACAAACTGACGATATTGTTTCGGCCATTCCATTTGCTTGCCGCTCATCTCTCCCAAGATCGGACCGTATTCAACATAATCAAATCTTTTCCGTTCACCAATATACCCTTGGTATGTGCTCCACGGATATTGCCGTAAATATTGGATTTTCTCTCCAATTGGTTTCTGCTTCATCGTCTCTGTCCGCACCGGATTGAGGTGCACGTAGCGCGTCAACGACAGCAGGTATTCTTCCCCCTCTACCAACTTGGCTTTGTAGCGTCCATCTAACAAGTGCCCATGCCGCCTGTGCCGTAGGTTGTAGTACACAGTATAAGCTGTGCATAATGACTGCATGAACTTCGAGCAGTTCCCTTCCGGAGTCTCGAATACCAAGTGGAAATGGTTAGCCATCAGAACAAACAGATAAAGCCGGATGTTATACTGCTCAACCCGTTCGGATAATCCCTCGAGAAAGCGTTTCCGGTCCGCATCGTCTTTAAAAAGCATCGTCTGTTCCGTCCGCCAGTCGCCTATCATCCGACAGGTAACATGGTAGATCGCGCCAGCGTACTCAATCCTTAATTGCCTTGCCATGCCATTACTATGCCATCTCCCCCGCCAACTTGTAAAGCATTAAGTCCTAATTCAAGGGCTGACCCTTATCTTCCCGGGTTTTCGCCCTGCCACTCTTTTCAAAGAACAATTTTATTAATATCAATCCTTAAGAACGATTGGATGTTATATAATAAAATTTAGTACGGTTTGAACCACGTGATGATAAAGGCTACAAACAGACTAACTCCTGTGATCCATCCATCTATTGGCATCCAGTATTGTGTAAAAATAAAGAGCTTGGATACCCCGTAGATGAACCCCATGAGGGCAAGTCCACCAATAATCATCTTGGTAATACGTATTTTATTTGCACGTGTCATTGTCATGTAAATTACCAAGGACATCTTCTCCGGCTTCCCAAATAGTCCACCCAACATCCGCAGCTTGCAAAGACTCGACTGCACGACCAAGATCGGTAGGATCAGTAACATAAACACGTTCCAATCCAAAACGATCAAGTTGCCCTAACGAATTAATTGCCGCGTTCCTTGCCTGTATGCCAGTTAGCAAGTCAGTTGTAAGGTCGACGATATTTGCTAAACGTTGAGCCTGCTGATTACCAGGACTAGTAAGCTCGGCTACATCCGTCGCCAGCGAACCGCGGGAAGAAGAATTTCTATCAAGAATAGCATCTGACAAGTTACGGATGTTTGCCCCATAGCCATAGCCAGATTTCAACATTATAGCAACACCAGCAACTTTTGTGATCATTGTCGGCTCCGGCAAAAGTCCAACTCCAATTCCTACCGCAATACCTGCAGAATTACCAATAATACCTAATGTGGCTCTTGCTGCCTGTTTCCATTTTACAAGACCATAAGGATCTCTAAACATTACCGGGTTATCCGAACAGAAGACATATTGATCCAATCCGCCAGCAATGCCAATCGGATCGTTGGAAAGCCAACGCCCCGTTTCTGAATCATAGTATCTTGCACGGAAATAATTTAGCTTTGTTTTGAAGGAATACTCACGCCCCTGCCACAGATACCGATTGCCGACCGCTGAGGTCTGCATAACCCCACCAGTTGAATCGTAAACACCCAGCACGTTGCCCCACGCATCATACCGATAGGATTCCTTGGTGACGCCGGATTCATCCACCAAGGCATTAACCGTTCCAACTCTATCTTTCACGTAGTAATACGTTTGTGTCGTTACCCCATAGACCTTCATTGCCAGAATGTCGTCTACGGCGGGCGAGTAGACATAACTGCGAGTCAACGAGCCATCGGATGCCGTTTCAGCAATGACATGCGAGCCATCGTAGATAAGATAGGTCGCGGCAGAGCCATCGGAAATCGAAATCCTCCTGCCCAAGGCATCATACCCATAGCTTTCTGCCAAGGTTCCGTTGGTATAAACAGCGGTCAGACTGTAGCGACTGTCCCACGTCACGGACAACTGCCGACCTGAATCGTCCTGCAGATTTGTCACGTTTCCAGCGGCGTCAAATTGCTGGCTGCCATTCGTGCCCCAACTGGTCAAGCGGTTAGCGGATAGCGTATAGTTTATAGACTGGCCGTTGATCACGGCTTGAGTCCTATTCCCCACAAGGTCATACTGGTAACTCGCGGAATGAACGACTCCGCCGGTCGTGTTATACCATTGCTCACTGGTCAATCTGTCAAGGTCATAATAAGAAAACGCCGCACTTTCGCCGTTCTCCCTCGTCATATTCGTGGCGAGACCAGCGGCATTATAGCCGTAACTGAAACTCCGCACCACCGCATTGGAAATGTTACGCCATTCCAAGCCAGTCGGACGATCCAGCACGTCATACGTGTATGTCGCCGAAACGCCCGACGTGCAGATCATGCCAGAAAGCAGACCGTTATATACATTGTAACTGTAACTGAATGTCCCGGCAGGACTGACAATCGAGCTCAATCGGTCTCCGGAATCCAGAGAATAATTTACAACGCCAACAACAGAAGTAACGGCCGAGACTTGGCCGGCTGGCTTATAGCCGTAGCTAACCACACTGGGGACCAAGCCCATAATTCTTTGTCAACCGATTCAAGGTGTTATACTCGTTTGAGACCGCCACACCGGGGACGCGTCTTAACTTTTAACATTTCCCCTTTTTGCTTAATCTTAATTTGTTATATGTTAAGACGCGTCCCCGATTCTTCTGTGTCCTGTTTCTTTTATCGCCCGTTATTCCGGCAGGCGACCAATTCACGTTCAGATCCCCGCCAACTTGTAAAGCATTAAGTCCTAATTCAAGGGCTGACCCTTATCTTCCTTTGACTGGACCACCCCATCGCCATAGCCCGTTTGTTAACTTTTGCGTTCCATATCCCTCAACACCTGCCGGGAAACCGACAATTTTTGTTCTGACCGGGGCAGTTAAGCAAATCTGGATTTGATTCGTGCGAATAAGAATATAGTCTGGATTCAATTTCCTGATAGATAATGGGACATTAGTTCCTATCCCGTTTTTTTCCGCAGATAACGCCGTTTCACCTTCCCGATAGTTTGGTTCTCCTAAACTGTCATTTCTGTATTTCCCCCTATTATCTATCATCATTTGGCAGTCAGCAACCAACTCTTTGGGGTCTATTTTGGAAATTAGGTAGTCTCCATAAATATTCCTTCTCATAATATCTATCGCAAGAAAAACGTAACTCCCAATAAAATACAGAGGCACAAGCAAAAGAATTGCAACAACAACACCTAAAATCTTTTTATAACTTTTCATTTATTTCCATTCGGGCATTCAGAGTTATTCTGTTCAGATTTCCACATTTCTATTCCAATATCATTTTGTTCAAAACTACCTACAGGGTCAAACCAAAAGACAGTGAATAGATTGTAACTGCTTCTTTCAAATGGAGCCACCATTTCTGCCCCTCTAGTCATTATCCAAGCCCAAACTGGTCCGTAAACTTCAGAAAGAGCATAACCAGCCTTTACATTGCCCATCTGGGAGCCTCCACCGGCATATCCTTTAAAACGCAATGTCTCGTTATCCCATTTTGTGTCTCTTCCTTCTGAAATAGAAAATTTATAAAGTTTCTTGACCTGCCACCATTTCAGATTCGCTTTTTTTAAATCTTTAACATATTTATCCACATCACGATCAATATCACGCAACAACCCCATCGGGTCTTTGAAATTAACGGGGTTATTATCCGCGAACACATACTGGTTCAGCCCCCCACTTATCCCAATCGGGTCGTTACTCAACCACCTGCCCGTCACAGGCTCATACCATCTGGCACGGAAATAATACAAACCCGTCTTCCAGCTGTATTCCCTGCCCTGCCAGAGGTATCTGTTTCCGACAGCCGACGCCTGAATCACCCCGCCAGTGGAATCATACACGCCAAGCACGTTCCCCCAGGCATCATATTTATAGGATTCAATAACCGAGCCAGAAGAGTCAACTACCGCCTGCACGGAACCCAGGTGGTCCTTGACGTAATAATACGTGTTGGTTGTGCCGCCATAGACAGTCATGGACAGGATGTTGTCGATCCCAGGACCGAAATTATAAGACTTCAGGAGATTGCCGGAAGAATCGGTCTCAGCAACACAATGAATGCCATCATAGACGAGATACGTTGTCGTAGCCCCATCAGAAATTGAGACTCTCCTGCCTAAAGCGTCGTAACCGTAACTTTCAGCCGTGGTTCCATTGGTGGCGATGGAAGTCACCCGATACCGGCTGTCCCACGCAAGGACTCTGGTATTGCCCCCACCCAGGCTTATTTCAGTCACACAGCCAGCCGTATTGTAACTGAGCGTGTTTTCGCCATTCGTTCCCCAGGAAGTCAAGCGGTTGGCGGAACCATATGTATAGTCCACGGCGGTCTGTCCATTGACCACAGCCTGAGTCCGGTTGCCGACCAAGTCGTAGCTATAAAGACTAACGGCTGAAGTCTGAGAGCTGAAGGAAGATTCAGAAACAAGCCGATCCAAGTCGTCATATTCATAAAGGTTTGTAGACTGTAGGCTGTTAGCGGTAGTTACTTTCTGTGTGACCATGCCCACGGCGTTGTAGGCGTAGGCAAAACTCCTGACCACGCTGTTCGTTGAATTCTGCCATGTTATACCCGTGACACGGTCAAGGACATCAAACGTGTTGGACACGCCGAGAACAGAGCAGAAGACACGGGAAATCAAGCCGTTGTTAGCGTTATAACTGTAATTAAATGTGCCAGCGTCACTTGCGATAGCATTTAATCGGTCTCCCGCATCCAAGGAATAACTCACCACACCCACAACGGAAGTGACGGCAGAGACTTGGCCGGCTGGGTGGTAACCGTAGCTCACTTCGCTACCGCTCGTTACGCCCTTCGTCTTTATAAGCCGATTCAGAGTATTATATTCGTTAGAAACTGTTCCAGAGGAATCGCCCACTGATCTGACCATGCCGTCAGCATAATAGTCAAAAGTCAGGGTAGCATTCGGATACGAAATCTGGCTCAGGCGACCGTCGCCGTTATAGGTATTGTTCACCATAGTCCCGTCAAACCGCGTCATGGATTTGACAAAATTCTCAACGCCATAAGTAACGGACATGGTCTGACCGTCAATATTGGTAATCGTGACAGGGCGATCCTGAATGTCGAGCTGATAACCTTCCACGGGACGGTTCAAGGCGTCACGGATGACCAAGGTATTCATTTGCTGGTCGTAGGAATAAGCAATGGTTACTGGTTGTCCATTCAGATCACGACTGACAGACGCCATTTTGCGAGTCGGCAGATATGTCATGCGAGTGGTCCTGCCAGCCTGATCCACATGATTAGTCAGATTGCCGATGCCGTCGTAGGCAAAGGTCTCAGTGGAATTATCAGGATAGGTGATGGTTTTCACCCAGCCCTGGGCATCGGAGTCGTAATCAATGTGGCGATTGTCCGGCCAGGTGACTTTTTCCAGATGCCCGAGCTGGCTGTATTGGTAAGTCAGGGCCGAACCGGCGGAGGGCGTCATGGTCGCCGGATGGCCATAGGCATCATAGGTGTAGCTTACTGTGGCACCATTTGGTGTTGCAACCTGCGACACCAAGCCGTTGCCATTATAGGTATATATTGTATCGTAACTGTTATAGGCGGTGTAATATGCCTTGACGCGGCTGATCGCGCCGTTCTGGTATTCAAACCCGGTCTTGTTGCCTTCCGGATCGGTAACCAGCGTCGGCAATTGATAAGTGGCATTCCATTCATATGTGTTGGGATTTGCCGGAGTTGCGTTATAGCCGATGGCCGCCTGAGTCACATTATGGTTTGTGTCATACTGCCGCCAAGCAGTCAGCGTGTCGCTCGATCCGGTGGTAATTTCATTCGTGATATTGTCGTTGTTATCGTATTGATATGTGACTCCCTTGTCGGCCGGTCCATTCACTTCGGTCAGTCTCAGAATTTCAGGATTATAATGATATTCAATGGTTTGATTCACTGCCCCGCGAGTATAAGTGACCGTGGTCTTATTGGTGTCATAGGCGAGAGAATGGGTATAATAGCCGCCAAAATTCAGGCTATTGCCTTTCACAGCAGCACCGGCCGCATTCGTGGTGTAACCGTATTCGCCCTCATCGCCCCGGGAGTTGGTGCGCCGGGTAACAGCCGAATCGTTATTATATTCATACGTGGTCACGAAGGTTTTGCCGCTGACATGCCGCGTGGCCGAGGTCAGGCGACCTTGGCCATCATAGCCGAAACCAACCATCAGATTGGTGGCGGCCAAGACATTGGCCAACCGGCCGTTACCATCATAAGTGAAGGTCAACGACTGGCCGTTGCCGTGCGCCACCTGAGTCAAATTGTTGCCGGTATAGCTCAAGGTAAGGGTGTTATTCCAGGCATCCTTGATATTCTCAAGGGCGCCGTTCGCGTTAAAGGAATAGACCACGCCGGCAGGGAATGTGACACTGTATCCGGATCCGGACGTTTCCAGCTTCAGGTTGTTTTCCACGCAGGGACCAAAAGATTCGCCATCTTTTGGAAACCTGAATTCACGGCCATCAGCGGTCCGCAACATCATCCAATCCAACGGTTCCGCGGCATAATTGATGATCGGCGTCAGACTCCACTCGTACGAATGCGTCCAGCCTTTTCCAAAGGTCCCGGTTGAAGAAAACGCGCTGTTATATCCCCGGACAAATTCAAGGGACAACCCTGGACATGGAATAACCAAGTCGTTTTCGTTGAAGTAATTGGCACCGCTCATGGTGTTGATCGGCTCAGTAGTGCTGGACTTATCCGGTTGCGGACTATTAGTATCACGCCCGCCGGAATTATCCCTGTTCGGTATATGGACAATGCAGGTATCTGAGCATTCCGGCAATGCGGTGGATTCCGCAGTCACTATGTATGTCCCGGGGGCAACATTAGCGGGATTGAACGAGATACTGCTTCCTGATCCCGATATGCCGATCGGCGAACTAGTCCAATCGGCCGTCTTGTCCCCAAGGCAACTATTTGTCATGTCCAGCGTAACGTTCGCACTGCCAACCCATACGTTTGTCTCTGTCTGACGAATGTCAATATTGATCAAATGCACCGTTTTATTATCCCCGCACGACGGCAGGTTACTGGATACCACATGAATATTATAACTTGCAGCATTGGAACCAAAGTATAGAACACCATTATTGCTGGCCCCGCCGCTCCAGATCAGTCCGGCGGGAGAATAGATATCCGCCAACTCATCATTCATGTTATGATACCCGTTTTGCGTCCAAGGCAAATTAAGAGGGTCGTTATTTACAAACTCCGCTTTAATGCCCTCCACATTCAACGTCAATGATTTCTGACCCTTGGAGACGCTGATTGCATGGGCTCCCGGTGAAGCCAGATTCAGGTTGCCTGTAAGTGTATTGCCAGAACTGTGCTGATCGCTCACCGGCCCGCTGATCCAAGTGTTCCATGGACAATTGCCGCAGAACTTTGTCGCCGTGATTCCGGGATGCTGGTCATATGCAATATACAGCGTCTTGCTTTCATCCGTAACGGTTACCCCGCCACAACCCAAGCTTTGCAGATCATCCGCATAGGTGGCAAAATGATTGGTTATGCCATCGGCAGTGACAATAAAATTATTACTAGGCCCCATTGGCTCCACACTACAGTATGGCGTGTTGGTCGTGTTCTCCGGCACACCGTCCCCGGTCCAGTTCGCATTACCGAATTTATTAGTTCCCCCTATAGATTCTATATAGCTAAAGCCTATCACGCTGCATACAGCACAGGGATGTTCGGGATATTGGGAAATCCACCTCCCATCACCATGTAGCGGCTCATCAGGCTCCTCAGGCTCGACAATACATTCCCCGGTGATCGAATGACCAAACAAAGACGCCGTCACCTTATACTTTCCACCATTCGCCCCTCCAGCAGAATAATATGTTTCCAGCTTTTCATATGTCATGGTTGCCCGATCGCCATAGCCCGCCGGATCGGTAATGGCCGTGGCGCTGGGTTCGGATGGCGCCGTAACGGTATTCCCTTCCACGCCAATCAACCATGGAGAGTCAAGTTTCAGGTGAGGGAAGGGATATTGCGGATCGCCAATGGTCAGGCTGACCGGCAACGAACACGGCTCCAAGATCGTTATCTTTATGCAGGCGCCATTAACCACCGTAACCAGCGGCACGTTCTCAACCACCTGCCAACCGATGGATTGCGCCAAATTTGCCGGTTCAGTGATAGCGCGCAACCATACCGAGTCGCCGGGCGGCACGACCGCTACCGCTTTTGCCGGATCGGTAAGCGGCAGGGACATATTTGTCATCCCGCTCCATGCATTGCATGCCTGCAATTGAATCGTTCCCACGGTAAAATCGCGGCGAAATAGTTCTATAGGCTCACCATAACAGGAAGTGACAGCTTTCAACCGCATGTTCTTCAGTCCGGAAGAGATTCCCATTCCGCGGACCAGGATGTTCGTGCTTCCATTGACCTGCAGGTTCGTGCTCCCGTCATCAAAGGTCGCCCAACCGCTTGCTCCGGATTCGCGGGTTAAAACAAGCGAATATGACAGGGAAGAAGTCGAGACCGTAATTGACAGGGGAACAACAGAGTTCATCGGCACAAAGTTAAAATCCCCCGCCGAGGCATATACCGGTTTCACGAACACACTGCGCCGGCTCTCATCCGCATCCAGTTCCTGGTCATTATCCGCGTCATGCCACATCCGCAGGACAAAATCCCTGCCCTCCACGTTTGTTCCGCCAGTCCAGGTAATAGTGTTGGAATAAATTCCATTCTGATACAAATAACCATTGGTTGCGTTCCATCCCTCCACCGCGCCGGCATCGTAACGGTTTGTCAGTGTCCAATAAAAACGCATACCGTCCTGGACCGGCACAGGACTTGGCTCCAATTCCTGCAATCCGGTCTGGCCCGGCAATAATTTTTCATGCAGGGTTAGCTGGCCCGTGCCATTGGTGTTGATCATCAGATATAATATATTGGTGCCTTCTGCCGTGGCATCCACCGCCCCATACCAGGCGTTGGAAGCAACCAAACGGTCAAAACTCAACACCTTGGCATTCAAATAATAACCAGACTCACCGGATTCCAGCTGGCCGTTAGTATTGGCATCAAATCCAATCCGGACAATATAATCCCGGTTAGTTGCCTCGGGACCGCCCGACCAGGTCAGACGGTTGGTGCTTGAATTAGTGACCAAACCACCAAGGGCGGACCAGCGCCAGAGATCATTCGTGGTTCCATCGGCGCTCTCAATTTGCCACATAACGCCCGTTACTCCAGGCGACCATGCCACTTTTAGATCCATCCAGGCATTACTCTGGGCATTTTCAACGGGATACACGGTGTTATCCGACGGATAATACGGGGAAGAGCAATCATAGGCAGCCTGGTTGTCAACTGCCGTCAGGGAAAACTCATCCAATTTGACTATGTTCACGACAATGGTGGCACAACAAGAAGGATTTGCTGCCGACTGGGCTTCAACCTGGTGTTTTCCCCATCCAAAATTGAGCATCATCAAACCGTCTGAATCAATTCCGGCCTCAGTGCCGGCAAGGGTCGTCAGCGACCAGTTAATATTGGTTCTCGTTGAATAAGACGTGAGCCACCATTTAGCGTCGCAGATATCACAAAATGTCATCATAATAAAATCTTCGGCACGATTAAAAGCCAAAACGGGACACGGCGCGGCCACCAGCGTCATTTCGTCCCAGGAATTGGTTTTAACATTCGAGACCGCCCTGACCAAATATTCACCGCCATTATATCCCCAGCTCACCACTCCGCACGAACTCACCTGCGCCGTATCCCCGGACACGGTCTGGACGCTCCAGGTCATGCGGGAAAGGTCATGGCAATTTGTCGCCAGATTGGCAAAGGCATCGTAGCTATTGGCTAATGAAAGCGCCACAAAGTTTGTCGTGAAGGCAAGCTTGAACACCTCAAGGTTCATTTCCACGGCGCTGTTGGTTACGCCGGGCAATGCCGCCCCAATGCGGTATTTTCCGCCGCCTGGGCCATAACTCAGAATGCCGCTTGAATTGATAGAGGCGGATGATCCGGAAAGCGAGGAAACGCTCCAGACGGTTTGGTTTTTATCCGCGGCGCTGGCGATAAGTCTTTCGCCCGCATCATAATTTCCGCTCGCCTGCCAGAGCGCTGTATCCGAATAACGGTCAAACAACAGGCGCATCTGGTTGTTGGGCATTGTCGGATCGGTTTTTACATCATATTCCTGAGAACCGGACAAGCCATCGTGGTCATCATCCCGGCCGGCAATGCCGAGGGAATAAACCTGGTTGGAAGACAAGGCCGTTTTATAGATCATCACGTGGTCCAGCCGGCCGCACAAGCCGGCTGTGCCGCTGATGTCATTGCCCAGCACCAGGCCGGAATTCGTGGAAAGCACGAGGGACGCGGGACGATTCGTCACCGGCACGATTATGCCGTCCACGTACAATTCCGCATTGGTTCCATCAAAGACCCCGGTGACATGGTACCAGATCCCGGTGCCTACAAAATTTGTGACAGTGGCCAGCGCCAGATTGGTGTGACCAAGCGAGTTGGTCAATTCAAAGACCAAGGCATTGTCCGAAGATTTATACAAGGCATAGGCGCAGTTGCTCGTAGAATCAGGCCGGCTCAAGATCGTCATGCGGTCTGCAAAGCCCTCATTAGTGGAGCCGGCAAGGGAATCAAAATTAACGTAAACGAGCGCGGTCAATTGCGGCGTCTTGTAAACCGAACTATTGGCAATGGAAATCCTGTTTGATGCCTCAAGCCCGTTAAACGCCCAGGCGCCATGAATCACGCCACCTTCGACTCCGCTCAGGGCAGGCGTGGCGGGCTGTGCGCCGTAAGCCGTGCCGTTATTGCCATGGCTGCAATCCGCCACAACAACCCCGTTGGTTTCATCCAGTTTCCAGCAGCCAATCAGACTTGCCGGAGGCGCGCTGACCGAATTCAGGCCGTATTGATTTTCCCAGCCGTCGGGCAGGCCGTCAAAATCCGTATCGGGGTTATGCGGATCAGTGCCAAGCTGATATTCCTGAAGATTGGTCAATCCGTCGTTATCCGGGTCTGAAGCCGCATCGTTCACCAGGGGATAAGTTCCCTGCGCCACTTCCCAAACGTCAGGCAATCCATCGCTGTCCGTATCGGAGCTATGTGGATCGGTGTTATACTGACACTCCTGGAGATCGGTCAAGCCATCCGCATCGGAATCAAGACTTACGTCATTCACCAAGGGATTGAAGCCATGTTCCAGTTCCCAGCCATCAAGCAATCCGTCATTATCCGTGTCGCCACAATTCGGATCAGTCCCGTGTTGATATTCCTGGAGATTGGTCAGGCCGTCCTCATCGGCATCATTGTTCGCATCATTCACTAAAGGATCGAGTTGTTCAGAATGATAGGTCACTTCCCAGGCATCCGGCATGCCGTCGTAGTCCGTGTCGGCATAATTCGGATCAGTCCCGTTTTGATATTCCGCATAATTACTCAGACTATCATTATCCGGGTCGCCGGCCGCATCGTTTAAAACAGGATTAAGGCCATGGGTAACTTCCCAGTAGTCAGGCATCAGATCGCCATCGCTTTCGTTGCTATCCGGATAAGTCCCCAGCCGGTATTCCTGGAGATTGCTCAGACCGTCGCCGTCATGGTCCGAGGCAGCGTCATTTGACAATAAAATTAACCCGTGATCATGTTCCCAGCCATCAGGCATGCCGTCATTATCAGTGTCGCAATCATTTGGCAAAGTCTGATGAGTATATTCCTCAATATTATTCAGCCCATCGCCGTCATAATCATCTTGCGTATCATCCACGCAGGGATTGAGACCGTATGTTACCTCCCACACGTCCGGCATACCATCGTCGTCTGTGTCAGACTTCCACGGATCAGTGCCGTGCTGAAATTCCTGGAGATTGGTTAATCCATCACTGTCATTGTCCGAGGCGGCGTCGTTTTCACACGGGTAACACTCATGCGCCACTTCCCAGCCATCCGGCATGCCGTCGTCATCGGTATCATAATCATTCGGCTCTGTCCACCATTCCGAATATTCCGCAATATTACTCAATCCGTCACCGTCATAATCAGATTCCGCATCATTCAGGCAAGGATTGAGACCATGCTCTACCTCCCAGCCATCCGGCATGCCGTCGTCATCCGAGTCGGTATCAGACGGACTTGTGCCGATGGCTATTTCCCACCAGTCCGGCAAACCATCCCCGTCAGAATCCGGACCTGAAAGCGTTATGTTCGCATTCGTCACATTCCCGGCCAGATACACAGGATTTGCGGTTGAATTGCCCTGGGCTTCCCATGAATCGTTGGAAAAATTCCCATTGGACTCCCGCCATGCCATGATCCAATATGTCCGCAGGACCGAAAGATTAGTGAACGCATACAACCCGGTCTGGCTTAACGACTGATATGCCACCGTTCCGCCGCCAACCTCGTTTGTTGCCAGCACCACGTAGATGGTCCCCGCCTGCGGACCGGCAGACGTTATCCGCCCCGATATTCCGGCGTGCGGAATTGATGATGTCGAGGACTGGTCGCTTCCCCATTGCGCTTCCATCCAGTCAGAGTAACCATCCCCATCCGAATCCCTGGATGAATTGAAGCTGAAGACATATTTGGCCTGGCCGATATTGGCCATTGCATAATCGTTGGTGCCGGAAGAATTGCCCCAGGGATAATGACCCGGCATGTTGGCGGGCAAAGTATTGGTAAGGTTCAATTCATAAAGGCGGTCATAAAATTTACTGCCCACGTATTTGAGCTGGCCGATGTTGGCCAGGCGGTATCCATTGGTGGTAGAGAAAGAATTGACCATGGCCGCGATGTTGGAGCCGGCGCCCATAAGCGATTCCATTTCGTTATAAGCGCATTTGGCCATCCATTTCAACTGCCCCTGCTCTAGGGGGGCGTAGTCGTTGGGGGTGCGGTTGGTGTCAATTACCCCGCGCGTGTACCACCATTGTGGCGCCTGCGCCAGGAGGCTTGTCGCCAAGAAGAAAGTAGTCAGGAGACAGAAGACAGTAGTCAGAATATTACGAACTGTCTTATTGGTTTTAGTTTTGTCCATTTCAAATTTCATAAAATTACTGACTACTGACTTCTGTTTCTCACTGTCCTGCATAGATAATGAAATTGACTGCCACGTATGGCGGCATGTTTGAATGACTTCCATTCCCGCCCGTACTACTGCTATCCTGATGACCAGCTATACTAGCAAACTGAACCCAACCACCTTCACCAGTATCAGAATTAGCATGTGGACCACTAAAATTAACCGTGTTATGCACATGTGCCGGCATTTGATCAACCGTCAAAGTCACAGTTTGCGCCCCGCCTGTCACCCCGAGATTATTGGTTGTGCCGAAGGCAAATCGCTGCCGCAAGTCCGGCAAATTAAAATTTGTACTGCCATTCCCGCCATAGCTGGTGCCGATGACTGCGAACAGGTTGCTGTAGGTTGTCCGGCTCACAGGCGTCCCATTGCACAGGAGCCAGCCGGAGGGCGCATTGCTGGCGGCATACATCTGGATGGCGCCGACAGGACTGGCACCGGGCATCATGGCCGGTGAATTGGTGCCGGAGCCGCCACCAGCCTGGTTCGTAAATGAACCCATGGAGACATCGCCGCCGGGCACATAGGCGTGCACAGCGCCATAAAACGAGGCATCCTGCTGCACGGAGATGTTGTCCACGGTCAGGTCACCCGTATAGGCCGAAAAGGCCGGCAGGAGAACAGCCGCTAATATAACTATTTTCTTGACCATTCTCTATCTCCTTTTAAATTTTTTTCGTATTTTGCGGGCTATTCTTCGCTTCACTGTCCTGCATAAATAATGAAATTAACTGCCACGTATGGCGGCATGTTTGAATGCGCCTGGCCGCCGCCGGTTGAGTCCGAATAATATTCAGAGCCTGATGTCCAGTATCTTGGCCCCCATTCTTCGGTCGCCGCCCCCGCGGCTACTCCAATCCCCATAATGCGTAAGATGTAGTGAGAATGAGCCGGCATTTGAGCTGTCGTCAACGTCACGGTTTGCGCCCCACCTGTCACCCCGAGATTATTGGTAGTGCCGAAGGCAAATCGCTGCCGCAAATCCGGCAAATTAAAATTTGTGCTGCCATTCCCGCCATAGGTTGTGCCGATGACTGCAAACAGGTTGCTGTAAGTCGTCCGGCTCACGGCCACGCCGTTACACGGCAGCCAGCCGGAGGGCGCATTGCTGGCGGCGAACATGTGGATATCGCCAATAGGATTAACACCCAGCATCGGGGCTGGGGAATTGGTGCCGGAACCGCCGCCATACTGGTTCGTGAAGGCACCCATAGAGACATCACCCCCGGGCACATAGGCATGCACCGCGCCATAAAACGAGGCATCCTGCTGCACGGAGAGGTTGTCCACAGTCAACTCACCCGCCCAAACTGAGATGGCCGACAGGCAAAGGACAGCCGTTGTCATTATTAATTGTTTTATTTTCATTCCGAGTTCCTTAAACTCCTTGCATTCGCTATTAATAAAATACAAATATCAAATAATTCAAACGAAAGACGGCTCGGCAGAGACTCATTCCGAAGCATCAGAGCGAGCGCCTCGCCCTACATCTTCTCATCAGACCATTGACTTTCGACATGCGACTTTAGACTTCTACAGCTTGACGTTCCCCTCAATAATCACTTTCACGTTTTTTCCCTGGATATTCAGATTTTCGTTATACGTACCGGACCGGATAATGATCGTGTCATTTGTTTCGGCAATTGAAAGACCGCCATGAACCGTCTTTTTCGGCCCTTTGATGGAAACGGAACGGCTCGGCACAGCCTCGCCCTCCAGGTTGGAATTTATGTCGGATTTTTTACCGGAATTAACATTAGAAGAGCGGCCGGTATAGGTGTCGTTGCCTTTTGCCTGGTCAACGTAGATTACGCCCTTTTTCTTATTTTTCTCATTTTTCTCATCACCATCATGATCATCTCCATCCCCGCTATTATCTCCATCGTCTCCGCCGCCACCGCCCGGATTATTGGTTGAACTGCCGGAATTAAAACATTCGTCATAGTCGTTGATGCCATTGCCGTTGGAATCAACACTATAGTCAGATGTGCCGAGTTGGCGCTCCTGGTCGGCGTCAAGCCCGTCTCCGTCTTCATCTATGTATAATAAGCCTTCGTACACGGCAAGTTCGCCGGTTTTGCACCGGAGTTGAATGACGGCGGCAGAGGGGAAGGTTGCCAGCGGCACATTCAGGATTAAAACCAAATCGTTTGCAGAATAAGCGGACGCGACCCGGTCTTCGCCTGTGGCTGCGCCGAGGCAGGCAGAGCGCGTCCCTCCACTGTAGGCATTATTAGGACTGGACGCGACAGCGCACGTCCCTCCACTGTAAGCATTATTAGGACCGGACGCGACGGCGCGCGTCCCTCCACTGTAAGCATTATTAGGACCGGACGCGACAGCGCGCGTCCCTCCACTGTAAGCATTATTAGGACCGGACGCGACGGCGCGCGTCCCTCCACTGTAAGAATTGCTGACGGACAGCAGATTGCCAAAGAGGTTTTCGGCAATCACCAGGCCGTTGGTATCGAGAAGGTCAATGCTGACCTCAGGCCAAACTGAACGGGACGAGGTCGGCCCGTCTCCAGATTCCCGCGAAGCAACATTTGAATCAGAAGGCCGCGCAGGCTGTGCGGCGCTACCTAAACGAACCGCATAACGCAGGTTGTTGGTCAAGATGGTCCGGTCAAGATCAATGGACAAACTATCAACACCTTTACCCCCATGCCTCGATACATACCAACATGACTGCGTCGTCTCCTGATCGTAAATCCATTCCCCGCCGTTCTTGTATGCGCCCAACAACCAGTCGGGATGGGCATATTCATATTCGTCGCCGGTCGTAAAATGCGGATTTCCCCATTGGAGCCAGGCGCGGCTGACAGCATTGCTGTCAACCAAATCGTTGAAACCGTCACGATCCGTGTCCCGGCAAAATGGGTCGGTCAATATTTTGCCTTCTTCAATATTCAAAAGCGCATCACCGTCATAATCAAGACCGGCATCATTGGAAGCGGGATCCAGGCCGAAGAATAACTCATAGGCATCATCCATGCCGTCATTGTCGGTATCATCGGCCAAGCTTTGGCAATATTTGTCTTCCAATGCCGGGGATTGAGTCAGGCCGGCCATGATAAGCATGATAAAAACCGATGCCATCACCGGAGCGGCGGGAAGCAGAAATTTTCTTTTCTTCTTAAACCAACAAGTTATTTTGCCCATGTTTTTCCGTTCAAGTACCAGCCCCCGCGCTGAATGTCAATATTATTTTACATTTTTTGTAATAACAGAGTCAGTTGCAAAAGAAAAGACGGCCACGATCCATTCGACGGATTCGACCGGCTCACCGCAGGCATGCTCAGGACAGGTAAAACGCCATGTCGCTTCGCAAGTGGCCACTTGGCCCCTCCAAAGGTGGGGCTGACGTGGTGGCTCTCCACCGCCTCGGAAAACAGCCTATTTTTCCGCCTGTGGCGGATGGAGGGACGCGCTCCGCCTGCCTCGGCGAAGCCACAGGCGAAGACCGGGTCGCGTCCGCAGGACTTTTGCAATTAGCTCAACAGTTACAAATTGACCACAAGTCCGTCATGGGCAAGACAGGCTTCCGGGGAAATTTCCGCGTTGACCTGGCGATGATCAAGCTCGTGGCAAATATGCGTCAAAAAGGATTGACGGGCGTTAATTCTTTTTAACACGGCCAGGCTTTGGGAAAGGCTGAAATGAGTCGGATGCGGACGGCGGCGAAGCGTGTCAAGGATCATGACGTCCAAGCCCTGTAAACAGGCGAACGCCTTTTCATCCAGTTCCTGGCAATCGGGAATATAGGCCAAAGCGCGTCCCTCCGCCTCAAGCCGATAACCATATGTGGGAATATCCGCATGCCGCACCGGGATCGGAATGACATTCAGCCCGCCTATTTTAAACGGCCCCGCGACAACATTGAAGCGCACGCGCGGATATGAAAGGCCCGGCTTTTCCTGCTGATGGATGTAAGGAAATATGCGCGAGATATCCGCCAGTGTTTCCGGGGAGCCATAGATCGGGATGGACTCCTTCTGCACCTGGTTAAAACGGCGAATGTCGTCAAAACCAAGGATATGATCAACATGCGCGTGGGTAAAAAGCACGGCATCAAGGCGCTTCACCTTGAATTCCAGCACCTGCTCGCGAAAATCAGGCGGAGTATCAATAATAACATGGAGACCGGCCGCTTCAACATAAAGGCTGGCCCGCCGCCGCTTATTGCCCGGATCGGCGGAAACGCACACCGGGCAGTCACAGCCAATGGCGGGAACGCCGATTGAAGTGCCGGTGCCGAGAAAAGTAAATTTCATTGGAAATTGGAAATTAGAAATTTGACCTTACCGGCTTGCCTTCGCATTATTGCCCGGCCTCTTCCGGAATACGCATGCTATAGAACGAACGATAGACAAAAACCAGGGCCACGACGGCAAAGAAAGCGCCGATCGCCGTCTTCAACGCCGCCGACTGCATGGTAACGGCTATTTCCACCGCCAGCAGGCCGAAGAGCGTCGTGAACTTGATGACCGGGTTCATGGCAACCGATGACGTGTCCTTGAAAGGATCGCCGACGGTGTCGCCGACCACGGTCGCGGCATGAAGTTCGGTGCCTTTCTGACGGAGATCCACTTCCACGATTTTCTTGGCGTTATCCCATGCGCCGCCCGCATTGGCCATGAAGATGGCCTGGAACAGGCCGAAAAACGCGATGGCAATCAGATAGCCGATAAAAAAGTACGGATTAAAGAAAGGTAAGGCCAGCGCAAAACAAAACACCACGATAAAGATGTTCCACATGCCCTTCTGCGCATAAACGGTGCAGATGCGGACAACTTCCTTGCTGTCCTTCTCCGAGGCCGTGGAGGCGTCAAGTTTCATGTGCTCCTTGATGTACACCACGGCGCGATACGCGCCGGTCACAACCGCCTGGCAGGATGCGCCCGTGAACCAGTAAATCACCGCGCCGCCCATGATGAGGCCGAGGATGATTTCCGGCTGGACAATACTGAGCTTGGCAACAACGCCGCCGAAAATGTTTTCCAGCAGGATGATTATGCCGAACACCATGGTTGTTGCGCCGACGACCGCGGTGCCGATCAGCACCGGCTTGGCGGTGGCCTTGAATGTGTTGCCCGCGCCATCGGCCTTTTCAAGCAGATATTTGGCGTTTTCAAAGTCCGGTTTGAATCCAAAGTTCTTCTCAATATCCTCCGCGATGCCCTTCCGGCCTTCAATCTGGCTCAACTCATAGACCGACTGGGCGTTATCCGTAACCGGTCCGTAGCTGTCCACGGCAATGGTCACCGGGCCCATGCCCAGGAAACCGAATGCCACCAGGCCGAAAGCAAAGATCGGCGCGGCAAACAGGAATTTTTCAGGCATGATGGAAAGCAGGGCCGGGTTCTGCGAGAAGTAATACGAAACGGCCATCAGGAGCATGATTACCAGCCCCATCCAGAATGCCGAAAAATTGCCGGCCACAAAGCCGGACAAAATATTCAGCGAGGCGCCGCCGTGTTTGGAGCAATTGGTAACCTCCTTGACATGCCGCGAGTTGGTGCTTGTGAATATCTTGGTGAACTCCGGAATCAAGGCGCCGGCAATCGTGCCGCAACTGATTATGCTTGAGAGCACCCACCATAGCGCGGGTTGAACCACGCCGGCGTCGTTCTTGAAGTCGCCCAGGAGCATTTTGCTGGCGACAAACGTAATGGCGATTGAAATCGCCGAGGTGATCCAAACCAGATGGGTCAGCGGCGCTTCAAAGTCAAAGTCTTTCTTGCCGCCGAACATGGCCTTGCTGATGATTTCGTTCACGAAGTAGGAAACCAGGGAGGTCACGATCATCAACACCCGCATGACAAAGATCCAGATGATGAGCGTCGCGCAGACAACAGGACTGGCCACCAACGCCAGGGCAAGGAAAGCAATCAAGGCCACGCCGGTTACCCCGTAGGTTTCAAAGCCGTCCGCGGTGGGTCCAACCGAGTCGCCGGCGTTGTCGCCGGTGCAGTCGGCAATCACACCCGGATTCTTGGGATCATCCTCGGGAAGCTTGAAGACAATCTTCATCAGATCGGAGCCGATATCGGCAATCTTGGTAAAGATTCCGCCGCAGATACGCAGGACGCTGGCGCCCAACGACTCGCCGATGGCGAAGCCGATAAAGCAGGGACCGATAAGGTCTTTCGGCAAAAACATCAGGATACAAATCATGAAAAACAATTCCACGGCAACAAGCAATAGGCCGACGCTCATGCCGGAACGGACAGGAATGGCCAGCGTGGCAAAGGGGTTGCCCTTCAACGCGGAAAAGGCGGTGCGCGAGTTGGCGACCGTATTGATGCGGATACCGAACCAAGCCACGCCGTATGAACCGAGAATACCCAGGATTGAGCAGAGCAGGATGATGCCGACCTTGCCGAAGGTTTCGTGCTGGAGCCCCATGAAATAATATACCATGCAGGCAGCGATCAGCACCCAGAGACCGGCCAGGAATTTACCCTGCTGGAAAAGGTAGGTTTTGCAGGTCTCCCAGATGGAGTTGGAAACCTTGGCCATGCTTTCATGCACCGGCAGGGACTTGGTTTGCACATATTGCACCAGACCAAACGCCGCGCCGATGGCGCAGATGACAATACCAAGATACATGAGGGAAGATCCGCTCACACCGCCCAAGCCGTCAAATCTTACCTGGGATAGGTCGGGAACCTTAATGTCCGCCTCTCCGCCATAGCTCAAGGAAGCAAAGGCAACCAATGCGATTCCAGCCAGCACAAACTTCATGCCCGCAACGAACTTTCGATTGAACATTATTTTCCCTTTCTGTCTGTTGTATTTTTTGACAAAAACAAAACGTTTGAAAAAATATCATAACGTCGCGGATCAGTCAAACATTTTGAGATTACATTTTCATGGACCGGCTTTTCGGCAATTTTCTACTGGGGGGGGGGCTTTTACAATGACGCAATCATTTGAGCTAATTGCAAAACTCATCGCGCCAACCTAGGCTTCGCCAAAGGCTCCGCCGAGGCGAGCGGTGTGGTCCTTCGACTCTGCTCAGGACACTGAGCCTGCCGAAGTGCGCTCCTACAATCGTGATTTTCCTAAGAAATGTAGGAGGCTCGCACCGACGAGCCGATTCCCTGGCTAGCGCCGGGCAAGCTTTCTGGAGTTTTGCAACTGACTCATTTGTAAAGGTTATTTCTTCCCAAGCCAGCCCCCCTCCCAGTTATGTCTGTATGGGCCGGAACACCCTCGTTCCGTCTTCCTCGCCTCAGCGTAGCTCCGGCGTGCCTGGCTCCGGCCTGGGGTCAGGCCGTCTCCAACGAAGATTGAGGTTACCCCCAGGCCCTTATCGCACGATGCCGAGGGGCGGAGTATCTTTCCACCGGCCGCGTGTGAAATCGGGAATTTCGACGGGCGCGTTCCCTTTCCTCACAGATTCTTCACTCAGGGGGCCAATGACCGACCATGCCGCGGCGTCGTAGACATCCTGGTCAAGCGGCACTCCGTTCCGCAGGCAGTAGATTAGCCGCCACATCATCAGGAAGTCCATTCCCCCGTGGCCTCCGGCTTTCACCGCTTCTTCGCCCATCCTCTTCCACAATGGATGATCAAACTCGTCGTACCAGGGTTTCAGTCCATCTCCCTGGACCCACTCGTGCGTCGAGGGAGTACGGCCCTCCACGACCAGCCGGGGCGGGTATCCGGCCCAGCATCCTTTTGTGCCCTGGATCAGGTTGTGCAGCGTGTAAGGGCGCGGCGAGGTCTCGTCCCATTGGACCAGGATGGTCCGGCCAAGCGCGGTACTGATCAGCGAGGAGTTCATATCGCCGCATTTCCATTCCGCAACCTTGTTCCATTTGTGGTCCGCCGGGAAATGATCAACAGCGTACCGTTTCCTTCCCGCCGCCGGCGAACTCATCGAGGTCAGGCGCTCAAAACGGTCGCCCCGGTTGATGTTCATGTACTGCGCGATGGGACCGAGCCCATGCGTGGGATAAAGATTCCCGTTCCGTTCCACGTAATGGAGCGTCCGCCATGTTCCTATGGTTTCTACCACGTCATGCATCTGGGTGCGAAGATCATGGATGTACGCGGCCTCGCCGTGCAGGAGCGTGCCCAGCACGCCCTGCCTGACCATGTTCAGGACCATAAGCTCTTCCCGGCCATAACAGACATTCTCCAGCATCATGCAATTCAGGCGGGTCTTTTCCGCTGTTTCCACGAGCGCCCAGCACTGATCCGTCGTAACGGCTGCCGGGACCTCCATGAACGCGTGTTTGCCGGCTTGCATGGCCTGCACGGCCATGGGCGCGTGCGTGTTCCAGTCGGTTGTAATGAAGACGACATCAATATCATCGCGCTCCAGCATGCGCTGGTAATCGTTGCGGTCCGGTCCGTACAGCGCCGGTCTCGGCCGGCCTTTGTCAACGACCAGCTTCGCTCCTTTTTCCAATGCATCCGCTTTCATTTCGCAGAGCGCCGTTACTTCCGTGCCTTCGAGCATGAGCAGATGCTCGAGATGTCCCCAACCCCGGCTCGCGAACCCGATCATGGCGGCCCGGACTGTTTTCATGGGCGGGAGGACCAGGCCGGAAACACCGCTTGATCGCGGCTCAGCGGAAACGCCACGGGACTTGGTTGTTTGTGCCCTGGATTTTTTCTGGCAAGTTTTCTCCATGTGTGTATTTCTCCTCGTTGGTTTTATCATTAAGATCGCAGGGAAATTACCCCCGCCGATGCTTCTTGTAAAGTCCGATCTGCGCCTTGATCAACTCTGTTTAATTTCCGGCAATACTACCACTTGTTTGCCGGCAAAAAGAGCGTTACCCGATGTTCGTCCGATAGATCGCGCAAAATTTCCCGCACCGTGGCCGTTTGCGCCGGAACGACCAAGTCCGGGCGAACGTCGCTCAAGGGCTGCACGACAAAACGGCGTTGAAACCAGCGCGGATGTGGAACGGTGATCTCCTTAAACTCAACACGCAAATCACCGGCATAAATGATGTCAATGTCCATCGGACGCCGCGCGTTGGGCGGGGCATCCGGCGCGCGCCCTTGTCGGCGCTCAATCCGCTTGCATAAGGACAATAATTCCGGCGCGGGAAGCAAAGTTTCCACGATAAGCATGGCATTCAGGAAAAGCAGGCCGGTATCCATGACCGGAACCCCGACCGGTTCCGTTTCATACACCGGCGACTGGGCGACAAGCGAGATGCCGCCCGCGGAAATTATCTGTTTTTTCGCCGTTTGCAATTGAAGAAGCCGATTGCCGAGATTTGATCCCAGGCTTAATCCGATTTCCATTTTATCACTGTTCACTTTGGATTTACATAACGGCCGACATCAGGTTGAGCCCGCCACAAGTGGTTGATAGCCTGTTGCGCGAGATTGTGTCTTTGAACACCGTGCTCGCTTCCTCAAATGAAACGCCATGCTTGCGCAGGTTTGATTCGGCCTTTTCTTAATTCGATAATTATTTCAGACCGAGAAGACTTTCAACGGAGATATCTTCATCTATTTCTTCCCAATGGATGCCAATGCCTCCGCCAATCAATCTCCATTTTCTCCGCTGAGCCGGGGTTGCTTTTTGAAGACGAGGAAACCATGCGAGAGGAACCGACACCTCTCTGCCATCCTCAAGCACCACAACGAGGGCATCCGTTGTGCATTTGATGTCCATGGCCAGTGGTTCATAATCAACGGCTAAAGTATTCATTCCATTTTCCTTCCAAAATATTAATGTTGTTTTCAACTATTTCGGTAATATCGTTTATTTCGTGATCGCGAAAACCTCGGGATCTCGCGAGACACACCGGCTTCAGCCAGAATTTTGCGTAATTATCTCCTTTTTCAACATGGATATGGGGCGGTTCACCTCTATCCAGACTGAAAAAGAAAAAACGATATCCTCTATATCTCAGCACTGTCGGCATGTTGTAAATCTATCAAAAGAATATGTCCGCTTCAAGATAAGTTTTTTTTCTTAAATCGAACTGTGCGGTTCAGCCGCGCGTCGCAGGCGCGTAGGCTGAAACCGTTTGTTGGCGACTGTTGTCTACAGCGGGTTAATGCTGTTTTGCCAGCAATCGTCCGGCGGCAAACTTGTGCAACACGCTGGCAATGAATGTTTGATAGGGAAGCCCTTCCTCAACTGCTTTTGTCTGCAACGCTTCCAAATCAGTCGAGGAGATGCGGATATTCACGCGCTTGTCCTTCCGTAGTGTATTTCTGGCGTATTGCAGATGCTTTCCGATCTCATCTTTTATGTTTTTTACGGAACGCCAATCTCCGCGATTGAGCGCTTCTTCCAGATCCTGTTCTTCCTCATCCAAATAAAGTGATTTTTTCATGTTGCCTCCAGATATTTTCTTGTGGCTTTTCTGCTGGGCATTATAGTTTTCAAGAACCAATCATCCCCATCTTTTATAAATGGCACCGCAAACATATAGTTTCTGATCCTGACAAATAGAATCTTCTGGCCGCGATACTTAACTTGATCGGGGTGGTCAATAATGTCCATCAAATCACCCTGCTCAATATGCAAAACAACCTGTTCAAAACTGACACCCCGTGTGCGCTTTAGCAATTCGTTCTTGTCAGGGTTCCATTTGTACTTGGTCATGGTGGAAAAAGTATCACAACGTGTGCATTATGGCAACATTATTATTTATCGCTTTTACTCAACGTTGCGACCCAGCAACCGTGAGTTTGGCGAGCGGTACGCTGAAGCCGATGGTGTGAGATAAAGCCTTTCTCGTAGATTCAGGCCATGGTGTCCCAGTCAAATGATTTCCAGGCGGGCATCAGCACCTCGCAGATTTATCTGCACATGATGAAAAAAACCGGGTTTGGAGTAAAGAGTCCGTTGGTGGAATAAAAATCTTTTTGAAATGCTACGGCTTATTCCTTGGTTATTTATACCGCTTCTATTCCTTCAATCCCAGAACATCGCGCATGTCATAGAAGCCCGGCAGACGCTTGGCGATCCATTGCGCCGCCCGCAGAGCGCCAAGCGCAAAGCAATCCCGGCTTGAAGCCCGATGGGTCAATTCAAGCCGTTCGCCTTCGGTGGCAAAAATTACGGTATGATCGCCGACCACGTCGCCGGCCCTGACCGCATGAATACCGATCTGCCCCGGCAGCCTTTCGCCGATATTACCCTCGCGGCCATAAACGGCAACATTATCAAGGCTTACCCCGCGCGCGGCAGCGGCCGTCCCGGCCAGTCGCAATGCCGTTCCGCTGGGCGCATCGGTTTTGCGCGAGTGATGCGTTTCAACGATCTCCAGGTCGTAATTGGCAAGTTTTGCGGCAATCTGGCCGATAAGCGCGTTGAGAATATTGACGCCAAGACTCATGTTGGGCGACCATAAAACCGCGGTTTTACCGGACACCTTTTTGAGGCTTTCGTTCTCTTCCTTGTTTAATCCGGTTATGCCGATAATAATCGGTTTTTTTATTTCCGCGGCTATCAAGGCATGCTTGACGGAAGATGAGGGAAAACTGAAATCTATCAACACATCCGCCTTTTCCGCTCCTTTGCGGGCATCATCGGAAAGCAGCACGCCGATATCCATCGTGCCGGCGACAATGCCGGCATCCTTGCCGAGCAGCGGTCCCCCCTTGGATTCAATGGCGGCAACAACCTGAAGATCATTCATCCGTCGGGCACAGCGGATAATCGTCTGCCCCATCCGCCCCCCCGCCCCGAAAATCGCGATTTTAATCATTTGTTCACCTTAATATTAAACAGCACTGCAAGCAAACGCCTACCGAGTTACAGAATAATTCTCCGGCATGTTCATCAATGCAATCACACTCTTGGAGTGCACCGAATGCTCAATCCTCTTCTGGTTTAGTTCATCAGGCCTCAGCACCGTCATCCTGCGGAATGGCGGCTTCAGACTGATGAAGCCGAATTTTTCCCGCTTTGCGCGCTCAACCGCCCGTTTGGCCCCGGCCTTGATCATTTCACGCGCCTTGACCGGCTGGAGGTGAACCGCCGCGGTATTGAAATCCATATATGATTTCCTGGCAAGCGATTTGCCCGACTCGGTATTGAGCCCGCGCTTGACAGCAACGGTTTCAATGCCCGGCACAAGCTTTTTCGCCTCCGAGGCCAGCGCCTGTTCCCCGGCGGCAAATATTGCCCTGACCCCGAGTTCGCTCGCACACATCGCCAATTGGCCGAATTCACCGATAGAAATGCCGTTTATTGACAGATCCTGATAAATAAAATCCTGGGTATGCGTGAGATGAGAACGGGTGGTTCCCGACTTTGCATGCTGTCCCACCCATGCGATTGCGTCAAACGAAGAATCCAGGCCGAGCGGCCAGGGTCCCGGAGGCCAACCGCGCATAAGTTGAACCCGGGAGTCAAGAAGCTTGACATTGACCGCCCCGGGGCCGTGTCCATCGGCAACGACGATAGACGATGCGCCGCCATCAAAAAAGCCTTCAATCGCGGCATTCGTTTCCAAGGTGAGGAATTCCTTCGCCGTTTCATAATAGCGCGCTTCAGGAGCACACCAGTTGAGGAAATCCATAACCCCGGCAACGCCTTCGAGATCAGTCATCAGATAAATTTTCATATTGATTTTAACGCTTCCCCTCCAAGGCAAGCGCCGCTTTAAGAACCGCCTCCCTTTTATCAAGGAGCGTCTCCGGGCAATGATCATAATAATGGGGATGACAAAAGACTTCCGGAGTCAAAGAAAGCGCCGGTTCAATTTTGGAGCCGTATTTCCGCCGGAGGGCGTTAAAAATGGCGATATCTTCCATACCGTCCCGCAGAATTTTAAGCCGCAGGGAAGGAAGCGCCGGGCCGGATGGTGTTTTGGGGGGATATACCAAGAAACCATTGCCATGATGAATCCCGCCGTAAGGGAACGGAGCTTCCTTGTTTTTAACAACGAGCGTGGTCCAGAAGTCATCATCCAACTGGTCTTTCCAACCATGATTACCGGCCCAGATAAAAATCCCTTTTGCCTGATAATGCCACGACATCCACAACGCCAACCGGTGTTCAAGCGCCGGATTATCAACAAGCATGTTCGGGGCAAGAGTCAAAGGCGCGCGCATTTGAAAATTAATGGGCAGATGGCAGTAATAATGCCACAGCTCCGGTTTTTCCGGCGGCGTGAAAACACGGGGATCATACTTGCTGCTGGAAAGATCCGTCAACCAGATGTCACAGGCTTCATGAAGACGGGGATGATATTCCGCGGCCAGGAATATTTTCAATTGCGGATATTTGGCGCGCATTTCCAGGGCATAGGGAATGTTCTTTTCCTGGAGCGTTTTTTCAGAAGGTTCATCGGCGTTGCTATAAAACATGACGGTATTTGAAGTTTCGCCCGGCTGTTGGAAAAAGTCCTGCATTTTCACCATTTTTTCATCAGGCGCGGGAAGCTGGAACACGGTCTGTCCCCGCTCGCGCGAAAACCTGATAAAATCCCCAAATGGTTTCGGGGCATCTGGTTTCCAGATGAATTTCAAGTAATCAGCGCCCAAAGGCTGAAGATGATGTTCCAAAACCAGCTCGCACATGCCTTGATATTGCTCGTCCGTCAAATTCGATTTAGCAAACATGGCCACCAACGGAAATTGTTTGGGTTGAACATCCAGCTTCACGACCCTGACCGGAACGGAAAAAACAACCTTTTCCCCGCTGGAATTACAGGTAACGACGACTTCGTTGCTGATATCATCCTGAGCATTTGACGGGATTTTAAGCTCAACCAGGAAGACGCCAAGATTCACGCCGCTTATCGCGCAGGTATTCTCGGGAACCAGGGGGTCCGGCCAGGATTCGGACTGAAAACAAACATACGGCGCATCGCCGAGTTTCACAAATTCTTCCCGGTAAATTTTATATTCGGCGGTTGACTTCAATTCCACCCGGTATGTTTCCTGAGTGGCCCCGATTTTGGGAAGCACGGCAACTTGAAAGCTGACCGTCCCGCCGGTCACGCCCAAAACAGGCTTCAAGGTTGCCCGGTTGGAAGACGTAATAATTTCACCGCGAAACCAGTACTTGTTCGGCCATATCTTGACAAGATTATGCGTGTAACCCGCGACAAAACCGGCCTGCGGCGCTTCCTGGAAGTGCGTTTTGAACCGATCCAGCGAATCGGCAAAAGCCAAGCCCCAGGGATCAACCGAGTTGGCCAGTTTTTGTTCTTCCTCCGGCAGTTGTTTCATAAAAGCCTTCGGCTCAGCCCGACATGTACAGATTAATCCGGTGATAAAGATTAATCCGGCCAGTAAATGCCTCATGCAACATCTTCCCTTCTGTTGAGACTCCGATACGCAACGAAAAGCCCCCGCCGGCATCAATCAAATCAACTTCAACTCCCGCAGGCAATCGGCCAGCTTGTCCTTGAGCGTTTTGCTCATCGCACAGAGCGGCAGGCGATATTCCTCTTCAATCAGGCCGAGCATGGCCATGGCGGCCTTGACGGGGATCGGGTTGGAATCCAAAAAAACGTCAGCATAGAGCCGGAAATATTTCCGGTGCATGGCCATGGCTTTTTTCCAGTTGCCAGCCAGCGCGAAATGCACCATTTCCGCAACCGCTTTCGGCGCGACATTGGAGGCAACGCTGATGACACCCTGCGCGCCGACGGCCATCATGGGAATCGTCAGGGGATCATCGCCCGAAAGAACGCAGATATCGCATTTGGCAAGCACCTGGCTCACGCGCAACACGCTGGCGCCGGCCTCTTTCAAGGTCGTAATCTTCGGATGTTTCGCCAGCCGCGCAACAGTGTCAACCGCGATTTCAACCCCGGTGCGTCCGGGCACGTTGTAAAGAACGACCGGCAGGCCAATATCGGCCACTTCCAGAAAATGCCGCGCCAAGCCTTCCTGATTTGGTTTGTTATAATAGGGAGAAACCTGGAGCGTGCCGTCCGCGCCGATTTCGGCGGCAAAACGGGTCAATTCAATCGCCTCGCGGGTTGAATTGGCCCCCGTCCCGGCGATAACTTTAATTCTTTTCCGGCAGGTTTCCACCGCCGTCTCAATCACCTTGCGGTGCTCGTCATAATCCAAGGTGGGCGACTCGCCGGTTGTGCCCACCGGCACAATACCGTCAATACCGCCCTTGATCTGCCGCTCAATCAACTCGCGCAATTTCCGATAATCCACCTCGCCTTTCGTATTGAAAGGCGTCACAATCGCCGTATAAGCTCCTTTGAACATAATTGCCCCCATTTATTTGACATCAATTGAAAGGATTGTATTAATCCCTTTGCATAAATCAACGTTTAAGTGAGGGAATTTTCCCGGGATCAAAGCGAATTGCCCGGGACAAAGACCGGCACAATCCTCTCGCGGACCGGCCGTGATTCGCGCATAACGCCCAGAAGCTGATTGACGGCCCCGGCATAGAGCCGGCCGAAGGAAATATCCAAAGTGGCCAACCGGATCGGCAAGGTATGAATAAAAGGAAGATTGTCATACCCAATCAACGCCGTGTCCGCCGGAATGCGAATGCGTTTTTCCAGCAACGCATAAATCACGCCCACCGCCGTCAAATCATTGACCACAAAAACACAATCAATCTCACCGGAACGAATCCGCGGCGCCAGGGCAAGCGCCGATTTATATCCGCCCTGGATATCCGGCGCGCCGTCATGCAAAACAACCGGATGCCCTTCCCAGCCGGCGCGATACCCTTCCCAGCGCGCCCGACAAACATCCGCCCGGCGCACCGACCAGGTAATATGCGCCGGCCTGACCAGATTCCGCTCGCGGAACTTCAAGGCCGCCAGCCGGCCGCCGGCGAATTCATCAATATAACAAACGTTAAGACCGGGATAACAGTCGGTCTGGACGCAACATACATACGGCAAGCCAAGCCGCCTTAAAAAACGCGCCATCACCGGATTGACCAGCCCATGGCCGACAATCAAGCCGTCGCAGGGATACCTGCCCAGAATTTTTTCAAGGCTTTCGCCCGGATGCATGACGGCCAATTGCAAGCGAAAGAGCGTCGGGTCAATAACCTCCTGAACACTCTGGACCGCTTCGGCATACAACCAGCCATAAACACTGCTCACATCGGCCGGATTATTCCGCCGGCCGGCCATGACCAGCAAAATTGTTCCGGTCCCCCTCCGCCGCAGTGCGCTTGCGTTGCGATCCGGGAAATAAGCAAGACTCCTGGCCGCCCGAAGGATTCGCCCCAATTTCCCCTTTGAAACCAGCCGGGGCGTATTGAAGGCGCGCGATACGGTCGCCGAACTGACCCCGGCCCGCGCGGCGACTTCATCGCGACGGCACGGCTTGCGTTTCTTATTCCGATATTTATCACAAGACGCCAATTGAACCTCCAGGATTACTTACAAAAGTCTTTAACTGTTTTTTTCAAGCCACCGGCAAAAATCATCAACCTCGCCCGTCGTTTTCGCATTGACGCAATAAACCAATCCGGCCGGGCTAAGCTGACGATGAATACTTTTGGCCTCATCAATTGTCAAATCGTAAATCTGAAGTCCTTTGCCGGCCTTTTGGCAACGCTTCAGGACGTCCAGCCATTCCGGCTGCCACATCTTCGGCTGGCCGGCGCTGGAAACCCACTGAATCACATCAATCTTTTTGATGGCGAGAATATCAGCGAGATGCGGCAACGCGCCCGGCCCGTCAAGATGATAAACGCAATGATCCAGGAACTCCGCTTCCTCCTCAAGCGCCGGCAGGATATACCGGCGGCTGATTTCCGGACTTACGAGGCAAATAAAATCGCACTGAATCGTGGCAAATTTACCTTCACACCAGAACGGCGTCCAGCCGGAAGTGCCCGTTTCACGGCTGTAACCGGCGGCGGCATAAAGACGATTATAAACCGGTTGATACAATTGCCGCACATCGCGCATGGCCCGCTCCACCAATTCCGGAGAATCATAAAAATCGAGGCACAAACGGTCCGGACCGCGAATGGCGCTCAAGGCATCCGCGTTTGAATGCAGATCGCAAACTCCAACCAGATATTTTCCACGCGCATGCTCGCCCAACAGCCGGGTGAACTTCAACCATGACTGCCAGACAACGTTTTTTTCATCCAGCCCGAGCGGCAAGACCTTGTGCCAGTCGTCAACAAACGGCTTGATCCAGGCAGTCCCGGGCGAATCGGGCGAAGAACAGAGTGTTGTTCCCAAACAGGCGGCGAATTGGTCCGGACCATGGTCCGGACCGAAGGCCGGGATCGTTTCCGCCGGATAAACATGACTTTCCATCCAGGCTTCAATTAAATCCAGGCTCTGCTGATAATTGCCCTGGAGCGCGTAAAAATAACGTTTTTCCCAGGGCGAATTCGTTACAATCCCCGGATTTTTCAGGATAGGATCGGGAACAACCAGGGGGCGCCTCCATTTTTCCCCGGCCCAATAATGGTTCCAGGCCACGCGCGCTTCGCTGAAATCCGGCTTATACTTCAACTGCATGCTTGATCCTCCTTTTTACGTATTTTTTTGTACACGTGTACAGAATAACAGAACATTTTTCCCTGTCAACAAATTTAACACAGGTGAAGTATCCCCTCAGTCTCGCGGGTGGATTTTTGGAGACGGGACCCGACTTCGCCCAAGGGCTACGACAGGCAAGCAGCCCTCGTCCCGTTCAGAGCGGCCTGGGGGCAGGCCGGCTCCACCGAGACTGAGACATTAACAGGTGAATTACATTCTGGCCGGGGCCGAATACGGCGCGCAAGCGCCTGGACCCTAAGAAACACCGGCTGTTCGGAACAGATCCCGGATGGTTTCGGCCCGCCTGATTTTTACGATCGCGCTGTTTTCCGCAACCAGGTATTCCGCGTTCCGCATCCGGGTATTGTAATTATGCCCCATCGCATAGGCATGCGCGCCGGCATTATGGATGGCGATCAAATCCCCCACCCTGACAACCGGCAGCAAACGATCTTTCGCAAATTGATCGTTATTTTCGCAAAGCCGCCCGACGATGTTGATTTTTTCCTTTATTGCCTTTCCGCCGGTCATTTTTTTACCGACCACGGTAACGTGGTGATACGCGTCATAAATCGCCGGCCGCGGCAAATCATTCATCCCGGCGTCAATACCGGCAAACTTTTTTGCGCTCTCTTTTATCACATTAACCCGGCCAACGAGCCAGCCGGTATCGGCCATGATCATGCGGCCGGGTTCGGCCATGAGCACCGGTTCGGGCATGGCGTATTTTGCGCATTGCCGGTCAAACGCCCGGCGGACACCTTTTGCCACCTGCAAGAGGTCCAGGCTTTTTTCCTCCGGCCGATAAGGCATGCCGAACCCGCCGCCGATGTTCAGGCGTTCCATGCGGATACCGAGTTCTTTATATAGCTTTCCGGCCGTATCAAGGAGAATCATGGCCACGGATTCAAAATAAGATTCATCCAGCACATTGCTCCCGGTCATGGCATGAATGCCGAATCTTTTTGCACCGAGCGTCCTGACGCGCCGATACGCCTCGCTTATCCGTCCAAGCGGCAAGCCGTATTTCGCATCGGGCCCGGCCAGGTAAAGGCTCTTCATCCCGCCCTTGCTGATGCCCGGATTGACGCGGAATGAAATAAATTCCGGCACGCCGATCTTTTTGACGGTTGCGATCATGCTGATGTCATCAAGATTAAGCAGCAAGCCCCCCAACTCCATGACGAACCGGAATTCCTGCTCGGTCGTATAATTGCCGGTGTACATGCCTTGCGCGCCGAGCTTTTTGGCGATCCAGGCCTCGGCCTCGCTGGAAGCATCCGCGCCGAAGCCTTCCGAGAAAATGATTTTCAGGAGGCGCGGGTTGCTGTTGGCCTTGACCGCATACAAGGGCTCAAACGTCGGGAAAAAAGAGCGGAAAGCATTCTTAAAACACCGGCAGTTTTCACGGATTTTCTTTTCCGAATAAAGAAAAAACGGCGTCGGATATTTTGCGGCCGCCCGCCGGATGTCGGCAACCGGCAAATCAGTCACCTTGGGATTAGTCATACCCCCTCTTGAAAATCATAATGTCAGAAATCCTGATCCAGGTGGAAAACAAAATGGCACATTTTAACTGATTGACTGGAGGGCGAAGCTGTGCTGAGCCACGGGAACGGTTCGCCGCAGGCTCACACTCCATTGCCATTGTAGTATTGCGGCTGCACATAAGAATGTAGAATGAAGAAACATTAAATCTTCATTCAGTATTTCTTTCACAGGCGGATTCGCCTGCGAAAGACTTAATTCTGTTTTTCTTCGACTGCGGGTTCCGTTGCGGCCGGCACGCCATGCCATTCGGCGCAAACATCATCAAGCATTTCCAACGCCTCATCAATCTCGCCCGGCTTGACATTGAGCGGCGGCAGGAAGCGGAGAACTTTCTCGGCCGTGGCGATGGCAAGCAGGCCGATCTCCATCAATTTGGCCTCCAATTCCTTGGCCGGCTTGTCCAGCACCAGCCCGATCATGAGCCCGGCTCCGCGGACCTCCTTGAGATGCTCGTATTTATCAACCAGCGCCTGCAAGCCCTGCATGAACTTTGCGCCCATGCCCCGGGCGTTGAGCAGCAAACCCTCATCCTGGATCGCCTTGATGGTCGCCAGCGCCGCGGCGCAAACCACCGGCCCGCCGCCGAATGTCGAGGCGTGTTTTCCGGCCTGCAAGACGTCGGCCACCTTCGGCGCGGCGACGACCGCCCCCATCGGGAAACCTCCGGCCAGGGCCTTGGCCAGTGAAAAAGCGTCGGGAATAACCTTGTAATTTTGAAACGCAAACCACTCGCCCGTGCGCCCCATGCCGCATTGGACCTCGTCAAACAAAAGCAGGATATTTTTCTCGTCACACAGCGCGCGCAGGCCCTGCAGGAAATCCTTCTCGGCCGGAACAACGCCGCCCTCGCCCTGGATCGGTTCAACCAGCACAGCGGCGGTTTTATCGGTGATGGCCGACTTGACTGAATCCAGGTTGTTGAAGTCGGCATAGACAAAACCGGAAGGCAGGGGTTCAAAACCTTTCTGGACCTTGCTTTGCCCGGTGGCCGTCAGGGTGGCCAATGTCCGGCCATGGAAGGAATTGCGCATGGTAATGACTTCATAGCGTTTTTGCTCATGCCCCCAAAGCCGCGCCAGCTTGATCAGAGTTTCATTCGCCTCCGCCCCGGAGTTGCAAAAAAAGCATTTGCCCTGGCCGGCCAGCCCGGACAGCGCCTTGGCAAGCAGTCCCTGGTTTTCGGTGTAATAAAGATTGGAAACATGATTCAGCTGCTCGATCTGCCGCTTAACCGCCTCGTTGACCGCCGGGTGGCAGTGGCCGAGATTATTGACCGCAATGCCCGCTATAAAATCCAGATAGACTTTTCCATCCGCATCCCACACTTTTGTTCCCTTGCCGCGCACCAGGACCACCGGCTTGCGAGCATAAGTGGGAATTACATATTGATCATACAACGCTTCGATGTCTGCAGTTTTAATTGTCATTGATTATCTCCGTTCCGATGCCTTTGTCTGTGAATATTTCCAACAATAGAGAATGAAGCATGTGGCCGTCAATGATATGGACCTTCTTGACGCCGGCGTCAATGGCCGACAAGGCGCCCTGAATCTTCGGCACCATGCCCGCGTGAATAATGCCGTCGCCGATCAGGCGCTCGATTTTCGAGCGCGTCAGCGATGAAATGACCGAATCGGCCTTTTGGGGATCCCGCATGACGCCGGGAACATCTGAAAGAAAAACAAGCTTGAAGGCGTTAATGGCGACCGCGATGGCGGTGGCCGAATCATCCGCGTTGATGTTGTAAATCTGGCCGTCGGCGCCGCGCCCCAGCGGAGTAATCACCGGGATAATATCGGCCTTCAAGCAGGCCATGATCGGATTGATGTCCACGGCAACGACCTTGCCGACAAACCCCAGATCAATTTCTTTTCCGCTTTTTGCGTCCCGCGCTTTTGTTTTTTCAGCGCTGATCATGCCCGGTCCGTGAAGACCGGCGGCCCGGGCGCCATTGGCAATCAGGGTTTCCACGATTTCCACGTTGACTTCATGGTTCAGGACCTGCTCCACGACGGCGATTGACTCCTGGTCGGTAACCCGCAAACCGTTGACAAATTTTGATTGCAGCCCGGCTTCCGCCATTTTCCTGGATATGGCCTTGCCGCCGCCATGCACCACCACCGGCCGGATGCCGACGCATTCCATAAAGGCGACATCCGCCAGGATGCTCCGGTTGTTCGCCGGATTTTCCATGGCGCTGCCGCCGAATTTAATCACCACGGATTTTCCCCGGAACAGCCGGATATAAGGCATGGCCTCCATCAACACGGACGTTTTATCAATCAGGGTCTTCATAAAATCACGTCATATAATCGGCGTTAATCCGCACATATTCAAGACTGCAATCGCAGGTCAGCATGGAATAAGCCGCCTTGCCCTGGCGCAAATTCACTTCAATCGTAAATTCCTTGCCGGAAATAATCTTATGCAATTTATCCGGCGATAAGCCGGCCGATTGGCCGTTGATCACCGCCGCCTGGCCGTTGTAATGAATGTTGATTTTATCCGGAACAATTTCAGCCCCGGAATAACCGACGGCGCAGATAACCCGCCCCCAGTTCGGATCAGCCCCAAACCACGAGGTCTTGACCAGCATTGAACGCGCAATTGAACGCGCCACCTTTTCGGCCCCGGCCTGATTTTTACCGCCCCGGACAGCAATCCTGACCACCTTTGTGACGCCTTCGCCGTCCTTGACAATCAAATAGGCCAGTTTCTGGCAGACGGCTGTCAGGGCAGATTTAAAAATCGCCCAGTCCGGCATCGTCTTCGTCAGCGATTTATTGCCGGCCAGGCCGTTGGCGAGGCAGAGAACGGTATCGTTCGTGCTCTGATCGCCGTCAACCAGGATGCGGTTAAAGCTCAGGTCAACCGCGGCAGAAAGCGCCGCCTGCAAGGCTGAAGATTCAATGGCGGCATCGGTTGTAATAAAAACAAGGAGCGTGGCCATGTTGGGGGCAATCATGCCGGCGCCCTTGGCTATCGCGCCGATGGTGATTTTTTTCCCGCCCAGCCGCAGACGAACCGCAACCTGCTTGGGCATCGTGTCCGTTGTCATTATCGCCCGGGCGGCGTCATTGCCGCCGTTACGACTGAGACTTTTGACGGCGAGATTGATTCCGGATTTAATCTTTTGCATCGGAAGCGGTATGCCGATTGTGCCGGTTGAACAGACAAGCACCTGCGCCGGATTGATCTTGAGCGCGGCGCCGGCGGCCGCGGCCATTGATTCGGCATCCGCCGATCCTTTCCGGCCCGTGCAGGCGTTGGCATTGCCGCTGTTGACAATAATGGCCCGCGCCGATCGGCTCTTTTGGAGATGTTGCCGGCATAAAATCACGGGCGCGGCCTTGACGGAATTTACCGTAAAAACACCGGCCGCCGCGGAAGGACGATCGGCGACGATCAAGGCCATGTCTTTCTTACCCTGCTTTATGCCCGCCTGGATGCCGGCGGCAGAAAACCCGCACGGGGCGGTAACCCCGCCGGCGAACCAATCAAATTTAACATGGCGCTGCATCTAATCGTTGCAAAACACGGGCATCGCGTCCGTCCTGCCTTACGCGGCTCTCATCACGGGGCGGTCGGTATGCCAGAAAAAATTGAAATCAGCGTTTGGAGAATTGAAAACGTTTCCTTGCTCCCGGCTGTCCCGGTTTCTTGCGTTCCTTGAGGCGCGAATCGCGGGTCAAAAAACCGCTGCTTTTAAGGACGGTGCGCAAGGAAGAATCCACGATCAGCAAAGCGCGCGCCAAACCATGCCGCAGGGCGCCCGCCTGCCCGACAATTCCGCCGCCCTTCACATGCGCGGCGATGTCGAACCGCTCGCTCGTATTCGTCAGCATCAACGGCTGAAGGATAAAGTTACGAATGGTCAACAAAGGGAAGTATTCCTTGAAATCCCTGCCGTTGACGATGATTTTGCCGGCGCCGCCGGTCAAGCGGACCGAGGCCATGGCCACTTTCCTGCGACCGGTCGCCACAACCGTTGTGAATGCGCCGGGTTTTTCCACTTTTATTGTTTCTTCCGCCATATTAAAGCTCCAGTACTTTGGGGTTTTGCGCCTGATGAGGATGATTCTCCTTGCCGTAAATAAAGACCCGCTTGAAGGCTTTGCGCATGAGGCGGTTTTTCGGAAGCATGCGCTTGACGGCGTCGCTGACCAACCGTTCCGGCTTTGTCGCCCGAATGACCGAAGCCTTCTGCTCGCGATATCCGCCGCGGAAACCCGAGTAATCCGGATAAACTTTTTGCTCCTCTTTTTTCCCGGTCAATTTCACCTTGGCGGCATTGACGACAATGACAAAATCGCCCAGATCAATGTGCGGCGTATAATTAACTTTGTTCTTGCCGCTGACAATGTTGGCGATTTTCACCGCCAACCTTCCCAGCACCTTGCCGTCCGCATTGACTACATGCCACGCACGGACGACCTCACCCTCTTTGGGTATTGTTGTTTTCATAATATATCCCTTCCAAATGAGATGAAACTTAATTATTCTGAACTGCTTGTCAATCTAAAAAAAATAAAATATTTGACTTTCGGCCCGACATATAATATTTATGTCGGATTCAGTTGGAAACGTTAACTTATTACCGGAGGACAAAACTGTTGTGGTTGAGATAAAACTCAAAAGAGGTGAAAGCGTAGAAAAAGCCCTTCGCCGGCTTAAGAAAAAAATGGACAAAGAAGGCACGATGAAGGAAATCAGGGGTCATCGCTACTTTGAAAAGCCGAGTGAAAAACGGCGCCGCAAAGCGGCGCGCGCCAGGATAGGCGCCAGGATCAACACAAGAATGAGTTACTAGGCAAGCAGTAGCCGGGAGACAGAAGCCAGCAGGCAGAATTCTGAAAAAGAGAAAGAAAAGATAAAAGGGGGCGCAAGTAAATTAGAGCCCGCAAAGCGGGGCGACTATTACCATTGCGCCGTCATCCTGAGCAGAGCGCAGGATCTCGTCAGCGGCCCAGATCCCAAACGAGATACCTCGCACAGCTCGGAATGACAAATTTTGAAATTCATATACTTGCACTTTTCCGCCAAGCTGACTACTGGCTACTGACTTCTTCTTTAATTATGAAAGCATTAATCAGCGGAGTCACCGGACAAGACGGTTCTTACCTGGCCGAATTCCTTCTTGAGAAGGGATATGAAGTCTACGGCATGGTCCGCCGCTCAAGCACCGAAAACTTTGAGCGGATTGCGCACCTGACCAGCAAGCTCAAACTCCGGCAGGCCGACCTGCTGGACCAACTCTCGTTGATTGAGTTGATGGACGATGTCCAGCCGGATGAAATTTACAATCTGGCGGCCATGTCTTTTGTGCCGACCTCGTGGACGCAGCCGATGCTGACGGGTGAATTCACCGCCATCGGCGTCACGCGGATGCTGGAAGCCATGCGGCAGGTCTGTCCGAAGGCTAAATTTTACCAGGCTTCCAGCAGTGAAATGTTCGGCAAGGTGCGGGAAGTGCCGCAAACCGAGTTGACCCCCTTTCATCCGCGCAGTCCTTACGGGGCGGCCAAGGCCTACGGCCATTACATAACGGTCAATTACCGCGAAAGTTACGGTCTCTTTGCGGTTTCCGGCATCCTCTTCAATCATGAAAGTCCGCGGCGCGGACGGGAATTTGTCACCCGTAAAATCAGCGATGGCGTGGCGCGCATCAAGCTCGGCCTGGCCAAGGAACTGCGCATGGGGAACCTGGATGCCGCCCGGGACTGGGGATTTGCCGGCGATTATGTCAAAGCCATGTGGCTTATGCTGCAGCAGAAACAAGCCGATGATTATGTTGTCGCCACCGGCATTGCCCATTCGGTAAAAGATTTCATCGAGCTGGCCTTTGACCATGTAAAACTTGACTGGAAAAAATTTATCGTCCAGGATCCGCAGTTTGTCAGGCCGGCGGAAGTTGATCATCTTCTCGGGGACAGTTCCAAAGCGCACAAGACGCTGGGCTGGAAACCTTCGGTTGACTTCGCCGAACTGGTCAGGATGATGGTTGATTCCGACCTGGCAAAACTCAAACAACAAGTCAACATCCTTTAAAATGCGCGTTTTGGTTACAGGTTCGCAAGGATTTGTTGGCCGCCACTTGATTAACGAATTACGCCGGCACGACTGGACGATTGGCGCCTTTGATCTCGCCCCGGCCAATGGCCAATCTGCCGGTATAGACTACCAGCAGGGCGACATTCAGGACCAAAAGGCGGTTGAACGGGTTGTAAAACATTTTCTTCCCGAGGCTTGCATTCACCTGAGCGGGCTGGCCTTTGTTCCCGAAGGATGGATAAATACCGAGGCGCTTGTTTCGGTCAATCTCATCGGAACGATTCACCTTTTGGAGGCATGCCGCCAGCATGCGCACTCTGCCAAGGTGCTCGTGATATCCTCCGCTGAAGTCTATGGCCGGCAGGCCGGGGAACACCCGCTGGACGAAACATGTCCATTTTATCCCGACAATCCCTATGCGGTTTCAAAGGCCGCGGCGGACCGCATTGCGCTTCTTTATGCCCGGCAACACGCCATGCACACCATGGTCGCAAGGCCGGGCAATCACATCGGCCCCGGACAGTCATCCAATTTTGCCGTCTCTTCGTTCGCCGCCCAGTTGGGCGCCATCGCCGCAAAAAAATGCCCGGCCGTCATTAAAGTCGGCAACCTGGAAAGCCGGCGCGACTTCACCGATGTGCGCGACGTGGCCCGCGCTTACCGGCTGCTGATTGAAAAAGGACGCGCGGGCGAAGCGTATAATATCGCCTCAAGCCACGAAACATCCCTGCGCATCATCCTGGACCGGCTCTGTGAAATCACCGGCATCAAACCGAAAATTGAGGTCGCTCCGGAACGCTATCGTCAACCGGAAAAAAGACCCCAACTTGACACCGCCAAGATAGCCCGGGAAGCCGGCTGGAATCCGGAAATTACCCTTGAGACGACATTGCAGGACATTATGGCCGAATTGACAAAAAAAAAGAATATTGCCTGACAAAATATTGAAATGAAAAAAACCGTCAGAAAATTAGCCGGCGGAATATTGCGCTTTGGGATCGGCTTGGGCATCATCCTGTTTCTTTTATTCAGGGTTAACCTGAAAGAAATGCTTGCCGTTCTGCACGAGAGTCTTCTGCAATGGCCATGGCTGGCCCTGGGCATCGCATTCTATATCGGCGGCCTATTGATCGGCGTTGGGCGCTGGAAAATCATCCTGGACGCCCAGGGGTTAAAAATGGCGTGGTCGCGTGTTTTCTGCATTTCATTTATCGGACAGTTTTTTAATTCATTCATGTTCGGCTCAACCGGCGGCGACTTTGCGCGCGCCTTTTACGCGGCCAAGGAAACTCATCACAAAAAGACCGAGGCGGTGGCGACCGTGGTGATTGACCGCATGATCGGGCTGGTGGTTCTCAACCTGATCGCCGGGGTAATGCTCATTGCGCGTTTTAATTTTTACATGCAGCACTGGGCCACCCACCTGCCGGCGCTGATCATGATCGGGATGATTTTGGCGACCATCGCGGCCTTGTTTGTTGTGTATAACATCCGGCTGTTCAAGGGCTGGCCGATTTTCAGGTTCATTGAACATCATCCGCGCCTCGGGCCGGTCGTCCGCCGCCTGCTTATTTCAATCTACCTCTATCATCGGCGCATCAATATCCTGTTCAAAACGGCGCTGCTTACGCTCGCCATTCACTCGCTCATCGTCCTGCAATGCTTCTGTTTCGGCAAAAGCCTGCAGATTGACATGACGGTCATTGATTATTTCACCGTCATCCCGTTAATCATATCAATCGCGGCCATCCCCGTCACGCCGGGCGGATTGGGCGTCAGGGAGGGATTGGCCGTCACGATGCTGGGCGCCTTGAACGTGAGCGCCCATCAGGCGCTTCCGCTTTCACTCATGATTTATTTTGTCTCTGTTGCCCTGAGCCTGATCGGCGGCTTTATTTTCCTGGGTTACACCGCCGGCGCCGGGCACACGGTTCATGATGAAATCGTTGAAATTGAAGACGAGACCGCGGGCGAACACCGGTAAATCCGGGTCACGGGCCCCCATCAATAAAATTGCGTCGCCGGCCGCGGCCGATTTGAACAGAACCGGGAGCAAATCCGCGTAATTTTCAACATAACAAGCCGGCAGACCGCTGCGCTCCAGGTCATCGGCCAACATGCGGGCGGTTACTTCCTTATTAGCTGTTCCGCCGGCAAAATAAACGCTCATGATGACAATTTTATCCTCCGGCCGGACATGCCTCGTAAAAACTTCAATTAACTCGCGGCGCATGAGGGCCAGCGGAGCATAGCCATGCGGGCGCCAAACGGCTATCATCCTGCGATAGAAAGGCGCTACGGCCCGCCAGGCGGCGGCTATTTTTGCCGGATTATGCGCATAATCATCAATCACCGTAATTCCGCCGGGACGCCCCGCCACCTCAAGCCGCCGTTCAATACCCTTGAATTTCTCCAACGCTTTGCTGACTGTGCTTAAATCAAGCCCCAGTTTTTCACACAACATGACGCAATGCAGCGCGTTTTCGGCGTTATGCCTGCCAAGCAAATGCAAGCGGAATTCAACCCCCCGATAATGAAAACTTATGCCATGCTCTGTCAGGGATGGAGAAAAATCCACCGGCGGCTTCCCCGACCCATTCACCGGATCGTATCCAACAATTCCGTTTCTGACCTGTTTGGCAAAAAGCGCAAACAATTTTTCAACCTCAGCGAGTTCAAAATGATCCTTGGAAATGTTGGTCACAACCGCCCAATCCGGGGAAAAATTCAGCAATGACCGGTCGCTTTCATCCAATTCCAGCACCCATATTTTTGAACGGCCGAAACGGAAATTGCCGGGATTCTGCGCGCTGACCCAATTCAAGACAGCGGCGCCGTTCACCACGGTCGGATCAAATCCCAGCTCGGCCAGCGTCCAGCCGATCATGCCGGTAACGGTTGACTTTCCAGCCGTACCCGTCACGGCAACACACTGTTTGCCACGCGCCAGATTCGCCAGCATTTCGGCCCGATGAACAACGGGAATTCCTTTTGACCGGGCGGCAATGATATCCGGATTGTCGTTTTCAATGGCGGTGCTGACAACAAGCGCATTCAGGTCAAGGTTTTCCGTCACACCCCGGCCGTCCTGCGCCTTGAGTTCAACGCCCAGTGCGCGCAATTTTTTCAGGATATCCAGCTCGCGGCCCTGGTCACAATAGCGGTCGGACCCCGACACGCGGAATCCCAGCGCCAGCAATAACTGCGCGAGCGCGCTCATCCCCACCCCACCGACCCCAACCAGATGATAATTTTTCATACAGGATCAGACGTTAATCATGGATACTTGGGCGGCTGGCGCAGGCCCTCGTTTTCGGGCAATCCGAAAACAAGATTCATGTTTTGCAGCGCCGAACCGGCCTGACCCTTGAGCAAGTTGTCAATATGGGACACAATCCTGACCCGTTTTGTCCTTTCATCCAGATCAACAATCAGCTTGCAGAAATTTGTGCCGCGCACATGGGAGCTGCCAATGCCGCAATCACGGTCATAAACCTGGACAAAAAAACTGTCCTTGTAAAAATCTTTATAAAGCTTCATGAGCGCTTCGCGGTCAATCGCCTGACTTAAATCGGCGTAAAGCGTTGACATAATGCCGCGGCAAACCGGCACAACCTGCGCCGTAAAAGTGATTTTTACGCTTTGCTCCGCCAGCAATGAAAATTCCCGTTCTATTTCACAGACGTGCTGATGCCCCGCGAGTTTATAGGCGTTCATATGGTCATATCTGGCCGGATAATGAAACCCCGCGCTCGGTTTTTTACCCGCGCCGGAAACCCCGGTTTTGCAATCGCAGATGACACTATCCAACCGCACTATGCCCCGCTTCACGGCCGGCGCCAAGCCCAGGATACAGCTTACGGCGAAACAACCCGGGTTGCCGACAATTCTTGTCTTCTTGTTCAATTCCTTCCGGTGTAATTCCGCCAATCCGTAGACCGCCTCCTTCAACAGGCCGGGCGAACCATGGACCGGGTCACGCCCGATTCGTTTGGCATAATCGGCATAAGCTTCCGGCGTGTTGAACCGGAAATCACCGCTATAATCAATCACTTTCGCGCCTTTGTTCAGTTCGCTCTCGCTTGCTTTCATGCCCACGCCGTCGGGCGTGGCAAAGAAGACCGCGTCCACCGGCTCCAAGGCCTTTGGGTCCGTCACGGAAACTATCGGCAGGTCGCAAAAGCCGGCCAGATGCGGATAAAGGCGGCTGATCGGCGTTCCCACATCGTTTACATCGGCCAGACACGCAATCTCGGCCTGTTTATGCCCCAGCAATAACTCAACAATACCGACACCGCCATAACCGCCGGCTCCAACTATTTTTACTTTGATCATTTTTTGCTTCCTTTTGTTTTTATGCGATTCAAGGTTAAATTTAAATATTCTTGACCAAACGCTCCCTTGTCATTCCCGACTTGGCCGGGAATCCAGAAATAACACAAAACGCTGGATTCCCGCTTTCGCGGGAATGACAGGCGAGAAGAACTCTGCCGTAATGATTAAACACATCAGTATTGACAATACAAGTATTTAATACTAACAATATTCTTTTATGCGCCCCAAAAATACAACAAAAAAAATACTGGTAACCGGCGCGGCCGGATATATCGGGTCCATCCTGGTTCCCTGCCTGCTGCGGCACGGGCACCACGTGACGGCCCTTGACAACTTCATGTACGGCCAAACTTCACTGCTGGAGGATTGCATTGACGAACGGCTTAAAATCGTCCGCGGCGACGCGCGCGACCGTGATTTGATGCGCAAGTTGCTGGCCGGCAACGACTGCATCTACCCGCTTGCCAGCCTTGTCGGCGCGCCGGTTTGCGATAAAAAACCGGATGAAGCCCGGGCCACAAACCTTGAAGCGATCAAGATGCTCCTTGACCTGAGCAGCCGTCAGCAACAGTTTGTGATGCCGACCACCAACAGCGGCTACGGCGTGGGCCAGCCCGGCGCTTTTTGCACCGAAGAATCCCCGCTCAACCCCGTCAGCCTTTATGGCCGGCTGAAAGTTGAAGCCGAAAAATACCTGCTTGATTCCGGGCACGGCATATCCCTGCGCCTGGCAACGGCCTTCGGCTTGAGCCCGCGCATGCGCCTTGATCTCCTGGTGAATGATTTCACTTACCGGGCGGTTACCGACCGTTTCGTTGTCCTGTTTGAAGCCCACTTCAAGCGCAATTATATCCATGTACGGGACATTGCGCGCGCCTTTGTTCACGCGCTGGATAATTTTTCGGCCATGCAAGGCAATGCGTTCAACATTGGCTTGAGCGACGCCAACCTTTCCAAGATGGAACTTTGCCTGGAAATCCAAAAACAGATTCCCGATTTCGTCTTTCTGGAAGCCAAAATCGGGAAAGATCCCGACCAGCGCAATTACATTGTCTGCAACGCCAGGATAGAGAAGACAGGGTTTAAGCCGCAGGTTTCCCTGCAACAGGGCATCAGCGAGCTTATCAAGGGCTATCAGATAATCCGGCGGAACCAGTTTAGTAATCTCTAAACATAAGAAAAGAAACGTTCAACTTCCAATACTCAACTTTTCCGCCTGAGGCGGATCCGCCAAGGCGGAGAACGGTCAACATTATTGAAAGTTCAACGTTGAATGTTGAAAGTTTCCTGTTTCTTATACTTTGAATTGATGCATCATGAATAAAGTTTTCAAGCGCATCCTCGTCACCGGCGCAACCGGCTTTCTGGGACACCATATCCTCCCCGCCCTGCAATCAAATTTTGACGCGGAAATTATCGCCGTTGGAAGCCGCGACTTTGACCTGCTGCAGCCGGGAATTCCCGAAAAGATGCTGGGCGAAATTCGCCCGGATTGCGTCGTTCACCTGGCGGCGAAATCCGGCGGAATAGTGGACAACCGCCAAAGGCCGGCCGACTATTATTTTGAAAACATCGTCATCAACACCCACGTGTTTCACGCCGCCTTCCGCGCGGGCGCAAAAAAATTCCTGGCGCTGATGGGCGGCTGTTCGTACCCGGCCAAGGCGCCCTCCCCAATCGGCGAAGACCAGATGTGGAACGGATTCCCGCAGATTGAGAGCGCCGGTTATTCAACGGCAAAAAAAATGCTCCTGGTCCAGTCGTGGGCCTACCGGCAACAGCACGGGTTCAACTCAATTGTCCTGATCCCCGGCAACGTCTATGGCGAGTGGGACAATTTCAACCTGACAAAGGCCCACGCCATTCCCGCCCTGATCCGCAAATGCATTGAGGCAAAAGAAAATCGCCTGCCTTTCATCACCGCCCTCGGCACCGGCCGGCCCACCCGCGATTTCGTCTATGCCGGCGACGTCGCCGCGGTGATCCCCTGGTTCCTGGCCAATTACAACACCAGCGACCCGGTCAATATTTCCACAGGGGAACCCACCTCAATCAAGGAGCTTGTGGAAACCGTCAAGGCGGCGGCTTCTTATCCGGGTGAAATCCGGTGGGATGCGTCCCAGCCGGACGGCCAGATGGAAAAAATATTTGACCCAAGCCGGCTTCACCGGCTCGGGTTGAAATGCCCCACCCCGCTGGCGGAAGGCCTGCGTAAAACCGTAAAATGGTTTTTAGAAAACCGATCAGCGGGAATGATGCGGCTTTAGCCCGCCGGTGAAAATCGAAAAATGAACAAAAAAGCGATAATTCTCGGGGGACATGGTTTTCTCGGATCAGCCCTTGCCGCCGAGGCCAAAAAGCGCGGCTGGGAAACGATCCCCGTCAACCGCGCCGATTATGCGCAATGCGCCGGCATGTCCTGCGATGTGCTGATCAACGCCAACGGCAATTCCAAAAAATATCTGGCCGACCAGGACATAAATCTTGATTTCGACCTTTCGGTCCGTTCCGTTTCGCTCTCGCTCCACGATCTACGGCCAAAATTGTACGTCTATCTCTCCTCAATAGACGTCTATTCCAACAAAAGCAATCCGGCCTGTAATCATGAAGAATCATTAATCGCGCCCGAGCGCCTCAGCTCTTACGGATTTCACAAGTTTCTGGCGGAACAGCTCGTCCGCCATCATGCCAAGTCATGGCTTATCCTGAGGCTGGGCGGATTTGTCGGGCCGGGTTTGAAAAAAAATTCCATCTACGACATGTTGAAAAGCCGGCCCGTGCGCGTTCATCCGGATTCGCGTTACCAATATATCGGCGCCGGCGACATGGCCGCCATCGTGTTTCAAATGATTGAAAACGGCCTCCAAAAGGCGACTTTTAACCTGGCCGGCGACGGCGCGATCAGCATCAGGGAAATCGCCAAGCTTTTTCCGGGCGATCCGTTGGCCGGCGCCCCCCTGGACATTCCCCCTGAAAATTATGAAATTAATATTTCAAAAATAAAAACAGTCGCCGCCATACCGTCCACCCGCAAGACGGTTGAGCGGTTCATCAAGGACGCCCGGGAAGGCGTCATTCAATTATCATGATTATTTCCAGGACACCATTCAGGATCAGTTTTTTCGGGGGCGGATCCGATTTCCCGGAGTTTTACCGGGACCATCCGGGTTGCACGCTTTCCACGACCATTGACAAATACTGTTATATTTCCCTGCATTATCTTTCGCCGTTCTTCAAGTTCAAGTTCCGCGCCAGCTATGCCAAGACCGAGACCGTCATGAAGGCGGATGAATTTCAGCATCCCCTGATCCGCGAATGCCTGCGTTACCTGCCGACCGAACACGGCCTGGAAATATCGCACGTGTCCGACCTCCCGGGCCGGACCGGGCTCGGAACATCTTCCTCTTTCACGGTCGGATTGCTGAACGCCCTCCACGAAATCCGGCACGACAAAAACACGTCCGGGGATACGCTCGCCGCGGAGGCCATTTTGATCGAACGCGAGCGGGTGGGCGACATCGGCGGACATCAAGACCAGTATGCCGCGGCCCACGGCGGCTTCCTAAGGATTGATTACCAGGGCAAGCAGGCCCGCATCAACCGGCCCGCCCTATCCGCCAAACGCCTGGCGCAACTCAAGCAACATCTGCAACTTTTCTTCATGGGCACCGAACGGACCTCGGACGCGATTCTCCAGGATCAGAAAAAGCGCACCGTCCTGAACATACCCGCCCTGGAACGGATGGCCGCAATGGCGGGCCGGGCCCAGTCAATCCTGGAACGTGACTCAACCCTTCTTGAATTCGGCGAATTACTGGACGAAGCCTGGCGGCTGAAAAAAAGCCTCGCGAACGGCATAAGCAACAAGGCCGTTGACGAAGCCTACGAAGCGGCGCGTTCCGCGGGCGCCCTGGGGGGGAAACTTCTCGGCGCCGGCGGCTGTGGATTCATCCTCATTTTCGCTCCCCCTGAAAAACAGGATAAAATCCGCGCGCAACTGGCACATTTGATGGAGGTGCCGTTCAACTTCAGTCCCGAAGGCAGTCGCATAATTTTTAAAGACCCGGAATGAATGCCCCCCAAGACAAGCGGCAAATCGCCTTCTGGTTCCGTTACGGACCGGCCGAACATGCCGAACTTTTCCATTGCATCCCCGACATCATTGAAGGCCTCGCGCGCGATTGCACGGTTCACTATTACGGACTAAGGAGTTCCCGGCCCGTCCCGGAACGCATCAAACAAAACGCCCGCCTGCATATTCTGCCGCTGGGCATCAACCGGGCCAGCACCGCCGATAAAATAATCAAAACTTTCATCTGGATACTGCTGATACCGCTGATAGGTCTCCATTGCCGGCTGAAAAAGATTGACGCGGTTTATATTGATGAAACCCTCCCCCTGAGCGCGGGGCTGGCAAGATTTTTTTTCGGACGCAAAACGGCGGTGACGGTCACCGATTTTTTCCTGAACATTTACGCCGGGAAAATGCCGTGGCTCCGGCCGTTCTGCCGGGTAATCAACCAACTGGACATGATCGCCTGGCGGCGACTGCCATTAATTTTTACCCGCGCCAAAAGCACCCGCAATTATCTGACAAGATCGGGCGTTCCGGCGGGAATTGTTTTCCCGGTCTACGATCCGTGCGATACAACCATTTATCATCCGCTTGCAAAAGCGGATTGCCGGCAGAAACTGGGCTTTTCCGCCGACGAAATAGTCCTTGTCCATCACGGCATCCTTCATCCAAACAAGGGCAACGACCGGATCATCGAGGCATTGCCCGCCCTGCTGAAGGAATGCCCGAAGCTCCGCTTCCTGCTGGTCGGCGACGGGCCGGAATTGCCGCGCCTGCGCCAAATGGTCAAAAAGATGAACCTGAAAAACATTGTGACTTTTACCGGATGGCTGAAAAAACCGGCCGAGGTCAACTGCGCCCTCAATGCGGGCGACATCGGCCTGGTGATGCGCACCGGGCTTGACACTGATCATTACGCGATGACCGGCGCGCTGATTCACAACATGGCCTGCGCCCTGCCCATCCTGGCCGTCCGGCTCCGCAGTATTGAAGAGGTGATCCAAGACACCCAAAACGGATTTTTGTTTGATCCGGAAAACATGAATGAATTCAAGACAAAATTGATCATGCTGGCCGACAATCCGGACTTGCGCCGGGAATTCGGCAACAAGGTTGTTGCCATCGTCCATGAACAGTTTGACATGCAAAAAGTCGCCCAACAAACCATTGAACCTTTGCTCCGGCTATGCATGTAAAAAAAGCAATAATATTACTCGGCGGCAAAGGAACGCGTTTGAGCGGTCTTTTTCCCGATCGGCCGAAAGCATTGGTTCCCGTGGCCGGGCGCCCCTTCCTGGCATGGCAGCTTGACTGGCTTTTCAGCCGGGGATTTACTTCGGTATTATTGGCGGCCGGTTACCTGGGCGATAAAATCCGGGATTGGGTCGGACAACAGTCATTTAGGGACAAGGTGCAGGTTTTCATTGAACCCGCCCTTCACGGAACGGGCGGCGGACTGAAATACCTGGAAAACATGGTCTGCTGTGATTCATTCTGGGCATTCAACGGCGACAGTCTCCTGCCGAACCTGGACTTCAAACTCATGGAAGAAACCCATCGTAAATCCGTGGCCCTGGCCACGCTGGCCGTAACCACGATGGAAGATGCCGCCCGCTACGGCACAATTCTTTTTGATGACAAGGGTGAAAAGGGTGAAAAGGGTAAAAAGGGTAAAATTATCAATTTCAACGAAAAAGGGACAAGCGGTCCCGGATGGGTCAACGCCGGCATCTACCTGCTTGAGCCGGCGCTTTTATCGGTCATCATTCCCGGCAAACCGGTTTCAATCGAGAAGGAAGTCTTTCCCAAGCTGGTCTCCACGGATAAATTGTTTGTTTTTAAATCCGCACCCCCGCTGCTGGACATGGGCACGCCGGAAGGATTGAAGAACATGGAAAATTATCTTCTCCGGAAGTGAAGCTCCCCGCGGCACTTGTCCCGCATAGTCTCGGCGAAGCCTAGTCAAAATCCGGTGTATTTTTTATCCCTGAATATTGCGCGCTTTTCGCACAATATTCACTTTTCGCCAATGATGGAAAGGCATTGGCGAAAAGACGTCGCGTTAAACGGATAACCCAACTGGTTATCCGTTTAACGCAAGTGGTTAACCCCTTTTCAGCCAGCATTTATGCTGGTTGACGACGGCCCGAAGGGTGAAAATTGCACGTCTTCGTGCAATTTTCAGGTGTTATTGTCCAGGCACCCAGAAAATAGTCCCCTGCCATATACGCGTTTCATACGCGCCCATGTCAACGATGGTCTTCAGGATGCGCGCGTTCCCTTGCAGGTCAACCGCACCCGTCATCCAGGGCTGGTTTGTGCCGGCATTAACGCAGGGCGAGGTAATGCGCAGACGATAATCACCCCCCGCCAGATCTTTCAAAACGGGATTATTCGTGATATTGGCGGTCCCGTTCACCGCCGGAATCACGCAGGAATAACTCAATCCTGCATTTTCGGCCGGGTTGGTAAAATTCGCCGCGCTGGGTGCCGTGTTGAAATAAATGATGCTGTTTGTTCCACTGCTTCCCGGCCCAGCAAGATAAACCCCGCCGGCGGCGACTTTTGCATAATTACTTACGATCGTGCAACTCTCAATATTGCAATTAGTCGCCCATATCCCGCCGCCGGTATTCGTCGTGGACTGGTTCCGCGCAATCAGGCAGTTGATTATCGCCACATTCGTGCCGAGGTTGTACACCAAATTAATTCCACCGCCCTGATTTGCGGCGCTGTTGCCGATTATGGAGCAATCTTTGATTAATCCGGAATAATACATGTCAATTCCGCCACCTCTGCCACTCCCGGAAAGGGTGAAATTGCTTATAATCGTGCAATTCAAAACACTGTTATTCATGCCGTACAAGATAAACAGTCCACCGCCGTTGTAGTGTCCGTCATTATTGATAAACACGCAATTTGAAACAATTGCATTAGTGGCAAATAACAACGCGCACCCCCCGCCATAAGAACCCGAGTTGTCTTCAAACCAGCATCCTGAAATTCTTGTATTGTTGGCCGGACTTGAAAAGATTCCGCCGCCATAATTGTTCACGTTATTTCTAAATATACAGTTGGTGATATTGCCCCCGGAACCCATCACAATCGTCCCCCGCCCTCCAAGGACACCGGTCACGGGGCCGGCAATCCCCGTGCAGCGATTACTTACAAACGTGCTGTTATAAAATTTGTAACCATAAAGCGCTCCGTCGCTGGCTCTTGTGCTGTAATTCGTTACCGTGAAGCCATCAAACACCGCTGATGAGGATGTAAAATATACGCATCGGTTGGTGGAAGCATTATCTCCGTTCAAAATCGTCGCATCGCGTCCGTTGAAGCTACGGAGCGTAATCGCGGCGGCGGAGTAAACCTGACCGGTAGTATAATAAATGCCGTTGGATACCAGCACCGTATCACCCGATCCTGCCTCATTCACCGCCCATATGATGTTCGTGGAGGCATCCGGCCAGCTTGCGTACGGCGGATTATTCGTGCCTGACAGTGAAACGTAATGCGTGTCGGCCACTACTTTCATGCCGGCCATCAATAAAATTATTACAAATACCAATCGCATGTAGTCAGTTTTGCATAAATATTTTGACGAATCAACAGTCAAAATCATTCCCGATCCCGCACGATATCCCGGCATCTTTCCAACGCTTTGACCAAGCCATCCTCGTCACTGCCGGATATGATCAGCGCCTCCCTTGACTTGTCGGTCGGGCAATAATACGCCTTGTTGACGCTCTCGCTGACCTGGATGACTCCCCGTCCTTTGCCGGGATAACTCCCATCCACATCTTCCATAAGCTTGTCATAAGCGTAATGTTTCCCCGCCAAATGATTTATCCATTTGTTGTTTTCCATATTCCCAACCATGATCAGGTTGCAGTCGGTTTGAATCACCGCATTGGTCAACCGCCCCAGTTCGACCGCTCCGTAACGCGCAATGTATTCTTCCCGCTGAATGGCGGGGGTTACCCGTTTAACCCGCACGCCATCCGCTTCCAGTTTTTTCACCAGTTGTTCCGTCGCCTTGACAATCCGTTCGGACAAGCCCTCCCCGACGATCAGGCCTATTTCCGGCACGCGCACAATCGCCTTGATTTCATATTCCGGACAATCCACATTCACTTCTTCGGCGCTGGCCCGGATCAGGAACACTTTCCCGTCATTGCTTTCCATTCGCGCCGATATGCCGTCCTCTTTTAGTTTTTGTGTTTTTATCTTCTCAACCGTTAATTCCGGCTTCCCTTCCCGGCTCAGTTCCACAATCCGCCATTCACCTGACGGTAAAAAGTCCGGATATAAGCGCACTTCCCTTTGTTCCTTGTCTTCATTCAAACATCCGACCAGCCAATATCCTTTCCCTGCCAGATGCCGCGTATAAACCCGATGATTCCGTTTCCCTTCCACTTTTATCGGCCTGGCCGACGCGCCATCAACCATTTTCTCCATCATGCCGCGCAGCGCTTCCCCCTCATCCGCGCTCTTTCCATAACTGTGTCCAATCGTGAATCCGACATACCAGACCCGGTCGTCATGCGAAGCCACGATCACGGGTTCCCCGGTCTCCTTGATCCGCCCCACCACCCGGCCCCCTTCCATCACGTTGACCGGCGTCACCAGCCCCATCACGCTCAATATCGTTCCTTTTTTCGCGCCCTCGCCCATATCCTCCAATATCTCCACTTCCACCGGCTTATCGCCGCCGATCTTCCGAACCACTCTGCATCGCGTTATTTCATCCAACCCAAATCCCGGAATAGCCGCCTCCTCCTTCAAATTTTTCTCATTATATCGGAATGCTTCCGGCATCATGATCAACCGGCCCTTCCCTTTCACATATTCCCTCAATTTCCCGGCCGCCTCGGCGCTTCCCAGCGTCGCCCAATATCCGACCAAAATCGCATTGAACTCTCCCCATTCGCCCATTAACTCATCGCTGGTCACCTCAAATGGGACATGCATGTGTTGCATCATCGCCTCGATGGAGTCGCGTTCTTCAAGCGGGATATATGCCGAGTTTACCGACGTCATACCTTTCAAGCTTTCGTCAGGCGTCCAACCGATCAAATTGCTTTTCCGCATGTACAGCATCGCCACTTTCCCCAAAGGCAATCGCGCCGGCAACAACAACGGCGCCAATTTATATATCACCCCTTGCGCGCGGCCAACGTCATAGGCATATGGTTCTATGAATGCTTTCGGCAGATTAGTGGCGGAACAGGTCTCATCCAGTGAAAAATCATGATGCACATAATGACATTCAAAACAGTCATACGAATAGATAAAATTACATTTCAATCCTTCAAACGGATATTTCAAATGTCTGGTAAAAAAATTGGCCGGCAACATTTCATTGCCATACATATCCCTGACGGTATTTTTAACTTGCCAGAATGGCCGGTTTGTAACCGACCGGATGTGTTTATCCCTATATTGGCAGGCTATCCAGGCGGCAGATTGCGGCACAATCCGGTCGGCGCCCGCCCAGCGCACTTCCGCCCGAAGCAAAGCGGCTGAATTACCACTGCCGCCGGTTCGTATATCGCACCATTTTGTATCAAGCCAGCGGCTCGCACCAACTCCCCATCCGCCATGATAATATTCCGCGCCGGAAGCTTCAGCGGCGACCGGCTTGCCGGGGAATGATTCCTTGAGCGCTTTATATAAATTCTTCGCATAGCCGGTCACAAGACTCGCGCGAAACTCCTGAAAATTAATAAAATTGGCGGTTGCTTCACGCGTTTTCGGCGGCTGGATTTCGCCAAAATCATTGTATTGAGATCCCCATTCCTCGTTTAACCGGCTGATTTCGCCATATTTACTTTTCAGCATGTCCCGATAGCGTTGCCGGCTCCCGTCATCCTGGGGCGGCAAATATGTTCCGTTACATCTCCACTGCAACTCCTCATGCGCCGCAATGGCGCCCAATGCCGGATGCCGGTTAATTGCCTGCCCAAATTTCCACACCGCCTCCCTGATACATTGCTGATACCCGGCGCTGCCAAGATTCGGATATAAACCACCATCTTCAGGCATCTCGGCGATTTGACCGCGCGAATCAATGGCCTTTATATCCGGAATCCGTTCCATCGTTTCAGACGATATTCCATAACGAACACTAGCGTTATACGTGGAAAAAAGCAAATCACCCAAAATATCGTTGCGGTAAAAATCGGCAAATGATTTCAATGCATCCCTGGGAACGAATTCTTCCTCTTGCCAGTCCGAGGTTAATGTTTTTTTCAAACGCAGGAAATCTGTCGTCCCGGTTTCCAGCGAATTCCCCCAATTAAAATGAAGCAAATTACGGTAAGTGTCCGCCGACCCGGTGAATCCCTGAACGTGCAATTGGTAATAGGGACGTCCGTTTTTCACCAGGCACCCGTCGCGCACTTCAATCACCGGCGCGCTGCCGGCCGGAATTTCTTCCGCTTTTAGCAACACTGAAAAATCAATTTTAATCTGTTGGCGTTCATAATCCAAAATTCTTTTTTCCACGTCATCCCGCGTCACAATCCCGATTTCGCCTATTTTCAGGGCGGTCTGATATTTTTTCTTGTATCCCCTGTCACCCCCGTCGTTTTGCCAAGCGTCGGTCAAAACCAACTCATTCCTGCCCGTTGTCATGATGCCTTTTAACGAAAAGGCATACCAATGCGTCAAGCCATCGGTTTTATAGCTATCACCACATACATCGTTCATAATGAAGTTATTGTCAAATTTAAATTTCCACCCCTGGTCCTTTTCGTATTTATCCAGATTTTTCCCCGCACTTCTGACATTCCATGGCATTTGATAGGTCGGCTGGTTTGAAAAAAGCATGTCCGGCGTCAATGGCCGGCCGTTTGCTTCTATTTTCAATGACCAGCACCAGCCAAATTCGCCATTCCTGATTTCTGTTCCATATCCCATAATCCACAGATATGGTTCCTCCAATCGACTGTCCACAGCAATCACCACCTTGCCGTCAGGTTTAATCACGCAATTTGTCGTCATTCCATCGGTTATCGTTATCTCCGCGCCATTCCCGTTCTGCGCACCCAACGCCAGACTGACAACCAATAATCCTGACAATAATGCAACTTTCATAGAAACCGTCCTCCTGATTTGTTTGTGAAGGAAACAGAATATTCCTGTTCTTTGATTGAAATTTAGCATTGCAACGCAAAAATGACCATGTCATTTTCGGACATAGTCATGCTAAAATCGGACATGGACAGGAATGGAACACAAGCACAGGAATATTATAGCGATAGAAGATCGCGGGAGTCTGTCGCCATAATGAGAATTGCTGACAAGCCGCGTTGCGGGCTGCGGGCTTGACAAGATTTACCGCTTCTGGCACTCTGCCCATGTTCGCATGTTCAAGAAGCATTATTGGTGGATAATAAAATGATTCAACTTACTCAAGAGCAAAAAGAACTGGTGCGGAAATGGGTGACCGAAGGGGCAAAGCTCTCGGATATCCAGAAAAAGATCAATGACGAATTCAAGATTCACGTCACTTTTATTGACGTTCGTTTCCTTGTTCTTGACCTGGGCTTAAGTCTAAAGGAAAATGAGCAGGCCTCCTCAAGAAATGTTGATCTCTCCAAACCGGCGCCGTCCGCAGCCGATCAACCCGATTCCGCCGGGCAGGAGGGCGAGAACGGCCTTCCCAGCGGCGTTACAGTGGAACTTGACCGGGTGGTAAAAGCCGGCGCAATCGCAAGCGGAAGCGTCAGGTTCAGCGACGGCCAATCAGCGCTGTGGACACTGGACCAACTCGGCCGGCTTGGATTGACGGCCGGAAAAGCGGGTTACCGTCCGAGCGAGGAAGACTTGCATGGCTTCCAACAGGAGCTTACGCGCCTGCTTCAGAGCCGGGGATTCTGATTTTCAAACAACCGCGCCAGCAGAAATTCAACATCGGATTCGGTTACCGGCTTCGCATTGGCGGCCGTTGACCACGACTTTAACGTCTCGCGGATAATAACTTCTTTCTCGATAATCTGCCGGCCTTTGAACGGCGACTGCACGCCAAGCTTTTCCAGCAATTCACGCGTCACAGTCAACAAATCGCCGCCGATTTCCCTGCTTATGATTCCGTACTTGTCGCCCATGGCCGTTCGGTTCAATTCAATCGCGTGCGGCAGACAGACCCCGCAAACAAGGCCATGGGCCGCATGGTAACGGATACCAAGCGGATGAGCCAGGCCATGCACAACCCCCAGGCGCGCCATGGAAAAAGAAAGTCCCGCCAGATAACTGCCGAGAAGCAAACCGCTCCTTGCCTCGGCATTGCCCCCCCGGTAGACGGCCTCCAGGTTGACGGCGATCAGGCTTATTGCTTTCAATCCAAACTGATCGCTCAACCACGTCGCCATGCGGCTGGTGTAGGCTTCGATCGCCTGGGTAAAAGCGTCAAGACCGGCGTAAGCAATTGTCTCCTTCGGGCAGTTGGCCAATAACGTCGGGTCCAGAATCACAATTTTGGCGATTAAGAGAGGATTGCGGATTGATTTTTTCTGGCGGGTTGCGATGTTGGTCAAAACCGAATTAATCGTCGCCTCTGACCCCGTGCCGGCCGTGGTCGGCGCGGCAACAAACGGGATACCGGGCGTCTCAATCGGCAGTCCGTCATGATAAGCGGAAATCTTGTTTTTTACATTAAAAAGCCCGGCGCACGCCTTGGCCACATCCAGCACACTGCCCCCGCCGACGCCCGCAATCCAATCGGCCCGGTGTTTTTTTGAAAAAGCCAGGGCATCTTCCAGATGCGCGAGGGTCGGCTCGCCGCCGCCATGTTCCCAACAGACAACGTCAACGCCGTTGGGAACATTATCCGATATGCTCTTCAAAACGCCGCTTTTCGCAAGCGACCGGCCGTGCAAGATCACGCCCCGGCTCCCAAAACGGGCGCATTCGGGCACAAGCTGAAGCACGCTGTTGGCGCCGCTGATGGTGCGTTCGGGGAAAATAATATTATCAGGTATTATCATCATGGCAATAGCATAAAGGTTGACAGGCTGTAGGTGTTTAGACTGTAGGCATAAGATCCTGCCAACTAATAGTCTTTTCCTCCTACAGCCTATTTACCTATCCTTAGTAACACATAATCACCGCGATTAATTCCAGCGGCTCATTGCCCGCGTTGCTGATGGAATGAGATTCGCCATTTCCGGTAAGAATGGCGTCGCCGGGCTCAACTTTTGTCTTGCTGCGGCCATCATCCAGGATGCCGACCCCGCGTTCAATGATAAAAAGTTCATCCTCGGTTTCATGCTTGTGAGGGCCGATGCCGGCGCCCGGAGGCAAAATCAACCTTGAACATAACCGGCACTTTGCCTTTATTTCACCCGGCTTGAAAAAATGCCGGATGGTAACCGCCCCTTTTCCGCCGCGCATTTCAACGCGGGTTTCCGATTCCAGATCATTTGCCTTGCGAATCATTATTTCTTCCTCCCATTCAGCATCAACCTTATCCTCCTGGTTTTTACCTTCAAGCAAAAAATTTGGCAAATATCTTTTGCAGACGGCTATGATTCGGCTACAATGCCGGCAATTGGATACAGGCCATGAAAAGACTGATTAAACTTATCACAAGATTGATGGCGCGGATTCCGCTTTCAGCGGCGCTGGCGGTCGGGTCCGCGCTGGGGTGGTTCTATGGCTCCGTGATCCGTTATCACCGGCGCGACGCCCTGGATGCGCTCCGCCGCAGTTATCCTGAAAAAGGCGAACATGAAATCCGATCCATCACCGACCGGATGTACAGGAATTTCGGGATGAACGTGGCCGAGATACTCCGCCTGGCGGGCGGCGCTTTTGACGAAACAAACAAGCGCGTTGCGATCACGGGAGCTGAAATTGTTGACCAAGCGCGGCAACGCGGCAAAGGCGTGCTGATCCTGACCGCCCATTTCGGGAACTGGGACTTGCTCGGCATGTTCACCATAACCCGCAATTACCCGTTGACGATCATTTCCAAGGACCTCAAGAACAAGGCAATCAACGAAATGTGGATGGTAATGCGCGAACGGTTCGGAGTCAGCATTATTCCAGCCCATAATTCCGCGCGCGCGTCACTGCGCGTCCTGCGACGGAACGAATTGCTGGGATTCATTCTTGATCAGAACCGGCCGCGGGATGCCGGCATTTTTGTGGATTTCTTCGGCCGATTGGCCTGCACGTCGCCGGGACTGGCGATTCTCTCCGCCCAAGCCCAGGCGCCGGTGGTGCCGGTCTTTATCCATCGGACTCCGGAAGGCGACCATGCCTTGCAAGTCCTGCCGGCGATTGACCCGCCGCCGGACCGCGAGGCGGAGACAATCCGCAAGGCAACCCAGGAATACACCAAAATAATTGAGGACCAGGTCCGGCAACATCCCGAACAGTGGATTTGGCTTCACCGGCGCTGGAAAACCCGGCCGCTCCCCGGCTGATATCCATGGTTATCGGAAGGGAAGCACATCGTCCAATGATTGCGCCCCGGCAAACAGCATTAACAATCGGTCAAGGCCGAGCGCTATTCCGGCGCAGGGCGGCATTCCCGCCTCAAGCGCGGCAAGGAATTCGCCGTCCAATTCATAAACTTCCCTGCCCATCGCCCGGCGCTTTTGAGCGCATTCTTCAAATCGTTTCCGTTGTTCGGCGGGATCGGCCAATTCACTGAAGGCATTGGCTATTTCGATGCCGCCGAGATACAATTCCCAGCGTTCCGCCAGACGGCGGTCATCCGCTTTCAAGCGCGCGAGGGCGGCCGCCGCGGCAGGGTAATCACGCAAAACAACGGGGCGATCCCTCGGCAAACGCGGTTCAACACAATTTACCAAATCATCGTCAAACCGTCGCTCATCAAAATTGTCCGCCGGATTCCAGCCGGCAAACTTTTCAAAGCATTCCGAAACGGAAAAAGAAAGCCATTCCGTCCCAAGATCAATCTTTTCCCCGTTTTTTTCAAACGTCATTTTACCGAGGCAGGTTTTTGCGGCATACCCCAGGAGTTCCCTGGTTTCAGAGAGAATATCCATATAATCAGCCGGCGCCCGATACCATTCAAGCATGGTAAATTCCGGATTATGCAAATTCCCCCGCTCACCCGAACGGAAGCACGGGCCAATCTGGAAAACGCGCTCATAGCCCGCGCAAAGAAGGCGTTTCATGTGCAACTCCGGCGAAGTTCTCAAATAACCCTTGCCGGCCGGGCTGGCGTCTATATGGAGTTCCAAGGCGGGAGTTCGCACCATAATCGGCGTTTCAACCTCAAGATAACCGCGCTCGTTAAAAAACTTGCGGATGGCCGCCAGGAGAAGCGCCCGCAGTCCCAGCACGGACTTGAAGCCAGCCAATCTTTGTTCTTCGGAATGGGGGAGCTGCATGGAACAGATCGTCAAGATTTTGCCACGCTCACCCGGTCGGAATAGCCGCCGGTGCGCGTGTCAATTTTTATGACGTCGCCCTGATTGATGAAAAGCGGCACCTGCAGTTCATAACCGCCTTCAATCTTGGCGGGCTTGGTGACATTGGTGGCCGTGTTGCCGCGATAGCCGGGCTCGGTTTCCTTGATTTCTTTCTCAATAAAGGTCGGCAAGTCAACTCCGATCGGCTGATCATTATAAATCAGGATATCAACCTCAATTTCCTCGACAAGGAAGAAACGCGCATCGCCCAGCACGCTTGCGCTAACGTTGACCTGCTCAAAGTTTTTGTCCAGGAAAACGTAATTGTCGCCGTCTTTATAGGAATAGCGCATGGTCCGCTCTTCCAGTTTCGGCTCATCCAGCTTGTCGTTGGACCGGTAACTCCGGTTGAGCGTGCCGCCGGTTATAAGATTTTTCATTTTACAGTTATAAATGGAAGCTCCCTTGCCCGGCTTGACGAAATTAAAATCGGTGATGATATAAGGGGCGCCGTCAATTTCCACCCGCAGACCTTTGCGCAAATCAGATGCTGAAAACATTTTTTCCTCCTATTAAGTTCTATGCCATGCGAGGTGTTTTATTAATACAATGCAAAGCATAATGCAAGTAAAATGCTAAAGGCTAAACGCTGAAGGCTAAAATTATCGGCAGGATTTTGCTTTTTTATCAATTGACGTGAATATGGCAATAAGCTGCCTGGTTTCATCTATTAAACTCGTCATGCGTTCTTCAGAAACACAATGACTCTCCACAAGAAGCTCAAGCCAATATTCTGTCTCATCTATTTCTTTCAGGCAATCTCCGATCTTTGCTATGAACTCGGCCTTCGTGCGGCTGCGGGAGGCTTCGCGATAATTTGCGCCAACAGACGTTCCTGATCTTAACACCTGCTTGCCAAGAATCTGAGCAACCGTGCTTTTGGACAGTTCGCTAAACATTTTAATCACCTGCAGTGCAAATTTTTTGGTTCTAATTTTCAAGTCTTCTGGTTTACTATTCATTCCTTTTCCGTCCTTTAGCATTTAGCTTTCAGCCTTCAGCCCTTTTCCCCGTCAGGGATCGACGTTTTCAAGGCGGAGAGTATTCAAATCAATGCGGCGGTAAAAGCAGTTCCGCGGCTTGCCGGCCTTGTTCCTGGTATGGCAGATGCCGGCGCGGCGCGGACGCACGCGATAGAGAAGAGCATTTTGCTCGCAATTAACATAGGCCTCCGCCAGCTCAAACGTTTCGCCGGAAGTTTTTCCCTTTTCCCACAATTTATTGCGGGAAGTGCTCCAGAGGATAAGGCTCTTTTTTTGCATGGAAAGCGAGAAAGCTTCCTGGTTGGTATAGGCCAGCAGAATGACTTCGCCGGTGTCAATGTTCTGGACCGCCACCGGCAGGACGCCGGAACAGGCGCCAGCCGCCTTGGAAAGTTTATTGAAATCCAATTGCAATTCCGGACCTTCTTCCAATGAATTCATCTGTTCCTTTTTTCGCAGTTTTTTTCCGACTATTATTCCGGCGATAAAATATCGGGCATCAAACGATTCAAATCCGCCTGAATATCCGGGTTGGCCTTATAAGCCGCATTGGCGTATGTTTCGGCCGTTTTGAACACGCCGCTTTCATAGCAATACAATGCGGCCTGCTTGAATATTATGGCCTTTTGCGGCTCTGAAAGCCCCATGGACTCCGCATAATAATTGACCATTTTCAACAACTGGGAAACAGTGATTGCCTCCCACTGGATTATTGTTGAACCGGTCCCTCCCAACGCCACGGTAACGCCATTCTCGCCGCTGGCCTTGACAATATCGCTCCTGCTTGCGCCCATGACCCAGCAATTTTTGCACGGCGCGCGGTTGATGGCATTCATCAGCCAGCTTTTCAGTTTTGCAATTTCGCCATAGGTCTCCATGATATTTTTGCAGGCCGCCCGGGTTTCATCCAGGGTGATACGCGCCTGAACCGTGGCAAAGGAACGCTCGGCCTCCTCAAATCTCTTTTGGGCAATCATGATCGCATTGGCGCCGCGGCAGCGTTCAATCACATCCAGTTCCTGTTGAATGATTGCCGGCCGAACTTTCTTAAGCTCCTCGTCTTTCTTTTTGGCCTGCTTTTGGACGTCCTCCACCTTGCGCCGGCTGGCTTCAACCCGCGCCTTTTCGGCCTTGATCCGGTTAACCTCTTCCATCGTTTTCCTCTGCAAAGCATTGGCCTCCTTGAAAGCCTCCCTGATTATTTCACCCGTTTCCCCCATGGAAGTATTGATGGTGATAAGCCGGCTGAACGCGGTTTCCAGATCATCGCTCAGGCGCTTGGCGGTCTGGGCGTTGGTGGAAGCATCCAATTGCTGGATAAGAATCAGGGCATTCGCCTGAATATCGTCCGACTCGTTGATCCATTCCTTCACCTTATCGGTCTCATCCATCAGCAGAGCGTTCGGATCATCAACCCGATTGATGGAAGCGGCGATATTATCGGCTTTTTCGGCATAAGGCATGATATTCGTTCCCGTCTGCACAAGCAAAACCGAGAGATTGACGATCCGATCCCAAGTGGCCCGCCCGGCCGCGCGGGATTGTTCAAACAACTGGCGGGCGGCCGCTTCCTGCTGAAGTCGTTCCTGCCGCTTATTGTTATATAGCCAGCCACCCACCCCCAAAGCTACCAGGATAATACCGGCCGCAACTCCCGCGGCTATTTTCCAATTAACTTTCTGAAATAAAGATTTTACCTTTGTTTCAGTTTTTTTAATCGGAATGGAATTTGAAATATGCGACAGCCTGGCGAGCGGCTTCTTGGCCGATTTGATGGCATTCCGCATGTCAATCAGCAAGGCAGGATAAGAAGGGTAACGCATGACCGGGTCCATTTCCAGCATACGCGCGACCATTTGCGCGGTTTCCAGATGAATATTCGGATTTATATCGCGAATATTCGGCGCCGGCTGGTTGAGGCGCGCCATGACCACGTCATTGGAAGTGGGCCCGTCAAAAGGCGGTTTACCCGTCAGGACATGAAAGAGCGTCCCCCCGAGACTGTAAATATCGGAACGAAAATCAACTTTCTTGCCGCGCGCCTTTTCCGGCGCGATATAGTATGGCGTGCCCCAGACCGGCCCGCCCTGCTGTTGTTCCCCGATATAGCTGGCCAGGCCAAAATCAACGACCTTGGCCTCGCCGTTCTTGCCGAAAAGAATATTGGCCGGCTTTACGTCGCCATGCACCAATCCCACGTCGCTGGCCGCCATGAGTCCTTCCGTGACCTCCAGGTGAATGTCAAGGGCTTTTAATTCATCAAGGCCGGCCGGGCCGGAAATCAAATCCTCAAGCTTGCCGCCGTCAACCAGTTCCATGACGATATAAGGCTGGCCGTTGTACTGGCCGAAGGAATATATCTGGACCACATTGCGATGATTCAACGCCGCCGCGGCCTGGGCCTCATGTTTGAAAGCCTTGTAGAATTCAGGATTGTCGCCCAGCGATTTTTTCATGACCTTCAGGGCCACCTGCCGGCCAAGCTCGCGATCCATGGCGCGGTAAATAACCCCCATGCCGCCGGCGCCAAGCTGTTTGATCAGCAAAAAAGCCCCGAACTTTGCGGGAACGATTTGTTCCATGCCGCATTCCGGGCATTTTATTTTTGTGAACGGGTTAAGGTGCGACACGTCCAGGACTTTCTGACACCCCGCGCATGAAATCTGGGAAATATGTTCCGCTTCAATACTGACCGCTTTTTTTTCCACCTTCTCCATATATGCCTGCCAAATCGTATGGATGCGCCCAAACCTTGTCACGCTTTCAGCCTGCCACGCGTTTCGCGCGGCAAGCCCCGCGGCCAGCCGGGGCCGCCATTTCCATCGCGGGAATAATATTCATTTCCAATAAAAGCGCAAGGATCAAACATGGGGAAAATTTCAAGACACCGGCTTTGAATAAAAAGGATAGTCGCCGGCCGGCCGGCCGGGCTTTATATGCTTCCATCGTTTGTACATCCACATCCATTGCTCCGGATGTTTCTCTATTTCCTGCTGAAACACCGCGGCAATTTTCTGGGTGAGATCGCGGACCGAGTCCGCCGTCGCCGGCGCATTCGCGGTTCTAATCAGCGGCAAGGAATAGATCAGATATTTTCCGCTCCATTGCACCATGCAAAAAAGCGAACCGATCGGCACGTTGACGCGCTCCGCAAGAATAGCGGCGCTGGTTGAAATCGGCACCGGCAACCCGAAAAAATCCACGAATATGCCGCCATCGCGGGGCTTTGTGTTCTGATCCAGCAAGAGCGCGATGTATATTCCATTGTGCAACGCGCGCAATAAACCCCGCACCGCGCCGCGCATCGGGATCATTTTTGCATTTTTAGTCGTTCGAAAACTTATAATAATCTTATCCACGGCCGGATTGGACAAAGGCGCCGAAACCGCCTCATGCTTGTAGCCGGCCGCCGCCATGCCGCGCGACAGCAATTCCCAGTTGCCGAAGTGGGCGGTTACCACCACCGCCGGCGGCGGCGGATAATACAGGGAAAGGGATTTATCAATGATTATGTACTTTAAAACCCGTTCGTCAGTATGCCGGATAAACCAGAAATAATCGAGGAACACCAGGGCCATGGTCTGGAAGGCATTAACGGCCAGCCGCCTTTTCTCGGCGGATGACTTCCTGTTACCAAAGGCAATATCCAAATTCGCCATGGTAATTCTGCGCTGACCGGGCGCCACCCAGTAGCCGACTGTTCCCGCAAGGCGCGCGGCGGCTAAAATCATCCCCCGCGGCCAATAAGGCAAAACGGCAAGACCCAACCGAACCATAAGCGCTTCAAGTCGTTTGCGCGCTTTTTTAAGATAGGTCAACATGAAAACTTATTATTTGGTGAGCCGGGCGGGATTTGAACCCGCGACCCCAGCATTAAAAGTGCCGTGCTCTACCAACTGAGCTACCGGCCCACCTTAGCATTTGAATCAACACCTGGAAAAAGGAACGGTATGAGAAAAGACCTGCTTTGTCAAAAAAATAATATCTGAATATCATTTTCCTGATCATCCGAAGCGCCATGGATGTTCAAACAAGATAGCGGCTGATAAATTTCCCCGCATCCCAAACATAGCGTTCCAATGCAATCCGGCGCGCCTGTCGCCCAAGTTCGGCGCGCAGTCCCGGCCGGGATGCCAGCGAGGCCATCAGCCGGGAAAGCTCGCCGGGATCATTAAAAACATATCCGCCGCCATCCGCTATTTTTTCAGCCAGTACCGGCAGATTGGAGGCAATGATCGGCAAACCCGTCAGCATGCCCTCAACCATCGTCAATGAAAAAGTTTCCCGCATGACTTTTTCGTCGCGCGACGGCACAATCATCACGTCCATTTTACGCAGCCAGGCCGGCATCGCTTCCGGCGCCAGCCATTCGTAAACCCTTATGTTTTGCTCCGGCACTGAAGGCGGGGAACGATATGAGGCCAGATGAAGCGCGCACTTGGCGGAAACATCCTTCGGCAGGGCCCGGAAAGCGGCCAAGGCCGTATCCGCCCCCTTCCAGGCGTTATCCAGGAAACCGACCACGCAAAAATTTACTTTTTTTTCATTGGAACCTGCTTCTGCCCCGGAACCATCCCCGGGACAGAATTTATCGGCATTCATGTGGCCAAAGAGAACATTGACATCTTTAAAACCATTTTTTTTGAATTCGGCGGCAATGATGCCGTTCACGCATATCACCCGTGTTGTCTTTTTCGGCAAAGCCGCCATAAACCTGGCCGACGGCATGCGGTGCGCGAAAACGACAAAGGGAACCGGCCGGCGAAAAATGCGCAGGAGCCATAACGCCGGGATCAGGCCGTTGGCAACGTTGGCCAGGATGATTTCCCGATATTGCCGGCGCCGCACCAGCCAGGCGGCCATCAACCCGTTCAGCAGGTTAAGACGTCCGGACACTTTGCAAAAAAACGGCGGAGATGAAGATTGCTCATGCTTGAAATCGTCCTGCCATGAATAATGAATGGGGATGGTCAATGAAAAACCATTCCGGGCAAGGTCTTGAATCAGGGCCAGATTGAACAATTCAACGCCGCGCAAGTTCGCTTTGCGCGGTTTCAGGAACACTTTGTCCAGAAACAGCAACGACCGCGGCCGGTCAGCGGCCGTAATGCATTGTGAAGAGTCCGGTGTATTCATCGGCGTAACAGGCGGAATCGCAGAGACAGGCAAAATCAGGGACAAGCGTGTCCTCAAAAAGATCATGCCATTGGGTTTTGAGCATATGGTAATCGTTGCGGAGGCCGCGCGGTTGAATCAGGAATGAAACCTCCTCGGTCATTAAAAATGCATCCACACATGAAAACGCCAGCTCAACCGGCGCATCGTGCATAAAAACCAGGTTGATCAGCCGGCCGTAGCTCTGATAAACCGACAGGGAAAGTTCCGGCGAAAATTGCCCGGGCAGGTCGTTATTGGCGTCAACTTCAAAGATAATGAAATTATCCATCCAGCGTTTCAACGCGTTCAAATGAATTCTTTTCTGCTCCAGCGGCATGTGATGATAGGCAAGCGAACTGATCATAATATCATAACGCCGTTCAATTTTGGCGGCAATGTCTTCAATTTTATTGTTCACCGCCCGGATGGCGGACCGGTCGACAACCTGCGCCACCGTGGTTTCCGCCAGGTCAAGCATGCCCCGCGAACGGTCAACGAGGGCGACTTCCGCAATATCCCCTATCTTTCCGGCCGCGCGCATCGCCTTGATGAACAGAACGGTCAGGGCGCCGTCGCCGCAACCGATATCCATTATTCTGACCGGCTTGTGAAAATTCGGGAGGGAATGCGAACAGTGCATTAAAAAATTGCGGCGTGAATCGCGCATTGTCGGCACGCCGGAAAAATGGATATAAGGTTTCGGGTCCGCAAACACAACCGCCGGCATAAACAATTTTCCATGCTGGCGCTCAATGAAAGAAGCAAGGTATGAGTTGGACATCAATTTTTCCTCCTCGGTCAAGGCACCGGCCGCGAGCCACTGCCGGCCTAGTTCCACCTGCCCCTTGGCGGCCAGGAAGGCGCCCAGATAATAATCAAACATCGGCATGAGATTGCGGCGGATATCGGCCGTCAGGCGTTCCGGACCGGACTTTTTGAGAAGCGCCTCTTCCGCCAGCGCCATCCATTCGTTTTTTTCCTGTGCCGTTAAAAAAAGCATATACCCTCCCATGATGATTGTATACTTCCTGCCCGGATCAGAACCTATCAGGGTTAAAGGGTCCGGCGCAAGCATTTTTGTCATGTTGACCGGCTTCTGTATTTCCTTCCTTTATGACCGGCCGCGTGATAGATTTTTAAACAAACGCCCATCATGAAAAAACCATCGGATAATATTTTAATCGCCGGATCACCCGCCCGATATCCGGATCTGCGCTACGCCACCGGTTTCTTTTCTTTTGACCCCGTTGTTTTTTTTAAAACGGGACAAAGACAGTTTTTAATCGTCTCGCCGCTTGATTTCGGCCACGTCCGGCGACTTGCCACGGCGCAGGCGAAGATTGCCGGCGGGACCGTGAAAAACATGACGGTTTTGTCCTCCTCCGATTTCCCGGTCGCAAAGGATTCCAAAACTCCGGCTTGCGACCGCATCATCGGTTTGTTAAGGGGAAAAAACATCCGGTCGCTGGCCGTGCCGTCTTATTTCCCGGTCGGCCTGGCCAAACAATTGACCGGCAAGGGGGTTGCGGTGACCGTGGCCGAGGGTCCTGTTTTCCCGGAAAGGGAAATCAAGACGGCCAAAGAAATACAAGCCATCATCCACGCCCAGAAGGCGGCCGTCCGGGCGATGGACGCGGCGGTGGCGATGATTGCCGGCGCCAGGATCACCGGCGCCCGATCCCTGGCAATCGGCAAAAAACCTCTGACATCCGAAGCCGTCCGCGACAGAATAGACGAAGTCGCGCGCGATTTTGACTGCGTATGCTACGGCACGATTGTCGCCCGCGGTAAACAGGCTGTTAATCCCCACGAAACAGGATGGGGAACGCTCAAGGCGGATGAACCGATCCTGATTGACATATTTCCCCAGCATATCAAGAGCGGTTACTGGGGTGATTTGACCAGGACCGTCGCCAGGGGAACGCCGCCGGATAAAATTCAAGAAATGTATTCCGCCGTCCGGGACGCGCAACGCGCGGCAATTTTAAAAGTCAAAGCCGGCGTCACGGCCGAAAAAATTCATAATACCGCCGTTGATTTATTTGAAAAACGCGGTTTTATCACCGGCCCGCGCCGCGGACGCAACGAAGGGTTCATTCACGGCATCGGGCACGGCATCGGACTTGAAATTCACGAAAATCCCCGGGTCGCGCCGGGGGGAACAGAACTCAATGAAGGCAACGTGATTACCGTTGAACCCGGCCTGTATTATCACGACCGGGCCGGGATTAGAATTGAAGACACCGTCCTGGTTACCCGCAACGCCGGCCGCATCCTCGCGCAATACCATTATCAATTTATAATTTAACCCGGCGGCAGGTTAAATGCATGCGCGGATTATCCAACATTATGCGCGGATTATCCATTGACCTTTCCGGTCAATATGGGATTATTAGCGCAAATGAATTTAACCTTGCTTGGCAGGCATAAATTTCAATTCATTTCGTATTGCCCGGTCTTTCAATCCGATGAAAACGGGGTCGGGCGAATTCACATCAATGACGATTCTCATCTCCTGCACATCACCCGCGGAACAGGCACGCTGTTCATTGAGGATGAACAACACGCGCTTCAACCGGGCTTGGTCGTCGCCATACCGCCTTTTGCCCGTTTTTATTTCAAGATCGCGGTGCCGTTTGAAATGCTGAACATCCACTATCGCCTGTGGCTTGAAAACGGCGATTTACTGGAAGAACATGCCGTTTTGCCCCTGATTTTCAAGCCCGCCGGCTTCAAGGCGGTCAAGGCTGTTTTGCGCGCCATGCAGGATACACTCAAGCAAGATCTGCCCGACAAATTACAACTCGCGGCGATGGCGCACGAGATTGTCATGCGCCATATCGGCTCAAATCAATTGATTGAAACCGACCGCCCGGTCATTGACGCCCGGCTGACGAATGCCTGCAAACAACTGAGCGCGCCGGATTACGCGGTCTTCCAGGCGGCGGAAATAGCGCGCCTTTGCGGATTAAGCGTGAGCCAGATGAACCGTCTGTTTCAAAAATGTTTTCACATGACGCCCCATAAATTCTGGGAAAAGAAGCGTTTTGTGGAATTATGCCATCAATTGCGCTCAAATGATCTGCCGGCATCCAAGATCGCGGCCCGGTTCGGGATGGACGATAACGCCTATTTTTCGCGCTGGTTCAAAAAGATGGCGGGCTGCGCGCCTTCGGAATTCCGGCAACGCAATATTTAATTAAACATACAGGAAACAGTCATGGATTCAAAAAGCAGAATGTTGAAAGCCTGGAATTTTGAAGAGCCGGACCGTGTGCCGCTGGAGATGTATCTCTATCCGCCGGCCAAGGGCTTGCCGGGGGCCGACAAAATCAGCGAATTCCAGGAGAAGGAAGCGGATAATTTCAGGGGCGTTGCCGGTTTTGACTGGGGCTTCATGGGACTTGACACGGCCTATACCGAAGAAGTCATCGAAGATCTGCCCGGGAAATACAAGCGTCTGCGCAGGACTCACTCCACCCCGGCCGGAAATTTTACCGCCGTCACCAGGCATTTTTACGACGATGCCGACCCGAATGACTATCATTGGGACAAAAGATTCATTGAAACCTTGGACGATTTCAAAAGGCTGGCCGAAGCCGACAGGAAAATCCGGCCTTTCAACCTGGAGGAATACAACAAGGGATGCGCCGAAGCCGGCAACCGGGGCTTGCCGTGTACCGGGCTGTTTCATCCCCTGGGGAACCTGGTGAGAAGCAGCGCCATGGAAGAAGCTTATATATGGCTGATGACGGAAGAGCGCATTGTGACGCAATACCTTGAACGATGTACCGGGCAGATCTGCGAGACATTGTTGTCCATCAAAAATAAGAAGCTTTCCGACCCGCCCGTTTTTATGACATACGCATTGGAAATGCTTATTCCGCCATGGTTCGGGAAGGAGCATTTCAACAAGATTGTTTTCCCCTTCGACAAACGGGTGAATGGCGTTGTTCATCAGATCGGCGGAAGGCATCGGGCGCATTGCCATGGCAACAGCGGCGATTTCCTGGAGTTGTTTGCGGACATGGGAATTGACGCCGTGGAGCCGCTGGAGCCGCCGCCCTATGGCGACAATATTCTCGCCAAGGCTAAGAAACAGGTTGGGAAACGGATGCTCCTGTGCGGCAATGTCGTGTCGCAGGCTTTCCACCTAAATTCCTTCAAGGTTAAAGATGTGCGCGAACTGGTCAAAAGGGCCATTGCCGACGGCGCTCCGGGCGGAGGATTCAGCCTGAAAACCACCGGCGGCGCAACTGGAAACGGCAAGACAAGAGAACAATGCATAAAATGCATTGACTGCAACCTGGCGCTCATTGACGCGTGGCGGGAATTTGGTTTATATTAAAGTTCAGTGCTTATGCCGGAAAACACCATGAAAAGAACAGCGTTGATTAACGGGATGATCATAGACGGCACCGGGCGGCCCCCGATTGAACCGGGCACGGTCATTGTGGCCGATTCCATCATAGAGGCCGTGGGACCCGCCGCGTCTTTGTCCATTCCAGGGACCTGCGAGACAATTGACGTCCGGGGCGGCGCCGTGCTGCCCGCATTGATAGACGGTCATATGCACGTAAGCCGGGCGCCGGGACAATTGGATCATCTTGGGCATCTCAAGACTAACCTGGAGGCGGCGGGTAAATTACAAAAATGCCTTCAATGGGGAACGGGGACAGTGGGCCACGCGGCCGGATCGCCGGAAAGCATGATCCTGAGGGATTTAATTCAGGCCGGCATCCTGGAAGGTTGTTCGGATTTACTGGTGGGCGCGGTAATCACGCCGACCTGCGGGCATGTCAGGGGACGCAGCGCGGATGGGCCATGGGAGATTCGCAAAGCTGTCAGGGAAATGATTGCCGCCGGCGCTGACTGGATCAAGACCTGCGCCTCCGGTGGATTTCAATACGAACACGAAAAGCTCACCCATGAGGACTACACGCTGGAGGAATTGCGGGCACTTGTTGACCAGGCGCATTCCAGGGATAAACGCGTTCACGTTCACGCCCATGCGCAACCGGGACTCGCGAATGCCATCGCGGCCGACTGCGACATAATCCTTCATGGCGCCCTGATTGACGATGCCGCACTGGAGGGCATCGCGGCAAAAAATTTATGGTATATGCCGACGCTCTATATCACGAGCGAGAAAGTGTGGGGAAACAAAAACATTCCTTCCTATATGGCAGAACGCATGAAACGGGCCTCGCCAATACATCGCGCCGCTGTTGCCAAGGCCCGCAAAATGGGCATCCGCATCGCCGCCGGCACCGATGGAGGCCCGGGCTCGATCATGAACGAGCTTTCCGAGCTGGTAAATTGCGGCTTTTCGCCGCTGGACGCCATCACCGCCGCATCGCGCAACACGGCCGACGCACTGGGCATCCTCGATAAGGCCGGGACGTTGGAAGCCGGCAAACGCGCAAACCTTTTCGTCGTGCAGGGCAACCCGACTAAAAACATATCGCTGCTCACTTCCCAGGAATTAATTACGCTGGTAATGAAGGATGGCAAAATCGTAAAAAATCGCAAAGCAGACAGCAAGCCAGCATCATAGATTAAACAATAATAAAATCAGGAGGCAAAAAGAACAATGCCACAACCGTATTCATTTGGTCTTTGCGAGTCTTTAATGGCAGAATATGCCGGTGTTCCGCTGAAAAGCACGCATTTCGACGTTGACGCCATTTTGAAGATGTATGACGCCATAAAACCCTTGGCGGAAGAGCTCGGCATTGACGCCCCCCATCCAAGACTGGCGGGATTCGGCTACCCCCACGTCGTCTCACTGGGCGCGCCGGTGGAATTCCCCGACGACGGCGAACCGAATGTTTCGCCGCTGATTCATGCGCCGGAGGAAATAGACACCCTGAAGGAACCGGAAAATTACCTGGCCGCGCCGCTTATCCAAACCCGCCTTAAAATTGCCGCCGAATTGATGAAACGCCGCAAGGACGCCGTGCCGAATTACCTGGGCCATCCGCTGGAAGGGCCGATCACCACGGCCGTCCTGCTCATGGGCCAGGACTTTTTCACCCTGGTGTATGACGATCCGCAACGCGCCCACCGGCTTTTGAATTTCTGCACGGAAAGCGCCATTCATTATGTTGAAGCATTGCACCGGCATTTTAACGGCAATGTTCCCGCCAAGCCCGGTCCACGCGGCATTCCCGACGATTTTGCCGGGATGTTGCCGCCGAAACTGTTCGGCGAATTCGTGGCGCCGTATTGGAACCGCATTTACGACGGATTAAAAGCCACCGACCGTAACCTGCACAGTGAGCTGTTGCGCGAAGAGCATCTGCCTTTCCTGCGCAACTTGAACATTAAACATTACGACCCTTCCGCCGACCAATATGTAACGCCGCAATTGCTCAGTAAAAAATGCCCTTGCCGGTTTATGAGCCGGATTCAGTCCTGGGACCTGCGCGACTTAACAGCTGAACAGCTGGAAAAATTGTATCGGGAAACTGCCGCTTGCGGGCCTTATGTTATCGCCTTCTACATGGACAACATGAATCAACTTGAAAAAGTCAAGCGCCTGTTAAAACTGGCCCGGGAAATGGCAATTTGACGATTGATATCAACACTCAACGGACAATAAAAAAAACAAAACAAAAGGAGATAAAACAATGCCACAACCGTATTCATTCAGCTTCTGCGAAACTCTGATGGCAGAATACACCGGTGTTCCGCTGAAAAGCACGCATTTCGACGTTGACGCCATTTTGAAGATGTATGACGCCATAAAACCCCTGGCGGAAGAGCTCGGCATTGACGCCCCCCATCCAAGGTTGGCGGGATTCGGCTACCCCCACGTCGTGTCACTGGGCGCGCCGGTGGAATTCCCCGACGACGGCGAACCGAATGTTTCGCCGCTGATTCATGCGCCGGAGGAAATAGACACATTGAAGGAACCGGCAAATTACCTGGCCGCGCCGCTTATCCAAACCCGCCTTAAAATTGCCGCCGAATTGATGAAACGCCGCAAGGACGCCGTGCCGAATTATCTGGGCCATCCGCTGGAAGGGCCGATCACGACGGCCGTCCTGCTCATGGGCCAGGACTTTTTCACCCTGGTGTATGACGATCCGCAACGCGCCCACCGGCTTTTGAATTTCTGCACGGAAAGCGCCTTGAATTATGTTGGAACCTTGCACCGGCATTTTAACGGCAATGTTCCCGTCAAGCCCGGTCCGCGCGGCATTCCCGATGATTTTGCCGGGATGTTGCCGCCGAAACTGTTCGGCGAATTCGTGGTGCCGTATTGGAACCGCATTTATGAAGGATTAAAAGCCACCGATCGGGGCCTGCACAGCGAACTGCTGCGCGAAGAACACATGCCTTTCCTGCGTGATTTGAAAATTAAAACTTATGATCCATCAGCCGATCAATATGTGACCCCGGAATTGCTCAGGCGATGCTGTCCATGCAATTTCACGAGCGCCATCCAATCCTGGGAAATGCAGGATTTAACGGCTGAACAGCTGGAAAATCTGTATCGGAAAATCGCCGTAAGCAAACCCTGTGTCATCTCTTTTCATATGAACAATATCAACCAGACCGGAAAAATAAAACGCCTGCTGAAACTGGCCCGGGAATTGGCAAAATGAATTAGGCCGCCCGATTCAGATCGGGTGGTAATATTTGTCCCAATATTTTTGTTTGTGCTGAATTCTTCCATCCGCTATCATTCCGTGGTTATGAAGCCAAACAAATCAATCGTGGCCGTCCTGAAAACATCGCCGGCGACCGTGCTGGATGACTACCATCGGCTGATGAATCTGGCCGGATACCAGGCGGTTCTGCCCAAGGACCGGGAAACCGCCCTTAAAATCAACATCAGCTGGCATTTCTTTTTTCCCGGCAGTTCCACCACCCCCTGGCAGCTTGACGGCGTCATTCGCGCCCTGAAACGCGACGGCTACGACGGCAAAAAAATCCATGCCTGCCATAACCGGACGGTGGTCATTGACGCGCATCTCGGCGAACGCGAAAACAAGCAAATCAACGTTGTCCGGGCCCACGGACTTAAAAATATTCATTTGTACGAGGAAGGCAACCAATGGATTAACGTCCGGGACGCCGTCGGCGACCGGGCCGATAAATTCCTTGTGCTCAACAAGGTTTATCCCGACGGCTTCATGATTCCCAAGTCATTCATCGGCGAGAACATCATTCACCTGCCGACCGTCAAGACCCATGTTTTTACCACGACCACCGGCGCGATGAAAAACGCCTTCGGCGGACTGCTGAACGAAAAACGCCACTGGACCCATCCGGTGATCCATGAAACGCTGGTTGATCTCCTGATGATCCAGCAAAAAATCCATTCCGGAATATTTGCGGTCATGGACGGCACGTTTGCCGGTGACGGCCCCGGCCCGCGCTGTATGACGCCCTTCGCAAAAAATATCATCCTGGCTTCCTCCGACCAGGTAGCCATTGACGCCGTTGCCGCGAAACTCATGGGCTTTGATCCCCTGCGCGATATAAAATTCATCCGCCTGGCGCATGAGCGCGGACTGGGCTGCGGTAATCCGGCGGACATTGAAATTAAAGGCGACATTGAAGCGGCCGGGGAAAACTGGCATTTTACGGGCCCGTTCCAAAAAATGACCTTTGCCAGCCGGATGCAGCATAAAATTTACTGGGGGCCCTTGAAAAAGCCGCTGGAATGGTCGTTGAAAACATTTCTTGCCCCCTGGTCTTATATCGCGAGCGTCCTTTACCACGATTTTTACTGGTATCCGGCCCACCAGGAACTTCTACAAAAAGCCCTTCAAAGCGACTGGGGAAAATTATTTTACAATTGGGATACGACGACCTTGCCGCCGGACGATCTGGTTTCACCCGGCTGGAAAAATGTCGGTTCAAAAACCGGACAAATCCGGCCGGAATACAAATTGGAAAGCAAACAGCATTTTCACCAGGCAATGAAAATCCTCGGCCAATGCATCACTGAAGCGCCCGAATTTTCCGCCAGACAAAAGCGCGGGGTCAAACCTAACACTTAGAGCTTATCCGTAAATTAACTTGAGCCAAGTTAATTTACGGATAAGCTCTTAATATCCGCCGCCGACGCAATAATTCCTGCCATTAATTCATCATCGCCCCGGGGCGTCAAACACCACGGCGCCGTAACCGACCACCCATTGACCGCGGCTTTCGGGATGCTTGTCTCCGCTGTTTTCATATTTTAAAACCATCCCTTTTTTGCATCCCTGGCCGGACGCAAAACGCATTGCCACGATAACCGGCGCGATGCCGCAAAATATCTGCCGGTCATAACTCCATTCCTGCAGAAGCTGCTTGTCATCCATTGCTTCAACAATTTTCAGGGTCGCCTTGTCGGTGCGGGTCACAAGATCATAATCGGCATCGTGCAGCATATCGGAACTTGCCACCACCAGTATTTTTTTGATCTTTGCCAGCTCGGCGAGCCCTTCCACCAGCTGAGTGACTGACTGCGAACCATGGTCGCCCATCAACGCAACCACCAGCTTTGCTTCAGGCAAGGCCGTCTGGACGAACGGAATCTGGTTTTCAGCCGAATGCTCGCCGTAATGCGGCGCATAATCAAGTTTTATGGCGTTGCGGTTGGCCGCCAGAACCTTGGCCGCCTCCTTGTCAAGCAGCGCCTCGCCCAAAGGAGTTGAAATGGCGTCGCCATCCATCAGGGCCACGCCCGGAAAATTTCCCCGGTGACTGAACCCGAGAATGACGACCGTCTCCGGCGCATTGCCTTCTTTCGCCTGCTCCTTGATTGCCTTGAACACATAACCGGCGACCGGGCCGGAATAAATATAACCGGCATGCGGCGCAATTACCCCGGCAATTTTTCCCTCCAATTCGCGCCCATCGGCATTTTCAATAAATCCGCCCACCATTCTTTGAAGCTCGACCTTGCCGGACGGAAACCAGCGTCCTGCCCCGCATGCCGCGCGCACGATTTTCTTATCACCTGAACTCATGCTTTTTTCCTTCCCGTATAAAGACAACGATCCTGCGACAAACAGCAGGACCAATGCCAGATTTAAACGCCTGAAATGAAACTTAAGCTTCATTTAAAAATACTATCATATCTCTTGCGAAAAAACAATATTTGCTTTTTCGCCAGCTCTGATATTATGAACGCCATGAACATTGCTGAGGCGGGAAAAAAAATCAATCAACTCCGCGAGACCATCGAGCGGCACAACCGCCTTTATTACGTCCTGGCCAAGCCCGAGATATCGGACCGCGAATACGACCGGCTTTATACGGAGTTGGAAGCGCTTGAACGGCAGTTCCCCGACCTGATCTTACCCGATTCCCCCACCCAACGGGTCGGAGGCGAACCCCTGACCGAATTCCATCAAGTACGGCACCGCGTGCCCATGATGAGTCTTGCGAACACCTACAGCCGCGAAGAACTCGTCAATTTTGACGAACGCCTCAAACGGCTCCTGCCGGGTGAAAAAATTGAATATGTGCTCGAGCCGAAAATTGACGGCGTGGCAATCTCATTGCGTTACGAAAAAGGACGCCTTGTCCTGGGAAGCACTCGCGGCGACGGCACAACCGGCGACGACATCACCGTTAATCTGCGCACAATCAAGTCAATTCCCCTGCGGCTGGCCGGCGGCAAACTGCCGCCTGTTTTTGAAGCAAGAGGTGAAGTGTTCATGACACATGAAGGTTTTCTGGCATTGAACCGCGAGCGCGAGAAACAAGGCTTGGAGTTATTTGCCAATCCGCGCAATGCCGCCGCCGGGTCGCTGAAACTGCTCGATTCCCGAGAAGTCAGCAAGCGGCCGCTGGACGTGATTATTTATGCCGTCGGCGAGCTCGCGGGCATTGATTTTGCCACGCATGAACAAATGATTGAAAATCTCAAGGCTTTCGGCTTGAAAACTCCGCCCAAATACTGGACATGTTCCTCGATCGACGAGGCTTTCCGGGCCCTGGATGAATTAAAAGCGACAAAGTCGAAATTCGAATTTGACATGGATGGCGGTGTTTTGAAAGTCAACGACCGCACGCTCTATGACCGGCTCGGCGCAACCGCCAAGAGCCCGCGCTGGGCAGTGGCCTATAAATACGAGCCGGAACGGTCCGAAACGACGCTAAAATCCATTACGGTGCAGGTTGGGCGGACGGGTGTCTTGACCCCGGTGGCCGAACTCGAACCGGTTTTTCTGGCCGGTTCCACCATCAATCGCGCCACATTGCACAATGCCGAGGAAATCCAGCGCAAGGATATCCGCATCGGCGACCGCGTTGTGATTGAAAAAGCCGGTGAAGTCATCCCGGCCATCGTGGAGGTAAACAAGGCGGCCCGCAAAGGCAATGAAAGCGTATTCACCATGCCGAAAAAATGCCCGGTCTGTGGAGGAGAAATTACCCGCGGCGAGGGCGAAGTGGCGTTCCGCTGTGAAAACCTTCATTGCCCGGCCCAGCTTAAAAGATGGTTGCGTCATTTTGCCGCGCGCGGCGCAATGGATATTGAAGGCCTGGGCGAGGCCATTATTGATCAACTCGTTGACAATAAGATGGTCGCAAGTCCCGCCGACCTGTATTTCCTGAAACAAGAACAGTTCGCCGAGCTGGAACGAATGGCGGATAAATCGGCCGCCAATCTGACTGCCGGAATTGAAGAAAGCAAAAAACGTGATTTATGGCGCTTGATCCACGCGCTCGGCATCCGGCAGGTCGGCTCCAAAATGGCCCAGAACCTTGAAAATCGGTTCAACAGCCTGGACGAAATCATGGCCGCCGGCCAGGAAACGCTGGAAACCATTCATGACATGGGGCCGGTGGCGGCGGCGAGCATTGTCGCCTTTTTCAAATCGGAGCGCAACCAGCAGTTGATCGCCCGGCTGAAACAAGCGGGATTATGCTTCGCGGCATCCGAAAATAAATCATCTTCCTCAAAAAAGCTTGCCGGCAAGACATTTGTTTTGACGGGCGCGCTTTCGCGGCCGCGGCTGGAAACAGAGGAATTGATCCGCGCGCACGGCGGGCAGGTGTCTTCCAGCGTATCAAAAAAGACTTCCTATGTCGTGGCCGGCGCCGAACCGGGCTCAAAATTGACCAAGGCAAAAAAGCTCGGCATTACCGTGCTCAACGAAGATGAATTCAACACCCTCTTGTGGCATTAACCCGCAAAAGCGGCATGCCCTTATATTTGTTTCCCATACAAACCCTGATGACGACTCATTTGTCATTGCAAGAATATACAAAACATTCGCAAGCTGTTCTATTGTCATTTTTGGATATTTACTGCATATTGAAGACGTTTTAAGAATGTTCGAATTGAAACACCGGTAAGCAAGGGGGGGGGCGTAAATGTCAAAAAATATCTTGAGACTTGAAATCGCTTCGCGGGAAAAAGGACTGATTATAACCGAGGAAGGCCGGCATCCCTTCATCGCCCGCATATTTGCGGACGGTCATTGGCATCCGGTTCCATTGGCGGACAGCGCAAAAATCGGCGACCTGCCGCTGGCAGTCAAATGGCAACGGAAAAACATTTCTCCCTGCTGGCGCTCGCTCAGGGCGGTCTTGACCAATAAAGGCCAAGCCGGAATAAAACTCGGCTCTTTTCATATGATGGAAGGCAACAGCCTGGGAACGGAAGTTGCAGAGCCGGTCGTGTTTCTTGACAGCGCCGGCGGATGGTTTGCCGGCGCCGTGAAGGGGAAAAATTCCTGCCCGCCTTACATGGAAAAATGGGCAAATTATTTCGTCGCCGAGGAAGACATTGCCTGGGCGCAAAAAATCATGAACGGCAATCTGGAATCCGGCGCTCATCACAGCCTGGCCGGACTGATGGCGTATTATCGCGGGGCAAGACTGAAAACTTGGATGTTGTCTTTTCTCTTGCCCATGGAAAAATGTTCGGCTGCGCCGGTGCTGCTGCTTGACCCCAAAACTGGCCGAATCAGAGCCTGGACCTTGATCAATAATTTTGCCGGTTATGAGCTTTCCGCCGGAGAAAGCATAGCTACCGAGACTGTTCTTCTGGGCAGATTTGACGAACCGCATCAGGCCCTTGAAACGTGGGCGGGCACCTGCGCCAAAATCAGAAAAATAAAAGTCCATCCCAGGCCGCCGGTCGGATGGCTGTCGTGGTATGGATACCGGCTTACGCAAAACGAGGCCGATTCGCTGCGCACGGCCGAATTGATTAAAAATGAATTTGCGGGGCTCGGATTCAAGTACATGCAGCTCGACCTGGGATACAACAAGGGCGATCTTCCCGGCGAGTGGTTCCAGGCAAACAAACGATATGCGCGCGGATTGAAACACATATCCGCTGAATTTGCGAAAAAAGGATTCAAGCTGGGGCTCTGGTCGTCGCCGCTCTTGGTGGCGGCCGACAGTGAATTTGCCAGGAAACATCCCGAAGCCCTTATCCCCACCCATCCAAAAGACAGCGGCAAATGGTATTGGGAGCCGCACTGCAGGCTGTTTGAGCTCGACGTGACACATCCTGAAGGCGAGAAATTCCTGCGAAAAATCATCCGTCACTTCAAGGCCGTTGGCGTGAAATATTTCAAATTTGATTTCATGAACCGCGCCGGGCGCATTGATCCCGCTTTTACGCCGCATGACAACCGCATTGTCAAGGGGATTGAGTTCTACCGCCGCGCGCAAAAGATCATCATGGAAGAATTGTCCCCGGATGATTATGTCTACTGGTGTTCAAACCTGATGCATTTCGGCATCGGGATGGGCTCAACCAGCATGACCGCCGCTGATATCGGCAATACGGGGTTTACAAAAAAGGGCCAATTGGAATTCTTCCGCCAGCAGGCATCCACAACCATCTCGCGTTTTTATCTCCACGAAAAGATGCTGCGCTTGAATGCGGATTCGCTCAACGTGGCGCCGCCGGCGGACATTGAAGAATGCCGGATGCGCGCGACTTTGGTGGCAATGTCCGGCGGTCAGATGTTCCTGGGCGACCGGTTTGATTTGAGCAAAAAAGACCGCTTTGAAATCATCCGGCAGGTCACCCCACCCTATGGCCGCGTTGCCAGGCCGGTTGATTTGTTCGAGCACGTTTATCCGGATGCTTATCCCCGCATCTGGCATTTGCCGGTAAAGACCGGCTGGGACAAGCGCGATCTTGTGGCGCTGATGAACTGCGAACGCGACATGACCATTATCGTGGATTTTAAAAAACTGGGATTATCGCCGGACCGGGAATATCATTTATGGGAATTCTGGCGGCAGGAATACCAGGGTCGTTGCAAGGGTAAATTATCCGTGAAAGTCAAATGTCCTTCCAGCCGCCTGCTGGCAATCGTCCCGGCAAAAAATCATCCGTGGGTTCTGTCCACCAGCTTCCATTTCACGCAGGGCGCCGGCGATCTCGCCGGGGTGAAATGGGACCATGGACGGAAAATATTGTCGGGCGTATTGTGCCGGCCGAAAGGAACAACCGGCCACATTATTATCGCCGCTCCGCCAGCTTATCGTTGTGTCCTGGAAGAGGCCGGAGAAAACGTCCATCGCTTGCCGGTCACGGCCGGATCGGCCCGGACACCGTGGCAGGTTGAATTTAAAACACTGCCGTCCCACAGGGGCGACTGAAGCAGTTTAGCCCGCATTTCTCACACCTTGTTCGAGAAATGCACCCAGCGGGTTTCGACCCTTCGACCTTGCTCAGGGACTGCGTCGCGCCCTAAGGCTTGCCTGCCCTGAGCGCAGTCGAAGGGCTATCTTGAGCAAGGTGCGTCAGCACCGCGCCGAAACTTTTGCCGCAACACGTTGCGACAAAAGCGAATGTCTCGCAAGCGGCCTTCGCCTGTGAGACATTCGGGTTAGACAGCAACATCAGATCGGGAATGACAAACGCGGGCACCCGTTCTCTCATTCCCGCGGGCAACCCCGAAATTCGAATCGAGAATGTTTTCTTTTATAATTGACCGGGTTAGACGATTTAATAAGATGCATTTTCTAAACAAGGAGGATAATGATGAAACAAGCTGACATAGGACTGATAGGTTTGGCGGTAATGGGCGAAAATCTCGTGTTAAACATGGAAAACCACGGACATACCGTGGCGGTATTCAACCGGACGGTTTCCAAGGTTGATGATTTCATCAACGGCAAAGCCAAGGGCAAAAAAATAATCGGCGCGCACTCCATCAAGGAACTGGTTGACTCCCTTGAAAAGCCGCGGCGAGTGATGCTCATGGTCAAGGCCGGCAAGGCGGTTGATGATTTTATTGACCAGCTGATCCCCCTCCTGGAACCGGGCGATATCATCATTGACGGCGGCAACTCTCATTTCCCGGACACCATCCGCCGCACAAAATCGCTTGAGGAAAAAGGATTTCTTTTCATCGGCACCGGCGTATCCGGCGGCGAAGAAGGCGCATTAAAAGGTCCCAGCATCATGCCCGGCGGATCGCCGAAAGCCTGGCCGCACGTCAAGGGCATTTTCCAATCAATCTGCGCAAAAGTTGAAGGCGGATTCCCCTGCTGTGAATGGGTGGGCAATGACGGCGCGGGCCATTTCGTCAAGATGGTCCATAACGGCATTGAATACGGCGACATGCAATTGATTTGCGAAGCTTACAGCATTATGCAAGCCGGGCTGAAATTGGGTGCTCCCGCCATGCATAAGATTTTCAAGAAATGGAATAAGGGCGAACTTGATTCATACCTGATTGAAATCACGACCGACATCCTCGGCAAGCAGGATCCCACAACCAAGAAACCGATGGTGGACATCATTCTTGACACGGCCGGACAAAAAGGCACCGGGAAATGGACCAGCCAGGCGGCGCTTGACCTGGGCATCCCGGCGCCGACCATTGCCGAGGCCGTTTTCGCGCGGTGTATTTCAGCCATCAAGGAAGAGCGGGTCGCCGCCGCCAAGGTACTCAGCGGCCCGACCGCTAAATTCCGAGGCAACAAAACCGCCTTTATTGAGACCATCCGGCAGGCGCTCTACGCCGCCAAGATATGTTCGTACGCCCAGGGTTACGCAATGATGCGCGCCGCGGCCAGGGAATACAAATGGGAATTGAAATTCGGCGATATCGCCCTCATGTGGCGCGGCGGCTGTATCATCCGCGCAAGATTCCTCGGCAAAATCAAGGAGGCCTTTGACCGCAATCCCCAGCTGACCAATCTCATGCTGGATCCGTATTTCCGCGCCATCCTGAAAAAGAACCAGGAAAGCCTGAGAAAAGTGGTGGCAGAATCATGCCGGCTCGGCATTCCCATGCAGGCCTTCAGTTCCGCGCTGGCATATTACGACAGCTATCGCAGCGAACGCTTGCCGGCCAATCTCCTCCAGGCCCAGCGGGATTACTTCGGCGCGCACACTTATGAGCGCACCGACCGCAAACGCGGCGAGTTTTTCCACACCGAATGGCTGGAGAACAAATAATGAGCAAGGCGCATCATTTCACCAAGGATGACTTGATTAATTTCAAGCCCGAACATGATTTTTTTGTGGGCATTGACTCGGATGGCTGTGTTTTCCCGACGATGGATCTCAAGCAGAAAAAATGCTTCCACAAAATCATCGTCAGCCATTGGCACCTTGAGCCCATCGAAAAATACGTGCGCGAATCGGCGGAGTTCGTCAACCTCTACTCAATTTACCGCGGGCGAAACCGCTTCCCGTGCCTGCTCATGTCAATTGACCTGATCCGCGACCGGCCGGAGGTTGTCGCGGCAAAAGTCAAGCTGCCGGAATTCACGTCATTGAAGAAGTTCATTGATTCCGGCGTTCCGTTGAGCAACGCGGAACTGGAAAAGGCCGTCAAGGCAAGCGGCGACAAGGAACTGGCATCCATCTTGCAATGGAGCAAGGATGTCAACGCCGATATCGCCAAAACGGTCAAAAACGTGCCGCCTTTCAAATGGGTGCGGGAAAGTTTTCAAAAAATAAAGCAGAATGCCGACGCCATATGCGTTTCGCAAACCCCCACCGAGGCGCTTGTGCGCGAATGGGAGGAGCATGATTTAATGGGATTCGCGCGGGTTATTGCCGGCCAGGAACTGGGCACAAAAAAAGAACACATCCACCTGGCCACCAACAAGCGCTATGCCGGCAATAAAATCCTGATGATCGGGGACGCGCCGGGCGACCAGAGCGCGGCCAAAGGCAATTCCGCCCTTTTCTATCCGATTAATCCCGGTCATGAAGAAGCCTCATGGGAAAGGTTCTACAAGGAAGCCTATGCAAAATTCATTGGCGGGACATACGGCGGCAGTTATGAAAACAATCTTATCAGGGAATTTGAAGCGCTTCTGCCGGCAACGCCTCCCTGGAAAAAATAATTGAGAATGGCAGGGAATATTAAATGAAAAAAAACGGATTCGTTGACTTGCAGATTAACGGTTATAAGGGCGTTTGTTTCCATTCGCCGGAACTGACGATTGAACAGGTTTATCATGCAACGCATGAACTGGTTAAGGCCGGAACAGTTGCCTTCTGCCCGACGGTCGTCACCGAAGACATAAAGGTCTACGAGCACTGTCTGCGTACTCTCGCCAATGCCATGCAGGACGCCAAATTGGCGAAACACATTCTCGGGATCCACCTCGAGGGCCCGTTTATATCGCCCCTGGAAGGCGCGCGCGGCGCCCATGCCCCGAAATATATCCGCAATCCCAGCATCGAACTTTTAAAACGTTTCCAGGATTGGGCCGAAGGCCATGTCGTCTTGCTGACCCTGGCCCCGGAAACCGAAGGCGCGGTCCCGCTGATTGAATATTGCGCCAGGAACGGCATAAAGGTTTCCATGGGCCATCATTTTGCCGATGATGAGGTCATGATCAAAGCCGTCAAGGCGGGCGCAAGCGCCAGCACGCACCTCGGCAACGGCATGCCGAACATGATCAACCGCCATCAGAATCCGATTTGGTGGCAATTGGCCTGCGATGAACTTTACGGAATGTTCATCACCGACGGCCATCATCTGCCGGCTGATTTAATCAAGGTCGCGCTCCGCGCGAAAACAACGGGGAAATTTATTGTCGTCAGCGATTCGGTCCACCTGGCCGGCTTGCCCCCGGGAACATATGAATTTGTCGGCGCGAAAGTTGTCCTGGCGCCTTCCGGACGAATTAGTTACGCCAATACGCCCTATCTTGCCGGCTCATCGGCGAACATGATTCAGTGCATGAATCACCTGGCATCGTTAAAACTGTTGACCGAAGCCCAGCTCTGGCAGATCGGCCGTGACAATCCCTTGCGATTGCTCGGCAAAAAGGCGTCAATTTTAAGCAAGCTGGCGGAGCCGTGCGTGGAATTCAAGAAGAATAAATTCACGGTCAAACGGTAATTCAAACTGAGACCATGCCGCCGGTTTAGTTCGACGTTTGCTTATCACGGGCCGGCGCGGTGCGCCCCAGGCGCTCCAGCACCAGTTGCATATCGTTCCAGACGTCCCACATCGCCGATTGATTGCGCAAAAGATATGACGGATGGAAGGTCGGCATAACGGCAACGCCCCGATATTCAAGCCATTTGCCGCGCACCCTGGATATCGTCATTCCCGGCGATTTGGGCTGCATGATCCCCTCAAATGCGCTGGCGCCCAGGAGCACCATCACTTTCGGCTTCAAAACAACAATTTGTTCTTCAAGATAAGGCCGGCACGCGTTCATTTCTTCGGGCAAAGGCTTCCGGTTATTCGGCGGACGGCACTTGACTATATTGGCGATGAAAACTTCTTCACGGGTAAAGCCCATGCGGACAATCAATCTGGTCAACAATTGCCCGGCCCGGCCGACAAATGCCAGCCCCTGACGGTCCTCATCCTCGCCCGGGCCCTCGCCGATAAAAAGAATTTCCGGACGGTTGTTCCCCTGCCCCGGAACTGTTTTGTTGCGTTTTTGATGAAGCGGACATTTTTTGCAGGCCGCGACAGCGGCGGCGATTGCCTTTAAAGCTTCTTCCGGCATCATTGTTTCGGCTGGCTCCCCTGTTTTTTCATGACTTGTCGTTGTTTGTTGTTCAGCAGAAATGAAACCCTCGGGCGCCGGCGGAAAACGCGTGACAACCTGCTCCGCCGCTTTGCCCCGGCAAAGCCGGGATGAAACAATTTCAGTTACATTATTATCCTTGAGATATTCAACGTAACTTTCGATGTTTTTGACTATTTTGGCAAGCAACTGATCCTTATCGGATTGCATTTTTATAAAAATCCAGACATTAGCGGTAATTTCAAAACCACGAAAGAATCGCCGCGGCGGAAAAAACGTCAAATAGCATTCTCGTCCTGCTCAACATTGCCATTGATGTTCGTTTTTGTGGATAAAGACAAGTTTCTCATTATTCTTGGAAAAAACGGACCAATGACCACATAGATAACGCCAAGAAACAGAATAATCAAAGCCGTGACCGGCGCCGTATATTTGCTTGTCACAAAAAGGAGCAAAACAAGGACAACGCACGGGATAAAAACGGCCGGGAACTTGGTGGGCTTCGGATAGCGCACGTTTGACACCTGGAGCGTAATCATCACCAAAACCCCGCTCAGAAACAAAACACCCACCGGCCCATATCCAAGCTGGAAAAAATTGGCGAATATCTTTGTCTCGCTCATCATGACAAATATAGCCACCCAGCCGGCGCTGGCCGTAATGGGCAAGCCGCAATAGCCCGCCTGGCCCCGCGCGGGATCATGCACCTTAAACCGCGCCAGGCGGATAACGCCGGAAAGCACAACCAAGGAGGTCATCAGGATGCGCCAGTCAACATGCCTTTGCAAAGCCACCTGATAAATAAGAACCGCCGGTGCCAGGCCGAAGGCGGTCAAATCAACGTAGGTATCCAATTCCGCGCCAAACAACGAAGTGCCCTTCAGGAGGCGGGCAAAATTGCCGTCCAACCCATCCAGGATCATCGCCAGCATGATAAACTGAGCCGACAGAAGGAAATGTTCGCCCCCCTCAATGGCCAGCAAGATGCTGAAAAAACCGCAAAGCATCGCCAATAACGTGATAATTGTGGGAATAATCTGACGCCAACTCATGGTTTGTCTCCAACAACGGCCGGCTTCAACCTGGCCACCGCAGTAACACCCGCCATAACTTTTTCGCCCGGCTTAACGAGCACCTCAACGTCGGTTTTCGGGAAATACATGTCAAGCCGCGAGCCGAATTTCATCATCCCGATCCGGTCGCCCGTCGCAACCGTTTGCCCCAATTCCAGCCAATAAACAACGCGCCGCGCCACCGGCCCGACGATCTGGTTAACCAGGCACCGCGTCCGGTTGTTTTCAAAGAGAATGGAACTGTGCTGATTATAGTCGGACGATTTTTCCAGGAAAGTGAAATATCTTTTCCCCGGATAATATTGCAGGAAAGTTATCTTGCCGCCGATCGGGGCGCGATTAACATGAACATCAAAGAGACTCAAGAAAATGCTGATGCGGACCGTATCGGTTTTCAGGAAATTATTTTCGCGCATTTCCTTAACCGACATAATAGTGCCGTCGGCGCCGGCGACAATCACGGCCGGATCAGCCGGCGGAACCCTTTCGGGATTGCGGAAGAAAAAAAGCATGAAGCCCGCCCCGATCACGGCCAACAAATAACAACTGACGGCTGTTTTTCTCCAATGCAACCAACGGAAAACAAGGCCGAGCGCCAGGAAAAAGGCCAGCACCCCGAAAAAAAACGGCCAAACTTCATTTACCACCGGGAAAAGCATAATTATCCGTCACAATTTTTCAACTGGCGCCCCGCGCCAACCTAACTCAAACAGTCACAATTTCTCATTCTTCAGAGCAATTTGTCAAGCAAGGAGATTATTTTTTTCGGGCATGGCCTGTCACGCGCGGCGCGTAGCAGACGGTCGGCCGGTCATGTTTTACCAAACAAAGATTGCACCCGCGGCATTCGCTCTTTCCGCCTGCACGGAGAATCACCGGAAAATCCGGCTGGCAAATCAACGGGCGCGACATTGCCACCGCGTCACATTGATTCAAGGATAACGCTTCGTTCATCTTTTCCAGACTGCGTAGGCCGCCCACGGCAAAAACCGGGATCTTTATTTCCTTCTTAAATTGAGCGGCGAAAGGCAGATAATATCCTTCATTCTTTCCGGGCCTTACCCTGCGCAAAGCAATATCGGACCGGAAAGCGCCGGAAATCTCAACAAAATCCAACCCATCCTCTTCCAGCCATTTTGCGACCTGGAGGGTTTCTTCAATTTTTAATCCGGAGGGGTCGTCATCGCAGGCGCCGAGCTTCACGCCCAACGGGAAATCCGCGCCGACCGCCGCCCGGACAGCGCGAATAACACTGCGCAAAAAATTTGCGCGTCCTTCCAGCCCGCCGCCCCATTCATCCTTGCGATGATTGGTCAATGGGGAAAGAAACTGGCTGACGAGATAACCATGGGCGGCATGAATCTGAACGCCATCGACGCCGATCTCGCGCGCATTCCGCGCCGAAGCGGCAAACGCCTTGATGAGCTCCTGAATACCGGCGGCGGTCAATTCATCGCCAAGCATGGGATCATTCGGCCGTTCCGGAAGATACGAAACACAAAACGGGCTGGCTCCATTTTCCACCCGGCACCGGCCGCCGCCATGATTGAGCTGGAGAAACAACGTTCCCCCCGACTTGCGGGTCAATATAAAAGCCTGGCGCCAGGCTTTCAGATTACCGGCCGTGGAAATCAAGGGCATTGAAGGATGAAGTCGGCCCGAAGGATGCGCCGCAATATGTCCGGACATAATCAATCCAACGCCCCCTTCGGCCAAGGCCGCATATTTGTTGCCCAGGCATTCTCCTTCCTGCTCATCCCGCATGGCGATTCTTTCCGCGGTGGCGCTGCGCACAATCCTTGAAGACAAGGAAATGTTTTTTATTTTGAGAGGATCAAATATGGTTGTCATGTTATTTTTATTCTGACTTCTGACTACTGGCTACTGAATCCTTCTCTTTGACTGCCGCGTGAAGATAAATCGGCCTTAATGGCTCGCTCGGAATATTTAATTGTATTTTTTTACAAGCTAGCTTCCCAAGATAACCGGCCTTGGGCACGCGAGTTTCCGCTATCATTCGTGCGCCGACGGCCGAAACGGACTTTAACCTGGCCTGAAGTCTTTTCCAATCCGGGGAGACAATAACCGATCCCGGGGCGGGCTGAAAGTCATTTTCAGCGATTAATTTGATCTTTGCCTGCAGTGCCGGCAGGTTGCCGCTTTTTTTATAAAGACCGGCCCACAACTGCTGACGGCGCGCATCGCCGACAACCTGAACTTCATCGGCCGAAAATTCCCCCATGATTTCCGATGCAAGCGTTTCGGCGCTGGTCAAGGCGTAAACCGGCTGCTTTCCCGGCAGGGTAAAAGCGCGCACCGTCGCGCATGATGAACGCAGGCCGCTGTAGGATCCGGGGCCGATATCAACAACATAATGGGAAATATCCTTTAAATTCAATTTTGTTGACGCCAATAAATCTTCCAGACATGCAAACAAACCGCAACTGCGCAGGACAAGGCCATCCCATTTGCGTTCGCCAAGAATATTATCATCATCCAAAATGGCGATGCTTCCGGTGTCGGACGACTGTTCAACCGCCAAAATTAACATTTTTCGCCTCCCCGGGACTAGCCCATGCCCGCTACCGGTCCAAGTTTAATATTTTCAATGGAATCCATCCCGAGATCACGCCTGATCGACGCATGATTTTCTCGCTTTTCATCGTGGTTCTGAATGGTTAAGGTACCAACCGGCAACTAAAAATTGGAATAAAGTGTACATGAAGACACCGGAAAAGGCAATTGTTTTGGCGGCGGGCATGGCCACACGCATGTTCCCGCTGTGCCTGGACACGCCAAAACCCATGATGCCGCTCTGGGGGAAACCGGTCATCGGCCATCTGCTCGCCCTGCTCGCCCGCTGGGGGGTCAAAGAAGTCCTGATTAATCTCCATTTTAACCCGTCCCCCATCTGCGAATATCTGAAAAAAGAACCGCCGGCGATTCCACGGATTTCATTTTCTTTTGAACCGGAAATCCTGGGAACGGGCGGAGTTTTGCGCCGGGCGGAATGGTTTTTGGACGCGGAACCCTTTTGGATGATTAACGCCGATATCGCCGCGGATTTAGAGCCATTCCGCCTCCTGGCCGAATTCAAACGGCAGAAAACAATTGCCGCGCTCTGGATGGAGCCCCGGCGCGGGCCGCTGACGGTTGAAATGAAGCAGGGCAACATCGTCAACTTTCAAACCAGCCGGCCGGGCACCAAGGGAACTTATACTTTCTGCGGGCTGCAATTAATTTCGCCGGTTTTGCTCAAATACCTCCCGCCAGAACCGTTCCACAGCATTATTCAGGCTTACCAGAACGCCATGCGGGATGGATGGCGCGTCGGCGGCGCATGTGTTCCCGAATCCTACTGGGCCGATCTCGGCACGCCCGAATCATATCTTAAATCCCATGCCGAAATTCTTGCCGCCCATCGAAAAAAACTACCGGGACAATTATTTTTTAATCCGCGCCGAACCCGGATAATAACCGACCTGCGCCAAAAAGGCGTTCTCATATCCGGATTTGCGGCAATTGACAAAACCGCGGTCGTTCATCCGGGCGCAAAGCTTGAAAACGCCGTCATCTGGCGCAAGGCCGTTATCGGGCCAAACGCCGTTGTCCAGAACGCGATTGTCGGTTCGGAGTGCGAAATCAACGGCCGCGTCCCGCGCCTGGCGGTCAAACCATCATTTCACGAGCAATATTCCGATATTCAATTAAACCTGGCCCTGGCGCGGCTTAAACTTGATTCATCGCGGGCAACGATCATGCCGTTTGAGCCGCGCGGCTCGGCGCGATCCTTCACGCGCATCGCCGGCAAAGGAAAAGGGGAAAACTATATCATGATTCGGTACAGCCGCGAGCGACACGAAAATTGTCTTTATGCCCGGCTGGCCGATTTCCTGAAAAAAATCGGACTAAACGTGCCGGCGGTGATTGCCGATTTTCCGAAACAACAGTTTCTCATCATCCAGGACCTCGGCGATATTTCCCTGCAGCAAATCGCGGGAGATTGTCCCCGGACAAATCTTGTCAATTATTATCGCCGGGTCATCAAGGCGATAATCTTCCTTCATACCAATGGCGCAAAGAGAGCGCGCCGGGAAAGACTGGAAACGGTTGCGCCGTTCTCGCCCGATCTTTATCTCTGGGAACGTGAATTTTTCAGCCGCTTTTTCTTGACGCCGCATCTTCATTTACACCGATCCGAAATTAACGGCATCATGGCTGAACTTTCCGAAGTCGGCAAAATCCTCAACCGTGAACGGCCGGCGCTGATTCATCGCGACCTGCAATCAAGCAACATTATTTTCTTCAGGCAACAACCATATTTCATTGATTTTCAGGGCATGCGTTTCGGACCGGCCGCCTATGATCTGGCTTCCCTGCTGTGTGACCCTTATATCTGCCTGTCCCTGGCCGACCAACGCGTTCTTCTTGATTATTACAACAAATTGGCCGGCAAGGGAGCGCAAATATCTTCGGCTGTCTTCTGGCGGGCGGGCATTCAGCGGCTTTGTCAGGCTTTGGGCGCCTACGGACGCCTGGCGGCAAATGCGGAAACGGCGCGATTCGCACGGCATATTCCGGCCGCAATTCAAATGATGCGCCGGGCGCTGGAGCAGGCCAGGACCTGCCCCAGGCTTTATGATGCAATCTCAACATCAGACTTCAAGCGGTGAGCCATCGCTCGTATCTCGTGAAGCGTATTTTGCATCCCGCCGGATCCAGATGGCCGAGTCTTTACGCCAACAATTTATCGCCGAACAAAACGGAAAGATCCCGCCGGATATCTTCCTCGCTCACCTGGCGCCCCGTACAGATAATATCCTCATATTTCCGGGCCAACACGTTGCCGATTATCGCGCGCGAATGTCGCCATTTGTAGACAAGCTGGTCAAGCACGCGCGAATCGGAATGCTGGGGAATAAAGGATAATCCCAGGAGTTCAAGACGCATGGCGGTCATTTCCTGAATAAGCTCGGGATTATTCAAGAACCACCAACAGCCGAACGGAATCACGTTCTTGAACTTGCGGGCAATGATGCACAATTCATGGGTATTTTCCCGCGCCAGGGTGGTGATCATGAACCGGACATCGCCGAATTCAAGGGCAAGTTTTTCCACCGCTTGCAAATCCGCTGTCCCGACCGAATCACCCGCCAGCCGCAAATGCGGGTTGACCAGTTTCTTGACCCCGATCATCATCGCCACGGGAATCCCGTTCTCGCGCGCCACGGGAATTACCGCTTTTGCCAAGAGCGATGTCAGCGGCGAACCCAAGGCCGGATAATCGAACGAGGGCGGCAGGCTGACGGCCATATATTTGGCATCCATTATCTTGCGCCAATCGTTTAAATAGCGGCGCACCTCGCCCAAGGTTCTGCCGGAAAGCGAGGAATCAACGTCGTAGCCCAGTTTTTTCAGCCCGGCAACGCCGTTCGGCCAGTTCATCAGGCAACTATCCAGCCGCAAAGCCGCAAGGAAACGCTCATCCCGGTCAAAGCCCTTCCGCCAGCATTTGCATTCGTTCTCGTCAAGCGGGTCATTGGTCATATAAACCGCGGAAACGCCCGCCAGGTCAAAAACCAGGCTGGTATAATCGCGAATGTTCTGCGCGGTAAAAAATTTTCTTATTTTACCAAGCCGGTTGGCATTCGGGTCAAGCCCGACGGACTGCAGGACGGTCAAGACACCGCGGCAGGCCTCGGAAATCGGGGAGCGCTTGACAAACAGTTCGTTCCAAATGAGGTCGGCTTGTTTCCGTTTCGGCCATTTCCAGAATTTATCATAATCCAGGTCAGGCCGGGCGCGGAATACTTCGGCCACGAGATAATGGTAGGTCAGGAGTTCGTCTATCCCCCACAACAGGATGGAGCCCATGGCCGGATCGTACAAATGGGTATGAATGTCAACCGCGCGGATGACGGAGGGCGAATCAATCGCCAGTAGGCTTTTTACGGCGTTGTTTACGGGCGTCATGCAGGTCAGTTTGTCATTTTCCATTTCCCGCCGCAAGTGGAAAAAAACTTTGTCTCCGTTAATTTTTTTCAAAGATTCGTTATCACTTCTTGACATTCCGTCTGATTATAATTTAAATTTCAAAAAGCAGTCCCAAGATCAGCATCATTCAAAATAAAGGAAGCCATGACCCAGAAAGAACGCGTGGGCCAAACGTTGCAACACCGGAAACCGGACCGGGTTGCGGTGGATTTTGGCGGTACCCCAGTGACGGGCATGCATGTCACCTGCGTGGCCCAGCTTAGAGATCACTACGGCCTTGAGAAACGCCCCGTGAAAGTATGCGAGCCATACCAAATGCTTGGCGAACTTGATGACGATCTCCTGGATGCCATCGGCGTGGACACCGTCGCCTTCCCGTCGCCCGGCACGATCTTCGGGTTCCGCAATGAGAATTGGACACCATTTCGGGCGCCGTGGGGCCAGGAACTGCTTGTGGCGCGTCATTTCAAGACGACAACCGACAAGAACGGGGACCTTCTCATCTACCCCCAGGGCGACACCAAGTCGCCCGCCAGCGGCCGCCTGCCCAGGAGCGGTTATTTCTTTGACGCGATCATCCGACAGGAGCCGATTAACGATGACAACCTTAACCCGGAAGACAACCTGGAAGAGTTTCAGCCCATTTCAGATGAAGATCTTCAATTCTACCGCTTGCAGACCAAGCGCTTGGCGGCTTCGCCCCGCGCAGTTGTCGGCGGCGTGGGCGGCACCGCGTTCGGCGACATCGCGCTTGTTCCCGCCCCGTTTCTCAAGCACCCGAAAGGCATCCGTGACATCACCGAGTGGTATGTTTCAACGGCGGCACGAAAGGATTACGTGCGGGATGTATTCAACCATCAATGCAACATCGCCCTCCAGAACCTGAAGAAAGTACATGACGTCGTCGGGGATGTCATCAACGTGCTGTTCGTCTGCGGCACGGATTTCGGCACGCAGACTTCAAGTTTCTGCTCCACCGAAACATACGAAGAACTTTATGCCCCGTATTACAAGAAGGTTAATCAATGGGTGCATAAAAATACGACGTGGAAAACCTTCAAGCACTCATGCGGCGCCGTCGCAAACTTCATCCCGCATTTCATTAATTCCGGTTTCGACATTATCAACCCCGTCCAGTTTTCTGCGGCCGGCATGGTCCCGGCAGAGCTCAAGCAAAAATATGGCGACCAGGTCGTCTTCTGGGGCGGCGGGGTTGACACGCAGAAAACCCTGCCGTTCGGCACGCCGGAAAATGTCAGGACCGAGGTCTTGCAACGTTGCGAAGTGCTTTCCCCCGACGGAGGTTTCGTTTTCAACACCATCCACAACATTCAGGCCAAGACGCCGGTTGAAAACATCGTGGCGATGATAAATGCGGTGAAAGAATTCAACGGCTGCTGAATTGTGCCCCGTTGATTTACGGTTTTATTTATCCCAGCACGGAATCAATGGCTTCCTCAAAAACCCGGATTGATTCGCGCAGAGCGTCTTCCTTGATGGTCAACGGCGGGGCGATTTTCAGGCACTCGCCGCCGATGCCGACCGGCGCGAACATCAGCAAGCCGCGCTGGAAACAGGCCACGTTGATTTTAACGGCCAGTTCCGGGTTGGGATTTTTCGTGCCAGGATGAACAACCTGAATGCCGGCCACCAACCCCTTGCCCTGCGCGCAACCGAGCACATCCGGGTATTTGCGCTGAATCCGGTGCACTTCCGGAAGGAGAATTTTTCCCATTTTGGCGGCGCGTTCAACCAAGTGCTCCTTTTGAATCAGTTTTAAATTTGTGATCGCGGCCGCCACCGGCAAGGGCGAAGCCGAATGCGTGGAGGTCATGGAACCGGGCGCGTAAAGTCCCTGAATATCCGCCCGGCCGATAACCGCCGAAATAGGCAGGGACGACGAAATGCCCTTGCCGCAGGCAATGAGATCCGGCTTGACGCCGTAATGCTCAAAGCAGAACATTTTACCCGTGCGCCCGAACCCGGCCTGCACCTCGTCAAACGCCATGACAATGTCGTGCTCCCGGCACAAGGCTTCCAGGTCCCGGGCGTATTTTACCGGCAGAAAATCAGGGCCGATGCCCTGGTAGCTTTCCGTCATCACGCCGGCGATATTTTTCGGCGCCACCCCGCAGTCACGGATGGTCTTTAAAAACAAGTCAAAGGAAGTGTTTTCGTTCTTGTAGCCATCCGGGAAGGGAACCTGGATGAAAGTGGGATCGCACGCCCCGATCCACTTTTTAAGCCGCGGCATGCCGCCCGCCAGCTGGGAACCCATGGTGCGGCCGTGAAACGCGTTCTGGAAGGTGACAAAATATTTCTTTTGCGGCCCGTGTTTTTCAAGCGCATAGGTCTTGGCCAGCTTGATGCAGTTTTCCGTGGCTTCACTGCCCGTGCTCAGGAGAAAAACACTGTATTTTTTCGGCTCGGGCGCAAGCGCCTGGAGCATTTGGGTCAGAACCGCGCGCTGTTCATGGACAAACACGTAGGAGGCGAGCAGACCGCGGTCAATCACTTCCTTCAAAGCCTTGCGGATTTCCTTGCGGCCGTGGCCGGCGTTGGTTATCAAGACACCGGATGACCAGTCAATCCAGCGGTTGCCCCATTTGTCGCTGACCGTAAAATCCTCGGCCTTGTGCCAGATAATCGGAGGCTGCCCCATCATTGAACGCGGCTCGGATTTTTCCAATGCGCGGAATATCGGCAGCGACTGCGGCACGGGCAGGCTGGTCTTGATGGTGCGATATTTTGTGCTGATTTTCTTCACTTTAACCGGCTTCAAACTATAACTGGCCATAATTAATTCCCTCACTTAATGTAATAAACAGTTCAATCTTAGATAAACTTCGTTCAACATTAGAAGTCAGAATCCAGTAGCCAGTAGTCAGAATAATAGCAAATTATTTCGAGTCAATGACAGATTCTTTTCTGTAAAATTGATTCTGAATTCTGCCTCCTGACTTCTGACTACTGACTACTGGTTTCAATCATTTCCCACGCAGTTTCACATGCGGGCGGTCGCCGTAATGAATCTGCGCCATCTCGCCGTCGTTCAGGATGGAAAGCCGCGCCGCTTCAACAACCAGCTCGTTGATATAGCTGTTGGCCGGCGTGGCAATCAGGCCCTTGTGATCAACCGCCCTGATAAATTCGCGCCGCTTGGCCAATGCCTGCGGTTCATTCAGCGCGGCCACCTCGTTTTCCATCCGGCCGATGGAATTAATTGTCGCCGCCACCGAGTCAAAGCCGTAACCAACCGGCTTGAATCCGGCGCCTTCCCACGGCACCAGCCGGTAAAAATCGGGATTGATGTAATTATAAACCGACCCGGCGCAGCCAATGCCCTCCAGGTAACTATGGATGACTCCCCGGAACTGGTCGTCATGGCAAATCATACCGCTCTTGCCCTTGCCTTCGCAGAACATTGTCAGGCATTGCTCGTTACTGCCGGCGCCTTCATCCGGATAGCCGAGCCCATCCGTCACCGCGAGCAATGCGCCATTTTCAAAACGCACCCGGCCGTTGGCCCACATATAGCCTTCATTGCCGTTGGGGAACTTGCCTTTCACGCCCGAAACGGATACTTCCACCGGCTTTAATCCGGTGATAAAATACACCAGGTCAACATAATGACAGCCCACGTAGACAAACGGGTCAGTCTTGTCAACCGTGAACCAGTTCTGAAAATTAGAACTGCGGTAATAATACGGCTCTATCATCTTGGCCTCGCCCATCGCGAACGAGCCGAAATGACCGAGGGCATAGTGGCGCCTGGCAATCAGCGACCGGCGATCAAAGCGCTTATGATATTCAACCCCGACGAAAAGTCCTTTCTCCAGGGCCAACTTTTCAATCTCCGCCGCCTGTTCATACTTCAGCACGAGCGGCTTGACGCAAAGGACGTTGTGATTATTATTCAACGCCTCCTTGACCACGGGGTAATGAAGCTGATCCGGCATGGCCACCACCACCGCCTGATGAGCAGGCATCTTCGCCAGCACCGTCTTGAAAAGATCCGGGAACTGGCTCTTGGGGTTTTCGGCCAAATCCGGGTAAGGCGTAAAGGACTGGCCGGGAAATGCGCCGCACAAGTCGGGCGACTCCAGCAGAAATTTCAATGGCGGCGTATTGAGCGCGCAGATATTGATATTCCCGACAATCCCGGTTCGTTGCAGGTGATAAATGGACGGCAAGAGCAAATCATGGGTAATCATGCCGCCGCCGACAATACAAACATCAATTGATTTCATGGTGTCTTCTTTCTGTTCGTGTTCAGGAATTTGAAATCATTTAATGAAATTAAATAAAAACGTCAACATTATTCGTAATGACGATATTTATTCCTGAATCCGCGGCAGAAGATCTTGTTATTTAATTTTTCGGTCTTTCAAGCCTTGCAACTCAATAATCCAGTCAGCTATTTGCCGGCGGTATTTCACAACCGTTGCGTTATTAAAACCATCCGCAACCTTGCCAAAATCCTCACCCCACGGCACCGTATCCAGGATTGCCTGAAGTTTTTTGCCGATCGCGGCCGCTTTGTCCCGGCTTTCGGGGTCCTGGTATTTTTGCATAATTAATTTTTCCAGAGTATACAAATAACGATAATCATCTATGCCTTCCCGCGCGCCTTCCCACTGCAAAGTGGGTGTAATTTCGCCTGCGGTCGTGCAATAAGTAACTTTAGGATAAAATTTTAATTGCTCGATCCCATCCGGATCGGTGATGGAATCCAAGATATACAGCCAGGTTACCTCGCCCTGGGCCTTGGAAATATAACTTAAGAAACCCGTCCCCCATCTGCTCGGCATTAATCCCCCGGCAAGCCCGTCATAACAACCGGAATAGCCATAATGAAACGGCACATTCTTATATTTGAATATTTCCCTTAAAATTTCGGCGTTTCTTTCCCTGGAATAAACCAGATCGCCGGTAAAAATCTGGATTGTGTTGAACGGGGCAAGTTTTTTCCAAAAATCACCGTGAATATACGCGGCGCCTTTAAATCCCGCCTCTTTCGCCAACGGCCACTGCCAAAGCGCGCGCGCCGGGCGGCCGCCCGCCGCCCGTCCGCCCGGCTCATCCACACCTGTGTAGTACCAGGTAAAATTCTCGCCCCCCAGTTTTTTTATCAATTTGTCAACTTCCTGAAGCGCAGTCTTGAATGCCGCCTTGAATTCCGGAGTTTCCATTATCTTGGTCACTCCGCCCAGGCCGCCATCTGCCACCGGCGGCTTTTCCACGCCCAAAGCGCCGGCAACCTGCTCTTCAAGCATGGTTCCGCAGTGAACTATCAGGGGGCCTTTTAACACCGCTTTTTTCATGGCGGGAATTATAAGTTCAACTTTTGGAAATGCGGTCAAAACCAGTTTCCCGTTCACGGTTTTAAATTTCGCGGGCGAACCATAGCCGCACCCCAAAATAATTCCTTCAATTCCATGTTCTTTGATATCCCGCATGGCAACCGCAACGGCGTCAATCATGTTCATGCCCGGCTTGCAAAGCGCCGCAAAATTACCCGTACAGTGCATAAACCAGGTCATATTGTCCGGGATATCCAGGGCAAAAGGCAACACCTCAAGGCAAAAATCAACCGGCAGTGATATCCCTCCTTCGGCTTTTATAATATACCGGCCCAGATAATTGCCCGGACTTGCGGTGGACGGCACCTTGACTATAAAATAAAACGACTGGCTGGTATTGGCCGGAATATCAACTGAATTTTTCTTAAGAAGCATTTCCGGCGTTACGGTATAATTATATGCATATCCCTCAAAAAGCCCGGAATTGCCCGTCGGCCAGCATTTGACAATGCGCACATCAATGTTTTCTTTGGTAATTTTTTCACCAGCGGCGTTGACCAGATCACCCGGCTCCATCCGGACCCCCTTTAAATGCCTCAAGGAATAGACGTTGATCCAGGCAGACTCATATTCTCCCTTTGCGGCAAAAATTGAAATTTTATCCGTAATTTCGCCCGGCTGCGGGATGCTTTCCGGATAAACATCACGCGGGTCGCCGCGGAGATAGGGAACAAACCCCTTGTCCGTCCATTTTTTCACGATCTTTTCAGACAAAGGATTATCGGCCTTTTTATAACGCGGTTCATAATAAGCTTTGATTTTCCGGCCTTTGGTCTCAATCTCTATTGCTTTCTCCCTGTCCCTTGGAGAAAACGGGATATAATTGACGCTTAAGTCGTCAAACCAGACTTTACCCGTGCATTGCTGCAATATTACATCAATGCGAAAACTACGCATGCCTTCCGGCAGGACAAAGGTTTCCTTGCATTCCGTCCAGCCATTATTTCCTTTTTTACAGGGGATGTTTGAAATACGGTTTGTCTGCCCGTTGGTCAAAACGCCGAATATCTGAACGAGAGGCATAGCCCAGCCATAATCCGTCATATTGGCGACATTTTCCGTTTTATACCAGAAGGCGACCTGAAGCCAGCCGGCGCAATCTTTTATCTGCGGCGTTGAATAAGACCAGGCTGCTTTTTGCATTTTATTGGTCTCGCCTTCCGGGATTGACAGGAGCAGGGCGTGTCCTTTGCCGGCTCGATCCTCCTCCGACCAGGCACAAAAATCCGGAGTTCTCGTGGTCCATTTTTGAATATCATCGAACCCGGGACTGTCAATTAAAGCAATGGATTCAGGACCGGCAACGGGAGTTGCCCGGCCTGGAACGTTTTCTTTTTTATCCAGACAGCCCGCCAGGCAAAAGCTCAACAAGATCGGCAGAAGCGCTGATTTTTTCATTATTTGCACGATTATCATTCCTTTATTGCTTGTTTATTTAAAAAATATGGGATTGGTCCATGCGTTGCGTCCATTTGCATCGGTGCATTCAATTCGCAGGTATTTTTCCCTGCCTTTCCGGACAAACCGATACGTGGCCGTATTGATAAAATTATCGCCATAGACCGGAAAAGTGCCCAGCGGGAAGGATACATCCCCGACAAAATTTATGACCTTGACGTCCGAAGTGACTACGGAAACGCTGTCTTCGGTCAACGCAACGTCCGATATGACCGGGCCGTTACTGGAATAGAAGCAGCCTTTTTTTATGCTCTCCATTATGGCTTCCTCCGTCCTGGCCGGCGCCTTGACCATGATATAACCGGTAAAGGGATTAACAACGGGAACATTGCCATGGCTGTCATCGCCGGCAAACCCGAACACCTTTTTGCCGCTTTCCAACATTTGGTCCCAATGAACCAGCGCATAACTGCGCCCGCCCGGCCCGAAAACGGGATTGTATATTTCTATCCCCAACAAGCCTTCCAGCGGCAGAATATCATCCGGCATCATGTGGGAAAAATTAGGATGCGCCAATACGGCCACCCCGCCGGCCTGCTTGATCTGGTCAATAACCGACTGCGGGACCAGCCCGGGATTTTTAATGTTCGGCAAGGTGATCGGTTCTTTTATTCCCAGGGCCAGGAATTCAGAATCACAACCCAGGCTCGTGACACCCGCGGGATTTGTTTCTTCCCCGGCGATAACGAGCATTTTTTCGTCGGAAAGCCCTTTCACGTCCGTTCTTTTACAGTGATCGGTAATCACCACAAAATCATAGCCGGCCTTCCGGTACTCGGCCACCATCAGGGCGGGCGACAAAACTCCGTCGGAATTCGTGGTGTGCATATGAATGCAGCCTTTATACCAGTTCCCTTCTTTTTCGAACGGATTATTGAAGAATATCGTTTGCTTCATTTCTGTTTTCCTCTGGATTGATGTTTTGTTTTGTTGTCCGGCCTTTAAATCCTCCGGCCGGGTTGCGCCGTATCCGTTGCCTTCAAATTTCAACAAAAATAAGCCGCCAAAAACAAAGCCGGACAATAATAACCATCCAAAATAACGTTTCATCAATACCATCTCCCTGGTTGTTTTTGATTTTATCCAACAAGTTCCATCAAGTCGTTGACAATTAACGTGTCTTTTGCCTGGAGAAGCTTTTTTCTGTCTATGATTACGCTGTATTTTACACCCGCCCGGCGGGGAATGACGCCATCTTCATTAATATTGTCCCCGATAACCAGCATTTCTTCCGGATTAAAATCACCCATGGCAATCATCCTGGCATAAAACTCAACGCGGCTCTTGGTAAAGCCGGTTACATCGGGAGTGAAAAGGGAAGAAAAATATTCCGAGTCCTCCCAGCCGGCAAGCCCGGCCGCCTTGAGCGCCGCATAAGCGCGCGAGCGTTGGCCATTGCTGGCAATAAACAGGCCATGTCCGTTCTTTTTAAGCGTTTTTATCAATGCAACGGCGTCTTCAAAAACCATTAAAAACCTCTTTTGCATTTCATCAATTTCGTTCCTGAACAACTCCAATGGCATTCCAAGTTCTTTGGCCGCGCAGAACGGATCCAGGGCGGGATGGTTTTTTTCCGCCGCCAGCGCCATTTCCAGCGCTTCTCCAAATGGAATCTTCCTTACCCCTGCCAGCAATCCCGCCAATGCATATTCAAAGTATCCGACATCATTGTACCCCAAAACACAATTGGTGATCGTATTATCAATGTCAAAAAATACGTTTTGGACGTCTTGCAGAACGGGGATAAATTTCATAATCAAGGTTCCTTTGATTTATTTAAACCATACCAGTAAAAATGCTTTTTGCCTATTGCACTAAACAGTATTTGTTTTGCACTTTTCGACAAGGTATTTTCCCGGTTTTAATTGACCTTGAAAAGGTTATTCTGTATTTTTCACAATAATTGTTTAGTTTAATATATGAAACACCGGCGTCCCATAGGGACGCCGAGACTGTAGCGGTTTTCCGCCACGGCGGCCTGCCCGAGCTCGGCCAGGGATCCGCCTTCGGCGGAAGACTGTAGGCTGTAGTGCAAAACACAGAAACCGCATCTTTAAAAAACTGGAAATGCAGTTTTATAAATCGGCCTGAAAAATATTGATTTACCTAATAGTCTACAGCCTATAGCCTAACAACCTGAGCATCCTATGGGATGCTATTGTATATGAAACCAAGATGGATAAGTGAAACCGACGTGGCCGCCGAGCGGGTTGCCGGTTCTTTCCCGCCTTTCGGCGATCCGCTCGCGGACCGCGACGGTAAAATCGCGCAGGTGCTGGCCAAAACCAGGATTACGCCGTTGTGGGCCACGGAATGGCAATGCCGCAAGGGATGGTCGGTCGGACCAAGGATCATGTCTTTCTGTGTATGGTTTGTACTTCCCGATAATCAGGGCTGGGTGCGCCTTCCCCGTGAAAGGAAAATTATGCGATCTAACCCCGGCGACCTGATCCTGCTGCCGGAAGGGATTGAGCATGCCGTGGGCTTGAGCGGCGCCGGAAAAATGCGGCAGTTGGCCGGTCACTTCAAGGCGGACGTTTTCGGCTCAATCAATCTGCTCGAGCTGCTCGGATTTCCCGTCCTGATCCCCTCCTCAAAAGACGCGCCGTTTCAGGCATCCGCCGAACGAATGGTCCGTGAATATGCCGTCAAGGCGCCCGGCTGGCAAAATGCCATGTCGGCGGAACTGACCAACCTGCTCCTTTATGTTGTCCGCGAACGCGGGCATTTGTTTCATCCCCTCCGCTTTGCAAACGCTTATGAGCTTATGCCGAAGATAATGCCGGTGCTGGAGAAAATTGAAAAAAATCTGCCGGACCATACGCTTTCTCCATCCAGACTTGCCGGACAAACTCACATCAGCGCCGCCGCCCTGCGCAAGCTTTTTAAAATAGTAACCGGCATGCCCCCGGCGACCTTTATCCAACGCTGCCGGGTGGACAAGGCCTGCGAAATGCTCAGATTTACACGCGAAGGCATCAAGGAAATTGCCGTTGCCTGCGGCTTTGCCGAATTGAACTTTTTTTACCGGGTTTTCAAACGCTGGACCGGAATGACCCCGGCCAATTTCCGGGGGAAAACATCAGGCCGCCCGCATGGATTTGAAACACTTTGAAAGTATCCCCTCAGTCTCGCGGGTGGATTTTTGGAGACGGGACCCGACTTCGCCCAAGGGCTACGATGGGCAAGCAGCCCACGTCCCGTTCAGAGCGGCCTGGGGGCAGGCCGGCTCCATCGAGACTGAGGTTACCTTTGAAACACTTTAATTCTTGACACTTTCCGTCATTCCTTATTGAATGCAACGACTAAAAGAAACTTTTTTTTAAAGGTCTTATAATAGATGACAAAAAACAAAAAATTAAACGCCTGGATCCGGGAAATTGCGCAACTCTGCTCGCCGCGTTCAATCCACCTCTGCAACGGTTCGCAGGAAGAACATGACGCGCTCGCCTCCGAAATGATTGCGAACGGAACGTTTATCAGGCTCAACCCCAAGCTCAGGGAAAACAGTTATCTTTGCCGGTCAAATCCAGCCGATGTGGCGCGGACCGAGGACCGCACCTTTATCTGCTCGCGTTCACAAAGCGAGGCCGGGCCGACAAACAACTGGCGCGCCCCGGATGAAATGAAGAAAACGCTGGCGGACGTGTTCCGCGATTGCATGCGGGGCCGCACCATGTATGTGATTCCATTCAGCATGGGACCCATCGGCTCGCCCATCTCCCACATCGGCGTTGAAATCACCGATTCCCCTTATGTCGTGCTCAACATGCGCATCATGACGCGCATGGGCCAAAAAGTCCTGGACACGCTCGGCAATGGTGACTTTGTCCCCTGCCTTCATTCGGTCGGCGCGCCGTTGAACGGCGGACAAGCCGACGTCCCGTGGCCCTGCAATTCGGAAACCAAATATATCGTCCACTTTCCTGAGGAAAGGGCGATTTGGTCATATGGCAGCGGCTATGGCGGCAACGCACTGTTGGGTAAAAAATGTTTCGCGCTGCGGATCGCCTCGGCCATGGCCCGCGACGAGGGCTGGCTGGCGGAACACATGCTGATTCTCGGGTTGACCCCGCCCGCGGGTAAAACAATTTACATCGCCGCCGCCTTTCCGAGCGCCTGCGGAAAGACAAACCTGGCGATGATGACCCCTGCCCTGCCGGGCTGGAAAATAACCTGCGTCGGCGACGATATTGCCTGGATGAAATTCGGGGCCGATGGAAAACTTTATGCCATCAACCCGGAATCAGGATTCTTCGGCGTCGCCCCCGGAACGTCAATGCAATCAAACCCCAACGCCGTAAAAACACTGGCCAAGAACAGCATCTTCACCAACGTGGCCATGACGGCTGAAGGTGACATCTGGTGGGAGGACCTTACAAAAGAGCCGCCCAATAATCTGACTGATTGGCAGGGAAATCCATGGAACGCATCGTCCGGCAGGAAAGCGGCGCACCCCAACGCGCGCTTTACCGCGCCCATCAACCAATGCCCGGTCGCGGACCCCAACTACGACAATCCCCGCGGCGTTCCCATATCGGCCATTCTTTTCGGAGGAAGGCGCCCGTCGGTGATTCCGCTTGTTTTTGAGGCCTTCAATTGGGCGCACGGAACTTTCCTCGGCTCAATTCAATCTTCGGAAACAACCGCCGCACAGGCCGGCGCCGTTGGCGTTGTCCGCCGCGACCCGATGGCGATGCTGCCCTTCTGCGGATACAACATGGGTGATTATCTTGCCCATTGGCTTAAAATGGGCCGGAAGACCAGCGCAACCAATCTGCCGAAAATATTTTACGTCAACTGGTTCAGAAAATCGGCGGAAGGAAAAGGAGGAAAATGGCTCTGGCCGGGTTACGGCGAAAACAGCCGCGTGCTGAAATGGATTTACGAGCGCGTGACCGGAACCGGAACGGCGGTTGAAACCCCGATCGGCCGCCTCCCTTCGCCCGAAGCGCTGGATGTCAAAGGATTAAACATCCCCACCGACGACCTGCGCGAGCTCTTGCGCGTTGACCGCGAAGGCTGGCTCCGGGAACTGCCCGATATCCGCAATCATTACGCCAGGCTCGGCGAGCGCCTGCCGCAAGAATTGCACGCTGAACTTGCCGCGCTTGAACGCCGGCTGGAAGAAAGAGATTGAATTAAAGAAAGCATGAAACAAACGGCAAAATTTAATTCTTGGCTCATTGTCATACTAATCCTCATTTCCTTCAGCCTTATTTCCCCGGCCGGCGCGGAAAAAGTCCGCAACGGGAACGAGCTGGCGCTCAATTATGCCACCAACACTGTGGCCGGCAAAATCGCGCTCCTGAAAAGCGTTGCCGGCGCATTCCATACATTCCGCTATCTTAAAGTGACCGAAATAAAGACCAATGTCCCGCGCAATGGCGCCGTGACTTTGACCACCGTTGAACCCAGCTCGGACATCATGATCAGGGTGACCGTCAGCACCTCCTTGTCCCTTGAAATCATAAAAACTCTGCAGACCGGCGAATGTGTCTCCTGCAAGGGAAGGATTAACTGCTCCGGCCCCGTGCAGACCAACCTGCTGGTTCTTGACCCGGCCGTCATTAATTCCAAGGACCGGGAAAAGCCGAAGCTCAGCAAGGAATTGCTCCGGGAAATTGACAAAACCGCCTATTGACATCTGCCGGCAAATTGTTATCATTGCTGCAAAGGGGAGGGCGTTATGAAATTAAGCCGGCATTTCAAAAAACTCATTGTCGTTTTGCTGTTTGGCTGGGCGCCGTTCGGCCTGAACGCGCAAGTTATTTTCAACGGTGATGGCTCGTCGGAACCGGGCTTTGTTCCGCCGCCCGAGATTCAAAAACCACCCCCTCCGCCGGCTAACATGGCGGGCAGTGAAACTTTCATCCCCTATCCGCCGCCGCCGGCCCAGCCGCAGTCGCGTTCCGAGAAGAAAAATCCCCCCGCCCCGCCGGTGATGTTCGTCAAAATCAAATCCCAATACGGCCTGATTGACTGGGCTTCAAGGCCGAACGACCTGAACAACCTCCTGCAGGGCATGAAGGAAAAAATTGACGTCAACTTTGCCAGCGAGTGCCTCTATTTTTCGGAAATCAACACCGACCCTGAAAAAAATCCGATCATTTACCGAAGCGGGCATTTTCGTTTCAAGCTCAAGCCGGAAGAACGCAAGCGGCTGCGTGAATATCTTTTGAACGGCGGCATGTTGATCCTGAACACGGGCATGGGTTCCAAGCCTTTTTTTGATTCCGCCCAGGAAGAACTGACCGCCATTTTCCCGGAATTGAAGATCCAGCGCCTTTCCCCGGATAATCCGATCTTTCATTCCTATTACGACCTCGGCCAGGTTGAATACCGCCCGGGTGTCCGCAAAACGGGATACAACTCCAACGAACCCTTGTTTTACGGCGTTACGGTTGACTGCCGGACCGTCGCGGTTATTTCGCGCTGGTGCATGGCCAGCGGCTGGGATGCCGTCAACGATGATTCCATCATGGGTTATTCAATTGATTCGTCCCTGAAACTGGGCATCAACCTCATGAGCTACGCCACCGCCCAGCGCGCCTGGGCGAAAAACGCCGCCCACGCCATGAAGTTTGTTGACGAAGACCAGACCAAGGCGGGCAAAACTTTCGTCGCGCAAATCATGTATGCCGGCGAATGGAAAACGAGACATAACGGCCTTTCCATCCTTCTCCAGCAGTTCAACAAGCGCACCGATATCCCGGTAAAATTCGGTCATCAGGATATTGCGCTCTCCGACTCCAAAATTTATGACGCGCCGCTCATTTACCTGACCGGCCACGATCAATTCCAGCTCAATGCCGCCGAGATAAAAAATCTGCGCGAGTACCTGCTCAAAGGCGGATTTCTTCTCGCCGAGGCTTGTTGCGGACGCCAGGGATTTGACGCCTCGTTCCGCCGTGAAATAAAAAAAGTCTTGCCTGAGCAAACCCTGACTCCGATTCCCGGGGAATCGCAGTTGTTCAGCCTGCCGAACAAGATCAAGACCCTGGGCGTTACCCCGGCTTTTTCCTCAACCCTCGGCAATAAAACATCCGTCGCCCCCCAACTGCTGGGCATTGAACTCAACGGCCAATATGCCGTGATGTACAGCCCTTATGCCATGTGCGGCGGATGGGAAATGTCCCAAAACCCTTATGCCATCGGCTACGACGACGCATCCTCCCTGCTTATCGGCGAAAATATACTGATGTATGCAATCACGCATTAATTTTTTTGCCGTCATCCTCGCCCTGGCCCTGACAAGCATGATTGCCTCCGGCGCCGGTCCCGCCGGCGCGGAGCGCGGCGGAGCGCGTTCCGAAGCTGATGAAAAAGCCGTCTGGAACATCTGGCGGGCGCACCTTGCTTCCTCAAACAACCACGAAGCCGTTATTGCTTCCTTTCGGCAGACGCCGCAAAACGCTCCCGGCAACAGCCTCTTCGCCGTCGCCCGGGGATTATGCGCCTGGCATCTGCTTCAACTTTCAAAAACCAATGAGGCCGTTCAAATGCTTGAAGACATGACCTCCGCAAAACCGGATAGCGCCCCGAATGCGGCCGGCGCGGAAATGGGGCGCCGATGGCTCACTCGAATTGATCGTGAAAACGTCCGCCGGGCGCTGGGCGGCTACTACCGCCGGGAAATCGCCTACCCGCCAAGCCTTGAATCCCTCAAAAAAACGCCGCGCGTCCCGGCCCCGCCGTTGACCGACCGCTGGAACGTCCCCTGGATTTACAGCCTGGCCGGTTTCCAAACCATCAAGGGGCTTGATAACCAGCATTATCTCCTGCAAAGCGCCCAATTGAAGGATGCTTCCGACCTGAAGACCATGCTTGCCCGGCCCTATGCGGACACAATAAAATTAAAACCTGTTTCCGTAACCACGACCGCTTCCGGCGTGCAAAACGTCCGGTTTGAGACAAACGAGATAAAAGGCCAAAAAGCCAGGATAATTCTCATGGCGGAAGGGACCAAGTCGGAAACCATTACGCTTGTCTACGTGGGAAATAAAATTATTATTCTTTCCGACGGCGATTACTGGATGATTATGCCAAAACCATAAAAAGCCCGTATTCAAGGAAATTAATTTCAAAAATGATTGAAGGAATCCGCAGTTTTCTAAAACCGGAAGACCTGCACCGTCTCGGACGCCTGACGCTGGAGTCGCGTTACGTGGTTGAGGGAAATCTTGCCGGGCGGCACCGCAGTCCGGCCAAGGGGTCCAGCTCGGAATTTGCCGACCACCGCGCCTACACGGCCGGCGATGATCCCAAGCGCCTGGACTGGAAAGTGCTTGGCCGCACCGACCGTTATTATATCCGCCGTTATGAGGATGAAACCAACCTGCGCGTTTACCTGGTCGTTGACCGCAGCGCATCCATGGCGTTCACCAGCTCCGCGGAAACAAAATATTTCCATGCCTGCCGCCTCGCAACCGCGATTGCGCACGTCGTCATCAAAGCCCGTGATTCCGTCGGCCTGTTTCTTTATTCGGACAAAATTGACTCCAAAATGAGCGTCCGGAACTCTGTTGTCCACTTGAACAATGTCGCCAGGACGCTTGCCCAATCCAAGCCGGGTGCAACCACGCAAACCGCCAAAACGCTCAACCAGATTGCCGAATCAATCCGCCGCCGCGCGCTGATTGCGCTGTTCTCGGATTTGCTGGATGATCCCGAAGAAGTCATCCGCACCCTGGCCCACTTCCGGAAACAACACCATGACGTGATTGTTTTCCATGTTCTCGACCAGGCTGAACTTGATTTTCCCTTCCGCCAGGCGGCCCAGTTCGTGGACATGGAATCGGGCGAGAGAATCCAGGCCGATCCGCGCGGGATAGCGGCGGAGTACCGCCGGGTATTCGGAGAATTTCTGGAACAGTATCGGAAACCGTGCGCCGAAATGAACATTGATTATCGCCTGGTCAAGACAAACCAGGACACAATCACTTTTATGCGCTCATTTCTTGAAGAACGCAAACGACTGGCAAAATAATGTTTTCATTTCTAACCCCCATATTCCTCTGGGCGCTGACCGCGGCGGCCATCCCGCTGATACTGCACATGATGCAGCGGCGAAGAATCATCACCATCCCCTTCAGCACCGTCCGCTTCCTCAAACTGGCCCAGAAAAAATCCGCCAACCGAATCCGCATGGAAAACATCCTGCTCTGGCTCCTGCGGACGCTGCTGGTGATTTGCATCGTCCTTGCGTTCGCCGGCCCGGTATTCCGGACATCATCCTTCGGTAATTTTCTGTCCACCAGCCGGCGCGATATAGCGATTGTCTGGGATGCCTCCTATAGCATGGGCTATGTCTCCGGCCAAAAAAACGTCTGGGAGGACTCGCGCAGCGCCGTCCGCGCGATCATTGAAAGCTTGCGCTCCGGCGACCGGGTCTCCCTTTTTATCGCCGATGACTCCGGCACGGCGCTTGTTGAGCAACCGACGTCCGACCGGAACATGGTCCTGGACCTCGCCAAGGCGCAAAAACCGCGTAACAGCACAAGCCGGATTCAGCCGGCCCTGCAGGCGGCTTATGATTCCCTCTCCGGATCAGACCGGAGTGAAAAGGAAATATTTATCGTCACCGACGGCCAGAAACTGCCATGGTCGGATTTCAGGGAAACGCGCGGCGAAGTGAAGAGCACGGAAGAAAAAAACGCCACGAATGCCGCCGGCGAAACAACGGAAACAGAAGATGAAAAAATTACCGCCGCCAATGAATCGTCAACCAACCCCGTCGCCAAGGCCGCAACAAAAGCGCCGGACCGGCCGGCGACTTCGCCGCTGGACAAGAAAAATATTCCCGTCTTCGCCGTCATCCTGGGAGCGGCCGCGCCGGAAAATTCCGCGCCGCTCGCCCTGGAAATCCAGCCCTCAACGCTCATGGCCAATATGCCGGCGCAATTGCAGGTCAAAATCGGGCACACCGGCGGCGCCGGCGGCGGATCAGCGGCTTTCTTTATTGACGACAAGGAAATCTGCCGCCGTTCCGTCATCCTGCCGGCCGATTCGCAAAACGACATTGTCTTCCCGATCCCGGAGCTTCCGACCGGGACTTATACCGCCCGGATTGAAACGGCGCCGGACGGCCTGGAAATTGACAATAATTTTTTCCTGCTTCTTAATGTAAGGAACACCCTGCCGGTATTATGCGTTGGGACGGAAAACGACAGTTTCTTTCTGATGAAAGCATTGAACCCCTCCGGCAATCCCGCCGCCATTGCCGTCCGCCGGATTGAGCCGCAGGCCGTCGGCGCGGAGCAGAAGTTGTCTGATTATTCCGCAATTTTTCTTTGCAATGCCGTGCCATTGGCCGGCGAAGCGCTCATGCCGCTTGAACAATACGCCCAAAAAGGCGGGGTGTTGGCATTATTTCCCGGCGACCGCGGCGCGCCGGGCGACTATGCCAGCTGGGGTTGCCTGCCGGCCATGCCGCAGACGGTTGAAGAACCCCGCGGCACCGACATCCGGCAGATGTTGCGCCTGGTCAAGCCCGGCGACGCCCTTTTTCGCGGCATGAAACTGCCCCCCGGCACTGTCCCCACCATCGCGGTCAACAGAATGCTTGCCTGGGGAAAACCGGCTCCAAAATCGGAAATCGTCATTGACACCGACCGCGGCAAGCCGTTTCTACTTCGCCGGGACTACGGCAAAGGAATTATTTTATGCTTTGCCGTTTCGGCCGACCGCCGCTGGAGTAATCTCCCGCTTTCCGCTTTCTTCCTTCCCGTCGTGCACCAGGTTGTCCGTTTCGGCTCCGACCTCAAGAGCGCCAGCCCTTTTTTCTGGAGTACGCGCAATCTGGTCATCTCCGATCTTGCCGGCGTCACTCCGGATAGCGGCGAACTTGCCGACCCGGCGGGCAATTCCATCCCCATCGCCAGGATAAAGTCGCCCGACAACACCGTCCTTGCGGTGGTAAAAGAAGCGAACACGCCGGGAATCTACCGGATCAAAGGCGCCAAGGAAAAACCGCTCTTTGCGATCAATGTTCCCCGCGCCGAATCAAATCTGACTCCCATTGATCCGGACGAAATTCCAAAACTGATCAGCGCCGGTAAAAGCGGAAAAGTTTATCTGGCCCGGAACCAGGAGACCTTGCTCCGTCTCATCAACGAGCACCGGATGGGGCGGCCAATGGCCGAACAACTTTTATGGGCCGCCTTTCTGATAGGCATCCTGGAATTTTTGATGGCCAACCGCGCCAGCCGCAAGGCGGCGACGCTGTCCCAACAACTGCATATTGAATCATCCGGAAGGGTTAAAGGAAAGGCATCCTGATTTTATGACCGGTGAACTTATATTTGAACATAGCATCTCAACGGCGTTGATTGCCGGGGCGGTCATTGCGGCGCTGGCCGTGGCCGGGTTCGGGTTCTGGCGGCACATCCGGAATGAAAAACCGGCGCTGATCATCATGGCCCTGCGGCTGCTGTTCATTTTTACCTTCGCCTGGTGCCTGCTGATGCCGGTGCTCAAGCGCGCCGCCACCGAAACCCTTAAACCGCGTTTTATTGTCGCCCTGGACGTCTCGGCCAGCATGAACATGACGCCTTCCACCAATTCCCCCACCCGGTGGTCAGCCGCCCAGGCCATTCTGACCCAACCCTGGGCAAAGACCATTACCGACCGGTGCATGATTGACGCTTACCCTGCCGCGGAGGACCTCGGCGCCAAAAGCACCCTGGACAAGATTGCCGCCGCCAAAGCGGACGGAACGACTTCCGGCCTCAAGGCGAATCTGGACAAACTGGCCGAACGTTACAAAGGCCAGAATGTTTGCGGCCTGCTTTTCTTATCCGACGGACTTGACACGCGTGAAGCCGGCGATGATTGGGCCTCCGGCCCATGGCCATGGCCGATTTACACGGTCCGGCTTGAAGCGGAAAACATCTGGCAGACCGAGCCGGATATCAGGATAGATTCGGTTGACACCCCCCGCCGGGTCATTGTCGGCTGGGACACCGAGTTGAAAGTCGGCCTGTCCGGACAGGGCAGCCAGGGCAAACCGGTTGCCGTCCAGCTCTATGAAAACGACAAGCTCATCCAGGAAGCGCCGGTTCAAATCCCCGATGAAGGCGGTTCCCGCCCGGTAACCTTCCGCCTGGAACATGCGGTGAAGGGCAGTTTCATTTATACGGTCAATGTCCCGCCGCTGGAAAACGAAAAACGCACCAATGACAACTCCTACGCGGTCACCGTGCAGGTCATTGACTCCAAAAACCGGCTGCTCTACCTGGAAGGCGTGCCGCGCTGGGAGTCAAAATACCTTATCCGCGAACTCAAGGCCAACAAGGATATCGCCCCGGTCTGTTTTGTGCGCGGCCCGGGCGGACGTTTCATGAGCACCGGCACAAAAAATTCCCCGGCCGATGAAATGAAGGCCGATCAACTGGCCAACTATAAGAGCGTCATCCTGGGCGACCTGGAAAGCGCCGAGCTGGGCCAGGAGCAAGCGCAAACCCTGGTAAGTTTTGTTGAAAACGGCGGCAGTCTTGTGATGATCGGCGGGGCAAAGGCCTGGGGAACAAACGGATATCTTGCCGGTCCATTGGAAAAAATCATGCCATTGAAAAAAACCGGCGGGAATGCGGACTTGAAACTCACGGAGGGCACATTCAACCTTGCCAGCACCAGCGAGGGCCAGGCCCATCAAGTGTTCATGGCCAAGGACCAAAAGGAATGGAAATCATTCCCGCCGATTCTTTCCGTATTCACCGGGGCGGAATTGACCGCCGGCGCCACGGCCCTTTTGACCACCGATGAAAAAAGCGGCCGGCATCCGGTGGTCATCATCCATAAATACGGCCAGGGCAAAGTCGTCGCCATCCTGACCGATTCCCTCTGGCGCTGGCAGCTTGCGCCGGGTGATGAGGCAAGTTACCGGCGGTTCTGGAACGGCCTGCTGTTCTGGCTCTCGCCGGCGGAAGAAGAAATCAAGCAGTGGCAGATTGAATTATTTTCCGATTCGGAACGGATTTTCATCGGTGAACAGCTTCATCTCACGGCGCGGATCGGCGGCATTGAAAGTGCGCCTCCCAAAAAAGACGCCGTAACCTGTGAAATCCTTGCCCCGGACGGCAGAAAAATCCCATTCACCATGGACCGTGAAGATGTGACGGCCGCGGGCGGGAAAAAATTTTCCGGCTTCGGGATCAACTTCGCCCCAAAAACTCCGGGCCTCTACCGGGCGGTTGCCGCGGCCGAACTGGACGGCAAAAAGATTGTCTCCGAACCCTACTCGTTTTATGTGCAGCCTTTTACCCCCGAATCGGCGCCGCGCCCCATTAACGCCAAAGTCCTGCTCGCGCTGGCAAATTCAAGCCAGGGCCAATTCTGCGAGGCCGATAAAATCAACGGCGTCCTTTCGGAAATTACCGTCAAACAGACCGAGGAACAAAAAATTAATTTCATCCCCCTCTGGAGCAACGTAATTTTTCTTGCTTGTCTCCTGGCCTTGCTGACGCTAGAATGGATCATAAGAAAATTGAATAATATGGCATAGCAGACTCAAATTAGAAATTCGAAATTGGAGAAAAATTATGATTATGCGTCAAGTTCTAATTTCCATTTTCCAATTTCAGCATCCCGTGAACGCTTACGCAACGCACCCTCGTAATTACATGGTAATATTTGCCTTTTCGGCAATACTTTTACTGAACGCTCATTTTTCGGCCGGCGCAAAAAATCTCCTGGCCAACGGCGGCTTTGACAGCACCAACCCGCCTTTATCCGGGTGGAAATACAATTATGAGGACACCGGCAACAGCAACTGGGCCAGCAATCATTTGTACGTGGCGCTAACCAACATCCCGGGCGCCCAGAATTACGCGCTTGATCTGAGCGCCAACAAGAAGATCCTCTGGACGATCGGCCAGGGCACAATGGTTGACAGCGATCCGGTGCCGGTGCAACCGAACGGCAAATACCGGCTCACGGTTTCGGCGCGTTCCACCGGCTGTAACGCGCGGATATTTGTGGAAGGTTATCGCTGGCGGCCGGGCATCAAACCGCACGCAAAACCAAAATTGGCCGAGTTAAGAAAATGCTACCGCTTCCCGCTGGTGAACTTCAGGGGGGAAACGCCCGGCACAAAGAGCTTTGTGGGCGAAACATGGAAACGCGCTTCCCAGGATTTTCCGGAAGGCAAAATGACCCCGCTCGGAAAGGAAAGTTTTGACAAGGTGCAGTTTCTGGTCGTTCATATCATCGCTATTGACCTTTATGACACAAAAGTGTCGGATAATGAACTCTTTCATCTTTATGTTGACGATGTTGTGCTTGAACGGCTGAATTAAGCAGACTGAAATTAGAAATTAGAAATTGGAAATTGGCACAGAATCGGAATCCCTGGCCGAAGTTCGGGCAGGCTTTCTTCCTAATTGCCAATTTCTAATTTCGGCGTTCCATGAACGTTTATGCATTAGAGAAACACAAAAATGAGTCCTGTCAATCTCCAAAACGAACTGGACGTCATTTCAGGGACATTAAACCGTTGGCGGGCCGAAGCCCTGATTCTTGTTTTTATCGCCGGCGGGCTGGCGCTCCTGTGGATTTGCGCATTGTCCGACCTTTATTTCCGTTATGAAAAGGCGGGCAGAATAACGGCGGCGGCGCCGATTGCAATCATCCTTGCGGCCGGCGCCGGTTTTGTCATCTCGGCCTTGTGCCGCAAGCGCTCGGCGCCGGCGGTCGCCGCCCGCCTGGAACACGCTTTTCCGCAGCTGGATAATCACCTCATCAACTACGTGCTGTTTTCCGCCAAATCATCATTGAACCCGATCGAGGCCGCCTACCTTCAGAACGGATTACCCGAATGGCAGCAGATAAGGGTCGGCGCCCTGCGCGACCGTAAAACACAAGTTAAATCTTATCTGGCCATCCTGGCCGCGGCGCTCGTTCTCGGGGCAACCTACATCCTGGGAGGGCAAGCATGGCTCAATGCCGTCTTACGGATCGCCAACCCTTTCTCCGGGCGCGCACCGGCCACGTTCGCGCAAATTGAGTCCATCATTCCCGGCAACACAACGGTTATCCAGGGATCCCCCCTGACCATCTCCTGCGCGGCCACCGGCAAAAAGGGGCATAATGTCCTCCTGGAACTCTGGCCCGCTGATGACAAACAATCTTCCATTAACCTCGGTTCCATGACCGGCGCCGGCCGGGAGGAGTTTCAATTCCAAATCACGAACGTGACCACCGGTTTCAAATACCGTTTACGGGCGGGTGACGCCCTTTCCGCGCGTTACGAAGTCAGCGCCGTCGCCCCCCTGGCAATCGCAAAACTTGCCGTCACGGTCAAGCCGCCGGCATATACCCGGCTGGAAGGAAAAACATTTGAAGGTCTCTCCGAAACCCCGCCGATTCCGGAAGGATCACAAATCACCCTCGCCCTGACCTGCAATCGCGATATTGCCGCCGCCCAAATCAGCGGTGAAAATATGGAAAATATTAAAATGGCGCCGGCCGGAAGAGAGGACAACCAATGGACCGCGGAGCTGGTTATTACCGGCCAGCAACAGCTTGTAATCTCGGCCGCCGACAAGGACAAGGAAGGGGGTTCGGCAAGCGCAACGCTCAAGCTGAACGTCATTCCCGACAAAGGCCCTTCCATCCGCATTCTCGCCCCTGCCGGTAAAACGATCCTGGCCGAGGGCGCCGCGCCCCAGATTCAATGGGAAATAACGGACGATTTCGGAATCGGCGCGGTGCAACTTGAACAAATCACAATGGACAGCAAGGCCGCCGCCGATATTTTGACGCCGGCCAAAGTTATCCAGGAATGGTCCGTTACCGGCGGAACATATTCCGCCGCCGGCTGGACCGGTTCGGCCATTGACCGTAAAACCGGCACCCCGTGCGCCTTCCGGCTGGTTGCCTGCGACAACCGCCCCGACAACCCCAACCGTTCGGTTTCTCCGGCAATTGTATTTGACTGGACGGCGCCCCAGGAAATTCAAGCCCAATCAAAACAAACAGGCGAACGGGCGGAAAAAACGCTTGAAACCCTGTTGGAATTACAACAGGTCAATCTCAAGGAGACCATCGCCCTCGACAGCGCCATAAACACCGTCCAGGCCCAACAGTGGAAGCCGATTGTTGAGCGGCAAAGAAACGTCCGCGAGACAGCCGGCCAGTTGCTGAACAACCCCCAAAAACCGCTGGGAAGCCTCACCGAGACGGTCCGTAATCTCTATATGAACGCAATGAACGAGGCCATTGACGTTCTTGACCGGATACCGGGGACGGGAAATGCCGAAAAAAAGGCTGATCTCGCTTCCCTCTCCCAACGGGCCATCATGCTGGAACAAAGAATCCTGCGGGGGTTATCCCGCGTTGACGCCGGCATGGAAACGGTCAAGCAGAACCGCGAAGTAACCGGCCTTTTGAGCGCGCTTGACCTGCTGGTAAAAGACCAGGAAACAACCCTGGAAACCACAAAAGCATTGCTCCCCTCGCCCAATCAAATCGGCCAACCCCTGATTCAAAAACAGGACCGGCTCGCCTCCGACTTGACGGCCTTTGTCCAGACCTGCCGCAAGGAATCCGTAACCATGACGGCCACCGACGTTGATTTCAGCAAACTCCTTGTCCGGATAGCCGATGAATGCGACAACAACAAAGTGCCCGCGGTCATGCTGCGCGCCGCCGAGCAATTGGAGAAAAAATTGCCGGATCGGGCGGCGCCTTTCCAGACCGAGGCGCTCACCGCCCTCAAGAACTGGCAAAAACTTATGAATTCATGGCGGATCCAGGATGCGGCAAAAACATCAACTGAATTGCGCGAGGCCCTTGAAAACACAAGCAACAAGCTGGAAAAGATGGCCAAGATTGAGGCAAAATTAGCCGATGCCGTCCGTGAAAGCAGCCGCCAGGAAGACAAGTCAAAAAAGAAAACCGAAGAGCTTGACGAGGAATTGGAAGACGCCCAACAGCAAATTGAAGATGCCCTGCTCAACATCGCCGTTGACCTCCAGATTTTCCCCCAACTGCCGGTCGGCAACGACCTCGTGGAAGACCTCTTCCAGGTTTATGAGGAGGTAAAACAGGCCAAGGACTCGGAAAGAACCCAAGCTTCTGAACTCGGCCTGCAAAAAGAAGACTGGATCATGGATGCGGTCGAGGCCATGCAGAAGACCAAGGAACGAATAGACGACGTTGAAACATGGCTGGGGACCAAACCCGATTCCACCAAGCGCAACACCGAAGACTTTGACCAGCAGGAAATGCCCAAACTCCCCGTCATCCCCATGGCGTCGGAAATGGAGGACCTCATCAGCGACCTGTTAAAACAGGAAGAGGATATATCCGAAAAATCAGATGATTCAGCCACCAACCAGGGCGCGGCCGATGGATTATTCGGCTGGGACGTGGCGGAAGGTGAATTTGTTGACTACTCGGCCAAGGGCAAATCCGGCAACACCGCCCCGGACCACAAGGATCAGGACGGCCGCGCAAACGTCGGACGGGAGGGCATGTCCGACGGCGAAGCAACGGCGGCCTCGGGCAAGATCAACGAAGGCGACAAGAACATTGACAAACGCATGACCCAGGATTCGTCCCAGTCCGGGCAGGTCCAGGAAGACGGCCACTCCAAGGCCAAGGCAACCGGCGGCGGCAAAAATTCAGGTTATGGAGATGAGCTCGGAATGGCCGGCTCGGGACCAAGACGGGACGCCAACACCAAGCAGGGGTCCGAGCTCGGCCTGCAGGCCATGCTCCGCCGCAACGCCCAGGCATTGCACGCCCGCTCGGAACTTGCGCACGTGCGCAGCGGCTCGCTGGATGAAGCCGTCCGGCACATGCGCTCGGCCGAAGAAGCGCTTGAAAAGGGATACCCCATCAACCAGGTGCGCGAATTCCAGCGCCGCGCCGTCACCGCGCTTAAAAAAACAAAAACCGAGTTGAACGCCCCCCTCTCCGAAATCAGCGACGGAAACCGTTCCAACGCGGAAATAGATGACCAGATCGCCGGCGCGCGCGATGAAGCGCCGGCGGAATACAAACAAATGGTTGCGGATTATTTTAAATCATTGGGCACGGGACCGTAAGACGGTCTGAAACTGGAAATTTGAAATTAGAAATTGGGGTGAGAGATGAGCAGACTGAAATTAGAAATTAGAAATTGGCACAGAACTCGCCTCGGCGTAGCCTTTGGCGAAGCCTGGGTCAGAACATTTTCTTCCCAATTTCTAATTTCCAGTTTCCAATTTCTGCTATTGTTCATTTTTTCTTTCGCCGCAACCACTTCCCCCGCGCAAGAACATAAATGGCGCGCGCCGATGGCCGATTGCTGTTTTGAAATGAAAATTACCGGCCGGCCGACAGATCCAAGCGCCGGCATTGTGGCCATTGTGCCGGATTGCGGATTACTGCCGAAAAACCAGTTCAAGGTGGAAATCTTTGATGAAAACGGCAAAATTTTAAAACACGAATTTCTCTGGCACAATCCGAAGGAGGGCCTGGCGGTCGTCTTTGAGCCGACGGAAAGCGAAAATGTTTTTCTTTATGTCTCCGCCATCCCGGAAAAAATGCGTTTTGCCTACCTCGGCGGAGCGGGTGAAGCCCGGGGCGCCCTCTTCCGCCCGAGTCTTCTGCTTTATGTCCGCAACGGAAACGCCGGCCTTGAACAGGCGCATAACCTGGCGGAAAAACCGCCGGTCGGCAACGACATTTTCTTTACCGTGGTTGACAGAGTCTTCCACTCGCTCAGTCCGGCGGGCCGCGATGATAACGCCTCATCGTATTACACCGGCTGGTTCAATGCGCCCAAACCCGGCAAGACATATTTTTACACCTCCTCAAAAGACGGTTCGGAATTTTTTATTGACGGCAAGCTCGGCTACAGCTGGCCGGGGATCCACGGACGCGATAGTTACGCGGAGAAAGGACAATGGATCAACATGGCGCCCGGACCGCACCGGATTGAATATTTTCATTTCAACGCTTCCTTTGCCGGCCGGGAAGCACATCTCGGCTGGCAACTTCCCGGCGAACAGCAGGTTGACGATCCAAAAGTCAAGGGTAGAAAAAATCTTGACGTTACCGGCCCGATGCAACCTGATGATTTCATTCGTTCCGGCCGGACGGAACTCAAACGCGCCCTTTCCAAAAAGGGACCCCTGGCATTTTTTTCCCCGGCCTGGGAGGCCATAATTCAACCGGGAAAAGATCCGGTCTGCCTGTTCCGGTTTGAACCTTTCGGCGCGGGTGACTTGCCCAAAACAGCGGCCTGTTCATGGGATTTCGGCAACACGCGCATTGTCAAGGGCGAAAGTGTTTTCTGGCTTTTTGGCGGTTACTCCGAGCAGAAAGTCAGCCTTAATATTTCAGCCGGCGGTTACAATTCCACGGCCACACGCTCTTTTTTCCCAAAATCGCGTGATCCGGCAAATGAACCGCCGCGCGTTTCCATCCTGACGCCCGAAGGGCGGGCCCAATTCCGCGCGGTGTACCAGGCCATGGTCGCCGCCACCCCGAACAACAAACGCCCATGCGAAGATTGGAACGAAACCATGTGGGAAGGATTTGCGGCCGTCCTTGACCGGGAAACCGATCCGGCATTTTTCAGCGCCATTGTGGAACGTTCCGGCGGGGATCTCAAACGCGTTGCTGAAGCATTGCGCTGGAAAATCGAGGACCGCATCATTGAAATCACCCGCCGCGCCGAGCCGAAAAAGGCTTCGGCCTGGGTGGATCTTTTTGAAAAGGACGAAAAAGATACAAAACGCATTGCGCATTGGAAGGCAAAAAAAATTGAGATCGCCCTCTATGAACTCAACGACCTGGCGGCGGCCAGGGTATATGCCGGCAAGTTTACAGAACGTCGCGACGAGAAATATTCATCGGCTCTGCGCTTAATCCGCCTGGGGGACGTGGAACGTTTCGGCAACAATCTTGAGGCGGCCGGCCGATTTTATTTACAAGCCCAGGAACTTTATGCCGCCGGCGGAGTTGAGCAAGAGGCAAAAACAGCACCAGTGCCGAATGCCCCGGGCTCCGCCCCCCAGGCTTCGCCGACGCAGCGAACGCATCGCGGCGATCCAAAGGCGGGCTCGGCCGGGGCAAAAACACAAACCGCTTCCAAAAAGCAGAAGGAACGGCAGTCCGCCGACGCGCCGCCAAAAAAACTGCCGGTCAGCCGCGCGGATGTGCTGGCCCAGAGCACAAACGACTGGAAAACACTCACCGTCCAGGAAGCGGCTCATTATGCAACCGTTCAGAACCTTATTGACCAGGACGCCTGTGAAGAAGCGCGCGCAACACTTGACCAATGGGAGCTGGAATTCCCGATAACGAAACTAACCGGCGATTACCTGATTGCCGAGGCGTTGTATTACATCGCGCTTGACAATTACCGCGCCGCGGCCAGTATCCTGGCCAACTATTGTTCGTCCGTTGAAATCAGCAATGAATTGCCCCGGTCAATGCGCATGGAGCTTTTTTGCCTTACAAAAATGAACCGCGACAAGGAGGCCCGCGCCCTTGCGCGCGCAATTATCGAGCGCCTGCCCAGGCATGAATTGGCCGATGAAATGCGCAACCTCCTGGCCCAGGACGATTCGGGACCGCTGATGATTGATTTTGACCTTCACACCCGGCAATGGACGGCCAGTGAAAAAGTGGATTCATCCGGCCTGGCCCGGCTTTTTGCCACCAACAAGGTGATCATGATCAAAACACCTGAAGGAAAAGAAGAAAATGACCGGAAAAAATCAACGGACAATGATTCAAGCGATGAAAAATAGCACGCCATCCCTATACATACATTGGCCCGCCATAACTCGCCTTGCGGCGGTTGCCGTCTTGTCAATCGGCTTTTTTGCGGTTTCCGCCCAGGCCGGGAAAATCACGCATACCAAGCAATCCTCACGTCTTTATACGCCGCCTGATCCCTCCGCCAAGGGGGGAATTCACGGCCGGATCAAGGAAGAAAATGGAAAAGGGCAAGTACTGAGTGACGCATTTGCCATTTCACCCGACAACCCAAAACTTGTCTACCGCGGTGTTGTTTCGGCCGACGGAACCGATTTTTCGTTCCGGGGACTGCCCATCGCAAAATACGACCTTTTGCTTATAGGTAAAACATTCTTTTATGAAGGATTCAAGTTGACGCCCGACGCGGACTCGCTGACCGCCAAGGACCGCGAACAAATGGAGGCCATAATAGTCAAATCCGTCCCTTTCTTTAATGTTAAAAAAATTCATCGCTGCCAGGGAATTACCGGCCGGAACGGTACGGCGCGGTGTGTCCTTCAGGAAATGCGCACTTTGCCCGTCACGCTCCAGGATGCAACCGTGCGCACGGATATCCAGGTGCGCAGCATCCGGCTGGCCTGTCTTGAGGATGTTGGAACGACAGGCTGGCAGCTGGTCAACACGCGCGAAATTATCCGCATGGAGGTCGGCCCCGATGATTTAAAAGGTATTTTGCCGCATGTCTACCTGCCGGCGCTCGGCCAGATCAGGGTCATGGACGAAATCAAGGAATTGGGAGAAATAGATCTCGCGGCGGATTAAAGATCAGCCGCAAAAAGGCATCGTATCGTAAACAAGTGATTGTATAAAAATACGCCGGAGTTAAAAAAATATGAAAAAAATCAGCATCAGCACGGATGGAAAACCGGACCAGGAAATTGAACTGAACAATAATGACGTGCTCATCGGCCGGCACAAGGATTGTGATCTTATCTTGCATGACGGACTTGCTTCCGGGCATCACGCCCGATTCCACCGTGAAGGCGCAGAATGGACCCTGACCGACCTTAACAGCACCAACGGGACGTCCCTGAACAATCAACCCCTGACTTCGGCCGTGCTCAAGCACGGCGACGTTATTACCGTGGGCGGCGTAAAGATCGTTTTCAGCGATGACGGCCCCGCCGATATCCCTTTGAAATCCGTCGGCGCCAATATTAACCTTGGCCGCCCCCCACAGGAAGCCAATACAAGCGCGGCGGATGTCGCCCTGGTTGAACAAATGCGCACTCATACGGACGCCATCCGGCGCGAGGTGGCCAAGGTGATTGTGGGACAACGCGAGGTCCTTGACCAGGTGCTGATGTGCATGATTGCCGGCGGGCATGCGCTCCTGGTCGGCCTGCCGGGAATGGCCAAGACGTTGATGGTCAGCACCATCGCCAAAGTCCTGGACATGCATTTCAAACGCATCCAATTCACCCCCGACCTGATGCCGACCGATATCACCGGCACGGAAATACTGGAGACGAACCGGGAAACAAGCGAGAAGGAATTCCGGTTTGTCCGCGGCCCCATTTTTTGCAACCTGCTCCTGGCGGATGAAATCAACCGCACCCCGCCGAAAACCCAGGCGGCCCTGCTTGAAGCCATGCAGGAAAAAAGAGTGACGGTCGGCAATACGACCTATAATCTGGACGCTCCCTTCTTTGTGCTTGCAACCCAGAATCCCATCGAGCAGGAAGGCACCTACCCCTTGCCGGAAGCGCAGATGGACCGGTTTATGTTCAACGTCTGGGTTGATTATCCCCAGGAGCACGAAGAGGAGCAGGTGGTCGCCAACACAACCGTTTCTTCAATGGAACAGCCGGGCAAGGTGTTGAGCAAGGAACAGGTGATCCAACTGCAACAGGTGGTGCGGAAAATTCCCGTGTCGGAACATATAATCAAATACGCCATTCATCTTGTCCGGGCAAGCCGGCCGGGCAATGAAGTCGTGCCGCCCTTCGTCAAGGAATATGTGCACGTCGGCGCGGGACCGCGCGCCGGCCAGTTTTTGATTCTCGCGGCCAAGGCCAAGGCCGTGCTTGAAGGACGCATTCATGTCAGCTGCAAGGACATCAAAAGCGCGGCGATCCCGGTTATGCGGCACCGCATTTATACCAACTTTGCCGCCGACTCGGAAGGCCTGACATCAATTGATATAATCAAAAAATTGCTGGAAGCCGTTGAGGAGCCCGATGAAAAGGATTACTCATGATTTTGCCGGCCGGCGCGGCAGATTGCAAGGCATCTTCTTTTATCTGGGAAGAATAAAATACAGCAATAAACACAATGCCGCCCCGACCACGGGGGTTAAGAACCAGCCCGCAAGTATCTTGAAAACCGTCTCCTTGCTGACCGTCCTGATTCCCTTCAGAAAACCGATCCCCAAGACCGCGCCGACAACCGCCTGCGTGGTGGATACGGGCACTCCGATTATGGCATAAATATGCACGGTAATCGCCTGGGCCAATACCGCGATAAAAGCAGAAAAAGCGTCCAGCGGAATGATCCTCCTTCCCACGGTGTACATTACATTCTTGCTGTAGGTCAAGGCCCCAAGTCCTATGCTTGCCCCGCCGATTAACAGGGCCTGATTAAGAGTCATGGCACCCGCCTTGTAAAATACGCCCGTAACATTCGCCACATTATTGGCGCCGAGGGCATACGCGCCATAAATACCGGCAAGAATAAGCAGGATTCTTATAAGCCTGTCGTAGGTGACAAAGTGCAGGGACATTTTTCTTAAAACAGTTGATATGCACTTATAGAGGACAAACGCGATTATCGCCGCCCCGATTGGCGTCCCCACCCAGCAAATAAAAACCTTCGTCAACCCCTGCAATTCCACGTTCTTATTGAGAAACCCGATGCCCAAAATGGCCCCAATAACCGTCTGGGAAGTGGATACCGGCAGGTGCAAAAATGTCATTATGAAAACCGCCAGGGCGGCCGCAACGGAAATAATGAATGCGGTATTTGCGGTCTGGGTGGTCAACCCCGAAAGAGTTTCTATGCCCGCCCGCCCGCCCAGCAATGAGCCGACCAGGACAAAGATGGCCGTAAGGATAACGGCCGTGCGATATTTTACCATGGAAGACGAAACCGCCGTGCCAAAAACGTTGGCGGCATGGTTTGCCCCGAGCGACCATCCCATAAACACCGGGCCTAATATTCTGAAATCCATTTTAAATCAAAACATTCTTTTAGCCGCGACAATGCTCAACCGGTCGGTTACGTCCTCCGACCTGTCCGAAATGCTCCCCACCTCAATAATCAGCTCCTTGAGCAGGATTTTCTGTCCAATATCATAATTGGACGAAAATATCTTTCTTATGAAATCTCTTTCCATTCTGTCGGAAGAGCTTTCTTTTTTATCAACTTCCTTTACCTTGTCCCGGACATTATTGATATTGATAAACAGGGTTTTGAATCCCTCAATCGCGCTTTTGTAAGCGCTGATATTGGTATTAACAAGCTGGATAAAATCATCTTTTAATTCATCCGGAATATGCAGGGATTCCGTCTCAATCTGGTACAATACCGACTGCGCCTTGTTAAGGACCTTGTCGGTCGCCTCAAGTAACCCGAGGATATCCCCCCTTGACTCCGGGATAAGCGATTTTTCATAAAGGGCCAACTCCATGTCCCGCCGGATGTCGTCAGCCAGCGATTCCGCAAGGTGCGTGGATTCAATCATCTCCCTGAACTCCCTTGCCAACCCCTTTTCAAAATAGATTTCAATCGTTTTCCCGAAAAAATCAATACTTTCCTCAATCGTTACCAGGTATTTTTCAATCATTTCATAAACTTTATTCTTTTTTCCGAACAAAATATTCATCATTATCTCCCTCCTGATCAAAAACAATCAAACTGAAATCATCCGTTTGTTGTTTTGTTATAGTTAATCATCCTTGTTTCTGCAAGAGCGATCTTTGCCATTTTTTTCACATATTCTGATGGATGACACCGAAATAATGCTTGTTTTTAGCGTAAATAAAAACTATCGTGGCATCATGAAAAAGGATTTTATCCCTGAACTCAACGACATCTTGGCAACATCAGATCTGCTGTCCAAAGCGTTGAAACTGGCGGGGTTAATTACACGTATTTTCCGTGAAGCAGGATGGGACCTTGTGGTCGTGGGCGGTTCGGCCGTGGAATTTTACACGGAAGGCGCTTATATGTCCGGTGATATTGATATGTGCCGACGCAATCTTGCCCCCATTCCATTGCGAACGGCACAAAACTTGATCAGCCGGTTGGGCGGAACGGGAGGTCCCCGTAGCTGGAAAGTGGCCGGATTGTACATTGATCTCCTGGGGTTAATGGAAAACGAGGCGATCACCCCATGTCGCACAATTGAAACACCTTGTGGAATAATCAACATTGTCCCCGCTGAACTCGTCCTGGTGGAACGAATTCTTATAGCTTTTTATCCGCGCCCTGATCCGGAAGCCCGCGGCATTGCCAAAAAATTACTGGCTACATGCCTGCAAGGAACCACCCCAATCGATTGGAACGAAGTGGAAAGATTGGCAGCCAGCGCGACTTTTGATGTGTTGAAAGAAACCAACCTCTTGCGTCAGGAAGTAATTGATGAACTCAAAAAATAAGATTAAAACCACCTGGACGTGGGAAGAATGGCAGATGAGCCGCCAAGCGCGCAGGATTGCCGCAAACCGCATCGGACCATCTATTATCCGGCGCAGCGAGAGCTCATCTGATCGGCGTCTCCATGCCGCTTTCGCGGGACAACGCGGCCCGGCTTTTCACGGCAAACATAGGCCGGGTTAATCCAGAAAGATCGCACGGCAAACGCGCCATGCATTGAAAACATGCCGCCTTTAATAAATTCTATTATCTTCCATGCACGCTGAAAATAGTTCCCTGCCATATACGCGTTTCATACGCACCCATGTCCACGATGGTCTTCAGGATGCGTGCGTTCCCTTCCAGGTCAACAGCGCCGGACATCCAATTTTGATTTGTTCCGGCATTAACGCAGGGTGAGGTCACGCGCAAACGATAATCACCCCCGGGCAGGTTTTTCAAAACGGGATTATTCGTGATGTTGCCGGTACCAGCCACCGCCGGAATCACGCAGGAATATTTCAACCCAATGGCACCAACAGTATCGTTGGTGAAGTTCGCCCCATTCGCCGCCGTGTTGAAATAAATGATGTTATTTGTCCCGCTGCTGTCTGAACCGGTAACATAAACCCCACCGCCGGAGATTTTGGCATAATTGCTCACGATCGTGCAACTCTCAACATTGCTATTGGTCATCCATATCCCGCCGCCGGTATTCGTTAAGGAACTATTGCGTGCGAGCAGGCAGTTTCTTATAATTGTATTCGTGCCGTTATCTCCTGACACATAAACTCCCCCGCCCTTATTAGTGGTAATATTTCCAATGATGGTGCAATCTTTGATTACCCCAAAACCACTCAGCTCGACTCCCCCGCCATTGCCCGGATACTTATTATTTGCAATATTCCCCGTAATTGTGCAGTTTAAAACACTATTATTTGTGCCGGACAAGATATAAAGTCCGCCGCCATCATTTCCGCCACTATTGTTAACAATCACACAATTTGAAACAGTCATGTTGTTACCATATAACGCACATGCTCCGCCATAACTGGCCGAGTTTCCCTCAAACCAGCATCCCGAAATTCTTAAGGAGGTCATGGGACTCGCGTAGATTCCGCCGCCCAGGTTGTTATTATTACTTTTGAAGACACAATTAGTAACGATACCTCCAGGACGTAAAACAACTGTTCCTCGGCCACCGGTGTTGAGACCGATTTGCGTGCAATAATTACTCATAAATGAACAATTATAGAATTTATAACCATAAACCACCCCGTCGTTACCTTTTGTGCTGTAATTCGTTACCGTGAAACCATCAAACACCGCCGATGCGGAGGTAAGATACGCACATCGGCTTGTGGTCGCGTTGGCACCATTTAAAATCGTCCCGTCACGTCCGTTGACGCTTTGGAGCGTAAGCGCGACGGTGGAGTAAATCTGATTTGTCATATAATACACGCCGTTTGACACCAACACCGTATCGTTTGCCCCAACCTCAGCCACAGCCCAGATGGGATTTGTGGCGGCATCCGCCCAGTTCGTGAAGGGGGAATTGTTCGTTCCGGACAGCGAAACATAATGCGTGTCGGCCGAACATTCCATGCCCGCAAGCGTCAGAATAACCAGAATGAATGATCGTCGTTGTCGTCTGAATCTCATCAAAATAACCTCCCTGCGCTTGATCCATCAGATTTTTTTAAAGCATCCTGCAACTTCATAATTTCCTGCGCCATGCGCCAGCGCCACTCATGGTATTTATCGTTCGGCACCCCCATCAAATCATATTGTGAGTACGATGGATCAACCGAGGTGATTTCATCAATAATTAATGCTCCCTCTTTCGTTAAATTTTCCTTTCCATTCCTTTTTGCTTCATCCATCAATGTTTGAAGCGTGCAGATGTAGTTCAGATCATCAACGCCCTCGCGAATTCCTTCAAAATCAATGGAGTTCACGGGGCCATCGGGTGATGGGTAGGAGGCGCAAAAATCGCGCGCGGCCCCATCAAGCGAATTGTATGGATTACAAAAACAGGCCTGGTAAGTATAATAGTACATTGCAATCGCCGGTTTTCTCCAAAAACCGAAACCGCTTGACGTTCTTGCAAGACGCGGATTGTAAATATAGGCGTTGCCATAACGCATATACGTCTTCCCCCTGCCCAGGACGTCCTTTTCCTGTTCTTTTGACATTTGAATGTTCGCACACCAGCAATCAATGTAATCGGCGCATTGTACTCCCGCATCGTAATTATTGGCCGTGCAATATATCCTTGCGCCGGCTGTCTTTTTTATCAGGGGTCCAAGGCGATTAAACTTAATAACACGATCCGCCCCGCCGCCAATTTCGTCAACGGGATAAAAGAGCACTTCACACCATTTATTTTCTTTCGCATGTTGATATACTTCGTTGACCATCTGCGCATACGCCTCGTCATGCGTCATTTTTACCGACGCAGCGCTGTTAAGAAACGCATTAAGTCGCCGTTCTACAACCACTTGTGTAATAAAACATATGAATGACTCACCCAGGCCGGCATCTTTTATATCCCGCATTACTTCATCCATCTTCGTAAAATCCACAACTAACTTGCCGTTGTTTTCTTTAAAATCCGGCGAGAAAAAATCCCCGATAACTACCGCGCGTATGCCATGCCGCGCCATATCCGCAAGCTCCATCTTTATGTCGTATTGAAATCGTCTCGGCATTCCGGCGTCCCAATACATTCCCACTATTCGATCGGACTTTCTGAGCTTGACCGGCAACACATTGACATTAATTTTTAGGTTCTGCTGTGGCTTGTCAATGGGTTTAAAGGCAACCGTCCCTGAGTACTTGCCCGGTTTTGCAGTGTCGGGGACATACACCGTAAGCCATATTTGCTTTGTTTCATTTACCACGATTTGATTCGTATATGGCCAAAGTATCTTCGGGGTTTTCAGCATATAGGATGTCCCCCAGGAACTGTCCGCAAGATGGTAACTGTAATTGCCCGCTGTTCGTTTTTCGTTTTTTATTCTTTCGGGATGATAGCCGGTTATCCGGATACTCAGGTTGGTTTTTGAAATTTTATCGCCGGCTTCATTAAGCAAGTCGCCGACTTCAACTTCCGCGGCAAAATTAGTGAGCGGATAGACACCGAATGTCGCCGGCTCATATTCCCCCGGCGAACACCAAATCGAAATATCGCTTTTATCAACTTCGCTTTTGGCGGGGATTGTGTTCGCGTAAATCATTTCCATCCAATCGCGAACAAACAAAAGATATCCCCGGTCCGTGTCAGTTTTCGTCAACTGAGGCAGCTTGTTGGTTTCTTCATATTTGACCTCTTTCCATATGGCATGAAAATCAGAACTTAGCCGGGCGATCGTCGTGGTTTCAAATTCTTTTATCGTGTTTTGCGCTAACGCTTTCTCATTTTCATCGTTGGCGGGAAAAACAAGCAAACCGTTGACATTCCAACCCGCGCTTCCGCCTTCATCCTCGCTTCCAAAACGCAGAGTCAACTGCTCATCGTTGACTTTGATTTCAAATCGGGCTCGCGCCCACGGATATAATGAAACCGGTTCGCCTAAAGCGGCCTTGTAGAGCATGCTTGTTATCATTCTTTTCCCTTCGGCATCAATGGTCATTTTTTTCTCACCTTCCACGCCATAAGCGGGATCGCTTGAAATGATATAAACAAGATAGTTTCCATTTTTTATGTTCACGACGAACTCCTGTTCCAGTTGAGTATGATACGCCTTTGACACGCCGCAGAAAGTTCCCAACACATTACCGCTAACCCCCTTTATTTCTTTTCCCCGGTCTCTTTCCGACAATCCGGGGATGACGGGTGAACCCGTGCCATAATTGCTTTCCATAATCATCTTTCCCCCTTTAAAAGGAACCCAGCCATACCCCCTTTTTTTTGTGTACACCATTTTTGAATCAACACGGGTAAAACCGGGAATCTGGACAGGACCGAAGGTAAATGCTTGATTATTTTCCATTATCCCGACCGGCGCTCCGTTGGTTTGATTTTCCTGTAATGTTTCTTTCCCCCAAATCTCAACCTGGGCAATTGCCATGCCTCGGCAGTCTTTTTTAGCCGTAAAATCCAATTTGATCTTGTCGGTTGGCTTGTTAATAACCATTTCATTCCAGCCATTTCTTGGCGTTTGTATTTCACTGATCGGTAAAGATCCGGACTCAAGCATCTCTTCAGATGTATAGACGCCGATTCTGTCCATGCAATAAGCATTCGTGACAAGCACAATGTTCACGCGCACCTTGGAGATGAAATAAGTTTTCCTCAGATCAAAAAATAATGAGGCAAGTGATTTATCAGTCCAGGAAACACAGGACACGGGCTTTGTTGCCGCATCGGCCGGCAACTCCCCGTTGCACAGGATGCCTTGCGAAAAAGGCGTAGGAACGGCGAGAGTTCCTTTTTCACCGCATTCAGGATCAAAAGACGGCGTCGCATAATACGCTCCTTCCGTGTGAAGAACCGGCGCGTTTATGTAAATCCCCTTTTTCGGATTATTTATGCCATTTTCGGTTAAAAGAAAATATTTTTCATTGCTTTGCGCCGAATTCGTTTGGGCGTTTGAATTGAATACCGGATGCATGCCCGCGATTATTCCAATCGTCAATACCAGTTTTAATCTTCTCATTTTACCTTCCCTCCCATAATGATTGTCTGCCCATTTTGATTCATTGCTTATTCATTTTTTAATTTCTTCAGAACGTGGATTCTTAATTTCCATGAGATCGGAATTCAACTTGACGGCATCGCCTGGTTTAAAATTTAAATCGCGATATTTCTGGCCGTACCGCACCCTGCATGCCGTTCCGCTGACACTGCGGATTACAACGAAAGCAAGCTTGTTGTTTTCCCATTCCTGATCCACCTCAAACCCACCCCGCGCCCTCAATCCTTTTGCAGATCCATTCGGCCATGCGCCGGGCAAGGCCGGAAGCAAAGAAATTACATAAGGCTGCGATTCGGCATTTTGATGTTCAGGATTACCGTCCTTTGCGAGGGACCTTCCATCCACCGCCGGATTGAGATCCCGGCTTACCTTCAGATGGCTTTGTAACAGCATTTCACATAATCCGGCCGTATAACCGAAATTACCGTCAATCTGATAATACGGTTTGCCGCAATTAACCACAGACAACAGATTCGGGTTAACACTACCATCGCTCAAGTCATTCAGCCGCAGTTGTTGTTTGTGTATCATCTCATACGCACGATTTCCATCTCCAAGCCTTGACCAAAGACATATTTTGAAAGCGCTGAAATAGTCGCCCCTTCCTCCGCATAGTTCCAGGGATTTTTGCGCCGCGGCCGCAAACCCGGGGGGATCGGTCAAGGTAATCAATCGTCCGGGATATAATCCTAAAAGATGTGGAGCATGCAGATATCTGAATTTAGGATCTTCCCGGTCAACCATCCATTGCTGTAATTGCCCCAATCGGCCGATCTTGGGCAACATAAGCTTTTTTTGCATGTTCGCGATCTTATCGCGATAGTCCTTGTCAACCCCCAAAATAGCAGAGGCTTCAATATAATTGGCAAAAAGCTCCCAGATGAGCACCTGGTCATACGAGACACCGTCTTTCGCTTCCGGAGCATCATATTCCGGCGACCATCCATTGGGCGCAACGAGGCGACCATCCGGCAAGGCCTTTAAACGATCCACCCAAAAGTCGCATATTTCCTTCAATATCGGATAGGCAATTTCTTTCAGATATTGCCTGTCGCCGGTAAACGCATAATGTTCCCAAAAGTGCAGACTATACCAGGCGTTGCCCGGATTGTTCCATCGGAACCACCCGCCACCGTATATATTATGCTGACACATTACAGTCCATCCTCGCACGGGTTTGCCCTCCAGCTTGAACTCCTTGGCGGCGGCGGTCGCCTTGCGCCACGGCTCAAGCTGGCTCCGGACCAGATCCAGCAGGGGTTCATGGCATTCGGAAAGGTTTGCGATTTCCACCGGCCAGTAATTCATCTGGATATTAATGTCAGTATGATAGTCGCCGGCCCAGGGAGGATTGTTTGAGTCGTTCCATAATCCCTGCAGATTCGCGGGCAATCCACCCGGACGCGAACAAGAGATCATCAAGTATCGGCCGAACTGGAAAAAAAGGCTTTCCAATTCCGGATCGTTGCCCCTTGCCTTGTAGATATTCAAACGCTCGTCCGTGGGCAACATTACCCGATCGTTGGACGCGACGCCCAGATTCAAACGGACACGGTTAAAAAGGGACTGGTAATCCCTCACGTGCGCCGTCAGCAGATCATCGTATGATTTTCCGGTTGCATTGCGGATCCGTTCGTCAACCCGTGGGTATGGATCATTACCGCGCCATTTCTTTTGATAATCCATAACGTAGTCCGTTGCCGCCGCAAGCAGAAGCGTCAGACTGTTGCAATCCTTAAAGGTCAACCTCTGGGCCTCCGTTGTAATCTTGCCGCCATCATGAAGGACAACCACCCGGGCAGCATACCTTAAACCATTGGCGAGCGCGCCGGTCGAAGTCAAATAATTATCGCCGGCCATAATTTTGGCATTATGCATATCCTTCAAGTCAATTTCACCGTTATACGCTCCCAATTTATTCGCCGTAAGCCTGACAACAAAAATTTGATCAGGATGACTGCAAAAATATTCCCGCTTATATGTTACGCCGTTGAGTTGATATTGAACCGCCGCGACAGCGCGCTCTATATCCAGAGTGCGCACATAATTTTCGGCATTAGTCTGCGATAGCAACCTGACAAAAACATCGCCAAATGCCTGGTATGCGCCCAAACGGTTTTCATCACCTTTCCACAGGCTGATGTCATTAAACTGGATCCTGTCTTCCGCGACTCCGCCGAAAATCATCCCGCCCATGCTTCCGTTGCCGATCGGCAACGCTTCGGAGCTCCAATTTGTGGCCGCCTGTTTATACCAGAGACGCATATCCCCGGTTGAACAAAACTCCCCGCGACAATCAATGGCCGGTAAGATTGATTTATTGGCTTCTGCGCTCACCGCATTTAAACAAACAAAACCAGCCCACAACTGCACGGTTATTACTGCCGCTGTCAGCGGCATATTCAACATCTTAAAATTCACATTTTCCTCCTATCGTTTTTTGTCATGCCGGGTTTCTTGCGATTTACGGCTTTGCCAACCATTGCACTGAATCCAAAAGCACGCTCAATTCACCGCCGGTTGGTTGTGCATCTTTAAAATCGTATGAACCAGGAGTCAGCGAAGAGATTCCGGTTGCCATGCCGTTTAGAATCACCCGGCCGGTTCCAAATGTGCCGGCAATTACCACGGGATTATCCTGGTCATCCACGGCCAACACCTCCGTCCCCGTGCCTTGATGCAACACGACGTGATCCGCATAGGCATGGGTGAACAATTCTTTGGGTTTCAGGTTTTTAAAAATCCCCTGTTTTGCATCCAGGATGGTGATCTTATCGCATTTTGGATGGGCGCATCCATTGCCCACTTCAGGGAATAGCGCCGCATGATCCCGATATCCAACCGCATCATGTAAAAGCAACAATCCTCCGCCCTTATTCACATAACGGCGAAGGTCTTCCTTGCTCTGGTTAAAAAAAATCTTGCTGATGGGCTGCGGTATTATCACGACATCGGCATTGGCCAGCGCTTCACTTTCCAGGCGCGGCAACAGAAACACACGCACCCCGGCATTCTTAAGCGCTTCCATGACTGCTTGCCGGCCTGCCCCGTTTCCGTAGACACCGACGCGCGGGCCTTTCCCTTCCGGCACAGCAATGGGCACCTCGGGATTTTCAAAGAGCTTTTCTTTTTTATCCATGCCCTCAAAGACCTTGTCGCCCGGGCACAGCCCGGTAAACGCGGCCAGCCGCTCCCGGGCGCCGATGGCGACAACCATCGGCTGGTTGACGTAAGCAATCTTAATATCAACCCCCGCGGCTAATTGATCGGACGATATTTGCTCCGCAATCACCCGGCCGGTGACGATATCCCTGACCTGAAAAGTATTGCCATGAAGCCCGATCCCGGGCGCAGAAACCCGCAGTCGGGCCTGACCGGCCCCAAACAACGACACGCATAATGCCTCATCCTTTTTAACACTCACCAAAATCGCCGGCCCCGTGCTATCCTCCAGGCTGATATACGGAGCCGCTATATTCTTGATAACAGAAGCAAAATATCCGGCAAGCTCCGGACCGAAGCCCACCCCTGAAAAATACACCTTTCCCGCGCCCAGTTTAAATGTTGTCAAACATGGCGAAAAGCCGTCAGCGGCCATGGCTTCAGCGCCCTTCAATACGAGCGGCACTTTTTCCATCAGCATACTATTCGTGGGCGCGATGATTTCCTTTATGCCGCTCTTAATTATGACGGGGCCGATGGTTTTTTCACCAAGGGCGACGCCGCACAATTCAGCGGTCATGTCCTTTTGACCGGTCAAATCCGGCCGGCTGGTAATCACCGGGCTTTTGAGAATCAGCAATGAACCGCCCGCCTTGACATAAGCCGTCAACAAATCGTAGGTTGGCGTTGATAAGCCGGATGTCATGTCTTCCGGTAAAATAATCAGGCTATATTTGCGCAAAAAGGCTTTTTGAATGGCCTGTTCCGATCCGATCACAAAACCGTCAACATCCATGTAGCGGCCAAGTGAACTCATCAGATCCAGCGCCTTTTTCGCATATTCCTTGCCGCATGTGGCCGGATATTTCATGATAAACGGAACCGGATTAATCCCAACGGCAATATTCGCCGGACTCTCGCCGGGTTGCCACTGTTTCATTAATTCGCTCCATTTCCGGACCTGTTCCGCGCCATAAAACAGGGAATATTCCTTCTCGCTGACCCCAAGATATCCATTAAAGTAATCGCCATATGGCCATGATCCCTTTGCCATGCACCTTTTGATATGCGTGCGCACTTCATCCGGGAAATAACATGTGCGGCCATCACAAAAACTCAACGCTTTGCCATGGAATGCCGCCGCCATGCCATAGGAGGGAGTCTGCCCGCGATACATGAGCCCGACATCAAACCACACGTCACGGAAGGAACGATAAAACTTGTAGTTAAGATTTCCAAAAGCGGCAACCCATAAGCGGTCGCAAATCGTCTCAAGAGCGACCGCATCGTATCCCCACCGCCACGAGTCAGCAACACTCTCCGCTTGATAATAACAGAAAGTTGTTTTCAGGCCGTGGCTCCTGGCGCGCTCCGCCATTTGTTTGACAAAGGAATTAACGACATGATTGCGATAAAGATAAGACCGCCGCCACCATTTGTCGCCGGGATTTGCCGACGCGATCGGCCACTTGCCGTCATATTCCTCGGCATATTGTTGCCGGCAATAGCCGTTGAAATCAGCCAGGTCGTCAGCATGATCGTCATTCGCTTCAGTCACATCCACTTCATGCCAGAAAAACCCGGCAAGACTTTTATAGGCTCCGTACAGCCGGGCAATCTCATCAATTTCATCCAAATACAATTTTATCAGTTCGGGATTGTTCAGCCCGAAAACGGGTCCTTTGTCGGGAGTGGTCCAGGTGATCCAAACTTTAATATTGTATTTTGCGCTCTCTTCCAAAACCTCTTTCACAAGGTCGCGGCCCGCCAAATCCGGAAGACCATACCCATTCAAACTGACGGCGTTTTTTACCTTGGTGGGATGTTCAAACGGACCGCCCCGACCCTTCTGCTCAAAATACTGTATATCCGTGACACCCGCATCAGCCATCCGCTTGATGATTATATCATTCGGCTCGTTACTTCCATTGAAGAATTGTTTCCAGTAGTTAGGAGGACTGTGGGAATCGTGAGTTGTGGCGCATCCGGGACGCATTGTTTCAACCTCGTTTGCTGAACCGGCAAAACCGGCCACAAAAGACATAAGATTCATAATCAGGAAAAAAACAAAAGGCTTTCTCATGCCAATCCTCCATTCATAATTTACAACGGTTCAGTGTGTTTTTTTTTCGCAACCCCGGCATTGTTTCCGTGTTTTGTTTATCCGGCCGTGTTATTCCCTGTACATATCATCGCCGCATCCCGCGCCGAGCGGAACATGTTTTTCATTTTTCCGGAAAGCCCGGAATAATAAACCGGCATAGCCCGCCATCCCCTTGTCATTGGGATGCCACCGAACGCCCGGATGTTTGCCCCATCCGCGGCATTTTGGATCAGTTGCCAGACTTTCCACGGACACAAACGGGATATTGTATTTTGCACAGACGGATTTATACGCCTCGTTAATATCAAGCTCCAGTCCGCCATACGGGACATTATCGGACGGCGCCCATACTCCCGCGCACAGAATTAACGGTTTTGGCGCCAGGTTGAGATATGGCTTTATTAAATATTGTTCGTATGCTTCCGCGATGGCTGCCCGCGTTTCTCCCGGTCCTTGATGCTCTCCCGTTTGGATAATAACCAAATGCGGATGCGGTAAAGACTTGCCGAAAACAGGGTTGCGGCCCCCTTTTTGAGTCATCAGTTTATTCACATTATCAAAGTAAATCTCCACCATGCGGTCGGGCATGCTTTTTTGAATTAACCCAGCCAGGCGATGGGCAAAATCCTTGTCTTCACTGCCGGCGGCCATGCCGGCTACATGGTCCCACAGCAGGGGCTGGCCTTTATATGGTCCCATGCAAATTCCATGCCGGGTGATGCTGTTCCCGACAAAAAGAACACAAAAGGCATTCGGCGCAGAAACCTTGGCCGCCTGAAGAGGGGGCGGCACATAAGACGGATCGTGAACCTTCTCTTTTTTAATTTTCATAGTTCGCACATCATTTTTTCGGCCGCCAAGTTCAGGCGTTGCGCAATAACGCGGGCCAATTCATGCCCGAAATGTTCCAAATCAACCCCGCGCGGGTCGGCCCCGTGCACACCAATCAGCGGACTTGATAAATCGCCATTTAATTTTGACTTGTCCACCAATTCCGGCCTTAAAGCCGCCATGAGGGCGGTCTCCCATTTCCCGGCGTGGTCGCCGCCTTCAGGATAAAGATCCCGTATAAAATCTTCTTCCGTGCCGGCCATCACCTTGATCTTGTTTTTTTCGGCCATGAATTGTTGCGCGGCCAAGTCGGCGTGTGATCGCAGCGGATAATGGCCGCACAGCATCATAATGACGCGGAATCCCATGCTGGATATTTGATATAGGACATGCAATAACAAGCGGCGATACAGATCAAATTCCTCTTCAACCGAAACGCCCATATACCCGGGCGCCAAGACTTCCGGTTGAATGCCCATCTTTTCAGTCACCTTGTTGCCTTTATTGAAATTGAATTCAAGCAGGGCGCTTTGCCGGCTTTCGCCCCATATCACCGGCGGCATAACGACCCCGCCGCCGCTTTGGGCCGCCAGCAAGCACAATTCATTCGCCTTGATGGCGTCAAGTCCCAGGCAATTATGTTCACCATGCCACTCCAAACATCCCAACGGCAACCAGGCCACCGGTCTGGCGTTCCGCGCCTGAACCATTTGATGCGGCAACATTTCTGCATATCGCAAGTTCATATATATTAATCACCACCATTAAGTTTTGGGCTTTATATAAAAACACAATTTATCCAAATACCGGTTCTGTTCATCGGCCAGCGCAACGGTCATCGTCAACGGCTTAGAACATGACAATAATCGTATCCGCAAACAGTGCGCCCTTCCCTCCAGTAATTCAATCGGCACGACCGCGCCGCCTTCCACGCGGTGGAAGGCGGGGACCGATTTCCGCCGGCCGTGATAATTCATTATCATCCGTTCATCCAGCCAGACCGTTATGCCCGTCAGGTCGGCGCAAACCATAAGCTGAGCTCGCATCTCCCGATCACTCTTCAACCGTAATACCTCAGTCTTTGGTGGAGCCGGCCTGACCACAGGCCGCTCTGAACGGGACGAGGTCGTCCCGTCTCCAAAAATCCACCCGCGAGACTGAGGCATTACCTTCAGCCATGTCAATAAATGTAAAGCATCCCCGGCATTCTCAATGTAAGGGCTTAAATCCATATGAATGCCGGGAAATTCAATGAGGTTTTCGCGAAAACGGGCTGGATCGTTTTGCGCCTGTTTTATTGCCGCCGGCTCTGAAAGAAAATCTTCGCCCAATGGAGAACAAAATATCAGCCATTGATGACCGTCATTGATGGGATCTTCCGTCATGGCCGGGGTCATACCGTCCAGCGGTTTATCCGGTGCGATGTAAGGCCTTTGGTCTTTATTGGAGCCGGCCTGACCACAGGCCGAAAGGCACATGTGTAACTGTGGCGAAAAAGCGGGACGAGGGCGGCTTGCCCGTCGTAGCCCAAAGGCGAAGTCGGGTCCCGTCTCCATATATCCATCCAACGGCGCCAACCCTGATAATTTTTCCGACATGGCCACGGTTCTTTCCACTGCTTCATCAATGGTTTGCGGCAGAGGCAATTCTTTTAAAAATGCGCTATAGACTAAATTATTATCAACCGAATTACGCCATGATTCCGGTATGCTTTTAGTCCCTTGTAAAATCCCCAGCATGGCAGCCGTCGTAGCCGCCGTGCAATCGGTGTCCATCCCGCAATTGACCGCCGTCAACACCGATTTTTCAAACTCCCCTTCCCCGTACCACAGGCCGAGCATGATAAACCCCAGATTCATGCACACGTCCGTAAAATTTTCACTGCCAAAATTATTTAAAATCTCTTCCCTGGCCTGCACGACCGGAATTTTCCGCCGCCACAACTCACCGACAAACCGGACCAACTGCGCCACCCGGCTGTTGCCGGGAACACGGGCCAGCCCCGCATCAATTGACGCCGTCAAATCTCCGGAAACAAAAGCAAAACTCTCTGCCGCCGCCAGGAATATTTCCGCAAAGATTCCTTCACCGGCATGATCCACGCAGGCATCCTCCCGCGCAAAGGCGGCGGCCAGATCAGGTTTGCCGGGAAACAGGCCGGCCCAGATTTCAGAACGGATTGCCGCCCCCATCCCATCCGTGAACCAGTTATTATGCAGTCCGGTCAGCGGCGGTTTCAATCCGCGCCGGATATTCCAGCGCGCCACCCCGTATTCATCGCAATCAGCCTGATACCACTTGTCCCAGGCAAGGGCAAAATCGCCCGAGCGCAATTTTTCACCGTATTTTTCGATCAGCCACAACCAAAGCATTTGGAGTTCAAGATCGTCATTGGGAACAGAAATCCGCTGGACGTCATCCCGGGTGAGTTCCAATGGCCCTGTGCGGCCTTCATACGGCATCCCCAGATTTCCGCCCAGGCATTTGCCGAGCCAGCAGGCCCGGACTTTATCGCGATATATTTCTGTATTCATCATACTTTCATTCCAGATTTTTTCTCACTCGCTCGCCAAGCTTGCTAGAGAGCACAGAGAGTTCATGGAGAGCAGAAGGAGACCTCGCGCAACGCGTGGCAAGCTATGGCCGGAAGATTTTTGCGTGGCGTAAAAAACTTCCGGCCGCGTCTGCCAGCTGGCGCCTCTTTCCATATGCTTTATGCTTTCTATGATAATCTTTTTTTTCTCTCTGTGAACTCTGTGTGCTCTGTGAGAAAGATTCTTCTCTCATGCTGTTTCCCGCACAATCAATTCCGGCTCAAACAGAATTTCCTGCGGCGCTCCTTTTTCCTTGCCGCTGATCCGGTCCAGCAAAAGACGGCAGGCTGATGCGGCAATCTTTTCCAACGGCTGGAGCACGGTCGTCAGGCGCGGTTTCACCAGCCCCGCCAGCTCGATATCATCAAATCCAACCACCGCCGTGCTTTTCGGGATCTCCAATCCGGCCGCATTCAAGGCTTCCATTGCGCCCAGCGCCAGTAAATCATTGCCGGCAAAAACCGCGTCAAACTGCGCGCCGCTTTTCAGCAAGCCCTCTGTTTGCGCGCGGCCGCTGGCGCGCGTCCATTCGCCAAACGACATTATCCGCTCATCCGGCTCAACCCGATTGTTTTGCAATGCCTTTTTATATCCTTCCAGCCTCTGCCGGGCCGCCAAGACGTTTTTTTGTCCGGCTATAAACGCGATCCGCTTACGGCCGGTGCGCAGCAAATAATCCACCGCCTTGCAGGCGCCGGCACAATTATCCATTGTCACCTGGTCCGCTTTCAATCGGCCCCGGTTCCTTCCCGTCAAAACCACCGGCATGCCGGATTGTATCATTTCCCCGATCAGTTCATCGCAGTCCGGATGTTCATCTTCCTCGCATGTGCCCAGCAACAGACCGGCCACGCGTTCACGCCTCATCATCTGCAATATTTCAACCTGTTCTTCCGAACGGCCGTAAGTAATCCCCAGGATCAGGTGGTATCCTTCCGACTTCAACAAATTGTGCATTGTCCGCACGCTGACCGGATACACGGGATTGGCAATATCCGGAATGATAACGCCAATCGCCCCGGTTTTTTTGCTTTTCAGGCTGGCCGCGCGCGTGTTCAAGACATAGCCATGCTTGCGCGCCACGCGTTCAATCTTGGCCCGCGTTTTTGCGCTGGCGGATTTGTTGTTCAATACCCGTGAAACCGTCATCGCCGAAGTTCCCGCTTCCCGCGCTATATCATATATTGTTGACATGTTATCAGTATCACTCCTTTATTTAACACTAAACATAGTTATTGTTACATTAAATGTCAATAATAAACAAATAAAATGTTACCGGTACCATAAAAGACAGGCATAATGAGTAACAAATCCCAATGGCTGAGGATGATGAGTTACCGCGGATATTCAGCCGGGAAAAGAACCGGCTTTGCGCAAGGCCCGGATGCGCTCCAAAATAGGCGGATGGCTATAGTCAAACCAGACCTTGACCGGATGGGGATTGAGATTGGCCATGCTGTCGCTGGTCAATTTTTTCAAGCCGGTGATCAATGCTTCCGGGTTTTTGGTCACGGTCGCCCCGAAATAGTCCGCCGAATACTCAAAACCCCTTGAAATCCGGTTGGTTAAAAGACCTCCAACCCGCTGGACCGGGATTGTCAGGATCATGAAACATACCAGGGCGGCATAAACAGAAACATTTGTCAGACCAAACGCCATGAATAAAAGCGGGGCGCCGGCCAGTTGCGCAAAGATAAAAAATACGACCGCGCTCACAACCAATGAAAGCAGGATGGATTTAATAATATGCTTATGCTTGTAATGCCCGATTTCATGCGCCAGCACGGCAAGAATCTCATCGGCGCTCATCTTTTTCATGAGCGTGTCATAAAGCATGACGCGCTTATACTTGCCGAATCCGGTCAGGGCGGCGTTCGCCTTGGTAGAACGTTTGGAACCGTCCATGACAAACACCCCTTCTATCTGGAACCCCTCCTTGCCCGCCAATTGAGTAATCGCCGTCTTTAATTTCCCTTCTTCCAGGGGACTGAATTTGTTAAAAAGCGGCATGATCAGGACCGGGGCGGCATAGAGGATAAAAATCTGGATAAGCGATACAGCCAGCCAGCACCAGCACCAGGCCCACGAACCCGTTTTTTCAAAAAGCAGGAGAATCACCGAAAGAATAATCGCCCCGATCAACCCGCTCAGCAAAAGCGTTTTAAGCGCGTCAAAGCAGAATGTCCTCACGCTTGTCTTGTTGAAGCCGTATTTTTCCTCAATGACAAAGGTGTCGTAGGCATCAAACGGCAAGTTAACCAGGAAGAAAAGCAGAACAAGAATACCGCAAAACACCAATCCGGTCGTGATCGGTCCAAGCCGGAAATTGCGCGCAATGCCGTCAATGAATTCAAATCCGCCCATGACCATGAAGGCAATCAACAGGACCACAACGATAATTTCCCTTGCCAGGGCAAAAACCATCCGTTCCGAAAGATATTGCCGGGCAATTTTGTAACGTTCCGGATCATAATACCCCTTGAACTCATCGGGCAAAGCGGGCGCCCAAGACCGTAAATTGAGCCATTCAACGACAAGATCGAGAATGCATAAGCCGAGAAGGAGAACAATAACAATGGCCATTGGTTTGTTCATTTGCATATTACTGTTTTTTTCTGGAAACGGGATGACTAGACCCCGACATAACGGCCTGACTCAGGCCGTTTCCACTTTTCTTTCATCTTGGAGCCGGGATGACCTCATCCCGCTCTTCTTTCTTTCTTGGGCCGGGACGACCACGTCCCGTTTTTACGGCCTGGGGTCCCTGTCCGAGATTGGACAGGCATCTCGACTTGGCAGGCCGTATCCAAGCTCACATGCTCAGCGTATAAATCCGCCCCTGATACGACCAGGCATTTACATCACCCGCAATTCCAGCACGAACTGGATTCATTTGAACATAATTCCACTTTTCGGCATATGATTCTGACGAGCGCAGATAGCGATCAAAATAGTCAGCCTGCCAAATCGGAGGTCTTAAACCATAGGACCGTATCATTTTCCGAGCACTGATCGACTTCCACATCTTTATCCACCGTCCTAATGGTTCGGCATTACGCCCAGAACGTGCAAAACAATGCAAATGATCCGGCATGAGAAGGTAGTCGCCAACATACCAGCCGTTCATTTCCGCTGAACTCGTCCATATCGAGCGCAATATTTCGTGCGCCCAATTCGTATTTAAAATCAAATTACGTTTATACGTGGCGACTGTTAAAAAAACAATGGGGCTTTGCGTAAAAGCAGAAAGATGCGCCAAATGACTAAAATTATTTTTGACGATCATTGTGTTTTTGAAAACAGGATTAGTAAATTATGTTTTTCTGGAGACGGAACGCTTGCCCGCCTATGGAGGGACCACGTCCCATTTCCACGGCCTGGGGTCAGGCCGTCTCCAATTTAATTTCTACTGGAGACGGGATGACCTCATCCCGCTCTTCTTTCTGGGGCCGGGACGACCACGTCCCGCTCTTCTTTCTGGGGCCGGGACGACCACGTCCCGCTCTTCTTTCTGGAGCCGGGACGACCACGTCCCGTTCCTGCGCCTGCGGCCTGTGGTCAGGCCGGCTCCATTTTTCTTTCATTTTGGAGACGGGATGACCTCATCCCGTTTTAACGGCCTGTGGTCAGGCCGGCTCCAATCAACAATTTAGCCCATATAATATTCTTCACCGCCGCGTTTTTCCATCCTGACCAATTTTTCAGCCGTCATTTGCCGCAATATTTTTTGTGTTTCTTCAATATTCAAGAAAAATGCGGAAGCCACATCACCCGCCGTGCAAGGCCGCCGCTTGAGCATCGCCAAGATTGCTCCCTGATCAACATTTCCTGAGCCGGAACCTTGCCCGACAAATCCGGCAATCACCTCGGCCTTTGGCTCAAACAAGACGCTGATTTCATTTAAAAACCGCCCCGGCGCCGCTCCCACCCTGTTTTCCGCGGTCGGACGCACTGCCGTATTTAACTGAATTCTATCGGGCCGGATCGTCCGCGCCAATCGCGCAATGGCATTGACCTGTTCCAAATCCGAATTTATGCCGGGAACAATAAAAACTTCCATCCAGATTATCCCCGAATATTCCCGCCGGAACAGTTGGAGTCCTTCCAAGACCGACGCAAAACGCAAATCGGGATGCGGCCGGGTGATTTTCCGGAACGAGTCATCATCCCAGGCTGAAAGCGTGACTTTGACAATATCAGCCAAGGCGGCCGAACGGCGGACATCAGGCAGATAAAGCAAAGTGCTGTTCGTCAGCAAAACCGACCTTATTTTTATCGTTTTATTTATAAACGCCAATATGTCGCCAAAACCGGAGTGGAGCGTCGGTTCGCCCGACCCGGTCACCGACACAACGTCCGCCTTTCCCCCGCCGGCGCGCCACTCCGCCAATTCGCGTTCAACCTCCGCAACGGGAACATATTCTTTCCGGTCAACGGCCAGGCAGGTGGTCGGACCGACCTCGCAAAAGACGCAATTCAACGTGCAGGTTTTACGCGGAACCAAATCAACGCCAAGCGAGAGTCCAAAGCGCCGTGAAGGCACCGGTCCGAAAAGATATCGGAAAGATTGTTTTGCCATGTTAATTTTTATCACCTGAAATTGGAGCGTGAAAGTAGTTTTATTACCTCGACAACCAATAGAAGTCAGAATTCAGTAGTTAGTAGTCAGAATATATACATCAGAATTACGGAATACGATTTTATTCTGGCTTCTGACTACTGGTTTCATTCAGTACATTTTCTCATATTCGCCGCGGCTGATTTTCTTGAGTTTATGAAACCCCGCCCGTTTGGCCCGGTCGTCGGCGCCGGTTCGAGAAGCGCCCACGTGCGGCGCGGATATCAGCCGGACAAGTTCCGCGCCGCATTGCGGGCAACTTAAGAGAGCCTTTTCGTTGAAACACTCAAGGCGCTCAAAACGATTCCGGCAATGATCGCATCCCTTTTCCGGATTGACTGATTGATATTCCCTGATCGGCATTAGATTCCTGTTTTTTCTTGACTATACCCTTTCAAAATGAACAATGCCAACAACTGAATATAATTTAAGGAGACCAATAATTGAAGACTAAAATTATTTCTTGTTTTACCAAGCCATCGGCATGGTTTGTCAGTTTTTTTACCTTGGCATGCATTTGCATATCGGCCTGGCCGGCTCACGCCGCTCCAAGAGCGACGCTGGATGCAAAATCGGCTGATCCGTATCTGGGCGCCATTGTGGTTGACGCCGACACGGGACAAATTTTATTCGCGGATAACCCCGACGTCAAGGGTTACCCGGCCAGTGTCTTGAAATTAATGGATTTGCTGATTATCCTTGAAAAAATCAACTCCGGCGCCATGCGGCTTGATGAAAAGATCACCATTTCGGCCGAGGTCTCAAAAATCGGCGGCTCGCAGGTTTATCTGAAGGAAAACGAAATTTTCACCGTGGATGAACTGCTTTATGCCCTCATGATCCAATCGGCCAATGATGCGGCAACCGCGCTGGCGATCCAGGCCGCCGGAAGCAAGGAAGGCTTTGTCGCATTGATGAACCAGAAAGCCAAGGACCTTGGCCTGAAATCAACCGAATTTCATTCAATCCACGGATTGCCGCCTGCCAAGGATCAACTCCCTGACATTACGACCACCCGCGACCTTGCGCGACTTGCGCGGGAACTTTTAAAATACCCTGACAGCCTGCGCTACACTTCCACAAAAGAACATGGCTTCCGCGATAATAAATTCATCATGCGCAACCATAATCGTCTATTGGCGTCATTCCCCGGTTGTGACGGTTTCAAAACCGGATATTTTTCAAAAGCCGGCTACTCAATAGTTGCCACGGCCAAACGGGAAAACAACCGCGTAATTGCCGTCATCCTCGGGAGCACGTTAAAAAAAATACGCGACAACAAAGCCGCGGAATTGTTGGCCAAGGGTTTTACGCTGATGCCGCAAAAACCGGCGTTTGCCCCGGCGCCGCCAAAAGCCGTTGAGCAGCCCGTGGTGAAAAAAGAATCCCGGCGTGGACGCGCTGTCTGGATTGTGCTTTCAATCCTCTCACTGGCAATCATTGCCGGCGTCTGCGGTTGGTTCTTTTTCTACCGGCCGAAAAACACCGACCTCCTGCAAAGGCATTGATTTAAGCCCCTATTCTTAGAGCGATGAAAAAAGCAAATCGGCCAATTTCGCGCCGGCGCGGATAACCGGTTTTGAAATTTTCCCTTCAAATTCCAGAGAGCGCGGCTGAATGCCGATGAAAACGGTTGTAAAAGTCATTTCTGAAGCGAGATAATCAAGCATGAGTTTTATCGGCAGTTTATGCGTCAGAAATGCGGTGTTTTCAACCTTCTTAACATCAACCAGCGCAACTGTTCCCGGGCGTTTCCCGAGTTCAACCGCATCAATCATGATCAAATGACCGGGCTTGAAGCGCCTGATTTCGCCGGTCAGATTTTCAGGGGCAGTGCCGCCGTTGAATAATTTTAAATCAAGCGTCGCTATTGGGCCCCCTTTTCTGTCATCCTGCGTCCGCAACGGATGAAGGATCTCGTCCGCATTGACTTCCTTGGACAAGATTCCTCGCTCCGCTCGGAATGCCACATCACAGGCAACATTGCATCGCTTGCTTATGGATGAAAGTCTGCTTTTTTTCTGCTTGGATATTTTTTCTCGCAGACGTTCCAACACCAGCAGGCCAACGGCGTCATCACCGCGCAATTCCGAGCCGATGCCGACGACCGCAATCCGCACTGCGCCCTTAAGCAGGGTCGGGAGTTTTTGTTTCAATCCGGACATTGTCATACCACGGGCAGATTGGCGTCTGCGGAATGCTCCGGCGAAGCGGGGACTGCGGGCGGCGAAAAGACTGCCTTGAGGTTTTTGCGGTCCAGTTGGGCAAGCTCAAATTCGGGCGTGATATCAAGCGCTTTTTTCGGGCAGGTATCAACGCACTGGGCGCAGTAAATGCATTTATCCAGGCTGATGACCGCCTCAAAACGTTTTTCGCCGACCTTATTGATTTGGATCGCGCCGGAGGGGCAATCCTTCATGCAAAGCCGGCAACCGATGCATTTTTCCGGATAGAATTTAAGTTTCCCCCTGAAATTGGGCGGCATGACCGCCTTTTCATAAGGATAACGGCAAGTGGCCGGCTTGCGCACAAGCGAATGCAAAAGCTGTTCCAGCATTGTTCCGATTTTTATCATTGGTTTAAGAATGCCTTGCAACAAAGGTTAATGACCAACTGCAATAATGCCGCCGGCGCCAGGTATTTCCAGCAAAAATTGACCATTTGCTCCAGTCGCAGGCGGGCAAAGAGCGTTCGCAACAAGGTTATTAATCCCACGATGACAAGCAAACGCAGAATATAAACGCCAAAAGCCGCCCAAATCGGCAGGTTGAATCCAAACGGCAGGAAAACCGCCGCCAGCAACGAAGCTCCGACAAAGAGCTCAATATCCAGCGTCAAACGGAACAAACAGAGCACCCACCCGCTGTATTCCGTGAGCGGTCCGGCCACGATTTCCGTCTCCGCCTCGGGAATATCAAAGGGAACTTTTTCAAGTTTTCCAAGGAGCGCAATCAACGCCACGCCGAAACCGATTGCATTGACCAGGATCATCGCCGGCATTTGCCGGTAATATGCCGCCACGCCGCTCAACGACCAGGTATCGGCCAGAATACAAGGCGCCAGAATCCCCATGAAAAAGGGAACCTCATAGGCAAAGAGCTGGGTCAAACAACGCACCGCGCCGATGAGCGAATAAAGCGAGGTGGCCGACCAGCCGGCCAGGAAAAGGGCCATGGTCGGCAAGGTAAGCAGATAAAAAACAACGATCAGATCGCCGTCAAACGAATACAACGCCTGACTGCGCCAGAGAGGAATATACAAAAACGACGTAACCGTCGCCGCCAGCGCGACGATCGGGACCAATCGGAAAACCCAGCGGTCGGCATTTTCGGGAACGATGGATTCTTTCGCCAGCAGCTTGACCATGTCGGCAAAGGGCTGAAACCAGGGCGGTCCCATCCGATTTTGCATGCGGGCATGAATTTTCCGGTCAACGTATTCAAACGCCAACCCGCCGATCATCACAAAAAGCAGGCCGGGGAAAATCAACAGATTAAAAAATGAGTTTATCATAAATAAAATCCATTAGAACAGCGCACTTCTATAATATTGACACAACTTGTCATCCTGAACCTTGCGAAGGATCTCCGCCACATTGACAATTACGACCGAGATTCCTCACTTCGTTCGGAATTGACAACCATTGGAATTCCCGTGCTTTTAACCAGCTTCCATCAGTTTTGCCAGCCGCTTGTTGGCCCCTGACAAATCAATCCCGCGCTTCTGATACCATTCAATGCCGTATTTTCTCAATGCGCCCCACTCCATCGCGCGAACGCCGTTCTTGCCGGAATCTTTCAGCGCCAAGGCCCGGTCCGTGCAGGAAAAACACGGGTCAATGGCCGCAATAATAATCGGCACATCAGCCAGGTAGTTGTCTTCCATCATCTTGGTAACCGAGGAAAGATTGGCCAGGGTCGGCGCGCGGATTTTTACCCGCTCCGGTTTTTCCGTGCCGTTCGCCTTGACATAATGAACGTCCTCGCCACGCGGCGCTTCATACCGGCTGAACGCCTCGCCGGCCGGAATTTTCCGCGCCGCCTTTACGGTTATCGGCCCCGCGGGCATTTGTTTCAAGAGTTGGCGCACCATGCCGTAGGTTTGCATCAATTCGCCGACGCGCACCAGCGTCCGGCCATAGACATCGCAATGATCATCGGTAATCACCTTAAAATTTAAATCGGCGTAAGCGGCGTACGGATCATCGCGGCGCACATCACGATCCACGGCGCTCGCCCGCCCGGTCGGACCCACCGCGCCGAGCTTCACGGCGTCGGCATGGGAAAGATGACCGACCTTGGAGAGCCGGGCGATCAGGGTGGCCTCCTCGGTGGCAACCTGAATATAATATTTTGTCCGCTCCTCAAGCGCATCAACGCCCCGGCTGATATCGGCCATCTGTTCGGCGCTGACGTCCCGGCGCACCCCGCCGACGGTATTGATGCCGTAATTGACGCGATTGCCGGTGATAGCGGCCAATAAATCCATGACGATTTCGCGGTCGCGCCAGGTATACATCAAGAGCGTGTCAAACCCGACCTCGTGGCCGGCGACGCCGAGCCAGAGCAGGTGGCTGTGAATTCTTTCCAGTTCGCCGATGAGCGTGCGGATATATGATGCCCGCGGAGGAATCTGAAGTCCGGCAATTTCCTCCACGGCCTGGACAAAAGCGGTGGAATGAGAATGCGAGCAAATCCCGCAGACCCGCTCAACCAGGTAAATATCCTGGATATAAGTGCGCTGTTCGCAGGCCTTTTCGATGCCGCGGTGATTATAGCCGAGGCGCATCCCGGCCTCGTATATTTTTTCGCCTTCAAGCGCCAACTGAAAATTGGCCGGCTCCTTCAAGGCCGGATGCTGGGGACCGATGGGAATTTTCATTCTGCTCATGCGCCGACTCCTTCCTTCGGCAAAGCGTTTATGCCTTGCCAATCCTTACGCAGGGGATACTGGCCGGCCGGCCAGTCGTCCGAGAGCGGATAACGCGGCCCGGGCGGCAGGCCTTCAAACTGGACCCCGAGCAGATCGGCTATCTCGCGCTCATAAATTATGCCGCCGGGGAATTTATCCCCCACCGATTTCCATTTGGCATCCGTCTTTGAAATTTTTGTCTTCAAATTGGCGACCGTGCCGTCTTCCTTTGCCAAATGATAAATAAAACCAAAAGAGTCGCCCTCATCCAACCCGGTGATCGTGCACAATATCCGGAAGCCAAGCCCGTCAATCAGCCGTCCAAAGACCTCGCCGAACTTATCCGGCGCCGTTTCAACCCACAGGCGGCGCGCGCGCTGGATTTTTACCTGGCCCCCAAGAAAAGGACATTGGGCCAGGAGTTCGGCGCTGATTGTTTCTTCTTTCTTTGTTTCGGTCATCTATTATCTCCTAACCCCATTCGCCTCTCTCTGCGAGAGGCATCCTATTCCGTTTCTCTTCAGGCTTTCAACGAAGAAAGCAATTTGACCACGCCGTCAATAATCGCCTCGGGCCGGGCCGGACAACCCGGGATATACGCCGAGACGGGAATAACGGCGTCTATGCCGCCTTCCACGCTATAACAACCCTTAAACACCCCCCCGGAGCAGGCGCAGGTGCCGACCGCGACAACAAATTTCGGCTGGGTCATCTGCTCATAAATACGGATAATCCGGTCCTTGACCTGCCGGGTTACCGGGCCGGAACATACCAGCACATCGGCATGGCGCGGCGTGCCCTTGAGCAGAACGCCAAAGCGTTCAATATCAAAACGCGGAGTCAGGGACGCGATAATCTCAATATCACAGGCATTGCAGGCGCCGGTGTTGAAATGGATTATCCACGGCGACTTAATCCGCGCCCAGGTTACAATTTTTTTTACCAAACCCATATATTTTCCCCACGCACAAATCAGATTTACCCGCTAAACTCTTTGCAAACCCGATCATTCATTTATTTAGCGGGGCTATTCTTCCTATCCTAATTACGATACAGGATAAAAAGCCCCATCCCCGAAGCGGCGACAAATAAAAGCGCCATGCCCAAAAACCGCATATTTCCCGCCGGCACCGTGGCGACAATCAGCGCAATAACGTGCATGATCGTGAAAAAAAACGCGAACGGAAAAAACTGGCCATAATCCGGCCGGGCGTGGTGATCCTGGACGTCCTCGCCGCAGGCATACGCCTTGAGCGCACCCGGCTTGAGGGAAACTGGCCGGGCGGCCAGGCGCGAAGCCAACAAAACCAGCAATCCGATGACGACAAAAAGCGCGACAAAGGCCAGCGGCGGCGTCAAAATAATTTGTTCCATGCCCATTTTTTCCCCTCTTCCTCCTGACTTCTGACTCCTGAATGCTGACTTCTATCTCAGACTCATCCCTTCAAACTCTTCAATTCCGAAGTATCCAGCGAGCCGTTCTGCTTGAAAATGCCGACGGTAATGCCGGATGCAACCGCGATAACCGCCACCTCAACGATAATCAACGTGATTGCCAGGCACTGCGCCAAGGACTCCCGGCCGGTCATATAGCCGGCCAATACAATGGCCAGCGTGGCGGCCTTGGTCATTATTTCAATCCCAATCAAAATGCGGATGACATTCTCCGCAACCAAAAGACAATACACCCCCGCCACCAGGAGAATCACGATGACACCGCAGAAAAAAGAAAACAAGTCCATATTATTCCCGCTTTTTTCGCTCCTTGAACAACACCACCACGCCGAATATGCCGGCCAGGAGAACGACCACCTGCCCGAACAAATCCAACTGCCGCTGTCCCCAGAGGACAAGGCGCATATTTTCCTCAGGCGGCTGGGCCAATAACGAGCTGAAATCAGGTTTGTAATTCAACATACCAAACACAACTGCCGCAATCAAGACCACGATCGGCAAAAAAGCAAACCGGCGGAGAATTTTTACCCTTTTGTCCCCCGTCTCGACCGGCGGCCGGGTAAGACTGATAACGCTGATAAAAACAACCGTTATCAGGCCGGCGCAGACAGAGAGCTCAAATACGGCCGCCAGGGGCGCGTTGAGGCGGAACATGATAATCGCCAATATTGCGCTCGTTGCGGCAAGCCCGATGGCGGCCTTCATCAGATTGGGCGCCATGACCGCCCAGAGCGCGCAAGCAACCATCAAAACCAGCGTGACAATGTCAAGATACATGTTTTTTCCGTTCTTTCCTTAAAAACCATTGATCGGCAGCAGAAACGTTCCTTTGACAAACGTGATTAACAGCCCCACTGCAATCGTTATCCCCGCCAGCAGGATTGTCGGCACGGCCAGCTCATATGCCTCGCTTACTTTTTCACAATTCGGATGCAAAAGGCCGAAAAACACTTTCCGCTGCATGATAAGAAAATACGCCAGTGTTACCAGGCTGAACAAAACCGCGATGGTTGCATAAGCATAATATCCCGCCTGCCACAAGGCCAGGATAATCACCAGCTTGCTCCAAAAGCCGGCCAGCGGCGGAACGCCGGCGGTGGATAAAAGTCCGACCACCGATGCAAATCCCGTCATCGGCATTTTTGCCGCAAGTCCGCCCATGTCGTTCATGTTACAGGTGCCGGTCTTCTGTTCAACCGCGGCCGCATTGACAAACAAGAGCGATTTGAAAACAGCGTGGTTGAAAAGATGAAACACCGCGCCGGCAATCCCGAGCGGCGTGCCGATCCCGAAACTTAAGATGATATACCCCACCTGGCTGATGCTTGAAAAGGCAAGCATGCGCTTGAAATTGGTCTGGACCAATGCCGCCAACGCCGCCCCGGCCAGCGTAAGAACGCCGACCAGCATCATGATATCCCTGAGGGCCATGCTGAAACCAAGCACATCCATCACCAGCCGCATCAAGACATAGACGCCGGTGGTCTTGGTGACAATCCCCGCCAGGAGCACCGAAACGGCGGAAGGCGCCGCGGAATAAGCGTCCGGCACCCAGCCATGAAAAGGAATAAGCCCGGACTTGATAAAAAGTCCGCCGATAAAAAGCGCCAACGCCAGCAAAACAAACGGCTGGCCGGGCGCCGCGCTGATAACCGAAGCCACCTCGGAAAACTTGGTTGAACCGGAAACAACCAGGAGCAAAGCCACGCCGGTCAAGATGGCGATGGAAGCGGCCGCGGACAGGACAAAATACTTGAAAGCCCCTTCAAAACCGGCGCGGTTTTTATCGGATGCAATCAGAACGAACGAAGAAACCGCGGCAATTTCAATGAAGACATAAATGGAAAATAAATCCGCGCAAAGCACCACGCCGTTCATCCCGACCATGGCGAGCAGGACAAGATGGGCGAAATTACAACGCTTGATCTCGTCCGTGATCGTTCCGCGGCCGACCAGCAACGTGGACATAACGACGAGCGCGATTGCCAAAAGCATGACGCGCGTCAGGTTGTCAACCGCCAGCGGAAAAACCGATGGCGCGGCCAATTCATTCGCCCAGAACAACACCGCCGCGGCCTGCATGATGGAGAATGCCACGCCAAAAGGAATGACGCACTTCCGGAGAAAAGAAAGCGGAAGATTAAGGATCAAAACCGCCGCCAACGGCATAATTAAAAGCAAAGCTGACACGTTAATTTTCTCCGATTATAACAGCACCAAATTTAACCAACCACAATCCAGATTATCAAAACCACCAAACCAACGAGCGACCAGAGCAGGTAGGCCGAATAACTGCCGGAATGCCTTCTGCTGATCCATCTTGAAACCGTCAAGGTCAAGCCCACGGTAAAAACATCGCTTACCCAATTAATGAGACGATCCGCCGCAAAAGCGGCGGACGCCAATCCCCGGCAAATGGTCAGGCCGATTTCATAGGGATCAAAAAAGCGCCGCTCGGCCCTGGCATACAATCCCGAAAGAACGGGGGCATGGTGAATATGATCCACCGCACCGATCCCGCGGCCCGTCTTCCAGACCCCGTAAAGATGATTAAGCAGAGCCAGCCCTAAAACAACACAGGTCAACACCACAAGTTTCGTGCTCTCCGGCCAGCCGGCGCAATCGTGCCCGGCCAGCTTGTCGCCCAGAATCGGTTGAATCAGTTTATGCAACGGCAAGGAATTATAGACTCCGAACAAAACGCACAAGCCGGCGATGACCACCATCGGCAGGAGCATGGCCGGCGGAGCCTCCTTGACCTGCTTCATGTCAGCCGAAGCTTTGCCAAGATAGGCGGCATGCCCCAGCTTAAGGAAAGAGGCGGCGGTCAGCAAAGAACCGGCCAGGGCGGCCCAGTAATACCACTGGCTCCGCGCCAGGGCGCCATCATAAACCAGTTCCTTGGAAAAGAACCCGTTAAACGGCGGCACGCCGGAAATGGAGGCGGCGGCCACGATAAAACAAATGAAAGTAATTGGCATGCGTCTGGCCAATCCGCCCAGCTTGTTCAAATCGGTGGTGCCGCACTGTTTTTCAACCGCGCCGCCGGTCAGGAACAGGCAGGACTTGTACATGGCGTGGTTAATCATATGGAATATCCCGCCGATTATTCCAATGGGGACGGCGGTGCCGATGCCGAGAATCATGTATCCGACCTGCGAAACCGCATGATAGGCAAGCAGGCGTTTGTAATCGGTCTGAATGAGCGCCATCATGACCGCCACCAGGATCGTAACCGCCCCGATAATCATCAACAAATGGGTCATCGGCGATTGAACGCTCATCTGGAACATGTCCAGGGAAATCCGGGCCAGAAAGTAAATACCCAGCAATTTTTCCAAGGCGGCCGGCACCAGCGCCATGAACGGCAGCGGGGCGTCAATGGCCGCATCCGGAATCCAGGTATGGAATGGAATCGCGCCGGCCTTGGCAATCGCGCCGATCATCAGGAAGATGAACGCTATCCCGCCCAAACCAGTCAACGGCAGGCTTATTTTAGATATTGTCAGCGTGTCGGCCAGCCCGCCGCAAAGGGCGATGCCGAACATCATGCACAGATCGGCCGTGCCGCAAATCACCAGCGCCTTGACGGCGGTGCGGAAAGCGACCGGCGAACCGATCGTTATCATGCCGAACAGCGTCAGCAAAAGGCCTTCCCAGAAGAAAAGCAAAAGGACAAGATTATCGGCCAGGACCGCGCCGTTGGTCATGGCGATTGAAAAGAACAGGTAGGCAAAAAACTGGCCGGAATGAGCGCGCTTGGCCATGAAAGGAATTCCGTAAAAGCAAATGGCAAGGCCAAAACCGGCGGCCGCCAGCAAAATAAAACCGCTGAAATGATAGAGCCGCAGGTTGAAATCCATGCCGAAAGGCGCCCAGGGCAGGAGCATTTGATCATTATGGCCAAAGAGACACCAGGCCACGGCAAAATTCGCCGCCGCCGCCAATAGAATCAAAACGTTCCGCACCGCGCGATGCGAGTTGCCCAAACCCAAAATAATCAATCCGCTGAAGGCCGGAATCAATATGGTAAATAATAACGCGTTCATTTAATCAACCCCAGCATCTGTTGAGCGGCCGAATCGGCAAAACCAAACGAAGGCATGATAAAGAAGCCGCTGATGATTGAAAGGAACGCCAGCAAAGCCACCGAAAAGACCATGAGCCGCGAACCTTCCGTGGCTTTTTCCATTCCCGACCGGCGGAGCCCCTCGGAAACGGTTCCCATGAATACCATGATAAAAACACGCATTAAATAAATGATGGTCAGGACGGCCGCGGCCAGATACGCAAGCGTTATCCAGAGATGCCCGCTGGCGACCGCGCCGGCAATGACCGAATACTTGCTGAAGAATCCGCCGAGCGGCGGAATGCCCATGACCGAAAAAGCGCAAATCAGGAATGAAACCGCGGTAATCGGCATGCCGGCCATCAATCCGCCCATTTTGGTAATGTCCTTGTTATGCGTATTCTGTTCAACAATTCCGGCGCACAGGAAAAGACCGCCCTTGGCCAGGCCATGCATCAGGATATATAAAAGCGCCCCGGCCGAGGCCAGTTGCGCCCCTTCCCCGCCGATGGCAAAACCAAGGAAAATGAAACCAATCTGGCTGATGGTTGAGTAGGCAATAATACGTTTTAAATCCGTCTCAATCAACGCCGCTCCGGCCGCGACAAGGGCGCTCAGGGCGGCGGCCACCGGCACAACCATGTGCCAGACCTCCGCCAGAGGCAAGGTCACCACCAAAAGGCGCGCATAGACATAAACACCGATCTTGACCAATACCGCGGCATGGAGAAGCGCGGTCACGGGGGAAGGCGCAACACCGGCATCCGGCAGCCAGGTCTGCAGGGGCAACGTGGCCGATTTGGCAAAAAGACCGGCCAGGATGAGCAGGACAATATAATCGGGCACGGATTTGCCATGAAACGCCTGTTTTAAGACCGCCATATCAAATGATCCGCCCTGGAACCGCAGGGCGATAAAGCCGATGAACATCAAAAGCGCGCCAAAAAACGTCATCAGGAATGCCTTGTCGGCCCGCAAAACATGGATGGGCGCACGGAAGAAACCGATCAGCCTCCAGCTCGCAATGGCGGTCAGCTCCCAGAAGACATAAAGCACGATCAGATTGGCGGCAAAGACCAGCCCCATCATTGACCCGAGGAACAGGACGACCATGAAATAGTATTCGTTCTGGTTTTGATAATGGCTGATGTAGTCAAACGAATAGAGGACAATGACCGCGCCGACCAGCGAGGAGACCAACGCCATAAAAACGGCGAGCTTATCGGCCACAAACAGATCATGGCCGAATCCGAAGTCAAAAACAATCGCCGCCCCCTGCCCCGCCAGCACTGAAGGAACGAGCGCCAGGGAACAGCAAAAGGAGGTTAGAACGGCCAATAATGAAATGATATTCCGGGCACGCGGGGAATAGCGGCCCAAAAACGGGAGAATAAAAGAAACCAACAGCGGCGCCGCAATTAATAAAAGTAATAATGCTTTTGGATTCACTTGAGCAAACCGTAAAAAAATGCATGATAACAACACACCCCAGCCGCATTGCCACCTTCCGGAAAACGACTGGCGGGCGCATTTGCGCGAAATAAGTAAGACAACTTAATGGATATTATAAGCGGATTCAATATCTTTTTTTATTTTTATTTTCCCGAATTGACTAAGAGCTTATCCGCAAATTACCTTGGCCATGACATCGTGACTTTTGATGAATCCGCCAGATTTTACTTGCCTGCTTCTTGTTGGAATGAAATCGCTCTTGCTTGCGCTTGCTTTCCGAAGGCTGTGTCAGGATATGTTTTGGCAACTTGCTGGTACTGGACAATCAGGCTTTGGAGAATCACCCCCCGTTTGGCGGACGAAGATTGTTTCTGCTTGCCGGAGTTCTTTTCATATGCCTGGACTTGTCTAAAAGCTTTCTCAGCCATTTCTTCCCGCTGAATCTCAGGATCCACGCTCAGTTTCTTGAGTTCTTCGGACAGTTGACGAATCTGCGCGGCCTCATTTTGGCCTGTAGATTTCCCAGTTTTTGACCGCAATGCCGATAAATCGCGGAGAACCAGATACTTCTCATGCTTCGCTTCTATTTTTAGTGCCTTGTCTAATCGGCGCATCAAGACCATCTCAAAAATCTTCGGGTCCGATGTATTATTAAGCAATTGCGTCTCCAGCCAATCGAATGCATGATTCATACATTCCGTTGGGGCTCCGGTATGACCGCCTTCAAACAGCTCAATTTCAAGGTATTTATAGCCAGCCAGATCTGCTTTCAAGCGCTTAACCTCAGTGAAATTTGGATCATTTTTTCCAAAGATGGCGTAAACTGCCATATCCTTGTTTGTCTTCAAACAATCATAGATATAAACATTCCGCTTGGGACCGGACTCAAAATATCCAAAACCAGCGCCCTGTAAAATCACCCCCGCGAAACCGGGGCGAAATCTTGTGAAGGTGGTAGCACTCCTGGCGCCGCCGGAAAAACCGGTTGCATACTTGAGCCCATTCTGAATCCGCAATCTTTGCATGGCATCATCATGTGCCGCGAGAAAATTACCGATACTTGGCGCATTCGGACCGTTCTTTGATTCCACCAACATAATGACAATCCATTTTTCATCCTTCATGCGCTGGGAAACATTTCCCATCCCGGCATTTCCTCCCGGTGAAGCAATGAAAAGACACGGGAAATGGGTCGCTTTGGTCTCGTAATAACCCGCCGGTATGTATACGCGGTAATGATAAATGCCCTTTTGGATTGCAAATTCGTCCGGAGTTGCCTTTGGCGAGCTCTCGACACATTCACATTCTATCGTGGACACGGCGTCTTCAGGCAAAACATCATCCAAGGGAGTTAACGCCTGCGTGGCTAATGCAAAAAAGAAAAGCATTCCTGTTGCCATTATTAACATCTTCATGCGTGTACTCAGGTTGAAAGCTTGATTAGGGGTCACGTCTCGCTTTTCGCCAATTCATCTAGACACCTCCTGGTTAGTGCCTGCATTTGCTTGTTCTGACGAATCAACTCGTCATAGCCTTGTACCACCTTGCCTACCATCTTGTAGTCCAGCCCGTCAGCCTTCTCCCCGATTTCTCTCAACGTCATTCCGCTTCTCTGCCGGGCAATATACAAAACTAGATTGCGGATTCTGTTCCCGCGCATATGATTAATCTCTGTCCATCGCGCCCCGGTTTCTTTCTCAACCATCTCAACTATCCGCTTAAAACTGATAAAGCTCTTAACAAACCTCCGGTCCGGCTGCTCTCCGGAAACCTTGACAACCAGCTTCCTCGCCCGCTCCACAAATTCTGCTGTCCCAAGCGCCACTCTCCCTCGTAGGCATTCAAACCTCTTCGGATCTGCCCCGCATGTCAAATGCGACTGCACAATCTTCCGATATTTCTTACTTCCTCCTGCCCTCTCAAGGATCACATTCGTGTGCAACCATTTCGGCTTGCCGGCAAAACCAGCGTAGGCGGCATAAGAACTCCACCTAAACCTACGCAGCCTCTCTATCCGTTTGACAACCTCTTCGTCGGCCGGCACCCGGTACCCGCGCCCTTCTCCCATCACATCATGCTTGCCAAGCCCCATCGCCTTTGTTCTGACAGGATTCAGGTGCAGATACTCGCTGGCAAGCTGCAACCACCCGCCATTGTTGTCTATCAACACGCTGCTGAAACGCCCTTGAAAAACATGCCCAACTCGTCCCTGCCTGAAATTGAACCATGCTGAATAACTGACATTCAGCCACTGGACCGCACGACTGGCGTTCGCCTCGGGCGTACGAATAATCAAGTGGTAGTGATTTGCCATGAGACAATATGCATGCACTTCAACACAATAACGTTCGCTCATCCCCTCAAGTAACTCAAGAAAATGCCGGTAATAGCTATTATCAAAAAATATCCGGCGACGTTCTATACCACGCGCACTTACGTGATACCATCCGCCTCTCACATCTACTCTCAATGGTCTGGACATATCTTTATTTCATAGCAACTTTTATCCTCCCCTGCAAGCCCTATTTGGCGAAAAGCGAGACGTGACCCTTATCGCTCAATGTCTGCCCAAGATTATTCGTCACGGATGTCGCCCGGCCGGCCGGATCAAGCGCATAGGACTCCACATTCCGGCCAAGTTCATCCGTGATTTTCAAGGAAGGCCCCTGCTCGTCGTAGTCAAAACTCACCCGCGCCGAATTCGTTCCGGGCTGACGTGTTACGCTTTTGACCTTGCCGATCGGTCAATATTCCCAGATACGTCTTTTTGTACGACCATCATTTCTTGGCAAACCACTTATGCAACCGAGTGCTTGACCATAAATCATCCAATTCGTTAAGCATAAAAGCTCTCTGTTTTTCAGCAGTCCAACATTTTGTGCTCATCAATTTTTGTATCTCAAGGCCGGACATTTTTTCTCCTGTTGCCCGCTCTAAAAACCGAACCTCTTCTTTCAAGCATATATCCATAAATCTCTGATAATTGCCGGAGTTGATATTCAAACGCCTGTAAAAACGAGCAAATACGGTTTCACTCACAAAAATGCCAGCCAGGGAAAGAGCGTTGTGTTGGGATACCTGTGTGTAATTGACTTCCAACACTCGCGGGAAAACCCAAAAACGCGTATAAGATCTAGTCCCAATTATGCTGCCAACGTGTTTCAGAAATAGCTTATAACGTCTTAAATCCATTTGTCTTAAGAACAACAATGCTTCGCGACACCGAGTGAAAAATGTTACGGCAGGTTGATCAACACCACTATAGAGAACAATCCCATTAAATTCCTGTTTACTGGAAAAAAACACTTCGAAACATTCAAATAACAGTGCGTCAATAATATCACGTATTCTTCTGATCCAGCGAGCCATATATCACCAATGAAAGTAATTTTAGACTGCTCCTGCGGACACATATTTGCGTTACACAACCGATCAAATCCATCAGGAACCATCAGGATCAAATGTATTGAACATCTGCCGTTATTAAAAATTCTTGTGATGGTGGCTTCTAGCATCAATAGTCGAACCACCACCGCCAGTCCCACCACCGGATGCGCCGCCGCCAGACCCGCCCCCACCACTTCCTCCGCCGGCGCCTCCTCCAGATCCACCACCTCCTCCTTCGAATCCACCCCCGCCACCGCCACAGATTAGGGGTCACGTCTCGCTTTTCGCCAATTCATCTAGACACCTCCTGGTTAGTGCCTGTATTTGCTTGTTCTGACGAATCAACTCGTCATAGCCTTGTACCACCTTGCCTACCATCTTGTAGTCCAGCCCGTCAGCCTTCTCCCCGATTTCTCTCAACGTCATTCCGCTTCTCTGCCGGGCAATATACAAAACTAGATTGCGGATTCTGTTCCCGCGCATATGATTAATCTCTGTCCATCGCGCCCCGGTTTCTTTCTCAACCATCTCAACTATCCGCTTAAAACTGATAAAGCTCTTAACAAACCTCCGGTCCGGCTGCTCTCCGGAAACCTTGACAACCAGCTTCCTCGCCCGCTCCACAAATTCTGCTGTCCCAAGCGCCACTCTCCCTCGTAGGCATTCAAACCTCTTCGGATCTGCCCCGCATGTCAAATGCGACTGCACAATCTTCCGATATTTCTTACTTCCTCCTGCCCTCTCAAGGATCACATTCGTGTGCAACCATTTCGGCTTGCCGGCAAAACCAGCGTAGGCGGCATAAGAACTCCACCTAAACCTACGCAGCCTCTCTATCCGTTTGACAACCTCTTCGTCGGCCGGCACCCGGTACCCGCGCCCTTCTCCCATCACATCATGCTTGCCAAGCCCCATCGCCTTTGTTCTGACAGGATTCAGGTGCAGATACTCGCTGGCAAGCTGCAACCACCCGCCATTGTTGTCTATCAACACGCTGCTGAAACGCCCTTGAAAAACATGCCCAACTCGTCCCTGCCTGAAATTGAACCATGCTGAATAACTGACATTCAGCCACTGGACCGCACGACTGGCGTTCGCCTCGGGCGTACGAATAATCAAGTGGTAGTGATTTGCCATGAGACAATATGCATGCACTTCAACACAATAACGTTCGCTCATCCCCTCAAGTAACTCAAGAAAATGCCGGTAATAGCTATTATCAAAAAATATCCGGCGACGTTCTATACCACGCGCACTTACGTGATACCATCCGCCTCTCACATCTACTCTCAATGGTCTGGACATATCTTTATTTCATAGCAACTTTTATCCTCCCCTGCAAGCCCTATTTGGCGAAAAGCGAGACGTGACCCTTATCGCCAAGAAAACGCAAAGCCGAATTGACCTACCTGCTTTGCCTATTATCTTCTATCACGTCTGCCGTAGATCCCGTCACTGAATTGCTTTGCCCCCTTCTGCTAATTGCAGTCCAATCTCCTTCAATAAGAACTTCTTTTTTCATTTCACCTTTTGAAGACGTCCATACTCTCTGCGTAAAGCTGCCTACCCCCTCGTCATCAAAAAGAACGTATCTATCACCATTGCTGCTCCGGTAATTAACCCCTCGAACACTAAGATGGCCTGTTTGAGCTAAAGACGTATTATACTTTTCTATTCCATTTTCGCAATGTACTATAGAATCAATTTTTCCATTATTATCCTCATCAATTTCCATATATACTGGTTCCTTATCAATTGTTATGCAAAACATTCTTCCATTTGAAAGCGGCAAATTGTGCGCAGCGATAGACCTACCGTTACACATAACGCTCCATGTTGAGTAATATTTCATTGATCTTGAATAAGTCATCCATCCGAACAACAGTAATACAATAATAAAGACAACAATTAACCATTTTTTACGGACGACAAATATTTTAGTGCTCATACATATCCTTTAAATAAATCACTATATAAATCGCTTATAACACCGATTACCAGCCAGCATTATCTGGCACCGGTGTGTTAAAAGGATCTTTTTTAAAGTCGATTGTTCTATTCTGATAATGTCCGATTCCGTAAATATTGGTCATATCTCGATGCACCGCATCAAGAGGCGGAGAGTGCGTTAAACCTTCCACTAAAGCTTTTATGACAAATTCCCACCACTCCCGCCATTTTTCCCACCATTCCTTTATTTTCTCGCGGCATAGTCCTGATGGGTCTCTGCGATTCACGGGATTATTTGCGCAGAAGACATATTGATTCAATCCGCCCGATATGCCGATGGGGTCATTGGATAACCATCGCCCCGTGACAGGATCATACCAGCGTGCCCTGAAGAAATACAGCCCCGTCTTCCACGAAATCTCTCGTCCTTGCCAGCAGTAGCGGTTGCCGATGGCTGATGCCTGAATCGGGTTGCCTGAACCGTCAAAGACGCTGGTGTTCCCCCAGGCATCGTACCTGTAGGACTCCACAATTGTCCCGCTGGAATCTGTTAAGGCGAGCACAGAACCCAGATGATCCTTGACGTAGTAATAGGTCTGCATCGTGCCACCGTGGACGGTCACAGAGAGGATGTTGTCAATGCCTGGGCCGTAGGTATAAGAACGGACGAGCGACCCGCTCGTCCCTATCTCGGCAACGACATGAACTCCGGCATAAACCAAATAGTTCGTGGTAGCGCCATCCGAGATTGAAATTCGGCGGTCAAGCGCATCATAGCCGTAGCGTTCCACAGCATTTGAGAGCGTGACGCTTGCCAGGCGGTAACGTTTATCCCATTTCAACGCCAATTTCCGGCCATCCTCATATTGTATGTTCGTTACATTGCCGGCGCTGTCAAATTTCTGCTAGCCGTTTGTTCCCCAGCTGTCAAGACGGTTACCAGCGGATAGCGTATAGCGGATAGTTTGGCCATTCTGGACCATCTGAGTGCGATTGCCGGCAAGATCATAAGAAAAAAGGCTAAAGGCTGAAGGCTGAGGGCTGAAGGAAGAAATGGATTCGGATGTTAGCCGGTCCAGATCATCGTAGGCGTAAGCGTTCGTGGTCAGTTGGCCGTTGATCGCCATCACTTTCTGTGTGATCATCCCAACAGCGTTATAGCTGTAGTCAATGCCGCACACCGGATTGTCAGACGCATCCTTCCAGGCAATAATGTAGATCATAAATGGCACACTGTAACCATTCCCGCTCAATTATCAACACAAAAAATCACTGGACATATTTTTATTTTTAAAAACATCAAACTTGCGGGAATATGATAAAAAATGGTATGAATCCAAGAAAAGCAAAACTCTATAAGGGATATGTTATATGAAACATGACAACTCAACGGTCTGGATTAAATTCGGCGAGATGGAACGCTTCATGACCGATGTTTTCAAGGGCGTCGGGGTTCCGGCGCCGGAGGCGAAAACCTGCGCCGACGTCCTTATAACCGCCGACAAGCGCGGCATTGATTCGCACGGCATCGGCCGGCTGAAGACCATTTATTACGATCGCATCAAGGACGGAATCCAATTTGCCAAGACCAAATTTGAAATCGTCCGCGAAGCCCCGGCCACCGCCGTCGTTGACGGCCACCACGGCATGGGCATGGTCATCGCGCAACGTTCAATGAAAATGGCGATTGAAAAGGCAGCAAAATACGGACTGGGCATGGTGGCCGTGCGGAATTCAACCCATTACGGCGCCTGCTGTCATTACGCCCTGATGGCGATCGAGGCCGGAATGATCGGCATCACCGGCACCAATGCGCGGCCTTCCATCGCCCCGACCTTCGGCGTTGAAAACATGCTCGGCACCAACCCGCTGGTTTTCGGAATGCCGACCGACGAGGATTTTCCCTTTGTCCTGGACTGCGCGACGGCGGTATCCCAGCGCGGAAAGATTGAGGTGTACGAAAGAGCCGGCAAAAAACTTCCGCCGGGCTGGGTCATTGATGAAAACGGGCGGACCCGCACCGACACGCCCCAAATCCTGAAAGATCTTGTCAAGGGATCCTGCGCGCTCGTGCCGCTCGGCGGGATCGGCGAGGAAACCGCGGGTTACAAGGGCTATGGTTACGCAACCGTGGTGGAAATGCTGTCGGCCGCCCTGCAGGGCGGTTCCTATCTGAAGATGCTGTTGGGTTTTGAAAACGGCAAAAAAGTCCCGTACAAGCTGGGGCATTTTTTCATGGCGATTAACGTCAAGGCGTTCATTGACCTGAAAAAATTCAAGAAAATCACCGGCAATATCTGCCGCGAACTGCGCGCTTCAAAAAAGATGCCGGGCGCCAGGCGGATTTACACCGCCGGCGAAAAGGAACACCTGGCTTGGCTTGAACGCAAAGACCGGGGCGTTCCGGTCCCGAAGACCCTGCAAAAAGAAATGATCATCATGCGGAACGAACTGGGACTTACCCGGTATAAATTTTCTTTTGAATAAAAGACCCACGTCACGGAATAATAGTTGACTTGCCACCAGGGTGATGCAATATGACGGGAATGATTAGAACCGCCAAGCCCTCAACTAAAAGAGTTATTTAAGTTACGTCAGCGCCTGGGATGAGTCCAAAATCAACATTCAGACTCCGGGAAGTCGTCGAATTGGTAAAACAGGGTGAAGGACCTACGCTGGAGTTCAAACGCTCCTCGGGCGAGATCAAGGAAGGAATGCAGACGCTCTGCGCCTTCCTGAACGGCTCGGGCGGGACAGTACTCTTTGGCATTCGGCCTAACGGCGGGATTGAGGGACAAGATGTCTCCGATCAAACCCTTCACAACATGGCGCAGGCCGTGGAACGTTTCGAGCCTGCCGCCCATTTCATAATTCATCGGGTTCGCCTCACGTCCGGTAAAGAGGTCGTTGCGTTCACTGCAAAGGACGGAGCGAGCAAAAGACCATTCACCTACGAAGGACGCGCCTACGAGCGCGTCGGCAACACTTCACGAAAGATGCCGCAGAGCAAGTACGAGGGATTGCTTCTGGCGCGTGCTCACGGGCAACATCGCTGGGAGAACGAACCGGCGGACGGTGTCACCCTTTCAAATATTGACCGGCATGAAGTCTTTCGCATTCTCGAGGCCGCCCGCGTTAAGGGGCACTTGCTGGAACCGGTCGGCAAGAGCGTGTCGAGCGTCTTGGATCGGCTGGGTGTGCGCCTGAACGATCGGATTCTTCAGGCCGCCGTGGTACTATTCGGCAAGAGGTTCCTGCCCGACTACCCGCAGTGCGAACTGCGCATGGCCCGTTTCCGGGGTACTGACAAGGCCGAATTCATGGATCAGCGGAATGTGCGGGCGCCGGCTTTCAAACTCCTGGAGGAGGCCGAAATGTTTTGCCAACGGCATTTTCCGCTGCCCGGGAAGATCGTCGCCGGCAAACTCCAGAGGCAGGACAAACCGCTTATCCCGCCCGATGCCATGCGCGAGATTCTGGTCAATGCGTTGATCCACCGTGATTACTCCATCGCGGGCGGTGCGATCTCACTCGCCATTTTCGACGACCGGGTTGAAGTCTGGAGCGCCGGGCGGTTCCCGACAGGGATCACGCCAGCCGTGCTGTCCCGCGAACACGATTCAGTACAGCGCAATCCCATTATCGCCGATGTGTTTCATCGGCGGGACTGATCGAGAAGTGGGGACGCGGCACGAACCGCGTCATCACAATGTGTCACGCGGCAGGCATCCGTCCGCCGGAGTTCGCGGAAGTAGGCCCCTCCGCCGTGGTCACCTTCAGAGTGAACGTGGCGGGCGCCCGGCGGGAGACGCCGAAAGGGTTGCGGCTAACTTCGAAGAAAAGTTCGGAGAACGGTTCGGAGAAAAGTTCGGAGAAGATACTGAGCCTTTTCGTCAAATGCGAAACCGCCAGCGCGAAAGACATTGCGGCCATCCTGGGATTGACATCGCGTGCCGTCGAGAAGCAGATCGCCATATTGAAGGCCACTGGACGGCTTCGGCGCGTTGGTCCCGACAAAGGCGGACAATGGGAGGTGACGTCTTGAGCATCGCCGAACCAACCATCATTTGCCCGAAGTGCAAGACCGAGATCAAATTGACCGAATCTTTGGCCGCTCAGCTCGTCGAGTCCATCCGGCGCGACTATGAGGAACGTCTGATCACGTATCCGTTTGCGGCGTAAAAACCAGAATCCTGCGCGCCGAATACCTGGCTGCCCTGATGCTGGAACTGTACCGTCCCAAGGACCGTGCCAAATTGGACTTACTGACAAGCAATGAAAGCGTTGTATTTGATAAGTCTCTGTTTCTTGATATTCTGAAGCGGTACAAACTCACGCAGAAATGGAAGCGGTACAATGAAGGTTGATTCAATCGGTGAAAACAAACAACGCGTTCGACGGCGACTGGCATCCTTGCCTTTCGCCCGGAAACTGGATGCGCTGATTTGCCTCCAGCAGACCGCCCGTGATATGACCCGGGCCTCCGGGAGACCATTCAACGGCGTTGTCTGGCAAGTCAGGCGGAACCAACGATAATGGCGAATCATAAACAAAAACTGGGACTGACGTGGACCCACCTACGCCGAGGCTACGGAGGGCAGGTCGGCAATGAGACCCGGCCCCGGCTGGAGCCGCGTATCCTGCCGAAGACCCGGAGATCTTGTATTCATTCAAACTGAATCGTCAGCGGCACGGGCATGTAACCACCCGAGGAAAACATGACAATCCATTCATTGCCGGTCGCGCTCATGACGGCCGGATCGGCTAACCCATCGCCGTCGTAATCGGCCGGAACGGGAAGATAACCGGCGCCGCCCAGGGTTTGCGTCAAGATGATCTCAAGATAATTTGCGCTTGAAAGCTTAAACGCCCACACCCCGTTACTTTCCCCGTAAACCGCCGGATCAGCCTTCTTGTCGCCATCATAATCGGCCGCGACCGCCCGGTATCCCGTCCCACCCAACAGGCCGAGTTTTTCAACCGCGTAATAATTTGCCGATGAAAGCAGAAAGTTCCAATCACCCCGCGTTCTTTCATACACGCCGGGATCGGCCAATTTATCGCCGTCATAATCCGCCGGCGCACCGTTGTAACCAACCCCGCCGAGAGTCTGCGACAAAACAAGCGGCGTGGTATAATTCAAAGATGACGGCAGGATAATCCACGTCCCGGTTAATTCCTGATAAACCGCCGGATCGGCCTTGCGGTCGCCATCGTAATCCGCCGAGACGGAGGCCAGCCCAGCCCCGCCGAGACCGCTGAAGGTTGTGACCAGAAGGGAATAATTTGCGCCGGACAATTTTATCCGCCATGTTCCTGCGGCTTCATCGTAAATTGCCGGATCGGCTTTTCCATCCCCATCGTAATCGGCGCACACCCCGGCGCATATATCGGCGCGCCAGCCTGAATCAGGCGAACTGAACGCGCCGGCGCCGGCGGCATTGGTTGCCTTTACCCAGTAATAATAAAGAACACCGGGAACCGCGCCAGAGTCGTTATGGTTTGTTGAAGCAATTCCTCCTGCGACCAGCGCGGCGCTGTTCGTATCGTTCGTTCCGCTCCGCCAGACCGTGTAGCCCGTGGCATTGGTTACGGCCAACCAGGAAATTTCTATTCCATCCATCCGCGTGCCATTGCCGGCCAAGACACCCGTCGGCGCCGCCGGAGGCTGGAGCATGAAATGGGCGGTGATCTCCCGCGCTCTATTCATAATGACGGCGATCGTGTTACTCGCAACCGCACAATCCCCCGTATCGCCGCCCCAGTAAGAAAAATGATAATAATATGCCGGCGTGGCAGTCACGACCACGTTGGAGCCGAGCGCTTGCCAGCCTGACGCCATATCAACCGCACCACAACCATTGGTGCCTATCTGCAGGTAGAAATTCGTCTGCCAATGCCAGGCAATCATGGAATCATTGGTCAACGTAAACGGCCCCGTGTTGGTGTCACCCCCCGCAGCCGGCACACTGCCGCTGCCGGACCAGCCCGTGCATGCGAACTGAGTAGTCCCATTAATCACGGGCGAATTGGTAATGGAACAGGCAATTGAAGCGCCATGATTATTCGTTGTGATGCCCACCGCCGGATCGGCGCCGCCATACAACGAAGCGACATTAAGCGTGTGGATATTGGTGCCAAGGTATTTAAAATAACACGCTTCACAAGCCACCCGCGCCGCATTATAGCGAATCCGCATGTAGCCGTTTTCACCCCATGACGCCCCCCAGCTGTTTCTCAGGATCCAGCATCCGCCGCCCCCTTCCGGCGGATTATCATCCCAGCCGACGAGGGCGATGGCATGGTTTACCGGAGTGTAATAGCAGGGCGTTTCGTAACAATTAGTATTGGCGTCTGTGTAAATTCCACCGCTATAAGCTTGGAAACCACTGCCCGCGTAAACGGCGGCATCCACGACGCCATACGTCATGATCGCCGTCTTGATGGCGTCAATATCGCCGCATGGTATGCGATGCCACGATAAAAACACGGTTACCGGATCCGACCAGTGCGTACAGCTTCCGGGATCAGACTGGGTATATGGAAAAGCAGATTCAAGGCAGACGCCTTCCGTGGTCAGGGCCGTAAGCTCCGCATAGTCATAATCCGCCCCGTTACAACCGAAGAAATGATTCGTATATTGCGGTTGTCGCCCTAAACACCAGATAATGAAGGATTCCGAAAAATCAATGCAATCGGCATCATAGGCGCCATTAGCCCAGTTATAAGTGCCTTCCGCCGAAGCGGCGGCGGCAAAAGCATAACAACTGCCGCAACTGCCCTGATCACGGACGGAACCGATGTAGGCATGGGCGTTATTGGTCCGCCAATCAAATGCCGCCGGAATCAGCTTGTCTTCACCCATGACCTCATAAATGCCGAGCAGGTCTTCATCGCGATTGGCCGAAACATACGCGCCGTTGGAAGCTTTCCTGCCCCCCTCTGCCGTTCTGTCAAACAACGGCACCCGCTTTTGTTCCATCAAATCCAGCAAAGGAATCCCGGTATTATTTTTCCCTTTTTCTCCTTGCGACACGCACACGGCATATTCCGCAACGTATGTCCCGATGTTGGTGCGGACACACCCGGTATCGTAGCCGTAAAAAGCGCCGAATGAATATTCCCGGCCGACCTTGCCCTTGAAAAAATCCCAGGCGTCAAACTGCACCCCGGGCTCGATAATGACAATCCCTTTTTCTCCTTCGGGGGTCTGAACTTTTTTATACTCATACCCCCACCGCTCGCAATAAACGGCGGCGGGATTGGGCAGGGCCGGCGCCTGGCCGGCGATAAGAACGGAAAAAAACAACAGGCAAATCTGTTTCATTGCCTTCATCATGACCTGATGGATTGTCATTATTTTGTTTGTTTCAAATCACGGCAATGTCAGGACAACCGGCCCCACCATCTGGTACCCGGCGCTGGAGAGCCACAAATACCAACGGCCGGCGCAATCCGTGCCGGCCGTGTCCGACCGGCGGTCGCCGTCAAAATCTCCGGCCACCGCCGTAAGTCCGCTCGCGCCAAACGCATATGGTCCGCCGCGCAGATAACCACTGCTTGAGAACCAAATGAGCCATTCGCCACCGGCGGACACTGCCGCCGGGTCGGCGAGCCGGTCGCCGTCAAAATCTCCGGCGCGCGGCGCACAGCCGGAGCCGCCGAACGGATACGGCCCTCCCCGCAGATAACCACTGCCTGAGAACCAAATGAGCCATTCGCCACCGGCGGACATGCCGGCCGTATCCGCATATCCATCGCCGTCAAAATCCGCAATCAGCGGTGAATAAGAGACATCGCCCAGGGGATATCCCCCGCCCTGCATATACCCGGAACTGGAGAACCGGACATACCACTTGCCGCTTGCATCCATTCCGGAAGGATCAGCGAGGCGGTCGCCGTCAAAATCTCCGGCGGCCGGCGTCCAGCCGGATTCGCTGAAACCAAACGGACCCAGCCGATAATAGCCGCAACTTGAAAGCCAGACATACCAGGCGCCGGACATGACAATGGCCGGATCAGCTTTGGCATCGCCGTCAAAATCGGCCGCCAATGGAATCATGTCAAGAACCGTAAAAGTGACGGCAATTGTTTTCGGCGAGCCGTATGCGCCGGAAGCGCTGACGGTGATCGTTGCGCTATAAACACCGGTGGAGAGACCGGAAGGATTATAGGTCACATTAATCGCGTCGGATTCGCCCGTGCTTGTTCCATTGGTCGGGCTGATGCTCAGCCAACCGGCGTCATCCGTAATTGCATAAGTCACAATGCCGTTGCCCGAGTTCCCGACATTAAAACTTTGATCAAATGCCGCCTGAGCCGGCGTTGCGCTGGCCGACATGCTTGAGACGCTGCAGGAGAGTGTCGGCGGTTGAACAGTTTCCGTGAACGAGCGCGTCTCCGAAGCGCAGCTCCAGGCATCGGCGTTACCCGCCCACACGCGCCAGTAATTGAGGCCGACCGGGAACCCGGCCGTGGTTTGCGATGTAGTAGTGACGGTTGCAAAAAACACGCGGCCGCTTTCATCCCACGAGGATGAGCTGTTCACCTCAAGGAAATAACGATCCGCGCCGGAAACCGAGTTCCATGAGAAGGGAATCTGCCAGTCATTGACCGTCGCACCGTTGGCGGGTGACACGAGGGTCGGCGCCGAGGGCGCGCTCAAGGGCGTGGTTTCGTAGATGACCCGGATCAACAGGTTATTTGATTCAGCGAATTTGGCCCAATACGGATACCCCCAAGAATAATATTTATACCAACTCCGGCCGGCCGCCGGATCACCGGTATCATAATAAATACCGAGATAGCTGCCTTCGTATATATCCAGTGCAACATGAAAATCACTAGCCACACTAATGGAATTGGTCAGCTTGAAATTATTAAATATACCGTCTGAACGAATAACGGACGGGGAATTATTATCAAACAACAGTTGCGCCGTGTCCTCATCGGGACTGCCGTCCGAATTGGCGCCAATATACCAGATGCGGAATTTACTATACGGGTCGAGATTTGTTAAATTCATCGCCACGGTTTTGAGTTTTGCATCCGTGCTCGGCCGGGTAAAGCGCATGCTGACCACCGGCACGCTGTTGTAAACGCTGATGCGGTATAACGCAAAGAAGAACGGCAATCCGTCATCACCAATTTTGTATTGCCAGTTGTCGTTGATTCCTACCAGCGCCTGGGGAATATGCACAACATCCAGGGCTTCCACAACCTTGTCGTAGATGTCACCGGGACCGTACAAATCCACGGCCGCCTGTTTGAGATACTGACCCCATTCGCGGTGGGTGACTTCCGGATTGGCTGTGCCATAGACGTAGGAACGATAGGCAACGCGGCCGGCCGTAAAGCGGCCGTCACTGGCGGGTGATTCGGCGGGCAAACGCATGGCCAGCTGGTAAACAAAATAATTGCCGATGCTGCAATTCCAGTGAACGCCGCCATGGTCTAAGTCCTTGGTCATCATCAACAGGTCATACATATCCTTGGGCTGTGGATCGGCCACGGCGGCGGGATCGTCAAAGCGCCGCATGGGCTGGCCATCCTTGGCAACATCTTCGCCGACATTCCAATCGCCATAATCCAGCATGGCGCCGGAGATATCGGAAAGCGAATCATTAATGGCTCCGGATTCCTTATGGTAAGTATAACCATACGGCGGTACTTCAAACGTGTTAATGCCATGTGCGGCCTCGTGGCATACCACCTCGTCCGCCCGGGGATAAGGCCAGCCGGTATCGCTATTGTCGCCGAAATACATCATTTTCCCTACCGGGTCCCAATAGGCGTTTTCATACTTCGTTCCGAGGTGAATATACCCGATCATGGAAAGCCCATGGCCGTCCACGCTGTTCCGATTATAGAGCGAGGCAAACAAATCATACGAGCTGGCAAAATTGCGTGCCAAAGACACGGCGGGTTGATAGTTTTGTTTGGGGTCAGAGCCGCCGGAGGTGAACACGTTGTCACCATCCGGGTCCGAGATCGCGGTGCAGCTCGCGGAAGGGTCTTCACTGTGCGCAGCATCCCTGATTTCAATGCAGCCCTGAAAGGTTGAAGATGGATGATTAGTAGTGTGCTGGGAATACATAGTCTTGGACGTGTCAACCAATTTATACTTACCGTCCGTATCCAAATAAGTATTGAGCGAGACGACGTTGTTATATAGGTCCATACCGCTGCCGACTGCCGGCCCGGAGGTTTGAATGTTGTTTAATTTATGCAGGACGACGCCGGTGACGGCGTCCACAAAATAAATCCATTCGCCCACCGGACTAACCACGCCGAACTCAACCCGGTAGCACAAGCGCAGGGTTTCCTGGGTATCGGGATAATAAACTAATTCCCTCACGCGCGGCATCCCATCCTTGAGCCGAATGGGAACAACAACGCCCTTGGCTGCGGTCCGCACACCGGCGCATTGAAGAGAAATGCGCTGGACGTCGGCCCATGCCCGCTGGAACGCCTGTTCGGGGGTCAACAAGGCCCTGGCAACCAAGTTTTCCTGTTGGGTCAGGTTGCTATATTTGCCATTCACGGCATAGAGCCGGCCTTGCTGGTCATAGTGAAAACCAAGTCGCCGGTTCCAGACCGGGATGCCCTTGATTTTCTGCTCAAGATAAACGTGATCCGTCGGCTTGAGCAACCCTTTCCTGACGGACATGAGGGTAAACTCCTCGCGGGGATTTTGGACTTGGAACGCTTTTCGGTGCGATTCCAGGAAGACATACGCGCTTTCGACCAGATCGCCTGGCACGGCGGGCTGAAATTGACCGCTCATCCATGAAATGGTGCCGTTCTTCTCATCCAGGGTATATTTTACCGGCAAAGCCGACTCGGCCGCAATCCCCATCAATGCACCGGCTTTATCCAGCCCCCAAGCCGGATCAAGACCGCCCATCACAACCATCAATAATGCACAAATGCCTGCGATTTGAACCCCGACCGCCCGGCGCAAACGATATAATCCTGTCTTCATTGCATGGCTCCCGTTGAATTGTTTAATATCCGCATAATTCCTTTAGCAACCATATATTGCAATTCCATTTTTATTAAAAATACAAAATATGGAAGCACGAGTCAAGCATGAAGCGAAGGCATGAGGCTGAAAAATTGATCAAGAAGGACAACAAAAATTAGCACAGCGCTGTCGGCAAGGATACCTCGTTACCGCCAATCCAGCTCGTTCATCAACACTTTCATATAAGCCGCATCCTGACGGGCATACCACTCACGGTCGCCGGCGCGCGGGGCTTCAATGCAGATCGGGCCTGAATAGCCGATTTCCTTGAGCAGCTTGAGATATTCGCGGTGATTGATCTCCCCATCCGCCAAACCGGTGGCCAGGCGGCCGCCGTTGGGAAACGCCACGGAATTTTTTAAATGCACATAATAAATGCGGCCGGCGATTTTCCTAATGGTGTCGGCCAGCGGAGGATTATCCGACATATAAACGGCATTACCATAGTCAAGATTGACGCCGACCGCCGGACTGTTAATCCGGTCAACCAACTCTTTCGCCACCAGCGGATAATCGTGGAGGTTGCCCATATGGGTTTCAAAGGCAAACTTAAATCCAATCTCCTCGGCAAATTTCCCGAGTTTTTTAAAACCGTCCACCGCCGCCTGCCATTGTGCCCGGGTGGCGACAAATGAGCCGTGCTTGTCATAGGTGTCATGGGCATAGGGAATGTTTTTATCCGGATTCATAAGCGAGCCGGTCATCGTGTTGCATACCGTCAACTTCACCCGCTTGGCCGCCAAACGGTAAAAATTCATCGCTTCTTCAATTTCTTTTTCACGCCTGGCAGAATGATCCGTCATCAAATCCGGGCCCGGACCTCCGAAAAGCACATATTGCAACCCGGCTTTTTTGGCGCCGGCGGCGATCATATCCAGATATTGTTCAATTGTTTCATTAACGCTCACCCGGCGCCGGCGGAACTCAATGCCGTCAAATCCCCATTGAACCGCTTTCCGGCACATTTCTTCCAGGGTTTGACCTTGTTCGCAATAATTGACGTGCATAATCAAGGGATGTTTCATGGATAGCGCCTTTCTTATTTTATTATCCGGGAATTGAATCAATGGGTTGAACAGGAAACGCAGGGATCATACGCGCGCACCAGCATTTCAAGGAGATGTTTTATTTCCGCCGGCGGACGGTCGGCAACCAGCGGCGCAAAGGCCTCAAAATCTTTCTGGATATTCGCGTGGTTCTGGTTAGTCGGGATGCAGAGGTTGGCTTTTACACATTTTCCATTCCGGTCAAATTCATAGCGGTGGAAAAGCGTGCCGCGGGGCGCCTCAACCGCGCCTGCGCCTTCCCCGGCGCGCGCTTGGACCTTGATTTTCTCGGGTTTAATGCCGGCGGCCAGCAGTTCATCCAAGAGGATACCGGCATGCTCAACAACCTGGACGCATTCCACCAACTGTGCAAGGCTGTTATGGTAAGGATTGCAATTTTTACCGCCCAAGTTCAATAATGCCGCGATTTTCCTCGCCCCCGGCAAAAGATATTTACCGTTCAAATTATAACGGGCCAGCGCACCCACGGCATAGGACTCACGGTGCCATTTTGCCCACTTGGCCGTTGACTGCGGCACCACGTATTCGTTGGCCGCGGATTCAAACTCCTGAACGGGAAGCGTCTTATCCATGTCGCTGCTGCCGATCGCGCCGTGATAGAGAGTGTAATTTCCCCCTTGAACGAGCGCCACATATTCCGTCTCCCGCACGAAATCAGGCAATTTTTCCTTCAAACCCGCCACGGCCCCGGCCAGGCGTTCCAGGTCAGGGAAACATTCTTTCAATTGTTTTTGCAAACGGCGCAACTCATCAGCGGCCGGAAGCTTCGCGAAACCGCCCGGCTTGAAAGTCACCGGGTGGGTCATGCGCCCGGCCAGGAGTTCCATCCACTGATTGGCGAGCCGGTGCAGGCGAATCACAGTTTTAACCAGGTCCGGATGAGAGGAAGCCAGCGGCACAACCGATTTGACGCCCAGCAGATCGGGCGCCACCAGGTAGCCGATATGCAGGCTGTGGCTCTCAAGATGTTCGGCGTAATGGGTCAAAATCCGCAGGCAATCGGTCTGCTCCGAGACTGAAATTTCCATCGCGTCTTCAACCGCCTTGAGGGCGGCCAGCGAATGGGTCACCGAGCAGATGCCGCAAATGCGCGAGACGATGGTTTGAATATCCTCATAACTCCGGCCGCGCACCATCGCCTCAAAAAAACGCGGCGCCTCCGGCACCTGCCACTCCACTTTCTCCACCCTGCCATCGGCGATCCTGACCTGGATGTTGCCATGCCCCTCGATGCGCGTCACGTGATGGACGTTGATCACGCGCCGCGCGTGATCAATTTCAATTCTTTTTGACATAAAACTTCCTCTGGAATTATATTTTTACGGCTTGGACAGCTTTATCCATGGCGCGTAATCCGCAATGTCCGGTCCAATTCTTTTTCCGTCGGCAAAGCCAACTTATATTTTGACGCAAATATCCTATTGTTCAGGTTCCCGAGCACATATTTGGCGTAGACCGCATTCTTCTTTGAGCAGAGGATAATCCCTATCGGCGGATTCTCGTCATCGGCAGTCTCATGCTCGCGAAAATAGTTCAGATAAAAATTCATTTGTCCGGCATCGGCGTGGGTGAGTTCGCCGCGCTTGAAATCAACCAGCACAAAGCATTTTAGAAATCGGTTATATAAAACGAGGTCTATGAAATAATGCCGGTTGATCATGGTAACCCGCTTTTGACGGGCAACAAATGCGAAGCCCTTGCCCATTTCAAGCAGGAAATTCTGAAGTTTGTCTATGACCGCCTGCTCAAGCTGGCTCTCGGTGTAGGCGGCCTCCTCACGCAAACCGAGAAATTCCAGTATATAGGGATCCTTTACGGCGTCTTCAGGTTTCTCAATTATCTGACCCTTGTGCGCCAGTGCTTTCACTTTCTTCTTATTACGGCTTAACGCAAGCCGCTCATACAGCATTGAATCCATCTGCCGCCTCAGTTCGCGCATGGACCAGCCGTTTTCAGCGGCTTCAATTTCATAAAATGACCTTGCGTTAAGATTATCCTCCTTAAGCAACTCGCAATAATGAGACCAGGACAAAATCCGCGACGGTGTCTCGGGTTTTACTTCGCCGGCCGGCACCGGAGATTTCCGAGACAGTGTCTCGGAAATCTTGAACATCCCGGGAAAACACGCAAAAAACCGCCGCATATTTTCAAGATTATCCACCGAATATCCTCTGCCGAAACAGGCGCTCAAATCCATTGATAATTTGATCAACACCTGTTCGCCGTATTCCGCCCGGACGGCACCGCGCTGGTAAAACTCCACGATCCGCCTGCCGACAAGCCAATACGTCATTACCTGTGTCACGTCTATTTGCCTGAAAGCAATGCCCCGGCCCTGGGTAATGATGCCTGATATTTCAGACAACAAACGCCGGTATCCATCCCCGCTGGAAATAGATGCTTTTATGGATAAACCCGATTTGATTTTTTTTGTTTTTTCTTTCATTCCGCTCCCACATCATACTTGGGCACGCTGGTAATGTTCAAGTCATTATGATAGTCCGTGATCATACCTTCCCATTGCCGCCGGAAACGCCCCCCGAGTTCCGCTTTTCCACCGTTTCCTCGCCGGCAAACAATTCCAGCCGGTCCTTCAAATCATCCATTGTCTTGCCATAAAGTTCCATGACATCGGTGGCCGCCTTCACGTTCGGCTCTTCACAGTAGCCGCGGCACCCGAAACACCAGAATCCGCCGGAAGGACAACGCGCGCCGCAACCGGCCCGGATCACCGGCCCAAGGCAAACCTCGTTGTATTCATACCGGCAGATGTTTCCCTTCTGCTTGCATTCCACGCAAACCGGGTAAGTGGGAATGAACGGTTTTTTACCGGCCAGCAGACTGCGCAGAATGGCGCCGAACTCCCGGTTATCTATCGGACAGCCGTGAATTTTCAAATCAACCGGAACGACTTCATGCACGGCCTGCGTTTTTTCAGAATGCAGGTGCGGCAGGCCGGCCGAACCGCCATAGACCCATTCCGCGGCTTCGCCGGGCGCAAATTTATTTTTAAGTGAATTTACGCCCCCGATCGTCGCGCAAGCGCCAAGGGCAATCAACGTCTTCGCGCGCGCCCGGATCTGTTTCAAGCGTTCGGCATCCTCCGGCCGGGTGATTGAGCCTTCAATAATGGCAATATCATACGAATCGCTTGACTCCGTCATGGCCTCGCGCCATTCAACCGGCGTGATAAGCTTGACAAGCTCCAGCAGGTCCTCCTCCAGGTTCACAATCTGAAGCTGGCACCCCTCGCAACAGGCAAAATCAAATATGGCTACTCTCGGCTTGGACATCAGATTGCCCCCCGGACTTTCAATATATCCCCATAGCGGACAACCGGTCCGTCCTGGCACATATAGAGATGGTTGACCTGGCAGTGTCCGCATTTGCCCACCCCGCATTTCATGTGCCGCTCCAACGACAAATAAATCTGGTTCCAGTTGAATCCCATTTTGCTAAGCTCAATGATGGTGAATTTGTACATGACAGGCGGACCGCAGATGACGGCCACCGTGCGCGGCAAGTCCAAAACCAATCCCGGAATCAGGGTTGTTATCACCCCGACATTCCCCTTCCAGTTTTCATCGCCCCGGTCAACGGTCTCCTGGAGGACAACATTGTCACTCGCCCGCCAACCGTCAAACTCATCAATAAAAAGACGCTCGGCCGGGGTTTTGGTGCCGATAAGAATCGTAATGCGGCCATAAGAAGCGCGGTTTTTGAGCACGTGCAGGATTGCCGAACGCAGGGGCACCAAGCCTATCCCGCCGCCGATGAACAAAATGTCTTTCCCCAGCAAATCGCCGTCCACCGGAAAACACGTCCCGAACGGGCCGCGCAATCCGGCTTTTGCGCCGATTTCCAGACAATGCATGGCGTCCGTCAAACTGCCCACCTTGCGAACAACAAGCTCAAAGGTATTTTCACCGGTCGGCGCTGAAGAAACCGATATCGGAGCTTCACCGATGCCCGCCAACGAAACCTCGACAAATTGGCCCGGCTTATGCCCAAGCGAACGGCCGGAATCGAGCTTGAATTGGAAATATGTTTCCAGTTCAGTCATCTTGCGCTTTTGCACCAAAGTAGCCGGCTCCGGCAAAAAAACATCCTTACCTGAATCATTGTTTGTGTCGCTCGCCATCTTGCTCCCTCTAAATAATTAACTTGTCTATTGAGACTATGAAGCGCAGAGAAGGCAAAAATGTTTCCCGCAAAACACGCGAAATTACGCAAAAAAGGAACCTTTCGGTTTTTTTATTTTTTTTAGCGTCCATTAGCGTGATTCGCGGGCCATCTTTTTTCCTTATGTTTCCAAAAGCCGGTTATAAACTTCCACCGGGTTGGCGATCTTTGTCACGCACGCCGAAATGCACCGGCCGCAACCGACGCACGATATCTCCCCTATCTTTTCAGCCACATATTTTCCCTTGCGGTAATAGCGGTGCCGATATCTTTCCGCCCGCGACTTCCGGAAATTATGCCCGCCGGCCACCGTGGCAAAATCCTTCAGCAGGCAACCATCCCAGACCCGGCAACGGACACCATGGTGCAAATCCCATTGCGTCTCGTCGCGGACGTCAAAACAATAACAGGTCGGGCAGACGAGGTTGCAGGAACCGCAGGAAAAACATTTCTGCGCCTTCTCCTCCCAGACCGGATGATCATACGATTTTTCCAGCAGGGAGGGCAGGTCCTGCAACGGAACCTTAAGCTCATGCCGCCGGAGCGCCTTGCGGTTGTTGTCCCACACCGCATTTCTTTTCCGCAAACTCTCCGCATCGGCCGGTGGCGCGCATTTGGCCAGGGCAAGCAATTTCGCGCCGGCCTCGGTCATGGCTTCGGCCAGGTAATAATTATCAAGCAACGTCAGGAGAACATCAAAGCCCTGCTTGACGACCGCGGCATTCATGCAACCGGCAAAAACATTTTTTGAGGGATTCTGCACGTCGCAGCCGATGATGAGCGCGCGGCGCCGGCGCTCCATGTAATGCGCATCATAAACACCCGACGCAAAAATTCTATCCATTTGATTAATGGCGGCCATATCGTAGGGATGGACGCCGAGCAGGATGAACGGTTCATTATCCATGACGCTTTCAAACCCGGCGGGAGAAGAAAAATTCAGGAGGACTTCGCGCGGCGGCTGAAAAAAACATTTCGGGGCGGTGACTGCCACGTCATAATCAAGGCGCAAATCCTCAGCCCGGCTCAACCCGGCAAAAGCAAAACAATCATCCTTGGCCTGAACACCATAGACTTTGTGAGCCGTCAAAAGCGCCCCCACCCAATCCCGCAATTCATTTATATCCAACCTGATCGCCTTCATATCTGAATTAATGATATGGTATTGATCTTTTAATTCAATGATTTTTTGCAGTGATTTATTGTCATCGCTCCAAAGCGGGGCGACTATTACTATTGCGCCGTCATCCTGAGCAGAGCGAATGATCTCGTCAGCGGCCCAGATCCTAAACGAGATTCCCTGGCCGACGCTCACTGGCCGGCGCTCATGCATAGGCGGGCAGGCCTCGCACAGCTCGGAATGACAAATTTTGAAATTCCTATGCTTTTCATTAGAATTATTTTTCCTTACATCCAGATGTGATTTTTTTCACAATATTTATTGACCCAAAACGACAATCTGCTATATTTAACTCTCAAAAGGGCGCATTGTTGCGCCATACTGGCAGTATATGCCTCTAAAAATGAGAGAAATCAAATAAGGAGACACGAATGCACAATAAAAACTGTATCATGCGGCTTTCCAGGTATAGAAACGCATTGACCAATCTAAAATTACTCAACTTTACCAAGGTATTTTCCGATAACCTTGCCGATGCGGCCGGCGCCACCGCCACGCAGGTGCGCAAGGATTTTTCCATGTTCAACCTGTCCGGCAACAGGCGGGGCGGTTATCTGGTTGACGAGTTAATTGCCGCGTTGGATAGAATCCTGGGCAAGGACAAGGTCAGGAAGTTCATCGTGGTCGGTATCGGCAACATCGGCCGCGCCATGATCAATTATCCCGGCTTTGAAAAGAACGGCATTAAAATCCTGGCCGGCTTTGACGTTGACCCGGCAAAGCACGCTCCCAAGGCCGAAGTTCCCATTTTCCCGACGGACAAGATCAAGGAATTTGTCCAGCAAAACAACGTCCAGTTCGCGATCATTTCCGTGCCGGTATTGGCCGCGCCGCAAGTATCGGAAATCCTGCTTTCGGCCGGTATCAAGGGCATTCTCAATTTCGCGCCCATCCGCCTCAAGGAGCGCGAGGGTTGTGTGATTGAGAACATCAACCTGGTGACGGAACTTGAAAACATAATTTACTTTGTTAACGCAATGGAAAAAGCGGAAAAAGCATGACATGTTGGCCGGAAGGTTAAAAACAAAAATTCTGCGCGCGTTCCTGGCCGCGATTGTTCTGCCGGCGCTTATCATCTTGTTGCCCGGGATATTCATCATCCAGGGCAATATGACGGAAAGCGGCGCGGAGCAGGCGGCCGGCAAACTTGCATTGCTGTTTTTGTTTTACCTTGCGATGGCCGGTGGCCTGGCAACCTGGTTTGCCGGGCGGGTGACGAAGCAAGTGCTGAATCCCGTCACCCGGACGACCGCGGCCGCCGAGAAACTTGCCGCGGGGGAATCCGGAACGCTGATTCCAAATGGCGCGGGGACGGCCGAACTTGATCAATTGACCGAAACTTTCAACAGGATGGCGCTGAAAGTGGCTGAACTGGAGGCACGCCTGCAGGCCGAAAATGGCCACCTGGCGGCCTTGAACAAAAATTACGTTGACCTGATCGGGTTTGTCTCGCATGAGCTGAAGGGTTTTTTAACATCAATCGTGATGAACGTCTGCTCGGTGCGGGATGAATTCTACGGCGCGTTGAACGAGCGCCAAAAAAGGGCGCTGGAGGGCGCCGGCCGCAGCCTTGACTACCTGACGATCACGGTCATCAAGTTTTTGAACATGGCAAAAATAGAAAAAGGTGAACTAAAGGCCCACAAGACGGACATGAAAATCAAGGCGCAAGTTTTTGACCCGGCCGTCCAGGTGCTGGCCAATTTCGCCGCCCGCAAAGGCATGCAGATCAAAAACAATATCGCCGGCGACCTGACCGTTGAGGCGGACCCGGAACTTATGCAAATCGCGGCCAACAACCTGTTAAGCAACGCCGTCAAATACGGCCGGGAAGAGGGAATGATTTCCATCACCGCCAGCCAAACTGACGGCCGGATCAGCCTTGAAGTGTACAATGATTCCGTCCCGCTGACCGCCGAACAACAGGCGCGGCTTTTCAGGCGGTTCTCCCGGCTTGATACGCCGGCAACCAGGCATGAGCAGGGAACCGGCCTGGGACTTTTTATCACGCGGGAAATCGTCCATCTGCACGGCGGGAAAATATGGACGGAAGCCCGGGAAAAGGGCAACGCGTTTATTATTGATTTACCAAAGGCGTCCTGAATTGTAAACCAAATGACTATGAAAAGGAGATGACATGCAGCAAGCTCAATGTTGTGAATGCCGCGAACACGTTTCCGAAAAGGAAATGATGGATCGGCTCGATGAAATCCTGGCCGGGCACAGGAATACCGCCGGGGCGGTCATTCCCGTCCTGCAGACCGCGCAGAACCTGTTCGGCTATCTTTCAAAGCCGGTCCTGAAAAAAATCAGCAAAAAGCTGAACATGCCCTACAGCGAGGTGGCAGGCATCGTGAGTTTTTACTCGTTTTTTTCGACGGTGCCGCGGGGCAAATACCTGATCCGGGTCTGCCTCGGCACGGCCTGTTACGTCCGGGGCGGCAAGAGCATTCTCGAGGCCATGAAAAAACATCTCGGCATTGACGTCGGCCAGACCACCAAGGACCGGTTCTTTTCGCTGGATATCGGCCGCTGTTTCGGCGCCTGCGGCATGGCGCCGGTCATCATGGTCAACGACACCATCCACCAGCGCGTCAAGGCCGTGAAAGTGGATGAAATTTTAAACCATTATCGGAACAGGAAAACCGGCGAAGGGGAGGAGCAGACCTGATGGCCACCGTAAAAAAAATAGAAAACTTTGATGAACTGAATAAAATCCGCGACGAAGTCCGGCAACGCGACGCCGAGAAAAAGGCGAAGATTTTCGTCTGCGTGGGCGGGGGATGCCTGGCTTCGGGCTCGCTTAAGGTCAAGGAAGCCATTGAACAGGCCCTTCAAAAACGCAATTTGCAGGAACAGTTCGCCGTGGTCGGCACCGGCTGTCTCGGGCCGTGCGCGGCCGGACCGGTTGTCCTCGTCGGCCGGGACGAAATATTCTACGAACAGGTCCTCCCGCAGGACGCGGAAGAAATCGTGGAAAAACATATCGCCGGAAATGTGATCGTCGAGCGTTTGACGCGCAAAAGCGCCTCAACGGGCAAAAACTGCCCGTCCATGAAGGAGATTGATTTCTTCAAGCGCCAGATGAAAATGGTCCTGCGCAACTGCGGCCGGATTGACCCGACCAGCATCACGGACTATATCGGCGCCGACGGTTACCAGGGGTTGGCCAAAACGCTTGCGGCGCTTTCCCCGGAAAACGTCATTGAAGAAATGAAAAAATCCGGGTTGCGCGGACGGGGCGGAGCCGGTTTCCCGACCTGGCTCAAATGGTCGTTCGCCCGCAAGAGCCCCGGCAACGTCAAATATATCCTATGCAATGCCGACGAGGGCGATCCCGGCGCATTTATGGACCGCAGCATCCTTGAGGGCGATCCGCACAGCGTGATCGAGGGCATGATCATCGGCGCCTACACGATTGGGGCCGAACAGGGTTATGTTTATGTCCGCGCCGAATACCCCCTGGCCGTGAAACGCCTGCAACAGGCCATTGACGACGCCAAGGCGGCCGGATTGCTGGGAGCGAATATTCTCGGCAGCAAGTTTTCGTTCAACCTTGAAATCCGGATGGGATCCGGCGCGTTTGTCTGCGGCGAGGAAACCGCGCTGATGGCCTCCATTGAAGGCCGCCGGGGCGAGCCGCGGTCGCGCCCACCCTTCCCGGCCGTCAAGGGACTCTGGGGCAAGCCGACGGTATTGAACAACGTTGAGACTTACACCAACGTGCCGCTCATCATTATGAAGGGCGGCCAGTTGTTCGCATCCATCGGCACGGAAAAGAGCAAGGGCACAAAAGTCTTCGCGCTGGCCGGCGCCATAAACAATTCCGGACTTGTCGAAGTGCCGGTCGGCACGACCCTCGGCGAATTGATTTATGATATCGGCGGCGGCATCCCCAAGGGCAAGGAATTCAAGGCCGCGCAAATCGGCGGCCCTTCGGGCGGATGTATTCCGAAGGAGCACCTTAATGTTCCCCTGGATTATGAATCGCTGAACGAATTGGGAGCCATCATGGGCTCCGGCGGACTGGTCGTGATGGACGAGGATTCCTGCATGGTGGATGTGGCCCGTTTCTTCCTTGAATTTGTCCAGGAAGAATCGTGCGGAAAATGCGTGCCCTGCCGCGTCGGCACCAAGCGCATGCTGGAAATCCTGAACCGCATCTGCGAGGGCAAGGGAAAAATGTCCGATATTGACACGCTGGCCGAACTTGGCCGGCAAATCAAGGACACCGCCTTGTGCGGCCTGGGACAAACGGCCGGCAACCCCGTCCTGTCCACCATCCGCTATTTCCGCGACGAATATGTTGAACATATCAATGAAAAACACTGCCGCGCCGGTGTCTGCCCGGAACTGGTAACGGCGCCCTGCCGCAGCGGGTGCCCGGCGAACGTCAACGTGCCGGGATTTGTCTCGCTCGTCGCCGAAAAGCGCTATGCCGACGCCCTGCGCATGCACCGCAACCGTAATCCGTTCGCGGCGATATGCGGCCGCGTCTGTTTCCACATATGCGAAAGCAAGTGCCGCCGGGCGACGCTGGATGAAGCGGTCTCCGTCCGAAGCATCAAGCGTTTCATGGCGGACCAGGAAGTCACGATCCAGTTGCCGGAGGTGCACGAAAACGCCGAGAACGCGAAACGCAAGGTGGCCGTCATCGGCGCCGGGCCGGCGGGACTTTCCTGCGCGTATTTCCTGGCCCGGCTCGGTTACCGGCCGAAGGTCTTTGAGGCCGAACAACGCCCGGGCGGCATGCTGGTCCAAACCATCCCCGCCTATCGCCTGCCGCGCGAAATCGTGGCGCGCGAAATCCGCATGATTGAAGGCATCGGCGTTGACATCGAAACCGGCAAAAAACTCGGGAAAGATTTCACGACTTCCAACCTGCGCGAACAGGGCTATGAAGCCGTATTCATCGGCGTTGGTTCACCCAACGGCGTCCGCATGGATATTCCCGGCGCGGAAGCCGAGGGCGTTACCGACGCAATCAGCTTCCTGAAAAGTTACAACATCCGCGGCGCGGCGCCGGTCGGAAAAAAAGCGGTGATTATCGGCGGCGGCAACGCGGCCATAGACGCGGCGCGCACGGCCGTGCGGCTGGGCGTGCAGAGCGCAACCATCGTCTACCGCCGGGCGCGGGAAGACATGCCGGCCTACCTGGAAGAAATCAGCGAGGCCCTGCTGGAGGGGGTCGAGATTATTCCGCTCACGAGCACTTATGAAATAGTCGTGACGAACGGAAAGGTGGCCGGCGTAAAATGCCATGGCATGAAACCGGGCAAATTCGACCGCACCGGCCGGCGGCGGCCCGAAAAAGCCGGAAGCGACTTCACGCTGGAGGCCGATCAGGTCATATTCGCCATCGGCCAGACGCTTGACTCCTCCGATCTGTTCCGCCATGACGAACTTCAACCGGTCAGCGGCTACCGGATCATGACCGACCAGCTGAACGGCCAGACTTCGATTCCGTGGCTGTTCGCGGGCGGCGACGTGGCGACCGGACCTTTGTCGGTCATTCACGCCGTGGCCGGGGGCGAACGGGCGGCGGTCGGGATAGACGAATATCTCACCGGGCACAAGCACGCCTTCTGGCGCGCCGAAAAACCGGTGGACACGATCTTTGATATCAACGCCGACCCGGCGCCATATTCACGCAAGAAGATGGCGCTGCTGCCGGTTGACCGGCGCCGCAATAATTTCAACGAAATCGAAATCGTCTGGAACGAGGGCGAGGCCATCCGGCAGGCGAAACGCTGCCTGCGCTGTGACTACGGCAAAGTTTTAAACAATGTTTATTAAGGAGCTGATATGGTTTCCGTATATGTCAATAACGTCAAGGTTGAAGTCCCGGAAGACAGCACGATCCTGAAGGCGGCCGAAAAGGCCGGCTACAAGGTGCCGACCCTCTGCTATGTGGAGGACAAAACACCGCAGGGCGCCTGCCGGGTTTGCGTGGTGGAAGTGGAGGGCGCGCGAACGCTCGTGGCCTCCTGCTGTACGCCGGTGGCGGACAATATGAAAATTTTCACCAACACGCGGCGCGTGCGCGAAGCGCGCCGCAACGTGGTCGAGCTTCTGCTCTCCGAGCATGACGGCGACTGCAAAACCTGCCAGCGCAACAACGACTGCGAACTCCAGGAGCTCGCGCGCGCCCTCGGGATAGATGACGTCCGCTTCCAGGGCGAGAAGGCCGCCAAAAAAATAGACGATACCACCCCGGCCCTGACACGCGACAGCGGCAAATGCATCAAGTGCCGCCGCTGTGTGACGGTCTGCAATGAAGTCCAGACCATCGGCTCGATTTACCCGCAGTCCCGGGGTTTCAAAACGACCATCGGCCCGGCATTTGACACGACGCTTGATCATGTGGTCTGCATCCAGTGCGGCCAGTGCGCGGCGGTTTGCCCGGTCGGGGCCATCTCGGAAAAAAACCATATTGACCATGTCTGGGCTGACATTGACAACCCGGAAAAAGTCGTGATTGTCCAGACCGCGCCGGCCATCCGCGCGGCCCTGGGCGAATGTTTCCAGAACGAACCGGGAACGCTCGTGACCGGCAAAATGACGACGGCCCTGCGCCAGCTCGGGTTCGACGCCGTTTTTGACACCAACTTCACGGCCGACCTGACGATCATGGAGGAAGGCACGGAATTCCTGATGCGTTTGAAAAAGAGCATCCAGGACAAACAGTTTGTCGCCCTGCCCATGTTCACCAGCTGTTGCCCCGGCTGGATACGGTTTGTCGAAAATTACTATCCCGAACTTTTGCCGAATTTGTCCACCTGCAAGTCGCCCCAGCAAATGTTCGGCGCCATCGCCAAGACTTATTACGCCGCCAAAATCGGGAGGAAAACCGAGGACATCACGGTCGTTTCCATCATGCCCTGCACGGCCAAAAAATACGAGCACCAGCGGCCGGAAATGAACAACAGCGATTTGCGTGACGTGGATTACGTCCTGACTACCCGCGAATTGGCCCGGATGATCAGGCAGGCCGGCATTGACTTCAACTCCCTGCCGGACGGCAAAATGGATTCGCCGATGGGAATGTCCACCGGGGCGGCCGATATCTTCGCCAACACCGGCGGCGTGATGGAAGCGGCCCTGCGCACGGTCTATGAAATAGTCACCGGCCGGGAATTCCCGTTCAAGAACCTTCATCTTGAACCGATCATGGGGCTGGACGGCGTCAAACAGGCCGCGTTCAAGATTGAAGGCGCGACAGAAGAATGGTCATTCCTGGAGGGAGTGGAAGTGAAGGTGGCCGTCGCGCACAGCCTGACCAACGCCCGCAAGATCATCGAGGCGGTCAAGAACGGCCATGTCTTCCATTTCATTGAAGTCATGGCCTGCCCCGGCGGCTGTATCGGCGGCGGCGGCCAGCCCCGTTATACCGATGACAAAATACGCCAGCAACGGATCAAGGCGATTTACAAGGAAGACGAAGGCAAGAAACTGCGCAAATCCCATGAGAATCCGGACATAAAACTGATTTACGACGAATTTCTCGGCAAGCCTTTGGGTAAAAAATCGCATAAGTTATTGCACACGCATTACACGGCGGCAGCGGAAAAATGAACCGAAAATATGACGGCAGGCTCCTGCCGGACAAGCCGGCAAGAGGCGCGTCCACAATGAAAATTACGGAACAGATAACCAGGTATTTGGATAACGGCCAGGCGTTCATTGATGCGAACCAAATTGAAAATGACCTGAAAACGAACGCCGGAGCCGACGCGGCCAGGGTGCGGACCATCCTGCAAAAATCACTGGCGATCGAGACCCTGACCCCGGCCGAAACGGCCTGTCTGTTGAACGTCAAGGACGCCGCGCTCTGGGAAGAAATGGCCGAAACGGCCGCCGCCGTCAAAAGAAAAGTCTATGACAACCGGATCGTAACTTTTGCCCCGCTCTATTGCGGCAATTTTTGCGAGAACGATTGCCAATACTGCGCTTTTCGGCGAAGCAATCCGGCCGTTCAGCGCCGCCGGCTGACCCTGGAAGAAATCAGGGCGGAAACGGAGATACTGGCGGGCGTCATCGGACACAAGCGCCTTATCCTGGTTCTCGGGGAACACCCGCAAACGGGTGAAGACTATATCGCCGCGGTCATCAAAACGATCATGAGCGTCAAGGTCAAAACACGGCGGGGCGTGGGCCAGATTCGCCGATGCAACGTGAACGCCGCTCCGATGTCAATTGAAGACTTGAAAGATTTACACAAGGCCGGCATCGGCACCTACCAGGTTTTCCAGGAGACCTATCACCCGGAACAATACGCCCGGATGCACCCGGCCGGAACGCTGAAATCCGATTATCTCTGGCGCCTTTACGCCATGCACCGCGCGATCGAAGCCGGTTGCGACGATGTCGGCCTCGGCGCGCTGTTTGGACTCTATGAATGGAAATTTGAAGTGCTGGGCCTGCTTTACCACGCCCTTGATTTGGAGCGTAAATTCGGGATCGGGCCGCACACGATCTCTTTCCCCCGGCTCGAACCGGCCGAGAACACGCCGCTTTCTTGTAACCCGCCATATAAAGTGAGCGACGCTGATTTCCGGAAACTGGTGATCGTCCTCCGCCTGGCCGTCCCCTATACCGGCATGATCCTCACCGCCCGCGAAAATTCCGCGATGCGGAAGGAAATCCTGCCGCTCGGCTGCACGCAAACCGACGCCTCAACCCGGATCGGCATCGGCGCCTACGCGGACAACAAAGAGGCCCAACAGGGCAACCGCCAGCAATTTATCCTCGGCGACATGCGGAGCCTGGACACCGTCGTGCGCGAACTGGCCGAAGCCGGATACATCACCTCATTTTGCACGGCCGGTTACCGATGCGGCCGCACCGGAAAAAACATCATGAGCCTGCTCCGGTCCGGACAGGAAGGACGGTTCTGCAAGCTGAATGCCGTCATCACTTTCCGCGAATGGCTGGATGACTTCGCGACGGAAGCGACGCGCGCCGCCGGCGAAAAACTGATTGTCCGCGAGATTGAAGAAATACACCGGAAAATGCCCGAGATTTTCCAGCAATTCATGGATTATTACAACAAAACGGCCGGCGGCGACCGGGATATTTATTTCTAACGAATAAGCTGAAAGACGGCCACGATGAAACGTGGCCCTCCACTGAAAACCCTAGCCGACGATCGGGATCAACAGTGGAGGGACGCGCTCCGTCACGTCCGCTGGATTTTGCAATTAGCCTGTAGTGTTACTAAATTAATTGAACATAAAAACCTGTATATAAGGAGGAAAAGACATGGCCCGTAAAGTCCTGATAATTGATGACGACCCGGAACTGGTTGACGCGGCTTCAAACCTGCTGGATGCGCAAGGCTACCGGGTTGATTCCGCCCCGAACGGAAAGATCGGCATTGCCAAGGCCAGGGAACTCCGGCCCGATATTATTCTGCTCGACGTGATGATGACCCGCAAGACCGAGGGGTTCGAAGTCGCGCGCGAACTGAACAAGGATAAGGACCTGAAAAACATCCCGATCATCATGATAACCGGCGTCCGCAAGGAAATGAGCCTGCCCTTCGGGTTTGAACCCGACGACACCTGGCTGCCGGTCAAGGGCGTCCTGGAAAAACCCGTCAAACCGGATGTGCTCCTCAAGGCCATCAACGACAACCTGCCGGCCCAAAACAACGACAACGATGAAGACGTTTAATGAATGATCACCGCCCCTAAAGGATTGCGCCTGCATATCGGCATCTTCGGGCGCCGGAATACCGGCAAATCATCCGTGCTCAACGCCCTTGTCCGCCAGCAGGTTTCCATCGTCTCCAAGGTGGCCGGCACGACCACCGACCCGGTGGAAAAAACGATGGAATTCAAGCCGATCGGCCCGGTGGTTTTTATTGACACCGCCGGCATTGACGACACCGGGGCCCTCGGTAAACTGCGCGTGGGCAAGACCATCAAGGCTGTTGACCGGACGGAACTGGCCCTGCTGGTCACGGACGCCTGGAGTGACTACGAAGAAGACCTGCTGAATGTTTTCAAAAAACGAAACATTCCCTGCGTGCTGGTCGCCAACAAGAGCGACCTGCGTCCTGACCGCAAAGTTGAAGACCGGGCAACGGCATCCGGCAGCCAATTTGTGGTGACGCTCAGCGCCGCGAACTCAACCGGACTTGATAAACTGCGCGAGGCAATTATCCGGGCCGTGCCGCAGGAATTCCTGGAACAGGCGACGCCCATGGCCGGCTTGATTAAACCGAACGACTTGGTCGTGCTGGTGACCCCGATTGACCTTGAAGCGCCGAAGGGCCGCTTGATCGTGCCGCAGGTCCAGGTCTTGCGCGATGTTCTCGACCATAACGCCGGCGCAGTGGTCGTCAAGGAAAACGGCCTGGCGAATGCGCTCGCCAACCTGAAGAAAAATCCGGCGCTGGTCATAACGGACAGCCAGGCCTTCAAGGAAGTCGCACGGATCGTTCCCCCTGATGTTCCGCTCACAAGTTTCTCAATTATTTTCGCCCGTTTCAAGGGCGACATGGCCGAAATGGCCAAGGGCGCAAAAATGATTGATCAATTGCGCGAGGGCGACAAGGTTCTGATCGCCGAGGCCTGTACGCACCATCCGGTGGAGGACGATATCGGCCGCGTGAAACTGCCGAAATGGCTGTTAAAGCATACCGGCCACAAGCTGGAAATTAAGATTGTCGCCGGGCGCGATTTCCCGGAGGATTTGAGCTCCTACAAGCTGATCATCCACTGCGGCGGCTGTGTCTTCAACCGCCGCGAGCTATTGTCGCGCATTGAAAAAGCCAGGCAACTTAAAGTGCCCATAACGAATTATGGGATCGCCATCGCCTTCCTGCACGGCATTCTTGACCGCGCCATCAAACCGTTTGAACGCGAATTGACGTCATCTGTTTTAGAATGGCATACACCCAAAACAGCATGAATCATTTCCGACAAATGCGTTGAATATCAATTTTTCCAGAGACCACTTTCAGGAAGGGTTTGCCTTTCTTTATGCCCACGGTGCCATATCCGCCGGCGGTGCAAATGAATGCCTTGAAATCTCCCTTCATGGCGGGATCCAAATATAATGTCTTCTCAACCGCATCATACCGCGCGCCGCTGAAAGCCTGGAGCAGGCTGTATGAAGACATCGCCCGCGCATACCAATGACCACATTCATATTCATTGAAAGGATTGCGATTTTCCCCGTCATAGCGTTTGCGCACGGCGCGAATGATATCCAGCCCCTTTTGAACGCGGCCGAACATGATCAGGTGCGCGGCGACCTGATATTCAATTCCGGTCCAGACTTCGTTGCTATAGACGAACGGCAACGAAGGCTCATCGCCTTTCGGCCACGAGCAGAGCAAAAGTCCGGCCTCATCGCCTAATGCAAATCCCGGCCGCTGTGGATTGGCATGATCAACAAGAGTAGCACGAAAGTTGTGACGATAGACGGCATCCACGTGGGAGGCCGTTTTCTTTTCATCCAATACCGGATCCAAGCCAGAGACCCTTGCCAGCCAGTCACCCAGAACGCCATCCGAGAGACAGCCATTGCCGTATTGATACTTTGGACCTTCCTTGGCCAACAACGCCATGGCTTCCGGCGAGTAGCGGGAAAATAATTCTTTATCCGAAGCGACCGCGCGTAAATTCCGCCATTGAATTTTCTGGATAAAATAATTCCCGTTCCAAAGCCGCGATTCCATTGCTTTCCTCCCTTTGGCAAGCAGAGTTTCGTATAAGCCGATATCGGCGCTGCAGGTTTTGCCCATTGATATGGCGGCTTTAAGCGCGCCCAGGTAAAAACCGGTGCACATGGCGTCCGCCCCCCAGAACTCTATATCATAGGTATTATGATGCGGTTCAAGCAATGTGCCGGTATGATCCGGATCCCATGTTTTTATGCAATAATCCAGGCTGGCGCGAATGCGCGGCCAGAGGACTTTCATCCAGTCCGTGTCGCCGCCTATGCGCCACTCCCGGTAAACCTTGATGATTCCGCCAAGCTGGCCGTCCGCTGCGGCATGGAAAATGTGATTGGTCGGACCAGTCGGCAGGGCGGAACGGAAAGTCTGATGCCCGCGTTCATCCTGGTTGACTTGATATTCGGTTTCGCGCAGGCCACATTCCAGGGATGGAAATAAATGCGGAATCACCTGCGCGTAGTTCCAGACATGAGTGCATGATCCCTCACAACATCCGGCTTTATCGGCACATCCTTCCCAGCCCCAGAGTTTTCCATCGGTCTGCCGCAGGCAGGTGGGGGATTTGAGGATCGTAAGGTTGGCGGCCACCGCTTCCACCGCCTCGGACGGCAAAGTGGTGTCATAAAAACACCTGCTGAAAGTTGCGGTCGCGGCCCGCAGAGAGTCATATTGCTTGCGCCAATATTCGCAGACTTCCGCGATTCCCGCAAAGCGTTTTGCGTACCAGGGGGTATAAAATTCATTCTTTTTCTGCTCACATTTGCAACCGGCGGATTTGCACTCAACTTTTCCCACCGCAAGATCACTGCGTGGCACATACCAAGCCATGAGTAACGGAATGGTGATTTCAGATCCGGGCGACAATTCAAATGGAACATACAGACTGGCGCCGCCGCCGGGTTCGCCGGATGAATGCGGCTTTTTGTCCTGAGCCTGACCTGTGGAAACATTCCGCCAGACCATAGTCAACGGATCAAATGCTCCTCCCCGGAACCAGGCGCAGTCAACTTTTGCCGGATAACCGCGGGTGAACGCCGCGAAATATCCTTCGTTGACATCTTTACCCGGCTGGGCAAGGATAAAGCCTGATTTCATCCGGCGGATATTCGCGCCAGTCTGCGATTCCACTTTCATAAAATTCGCAGCATGAAACGAGAAAACACCCTTAACTCTTCTGGAACCGTGATTATGGAACCCATATTCCACCGCGGCAACCGGCAGGCTTGAATCATCCGGATTGCCGGGGATGAATGGACTCCATCCGGTTAATTGCGCTCTTAACGGCATTTTTTGATCTTTCAAAATTACTTTCCCAAAAGGAAACCGGGCCGAAAAAGAACATCCGGGAAACCGCGGCAACCCATAACTTTTCCCACCCTGGCCTCTCCCTCCTTCAGTAACACCGAAGATTTTACGCATTGGCACCGGTCCTTCCAGTATCCGCGCAGTTTCAGAGCCTTCAAGATACAGCGCGGCGAACATTAACGGCTCGTTTAAAATATCCGGTTTATGCCGGAGCGAGACATGCGAGAAAGCACCCGTGCCTTCCAGGCAAATCATTCCCGAGCCAAGCCCGCCCATGGGAAACGCCACGTGCGCCAGTTGATCTTTTGAGAAAATCCGGTCCTGATATCCTTTATTCAATCTTTTCTGACTGTTCATTTTGTTGTATTCCTTTCAATTAATTTAAAGGCCGGCGGAATTGAAATTGGTTTTTTTCCGCTGATCACGCGGCAAACCTGGTCCCGAACCCAGCCGACCGGATATTCCAGCGTGGTGATGTCGGGAAACAATGCGGTAAAAGAAGGACTGTTATCAACACCCAGCACTGAGATGTCATCCGGTGTTTTCAAGCAATGTTGCGAAAGAATCCGCATGGCGGATAAAGCCAGCCAGTCATTATGACAAAACAAAGCCGTGACACCTTCCCGGCGGATTGTTTCAATCAAGTCCGCGTCAGCAGGCTGGCGGAGCACAAGCGGCTTCAGGCCGCGCATGGTCATTGCTTTTTCATAACCCAGTTGCCGCGCTGAAATGGCATAGGCTTGACGTTTGAAGGTCAGGTGCAAAATTCTGCGATGTCCCTTGGAGGTCAGAAAATTGACCGCGTCCCGGCCTGTCCGTTCCTCATCCGGCGTGATAAAAATGGTTCCTTTCCCCTGACAGGGGCTTAACAATGAAATAATTTTAATGGAACCGGCCAACGGCGGCGGAATTTTCAAGTTGTCAACAGGGGGAATGATTATGGCCGCGGGAAACCGCCGGGCGGCAAACTCGCGCAATGTCTCCAGGAAACCGGCTTCATCGGAAACTGCGCCGATTACCAGCCGGTAACCGAGGGAAAGCGCTCCTTCCTGGATTGCGGTCACCAAATCCATGAAAAAATGACCGTTAAACTTCGGCACCAGCGCGATCAGGTTTTTACAGGTTCCGCGCAGTAATTCACGGACTCCTGGATGTGGCGTGTACCCATAGCGATTGGCCGCGGCCAGGATGCGCCGGCGCGTTTCCGGGTTGATGCCGGGGCGGTCATGCAATGCACGATCAACCGTCCCCTGGGTTACCCCGCACATTTCCGCCAGCCGCAGGGAGGAAATCATTCTCTTTTCCCTGTTTTCCTCTTTTTTCATAAATCACGTCATATACACAAAAACCCTTTACGTGTAACTAAACGGAAGACTACCAGACCGGCTGGCTTTGTCAAGGGGGAATGCGGGATTATTTTCTTTTTCGTCTTTCCCAGTTCCGTACTTGCCCGGGAATAATCCTGAAGAGCGGATGCGGGCATGGTTCTTTTACCTTTGCGTATTCCGATAAAACAGATGCGCTGCGCTTGCTCAATTTTGTTTTGAGATGCCGCCACTCATACAACAGCTGGCCACGCGTCTCCGCGATGCGGGACTGAATTCGGCGTTTGTTGATTTTGCGGACGTTAAATTCGTATCCGCGCCTCACGGCTTCGCCATGAACTGCGGCGAGGTATGTTGCGATTACAGCAACGGGATCCTGTTGTTTCCGAAAACGCTCGAGCTGAGGGTGGCGCCGGTATCCCCTGGTCTTGCCGATCAGTACGGCCTGCGCCAATAATCCTTCCCGCCAGAGAGCGAGCAAACCCTGACGATCCAAGTACTGCGGATGTAAGGTCCAGATTCTCATCTTGCCTGCCTGGCAGAACATCAACGCCTGGCTAAGTACTCTCGGGCGCAAATACGCTAACTTTAGTGTATTTGTGTCCGCGAGTACTAAGGCACACTTTGCGCGCCGATATTCCTTCTCTTGCACTAACAGTATTTATTAAAACAAACCCAGATCATAAACTTAAAAAAGTTTATTCAGCTTTTAGGGAATATTGGACTTTAGTCAGATTGAATGTCAAGCATGATAACAAGCACCTGGCGTCCCCCCATAGGGACGCCGAGACTGTAGCGGTTTTCCGCCACGGCGGCCTGCCCGAGCTCGGCCAGGGATCCGCCTTCGGCGGAAGACTGTAGGCTGTAGCGCGAAACACAGAAAACGCATCTTAAAAAACCAGAAATGTGACTTAATAAATTGATCTTAATATAATGACTTACCTAATAGTCTTACAGCCTACAGTCTAATCAACCTTTGGATTAGCCGGTTCCACCGCAAATTCGGTCATTTTATTCCAATCAACATACATAATCCGCAGCGATTCCACGAGCTGGGTGAGTTCCCGGTTCAACTCCACGGGCTTGCCGGGGATTTCATAAGTGGCCGGGTCTTCCAGGCGGGAGGTGAGTTCTTTTTGCCGGGTTTCCAGTTTTTCAATATGCGCCTCCAGCCTGGCCAGTTTTTTCTGGTGTTCCCGCCGGACAGTTGCGCGCGCCTGGCGCGTCTCGGCTTCAACCCGACGTTGTTCCTTGCGTGAAAGTCCGTCCGGTTCACTCACCCTGGCATCGCTCAATGTACCGCCCGCCGTGAGCGCCTCGCGCGCGGAAAGAGCTTTGGACCGGTCAAGATAATACTGGTAGTCGCCGGCATAAGGCGTCAATTGGCCGGCATTGATATGCAAAACCGTGTCGGCAATTGAACGGATAAAATAAACGTCGTGACTGATAAAAACGAGCGTACCCCGGTATTGCCGGAGAGCCTCAACCAGGGCATCAATGCTTGCCATGTCAAGGTGGGTGGTCGGCTCATCCATAAGCAGGAAATTCGGGGGATTGAGCAGGAGTTTGACCAGGGCCAGCCGGCTTTTTTCGCCGCCGCTCAGGACGCTGACGCGCTTAAAGACGTCGTCCCCGCGAAAGAGGAAAGACCCGAGCACGTTGCGCACGGATTGCTCGCTCGCCAACGCCCCGGAACCAAGCGCTTCTTCCAAAACCGTGCGGCCGGGATTGAGCATTTCAATGCGATGCTGGGCATAGTAACCGACTTTCACCCGCAGGCCCAGTTCGCGAACGCCGCGCTGGAACGGAATCACCCCGGCCAACAGTTTCAGCAAGGTGGATTTGCCGGCGCCGTTCGGCCCCACCAGCACGGTGCGTTGTCCGCGCTCCACGTTATAGTTCAGGCCGCTATAAACCGCGACCGGCCCGTAAGACTGATGAATATCGGCCAGGGTGATGACGCGCTGGCCGGTGCGCTCCGGCTGGGGCCAGTGGAAAGTAATTGTCTTTTGCACGGCAACGGGCGCATCAATTTTGTCCATGCGTTCAATCTGTTTCAACTTGCTCTGGGCCTGGGCGGCCTTGGTGGCCTTGGCGCGGAAACGATCGGCAAAGAGCTGGAGGGATTCTATTTTCTTCTGCTGGTTTTTATAGGCCGCCAGTTGTTGTTCCTGGCGCGCGGCGCGTTCCCGCAAATAGTCATCGTAATTCCCGCGATACCGGTTGATCCGGGATTGGGCAATTTCAAAAACCTGCCGGATGAGCTGATTCAGGAACTCACGGTCATGGGAAATCATCAGGATGGCGCCGGGATAATTCCGCAAATATTCCTGGAACCAAACGAGCGATTCAATATCCAGATGGTTGGTCGGTTCATCCAGCATCAGCAGGTCGGGCGCCTGCACCAGGAGGCGCGCCAGGTGCGCGCGCATGATCCATCCGCCGCTCAGCGCGCGCGTGGGCCGGTTGAAATCCGACTGACGAAAGGCAAGTCCGGCAAGAATCTGTTGCGCTTTCGGTTCAAGCTCATAAAGGCGCAATTCATCCAGGCGCGAGTGGGCGCAATGCCCGGCCTCGGAATGTTCACCTTCACGGCGCAGGGTGTTACGCAAAGCCGTGATTTCCGGGGAGACGGCGGTGGCCAGTTCCAGCACCGTTTCATCGCCGCTCGGCGCGATTTCCTGGGGCAGATAGCCCATCACGGCGCCGCGGCGCAAAACCACGCTGCCTTCATCCGGTTCCAGTTCGCCCAGCAAAAGGCGAAAGAGCGTGGATTTGCCGGAGCCGTTGGGGCCGATTACCCCGATCCGGTCAGCGCGGTTCACATGAAACGACACATTACTGAACAGGCTCCGGTCACCGTACGATTTGCCGAGTTTTGAAACGCTAATCATGGGTAGGGCAAGTTTCTGGAAGCAGATTTTTGTCTTCCATCAGCATCAATTCAGAGGATTGCTCCAACGAATGCCACGGAAACGGGAGAAATCAGAATCTGTGGAGATCAGTTCGCAACCATGTTCCGCGGCAAGCGCGGCCAAGTGCGCATCCGTGACAAGGTTTGCCACAGACTGCCCCTCAAGCAGCATTTTCTGAAAGACTGCCCAGTGCCGTTCGGTCGGGTGGATAATCCGAGTACATGGTTGATCCATCCAACTTTGCACGCGAGCGATTGCCTGGTCAAGCGACATGGGGTGTTCAAATACGCGCGGGTTCGTGCCGATGCGGATGAACGCGCCAAGAATAGTCCATGAAAGACACACGGGTGAACTATTAGACAACTGATCATCCCACCATGCGCGCGCCGCCACGTGGCGAGGACTGAGCTGATCTTCGGCGTACAGAAGGATGTTGGCATCCACCAAAATCATCGGTGGTCCTCACCCTCAATTTGCGCGAGCAATTCCTGGATATTATCCAGGCTTCTGCCTGCTCGCAGTCCCAGATTGCGGGGGCGGGTGTGATAAGGACGACTCTTGGCGGGTTCCTTAACCGTCTGTAAACCGGCGCGAAGCGCCTCATTTACCACCCGACGGAAAGGCGTGTGCAACTTCTCGGCAACAGATCTCGCCGTGTCAATGACATCATCATCTATGGTAAGGGTTGTTCTCATGGCAACATCATAGCATCATCATTGTTGATGTCAACACATCACGTTCGTCATTTTTTCAAGCATGGACACTAAACTTCCGCAAGCAGATCAAGCACGCGGCGGATTTTTGCGGATTGTTCAAGCACCTCCTGCCGGCGTTCCTTCTGGACGGCCACGACTTCCGGCGGAGCCTTGCCGACAAAATCGGCGTTATTCAACTTCATTTCAACCGCGGCCAAATTCTTGGCGAGCTTGTCAAGCTGGTCATTATGTTTTTTAATTTCCTGCGCGATATCAACCAGCCCTTCAATCGGAATAAAAATCGTCCCGAGCGGGCAAATGGCGTTCAACGCCTTTTTGGGCGTATTTTTCAATTCAATATCAAAAGACTCCGCCCGGAGAAGAAAGGCAATTGACTCGCGATCGGCGGCAAGCGTTTCGGCGATGGAATCGGTTTCCGGCTTGATGATATATTTCACCCGGGCGGACGACGGGATATCGCAGTCTTTGCGCAGGTTGCGGCAGATCCTGATCAGCTCGTGCTTGTTTTCAACGTATTCAACCGCCCGCGGCTCAATGCCGAGCCGGGCCAGTTTGTCTTTCCCCATCGGTTTCGGCCAGGAACACGTCTGAATCGTCTCGTCTTCGGCGCCATAACCCATGCCGTGCCATAATTCTTCAGTCACAAAAGGCGCCAGCGGATGAAGCAATTTAAGGACATTGGCAAAGACGTAGTGCAACAAATGCAAGGCGGATTGTCGCCGATGAACATCGGGAGAATTCAACGGCAATTTGACATATTCAATATGCCAGTCGCAAAACTGGTGCCAGACGAAATCATAAACGCATTTTGCATAATCGTTAAAACGGGACCGTTCAAGATTCTCCGTGCAGGCGGCAATTGTTTCGTCAAGCCGGGCGATGATGAATTGCTCATCCATGCTTAAATCAAATCTCCGGCAGTTTTTTTCAGAATTCTGTCTTGTAGGCGTCGCAGCCCCGCTTTCAGCGGGGCAAGCCCTATGCTTGTCCTGCCAGAAGCAGGACGACGATTCCTGGCCACCTGCGGCAGATCGCGGATCGCCGAACAGGTGGTCGGCTCCTACAAATCCCTCAGCCCCCAATGGAGGCGGCACATTGCCGCCGCTCATCTGGATAAACCTGGCCGCATTCCATATTTTCGTCAGAAAATTGCGGCCGATCTCAAACTTGTCGTTTGAAAGATAAACATCCTGTCCCGTGGCGGTAACCATCACCAGGCTGAAACGCAGGGCATCGGCGCTGAAATCCTTGATGATTGACTGGGGATCAATTGAATTGCCGAGGCTCTTGCTCATCTTGCGGCCGGTATTGTCGCGCACGGTTCCGTGGATATACACCTTGCGGAAAGGCAAATCGCCCATGAATTCAAAACCGGCCATGATCATCCGGGCCACCCAGAAAAAGATTATTTCGGAAGCCGTTACGAGCGCATCGGTCGGATAATAGAATTTGAGGGCCGCCCCGCCCTTCGGCCAATCCAGGGTGCTGAACGGCCAGAGCCAGGAGGAAAACCAGGTATCCAACACATCCTCGTCCTGCTTTATCTTGCTGCTCTTGCATTTCGGGCATTCACCCGGCGCGCCCTTGGCCGCCCACTCGGCATTGCAGGCTTCGCAGTAAAAAACGGGGATGCGGTGGCCCCACCAGATCTGGCGCGAGATGCACCAGTCACGAATATTTTCCATCCAGTCCAGATAAACCTTGTTCCAGCGTTCCGGAATGAATTCAATCCGCCCGGCTTTTACCGCATCAAGCGCCGGCTGGGCCAGCGGTTTCATCTTCACGAACCACTGGAGCGAAAGCCGCGGCTCAACAACCGTGTCACAGCGGTAGCAATGCCCGACGGCATGGGAATGATCAATTATTTTTTCAATCAGCCCGGCCGTTTCCAGGAATTCAACCAGCTGACGGCGGCATTCAAACCGGTCCTGGCCGGCGTATTTACCGGCATTTTCATTCATTTTGCCGTCCTCGCGCATGACGTTAACCGGTTGCAATCCGTGCCGGCCGCCGATGGCAAAATCATTCGGATCGTGCGCCGGGGTAACTTTCACCGCCCCGGTCCCGAATTCCGGATCAACAAAATCGTCACTGATGACGGGGATCTCCTTTTCGAGCACAGGCAGAACAAGCATTTTTCCAATGAGAGAAGAATAACGCGCATCCTTCGGATTGACCGCCACGGCAACGTCGCCGAGCATCGTTTCCGGCCGCGTCGTGGCAACTGTCACCGCTTTTGTTTTATCGGCGGCAAAAGGATAACGGATGTAATACAACTTACCATTGGTTTCAACATGAACGCTTTCCTCATCGGAAAGCGCGGTGTGACAGCGCGGACACCAATTGATGATATAATTGCCGCGGTAAATGAGCTTTTTGTCATAAAGCCGGATAAAGACTTCCGTAACGGCGTCGCTCAAGCCCTCATCCATCGTGAAGCGCAGGCGGTCCCAATCACAGGATACGCCGAGTTTTTTCAACTGCTGGATGATGGTGTTGCCATATTGTTCGCGCCATTCCCAAACGCGTTTTACAAACGCTTCCCGTCCAAGATCATTTCTGGTTTTACCTTCCTTGCGGAGCGCCCTTTCGACGACGTTCTGGGTGGCAATGCCGGCATGGTCGGTCCCCGGCACCCAGAGAGCGTTAAATCCTTCCATCCGTTTCCAGCGGATTAAAATATCCTGGATGGTAACGTTCAGGGCATGCCCCATGTGCAGGATGCCGGTGACGTTGGGCGGCGGCATCATGATGGTATAGGACTTGCCGCCCCGGGCCGGATCGGCATGGAACATTTTTTTATCAAGCCAGTGCTGATACCATTTGGATTCAACATCAGACGCGTTATAATTTTTTGGTAATTCAGACATGGCAGTTATGACGAACAATTCGCAGGAATGACAGAAATGCGGAATTTTGACTTCTGACTACTGACTTCTGGCTACTTTTTTTTCCGCCCCTTTTCCTCATCCTTGAAGAGCTTGAATTCAACGCTGTCCACCAGCGCTTCCCATGAAGCTTCAATGATATTTTCGGATACCCCCACTGTCCCCCAGGTATCAACCCCGTCGGTGGACTCAATGATGACCCGGGTTTTGGCCGCGGTGGCCTCCTTGGGGTCAATGATGCGGACATGGTAATCAGTCAGGGCAACCTGGGCGACCGCCGGATAAAACTTGGTCAAGGCATGCCGCAGGGCATGATCCAAGGCGTTGACCGGTCCATCCCCTTCGGCAACGCGGTGTTCAATATCATTGCCGACCTTCAGCTTGACGATGGCCTCCGAGCGACACGGCTCGTTCTTGCCGCGTTTTTCCACGGTCACCCTGAATCCGAGCAAATCAAAGAAGGGCCGGTGTTTCTTGAGCACCTTCTGGATCAGGATTTTGAACGAGGCATCCGCGCCCTCAAATTCATATCCTTTCTTCTCCAATTGTTCCAAATGGTTCAAAACTTCCTTGACCTGGGGTGAACTCCGGCTCATTTCCACGCCCATTTGAACGGCCTTGAGAAGGACATTGCTTCCTCCGGCGAGCTCGGAAATCAGGATTCTTCTTTCATTGCCGACTTCCTCCGGCGTGATATGTTCAAAACTTTTCGGGTTTTTCTCAACGGCATTGACATGCATGCCGGCCTTGTGCGCGAAGGCGCTCGCCCCCACGTAAGCCAGCCGCCGGTCATGGGTAACATTCAAAAGCGCGTTGACAAACCGGGAAAGATTGGTCAGTTCCTTCAGATTGTCGCGCCGGCCGAATCCGATGCCCATTTTTAATTTAAGGCAGGGAATAATTGAGCATAAATTGGCATTGCCGCAACGTTCGCCGAACCCGTTAATAGTGCCCTGCACGTGCGTGGCGCCGGCCCGGACGGCCTCAATGGAATTGGCCACGGCCATTTCGCCGTCATTATGGCAATGAATTCCAACCCTGACAGGGATGGATCGCACCACCAGGGATGTAATGTCAAAAATTTCATTCGGCATATTCCCGCCGCGGGTATCGCACAACACAATCCCGTCGGCACCGCCCTCAAGGGCGGCGTTGATGGTGCGCATGGCAAACTCAGGACTGTCCTTGTACCCGTCGTAAAAATGCTCGGCATCATAGAACACTTCCCTGCCGTGTTCCTTGAGACAGCGGACCGTATCCTTGATCATTGCCAGGTTTTCATTCTCGGTTGTCCGCAGGACGTCGGTCACGTGCAGACGCCATGATTTGCCGAAAATCGTGGCCACCGGCGTGTCGGCCGCCAGCAATTGTTTCGTGCCGTGATCCTCGCCAACCGGGGTATTCGCCCGGCGGGTGCTGCCGAATGCCGCAATTTTTGAATTTTTTAAATGCCGCTTTTTAATTTCGGCAAAGAATTCCATGTCCTTCGGGTTTGAAGCCGCGAATCCGCCCTCAATGTAATCAACGCCGAATTCATCAAGCTTCATGGCCAGCCGGACCTTGCTGGCGCTTGAAAGGGAAACGCCTTCGGCCTGCATTCCGTCGCGCAGCGTCGTATCATAGATTTGAATTTTTTTCATCTTTGTAATTTAAACACCCTATGCAAGGTTTTCATGGCCAGATTGGCAAATTTCTTGCGGATGATCACGGATATCTTGATTTCCGACGTGGAAATCATGAGGATATTGATATTTTCATCGCCGAGCGCCTTGAACATTTGAAAGGCAACGCCGGAATGGCCGCGCATGCCCACCCCGACAATGCTGAGCTTGGCGATATCATTGTCAATTTTGATCGACTTGAAGGCGGTCCCTCTCTCCAAAGAACGCATCACGTTTTTCGCCTTGGAAAGATCATCTTTTGGAATGGTAAACGAGATGTCAGTCCGCCCGCTCGCGCTGCTGTTTTGAATAATCATGTCAACATTAACGCCGGCGCCGGCAAATTCCTTAAAAATACGGGCCGCTACGCCGGGCTTGTCCGGAACGTGTTCCAGGGTGATTTGCACCTGATCCTTGTCAGCCGCCAATCCGCGCACAATGATATCTTCCATGCTTTTTACCTCTTCCTTGACGATTGTTCCCGGTTTTTTTACAAAACTGGAAAGCACTTCCAGTTGAACTCCATATTTTTTCGCAAACTCAATCGAGCGCGACATGAGAACCTGCGCCCCGGATCCGGCCAGTTCAAGCATCTCATCATAGGAGATTTCATCCAGTTTGCGGGCATTCTTGACAATGCGCGGATCGGCCGAATAGATGCCTTCAACATCCTTGAAAATCTGGCAACGATCCGCCTTGAGCGCGGCCGCCAGCGCAACGGCGGTGGCATCCGAGCCGCCCCGGCCCAAAGTGGCTATATCCTGGGCCGGAGTGAGCCCCTGAAACCCGGCCACGATCACGATCCGCCCATCCCGCAGATGCCGGCGCAGACGCCGCGGGTTGATGGCCATGATCTTTGCCTTGCGGTGCATGCCATCGGTGCGGATCCCAGCCTGGGGACCGGTCAGCGAAATGGCATCCGCCCCCTTGGCGTGCAAGGCCATGGTCAGCAAAGCCATGGCAACCTGTTCGCCGGTCGCCATGAGCACATCCATCTCCCGATCACTGGGCTCAGGCGTAATTTGATGGGCCAGCGCAATCAATTCATCGGTGGCATCACCCATGGCGCTGACAATCACGACCACGTCATTACCTTTTTTTCTGGTGTCCAAGACCCAGTCAGCCACCCGCCGGATGCATTCCGGGTTCGCGACCGATGTTCCGCCGAATTTCTGGACAATCAAAGCCATTTTAAAAATCCTCAATTCTTATGCAGACCGCCTTTGCGCCGGCGCCCGGCATGGCGTCCAGTTCCTTCAACGCCTCGCGAAAATCATTCTCCTGGGCATGATGGGTGATGATAATAACCGGAACATGCTTGCCGGTGCAATTTTCTTTCTGCAACACCGAGGCAATACTGACGGCGCGCCGACCGAGCAAGGTGCCGACCTGGCCGAACATGCCGGGCTTGTCAAGCAGGGTCAAACGCAGGTAATAGCGGGCTTTTGACTCGCCGACCGGCGCAACATTATCGGCATTGGAACGGCCGAATCCGTTCATATGGCGGCAGGAGCGGCAGGTCAAATCACGGGCGGCCTCAACCACGTCGCTCAAAATTGCGCTGGCGGTTGAATCGCGTCCCGCGCCGATGCCGTAACAGAGAATATCGCCCACGCCGTCGCCCCGGATTAAAATCGCGTTAAACACCCCGCTGACCGACGCCAAGATGCTTGCCTGCGGAACAAGCGTCGGATGGACGCGCACGGATACTTTCCCGGTCTCCTCCTCAACCACCGCCAAAAGCTTGATCCGATAACCAAGCCCCATCGCATATTGCATGTCAATCGCCGACAGTCCCCTGATTCCTTCCACTGATACCGCGTCCATGGGCACATGAAATCCATAGGCCAGCGAGGCCAGGATAACCGCCTTGTGCGCGGTATCTATGCCGTCAATATCCAAGGCCGGGTTGGTTTCCGCGATGCCTTTCTCCTGCGCCTCCTTCAAGGCGGCGGAAAGCGAAATATGCGCCTGTTCCATCCTGGTCAGGATATAATTGCTGGTTCCGTTCAGAATGCCGTGGATGCTTTTTATCCGGTTGGACACCAATCCATCGCGCAACGTGCGGATAATGGGGATGCCACCGCCGACGCTGGCCTCAAAAAAAATGCCGGCCTTGTTTTTTTCGGCTTCCCGGAACAAGTGCGGCGCATTCTCGGCCAGCAGGGCCTTGTTGGCGGTGACCACCGGTTTGCCGAGACTCAGGGCCTGAAGAATAAATTTCTTGGCGTGATCAAGCCCGCCGATCAATTCCACGACAATCTGCACCTTCGGGTTGCGAATGACCGCCTCGGCATCGCGGGTCAAAATATGCGGCGGCAATTCCAGGCCGCGATCGCGTTCCAAGTCAATATCGGCGATGCCCTGCAGAACGAGCCTGATGCCGGTGCGTTTTTCAATGACTTCGCCGTTTTCCTGAAGCCACTTGACAACGCCTGTCCCGACCGTCCCCAGCCCGAGTATTCCAATTCCAATTTCCACCGCCACTTTTTCACCTCAAAACATACAACCAGGCAGTATTGCCGTTTCAAATCAAACTTTACCAGCTTAACCCGCATGTTTCATGGGCGGTTTACCGCTCGTGAAATATCCGGGCTGAACAAAGTGAAAATTGAATTTATCAATATTCCGGCGCCATTCAAGACAAAACCGGCAATTCTTAAAACAACGAAAGATTGTCCGTCATGGGGCGATCTGCGGCGCGGGTTTGGGCGCCTTGGCAATCACCTTCATCTCCCGCAAAAGAGCGGCCAGTTCATTCATGTGATTGTTCAGGTAATCAAGCAGGATACGATCATGGCGGGACTTCCAGCCGTAGCGGGTCAACTCGGCGTAAGCGGTCGCGGGGGTATGTTTTTCAACCAGCAGACGGTAGGCCGCAATGACCCCGCCGGTCCGCTGCGTGCCGGCGGCGCAATGGACCAGGACCGGCTTGTTTTCTTTCCTGGCTTGTTCAATTGCGAAAATGGCGTTGGCATAATTGGTGATATTGCCGGTGCCGTCGCCGCACAACTGGAAATTATAACGGCTTATGCCGAGCTCTTCCGCCGCTTTCTGTTCTGCCCGCCATGACGCGTTGCGCTGATCAGGCTCGGTTAAATCAACGATGACCTTAATCCCGTGCTTCTGCAAGGTCTTGCGGATCAGATGCGGCGCAATGCGTCCGCTCCGGAACACCCGGTCCTGTTCAACAATTCCAAAACGCTTGGGCACAATTTGATATTTGCCCGCTTCCCAGCCGCCGAAGGCAAGGAGCAGCGCAGTAACCGCCAAAAGCGAAACCGGGATATTTTTATAAAAATTTTTACTCACGACCATCCCTGTAAAAACAATCATTTCCGCGCGCGTTTTGGCTTGCCGCCTTGCAACCCGGGCGGTTCGGACTGTTTTTTCACGGCCGGATTGATTATCATCAGGCGGAATGAATCCGATTTTTTCCCGCAATGATCAGCCTTCAGCACCCTGAACGGTTTATCTCCCAATTGCCTGAAAACCAACTTCATGTCCCTGGCCGGCGCAACAATTCCAAACGGTTCATTTTTATCACGCAAAAAACCGCTCAAGGCAACACTATTGGTGAGCGAAACGGTCTCAAGCCGCGAATCAAGGTAAAACATGAACGCGCCCAGGTCGCGCTCGGAATCAGAGGGAAAGACAACGTGTCTTCCGGCATTTATTTCGCCAAGCACAAACCGGCAAAAGGGCATATAACTCCGGGCAAAATCAACCGCCGGCACAAAAACCGATGCCCCGACTATTCCCGCGACCGCCACGACAACGGGCATGGCCAACAGCGCCGCGCGCCGCCGCCCGCCTTTGAACGCCCGCCAAATCTTGTGCTCCAGGAAACATCCCGCCGTAATCGCGATTATGGCAATGATAAAACCTATCCAGGCCGTAACCGGACACGGATTCCAAATGGCCGGAAAACGAAATATAAAGCCAAGCAAATAAGCGGCCGGGGCGAGAATAACCGCGATGCCCGTCAAAACAAAAGTTATGCCAATCAACCAGCGGTCAACCGGCGCCGACCACGCTGAAGGCGTGGCAAGCCAGGCCGCGGACGCATCTTCCAGCCAGACGGCGGTCATCAAGAAAATAAACGGGAAGAGCGGCAGGGCATAGCAAGCCGCTTTGGCCGATGAAACATGAAGCAAAAAAACAATGGCCAGGAGGCTGGTTTTGAGGAAGCCCGCAAGCTCGCTTTGACGCTTTTCCTCGCCCTGATGCTTCGGAACGAGCTCGGAACGGGCCGGAATGAGATCGCCTTTTATCGGACTCTCCCTCCGGAACCAATAATAGAGCGCGGGCACAACCAGCAGGGTCCACGGCAGAAGACGGACAGGCAGGCTTAAGAGATAAAAATAAACCGGTTCCTTATGGACCAGGTAGGGATCAAGCGGCAAAGTCTGATCGTTGAAATAAAGGAAACGGCCGAACTGATTTTCCCAGAAAACATTGTATAAATATGCGCCGCCGCCAGCTTTCCAGAGCGCAAAAACCCAGGGCGCCAGGACAAATACGAACACGAACGCAAAAACAGGAACCAGGACCAGAATAAGCCGGAACCGCCTTTGCAACGCAAGCCAGGCCATCACGGAAAGCCAGATCATCCCCGGCCCGATAAGTCCCTTGGCATAAAACGCAAAAGCCGATACAAATAAAAAAAGCAAATAACGCCCGATAAACCATTTTTCCGCCGTTTGCGCGCGCCAAAAAAGCCAGAGCGAAAAAACGACCATGAAGGTCAGGCAGGAATCCGTCAGGACAATGCGCGCGTATTCAAGGAAAAGCACAGAGATGGCGCACATGAAGGCGGCGGCAAAGCCGGCCTGTTCGCGGCCCAGGGCGCGCGCCCAGGAAACGATGATCAGGAGCGTACAAAAAGCGTAGACGGCGGCCGGCAGACGGACAAGCCCCTCGTTGACCGAGTGAAAGATCCGGCAGAACAGAACGCCGGTCCAATGCAGGAGCGGCGGCTTTTCAAGATAATGAACACCGTTGAAAACCGGCGCAACCCAGCAGTGCGTGCGCACCATTTCGCTGATCATGGCGCCCTCGCGCGTGTCATTGCCCGACCAGAGCGAATGGTCAAAAAGACCGGACAGACAGATGACCGCCAGTAAAATCACCATCATCGCCCGGGACCGTGCTGTCATTTCAGGTGCATTCATTGTCAGGCATACTTCCAGGTTTCCCGCGGCGGTTTCCGAACTTTTGCCGTTGCTTTATCCTCGGCACTATACCCCATGCTGATCATAATATCAATCCTCACATTACCGGGCAACCCGAGAACATTTTTTACGGCTTTTTCATCAAACCAGCCAAGCAGACACGCCCCCACCCCCTGTTCTTCCGCCGCCAGCGAAAGAAAAGCGCATGCGATTCCGATATCCATCAGACTGTACTGGACCCCGCGAAATTTTCCGGCAAGGACAGCCGCGAATTTTGAGCGTTCCGTCAAAACGGCGATCAGAACGGGCGCCTGCGCGGCAAAATTATTCATGGCATACATGCCGGAAAAAGCCGCCTGCGCCAGCTTGGCTCTAACCGGTTCCGTATCGGCCACAATAAACGACCAGGGCTGGGAATTACAGGCCGAAGGGGCGAGCCGCGCCGCTTCCAGACAGCATTCAATTATTTCCCGCGAAACCTGCTCATTCCGATATTTGCGGACACTTTTTCTGGTTCGCATTAAATCCAACAAATTATTTTTCATTTATTTATCTTCTTCCTTTCTTTATGGACAATGATTAAATCATTTTACATAATATCAGTAAATACCTGAAAATTGCACTATTATCGTGCAATAATTAAACTGAGGCAAGCTGTTGCACCCTACCATAGGTAAAAACATGGAAGGAGATCATGAATTCCAAAACAAAACACGCTCGAAATACCGCCGGAGGTTCACGCCTGCAATATTTCAATTATGAGAAATTATTTGATTTTGGAGTGCGCTTATTAACCGCCAAGGGTGTTTCCAAGGCGAAGGCCGAATATATCGCCGGCATTGCGGTTGACACCGAAGCACTCGGCATAACAACCCACGGCGTGGCCGTTTTCCCGTATTTTGACAATGAAATTGGCCGGAATATTGACCCAAAGGCAGATCCGAAAATAATCAAGGAAAAGGATTCCACGGCGCTTATTGACGGCAACAACACTTTCGGCCAATTGTCAATGAAGCTGGCGAAGGAGTTGGCCGTTAAAAAGGCGAGAAAAACCGGCCTGGCCATGATCGGCGTCAGGAACGGGTCTTGGCTCGGCGCATTGTCAACTTATTTGATTCCCCTGGTTGAACAGGGCTTTTTTGCCCAGCTTTGGGTCCAGTCCTCCACCTGCAAGGATTGCGCGCCATACGGGGGAATTGACCCAAGGTTCTCAACCAATCCGGTCGCATTGGCTTTCCCGACCAATGCAGAACCGATGATTGCGGATATTTCCACCGCCGCCATGTCAATGAGCAAAGTCAACCAGTTGATAAGGGATGGCAGAAAAGCGGAGGATAAATTGTTCCTGGACAAAAACGGCCATCCAACCGATGATCCCAGGGCGTTTCCCCGGGGCGGGACCATCTTGTTTTTCGGCGGGGACAAACAGGGATATAAAGGCTATGCCTTTTCCTTATGGTGCGAAGCGCTCACCGCCATGGCCGGCGGCGACTGCAATAACCCATCCGCAAAGACAAGGCAATCGTTTAACTTGCTGGTTATTGATCCCGGGGCGTTTGCCGGGATGGATTATTACAAAAAAGAAATGAAACGTTTTATTGAGCATGTAAAATCAAGCCGGGTAAGAAAGGGATTCTCCGAGATAAGAATCCCGGGCGATAAATTAATAAAAAAATTAACCGCGGCGAAACACCGGGGCATTCCCCTCGGCAAATTTATGATTGAAAAATTAAACATAGCGGCCAAGAATAACAACCTGTCTTTCCCTTAGTGCCTGTCAAGAAATAAACTGTACAATGATTTCTTGACAGGCACTTAACCGGCGGCGCTTTGGCGCGCGAAAGTTCACGGATAAAGAGATACAGGCTCTATTTCAATGCTTTTTTTATCCGGCAAGAACACCACTCCCCGTCCCGGTCCAAGATCAATCCGCACGGGCGATTGGAAATCGAGAATTTGGAATGAACGGTTTGCGGTCATTTCTTCGTTTACCGGCCGGCAGACAACACGGTATTGCGCTTTCAAGCCGTCCGATTGAAACTCAGGCAACGCACCGCTGATTTCCTGTTCCTGTACTTCCACGTTTACCGGCGCCGGGACATTTTCAATGTTTATTACCGCGGCAAACGGCGCGTTCTCATCCGCCTTGATTTTCACCGTTACCTTGCCGGACTCCACCCCATTTGTTCCCCGGATTATTTCATTGACCCGGATGGCGGCGGATATTTCCGGCGCCGCACCGGCGTGGGAAGAATCGGTCCATGGACAAAAAAGCGTCTGAACACGATTGACGCCGTTTTTCCGCAGGTACCGCAGAATATTGCGCGCCTGGTACCGGGGACCGCAATTAAGCAGGAAGTTGCGGCCGCCCTCCTTGACAAGACAGACGGCGCCCCGGTCAATATTAAGCACGTGAATTTCCCATTCCTTTTTCTCGACCAGCCACGCACAAGCACCGGCAAGCAATAGAATCAGAAAAGCCGCAAGCCATACTTTCACTTTCCGATAATACAAACGCCAGACAAGCAGGACAATGAACCACAAGCCGACGAACCAGGCCGGCGGGGATTTTACAAAAACATGGCCGAAAGGAACGCGCGCCAGGATGACCGTGATGTCTGACATCAGCGCGACAAAAAAAATGTTGGCAAAATTGAACACCTCGGCGGCAAACGGCCAAACCCAGCCAAAGGCGATTGAAAGACAGCCCGCAAGCAAAACAAGCGTAGCCAGGGGAATGATGAACAAATTCGCGAGCAACGCGATTGGCGACACCAGGTTAAACCAGCGGGCGATCAGCGGCGTTGAAACCAGCCAGGCCGCGAGGGAAGCAATTACCATAAACAGAATCCAGCGGATTATTTTCCGCGCGCTTTGCGCCGGCCGGTTTTCCGGTTCAAGGCGATATGGATCCGGCGCAAGCCGCCTTTCGCCCATTTCAATCAAGGGCGGACATAAAATAATCAGTCCCGCCACAATTCCGAAAGAAAGCAAAAAACCGGCCTGAAATAATTGCAAGGGATCGGCGCCGACAATCAACAGGGCGGCCAGCGCCATGGCAGAGGAAATATCGGTTTTGCGCTTGAAAAGCGGCCCGATGAAACACATGAGCGCCATGATACAACCGCGCACCGCGCTGGCGCTCATGCCGGTCATGACGGTGAAAACAATCAAGACCGGCGCCAGATAATAAAACCATTTCAACCGCCCGACCCCGTAAATCTGCAACACAAACACGATAAACAGCGCAATGATGGCGACATGCTGGCCGGAGATGGCAAAGACATGATAGGTGCCGGTGGCAACAAAGGCTTCGCGCATATCAAGCGGCAACTCATGCTGCCGGCCAAGAACGAGCCCCTGCAGGATGGCGATCACATCCGGCCGGTGTTCAATTCCGCGCGCCAAGATAACGGAACATTTTTCCCTGATGAAAAAGCACCAATGCAACAAGCTCCACCGGAAAGAAGGCGCCAGCAGGACCGGAACAGACTGGCTGTCAGCATAAAATGAAAATCGTTGCGGCATGTACCGGCCGCCTGCCTCGGCCCGGGATAAATCCGGCAGACGATAATTGTCAACCAACACTCCCCGCAAATGCCAGCGTTCACCCTGAAGTATGCGCCCTCGCCTCGGCGAAGCCTCCGGCGTAGCCTGGGGCGCATTACTGCAGGGCTCGCCCTGACGTGGTTGAGCTTCATTTTGCGGCAGTCTGACCTGAACATCTCCCCGCGCCTTTTGAAACACGCCAATCCTGGAAACCGCCTCAACCTGCATACCAAACGACCAGTATTTTTTTTCACGTAATGCCTCAGTCTTCGGTGGAGCCGGCCTGCCCCCAGGCCGCTCTGACCGGGACGAGGTCGTCCCTTCTCCAAAAATCCACCCGCGAGACTGAGGGATTACTTTTTCACCACGCCAATTCTTGCGCAAGGCCGGGTCATCCGATACAATCCCGATTAACTCAACTCCCTCGCGCGGCTTGTCCATCAAGGCTGAAATATCCCTTGCCGATGGACTGTGAACACGCAAATCAACCGCCAGCCAGCCCGCCATGAATATGGCGAAAAAAACGGAATAATTTGCCGCAATGGCCAACTTGTCGTTCCTGCCCCGGGATAAATCCCCATCCTTATACTTGCTGAAGGCCGACAGAATGATCGCAAATGTTATTGCGAGAAGGGTCAGAATGAAGCCAACTGAAAAATTCAGACCGGTCAGCCAAACACCGGCAGCAGTTCCCGCCAGATAACAGAAAACCATCCCCAGCATGGGCCGCCGCACAGGCTCAAGAGGCGTTCGCATGGAAACATGGTCTTCAGGCATGAAAACAGTCTACACCATCAACCCAAAAAACCAAAGCCGGGAAAATCAACCTTGGACGGCAAAGTTTCCGAACGTAACCTCAGTCTTCGTTGGAGACGGCCTGACCCCAGGCCGGAAAAGACGGAACGAGGGCTGCTTGCCCGTCGTAGCCCTTGGGCGAAGTCGGGTTCCGTCTCCAAAAATCCACCCGCGAGGCTGAGGGGGTTACTTCCGAACATCAATTACGCTGGACAGGCGCAAGTTTTCAGCAATACTTATTACGGCATGGAAGACATCAGCCCCAATAAGATTAAAATAAACATCAATGACAGCCGGACGGTTTTCGCAACGCCCGGCATTTCCCTCCTGCAGGCATTAAAAGAGGAAAATATATTCGTGTCATCCGCTTGCGGCGGACGCGGCATTTGCGGCCTTTGCCGTTTGCGCGTCCTGGAGGGCGCCCCGGAAACTCTGACGCCGCAGGAGCTGGCGCACCTCGGCAGCGCCGAACAGCAGGATAATTTCCGGCTCGCCTGCCAGATAACACTTAAACGCGGCTTGCGCGTTTTGATTCCGGAGTCATTTTTCAACGCGCGGGAATTCAGGGCAACCGTGGCTGAAATCAGGGATTTGACCCATGACATCAAGGAAATCAGACTGCAACTGCAATCGCCCCAATCAATTTCCTTCAAAAGCGGCCAATACATCCAACTGCGCATTCCGCCCTACGCGGGAAGCAAAAGAATCGCCTACCGCACTTATTCAATCGCTTCGCCCCCTTTGGAAAATACGGTTATTGAACTTGAAGTCCGGCGCGTCCCGAACGGTCTTGGAACGACGTATATTTTTGAACACTTGAAAAAAGGCGATAACATCGCCTTCAACGGACCGCACGGCAATTTTTTCCTGCGCGAAAACGACAATCCGATTGTCATGATTGCCGGCGGTTCCGGCATGGCGCCGATAAAATCAATGCTCGGCGACATGCGCGGCCGCAAGATCAGGCGCAAAATACGTTATTTTTTCGGCGCACGGACGCCTTCCGACATATTTTACGCCGACCTAATGTCTTCCCTTGAAACGGCATTGCCGGATTTTCATTTTATACCGGCCGTATCCGACGTTTTACCGGGGGAAAACTGGCCGGGGGAAACCGGCCTGGTCACCGAAGTGGTTGAACGCCATCTTGAGGAGGGATTCCAGGGCGAAGCTTATCTGTGCGGCAGTCCGGCCATGATTGATGCCTGCCTGAAAATATTGCAGCAAAAAAAAGTTCCCATGGAGCGAATTTACTATGATAAATTTGCGTGAATGAAAGATACTGGCCAGAGGGATTGGGGACGTGTCCCCGTTTTGATGCTTAAGTATTAAAGTTAGCCTGCCCAAGCCCGGCCAGGGGTTTGACCCCGTTTCTCCCATTGCGTTTCCTCATCCGAATGTGGCCGGTCACCTTCCGTTGAAAAAACTGTGCCAGCCATTGCCATTAAAAAAGAAATCATCATTAATTTTATGATTTTCATATATGCTCCTGATTTATACTTTCTCGTACATGATCAATTCGCTGGTGAGTGCAACGTCAAGTTCCACGGGGATGCCGTGAAGCAACAGGTCCTGCCCGGAAAGGCGCAAAACCTGCCGGCTATTGTCGAGTATGACTTTGTATGTTGCCGAGGCGTCCACTCCGCGGGGGCGAAACTGATACGTGGACTGGCCACCGGCCAACTTGAAAATACCGGCGTAGCCGCGACTGCGCTCCGGGCAGGCATATTCCAGCACACACCATTCCGCCGGCTGGAACAGACCGATGTCCGGCGTATGGTGATGCACCACGGGTGCGCCGGCGAGTACCGGCCGGCAGAAGCCTTTGTGGAGGTCAATATAGCGCTTGGCTTTCTGGAAGTATGGAGTGGAACGGTCCGAGTTTTGCGCGCCAAAACCAACGAAGATCGGCAACGCGAAGAGCGTCACCCGCAGATGCGTATCCAAGTCCGCGGTCTGGTGCGCATGCTGCATGTGGTTGTGATAGTAACAAATTGATTCCGGCGGGATAAACAGACTCAACGCGTTAATCGCGCGAATGCTGTAGGGAAAAACGCTCCAGTCCGACTCGCAGGCGTAGTGAAAACGCGAGAGCATTCCGAGGTCGTTCCTTCCGCCGCCGCTGGAGCAGTTCTCCAGACAAACGTCAGGACATTCCTTAAGCACGCGGTCATAGACTTTGTGAAGTGTCTCGCTGTGTCGCCAGAATTCGCTTTCAGCAAAGCCGTCACGCAGCGTCTGCCCGCCCTCACCGGTGGAGACGTTGTAGTCGAGCTTGTAGAAGTCGAGCTTGAAGCCCTTGATGATTTTGAGGATCGAGTCCTCGAAATACTTGGCCGCATCAGGATTGGCCAGGTCAAGTGTGTTTGCGCATTCCCGGCCGTCATCAGTCTTGAGCAACCAGTCCGGATGGGATTTATACGTGCGCGTGTTCTTGCATAAAGCCTCGGCTTCGTGCCAGAGACCAAACAGTATGCTTTTTTTGTGAACGTGCGCACGAATTCCCGCCAAGCCGCCGGGGAGCCAATCGCCTTCAAACCAATCTCCGCGATGTTCCTCCCAGCCAGCAAAACTCTCGCCATACCAGCCGGCATCAACCATGAACGCTTCCACGCCCATTTCTGCCGCAATATCCACCTCTTTAAGTATCCATTCACCCGGCTCTTCCACTACCCGGCATGCAACCGTGTACATCTCTTTGCCTTTGGGTCGGGTTGGTATAACGCTTGCACGCATATGTTCATGCCACTGTTTTACGCACTCATCCATCTGCCCGTGGAAGAACCCCAGATGTACCTCGGGACTTGTTATGGTCTCGCCCGGCGCAAGCACGCGCAATGGCGCGGGCGCCAAGGGACCAAGGCGAAACTCAAGAACAGCATCCGGACGGTTCCTGAACTCGGCAAAGAAATTGCCGCTCCAGGCCAGGCCAAGAAATACCATTTCACCGGTGGCTTCGTTCCGGACGATATAGTACGGTGATCCAAATGACCGTCCTTGCGCTTTACGCTCAATGCGAAAGTTCTCAGACGGCAAAGGTTGCCATACAAAATCACCTTCTTGTCCCCATTCCTCACCCCGAAAGTATCCAAGGGAATATGATGAGGAACTCGTCACCTCATTGCCTGGATTCAGATGGTTCAGATGGATGGGTATGTTCCTGCTCCACAGCACACCGGACCAGGGCGAAATATGTGACAAAACTGCGGATGCTTTGCCGGTGTTCGTGATTTCCAGATAGCGCGCCAGCACGGCCGAGCCATCCACCCGCGTTACAACTTTCACGGTTACCGGTCGCACTTGATGCCGCAATTCAACTACGGCTTCCTCGGTGTTGCCGCGTTTGCCGTTTTCCCCTTTACGTTTGGATGCGCCGACCCAATCCCAGCGGTTATGCAGAAGCTGACCGTCCATTTCCAACTCAAAAGTATGCAACAAATGCTGTAATGATGGGAGTTTAGGTAAACCGGTCGTAACGTTTTCACGATGCACATGGCCGGTCGCGGACCAGTAAAGTCCGATCCATCGGCCATGATCCAATGCCTCCTCGCAAACCATGGATGCTGACACATATCTCGCGGCCGGGCGTTTCGCCGTAGTGGCGAACGAAAGTTCCGTATTCTTAATGCCTTTGGCGTTCGGCATGTGCAGTTTTAGTCTTTCTGTCATTTGTTTTGTTCCTCCTCCTCAGAAACTTCCCGCCGTGCGGGAAGGGTTAATTGTTTATGGTTAATTATTTATGTAAAAATCACTATTTCGACCATTTTTTGACAAGTTTCTTTTATTACGAAGCCGGACAACGTCAGGTACAAGGCTCCTATTTTTTTTTAAATTAGGCCCCGCAAAGCAGGACAACTAAATAGCCATGAATAATTAAGCCTTTAAGGTAGCGCATGCATTGCCATCTATTTTTTTGAATCGCACTGCGTCAACATGTTCAATTTGTACAACCCGGCACCGTGCGCATTGATCGTAGGGGCAAAAGTATCGGTACATGTGCCCATATCGGCTTTTGTCCATAAGTTTCGAATGGCGCATTTTTTCATGCCAAAGTTGTTCAGATTCACCAAAACCTGCGCACAAGCGGATGTCCTGTTAAAGATAGCCAGATATTTATCGCTTGAATCGGGTACGTCAGCCGCCCATATCGGATAATCGCCATGTTGAACCAATCGGTTTCCATGACTGTTTTGATTGACCGCCAGGGTCTCGGCATTTGTAATCAGTGATAAAGTAAAAGGATCGCTATCCGGCAGATTCGCGCCGAGCATCAAAGGAGCGCGGGTGATTAGAAGCAGGGACATGAGCGAGTATTGTTCATCCTGGGTCAGGGCGCACCATCTCGGACCGTTACGGGAAGGGGAACAGCACCAATTGCTATGTTGGTAAAGATAGCCTATCGGGATCATATCCAGATCCGGCCAGTGTCCGCTCCGGTCGAGATAAGGCGCCCATTCCTTGAAGGCATCGAAAGCCTGGTTCAACTGAGGCCAATTATCGTAGACATCCCCCACGATTCGCCACATGGTCGCGCAGTCTTGTGAGACCGTGTCATTAGTGCGTGTTCCGTTGGGCGAAATGCTGAATACCATATCCCGGCCGCAATGATCAATTGCATGACGATAAGCTTGGACCAACGTGGTTTTCCCCCCCAGATTATCGATCTTCACAAAATCAACACCCCACGCGGCGTATTGTTGAAAAAGGGAATCCAAGTAGGCTTGCGCTCCTGGTTTTGACATGTCAATACCATGCCAGCTTCCCAAGCCCCAGTTGCAAGCGGCATTTGCATTGGCAATATCCGCCGCATGATAAGACGTTCCCAAAATAGGGGTGTTTTGCTGCACAGCCTTCTCCGATATGGCACACATGATGTGAATGCCGAATTTAAGCCCTTTTTCATGGATGTAATCCGCCAACGGCTTGAAGCCCACCCGTGCCGAAGCGCACCCGCCTTCGGCGGATGGATAACGATCCACAACCGGCAGGACCCGCCCATATTCGTCTATAAATGTATCCGCAGCATCTGAAGTTCGATACCATGACCAGTCAATTACAATATATTTCCAGCCGTATTTTTTTAAATGGACATGCATGTAATCGGCGTTGGCCTTAACCTGTTGTTCGTTAATATTCCATCCCCAATTATACGATGAATTCCATCCCATGGGCGGCGTGATTGCCGAGGAGGCATGTTGATATGTTTCAAGACTAACCTTTCCCTGCTTGCTTGTAAGAAGCGAATGTTCAGCAGGACCTATTGTTGAACTCGGCTTTGTTTTAACATCTTGTGCCTCCTGCGCCAAACCGCAAGCGCCATTCAAGAATGTTATAACCGACATTAGCACCTGATATGTCATCTCTTTCTTCATTCTGTCTTCCTCCTATTATCGTTTTCCGAGCGTTTTTAAAAAAATAAAGTTATCCGGATCGTCGCCGAACCGTTTGTCCCTGTTCATCGCGTCGATTTTTTCATGTCTTCCGGCGCAAGCTCGAAACCGAAGATACCGGCATTCTCAACGATCCGATTTTTATTTGCCGACTTGGGAATAGTAACAACCCCATATTGAAGATCCCAGCGCAGGACAACCTGAGCTGCAGTTTTTTATACTTCCGGCCCAGTTCGATCAGCACCAGATCGTTCAGCAGTTGACCGCGCATCAGGGGGCTGTACGCTTCCAACTGTATTTTTTGACTTTGGCAAAAATTCAGCAGTTCTTTTTGGCTCAAAAGGGGATGATATTCCACCTGATTTGCCATCGGGAAAATGTCGATCGCGGCCATCACATCCTTCAAGTGGTGGATCTGGAAATTACTGACGCCAATGGCGCGGACCAAACTGTCTTTATAAAGTTTAACCAAGGCTTTCCATGTTTCGAGATACTTGATTCACCGGCCAGTGAATCAAGTAAAGGTCAATATAGGCAAGTTCCAGCTTTTTCATGCTCGTTTCGAAGGCCCGGAGCGCAGATTCATATCCCTGATGAGGATTTCAGACCTTGGTGGTAATAAAAAGCTCCTTTCGGGGAAGACCGCATTCCCTGATGGCTGTCCCAATGCCGGATTCATTTCCGTAGGCGGCAGCAGTGTCGATGCTCCGGTATCCCGCCTGAATCGCCGTCCTGACGATCCGTTTAGCCTCCTCGCCGGCGCGCCCAGTCCCCCCAGCCAAGGCATCTTGACTCCGTTGTGCAACGTCGTACTATCTGAAATGTTTTTCATGATGGTTTCGATTACCTGATGGTTGATAAGTTTTCCTATCACGACAATTCTCTTCGGATAATTTGTTTATTTCACTCTGCGATATTGATTAATTGTTGATATTGAGATATACAACTCATTGTCATGGCGACAATATATATTATATCTATTCAGGAAATCTACCCCACTTTACAACCGATTTTTTACCGGATTGCACCATCATGGCTCTTAAATACGTAAAACCGGCGGATTATAGCTTTGAGCATCCCGGATTTTCGGCTTTCAGCGGCGAGCCGGATATCCAGCAACGGCACCGCCACAATGAAATTGAAATGGCTGTTTTCGGCGGCCGGCCCATCGTGGTTCTGTATGGAGGACGCCAAATGACAATTGAACCTGACAGGTTGGTTGTTTTTTGGGGAACGATGTCACATCAGGCATTGCAAGTTGCCAAGGCCACGACAGGATTAGGCATCCGCATCCCATTGACATGGGTCCTGCAATGGAATTTGCCGGAGGCATTTATACATCGTCTAATGAACTTCGAGGTGTTATATGATGCTCCGCATTCAGTTCCCTGCTCGGACTTGACGTTGATTCAACATTGGGTTGACCTCATGAAAGATCGGCAACCGGAGGGTTGTAGAATCGTGGCACTGGAAGCAGAAGCCCGTTTGCGGCGGCTGGCCATGACAACGAGCGAGATAAAGAAAGTTTCATCTTTTTCAAATCAATTGGCGATACCCACGGGACTCGGCCGTTTAGAAAGAATGCTCGAACATATTGCCCGACATTACCGCACACCGTTGTGCATTACGGAGATCGCCCGGACAGCCCGATTGAGTCGAAACCAAGCCATGCGTTCATTTCGCCAACTTACGGGAATGAGCATCCTGGAATACATTACCCAACACCGTGTTTCCCATGCCCAACGTTTACTCATAACGACCGATATGAAAATTGTGGATATTGTCTATGAATCCGGTTTTTCGTCGCCAACCCGATGCTATGCGGCATTCCATAAATATATCGGCCAGTCACCGGCCTTTTATCGCCGCGCCATGAGTCAAAGTCATCCGACAAAGCGCCAAGTTTAATTTGCAGAAAGAAAGGATGCGGTTATGATCACCAATAACATTAACGAACAAAGCTTTCCGGCTATGCAGGCCGGAAATATTTCACGCGATGGATTTTTGGGCGCTGACCGGCGGCCGCCGGCGGAAATTATCCGGGCGGATGAAGAAGAGTTGAGAAAACTCCACCTGACGAATCAGGCCATCGCCGGGCGCTTGAGCTTCTTCCAGGACACAGGAAAAAAAGGGTTGGGTGAATTTGTAAAGGTAGAACCGCATTTTGAAGTTTCCTGCGAAGTTGCCCGCGGACTGCTCCCCTGCCCGTTTGACGAGCCGGGCCTGCACCGGAAAACGCTGGTAACCGTACGCAACCTGCTCCTCCGGAAAGAAATCACTTTTTCCGACCTGAACATCCACCTGATTGCCGCCCACGGTTTTTATGAGGGCAAAGGCTCGCCGTTCCGGCTGGAACCGGCTGGATTGGCGCAGGTTTTGGAAATTACCGGTCCAAACGCGGAATGATTCGTTTCGGATTATAATTGACATCAAAACCCGGCGTTTAATAATAGCCATTTTATAAATTAAATTGCATTAAGGAGAAACGAAATGTCAAGCAACGAACAATGGGCCAAACGATTGCGCGCAAAAATTCCCTGGGGCAGCAGCACCTGTTCCAAGGCGGCAACCTGGATGCCTGAAGAACCGACCGTCATTGTCAGGGGCAAGGGGTGCCGGGTATGGGATGCCGACGGCCGTGAATTCATTGATTTCCGCAACGGTTTGGGTCCGATAACCCTTGGCTATCAATTCCCGGCCGTCAACGAGGCCATTGAGCGGCAACTGAAGGATGGCATCCTCTACGGCCATCCTCATCCGCTTGAAGCGGAAGTCGCTGAAATTATTGCCGGGTGTGTTCCATGCGCGGAGCGGGTCCGCTTTCTCAAGACCGGCGGGGAAGCGATCGCGGCCTGCATCCGGCTGGCGCGTTATCATACCGGCCGCGATCACATTGTCCAAATCGGCTACAACGGCTGGCTGAACAGCCTGGCCAGCGGCGGACGAAGTCTGCCGGGCATGACGGCGGAAAATGTGCCGCCGGGCGTGCCGGCGGCCTTAAGCGCGCTGCATCATGCCTGCGGCTGGAACGACTGCGAACGCCTGGAAAAACTTTTCAATGAACATGGCGGAAAAATTGCGGCCCTGGTGATCGCCGCCGATTACGAGCGCATGGAGGCGGGCGCTTCTTTCTATCCGTTTGCCCGCAAATTGAGCGACCGTTACGGTGCGGTCCTGATTTACGATGAAATCGTCACCGGATTCCGCGTTGCGCTGGCCGGCGTGCAGGAATATTTCAAAGTGACGCCTGATCTGGCCGTCTTCGCCAAAGGATTCGCCAATGGCATGCCCCTTTCCGCCTATTGCGGCAAGGCCGATATCATGGAAAAACTGAACAAGGTCATTATTTCCTCAACTTATGGCGGCGAGGCGCTCTCGCTGGCCGCCGCCAAGGCAACCTTGGAAACTTACCAGGATAAAAACGTGGTGGCCCATCTCTGGCGCATGGGCGAACAATTATGGTCGGGATTGAATTCATTGTTCACGCAATACGGCATTCCAATGCAGGTCAAAGGATTCTGGCCATGCCCCGTCATCGGCTGTCTGGCGGACGCCCCCAAGGACATGCGGGAACGATTCTTCCGGGCCGCCTACCGGAACGGCGTATCGTTGTATAACATCTCTTACGTCAATTTCAGTCACCAGGAAAATGACATCCGCGAAACTTTGGAACGTCTTGAAAAGGCCTTAAAGTCATTGGGCCAAACAAAATGATAATTGACGTGCACATGCACAGTGTCCAGGGCATGGGAAAACGCGCCCTGAAATTGTTCCGGGAAGAATTCCGCCGAAACGGGGTGGCATTGGGCATGGTAAATTCGCTGGGCGTCAAGACATGGCCGCAATATCCAACGGCACAGGAAGTCCGGGAAGCCAATGCCGAGACGCAATCCCTGGCCAAAAATTCCCGGGGCATGTTGCTCTGGCTCGCTTACATCAATCCCCAAAACGGCAATTGGCGCAAGGAAATTGATCATTGCCTCGCCGGCGGAGCGGCCGGAATCAAGCTCTGGGTAGCGCTCAAAGACAAACAGGGCAAGCTTGATAATACGGAAAATGTCCTTGATTACGCCGGCCGGAAAAATCTTCCGGCCCTCATACACACCTTTAACCGCGCCGATGCGAGCCTGCCCGGGGAAATCACGACCGCGGAATTCATGGAATTGGCCGAGCGCCATCCGCAAACGCGCATGATTGCGGCCCACTCCGGCATCCATTGGCCGGCCGAAAGTCTCCTGTTTCGTCCGCTTGCAAATGTCTGGGTGGACGGCGGCGGCGGATATCCGCTCAAGGGACAGCTTGAAGCGCTCGTGAAAAAAATGGGCGCGGAGCGGGTTTTATTCGGCAGCGACCTCTTTTGCCGCACGCAGGGCTCCCAGCTGGCGAAAGTAATGCTGGCCGATCTTTCGGCGGCGCAAAAAAACAAAATTCTTTCGGAAAACGCAATCTCCCTCTTTGGACTTCACGATTGCATTAACGCCGGGAACCAAAAACCGGTGTTATCGTCCTGTCCCGTGGATACAACCGAGGACCATTTTTGCTTCTGCGGCCATTGGCCTTTTTTCAAGACCGAATGCCCAACGCCAAGGACGCTGGAAAGCGTCCTGGCAAAGGCGGGAATCAAGCGCGCCTATGCGGCCGACCTGGGATCGGTCTACCGCCAGGACCTGGCATCAGCCAACGATGATTTCATGGCGGCCTGCCGCGGATTTAAGCGCATCAAGCCGTTGGCGGTCATTAACCCGCGCCTCCCGGATTGGAAACAGGTCCTGGACAACATATCGGATAAATTCGCCGGAATAATTATTTTTCCCCACTTGCATTGCTGGAACTTGTCCGATCCGCGCCAGGCCGGCCTTTTCCAATTCTGCCGGAAACACAATGTTCGTCTTTGGATAAATTGCCGCCTGGATGATTCCCGGTTCCGGCATGGCAGCGTTCTCTACCGCGATACGACAACGGAAGAATTACTGGGCCTCGGCGCGGCGCCGGGCACGCCGCCGGTTGTTTTTCAGGGAGTATTTGAAGGCGCGCTGGACATCTTTCTAAAACACCACGGCAATGACAACCGGTTTAAATTTGAGATATCGCATTTGACCGATTATCCGGGCGCCTTGCGCCGGATATTGAAAAAACACGGCGCCAAGCGGCTTGTCATGGGCAGTGAATATCCTTTCCGGGACATCCGCCAGGTCCGCTGGACAAGCCAAAGAGTGTAAAACAAATGGATGCAAATCTCAATTTATGGCAGACCGTGGCGCTGGCGGCCGCGCAGGGCATAACCGAATTCCTGCCGGTCAGCTCTTCCGGCCACCTTGTTTTATTACGGAAAATATTCGGATGGTCGGACCAGGGCGGGCTTGTTTTTGACACGGTCCTGCATGGCGGCAGCCTGGCCGCCATCCTGATTTATTTCTGGCGTGAATGGCTTGCGATTTTCCGCGCCTATTTGTCAAAGCAAGCGATATTGGAAATTGGAAAATCGCCCGCCTTTGGCGGGTCCGCCTCTGGCGGAAAAATCGCAAATTGCGACACTGCCTATTACCGCCGCCTGCCCTGGCTGGTGGCGGTCGCCACCATACCGGTGGTTATTGCCGGGCCGGTCTTAAAACCGCTGGTGGAAAACGATGCGATTGTTCGCAACGCCTCCATAACCGGACTAAGCATGATCATGACCGGGCTCCTTTTTATTCTGGCCGAACGCCGCAAACCGGCAGGCGAAAAACCGGTCGGATTTCTAAATGCGCTTTTTATCGGCTGTATGCAGATTGTCGCGCTTTTGCCGGGCGCTTCCCGCTCGGGCTGGACAACGGCCGGCGGCATTTTCTGCGGACAAAGACGGGAAAACGCCGTGCGTTTTGCCTTTCTGATGGCCGTGCCGGCAATAGCCGGCGCGATGATTTTTGAAGCTAAAGACATCCTTGGTTCGTTGCAAACGAACATCAATCCCGTCCTGATTCTGGCCGGTTTCGCCGTGAGCTTCACCACCAGCCTGGCGGCCATTCACTTTTGCATAAAGTTTTTCCGCATCCATTCCCTGGTTCCCTTTGCGATTTACCTGATGCTCGTCGGCTTTGTCTCCTTGTTTCTGAAATAATCCGGCAATGACTGAAATCCCCCCGCTTTTAAAAATATTTCTTGTGTTTGCCGGAATTCTCACCCTCGGCCGCCTGCGGGTTCCCCTTAGCCTTGCGCTGGTGCTGGGCGGGCTGGCGATCAACTGGTGGGGCGGCAACAGCCTGCCGGAGGTTCTAAAGTTTTTTGTGCAGGCGCTGGCCGATATTAATCTCTGGCTGCTGGTGGCGGTAACGGCGCTGGTGGTTGAGTTCGGCCGGGAACTGGCGGACGAAAAAAATGCCGACGCCATGCTGGCGTTTGCGCGCCGGATCGGCGGTAAATCAGGAAGACTCTGGAGTTTAATGCTCATGCCGGCCTTGATCGGCCTGGTGCCGATGCCGGCCGGGGCCTTGTTTTCCGCACCGATGGTTCAGCAAAGCGCGGGCGAAGAGCATTGGAAGCCGGAATGGAAAGCGGCGGTCAATTACTGGTTCCGGCACGTCTGGGAATACTGGTGGCCGATTTACCCGGTGGTGATCATCGGCATGGCGGTTTTCAAGATGGAGACCTGGCGTTTCATTGCCACGATGATCGCCTTCACCCCGGCAACTTTTGCGATCGGCTATTTCTGGCTTCTGCGTCCGCACCGCAAAGAGCTTGTATCTGATGGATCGGCCACGGACAACAATTTACGGCAGTTTTTCAACCTCATGTGGCCGATTTCGCTGATCGTTGTCTTATTGCTCATCCTGCCGCCGTTGTTTGCGCTGATCCCCGCCCAGCGCATGGTAAATTTTCCGTCTTGCAATCAGCAAACAACCAAACTGGCGGCAATGCTGATCGGCATCATGGCCGGATTGATAATTGTCTGGCAAAGGACCGGCAAGCAAAAAAAAATGTTCCCTTTTTCTTCTTCTTTTTTCAAGCCGCACAACCTTAACATTCTCCTGACGGTGGGATGCATTGTGCTTTTTCAGTCGCTCCTGGAAACTTCCCGGCTGTTGCCGGCGGCGGCGGAAGAAATGGTGCGGTCGGGCATCAGCATTATCCCGATCGTGGTTATCCTGCCTTTCCTGGCCGGATTTGTCACCGGCGTGGCATCGGCCATCGCCGGCATTGCGTTCCCGTTGATCGTCGGCCTGCTGGAAACGGGCGCCGGGGGGTTGACGCCGATGTCAACCCTGGCATTGGCGTTCGGCTTCGGCTACATGGGCATGATGCTTTCCCCGATTCATCTCTGCCTCCTGATGACGCGCGATTATTTTTTGGCCTCATTACTGCCGATTTACCGCCAGCTTGCCTTCTGCGTCGTTTCCCAGTTTGTATTTACCATCCTGGTTTTTTTGATTTTAAGCGCCCTGCATCTATAATCCGCGCCAATTACAACCTGAAAATTGCACGAAAACGTGCAATTTTCACCCTTCGGGCCGTCGTCAACCAGCATAAATGCTGGTTGACAAGGGGTTAACCACTTGCGTTAAACGAATAACCAGTTGGGTTATCCGTTTAACGCGACGTCTTTTCGCCAATGCCTTTCCATCATTGGCGAAAAGTGAATATTGTGCGAAAAGCGCGCAATATTCAGGTACAAAAATAATATACTATTCAACCACGGCCTTCACGGTTTGACTTGTGTTGGTCAGCAATTCCACGTCAAATTTTTCTTTCCCCGGGACAATGTTTTTTACTCCCCGGCAGTCCGGACCGGCGCGCAAGGCCAGGATGGAATAATTATGGACAATTTTTCCCCGCGCCGGAAGCCAGGCATAGGTGCGTTGGCCCTGGAACGTTCCCAGATCAACTGCTTTGCGCAGGCCGAACGGAAAAGGCGTATTGGCAAATTCCATCCCGCGCGCCAATGTTTTCCCTTTCCAGGGCGACTGTTTACGCGCATAATTTTCTTCCCAGATTCCCAGCCAGGGATAATCGGCCCGGCGCCAGACATAGGCGACCAGGAGCCCGAGGCGCGGATTCACGGCGCTGAACCAGGCCTGTTCCTTTTTTAAATCCATCAGGTTCGTATGGAAATCGCTGTTCCTGCCCTTCCCCATAAAACGCAAATCCACCACGCCTGGAGCGTGGTCAACTTTCTTACCGCCCACTCCCGGCCCATGCGGCCACTGATAATCTTTATCAATCTCTAGGCGTTGGGGACTGCCGAATTTTGCAGGGAATGTGTGGCCTTTCACGGCGGAGGCGTCAAAAACCGTCACATTGGGCTCAAGAAACGGAGGACCGAAAGTAACATGCTGGCACATTGTGAAGGGAACGTCGCGCCGCGCAAGATTTTGAATTGTCTCGCGGATATTAATGACATTTGACCCGGCCCGCATTGAGACAGCGCGCGTAACATGCATCTGCGCAACCGGAAGCCGACAGCCATATTCAAAATAAACATTCCGTGCGTTAACTGTCTTGCGGATAACCGACCACCTTCCAACCGGCGCCTCATAATGACAGGCCAGCCCGCATTTTTCTTCCTCCGGAGAAGGATCACCGAATGCGCCCAAACAGATGTTATGACCGTAAATACCGGCAAGCAGTTTGATGCCGTATTGCGCGGTATCGCGTTGTTTATATTTCCATGGCTCAATTGATTTCCACGGCGGGGCCCAGAACGGATTGATTTTATCAAGGCTCTTCAAGCGCAAACCGGCGATGTGTCCTCCGCCGGCCATTAAAAAAAGCGACAAACTCTCATTATCAAGGTTCCATCCCTTCCGGCCATGAATTGCGGTCGTTGTGATTTTCATAATTGTCTCCGGGTTAATGTTGCGCGAATAAAATCAGGAATATCCGAATGAAACGCGGAAAACAAGCCTTTATTTACCCTCACAACCAGAACGGTAGAGGACCGGGTGATTTCCTGTCAAGACGGCCGGAGGCAAGCAGATCATCCAGCCGGTCAAGCAATCGTCCTTTGTCCTTCGGAAAACGGGCTTCAAGCGGGACAATATTGGACGAATGATCGGCGCGGAATACCGTCTGCGCGAGCTCAAGCCCGGCGATCATTTCCCGGGTTTCCGCAACGGCCTCATATTCGGTGAGCATTTGGAATCCGTTGACGGCAAGCGGGGTGTTCGGCGTAACAATTAACCGCAATGCCGACAGCAGCCGCGGCTGCATCCGGTTAAGCGCCCCGGCGGTGGCGCGGGCGTGTTGAAGCGAACGCTCTCTGCCCGCCAAGCCAAGCAACACCATGACGGACATTCGCAAACCCGCGGCCTGCGCGCTCCGGCCGGCCTGGACCATATCTTCCACCGTTTCCCGCTTGGCAACTTCCTTGAGCGTCTGGTTGTCGCCGCTTTCCAATCCCATGTAGAGGGTATGGAGCTTCAGTTCCTTCAGCCGGCGCAACTGGTCGCCGGTCTTGGCGAGAATCGAGGCGCCATTGGCATACATACTGACCCGGGCAAGCTGATGGAATTGTTCGTTCAGCATCAACAGTATTTTTTCCAATTCCCGGAAATCAAGATACATGACGTCGCCATCCGCAAGGAAAATGCGCCGCGCGTCGGGCCGATTTTCATCCAGCGACCAGGCCCGGAAAATGGAATGCCCGGCTTTTCCGCCGTCGGCCCGGCCAAGGCGCAAGATTTCCGCCTGAACCTTTTCCAGCCCGGAAAACTTATACCGCACGCCTTTGTACATGCCGCAAAAAGCACAACGGTTCCACGGGCAACCATCGGCAACGCGGATGATGAGGCTCTCGGCTTCACCGGGCGGACGGAAAATCATATGTTCACCGGTCATATTGTTCCTGGCTTGTTCACGGTTTGATGGTTCTCTGGAACGGAAGGCCCCGGACAGTTATCGCCCTGTCCGGAATTGCCGGGCACTGGCTCTCGCAGGCGCCGCAGCCGCGGCACAAATCCTCTTTTACCTCGGGGCAATTGACCCCTCCGTTTTCCACGATCGCGATGGCCTGATAGGGACAGAATTCCTGGCAAACCATGCAATTCTGTTTATAGGTCCAAGCCAGGCAGAGGGATTTATTGACCTGTGACATGCCGATCACCGTCAGGCGTTTCTGTTCCAATGAAATCCGGCGGATAGCCGCGGTTGGACATGAATCCACGCATTTAAAGCAGCCTTCGTTGCAATAGCCGCTGCGAAACCTCAGGATCGGCGTCAAAAACCCGCCGATCCCGCTGGAACCAAAGTCGGGGAAAATAATATTTTCCGGGCATACGTTTATACAGTTGCCGCACCGGGTGCATAATCCCGTGAAAATATTTTCATTTACGGATCCCGGCGGACGGACAACGGAAACAGCGGCGCCGGATTTTCCGGGCCGTAAAATCAAACCCGCAATGGCGCCCGACAAAGTCAGCAGAAAAAAACGGCGGTTGACGCCGGACCATGGCAATGATTCATGAGATTCTGGCTCACCGGCAGCGGCTGAACAAACGGAATTTTGCGCCCGGGGCGGATAAAAACGCCTGCCCGCCATTCCCAGGAAATGCTGGGCGGCCCCGAGCGGGCACAACCGCCGGCACCACAGGTTCGGCCAGATGATATTGAGCACAATCAATCCCAGGAACGGAAGGGCGGGTATAAAGACCGGCCAGGTAATGTTTCTCCACTGCCATGTGCTCAAAAAACCGCTCAATATGGCCAACGGATCAAAAGCCATCAACACGGGAAACCCAACCGCGGCCATACCAATGCCGACAAACAACAGACCGTTGGCAAGATTGGGAAAGCGCGCAATTCTGGAAAATTTATCGCGCCGCCGGAAACTTGCGAGTTCCAGCAGGAACCCCGTCGGGCATAAATGCCAGCAAAACCATCTCTGTTTAAAAAATGCCAGGATGACAAGCGGCAGACAGACCGCGGTCATCAGCGACACTGTCCGCCCGCCCAACGCCGCGCTCAGCGATATAAAAGGGCTGGCGGCCTCAACGCATGCCATGGCCGTGGACCATTCCGTGAAGGGAAGAAAAGGCAGAATAGCGCACGCCAAGGAGGATATCCGCAACAATAATGTCAAGCGTGGCCGCATGGCGTTCGTCAACCGAGGTTAAACATTAATATGATCAATTTTTACCAGGTTTAAATCACCACAGCCGATTCCCATTTCATGGGCAATCTTGATATACTTGATATCAAACGGTTGCTTTTCAAAAAGCGTGGCCGCATAGGCATCGGTCGCCACGGGATCCGTGCCGAAAATTATCTGGTCGGGATAATTCAATTTGCCCGGTCCGCGCGGACCATTGGTCAGCAGAATCCGGGTGGCATCCACAATAATCAGACGGGGTTTTATCACGGTGCTCAAGTCCGCAATACACTGATGCAGGTTATTGCGGTGCCAGAATCCACGGTCGTTGACCGAGCCCATCCAGTTTTTCATGGAAATTGTCAAGCCCGAGCCGCCGTGGCTTTTCGCCACGGGCATATTTATCAGGCAGTCGCTGTCAAGGATGGCGCCGACCACTTCCGCCTCTTTGAGACTTACCCCCTTCGCGATTTCAATCTTGCGGAAATCCCGCCCGGTTGGGAGATAGAGTTTTCCACCGGCGCGCTCCGCAACTTTTTTAATCCCGCTGAGTTCAAACGCTTCCTTGGCCGGCGAACAGGGTTTTTCCGGCATGAGAATTTCTCCGGCCCCGGCCGCGCGGCACTGGCGGATAAATTCCTCAACCAGGACCGGATTTGTATTGCCGCCTTGTTCCGGCAAACTTGCCCAGGCCGCGTTGACTTTTAACACCACCTGCTTGCCGGGTTTTACAAACGTTTTCCAGCCGCCCAGGTCGGCGATGCCGGCAGAGAGCATTTGCGCGATATTTTTGCCATGGACAACACAGAGGCGTGTTACAAAGGATGATTTTATTGTCTGAGCCTGAACGACCCTGGGCAGACAAACGACCCCGGCCAATCCCAGCGCGGCACGGATCATAAACTGGCGGCGGGACATATCGGTATTCATACCCCCCCTTTATAATTAGCAACTATTTATCTTCTTCTTAAAGCATCGGCGGCGTCGGCAGCCCCTGCAACAGGCGCAAGGATTCCTGCAATGTTTTTTCCGGCAATTCGGCATCGGACAATTTGCCGGCAAGATACGCTCCGTAACCGGTGAGGTCCATCAGCCCATGCCCCGACCAGCTCATCAAAATTACCTTTTCCTTCCCTTCTTCCTTGGCCCGCATGGCTTCCCGGGCGGTGGCGGCAATGGCGTGCGAGGTCTCCGGGGCCGGAATAAATCCTTCCGTATGCGCCCACAAAAGCGCCATTTTATAGCACTCCAACTGCTGGATGGCGCTGGCTTCAATCAGCCCTTCGCGCATGACATGACTCACCAGCGGCGCCATGCCGTGATAGCGCAATCCGCCGGCGTGAATCGGCTCGGGAACAAAACCATGACCAAGGCTGTGCATCGGCAGGAGCGGCGTCATCATGGCAACATCGCCGGAATCATAGACAAACGGGCCGCGGGTCAAGGTCGGGCAGGCCGCCGGCTCAACGGCGACGAGGCGGATGTTCTTCCCGGCGATTTTATCGCAGATAAACGGAAAACTTATCCCGGCAAAATTGGAGCCGCCGCCAACGCACCCGATCACAACATCAGGGTATTCCGATATCATTTTCATCTGCTTCTGCGCCTCAAGGCCGATGATGGTCTGGTGCATGAGAACGTGGTTAAGCACGCTGCCGAGCGAATAACGGGTGTCCTTGGAAGTGACCGCATCTTCAATGGCCTCGCTTATGGCAATTGCCAGGCTGCCGGGCGAATCGGGAGTTTTGGCGAGAACATCGCGGCCGGCTTGCGTCTGGTTGCTGGGACTGGCGACACATTCCGCCCCCCAGGTGTTCATCATCAACTTCCGCAGGGGCTTCTGCTCAAAACTGATTTTGACCATATAAACCTTGCAGACCAGGCCAAAAAGCTTGCTCGCAAAAGCCAACGCGCTGCCCCACTGGCCGGCGCCGGTTTCCGTTGTCAGGCGTTTGATGCCGAACTCGCGATTATAATAGGCCTGCGGCACGGCGGTATTGGGTTTATGGCTGCCGGCCGGCGACCAGCCTTCGTTTTTATAATAAATTTTTGCCGGCGTGCCGAGGGCCTTTTCAAAGGAACGCGCGCGGCAGAGCGGCGTCGGCCGCCACAACAGGAGCTTTTCAAGAACCTCTTCCGGTATGTCAATCCAGCGTTTGGTGCTCACTTCCTGTTCAATAAGATTCATCGGGAACACGGGGGCAAGCGAATCCGGACCGATCGGACGACCGGTTTTATCCACCGGCGGCGGAAGCGGATGCGGCAAGTCCGCCTGGATATTATACCATTGCCGCGGCATGTCTTTTTCGGCCAAAAAAACTTTAATTTCTTTGCTCATGATTTTATCTCCCTTTCTTTTTTTTCTTATGATCAGCAACTATTTTCCGGAAAGCGGGTTTAAACTTCAACTCCCGGGAACCACGGGTTATTTTACACAGGCTGATTCCCAGTCTTTTGGCAACCACGCGCTGCGGCACCCCGGCCGCCAGCAGGCATACCAGCCGCCAGCGCAAACCGATGCGCGCGCGTTCCGGCGGGGTTAACAACGCTTCCATGAAAATCCGGACGTCTTTCTTCCGGCTCAAGCCGGCCAAAACCGCCGCGACATCACGAATAAAAACACCGGCCGTTTTCATAATTCATTTCTTTCAACAGAAACATGAACAGCATAGCCCGAAAACCGGTTTCCTTTCAAGCCGAATCCGGCGCCGGGAAAAAATGGAGGCGGGGCGACACGCCTCACATGGTTACCGGCCTGACGGGCTGGGCGCGGGCCTTCACCTCCCGCGAGCCCAGGGATTCGCCGCAACCCCGGCAACGGTAATCATACAATTCGGCCGAGGGCAGGACAAGCAACAGCCGCTCGCGCACCGGAGAAAGCCGCCGGCATTTCGGACAATATAATTCCGAGGCTGAAAATTTTTCAAATTGACGTCTGGCCGGCATAGCTGCAATAATTAAAAGTTGTTCTTTTGTTTTGTTCGCACTTGAGATAAATTCAATTATATTTAATCCGTGTATTTCATCAACGGATTATTGTTTATGAAGATAATTTGCGATCGCGTCAATAGAAAAGGATCAGAATTGAAAATATGCATTGATATCCAGGCGGCAGTCTCCCAGGGGGCGGGCGTCGGGCGCTATGCGCGCCTGCTGGCCGAGCACCTGAGCAAATTACCCGGCGCCGCCGGTCTATCCTTCTTTTATTTCGATTTCATGCGGCGCGGATTATCTACCTCTACGCCGCCGGCCAATGCCCGCGCCGTGCGCTGGTGTCCGGGCCGCATCGTGCAGGCATGCTGGAAACGCCTGGACTGGCCACCGTTTGAGTGGTTTGCCGGAAAAGCCGATTTGTACCACTTCCCCAATTTTATCATCCCCCCCCTCGGCCGGGGAAAATGCGCTGTTACCATTCACGACGCCAGCTTTTTGCGGCTGCCCGACTTCACCGAAAGCGGCAACCTGGCTTACCTGCGCGCGGCAATTAAAAATACCGTCCGCCGGGCTGACGCCATTATCACCATCTCGCATTTCAGCGCCTCGGAGCTTGCTTTCTTTTTCCCGGAAGCACGGTCAAAAACGCACGTCATCTACCCCGGCATCTTGGAGCACATGGCGCATTTTTCTCCTCCAGCCGAAGCCGGAATACGGCAGGCCAAGGGACTGCTCCGCCCGTATATTCTCACGGTGGGCACGCTGGAGCCGCGGAAAAACATTGAGTTCCTGGTCCAAGTCTTTGAAACCATGCCAGACTTCCGCGGCGAACTGGTTATTGCCGGCCGGCGCGGATGGAAATACGAGGCGATTATTGATCGCCTGCGTTCTTCGTCCCGGGCGGGCGATATCCGCCTGCTTGAAAATGTTGACGACCGGGAACTGCCCGCGATTTATGCCGGCGCGGAACTTTTTCTTTTCCCGAGCCATTATGAAGGATTCGGTTTCCCGCCGCTTGAGGCTTTTGCATGCGGCGCGCCGGTCATATCATCCACGGGCGGTTCATTGAAAGAAGTGCTGGGCGAAGGGGCCCGGCTGATTGATGAATATGACGCCCGGCAATGGGCAGACGCCGCCATGGTTCTGATGAATGACCGCCAGGCGCGCCAGGCATTAATTGACCGGGGCCGCCGGCAGGTTGCCAAATACCGCTGGATGGAAACGGCGCGCCAGACAATGGCGCTTTACCGGGGAATTGCCGAATGAATATAGGAATTGACGCGCGCTGGATATTCAAGGAAACGTCGGGCATCGGGGTCTATACCAGGGAGCTTATCCGCCATCTCGCAAAAATTGACCGGCACAACAAATATGTCCTGTTTTTCCAGGATGCGGACTTGAAGGAAAAAATGCAAGCCGAGCTTGCATCTTTTTCGGCCGAAAATTTTACCGCGCGCCTTTTGAATTTCGGCCTTTTTTCAATAAAAAACCAGCTTGCCATGCCGAAAATCATCAGGGAACTGAACCTTGATGTTTTTCATTCCACCAATTACATGATCCCCTTGCGCGCATTTCCCCGCAATCATCAGGGCCGAACGGCAGGCATCATAACCATCCACGATTTGATTCCCCTGGCTTCCCCCGAATCAACCCCCCGCTCGCTTAAAACCAGGTTGTTCCCCGTTTACCGCCGCCTGATGGAAGAAGTTACCGCGCGCAGCCGGCTGATCATCACCGTCAGCGAATTTTCACGCAATGACATCATTGCCCGCCTGCACTGCCGGCCCGAACACGTTCTGGCGATTCCGGAAGGCGTCGCGGAGCGGTTTCAACCGGCCAGGCAGAATCAGTCTTCAAGCAATGAGCGCATCTTCAGGCGGAAAAAAATTATCCTGTGGGTCGGACGCCAGGATCCCTATAAAAACTTAACCGGCCTGATCGAGGCGTTTTCAATGTTGCGTAAAAATTACCGCGGATCCATTGAATTGCGCCTCGTCGGACCGGCCGACTCAAGATACCCGGAAGCCTCCCGGCGCGTTATTGAGCTCGGCCTTGCGGATGCGGTCAGCTGGGTCGGGCATATTTCAGAAAACGAGCTGGTGGGCGAATATCAGAACGCCAATGTCTTCATTTTGCCCTCATATTATGAGGGCTTCGGACTCCCCGTCCTGGAAGCGATGGCCTGCGGCACGCCGGTCATCTGCAGTAATAAAAGTTCCCTGCCAGAAATATGCGGCTCGGCCGCCATGCAGGTTGACCCCAAGGATATTCCAGGCATCTGCGACGCCCTGCACCGCGTGCTGACCGATTCCCGGCTGGCCGGCGACCTTGCCGCCCACGGCCTCCAGCATGCCGCCAGGTTCAACTGGCAGGAAACAGCGCGCCGCACTGTGCTGGCATATGAAAAGGCGGCGCTAACAAAGTAGTCAGAGATCAGAGGTCGGAGGTTAGAGATCAAAATGAATGAATTTCCCCCTGAGTGGAAAAATCTGAATGTAATTCTCGCGCACGACTGGCTGACCGGCATGCGCGGCGGCGAACGCGTGCTTGAAATCCTTTGCCGGGCTTTTCCGCGGGCGCCGATTTATACTCTCTTCCACAACCCCGCCGCCATTTCGGCAACGATCAACAGCCACCGGATAAAAACCTCGCGGCTCCAGAATATTCCGGGCATTTTTAAATATTACCGTAATTTTCTGCCGCTCTTTCCTTCCGCTATTAAAAGCCTGCGCCCGGAACGCGCCGACCTTATCATCAGCACGAGCCATTGCGTTGCCAAAGGACTTGTTGCGCCGCCGGGAACACGGCACTTGTGTTATTGTTTCACGCCGATGCGTTATGCCTGGGTTTTTTACAACGAATATTTTGGAAGCAATCCCCTGAAAAAAGCCATCCTGACCCCGATATTAAGCCGCCTGCGGCAATGGGACAAGGAAAGCTCGTCCAGGGTGGATTATTTTGCAACACTCAGCAAACACGTCCGGAAACGGATCCATGATTTTTACGGCCGCAATGCCGAAGTAATTTATCCGCCGGTTGATTTGTCCTTCTGGACGCCGGCTGATGACATCGGCGCCGGCGGGCATCCGGAGAATTATGACCTGGTGGTTTCCGCCCTCGTGCCCTACAAGCGCATTGATATCGCGGTTAAAACCTACACCAAACTCGGCCATCCCCTGAAAATCGTCGGCACGGGAACGGAAGCCGGAAAATTGACGTCCATGGCCGGGAAAAACATTGAATTCCTCGGCCGTGTTCCCGATGATCGTCTCCGGGAGTTGTATCGCCATTGCCGCGCCCTGATTTTTCCGGGCGAAGAAGATTTTGGCATAGTGCCCGTGGAAGCCCAAGCCTGCGGCAAACCGGTCGTGGCCTACGCCAAGGGGGGCGTCGTTGAGACGGTGACCAAGGACCTGACCGGCGTTTTCTTTGAAGAACAGCACGAGGAAGCATTGCTTGAAGCCGTCCGAAAATGCGCCGCCACAAAATGGGATTCGGCGGCCATCCGGGAAAATGCCGAAAGATTCAGCGAGCAGAATTTTATTGCCGGCCTTTCTGACTGCATAAGGTTCGCCATGGAAAAGAAATCATAAAAGTTCATTGATTAGCCAAGGGGGGATACAAATGACACATTATTCATGGATCAGGATTCTGGCGCTGTGCGTCTGGGGGTTCGGCTTGATCGGCCTGGTTAACGCGCAAAACATCAATCCGGCGCCGGATTTCAGCGACGTGGAGGCGTTTCTCCGGCAAAGCAAATTGGAACGCAAGCAGGTAATTACCGGCCAGGCCAAGACCCTGTTGGCCCAATTAAATCTACTGGCCAAGAATGCGGACCTGCTGGAAGCATATAAGAACGCCTATGAAGACGTTAACTTTGAAGGGGCCGAGCACGACCGGTCAAAGGCGATAGCTTGGGAAAAAGATAATGCGGCGCTTTTCAAGGATAATACCTTCATATGGACACTGCGCGCGCACGTGCAGTATTTAATCGCCACCCTGCAAAAAGTGCTGGGCAAAGATGAAACCGCGATCCAGATAATTTCCCAGTGGATTGACGACTTTCCTGATACCGATGAAAAATTCGCCGTCATTGCCAAATCCCAGTTGCTGAAAGGAGGAATTTCCGGGAGTGTGTTCCTGAAAGCGGCCATCCGCACCAATCCCCCGGTAACCCGTCCGGGAACGCCGATTCCGCCGAACGGTCCCAGAAAATCAAGCGCACCTACCGACTTCCTGCGTGGGCTGGCGAACTGGTACCAAGGCGATCTGACCAACCTCCCGGAAATACACCGGGTTAATGTCATCGGGTATTACCGAACCTGTCACGACCCGCTGGTTTTTAAAGAATGGCAGAAGAATATCAGCCTGGAGCAGGCGACGGCAGAACGCAGCGGCCTGACGGCCAAAAAGGACGCTTTTGTCCTGAACCGGCGCGCCTGGCTCCTGTGGCAGATGGGCAAGGATTATGCGCTATTTAATCAGCCCCGGAAGGCAGTGGACGTCATGGTGCTGGCGATCAAGGAAAGCCCGCGCTGTTCGGACTATGACGCCATCGTGGCAGAGATTATGAAAGTGATCACGGAGACCCGAAACGCGGCGGCGGCAAACGCGCTTGTGCCGAAGGCCGTCTCCGTTCCTGCAATAACCAACAAAACCGGGGACACTCCCAGCCCTTGAATTTTTCAGAAATCGCCTTTGCCCGTGTCGTCTGTCCCATTGAGTGACAAATCATGAATTATTATCAATCAGGCAATGGATTTATGCGCGGCATGCTGACGCCGGTCGTGCGGTTTCTGCTGATTGCCACCGGAATCGCATTTCTCTGCCAGTTGATCATTGATCCGCTGGCCGGCGGCAAAATTACGTTCCTTCTCAGTCTCAGCTGGCCGGGGATCAGGCACATGGAAATCTGGACGCTGATCACCTATATTTTCCTGCACGGCGGTTTTTTCCACCTGTTTGTGAACATGCTGGGGCTTTTCTTTTTCGGACCGGATACCGAGCGCGCGATCGGCTCGCCAAGATTTGCCGCGCTCTACCTTGCTTGCGGGATACTGGGGGGACTCGGCTGGCTTTTGTTCACCCTCAACCAACCGGCTGGATTTTGCATCGGCGCTTCCGGCGCGGTTTTTGGAATTCTCGGGGCATTTGCCGCGCTTTTCCCGGAACGGCCGATAACAATCCTGATTTTCTTTGTGCTGCCCGTGACAATGAAGGCCCGTTCGCTGGCAATTGCCCTGGCCGTTTTTTCCTTGCTGGCCTCAATCAGTCAGCCGGGCAATATCGCTTACTCCGCCCACCTGATCGGCGGACTGGCGGGCTATGTTTCCATCCTTCTGTTCCGTACCCGCGAAGGCAGCTTGGTCCGCCCCACCCTGCGCCAGTTGATCAACGACTTGCTCTGGCGATGGCACCGGCGCAAATTCAAGGTGATTTCCGGCAACGCCAATCCGTTTGAAGACGTTGAAGACCCGCCGACCAAGGACGAAGTGAACGAAATTCTTGATAAATTGTCCAAATATGGTATGGATAAACTTACACGCGATGAACTTGACATTTTAAAACGCGCCAGCCATGCGGAAAGAAAAGAATGGCGATAACGATCATGAATGGACACAAGACCTGATGATTATGAAAAGATTATTTGCGACAATTATATTGAGCGCTCTCACGGGTTTTGGCGTTTGCCGGGCACAGAGCGCAACCAACGTCAATGCCGGCCCGGCAGATAAAAAGGAGAATCCGATGAAAATAATTGAACATTGCAGCGGCGAATGGAACCCGGGGCTGTCCGAAAAAGAAAAAAGCACGCTCTTTGCCATTGCCCGGGACACCCTTAAATGGTGCGTCAGCCGGCAGGATGGAAAATTCCCGATGGAAAAATACGAACTGACGCCGAAACTGAAAACCGACACGGCAACTTTTGTCACGCTCAAAATAAAAGGCGAATTGCGCGGATGCATCGGCTCCTTATCACCCTCCGAGCCTTTGTATCTCTCCGTTCACCATAATGCCGTCAATGCCGCCCTCCATGATTTCCGATTTAGTCCCGTCACCAAGGCGGAATTACCGCTTATTTCGGTGGATGTTTCAATTTTAGCCCCCATCCGGGAAATTCCTTCCCTGGATGATTTCAAACTGGGGCAGCAGGGAATCATTCTGCAAAAGGGAATGGCCCACGCCGTATTCCTGCCGGAAGTGGCCCTGGAACAGAAATGGACCAGGGATGAAACCCTGAATCACCTGGCGCTTAAAGCCGGCCTTGAACGGGATGCCTGGCAAAAAGGCGCCCGTTTTCAAGTTTTTGAAAGCGTGGTGCTGTCAATTGACGAATAAATTAATAATGTCCAATTGCATAATTCGTGCGGACGCGACAAAGCGCGTCCCTCCATCTCTGATAATGTCCGTTATTTGGAGGGCCACGCTTTGTCGTGGCCATTCTTTGAATACTTTTGCAATTAACTCATTTTTCAGATGATTGCTTATGAACTCTGTCTATCTTGCCACGGTTAAAGTCAAAAGCCTGGAACGGCAGATGACCCTGCCCGCCAAATTCCAACGCATGTTGGACCGCTTAAACCTCGCGCAAACAGTAAAAGGACGCCGGGTATGCATCAAGATGCATCTCGGCGGCGGACTGGGTTACACCACCATCCATCCCTTATTTGTCCGGGTCCTCGTGGACAAGGTCAAAGAGGCGGGGGCGAAAAGCGTTTTCGTGACCGATGGCAGCACGACCGGCTGTGAAATGCGCGGCTATACGCGCGCATCGCTGGGCTGCGCCATTACGGGTCTCTTCCGCAAGCATGGACCCGGCACACGCAACGTGCCCATCGGATTCCGCACATTCAAAAATGCGCTTGTCTCCAGGGAAATCCTGGACTCGGAGGCGATGATTGTATTCAGTCATGTCAAGGGGCACGGCGCGGCGGGATTCGGCGGGGCCGGAAAAAACATCGCCATGGGTTGTATTCCGGGCAAGACACGCCAGGAAATTCACCGCCTGGAGGGCGGCATTGAATGGCATCGTAAAAAATGCATTCATTGCGGAAAATGTATCGTAGCGTGCCCGAACAAGGCCAACCGGTTTGTCCACGGCGGAACGTATGAGATTAATTTCCATAATTGCACTTTCTGCCAGCACTGCATACTGGCCTGCCCGGCCAAGGCGCTGGTCTTAACCGGCGAGCGGTTCCGCGATTTCCAGAAAGGCCTGGCGCTTGTCGCCCGGCGCGTGATTGAACACATCGGCGCCGAACGAATGCTTTACCTGAACCAGTTGATGAACATCACCATGGTCTGCGATTGTTGGGGCTTTTCCATGGCTTCGCTCGTGCCGGATATCGGCATCCTTGCCGCGCGCGATATCGTGGCCATTGAACGCGCATCGCTGGATTTAATCAACAAGAAGTCCCGGCAGTTAAACCCGGACGGCCTGCTGGAAGGACGAAAACTGCGCCCGGGAAAGCACCTGTTCCAGAAAATCCACGGCAAGGATCCTTATGTCATGTCGGACATCATGGCTGACATGGGCCTTGGACAAAAGACCTACCGGCTGGAAGAGATTAAATAACGGTAACGCCTCATCATTTGCCTGCAGACCCGGATTTTAGGGGGTAAATGACGCCGCGATCTCAAACACACCGTAACGGATCATCATCACCGAATACGCGGCCAGGATAAGCATGAACACTTTTGAAACCGCCATGGCAACCGACCGGCCAAGCTTGCGCATCAGCCAGTCGGCTGAAAAAAGACAAAGCCCCATGATGGCCAGATTGGCGGCCAGCGCCAGAAGAACCGGCATGAGGCTCGGCAACCCGCTCCAGAACGGCGCCTCAAGGCGGCTGTGCATCAGCAGGGTTGTAATCGCGCCCGGCCCGATTATGAGCGGCGTTCCAAGCGGAACCACGCCGAACATTTCAGGAAGTTTCAGCGCATCTTCCGTTTTATCACGAACAATGTCCTGCAATGACATCCAGAGCAGGACAATCCCGCCGGCAATCTGCAAATCAGCCACATCAACCCCGATCGCCTTCAGGAGGATATGGCCAAAGAGCGTGAACACCAACCCGAGGATCAGCGCCGTAAGCAAGGCCTGAAAAACCATCTTGGTTTTTATCCGCCGCGCCGCCTCGGCGGATATTGCCGCAAAAATCGCGGTTGTTCCAATCGGATCCAAAACCACCAGCAGGGGGAAAAATATTTCCGTAAAAGAGGGCGCCATGTTCATTCTTCCATTTTAAGCCCAAACAACCCGGGCCGGCATAAATGACAAGTAATACCTCAGTCTTCGGTGGAGCCGGCCTGCCCCCAGGCCGCTCTGAACGGGACGAGGGCTGCTTGCCCGTCGTAGCCCTTGGGCGAAGTCGGGTCCCGTCTCCAAAAATCCACCCGCGAGACTGATGGATTACAATGACAAATCAAAACGTCTTGACTTTCCGGCCAAAATGATTGTTAATGAAAACCGATGTGCATTCACAATTGTCTGTCAGTTTAACATTTAACAATTGGAAAGGAAGGAAAAAAGAACCATGGCAAAGAACGTGATTGTTGCGCAATCGGGCGGGCCTTCGCCGGTAATCAATAACTCGCTCCGGGGCGTCATTGACGCCTGCCAGGCCAACCAGTCGGACTTCGGCAAAATCTATGGCGGCTGGCACGGGATCGAGGGAGTGTTAAAAGAGGAGTTTTTGGATATTTCGGCGCAGAACCCGGAGGAGATAAAACTCCTTGAAACAACCCCCGCCGCCGGCGCCATCGGAACTTGCCGCTACAAACTCAAAGAAAAACAGACCCGCGATTTTAACCGGGTGGTTGAAGTTCTCAAGGCCCATGATGTCGGATACTTTTTCTACATCGGCGGGAACGACTCCATGGATACCGCCCATAAAATCAGCAAAATCGCCCGCGAACAGGGACTTGACCTGATCGCCACGGGCGTGCCGAAAACAATAGACAATGACGTCGGCGACTCGGAATTCAAGCTTATTGACCACACGCCGGGATACGGCTCTGTCGCCCGCTACTGGGCGTGCCTCATCCAGAACGCCAACGAGGAAAACGCCGGATCCTGCCCCGCCGACCCCGTGCTGGTAACCCAAATGATGGGCCGTAAAATCGGCTTCATCACCGCCGCCGCGCGGCTGGCCGACCCGAAACGCAAAATGCCGCTCCAGATTTATATGCCGGAATCGGGACTCACCCTTGAACAGTTGGCGGATAACGTCAACGATGAGTTGAAACGCAGCGGACGCTGTATCGTGGCATTGAGCGAAGGCTTTGACGTCGGCGACATCGGTGTTGTAAAAGACGCCTTTGGACATACTGAATTCGGCGCGAGCAAAATGACCGCGCAGCAGATGGTCGTTTCCTACCTGAACAGCAAGGGCTTGGCGGCGCGGGGCGCGGCCCGCGGCCAGGTTTCCGGCTGCGACCAGCGCGACACGAGCGTTTTCCTTTCCAACGTGGACCTGGAAGAAGCCTATGAAGTCGGCAAAAAAGCCGTTGAAATCGCGACCAGGGACGGCAACGGGTGGATGGCGACAATCCTGCGCGAACCCGGGCGCAAGTATGCGGTCCGTTATGACAAAGTGCCGCTGGAACAGGTTGCCAACAGCGAGCGGATGTTCCCGGTAAAATGGCTGAGCGCAAACAAGATTGACGTAACCGACGATTTTATCCGCTACGCCAAACCGTTGATCGGGACAAAGTGGGTCAAGATTCCGCTTGAAAAGGGGATTCAGCGCTTTACCCGTTTCCAGCCGATCTTTGCCGAGAAGAAATGCCCGGCGTATGCCCCGGAAGCCTACGAAAAATAATTACAGGATAATAACAGATGAAAAAATCAAACTTGATTCGCCTGCGGCCATATCATCCCACCTATGTGATCGCATTTTTCGGGGAAGGCGGACTGAATGAGGGCCATAATCGCGTCGGTTTCAATTTAGTGCTCCAGGCCATTCAAAAAAATCCGGACATTGAAGTTGAATTCGTGGAATGCTATGATGATATCTGCCGGTATTGTGAAAGGTTAAGATCCAGCCCAACCGCCTCGGTATGGGGACACCGCCAAACCTGCACCAGCGCGGAAGATCAAGTCGTGGTGAAGGAGGTAACCGAAGCCAACCGGCAGGTTTTGAACCTGCTGGGCTTGCAATTCGGCGCCATCATCAGCCTGAAGGAACTTGTGCCCCTCATGCGCGATCATCTGCCGGATATCGGCAAAAGCGGAATCAAGCAGATCGGCGGGGCGGAACTTCAGGAAAAATATGTAAAAGGATTAAAAATTATTTCAGCGCATTTGAACATCCAGGGAATGACCGCATAACCGGTGAATAATAATAAATATGACTGGATCGAAGCCGGCCTCAACGAACTGCGCTCAATGGGACTTGACCGGACCTTGCGGAAATTTCAGGCCGGCGGCGGAAAATTCCATGACGACGCTGGAAAAATCATCAATTTCTCGAGCAACGACTATCTCGGCTTCGCCCACAACGAAAAGATCATTGCGGCGGGCGGCGCCGCGCTCAAGGCCTATGGGGCCAGCGCCGCTTCATCCCGGCTCGTCTCCGGCACCCTGCCCTGCCATTCGGACCTGGAACAGCATCTTGCCAAATTCAAAGGCTATCCGGCGGCCCTGGTTTTCGGAAGCGGCTATCTGACCAATCTCGGAATTATTCCGGCGCTGGCCGGCCGCGACGACGTTATTTTTGCCGACCGGCTGGCGCATGCCAGCATGATTGACGGCGCGATCCTGAGCCGCAGCGACCTGAAAAGATTCCAGCATAATGATCCGGATCATCTCGTCAAACTGCTTGAAGGCGAAAAAACCGCCAAACACCGCCTGGTGGTCACCGAATCGGTTTTCAGTATGGACGGCGATCTGGCGCCATTAAAGGAGATCGCCGCCGTCTGCTCCAAATATAATGCGTTTCTGCTGGTGGATGAGGCGCATGCCACCGGCATTTTCGGAGCAAACGGCGCCGGGCGGGTACGCGAACTTCAGCTTGAAAACCAGGTGGATATTTCAATGGGAACATTGAGCAAGGCCATGGGCGCTTACGGCGGATTTGTCGCTTGTTCGGCGCCGTTGCGCGATTGGTTCATCAATCGCGCCCGGAGTTTCATTTATTCCACCGCCCTGCCGCCGACGATTGCCAGGTCAGCCGAGGAGGCGCTGGGTGTTCTTGAAGACAATCCGGATCTCGGCCGGGAATTGTTGAAACGCGCGGATGTATTCCGGCGGCGCCTGCAGGAGGCGGGTTTCGACACCGGCAAATCGGCCAGCCAGATCATCCCGTTGATTGTCGGCAAAAACGCAAAAGCCCTGCGCCTGGCGGAGCGTTTGCGGGATAAAAGAATTCTGGCCGTGGCCATCCGGCCGCCGACCGTTCCGGAAGGCACGGCGCGCCTCAGGATTTCCGTCACGCTTGACCATTCCCCGGCCGACCTTGAACAGGCGGCCGACCAGATTATTGACGCCGGCTATGCCGAAGATCTATTATAAAACATTATCATGTCATCCACACCACGCTTGATTTTAATCTCCGGCTGGGCGCATACCGCCTCCGAACTGGAAGATTTGCGCCAACGGATAAAAAACGCCGGAAAGGTCATTACCGTTTCAACCGCCGATTTATGGAATGGGAACCACGATAAAGCGACCGATCACAGCCTTTACGCCAAGGGGTTGAAGAAAATGATGAACGAACTCGGCGGGCGGGTCTTCGTGGCCGGCTGGTCGCTCGGCGGGATGATCGCCATTGAAACCGCCCTTAACTGGCCGGAACTGTTCAAGGGATTGATCATCATTTCCTCCACTCCGAAATTTTGCATCGGGAAATGCTGGTCAACGGGAACGCCGACCGAAACCATCCGCGCCATGCTCATGGGGCTTAAACACGATCCGCGCATCGTATTTAAAAACTTTTTTGAAACGGCGGCGGCATTCTCCAAGGAAGCCGAAGACACCATAAAGGCCAGGATCGAATCGGCCGATGCCATGAACCCGCGGGAACTCATCTACGGACTGGAATATCTGCGCGACACGGACTTCAGCAAAACGATTAAAAACCTGTCCCTCCCGACGCTTATAATTCACGGACAGCGTGACCTCATCATCAATATCGAAGCCGCTCACCGGTTAAACAGCCTGCTTGCCCTTTCCAGCCTGCGTGTCTATGACGATTACGGTCATGGACTTCCAAGTCAAAATCCGCAACAGGTCGCGGACGATATAACGGGATTTATCGAAAAATGCGACAAGATGTAACATCTGCCGTTGCGGCGCGATTTTCAGCGGCGGCCCAAACCTACCATGAGTTGGCGGCGGTTCAGGTTCACGCCGCGAAGCGACTTATGGAACTCATCGGCAATTGTCAGAGCCCCGCCCGCATCCTCGAAATCGGCAGCGGGACAGGCATTTTGACCGCCCGGCTGGCGCGTAATTTTCCCTCCGCGCAGATTATTGATGCCGTTGATATTTCCCCGGCCATGACCGCGGAGGCGCGCAAGAAACTGGCAAGCCACAACAAGATCAATTGGATCGTGGCCGATGCCGGCAATCTTTCGTTATCCACGCGATATGCCCTGATTGCGAGCAGCTGCGCTCTGCACTGGATCAAACCGCTTAAACCTGTCCTGAAGAAATTAAGCGCCATGCTGATGCCCGGGGGCCAACTGGCCATCGCGCTAATGACGCATGACACCTTTGCGGAACTTCAAGCCTGCCGGGAAAGAATCGCCCCGCACAAACCCCCGCGCGTCACTTTGCCGGTTGAAACCGATGTCCGCAACGCCGTTGCCGAAAGCGGCCTTCGGATTATTGCCGAAAAATCGGAAACCATCCGGCGCAATTACTCATCCGCCAGGGAAATGATCAGGCAACTGCATGCGCAGGGATTGACCGGCGGCAATGACCCGGCCAGCAGCCATTTGTTGACACGCTCCGAACTCTTCCATCTGGTTGAGGATTATGATTCCCGCTATAAATGTCATGATGGCGTTTTTGCCAGTTATTGTTTATACTGTTGCGTAACCGAAAAAAAATAGACGCGCACCTTTCGAGAGGTTCAATGCCCTGAGCAAGGTGAAGCTCCCCACGGCCCCTGCAAGAACTAACGCAAGGAAAACCCGGGGACTGACAAATTTAGAAGGACCGTTTCTTGGGCAATTTGCAAACAAAAGGCGTATTTATCACCGGGACCGACACGGGCGTCGGCAAGACGGTTGTTTCCGCCGCCCTGCTTTGCGCCTTGAAATCAGCCGGAGTTGACGCCGTCTACATGAAACCGGTTCAGACCGGATGCCTTAAAAAGCCGGGCGGACTGATTGCACCCGATCTTGAACTGGTTTGTTCACTTGCCGGCCTCCATCCTTCGAAAAAAGAACAACAATTGATGGCGCCCTGGCGCTTTGCCAAAGCCTGTTCACCCCACCTGGCCGCCGCGCTGGAGAAACGCAGAATAAGCCTTCCCAAAATAATGAAAGCATTCGCCGATTTAAAACGTCGCCATGAATTCATCGTGGTCGAGGGGGCGGGCGGTGTTTTAACTCCGCTCGCGCGGCAATTATCCATGCTTGACCTGATGAAGGCTTTAGCCCTGCCTGTAATCGTGGTGGCCCGCCCCGGACTGGGCACAATCAACCATACCCTGCTTACCCTGCGGGAACTCAGGCGGGCAAAATTAAAAATCAAGGGGATCGTGATAAATCATACCGGCAACACCCGCAAGACCGTCATCGAAAAAGACAACTTGAAAACAATGAAACGCCTCGGCAACACGCGCATCATTGCCGAACTGCCGTTTATGCGCGGATTGTGAAATAACGCCGAGTTCTCCCATGTGTAGATTCATCGCGGGTTGCGAACGACCGCTTTCAGCGCTGGCGCATGAATGACTTGGTTGGGGATAATTTCTCCGCAAAGACTCCAATCTTCCGATTTTTAGTGACCGAGTCTCACAAAATGGTTGGCTCATTTCGTCTTGTCGTTATCAGCTTCGGTCAGCAAAACGGCAATAGCGGGCGCGACATATTGCGCGGCCACCTCATTTCCTTTGTCAGTCAGGTGAACACCATCAGGGAGGATAAGTTCGTCAATGAGTTTCGGATTCTTCTCAAACTGGGCAATAAAATGGTCATGCAAGTCGCACAACGGCAAGTTATACTTCTTGGCAAGCGAACGTTCGGCGGCACAGATATTGGCGTCCATGTAATCATCCCGTCTGCTGCCTTTTACACAGAACTTAGCGTTCCCTGGACGCCGTTCATTGTTATTGCCGGGCGTGCTCGTTATCAACATGATTTTTGCGCTGGAATTTGTCTGGATGCTCTGCACAATCTTCTCCATCCACTCTCCATACTCGTCAGGAGTGAACTTTGTCGTGTCATTCAGCCCGAACGAGATCGTTACCAAATCGGGATCATGCGCAAGAACGGCACTCTGCAATCGACCAAATCCTCCCTTTGCCGTATCGCTCCCCCGACCGGAATTGACAATTATTGCCTGCAGGTGGTTTTGAGTGAGATAGGTTTGTACGTAGTCGGTGAGTTTGGCTCCCGGTTTGTTCCTACTGCACAATGTAGTCGAATCGCCTAGCATGACCACGACATTTGTATCTCCAGCAGCATGAACAATGCAGGCGCTAAGAAGGAAAATCATTGTGAATTTCAACAGACTCATACGTACACACTAATCTTTATCATTTTTTCATTCAATTTTATTATCGTCCTATTCATCTCTTCGAACGTCAGCATTACGGCTGGACCCGTCGCTTGGGTCGTCATTTGATGTAGTAGCCTGATACTCGCCATTCCCCGTCCTTGTCCAGCATCGGAGTCACCGTCTCGATTGCCGATTTCTTGTTTTCAAACGAGGTCTCGAACTGGATGACGACATATTCACCATCAGGAGCGCCGGGCAAAGATGTTTTGTAAGAAGTGCTCTTCACCTTTCTTGAGACAAGCTTGCCAAGAGGCTTCCGTACTGCCTGCATGCTTTCTTCCCACTGCTCCTGCTTGACTGCATTTCTGAAATACTCGGCGGCTTCCTTCCAGCTTTCTCCATTTTTCCCTTCGTCCACGAGTCCGAGCCATTTCTCCGCTGCCGTTACTGCGGCCTTTTCTTTCTCGGATTGCTCTGCCATGCCGGTCACGGCGCCAAGCATCAGGCAAACAGCGACAAACCTGACCATTCGACTGTCCATTTTATTTCTCCTTTTTTTGACCAAACGATGCGGCTCAGCGGCCGCGAGCTTGGCGAGCGGTACGCTGAAGCCGGTTCGACAAATATTTCCTCAAGTCAATTCGGTATCTTCGGCGAAATCGTGCGCCTTGGGCATACATTTCATGATCTTTTGGAATTCGTACTGTCTCAACATATTCTGCCCCGGCGATTTCGCAGGTTCTCTGAGATGGAATATTTTTTGGATCGACGGTTAGCCAAACCGCGCCCAGACCATGATTACGCGCGAGAGGAAGGATCAGTTGGCAACTTCTGGCCGCATATCTGTGTCCGCGGAATTTCTTTTTCACCTCATATCCAATGTGTCCGGCATAGCGGAGCTTAACAGCAGAGCCGATGCGCAAACGAATGGTTCCAATTGCAGCGGTTTTGCCGAGTCGCCGCATTTCAAACTCGTATCCGGGAACATACCTTTTGACCGGATCGGCGGGTATTTTCTTCGTCAGCACTAGTTCCAAATCGCCGTCAATGAGTTTGCCGGGGTTGAGGAATTTTAATTTCTTTTTCATCTTTCTGTTGTCGAACGTTACAAATCACCGGCCGCGAACTTGGCGAGCGGTACGGTGAATTTGATGGTTCGATCAACGCGTTAATTTCTTAATAATGTGCCGCGCAAGATGTTCGTTGATTTCACGATGACGGGGGATAGGCTGGCATGCGCCTGTTTGTAGATTTTGGTACCAATCATGCCGTCCGCCATGACGGATGAAAACGCAACCTGCCTTTTCAATCTCCCGAATCAGGTCGTTTCTTTTCATGCGAGCTGTAATTCCCCAACGTGCTTTACATTGGGTATCACACCACTGGTAATATCGGCATAGATATCCTTGAGATTTTCTTGCAATTCCTCAAAGGTCTCACCCTGGGTCTGGTAATCTGGATATTCTTCCAGATAACCAAGCCACATATCCTCATCTTGCCAATAAACATATCGAATGGAATTCATCTTTTTAGAGTACTCAATAAGCGGACAATTTTCAAGTTTTCTTTAGATCATTTTTGTGATCGAACGCTCACGCATGAGCCTCGCCGCTTTAGCGGCGTAGTGCTCTATGCGTTTGTTCGCCGATGATTTCGTTGAGTCCTTCGACAATTTGAATCATCTCGTCATCTGAAACATGGCCGATTCGTTTGCCGAGACGTTCTACGGACAGCGTGCGGATTTGACTGATCTTTACCCACGTCGGTTTGGGCAGGGTAATACTGACGATTTGCATGGTCAATGGAAATCCGGGTTTTTGCGGCTGGCTCGTGAGTGCCATGGCGATGACCGTGCCGGACCGATCATTGAAGACCTCTGGGCTAAGGATGAGCACCGGCCTTTGTCCGGCCTGTTCATGACCTTTGACGGGGTTCAGATCAGCCCACAGGATGTCACCTCTCAGTATTCTGGCCATGAGGCGACCTCCTCGGACATGCCTTCCTCTGCTATCGCCTGCTCGGCTTTGGGGTCAAGTTTCGCACATTCACGTGCGAGGCGGTTGACAGAGAGACGTGTCACTTTTTCTCGTACCGCTTCCTGAATCGCGCGGCTGCGATTCGGAAAGACATGTCGCCGCACGAGTCGGTCTAGTTCTCCGAGAATTCCTTGATCAAGTGTTATAGCGATTTTTGCAACAGTCATGGTTGCTTCCTTTCTTTTGGTTTTGGTATGACTATATATCATACCGCCGCGCGAAGACAAGCCATTTTCATGTTGTTTTTCCGGCGAACGTTACGGGTCAGGCTGAGACCGCCACAGGCGGGCGATAGCCTGCATCCATTTTTGTTAGGCATCCTCTACAAATATAACTCTTACGACATCTGAAAGCACTTTGGCTCTATGTTTGTGTTCTTCCCCGTCCGGGATGAAAACCCCATTGCCTTCCTCAAAAATATGGATTCCATCTTCAAATTCGATCTCAAACCGACCTTTCAGAATGTAACCGTAATGGCCTTTTGTACACCAGTGCAGTGGCATTGCCTTGGAATACTCAATCAATCTCACCTTTTTTCCGGAATGCGCTATAACCTTTTGCCGGACCCCGTCCATGGGCTGTTCCCAAGGAAGGGATTCAAAATCAATCATGTAGTCTTGCATGATCTCCTCGTTCGTTTGTACCTAACGTTAGCGTTGAGGCTGAGGCGCACTTTGTGCGCCGATAGCCTCTGACGCTTGGTTCGGGATTCATGGTCCCATTTCGCTTGGATTCGGGCTTTTTATGATCAAAAACGAGGCGTTTTCTTTGGAGGCATTTCGGACGCTCATGAGTGTCTTAAAGGTGACGGGGAGGATGTCCCCCTTGGTAGCGACGGTGTCCTTGCCGCCCAACGTCACAACGATCTGGCCCTCGATAATCAACAGATGGACATTGGAGTTGGCGTTGTGTTGCGGAACCTGCTGGCCGGGCTTCAGCGCGACTTGCATGATAAGAAGGTGTTTCTCGTCAACGAGTTGCCGTTTCCCCATATTGCCGTCAGCGTACGGAATATCTTCGAGTATGTTCTTCACGTGTTCTCCTCCCATGGCATTTAGCCCGATCATCGCCACCGCGCACATTGCCGCAAAAAGATTTTTCATATTTGTCATATCCTTTCTTCCCGAATGTTACAGCTCACCGGCCGCGAGTTTGACGAGCGGTACGGTGAATTTGCTTGTTCGGAAATTTGCGGCATTCATTTCTTATGTAAAGCATTTTCATGGCCGGCTTCAATGATAATTTCTCTGGCATTTTTATCTTCTTCCTCCGGTATCCATAAATCGTACCATAACCCAGCTCCGGCCAGGGAAACATGGCTTGCGATGTTGAGTGGCCGCGGATGAAGTCCATGGTTGAGCAAGAGATGTTCCATCATTCCGGCTACAACTTGATCTCGGAAAGAACAAAGCTTTATTTCCATTCTCTATTTCCTTTTTCCGAACGTTACGAATCAGCCTGAGCCCGCTGCTGGCGGGCGATAGGCTGAATTTGATTGTTGGGAATACTTATTTCAACCTCCACTGAGTTGCCATGCGCCTACAAACCACGCTGCGAAGAGGAACGAGAGATGGCATACTGCAAGGCTGATTGCCGACCATCGTGCCCCTTTCATGCTCTTGATACTCACTACTGCCCAAACAAGCTGGAGAATGGCGATCAGCAAGACAACCGCCAGAAATGCGGAACGCAGACGCAGTGAAATGATCAGAAGGACGATGAAGGGGAAGCAAACGGGCAGACTCGCCAAGAGTGTCCTTATCCGTAGTGTTGGAGCGAACGGTTTGTCCACAGTGAAGGCGAATATCAGATTAAGCACAAGGATCAATGTCACGGGCCAACAATACCATGACATATCGAACACATCATCCGTAAGGTTTATGAATGTCTCGATGATGTTCATCTGTGTTTCCAACGATACGGCTCACCTTCGTTTTTGCCGTTCACGGCAAAAACGTAAGGTGAAGCCGGTGGTTGGGCAAAATTTAAGGTACTACTTTGGACATGCTAACTGCTACAAGATCTCCGATCACCAGTTTGAAATCGCAGAGTTCTATCCCTCCATTGGTTTTTGACCAATCCAGAGAGTAATGAAATACGGATTTCGTCGGGTCAGGATCTGCCTCAGAGGGACGATAAACCGAAACGGTTTGCGGGTCCAAGGGAAAGTTCTTCGAACTTTCGTCTTTAATGAAGCCGCCTGCTATGTCCACTAAGTGTGCGATCGTCATACCGTTGGTGTAAGAATAAGCACCAGGATGTTTAACCCACGGCCAAATATAAACGGCGTTCGCGACCGTGTTAGATGAGTTGTGAGTAGCCAATTTGACTTGAAGCGAATAGGGTGCCGTGTATTGTCTTGCCAAGGCTATGACCGCCACAATCATGGCCATAAAAATGTAGACAAGTTTTTTCATTATCTATGCCCAACGTTACGGCTCAGCGGCAACCGCAGAGCGGTTGTACGCTGAAGCCGGTGGTTGTCTGAATCCCTTTCATGCCGTCATGTTTTATACAAACTGACGATCTTAATGCCGTAGTACATCGCAACAGCATTGAGTATAAAGGCAACAAGAAGTAATATGTATGCAAATTGAGTTCTCCTCCAGATACGGCGTGCGAGCGAATTGTCCTCATTGATCAACACATTGATCTGCTGAGTCGTATTGGAGGACAAGGCAATAAAATAACTCATCGCAGAACTCTGTTGGGGGCTCGTGACGGTGACGAAAAGTGGGCCTTTGATCGCAGAATTCGTGTTGGCTCCGGAGGAAAACATGGCGTCTTGCGGAACAAAAGCCTGCAATTTATCCCCTGACATCATGGCGGACATCGGCACATTTTGAATAACTTGAACGATGCGTTTATCAAGCATTTTGAATCGTAAGGCGTCACGTTGCTTTTCCAACTCTTGTGTTCCGTCTTGCGATATGAGATTGACAATAAGGCAGACGCTCACACCTGCACTCATGACACTGAATATGACCTTAGATTTTTCTTTCTTCATATTTCATATCAGACAACGTTACGCTTCAGTTTCGTTTTGCCAGCCGCGGGCAAAACGTAAACTGCAAGCGCTGGTTGGCCGCCTCGTCTGTTCATCCAATCAACTTGAGCACGAAAACGATTGTCGCTGGGATGGCGGCTCCGGCGAGAATCATAACGAGACACCCACCTCCGGTCACCATCTTTCCGACTTTGCGTTGCCGGCCGCTCTTGGTCCAGGGGATACCCGTGGCGCGGGACATCCGTGACTTTGCCCGCGTGATACCCGTTGCGCGTTTCCACGAGAAGCCGCCTCTATTCATGCTACGCCTCCATTCTGATTCTTCTTCTCCGGCCAACGACACGCATGAGGCACGAGCCTGCCGCCCCGGCAGGCGAGTAGCCTCAATGCGCTGGTTCGCCATCGCTTTCCTTGTACTCTTGGATGTGTGCGATCCAAGCCCGTTCTCGCCTGAACTCGAGTGTCTGCCCGAATCCAAGCTCACGCCTGATCGCATTGCGGAGGTCAACAATCTGATCCCCTGACATCTTCGCCGGGGGTTGACCCGGCTCACAGGGAGCCACAAGGTCGAGGTACATATCGTAGACCTCCGTTCCATCGCATGTAACTGCAAGTTCGTTCAGGCAGCGCCGAGCCATTATGGCGTCAACCGGTTGCCGTTGAATGGGTATCTCCTTGCCGTTCTGAGACCAGTTGACATTCGCATAGACGCCGTCGACAACGGAAAGGGCATTAAGGCATGCGGCCCTTTTGATTTGCCAACGCTCTTGTTTGACCAGTGCGTCGGCGTCAAATCTCCGCACGATGAATTGCGTGGTCCACGTCTGAAGAGCCAAGACCACTAGACCTCCGATCACGCCGGTAAGAGTGTGGGACAGGAAGGATTTCAGTTTTGGGTTCATGCCATATTTTTCCTTGCCGAACGTCTCAAATCACCGTTTCAAACCCGTCGCGGGTGAAGAATACGGTGCATTTGTTGGTTCGGCATTGTATTTTGCCGTTTCTACGATGATGTGAAAACCATTTGTCGTAAATTCCTGTTTGGTCTTCCAAACACAATTAAAACTTTCCTCAAATGATTTTTTTGGAATATTAATTCCAGCCCATGTTAAATGAATTTCAATCTTAAATCCATCCTGTTTAGCCTCAACAACATTAGCCGTTCCATGACACCATGTACCCCACAGTCCTCCAAATGATTCTCTGCACTTAAAACTGTGTGGAAGGCTCGACCTAGGAAGAATGGAATCTTCGTAAAGTTTGAGAGGTATAGTATCTTTATCCGATATAACGCCTTCTCTTTTATAGGAAATGGTAATTATGAAATCCGGTTTATCTTTATCTTGTGGCCAACTGGCATAATATCCATACCACGGAAGCGAAGCAATGTATTTCGTTATGGGGTCGTCTTCCGCTGATGCTACCGCAGAAAACATTATCAATGCAAAGAAAATTCTATACATGTTTTCTCTTACCGAACGTCACGCCTCACCGGACGGCGAACCCGCCGCGGGTGAACCGTACGGTGAAGGCGATGGTTCGACCCTCCTTTTTCTTTGTCGCCGATCAAGGAGAAGACCGATAACAAATCCGAGCAGTGCTCCGATAATGGGCAGCGGGATTCCAAGGTAAACTGACGGGAGCATGATAACTGCCCAGAAACCCGTGCCATTATGGGCGATCATCTCGTACTGAAACAACAATTGGAGGCCTGGGCAGATCAGATACAGTACAGTACCGATGCAGAAACCTGTCATCCATCCGGCTTTCTTTCCTGTTCTCGCGATCGATAGAGTCCCGATCAGGCCTATTCCCGCTAGGATCAGCGGGATGATGATCGGCGGCAGCGTAATCACGAGGTCCCGCTGGGCGGGATTTCGCCAGTACCCAGCGACCACGACAGCTGTGGCCGTTGTCACTGCCAAAGCTAGTATTGTCGTGATTCCGGCTATGATTTTTCTGATCATCTTTTTATGTCGAACGACGCAAATCAGCGGCGGGCGGTAGCACGTCCGCTAAATTTGCCTTGTTGGGCGGTTCTTTTAGTCACATTTCAACATCTCAAGAGCGTCCCCTTAGTTTGCTTTCTACCTTTTTCCCCGGGAGATATTGCTTTAAAAGCCGTATTATCTGAAAAGTTCGCGACGGGACTGCTTCATTTCCAGTAGGCCCTGTGGGGCGCGAGCAGTTCGTTTTCCAGTTCCGGAACGGGGCCCACTACCTTGATGGGCTTCTGCCCTGCCTTAAAGACTGTGCGA